>Ga0256404_1000281_pt1 | contig 132047 bp, 231 predicted proteins | sample RumenRJG_01DNA_FD_185990 | JGI IMG/M metagenome (GOLD analysis project Ga0256404, IMG submission 185990) | Bovine rumen microbial communities from Lethbridge, Alberta, Canada - RJG_01 | ecosystem: Host-associated > Mammals > Digestive system > Stomach > Rumen | place: Canada: Alberta... | reverse complement strand
TATTACTTCTACTGCTATTGAAAGTGGTGTTGCTCCTAATGTGTATTATCAAGATGGTTATGAGATTGAATCTGGCAAGACCTATGAAGTTAGTTGCCTGTGGAATGGTAGTGCTTGGATTATTGCGAGTGTTGAGATTGTTGTACCAACTAATGAAGGAGAGTAAGATATGGGTAGAATTATTGATAGACGTAGAGTTATGGGTGGTAAGAAACTGCCTTATGATGCGGAGATTGAGTATCTTGAAAGTAGTGGTATGCAGTATATAGATACAGGTATTCCTCTTTTTAGTGATATGGAAATGACTATCACGTTCCAGCTGAAAAGAAATGTGAACAATTCATCCGTAATTGGTTCAGCTGTAAGTGAAGCTTATAGTACTGCCAATAGAAAACAAATGTATTTATTGGCAAATTATTTTTATAATAATATATGGTATATGTCCTTAGCCTACAATAACGTTACAAACGTTTCAATTAAAGATACTACATTACTTGATGATTTTAGTACTGTTGTAGTACACCAACACAAAATAATTGTAAACGGAGTAGAATTTAGTAAAGAAAATGTTAGCCCTTTTTATGCAGGAGGTAACTGTTTTCTATTTTGGAGTGACGGAACGCATGAGTGGCTTGCACAGAATAAGGCTTTTATAAAATTAAAAAGATTTTTATTAAAAGATAGTGTTGGCATATTGGTTAGGGATATGATTCCAGTTCGTGTAGGCACTACAGGTTATCTCTACGATAAGGTTAGTGGTAAACTCTTTGGAAATAATGGTACTGGTTCATTTATTCTAGGGCCAGATAAAAATTAAATTATATAAACTATGAAACGATATTACAACGCAACCACTAAAGAGTGGTACAATGAAGGTCAATCCCTTACAAAGAGAGTAGAGAATGGAGTATTTACAGGTATTCCAAGTGTTGAACAATTAACAGAATGGGGCTTTAAGGAATGGTTTGAACCTACTCCTACTCCAACTGAACTGCTTGAAAGAGCAAAGGCTAATAAGATTAATGAGATAGAGATATATGACACTTCTGATGCTGTTAATAGCTTTAGAGTTAATGTAGGTAATGAAGTAATTGATACTTGGATAACACCAGAACAAAGAAGTGATTACAAGAACTCTATTGATGCTGCTGAACTATTGGGAATGACTGAAGTACATCCTGTATTGAACGGTGTTGCAATTACCCTTGACATTCAGACTGCTAAGATGGCATTGGCTAAAATTTAGATTTATGCAAATCAATGCTATGGTGTTACTGAACAACACAAAGCTGCTGTTAATGGTTTAAACAGTATTAAAGAAGTAGAAGGGTATGATTATACAGTAGGCTATCCAGAGAAACTGATATTTAATACTGAAAATTAATAAATTGAATGATTAATGTAATTAAGACATTACTTCAACAGATAATTAATGATATAGATTCTGGAAACTCCAATATAAGTGAAAAAGATTAGTTAGAAATTATAAATGTTTTAGAAAAAATTAATTCTAAAGAATTATCTAAAATAGAATCTGCTAATTATATAGGAGTATCCAGAGCTACATTTGATAATTACATTAGCAAAGGCTTCATACCTAAAGGCAGAAAGAGACAGGGATTTAAAGAACTTAGTTGGAGTAAAAAAGATTTAGATGAATTCTTATGTCAGAAAACTTAAATATTTTCGGAAAAAACTAGGAAGAATTTGGTTCCTTAGATAAAAACTTAGTTTTAAGAACTAAAGGTAAAGTATATATTAGATTTGGAAAAAAATATATAGAATTACTCGATGATAAGGGTAATTTAAATGTTAAAATTCCTAAAGTTATATCAAAAATAAAATCTTCTGAAGAAATGAAATCAGATGGATTTTATTTATTGGATGAAAATTTATATGCTTTCTGTGATGGAAAGGTATTTCAATTGTCTGGAGAAGAAGGACAATTTATTAACTATGCTATTAAACAGGATTTAACGTAGGATCAAATTAATATAGCTCAAAATAATATAGGATTAAAATTTAGTTCTTTAAATGAGGCTTTCGAAGCAATTAGTGAGGGAATTGTATTTATTGGGGATGAAATATACTATATAAATGAAGGTTCTTTCAAAAAATTGACATTAAATGATCCACTAAATTCTATAAATAGTGCAAATTTAAATCAAACTCCAGATAAGAATAATTCTTGTATAGCTTGGATAAATGGAACTTGGTAGTATTCAGAATTTGTTACATTATAGGACTTAGATTCTTTTAGATTAGAAGTAGGTTCTAATAAAGGAATAAATTTAAACGAGCCTCTATAGACGATTAATAGTACAGAATTTGGAGAACTTCCAGAAAGTAGCTCTGAAGAAGGTCAGTATAATCCCCCAATTGCTATTGTAAATATTAATGGATAGTGGTAGTATATGCCAGTAGTACCTTGGGATAAATTTATGGAATGTTGTTAGGAAGTTAAATCAGCAATAAAAGATTTAAAAGATGCTACTAAAAAATTTACTGTTAATTGGTACACAGAAGATGGAGTTCTATTTAAAACTACTCAAGTTAGTAATGGAATCTCTGCAACAGTTCCAGAAGGAGAACCAAAAAAACAACATTATAGCTTTGTAGAATGGGATTATACAGGATTTCCTATAACAGAAGATACTAATATTTATGCAAAATTTGAATATGTTCCCCCTAAAATTTACATTTCTTGTAATCCTAATTATGTAGGAAGTATTGGAGGAAATGTAAGAGTCTCTTATTATGTAGACTGGGCTGGAGAAATTATTACTGACAACATAACTGTAGAAGGTAAGTATAATAATATTTCATTTGAAGAGGGAGATTTCTATATTGAAAATAATAAAGTAAATAAAGATTTAAATATAAATAAGACTTCTCTTTCTTCCTTAGGAAAAATTATTTTTACAGCAAGTTTTGAGGGAGAACAAGAAACAGTTTCTGCGTAGACTATACTATAGCAAATTCCATAGGGAGGATTAGTTTTAAGTAGTTTCGATTTAATGAAATTTTCTTTGACTTGGGAGAATGCCCCTCTATTTGTTGATTCAGATTTAGACCAGTTAGTTGGAACTAAGTAGACTTATATTCCTATACAAGATCCTCGTAACGAGACTAGTCTTTTTCTGGACGATGATGTATATAGATTAGGATATGCAAATTACAAAAATTACTTTCCTAATAGTATTACATCTTCTTAGAGCATAGAAAATGAATTTAAAATTATAGTTAGGAAAAATAATACTGAAATATTTAATACAGAAAATATAAATGTTTCTGAATACCCAGAATTTACTTGTTTAAATTCTATTTACTAGTATATGGCTTGGTCTGGGGATTGTACTTATAGTGGAGGAGAATATACAGTAATTAATTTTAATAAAATTATTAATGAGTGTAAGGCTATTAAAGAAACAAATCCAGAATTTAACACAAGAGCTATACTTATTTATTTTCAAGTAAGATGGTATAAATTTAATGGAACTGGAGACTTTAATTTAAAGTTTAATGTATATAAACTAAATAAAGACGATAAAGGATTAGTTTCAAATTTTAACGATTTTGATTTTGTTCCAGAGGATTCTTCAGTAAAATAGTTAGGGGACTCTTAGTAGTTAAAATTAAATTCTCTAAGTTTTCTTAGAGCTTAGGGCCCTTCTGAATTAGTTACTATGAATGATGAAGACCACTATTCAGTTATATTGCCAGATGGGGTTAATGTAGTATATAATGAAGAGGAAGAAAAATATGAGATTGTAAATCTGGAAGAAGCTGTTACAATAAATACTTCTAACGGATATTTAAATCCTTCTGCTACTTTAATTTATGATACAGAGACTGAAGAAATACAATTTTTACCAGGATATTATACAGAACAAGATTTATATGGAAAATCATCTCAGGATGAAAGTTTTATTTGGAAATACAAAAATGAATAGATAAATTAGTAAAAATTAAAAACAAAAAATTATGGCAATAGGAATTAATGATTTAGATGACGATGATTATGGCATGGGTTTTAGTCCTTCCACACAGGAAGAATCTTAGACAGAACCAGTTATTAATTCGCCGGCTTAGACTGACGATGATAACTTTATGTCAGATTTTTTAAAAACTAAAGGTATAGATGATATTTCAAAGATTAATTTTGAAAATGAAAATGGGGAAATAATTTCAAGAAATTGGAATGATTTAACTAAAGAAGAAAAAATTAATATTTTAAATACTCCTTTAGAATCTCCAGCTTAGATAAATACTTATGAAAATGATTTATCTGAGGAAGAAATTTCTTTTTTAAATTAGTTAAGACAAAATAATATGACTCCTAATTAGTATATTGAACAAATATCTAAAGGGGAAGTAGTAAATGAACCTCAATACTCTGTCGATCAACTTTCTGATGATGAAATATATTTATTAGATTTAGAATCCAGAGTTGGAGAATTAACTGATGATTAGGCTATTTAGGCCTTAAATATAGTTAAACAATAGGGGGAGGAGTTATATAAAAAATAGATTGAAGGAATTCGTAAAGAGTATAAAGAAAGAGAAGATTTAAAAAATTAGCAGGCTCAAGCACAATTAGAGGAGGAATAGCAAGAAGCATTTGAAAAGTATAAAGATTCTATAGTTAATGCCATTGATAATTTTACTTCTATTGGAAATTTAGATTTAAATTTTGAAGATTCTGATAAGGAAACTTTAGCTGAGTTTATGTTATCACAAGATGAGGCTGGAAAAAATTATTTATATGAAGCTTTACAAGACCCAGAAATTTTAACAAAAGCTGCTTGGTTTATTCTTAATGGAGAAGAAGCATTAAATAATGTAACAGATTACTTTACTAATTAGATTAAATTGGTTTCGGAAAATCAATATAAAAAAGGTTTAGAAGATGGAAAGAAGGGAGTTGTTTCTAAACCAACAGTAGTTATTAAAGACAATAAAATTAATCAGCATCGTCAATATAGTAGCATAGAAGATTTAGACGATGATGAATAAAATGGATAATTGAAATAATATGAAAATAGCTTCTTTTACTTCTAATATCCCCACAATGGGTAAAGAATAATTCTAGTTATTGCCCATTTAAAATTCGGTAAATTGCTGGGAATCCTTCATAGTAGATAATTTGGACAATCAGCAGCCAAGCTTATTAAGAAGTCGGAAATCTTAGTAAGAAGGTTCAACGACTAGAATCTATAAATAGACTTAATAAAAGATTCCACGAACACCGAACATTGGCTATTCAATGAAGATATAGTCTCAACTAATATAATGATAAAATATTAGTTTGTAGATAAAGAACTACAAAGTAAGAAATTGGATACTAGAACTTATGAGGACTTTTATAAGTACCTCGGAGTTAAGCCTACACGTCTTGGTGTTGTATCAAGAATGTACGACGACTTAACTGCATCTTTCCTTACCGAATCTCTTAAGAACATATTTTATCAAGATGCTAAAGGTAGTGGTAATAAGTATCAATCTGTAAATGCTTTACAATTCGACTGGGAGATTAGACTCTTTTTAGAGTTTTAATTAGTTTTGATCTCCCTTAAATAAATTCTTTAAATTGCTGGGAACTTACAAAATGTAACAATCAGCAGCGTGGTTGTGATGACAACAGCGTTCAACGACTAGCTGAAAAGCGTAAATTAAATTTTATTTAATTGAAAAACTGAATTATTATGAATTATATTGTATATTTAACAACAAGAAGTAATAAATGATATAGTCTGCTCGGAAACTAATTACATTAAACGTATTGAATTTGCAGCTGTACCAGAAGGTGATGGTGCTGGAGGTACTGAAATTATAATGGCCTTTAGAGAAAGATACTATGAAAAATATGATACCTTTAAGATTGAAAACTCAGGACAGTAGTGTTAGGTAGTTGGACGTCCTGTCCGCAAAGGTGATAAACTTCCCAAATTGTCACCCTATATTTGAAAAAATATTGAATTTAAAATTCTTTAAATTGCTGGAAAGTACAATAGTAACAATCAGCAGCGTGACTGTGATGACAGTAGCGTTCATCGACTAGGAGAAATCCGTAGATAATTTTGTGATAAAATAATCGAAAAACTGAATTACTTATGAAATATATTATATATTTAACAACAAATTTAAAATCAAAAATTAATGGAATAAATAGAATTTACATTGGAGTCCATGAAACAGAGGATCCTGAAATATTCGATGGCTACATAGGTTGTGGAGTATATGTTCAACAACCAAGTACATATAAATATCCAAAATCAGCATTTCAGTATGCTGTAAAAAAATATGGTATAAAAGCTTTTAAAAGAGAAATTTTATTTATTTATGATAATGAAGATGATGCATATAAAAAAGAAGAAGAAATAGTTAATGTAGATTTTATAAAACAAGATCATGTGTACAACATGGTAGTTGGAGGAAAAACTAAAGATAGATGGTTGCCATTATATCAATTTGATTTAAATGGAAATCTTATTAAGAAATGGGAAAAATCTAAAGATGCTTATGAATTTTATGGATATGATCAAGATAGATTTCAAAGTCCTAAAAGAAATAAGTGTATATTTTTAAATTCATACTGGTCCACTTCCCCAACAATAGATATTGATGAATATTCTAGAAAAACATTAAATAATCCTACATATTTATATTCTAAAGATGGAAAATTATTAAGAGAATACTCTTCTCAAACAGAATGTTCAAAAGATATAGGGTATGATAATGGAGAACTTTCTAGAGCTATTAGAAATCAAACTTTAATAAAAAAACAATATTATGTTTCAACTTCTTTAATGGACGAATTTATAATTCAACCAAGAAAATTGTATACAAATATGACTTTTTATGTATATGATGTAAACAATAATTTTATCGGAAAATTTGTTGGAAAAGAATTAATGAAAGCAATAAATCTCCATTCATGGGAACACATACATCATATTTTTAATAAATATAAAAACTGGTACAAAGATTTTTATATTTCATTAGAAGAAATTGATAAAGTTCCTGCCAAAAGAATAGGAAATGGAATATGTGTAGATGTATATGATAAATATGGTAATTTTATAGAACAAATGAAATCTATAAAGGAAGTAAAAGAAAAATATAACATTCCAGCTTCTAAAATTAAAAATATTCAATTGGGGGATAAATATTATGGAGATTACATATTTAAATATAGTAAGTAAATGATATAGTCAAAATTTGAATTATTGGGAATGTGTTGTAAGACTTGTTGACAATAATTATGATACTGTTCTGGATTTAAGTGCTTGTCAACCTGGAGACAAAACGCGTTGGATTAGTAACTATATGCCTGAATTGCATAAACTAATTTGTGCCTTAATTGGAATAATTTTTTAATTATTTAATTAAGAAAATTTACTTAATTTCTGGGACATCCTATATATTATAGGATAATCAGAAGCCAAGATTAATTTTCACTCTAATAGAGCAGAGGATAATTAATAAGGTTCATCGACTAGCCGCAAGGCGTAGATATTTAATATCGAAAGAGTAAATAATTATAATAAATATTTATATGGAAAAACAATGGAAATATATTGTCTATGAGACAACAAATTTAGTCAATGGAAAAATTTATGTTGGACTACATAAAACCGAAAATCCAGATATATTTGATAAATATCTTGGAAACGGAGTAATTTCTACACAACCTTATACTTATATGTATGCTAAAACCGCATTTCAGTATGCAGTAAAAAAGTATGGTCCTGAAAATTTCAGAAGGAAAACATTAGCAGTATTTGATACCGTAGAGGAAGCTTCTGATTTAGAAGAACAAATTGTAAACGAAAAATTCTTAGAAAGAGAAGATGTTTACAATATGGTTCTTGGGGGACTAGGTGGATATTTTATAAGCAATAGAGTTAAAGTATATCAATATGATGAAAATGGAAATTATATAAATGAATATGAAAGTTTTGCTGATGCAGCATTACAATTAAATTGTGATTATACTTTAATTTCTTATGCTGTAAGAAAAAAAGCTAAAGCAAAAGGATATTTTTGGAATACAGACAAAGTAGAAAAATTAGATTTAACTAATTATAATTTAGGATTAAATCATGCTATAAAAGTATTTTTTTATTCTAAAGATGGAAAATATTTAGGAGGATTTAAAACTCAAGCTTCTTGTGAAAGAAAAACTGGAATTAGTTCATCTAGTATTAGAAATGCTTGCATATTAGGTGTTCTTGTAAAAAATAAATATTACATATCTTATATTAAAGCAGAATCTTATGATAAAGCAAGAACAGAATATTTAAAAACAAGATCTGTTTATAGATATAATCCTGATGGAAGTTTCTGTAAATCATATGAAACACAATTAGAAGCTGAGTTAGAAAACAAAACTAATATAACTAAATCCATTAAACTAAAAATTCCCGATAAAAATGGATATTTATGGGGATTAGAAAAATTAGATAATTATAATGTTCCAAAAAAGAAAATCCAAAAACGTAAAGTTGGAAAGTATTCCTTAGATGGAGTTTTAGTAAAAGTATATGAATCTGCTACTGCTGCTGAAAAGGAAAACGGAACCTCAGTATGGAAGGTTTTAGCTGGTACAAATAAAACTCATAAACAACATATTTATAAATATTTAACGTAATTAATAATATAGTCAGTCTTTTATGGTAACATAAAAGGTTAAACGGAAGAAGGATACGTAAAATGGCAATCTAATGTAGAAAAACATCGTGGTTATATTTCTACTCACAGAAATGATATTTCTTATTCAGCTTTATATGCTGCTTAGGAAGATGTTTTTGTTAAAATTGCTGAAGGTAAAGATTAGGGTAATTTGAGTGAAACTATTTATAGAATGGATAAAACTCAAAAAACTTTACTTGATAATTTCCTTACTGCAAGAAACCAAGGATTATTATTTTCTAAAGGAAATGTAAATCCTGAAACAGGAAAACCAACCATTGTGGATCCAGATACTAATCGTCCCATTTATATCTCTGATGGCATAATTCCATAGGTAGAAGCTTTTGCTAGTAAATATGCTTATAATAAATTGACTATCGGAGTACTTAAAACAATGATGATGGCTCTTAATGAAAAGGCTGAAAAGCCTACTGGTAACCACTACATGTTTATTTGTAACGAAAAGGCTTGGTATGATCTTGGAGATATACTTGATTAGTATTTAGCACAGTATCATACTGATGGAACATATCTTTGGTCTATGAAAGCTAATGATTATGTTTCAGTTGGAGCGAAGGGCTTTGATTCTTATAATTGGTAGGGTAATACTATTAGTTTTAAGGTTGATAGAACTTTCTCTCGTGAATTTGGGTTAACTTTTTCTAGCCCACTTATAGTAGTAATACTATTCGATTAAATTCTTCTAATTGCTGGAACCCTAAATTATTTTTATAACATGGGAATCAGCAGCTAAATCTTAGTTGTGTATCGCAATGCGACGAAATAAGATAAGTTCAACGACTAGTCCGAATGGACGTAAATTAATTTAAAATTAATTGAAATGGAGAAAATCTTTAATATAGTATATCAAACAGTAAATACTGTTAATAAAAAAATATACATTGGAATACATCAAACCGCTAGTTTAGAATTTGATGGATATATTGGAAATGGTATTTGGATTAATCAACCAAGTACTTATATGAATCCTAAAACACTTCTTCAAAAAGCAGTGAAAAAATATGGAACATCTGCTTTTATAAGATCAACTTTAAGAGTGTTTGATAATAGACAAGATGCTCTAGATTTAGAAAGATGGTTAGTAGATGAACAATTTATCAAAAGACCTGATACATATAATATGATTTTAGGTGGAGGTAAAGATGTTGTTCCGACCAATTCTAAAGGAGTATTTCTTTATGATAAAAACGGAAATTTTGTTAAGGAATTTCCTTCTCAACAGAAAGCAGCTTTATTTATTTATGGAAGAGAATCTGGAGGATCTAGTATTTCTAGAGCTTTAAAACAAGGTTATGGATTCTGTGGAGATTATCAAGTATCTAAAATTAAAGTGGATTTTATGAAAGATTACAATACTTATAAAGATACTATTTGGGAAAAAATGGTAAATAAATTTTCTGATAAAAAGGGATTAGAAAGTAGATTTGGAAATCCAAAAAAAGTTGCACAATATGATAAAGATGGAAATTTAATTACTATTTATAAATCTTTAGGAGAATGTAAAAGAGCAGGATTTACTAATGCTCAAGGTGTTATAGAAGGAAGAAGAACACATTGTAAAGGATTTATTTTCAAATATATAGAAGAAGATTAAGATATAGTCTGATCTTTTATGGAAACATAAAGCTAACATTAATGATGAAAAAGGTTACATGCTTGCATTGGATTTAACCGCAGATAAGACTTCTGCACAACCTCCTATTAAACATTGTGGTAGGAGGGCTGCTTAATAAAGCAAAAACAAATATTTTTCTAATTGCTGGAAACTCCTTAGAGCTTCAAGTACCAAAGTGTAAAAATCTTGAAGATTGGACAATCAGCAGCGAAATATTAGATTATACAGGCTCTGTTTAGAGTAGTTCTAATAGACGTTCAACGACTAGCCGCGAGGCGTACATAATAAAATATTATGGAAATGGAAAATAATTTAAAATATATTGTATATTTAACAACTAATTTAGTAAATAAAAAAATTTATATAGGGGTACATAAAACAACAAATCCTAATCATTTTGATGGTTATTTAGGATGTGGAGTAAAAATTAATGATAAGTACACTTATAAATACAGTAAAACTCCATTCGAAGCAGCTGTAAATAAATATGGGGTAGATAATTTTAAAAGAATAACATTAAAAGTATTTGATAAATTAGAAGATGCTTTAGATTTAGAAAGATGGTTAGTTGATTCTGACTTTATAAAAAGAAATGATACTTACAATATTACTCTCGGAGGAGGAATACCTCCAGCTATAACCAAAATTATATATCAATATGATTTAGAAGGTAATTTTATAAAGGAATGGGATTCGATAACTAATGCTTCTATATATTATAAATGTTCTCCAAGTAGTATTGGAAGAGCTATTTTTGAAAGAACGCCTAGTATTAAATATTTTTGGACTGAATATAAATATGATAAATTAAATTTAGATGAATTTAAATTAAATGAAAATAAAACAAAAACATATTTATATGATATTAATGGAAATTTTATAAATGAATTTAATTCTATATCAGAATGTTCTAAATATATAAAAGAGGATTTACAAAAAGTATCTAAAGCAATCCGTGGAAAATTTTGTATAGCAAATAAATATTATTGCAGTGATATAAAATATGATAAATTTCCAATACAAAATTTTATAAATCATAAAAATGATAAACTATATCAATATGATTTGCAAGGTAATTTTATTAAAGAGTGGAATAACTATTCGGAAATAAAAAAATATTTTGGAAAAGATATTGGAATACACGCAGCAATAAGATTGAATAATAGTTGTATGGGATTTCAGTGGAGTTGGGAGAAACTTCCTAATATGAAAGAATTGAAACCCAAAACAAAAGCTAGAAAAGTTGGAAAATATACATTAGAAGGTAAATTAATACAAATTTTTAATACCGTAAGAGAAGCTAAAGCTGATACTTGTGGTGCTCCGAATGTTTTGACTGGAAAAAGAAAAACAGCAGGAGGGTTTGTATGGAAATATCTAGAAGATTAAATTAAAGATATAGTCTGACTATAATAGAAATATTATAGAGCCGAAATAATCGGCAATGTTTACTCTTAGAGGCGGAGATATGATTTCCAACAAATATTTAGGTGTTGGTAGAGAAAATGGATTAAGCTCTGGAGAAGTAGCTAGTCCAGTAGCCGGTTCTAAGTTAATTATGTGGGGATATTCTGGCATTGCAGTATTTAATCCATACAAGTCGTATATTGCAAGACAAATTTGACAATATACACACAGTAATTTATGTTATGAGATTTTTTAATTTGAATTTTATATTTTAAGAGATAAAATTAAATATAAACTTAAAATTAAAAAATTATGCATAAATATAATTATACTTATAAAATAACCAATGTTAAAACAAAAGAATTTTATATTGGAGTTCGAAGTTGTGATTGTGAAATAGAAGATGATAAATATATGGGATCTAGTTCTATATGGACTAAACTTTATATAAAAGAACATTACTCTGATTTACAAAAAGAAATATTAGAAGTATTTGAAACTCGTAAATTAGCAAATATTGGAGAAGTAACTCTTCTTAAATCTGTAGAAAAAGATCCTTTATGTATTAATTGTTATTTTGATTATACTCCAGACATGACTGGTATAAAACAAACCCCAGAATGGATAGAAAAACGTAAAATGTTTGGAGAACGTAATGGAATGTATGGTAAACATCATACAGAAGAAGCAAAGAAAAAAATTTCTGAAGCAATGCACAATAGAAAACTTACTGAAGAACATAAGAAAAAAATTGGACAAGCTCATAAAGGAAAAATTGTTTCTGAAGAAACTAGAAAAAAATTATCTAAAGTTAAACAAAAAATAAGAAGAATAGAAAACATCAAAACTGGAGAAGTTTGGATAATGAGTATTCAAGATTTTTTAGAAAAATTTCCAGAAAAAGAATGTAAATATGATGCTATGAAAAAAGCAGCTAATATTGGAAGTTTGTATAAGAAAACTTATAAAATTACTGATTGTGTGGCACTAGTAGAATCTAGTGAAAAATCGGGTGAAAACGGGGAATCTCCTGAAAAGGACAATCCCGTCGGAAGTAATGGAAGTGAATAAAAGTACATTAAACCGCTAACGACTAACAGGTGAGTATCACAAACAATAATCCTGACACGAGTGCCCGACACTTTATAAAGTGATGATATAGTCTGAACAATATGGTAACATATTGAAATTAGGATAAAGAGCCTAATGGTAACAAATTGACAGGTCGTATATTGCGAGAGAAATTTAATAGCATTACTAGATATTTAAAGACCAATTTTAAAGTAATACTTTAGATAATATTAAAATAGCTACCTCCAAGATATATTCTTGGAGGCCTATTTTAACAATTTTATGTAATATGAATTAATATGGCAAAAGAAACAAATTTAGAACTTAATTTATCTAATAAAATTATATTAAGAAGTGTTAGAGGAAAGGTTGGAATTGTTGTTAAAGTTCAACCGTGTAAAAATCCTAAAACTTAGAAATATGCAGATTGTGTAAAAAGAGTAGATTCTAATAATGACATGATTCTTTCTGAAACGGAAAGAAATGATCCTAATAGAATTTATTTTATAAAAGAAACAGATGTTTTTGATATAGTTGATGGAACGACTTTCGACTTAGACGATGTTAGAGATAGATTTATTTGGGAAGCAATTAAATACTGTCCTTTAATCTCTCCAGACTATTATGCTAAGGATTCTAACGGTAATTCTTTAATTAATGGAACTCCTGGATGGAATTCTAAACAGCCTAGATTTGGAATAGCAGAACTCTATGTAGAACGTCCCGGAGTAGAAGCTAATCGTAGAGTATCACGTAAAAAACTCAAGCACGATGCTGAATCATATATTTATGATGATGAAAGAGGAGCTGAAGGTAGAGTATTAAAAGCTAGATTACTCGGACATAAAATGAATAACATGCCCGATGCTGATGTGACTGATTATCTATTACAAGTAGCTGATCAAGATCCAGAAAAGATTATAAATCTTTATACTGGAGGTGATACCGCAGTAAGACTTTTATTTGTTGAAGCTAGAGATAAACATATTATTAATTATAAAAATAAATTATACATTTACGCAGATAACGTAGTTTTAGGAGCTTCAGATGAAGCTGCCATATTATTTTTAAAAGATCCAAAAAATGCTAATGTATATAAGCTCATTAAGCAAGATACTTATCCAGATTTAATGATTTCCGATAATAAAAAGAAAGAAAATTAAATCTAATTCACTATAAATAAAATAATATTAATATAGTGACCGCAAGATAGGCTTACGAGGCGACATTAATAGAACTTAATAAGGAAAATGCTCCCAATATATTATTGGAAGATTTTAATTATTTTATAAATAAAGCTATTAATCAATATATAAATAAACGATATAATATCTACGATATTAATCAACAAACTACCGACGATTTAAGAGTACTTAAAGCAACTGCTATTTTACCAGTTACTAAAGTTGAAAATAAATATAATGGATTAACAACCACTGGCCAAATGGCTACTTATGAAACTACTTTACCTTCTGATTATTTACATTTACTTAATTGTATTTGCATCTATAATGTTGTAAAAACGTATAAATGTTATAATCAAGGAGATACCTGGAGAGCGGCTGCTACAAGATTGACAGCTGATGCTTATTCACAAGTGCTTGATAATTTTTGGAATAGACCTACATATAAGAGACCTTATTACTATATACACAATATAAATGTAAATCCAACTAATCCAACTAATCCCTATACAGGTGCAGAAGGAACTGATATTTCTGGAGTAACACAAAATACTAGTGACGGAAATACAATTCATACAGTAACTACTTCTGGGGGTCTTCCTAAAACAATTAAGATAGGAGGAATTGATGCTAGTAATATTGAACGGTCCGGAGAAATAAGATATGGAAACGTATCTTAGGTACGTCTTGAAATACGTTATGGAACCGATGATTCCGTATTTCAATTACAAAATGTATATGTTGATTATATAAAAGCTCCACAAAATATTCGCCTCACACAACAACAAGTTGATAAAACAGAGGATACTTCTCAAATATTAGAATATCCTGATTATGTTTGTCAAGAGATTATAAATGAGTTGGTACATATAATTATGGAAAATATTTCTGATTAGAGAATTCAAACACACCCAGTAGTTAGTTAGTCTATTGCTAATCCAGCTCAGGCATAGACAGAACCAGTTGCTTAGTAGCAACCAACTTAAAAAATAATTAATTATGTTTAATTTTACAACTTAGACAATTTTTAATACTATTGTTAAAACAACAGAAAGTGAAGTTAGAGCAAAGACCGCCCCTAAAGGTTATAATATAATTACCAAAGATGGAGCACACGGTCCAGAACTTAGAATTGGAAATACTAGATTTAATAAAGACAACGTTCTTGATATTTAGATTAAGAATCATACAGTAGAAAGTTTAGCTAAAGTAGAATTTGATTTAGATAAAATGATTACTTTAGTTACTGCCGACAATAAAGATGTTCAAGAGGGTAATTATAGAATTATTATTTATCTTGGACTTTCTATGAATTCTTAGGATTCTTTTTATGCAAATGACTTTGTGTATAAAGGAAAACCTTTATTTATAGAATTTCCTGTAAATGCTTCTGATGATTCTACAGCTATAGCAAAAAGATTAGTTAAAATTGCTGAAAGATATATGTTATTTACTGCTCAGGAAAAACTTTTGGATGTTTCTGCCGATGAGGGTAAGGTAACATTTAAAGCTGTAAACGGTTATCAAGTCATTAAGAAAGCTATTTTGTAGAAGTATGATCCAAATGCTAGACAAATTGACTGCTGCAATAACAATGGAGATTTTGTTGATGTAATTAATGGAGTTCCTGTAACTTATACTACAAATAAAGACACTGGAGAAGTTACCCCAGGTACTCAAACTCTTGATAGGGATGGACTTCGCGATTTAGCTGATAATGAAGTAGCTATTGAACCTGGTCTTGAAGCTTTTGGAGATTATAATTGGATTATACATAATCTCAGGCTTCCTACTCTTGCTAACACCTATTTCTGGGCTGTTACAAAATCAGAAATGCCTGTTGTAGGAGGAAATTACACTCAATTCATTATTAGAATTTGTGCTGAAAGAGATGGAATTGGGGGAGAAGTTGTTGGACAAAGAGCTACTTCTGTAACTACACATGTTCTTTATGTTCTTGATTAGGGTAACAATGTAGCTACTGTTAAAACAGAATTAGCTAAATTAGTTGCTGCTAAAACAGATGCAGATGATGTCCTTGCTGAACCTTATAAGGGAGCTGAATAATTGTTAATTTAATTGGTATAGCTAGACCAGACCTATTAGGTCTAGTCTAGCTTTTTATTTATTATGACTTGGAATTCAATAAAAAAATTAGCAGATGCAATTGCTAATGATGTAAGATCGGGACTTCGAGATTATCACTAGAACATGTCAATGTCTATTGAATAGTTAGAAGAAGAGATTATACAAATGCGTCTATTGATTATTAAGGAATACATGATGAAAGGAATTCTTCCTATTCAAGATTTATTAGTATCTTTAAACTGTATACCAGTAGACTGTGATAGTTTGGATAAATGTGGATGTAATGCTACTAATTGTGGTAGTGACCCTATAGCACATTTTCAAATTCCTCAATTATTATTTGATTATGGATTAAACAAGGCAATATATTATATTGGAACAACAGATAAACAACATCCTTTTATAGTTTATACAAAACCTTTTGACAGAATATCCACATTGCAAAAATATAGAAAGAGAGGCAAAAATAGGCCATGGGTATATATAGATGTAACTCCTAATCAAAATGGATTGCTTGATTGTTATATATTTGATGCTCCCTTAATTAAACAGATTACTGTAATGGCCGTATTTAAAGATCCAAGATAGCTAGAAGAATTTTAGTGTAATTGTTCTGATACTGAAAACGTAGAGACTAAAATGGATTCTAACTTTAATTTTATAGATACTATTATAAAAGAGAGGCTTACTAAACAAAAGTTATATTATTATCGTCAAATGTCTGCTCCTCTTTTACCTAATGATCAAAGGTATGCTGCAGGATGAATAACTTTCATTATATTTCTGTACTTCTTGATATGAAGTATGGAATAGAATTAGAAGATTAGGATATAGAAGAATATGGATTATTAGCCTGGAATCTTATAGGAAATAGAAATAGAAGACTATATAGATATTAGACATGTATTGACCCTAAAGATAATTCAGTAACTCTTCCTTGTAATGCTTTAGATTTTGATGGAAATAGTTGTGTTGAAGCAGTTACTACTTTATACGAAGACTGGGAAAGAGTTACAAATTATTCAGAATATGGAGATAATAATACTTCTTTTATAGAATAGTCTATTGAGTCTGAAAAATTTTATCAAAGTCCATACTATATTTCTGGAAAATTATTAAAATATGAACAAGTTGGAGATAAACTTTATTTTGTTAGAAATTATGGAAAAGTAAATATTTTATATAAAGGAATATTAGCAGATGAAGATGGACTTCCAGAAATATCTAATAAAGAAGCTGATGCAATTGCTACCTATATTGCATATGTTATAAAATTTAAAGAGGGATTAATAACTAATAACTCCAACATTACTAATCAAGCCACTTTATTATATAACTTATGGTTAAAATAGTGTGATTAGGCAAGAGTTTCCTATTTAAATTAGAATGATATGAACAATATATTAGATATTAAATCTTCTTGGGATAGAAAGAGTTACGGAAAATCATATAAACCAATTAGATGATATGAAACATTGGGCTATAGGTTGGGCCTGTAATTTAAATGATATATTTGTAAGGTTTCCATATGAAAAATGTAAATCTCTAGTAAGTAATTACAAAACTAAACAACTTAAAAAATAGAAATTAAAATAGGTTTTTAGAGAAGGAGTACAATAGATACTTAATGATATTATAGAGAATAATAGTACTTTTAAAATCCAAGGAATTGGATACTAGGGAGGAGAACTCCATATGGAAGCCATTACAGGTTCAGATTTTGAAGAAGCAAGAAAACATGGTAAATTTAAAGATGTTGATTTTTTAGAATCTTTGTTTACTGGATATTAGATGTATTTATATGTTCATGGAAAAAGAGATAATTTTTTACATAGAAGAAAGTTTCCTGTTTACGTGGGGTCTTTTTTAAAAAATAAAATTACTTAGCATACTAATGAAGGAAAGGTTTATTGCTAATGAAAATAACTAATATTAATGATTATGTAGATTCCGTTCATGAGAAATTTCCAGAACTTTCCAGAGAGGATGTAAAAAGAATTTTAGTTTATGGATGGAAAATGATAATTTAGTATGTAAGTGCTGGAAATGATTTTTCAATTTTAACTAATAAAGAATTTGTATTTATTGGAAAAATTCCAATTTCTGCTCTATAGGCTTTTAAAACGTATTGTTATAAACTTTCTAAAAGAATTGCCTATATGTTTAAGAAAACAAATTCTAAATGGGATGGATATTATTATTTCACAAGAAGTGAAAGTCAATATAAAGATTATTTATCATAGTCTAAAAAATAGTATAAAGTTTTTAAGGATGTATTTCTTTATAAATTATTAGAAGAAACTAAAATTAAAAATTCTTCTTCTCCATATATATTTAGACTTAAAGAGGATAAGACAGGGTGGATGAAAAAGTATTATCCAGAGATTAGGACAAAAAATGCAGAACTTATTATAGTTCGAGATGCTTTAACAATGAAAGACATAATGACTTCATATAATAAATTTAAATATATACAATAATGGAACAAGCTGTAAATTCTTTTAACAAAGGACTGCAAATCGATTCAAATCCAATGGTTTAGGGAAACGATACCCTTTCCAATGCCTTAAATGCTACTTTTGTTACGATGAATGGAAATGAAATTGTATTGTAGAATGATATGGGTAATAGAAGAGTGGATAATGCATATTTGCCTTCTGGATATGAGCCTGTTGGAATAAAAGAATACGGAGGAATAATTTATATTGCTGCTTATAATCCAATAACAAATAGAAGTTAGATTGGAAGTTTTCCATCTCCTGAGAGAAAAATTAATTCAAAAGATGATCCCAATTTAAAAGGAACTTTAGATTTGGATTACTTTAAAAATGAAGAAAATCGCTATTAGGATTTAGATTTAAATTTAAGTTGTTTAAAATCTGATAATATATTAATTCCTCTTACTAAAGATACTTCTCTTCATGCTGGAGATAAATTTGTAGTATATGGATTAGATAATGGCAATAATATTACTAACTATAATAATATTAATATTGAAAAAGATAAAGTAGAATCTCCTAAAAATAAATTATATACATTAGCTTTAGGCATTCTCAATTCATAGAATGAATTTGTAGATATAACCAAAACATTGGTTAGATGGAACGCTGATAATAAAATAATAGATTTTGACAATACTAAATCTGACTTATATAAATTTAATTCAGGATATTTTATTGCAAATACATTTGAGAATCCAGAATTAAGTGAAACTAAAAGTGATGCTGAATTAATTTAGGAAAGACAAACTATTGCTGCTAATACATATGCATACAAATTAGTTGGTCCGCTTTATTTAAAAGCTACTTTAAATCATATATAGGATTTTAGCTATAATATATATGGAACATATGATGAAAATAAAAAGGCTGAATTATGGATAGAAGGATTTGTAACTTATAACTGTCCCGATGGAATAACTAAAGTTAGTACTGATGAAGATAGTACTAGTAATGACAGTACTAGTAAAGTTAGTACTGGTGATGATAACTATTATAGTTATTGGGAGGGAACTCCATCTAAAGAGGACTTTCCAGTATTTGATTTCTATATAGGTTCTACTAAATCAAGTGAAACACCTGAAAATGTAGAATATACTCAAACAAAATATGATAATGCTACAAATACTTACACTTGTAAAGTTACTAAACATTATAAAAATATAGAACCAACAAGTGGTGACATATTAGAATATATAATAGGGGTAAGAGCTTTTAATAATGAAGAAATTTATTTGTCTGGATTATCTTCTAAAGGAAGCTTAGATTTATCTCTTCTTGGAAGTGGAAAAGTAGAATTAATAGGTTGGAGATTTATTAATAATTTTAACAATGAATTAGGAACTTTAACTTATACTTTTGAAGCATATCCTAAATATGGTACAAGATTTGAAAATCTAAAATTCAAATTTACAAATGTAATAGATTCGAATGATGTTCATACCTACCCAGCAGAAGGATTACCATTAAATAATGGTAAAACTAACTTACAAATAAATTGGAAAACTGTTGGATTATCTCCGAGAAAGTTATACTGGGTAGATATAGAGTATGACAAAGTACCACTTGAACAAAACGAGACTAATCCACAAAAAGTAGAGGGAAATAATAATACATCACCAATTTGGTATTTAACTACTGAGCTTTTTAATAAAAATTATAATTCTAATTCTCCAGATTTTTATCCACATTTTGGAGAAATTAAAGAGGCTTTAGTAAATTTAAATTATGATTTAAATATAATAGATAATAGTAAAGACTTAGACTCAACAATTGAAGGCTCTTTACTTTCTAAAGACAATACAAAAGATATTGAATATACAATAACTCACAAAAAACTTGTAAATATTATTACTAAACCTACAGTATTTTTCAATGAAAATCTTTATCCAGATTTTGTATCTTTGCCAAAAAGAAATGTAATTGAGGTTAAATAGGAAAACAACTTAGATGATTATTCTATAGATTGTGTAAAAGAGGGAAGTTATAATGAGGAAAATTTTATAAAAGACATTAAACCTACATTTATCAATGGCAATATTCTTACTTATAAAGATAAACTTATGGCAAAAGGTTCTTAGGAAGAAGGAATTTATATAAAAGACGGCTTTACTTCTTTAAAGACATTCCTTAATGACTTGAATAATATATATAAATCGGGAGATACAAACGATTTTTAGTATGTTGTTCTCTATTGTGAGGCTGATAATGGTAGTGATAAATACTGGCATATTCAATTTGGAAAAACTCGAAATGAAATGTCAATACATAGAGATTCTCATCCTGATACTGTTATAAATATTTTTACAGAAAATGGAGAAGAAAGAATTAAATAGGTAAATGATTATAAGAAAACAGTTTTTGAAGAAATAAACAATACTATTGACAAATCCATAATATTTACATTTGGATTTTTTAAAAAGGATAATTATAATAGAGGACTTAATTATGATAGAGGAGGAGAAACCCAATTTTTTTCTGATAAATTTGATAATTTTGGAGTTGAAGGTCGATCTAGAGTAAATTATTCTCATTATTCTAGGGTTTGGTGGAGAACTACTGACGGAGAGTGGGCTATATTTTATAATATGATGAAATCATCTGAACATATTGAAGATTTTTTAACAAACAATATTAATAATAATATTAAATTTGCATATTATAAAGAAATATCATTAGCAGAAGCAAAACTATATATTCCAGATAGAAAAAATTATATTTATAATCAACCTTACAATAATTCAATATAGATTGAATTTAAAATTAAGAATAATCAAAATATAAATTTAAATATTGACACTAATTATTAGAATAATCCTTTAATTTTTGAAGTTAATTCTAATAATGAAGAATATACATATAATTATTCTCTGCCTATTAAATCGGATAAAACTTTTTAGGATAGAGTTACTAATGTACTGTTTACAACAGAATTAAGTAATATAGATATAGAAACTGGAGAAAATACAGATTCGTTCGGGCAACCACTTTCAACTAATACTATTTATAAAGTTTCTGAAGATAAAAAATTAGTTAATTGGAAAAATTGTCCAATGTCAGTAAGCTCAGAATTTGGAGAATCTGGTAAAAGAACATTATTATATAATGCTAACACTAAAGGAAGTCCTAGATTTAGATACGATGTATATAGAAATCCAGAAAAATAGGGTGAGGTGTGTTATAATGACTATAATAATATGATAATAGTACAAAATGTTAATTAACAATGGATATAAAAGTATATTTAAACACTCTAAGGTAGAAGGGCCATTTAGCTTATGAATATAATCCATTTTATAATTATTAGACAGACGTTGATTTATACTTAATTGATAAAAAATTCTTAGTACCAAAAGGACAGGCTGTAAATATAAATAATGGAGAACTATTAACTAAGAAGAAGAATTAGTGGGTTGATAAAAGAGGAAATGTTATTGATAATAATTATGTTAAAGAGCCATAGCCTTCAGAACTTTACGCTAAGGCAGGTTCTTTAATAAATTTAGATACTGATAAACTAAATTTTGATTTAGAACATCCAGTTGATATTTAGATTCAACCTTCATATGATGGCTCAGTTAATTTAATATTAAATGACAATAAAAATATACCAAGATTAATAAATTCTAGGTTCTCTGTAAGAGAAAAGAATACGTATGAAATAGTAGATAGAATTGGAGAAAATGATACTAATATATATAATTCAAATACTTTTGATAAAGATACTTCTTTATATTTTTAGTATGAGTACAATCCAACAATACAATATTTAGGATTTATAAGAGGAATACTTCCAGTTGGATAGTATTGTTTTTATTTTACATATTGTGATGCTGATGATAATGAATCAGATTATATTGCAGAAACTGGATTAATTCCTGTATTTCTCGGAAGTGATTGTGACCCATTTTCTATGGATGGAGGAATAAAAAACCAATCTTCCGATAAAGGAATTAAATTAAAGTTGGAAAATCTCGATAAATCCTATAACTATTTAAAAGTTTATTATGTTAGATATTTTGCAGATTATTAGCAAAATAGAGTTTATGAATGTAAAAAGATATACAATAAATATCCAATAAATTCTAGTACCATATATTTACAAATTACAGGAAACGAACAATCTGAAGATTTGGATGCAAATATATTAAATATTACTAGATTTAATCCTAAAAGTGTTCTTACTTCTGCCCAATGTAAAAATATGCTTTTCTTTGGAAATATTGTTAAAAACACTGATAATTATAGAGAATTATAGGATTGTGCTTTAAGAATTATTCCAAGTATTTAGGAAGACAAAATGACATTGGTAAATAATATTTATTAGTGTGATGATCCTAGATTTGCTTACTATAGTTCATTAAATATTTATAATAAAACTGGATATTTTAATTAGGAATACTATAGATTTGGAGTAGTTTTTATTTATTAGAATGGAACACTATCTAATGTATATAATACATTAGGAGGAGACTTAAATTCAGAACTTTCTTTAAATGGAAATTTATTTAGAGATGAAAATTCATATCTCTTAACTAGGTAGTATATTAAAGTAGATGATAATGGATGGATTAAAAATGATGATGCATATTCTATTTCAGGCTAGAATTTAAATGCAAGAGGTGTATGTAGATTTAAATAGAAGAACTTACCTGAAGATTCTATTTTAGGAATTAAATTTACAGTACCTCAAGAAGTTTTAGATTATTTAAAATCTGATTTAGGAATTAGGGGAATGTTCTTTGTAAGATAGAAAAGAATTCCTAATATATTAGCATAGTGTTATTTATTAAATGTTGATGAAGAACTAGAAGCTCCAGTTTTGCAAGTGAAAGAATCTAGCACTGATAATACTAATTTTTATACTGAATGTTTTTTAACGTAGAGTAAATTGTTAAAAGACAATGAAAACAAGGAAAGATATGCTTATGATGGAGATGGATTATTAGTATCTAATGACTATGATTAGAGATTATATAAATATATCTATACAGATTCTGCTGAGAATGTTTTAAATAAAAATTCTTATGCTGCAATTTGTCCAGATTTTCTATTAAATTAGCCTTACTTTAATTAGATTTTTAATAGTAATAAATTTGTATTAGAACAGATTACTGATAATGATATAATTAGCAGAGAAGGAAGATTTTATAGAGAAGGAGGAAGAACTCCAAAGACGTAGACTTATAAATAGGATTTAAATAGAATTCAAGTTAATATATGTACAGTAACAGATAATGTTCCAACTGTTGCAATTAAAGATAAAGCATTTAGACTTGAAATTGGAGAAACCGAAGAAGCTTTTAGATTTAAATATGCAGAAGTTGATAATGGTTCTTACAATTCTGGTGATGAAGATTTTGATTCTGTTAATAATGCCACCAACCTTGTAAGAGGAAAATATTCTCCTTATTTAGCTATATACAGTGATACTAAACTTAAAACTGGAGTTAGGTATAATATTTATAGAAGTGGGTCTATTAATATAACGTAGGAATACCAAAATAGAATGGATTCTTCAGAGCCTTTCTATGCCATTTCTGATAGACATAATTTTGATAAATTAGCCTATTTAAAAGAAGAATAGTAGTCAACTGATTCAGAATAGACTACAACTGTTTCATATAAAAGAACCCTAACTTGTTGGAGAGGAGATTGTTATATTAATACTTTCACTTATAGATTAAATAGAAATTTTAATGACCCTTCTCTTCCAAATAATGATGAAATTATAGACAAAAATACTTGGAAAGACAATTATGATGTTTAGAATCAAGAAAAATGGGCAGACATCTCTAGGTCTGATTTAAATGCTGTTTAGATGGGAAGTTGGATTACATTTAGAATAATGAGTCCATATAATTATGCTTTGCGTTCTAATGATCATTCTTATGTAGCTGAAGAATCTTTAATGGGTACTCCTAGAAGTTATTATCCAAGAAATCAATTAATGTGGAGAGGAGAAAATAAACTTCCTGATTCTTATCTTTATAATGATGCTTATAGAGCATCTTTAGGATTTAAATGTTACTTTGCATTTAATAACATTAATTATATAAAGGACACCTTCTCTAATAGAATACAATATTCAGCTATGGCTATTCAAGATTCATTTAAAAACAATTATAGATATTCTCTTTCAACTTATTTTAGGGATTATTCTCAAGAATACGGTTCTATATAGAAATTGGTTGGATTTGAAGGATATTTATTAGTAATATTTGAACATGCAATAGGAGTAGCTGTTATTAATGAAAGAGTACTTGCTGGAAATGGAGACGGAGAACCTGTATTTATAAATACTGCTAATGTTCTTCCAGAAGAACTTACAATTATTACTGATACGTATGGAACTCAATGGCCAGAATCTGTAATAAAATCTGAAGCTGGATATGTTTATGGAGTTGATACAATCGCTAAAAAAATATGGAGAGTGTCTGGATAGCAAATAGAAATTCTTTCAGATTTCAAAGTAAATAAATTCTTAGTTGATAATATTTCTTTAGGAGAAAGAGAATTATATCCAATTATAGGATTAAAAAATGTAAAAACACATTATAATAACAATAAAAAGGATATAATGTTTACTTTTTATGACGATCTTTATAAAGATGAAGAAAAAGTTTGGAACCTTTGTTATAATGAATTATTAAATTAGTTTGTAACATTTTATAGCTGGATTCCATCATACTCCGAAAATATTGATACTCAGTTCTTTACTTTTGATAGAAATACATCTAAATATTTAACACTGTTAAGTAAATGTAATTATTCTATTCCAGAAAATTATGGAGTACTTGTTGATAGTCCTATTATGCAAAATAATAATTATACAGCCAATTTATATTATTCTGGGGTAGATAGAACAATACGAGTTCCTTATACGGTTAAAAATAGTGATGGAACTACATTTATTAGAGAAGTAACTATAAATGGAGAGTACGCCAAAAATGGATAGTATTTATTACCAAAGGTTAAATTTAAAGTAGAAAAAGATCATTGGGGAAATTGGAAATATGTTAATGAAACAGCTCTAAATAATAATAAGCTCGAACTCACATGTAGTATTGAAACATTTGAAGAAAGAAAAGTACTATTATTCCAAATAACTCCATACTTAGATAGTATTTCAGAATATGTTTAGAATATTCAAGGAACATTTACTCAAACTAATTTATAGTCTGAAACAATTGCAGTAACTTTAGATTCCATAGTTAATAATCCTCTTCTTACACAAGAAGAGAAATCTAAACCAGGACTTACAACTGATTTTTACTTACATGGTTAGTCTGGAATATTTAATGTTGTTGAAGATTTATATCCTACATATTGGTACGGAGAATTCCATCCTTTTGAGTTTGAATTTATTGTAAATGATAAAATAGGTTAGTAGAAGATTTTTGAAAACTTAATTATTATATCTAATAAAGCAGAGCCAGAATCTTTCCATTTTGAAATAGAAGGTGATAACTATGAATTTTCTTCTGACAAAAGAACAATGTATTTCAGACAAGAAGCTACTAAAAATCTATATTAGAATCTTGGTTCTGATATGTTATATGATAGAAAATTTACAGATGTTATAGCCACTAAACGAAGTCTTGAATAGTATTATAGAGGAACAGGAATTCAAGGTAATAATGGATTATCTAAACAAAATACATACGATTACACTAAAAAGTCTGTTGATAAAGTATACCCAGTTGAAAATACTGGATTAGTTAAATAGGTGAAATCTACTATATTTCCATTATATTATGAAAAAGTTGATACTTATAATGAGGTATATGATAAATATATGGAAATGACTGGTAGTGGGTATGATTTTAAGAATTTATCAGGTTCCGAAATAAAATGGAATAAAGATTTAAATTAGTTTAATATAGTTACACATATTAAAAATAGTCCCATTGATTTAGTTGGAAGATTAAGAGGAAACTCTCGTTATAAAGAAGGCAAATGGAATATATAGATACCTTCTATTATTTTTAATTAGAAAAATGAAGAAGGTTGGAAAAATAACATTCCTCCAATTATAATTAATAGTTCTAATGTTCCCAAAGATTTAACTAGTAATGAAATATCTATGGATAAAATTCCTAATATTTATACTAGAACAGACAGAACTAAAGATACTCCTATTACAGAATATGTAAATGTCGGAGATTGGACTTATAGGAAGGAAGCTAGAATTAGAGATAAGTGGGTAAAAATAAGAATCAGATATAGTGGAAAGAATTTGGCTATAATACATAGTTTAATTACTTTATATAATATAAGTTATAGTTAATATGAAAAAGATTAAAAAGTATTAGAAAGGAAATGTATTATTTCCAGGACTTTCTGATTTAAGTGTAAATTGGCAAACAGCTATTGCTTAGAAAGTTCTCCCAGTTCCTTAGATAAAGATGAATAATCCATTATATCCAGGAAAATTAGGTAAACAACAAATACAAAATTCTAGAAATTAGACTTAGAGTTTCACATCTTCTTTAGGTGGAGCTGGAATTTAGGCTATTTCTGGAGTATTTAATGATAAAATTAACTCTGTTCTTGGAGATTCTGAATTGGGAAGAAATTTAGGTACTTTATTTAGTTCTGGATTAAATAGTGCGGGAAATACTGTTTATAATAATATCTTAAAGAAAACTAATTTAATAGATGGACTTTCTGAGAATGTTGGAGCATCTTTAGCTGGAGCAGGGTCTGGAATAGCTGCTAATTATATAGGATAGGGAATTTCCTCTTTAGGAGGGAATTCCATGCTATCTAAAGGTATTGGTTAGGGAATAGCTACAGGATTGGGTACTATTGGAGGACAATTAGCTTCTAATATAGGATCAACAAGCAAAGGCCTTTTTAGTGGAAGTGGATTATTTGGAGAAACTTAGGCAGGAACAATTAATCCATATGCTCTAGGAGCATAGATGATTGGTTCCGGACTGTCAGCGGCTTTTGGCCCTTCTAAAGAATATAGTGGAAAATATGGTCATATTACATAGGGGTTAGATACTGCTTATGATGCAATACAAGGAGCAGTTGGATTTATTCCTGGTTATGGTCAAGGAATTGCTGCAGCATTAGCTTTAAATAAAGGATTATCTAATATATTTGGTTCTACATCTGGAATGACAACACAAGATGCTATTCTTGGTTCTGCTTTTATGCCTGCTCCAGTAAAATGGCTAAATATGGCAGGAGCAAAAACTACTGGAACTTTTAATAACTAGTCTTGGCAAAATTCGGAAAGAACCAATACTTTCATGGGTAATGCTTTTGGTAATTTAGGAAAAAAATTTGATCAAGCACGAGAAGAGGCAGGAAAGACTTATGGAACGTTCTCAAGAAGTGCTAAAAATCGTGCCCAAAGAAATATAGACTTTGCTAATAATGCTTGGAATCAAATACTAGCAATGACTGATTAGGATGAAATTCAAAAGATTAGAAGTTAGTATATGACTTCTATTAATAATCAGAGATATGCTCAAATGATTCAGGGTGGATGGAATCCCTTAGCTATTGGCAAGCAAGGAATGAAGATATTTAATAATGCAACTAACCATAATATGGGATAGAGATTATTATCGGCAGCCGCATTAATTGATAATAAAGCAATGATACTTTCTGCACAAAATGGGACTAAAGTTATAAAGATGGTAACTACTGGAGGTGCTGGGTATGTTCCTTCTACAAATATACTGCAAGGTGTTTCTGATGCTGTGAGTACAGTAGCTCAAAGGCTTAGAAATAGAATGTATAGAACTGTAAGACCTACAGGATATAAAGTGAATCAAATAAAGAACTTCATAAAAAATGGTACTAGAGAATATGAGGATATAAATACGGAAGCTTTATTTGGTAAGTATACAGGTCAAGATTCTATTGTAGGAGATATATACAAATTTGCACTACATGAGATGCCTCTTCCTGGTAGAAAACTTTCAAGTAAGGAGTTAAAGGACATCGGAAATGAAGGTTATGACAACTTAAGAAAAGCAGCTGTCTCTGATTTAGTAAGACCTAGTTCTGTAAAAAGCGGGGCTTATGAATTAGTGTACCCAGAATTAGTAGATATTCCGAATCAAGTTTCCAATAAAACGCAACTGCATAATCATTCCTTAGGAACATATACTATTGAACCAGGTAGAGATAGTAAAGGAGGATATACAGAATATACTGATACTTGGGATATAAATCCATTTAAAGGAGTCAGTTCTTCAGATGACAATTTTTTCTCTAAACATACATTCGGATTAGAAAAATATGAAAATATTATTCCTTTTGGTCAACCATTTAAAATTAAAGGCAGAGTATATAATAAATCTAAATAATAATATATGAAACGTTCAAGATTAAAAAATATAATTAATAGACAAAAAGAACTTTCTAAAAAATAGGAAGTTGGAAATCCTTTTGAGAAATTTAAAAAATCTCTTCCTATAGAAGTTGATGATAATTATAGGTTAGAATCAGCTTGGAAAGCATATGGTTCTCCTAAAGATTATAAAGAAGCCTTATGGTATGGAATGATTCAACCTATAGATGAAACTAATGTTAAACTTCCATCTATTGGATATAATGAAGAGACAGATGAATATGAATATCTTAATAAAGGTGAAGATAATGAAACTGTAGCTAAAGATATTCGAGTATGGGATAATGATGTAATTCCACTCGTTAAAGAACTTAAACAAGGAGGTTATGTACGTTTATTCAATAAAGAAAAAGATTGTTGGACATATACTAAAAATTCACAAAAAGAAAATACCTTGGACTAGAATCAAGGCAACATTTAGAAGGAATAGAGTGGAGATTTAAAACAAGAAGAAGTAGAAGCTTTTAAGCAAGGTGGACAAATGAATGTTATCCCAGAAGCCTTTAAATAGGGAGGTGCTGTAATTCCTTCTGGAAGTCTTCATGCCCATAAAAATCACATGCAATTAGCTTCTGAAGGAATAGTAACTCCAAAAGGTATACCAGTTATAAGTGAAGAAAACGGAGAAATATAGTAGCAGGCCGAAATAGAGAGAGAAGAAGTAATTTTTGATAAATAGGCTACTACTGATATAGAAAAACTCTATAAAAAATTTAATGAAACAGATAAGGAATCTGAAAAAGATGAATTGGCTATAAAAGCTGGAAAAATTCTTACTGATATATTTATAAATAATACCGAGGATAACACTGGACTTATAGAAAAAGTTGCAGAAAAGAATAATTTGGAATATAATAAATAAATGTATTATGATAGAAGCAAAGAAAACTAAGAATATAGGATCGATTAAAATTGGTGGATAGGAATATGATATATTACTTGCTAAATCTGAGGAACAGAAAAAGCAAGGATTATAGTATTTTTCTAGTCTTCCAAAAGATGAAGGAATTTTATTTTACATAAATGAAGAAGAGCCTGTTGAAACATAGTTTCACATGCATAATGTACCATTTCCTATTGATATGATATTCATGGATGATGAATTTAAGGTACTCGATGTTAAACGAGGTAATCCAGAAGATGATGATATACGTGGAATTGCATCATATGTACTTGAAGTTAATGTAGATAGTGGAATTAAGAAAGGGGATGCAGCTGATTTAGATGAAGATGATACTCACAAGTATGTTATGAAGGTCCTCGATTAGTAGGGACAATGTCAAATGCCGTTAGAAGGAGGTGAACGCATAGTATCAAGACGTGAAACTCTTATATTAATAAAGAAAGCACTTAAAGCTAATTTCTCTAAAGAAGATAAAGATTATAAAGCCCTTGGTAAATATATGTTTAAAGTATTGAAGGGTTAGAATGAACGTCCTGCTGAATATGTAGATGCTCCAAAAGGAAAGGAGGATGAATAATGGCTATGTAGTATAATCCAGTAAATGATAGTTTTGTAGTATATGAATAGGTAGATACTCCAGAACCAACTACTTTTGAATTACCTTTATTTGATACCCCTACAGAACTAGATTGGGCAAGTTCAATTAATTACGATACTGGATTTCCTATAGTAAAATCAAACCTCCACAGTGTAATTGAAGATAACACAGAAATGCAAACTCCTATAAGTACTAATGTAGAGACTTCCGCTATAGACACTCCTCCTAAAAGGACTAATACAACTTTAAATGGTAATGCTGAATATGCTTACAAATATTTAATAAGTAAAGGAATTCCTAAAGGAAGTGCTGCTGGAATTGTAGGAAATTTATACCATGAAAACCTTAAAAATCCTACATAGACTGTAAAAGATTCTAGAAATACAACAGCTTATGGAATTGCAGGATTTAATAGTAAAGGAGCTTTACCAGATCTATTAAATTGGGCCGGAAAACATGGTATTTAGGGAAATCCAAATTTTGAATAGTAGTTAGATTATTTAGTTGATAAAATTAATAATAATAATAAATTAAGAGTATTATTAGATTCTAAATTATCTGCTTCTGGCGCTTCATTTATATTTGGAAAAGAGTTTGAAAGATTTGCTGGCAGAAATGGAAGAGGGTATTTAAACCAACAAGATCCAGAACACGTTAAACGTGCTAGAACCGCTAATAATATATTTAATACATATAAAGTATAATGAAAGACACATTTAGTTGGAAAACTATTTTTCAAAAAAATAGTGGTGGATTCAGTTCAAAACGTATTTGCGGATTAATAGGCTGGTTTTTATGTCTTGGAATACTTTTAGCTGGATTTATTTTTGATATGAATATACCACAATATGGAGAATTGATAGCAGTTACTTCTGCATCACTACTCGGAATTGACTCCATTACAGGAATTTGGCAAAAATCAATTAATTAGTAATTATTTTTGATTCTATATATACAAATGATAATTTAGACAAAAGATGTTTAAAATATACTTAAATAGTATATAATATTTAATTAACTTTAAAATTATCGATAATTATGAACATTAAAATTAAGAATTACAACGAGGAACAATATGTTCCTAAATTTTAGGAAGGCGGAGAAGTAGCCGCTCCTACAGAAGATCCAAATGCTACTCCTGCTCCTGAATAGGGTGGTGAGGATCCTGCCCAATAGTTAATGATGGCTTGCCAACAAGCTCTTGAGTCTCAAGACTGTCAATTGGCAATGCAAGTATGTCAAGCCGTTATTTAGATGCTAGGTGGAGGTGGAGAACCTGCCGCTCCCGCTGGAGAGGCTCCCGTATATAAGATGGGAGGAAAGTTATCGAGATGGATTAAAAAGTAATTATTAAAGGGTAATGCGACACGATAAGTCGTGTTACCCTTTATTTTTTAAATTAAAGTTTTATGGAGAAAGAAGTTTTATATATACCATATGGAACTGATGAAATAGATTATAATCAGTTTATTCAAAATAGTGCTAATGAAGTTCAATCTTTTGTAAATAGTTAGCCCTGGTCTAATAAGAGAAAATAGAGTTTTTTAAATGCTTATCAAGATATTGTATCTAAAGGCATTACAGGAGCTTCTAACACTACTGGAGTTTGGACTATCAATCATAAAGGGGATCCAATAGATTTGGATTCTAAATCTTAGATGGACAGAGATATGTACGGAGCTGCTGCTGATTTTATTCAAAGATAGATGGCAAAAATTCCTGTTAGAAAACCTGTAGTTGAAGAAAATAAAGAACTTCCAGTATTTAATAACAAATACTTTACTTCCCAACTTAATAATCAAATTGGGAAAGAATTTGGAGGTAGAGACTGGAGTAGGCAAGAGTGGAATGAGTTTGATGTTAGAGGCGAAAATGGATTAAGAGGCACTTAGAAAAGAGCCGAAAAACTTGCTAAAATATTAGAAACTTATGCAAATTCTTTACAAGAAGGACAACACAGTTTTAAAGACAGTCCATTTGAAAATCTTGAAGATTTTAAAACAAAAGTAAATACTGCTATAAATACTTTAAGAACTGGAACCCCAGATCAATTTAAGGACGTACTTAATCCAATAGGATTAAGATATGAAGATTTCTTTAATGATGGTAGTGGTGACATTCGTGAAACATTAGAAGATGGAACCCCAGTTACTTATGGTTAGTATAATGATTATTTAGCTCAACAAAATAAACTTAAATAGGAGCAACAATTAAAACAACAATAGTTAGAACAACAAGCAAAACAAAAATATTTATAGGAAAATAGATTAGTATATTTTAGTAGAAGTAATCCGAATATGATGGGATAGAACCTAAGATCTTTAGGCTCTAAATATGGAAGTACTCAAGCTTTGATATCTAAACTTAATGAATATACTGAAACAGGACTTGAAAATTTAAGTCCAGAAGAAATGTCAGAGTTAGTTGGAGCATTTAAATATGGAACTAAACAGCCTATTAGTAGGGACTTATATAATTTAATAAGAAATTCTTCAAGAAAATATCAAAATTCTAGAATTACTGATTTTGAAGCTCTTCCTGGAGTAGAGGGAGCTGTTTGGCACAAACCTACAGGAACAGTGCTTAATTTTAAAAATGCAGCTTAGAGACAACAAACTGCTCTTGATACAGACTTCTTAAAAGGATATTCTAAAGAAGCGTAGGATTTATTAAAAAGAACTGCTGCAAAAGACAGAAAATTCTTATCTTCCTTTAGAGAATCTAATGGGGCAAGATATACTAACTCCGATGGTTCTTATAATATTGCTACTGGTGCAAAGGATTTATTTGTTGATGCCTAGAGAGCACAAGCTCTTATGGCGGATTTAGGTTCTGTTGTAGCTTCATTTCTTCCTGGATATGGAACTGCAGCTTCAGCTGTATTAGGTATTGGAGGATTGGCTTCAGAACTATTAGCAGATGTAGCAGATGAAGGAGTATCCTGGGGAGAAGTAGGAGAAAGACTTTTATCTAATGCTGGATTTGCTGCTTTAGGTTTACTGCCTGGCGGAAAACTTGGAAAAATCGGAAGTAAACTCGTAAAATACGGATTGCCTATGGCAGGAGCTGTTTTCTCAACTATGGCAGGAAAACAAATGCTTGAAGATCCCGAATTTAGAAAAAGTTGGAATAAACTCCTTGATGGAAAATTTGATGAAATTAATGGTGGAGACGCCTAGAATTATGTTAAATTCTTGGGAATAGCAGCAGGACTAACTTCTGGAGGAAGAGCAGCTTACTCTAATGTTAAATATGGAAGACTATCTAGCCCAAAAACTACCATTAAAACCAATAAGGGAGAAGTCACAGCAAGTAAAGAATAGATAGCTAAAATTAATGAAATAGGAAATACAAAAGGAAATCCAGCTGCTAATGAATATTTAAATAAACAAATTGTAGGAAATGAAAATGCTGGACATGAAGTAACAGTAAATTTTAAGCCTGGAAAGTTAAGAAGTATTGGTGGAAAATATAATCCTCTTAGAAAAAAAGTGGAGACGTCCACTACTTATAAAAGAACTCCTAGTGAACAGAAAGTTATTGATAATTATAGAAAAAAATCAGAAGCAATGCATAGAGGGGAAGGGATTTATAGATTTGCCCCAAAATCAATTATTAGAGATTGGATGCCCACTGATTATGATATGTACTTTGGAGGAAGACCTTTTTATGGGTTTAGACAACAAAATTTAAATGAAAAGCCTTCTAATACCCAAAGTGCTTCTAATGCCCAACCAAAGGTTACATCAGAATCTCCTAAACCTACATTTTGGAATAATCCACAAGGAGGTCCTCCCCTAAAATAGGATAATTCTCCTTTATTTAATATACGTCGTCCTATAAAAGAGTCTAAGCCTAATTATGGTAAGAAAAATGTAGGAGAGCTTGACAAAGATTTTTAGGAATTAAATAATTTTAGAAAATCTTATGGATTTAGTGAAAAACCTTCTCCTGTAACTGGAGGTTATGGAACCAACGTAGATTTAAAATCTGGAACTTTGTCATTTGAATTTGGAGGATAGAAATTTAAATTTAAAGTTTCTAAACCTGAAGTAAAAGATTTAAATGCTGGAAAAATTTCTACTATTAGGGGTAGAATGGCCCGTTAGGTAGAACAACTTTATAAATCTGGTAAACTTGATGTTACAGAAGTTAGTAAAGTTTTATAGGGATTAAAGAAAAAAGGTTGGCTTAAATAGGGAGGAACAATTAATAATATAGATAATGAATTAAAAAATGCTATAAATGAGTTAAATTTATGAAAAATATTTTTAAGTTCTAGAACGGAAATGTTTTTTCTAGATTAAAACCTTATGACCCCTCTAATGATTGGTAGTGGGATTATGAAAGAGGACTTGTTGCTGGAGATACTAATAGATTGTAGCCAGCATGGAAATCGAATATTTCCGGATATGATTAGGGCAGATACACTCCTACTAGTCATGGAAATCTTGGAGTTTAGAAAGAACATTACAATTATACTAAAGGAGTCGAAGGTCAACAATATTATAGAGATTTTGGAGATGCTTTATTAAATGATAAAGGTTAGTTTACGGATGTAGGCCTAAATTGGGCTAAAGCTGTGGACAAACTTCTTCCTACAGGGTCTAAAGCTACATTTTTTGATGAAAATGGAAATCTAAGAAAGAATTGGGTTGTTGGAGATAATGATGCACATGGAAGAAATATAAGAAGAAATTTTTCAAACCTTTCAGATTATGTTAAAGCTATTAGAAACGACCAAATTCTTGGAGCTAGACATAATGTATTTTTAAAAAGAGGTAAAAGATATTTTTACATAGATAATAATGGTTAGAAACAGTGGGTTGATCCACAAGATATAGGGGGATTTACAGTTAGTAAAAATCCTATGGAATAGGGTTGGGAAGGACAAACCTATTGGGATGATTATGAATTAACTGCCCCTACTACAAGTAGTCCGACAGACCCTACAAGAGGTGCAATTACTGCTAGCCCCTATACAGGAAAAGATTTTAATCTAAGAGATTTTACAAATAATTTATAGAAATTTGTTCCAGGAATTTTAGGAAATGTAAGATTAGCAAACACCTTGGCTGCAAATAGTAGAATTTTTGATGCAAAAATAAAAGGATTAAAACCTAATTTATTGTAGCCCTATCTTACACATAGACAAGTAGTAGGAGACGAAGCTACTAAATAGGCTTACTATAGAAGAGCTGCTGAGGGACAAACAAAGGCTACTAGGCCATTTACTTCTGATGCTGATAGACAAATGGCATATGCAATGGAAGCCAGACGTGTTGGAAATGAATTAAAAGCTTAGGGAGATTTAGCTGATAATTAGGAAATTAGAAGAACTTCTGATGAATCAAATCAACACGAGTGGGCAAATACCCAAAGAAGAGCTGATGTTGCAAATAATAATATAATAGAATTAAATAAGTATAATGCAGCAAAGCAGGATTTAATTGCTCAAAAATATGCTGCAAACCATGCTTCTTGGGATAACTATCTAAGAGAAAAGGAAACTAGAGCTAGACAAAAGCAACTTCAAAATGACACTTTATAGAAACAAATATTTGCTCTAGAGGATTAGAATTATATAGAGGACAGTTTAACTCCTCTTAGATAGGCTGCTGTAGAAGCTATGAATAGTAATGATCCAGAAATTAAGAAAACAGCTTAGCAGAAAATTCAAGACTATCGAAAAAGAAAATAGGAACTTGAACTAGAAATGTATAGAAAGATGCAGAATAGAAACAATATGTTTACTCTTTATAGTGCATCTAAAGGAATGAAGCTTACTTATAAATAGAAGGATGACTTACTATACAAATCCGCAAAAGATGTAGTAGATCACTTTAGAAAAATGAGTAAAATGTCTAATGATTCTACTCAAAAATCTTACCCAAAATCTCGTTATAAACTTGTGCCACATCCTAAAACTAGGAAAATGTAGCAAGGAGGTGTAGCCCCTTTTATGGTATACACTCCAGTAACTCTTGGTGGAGAAACAAATACTTAGGTAAGTAGTACAGGAAATTCAACTAGTAGTGGTAAAGAAAATAAAGGAAAAGATACTATAGATTTAATAAAATCTTTATTTCAAAAAGTATCTGAAGGAGGTCTTCCTGTAGATGTAAACAATATTTACGAATCAGTATAGAAATTATTTTCTTAGGCTCAAGCTTTTGGAGAAGAATTAAGTACTAATGACATTGCCTCAATATATTTACAATCTATGTAGCAGCTAAGTAATATTAAACATAGTAAAGAAGTATATGATAAAGCTAAAGCAGCTGCTACTTAGAATGAAGCTTTAAATGAATTTGCTGTAGATGCATTAGGACATTTTATAGTGTAGGACAAAGAGGGGAAATTATCTAAGGAAGCAAATTGGCAGGATGTTTTAAAAAGTGGAAAAAATCCTATTACTAATGCTCAACTTTTAAGTTTAAGAGAATATCATCCAGAAATGCTTTTAGCAAAAGGTGATAATATTATTGAGAATACTCTTTATAATGGCATGGGAATTAACAAAATAGGAGCTTAGATTAAGGCATTAGCAGGAAAAATTGGAACTTCTGAAACAAAATTAGATGGAATAACTTAGGTAGAGTCAAATAGAGTAAAACAAGGACTCCAAGTTCTTTAGGGGCTACCTGATGGAAATTATAAAACTACTCAACTTACAAAAGAATAGTCTCAATAGGCTAAAGCTGCTTTAAATTATATTAAAGGAGCCTTATCTCCAAGTTAGAGAGCTATTTTAGATACCCATGGAGGAACTGATTATATGATAGCTAGTTTCCTATCATCTTAGATGGATAGTACTAGTGAACTTGATATTCAACCTTTAACTGGAAAAGCTACTAATGATAGTAATTCTAGTAGTGGAAAAAAAGGAGGAACTGATACTCCAGCATCTGTATAGTTTTTGCTTGGAAATGGATATTCAGAAGTGGTAGAATTTAATATTGGAAATTCTTAGTCTGTAAAAGCTTTAGGAAGATTTGGAATATTACAGGATAAAGAAAAAAATAATCTAGGTTAGGGAAGTTCTTTATAGGATGTTTCTAAATCTTAGTTTGGTCCAATTTTAGATTTAGATAAAGCTACTTTTGGAGGAACAAGACTAATTTCAAGTGGATATTCTCATATAATATTAAATAATTCTGATTGTATAGGATTAGATCTTCCAGTTAAAAGAGATTTTTCTGGAAACTATATTCCTGATTTTTAGTAGTTATCAACAATAGAAAAAGCAGAAGAAAAAATTCATAATAATAGGATCACAGATCCCCAACAAATTAATAAAATATATAGAGATTTAGGACTGCCAGACAAATTTGATTCTAATGGAAATATTATACCTTAGAATTATAGAAGATTTGCGGGAATATAGGTAATTCTTGACTCTAAAGCTTTAAAAGGAGGAGTTCCTGTTAATGCTAATGAAATTTCTGAAGCTGACGATGAAGAAAGAGAATTATTTATAGAAGAAATGAAAAAGAGGGGAAATAAAGATTATGATTTAAGTGATGGATTTTTGTGGTCTAGTTGGGGAAAAGATAAATTATATAAAGGTACTATATTTGTTCCTGTAAGAGAAGATATAGTTGCTGGATATACGAGCGGAGGATAGCCATTAGATACAGATTTGCCAAATAACGCAAATCAAGTAATGATGATGTAGTATGCTCCAAAAACACAACAATACTAGAAAACTCCTCCATTATCATCATTAAAATAAAATAATTATGGAAGAAAAACAGAATGATTATTTTTTAAATCTATTAAATAACCCAACCTTCAGTCCTTTAGATTTTAGTTAGGTTGGGTTATCAATAGATAATACATCTATACAAAATAAAGATGTATATTAGAATTTAGATGTTATTAAACAAAATCCTTTATTCTAGACTAATGGAAATTTCGATTAGTCTAAATTCGATGAAGTATATAATGTAGCTAAATCTGGATATAATGTTTTAAGTAATATTAAAGCTAATGAAGATTTTACTAATTCTTTCAGATTTTTTAGAGGAAATATAACAGCTCCAGATTATTTAAAAGAGTCTGGCCCAGAATTTAAAATAGAAAAAGTAAACAATCCATTAAGACAACAAGAAGGATTTGTTACTATCGGATTAAAGGAAAATCCTACTATGTCTATAAGAGAAATTGCTCAATCTCAATAGTTGTGGGATTCAGAAACAAATAGTTGGAAGGAAACTCCGAACGAAACATGGTTTGATAATTTTATTAATCCAAAAGTATTAGCATAGTATGACGAAGATGGAACACATGAAGATCCTATTACTGGAGAAATAGTTAAACATAAAAAAGGAGATAAAAAATTAAACGCAAATGGAACATATTATTACGAAAATCTAAATGGAAGAAGTCCATATGGTAAAGAAGTTCTTTCCGGATTTGATACATTAACAACTGATGGATCCACTTTAAATTCGTTAGATTTTTTTGATTCTGACGGTCTTGATAAATCTGTTCCTGGTTCTATTGCAAGAGCAGTCGCTTAGATTGCTCCTGCTTTTATACCTGGTGTAGGAGAAGTTTATATAGGTTTACGTGTATTAAACAGTATGTCGGAACTTGTTCCCACATTAGGGAAAATATTATCATTTGATAGTGATAATAAATTATTTTCATGGATGGAAGGATTTAACAAAGCTACAAGTTTTTCAACTTCTGATTATACACAAGGTTCTCAAGAAATGGGAATTGAAGGACATATGTGGTCTATGGAAACAGGATTAAAACTTGTTGCTGATGTATTTAGTCAATTAGCAGAACAACGTTGGTTATTTAAATATGGTTCTGCTATGTTATCAGGAGAATTAAAGAATCCAAAACTTATGACTGATCCTAAAGCTTAGAAAGCGTGGATTGAAAAATATATAGCTGAAAATTCTACTAATGAAAAATTAGCAGAAGCTATACGTACTTCTGATCCTATAACAAAACAAATAACTATATAGTCTGTTAATTATGCTAGAGGACAAAAAGCTTTAATGGATAAATTAGAGGAAGCCTAGAAATTAGGTAGTAAACTTTCTATGGCTTATATGACTGGAATTACTACAGCTGGAGCTTATGGAGAAGCAAAAGAAGCTGGAGCATCTGATATAGAAGCTGGACTTTTTACATTAGGATATACTGCTGCCGAATTTGCTTTATTAAATTCTGACTTAGGAAAATGGATTCTTCCAGAGCTAAAAGCTGATAAAAGACATTGGCAAGCTGTTGCAAAAAAAATAAGTGAAGAAACAAAAATGATGCCTAAAGATACTCCTCTTGATAAATTAAAATGGTATCAAAAATTATATAATATAGGAAAACAAATATATCATAATGATATAAAATCTCCAGTATTAGGAGAAACCTTTGGTTCTGTAGTAAGTAATATGTTATCAGAAGGAGTTGAAGAAACTTCTGAAGAATTACTTGCTGACTTATCAAAAGCATTATTTACAGCAGTATATCAATTAGGAGGCTCTAAAACTGATTTACATGCTTTCGAAAATGTATTTAATAGATATGCTTTATCTTTTATAGGAGGTACTGTAGGTGGAGGAATTGCTGGAGGACTTCCTGGGTATAGAGCAGCTAGATATAATAATAGCATGGATGGAAAATAGGCTACAAGAGAACTTATAGATATAATCCAACAAGGAAAAGCTGAAGAATTTCTTGCTACTGCTGATAAAATGACTATCAGTGATAAAACTACTAAAAATAAAGTAGATGTCTAGGGAAATCCAGAAATAGGAGACGAAAATGATAATAAAGATTTAGATGCTAAGAAATAGTTGAGAAATTTAGTATATAATATACAAGATATATTAAAAGCAAATGGAGCAGATATGAGTAGAAATGAATTAGTTAACTCTCTTAAAGGAGAATTACGATATGCTCAACTCGTAAATATTGCTGCTCAAGAAGGTAATTCTATATGGTATTACTTAAATCATTATAATGAATTATCTACTCAATTAGTATCTAAAACACAGGAGTTATGGGCTTTAGAAAATCCTGTACAAACTGATAAACAAAAACGAGAAGAAGATGAAAAATCTTCTAAAAGTGACAATATAAAAGAACAAATAAAATAGAAAAAAGAAGAAATAAAAGAAATTAAAGATTAGTTAGAAGCATATAAAGACGGAAGAATGTCTGATGAATTTATTCAAGATGCTTTATTTGAAATGATTTCAGGAATATCTTCTTTTTACATTAAAACAGATCCCTGGCGTTATGCTGAAGAAATAGAGAACAAAGCATATAATGAAATTCCAGTTGAAAGAAGAGCAGAACTCTTTAAATAGTATCAAGAACAAAAGAAAAATATAACAAATAGGGAATTAATGCATAAAGCAAGATTGGTTCATATATGGAATCAAGAATATCTTGCGGACATGATGGAAAATTTTAACGAAGAATATTTTAAAAATAAAGATGCAGTTATAAAAAATATAGAAGAAATTCTTTTTGGAGAACAGTTTAAAATAAATAGAGATGTAGAACATGCTTCAGAAAGAGTAGAACAATTTTTACATGTTTATGATAATGTTATTAATCCTCTATTAACAAATATCCAACGTTAGTTAATTGTTGGATTAGATGCTGCAAAATCAAAGGAAGTAAAAGAAAGACTAGATGCTATAGCAGATATGAAAGGATCTGTCGCAGAAATTCTTGGGAGAGATGTAATGCCTACAATAGAAGAATTAAAACAAATGTCTGGTGAAGATAGAAAAAAAATAGTAGATACTATTTTGGGATGGTCTTAGGATCCAGGTATGAATATTTCTTCTCTAACTGAAGATAATCTGGATGAATATGAATCAGAATTAAAATAGGCTAATAGAAATCTTCAAATACAAAAAACTTAGGCATTTAATAAGTACTTAATAGAATTTTTATATGATCCAGAGGTAAAGCAATTTATAATTAATAAATTAAAAAATGCCAAATATTTACTTCCAACTACAAAATAGGCATTTATAGATTTCTTTACAAGCCAATTAAAAGTTGAAAATGAATTTGGAGAACAAGAAACTATTCAACTAGACTCGGACACTGCAAAAGAATATTTGGATGCTTTAAATGATATTCCATCTTCCCCTATAGATGAATTTATATCTAATGTTGTAGGAACTTTAAGAAGTTAGGGAATAAATATTCCTTAGATTTCTGGAAACATAGGTAAGTTATTATCGGATCTGGCTAAAGTTGCAAATGTTGAATCTTTTAATTATGATGAAGATACTGAAGTTTTAATAAATTAGGCTTTAGATGTACTTGATTTAGCATTAGTAGCTCTTGAATCTGCTAAAACAACAGTTACTGGAGATTTAACCGATTTGTTTGGATTTAATGCAACAATAAACGAAATAAGAAAGAATAGAAAAACTAAGACTAGAAGTTCTAAAGCAACAGAAGAAACAAAATCCAACCCAAGAAAATTAGCTCTTATAAATTCTGATATTGCTACATTAATACAACAAGATATTAATAGATATAGAAGTGAATTATTAATGTATAAAAGTGTTTATGCTAGTAATACATAGTCAGTACTAACCTCTCATGATAATACATACAAAATAGAATCTAAATATTTATATGATAGAGTAAAAAGATTTATAGGAAGTACCGATATTGATGATTGGGAAGGAATATAGGAACTTAGAAATAAATTGGAAAGTTCTGAAATCTCTGACATTTTTTCAAAAATAGAAGAGAATAAAGAATTAAAAATTACTGATGAAATTAAATAGCAAATTACTGAAGCTAGAACAAAATTTGAGAAAGCTGTATATGAATTCTTTTAGAAAAATAAAGATAAACTAAATGATAATGAATAGCTTAAAAAATTATTAAAAAATATTTAGCCTTCTAGATCAGAATCTGATTGGATATTAAATGAAAATGAAAAAGGAATTCCAGAATCAGATTTTGTTTGGTATATTGCATCATTAGCTGCTGCAAATCCAGAAAGTGTATTACATGAATATAAGAACAGTTTTTCTTTAAATTTTGCGCCTATTGCAGGACAAGAGGAAGCTATTAGAACAGCATATACTTTTATATTAAATCCTAAAGTATTTGAAAATTTTGCAAAAGCATATAATGAAAATTTACCAATAGATAGTGAAGGAAACGTAGAGCCTTATTTAAATATAAATACTTTTAGAAGTATATTTATAGAAGGACTTCCAGGAAGTGGAAAATCCACTGCAACATTTACTATGTTATTAAGAATGTTAGATTAGTATCATCCAGATATTCTTAAAAAATTAGTATTAGTTAGTAATTCTCATGAAAACTCATAGTTATTATTAGATAATCTTAGAAAATCTACTGGATTAAAATTAGAGGGAGTACAAATCTTTAGTAAAGATGAATATTTTAAACATATTTCTGATAACTATCCAGATTGGGAATATGATGAATTCGGAAATCTTAAAATTACAAGAGATGATATTACCTATGATGAAGAAACAGGTCATGTTAAATACTCTAAAATAAATCCAAATCCTGACGGTTTAAATGCTTCACTTGTTATAATAGATGAAGCAACATCTTTATCTCAGCCAGATGCTGAATTAGAAGAAGCTTGGTTAAAAGCCAAAGGAATATATTCTATAAAAGCAGGAGACTTTGATTAGTTAGGAGTATATGGAGAATATAAAACAGGAAAAGTAGATCAAAAAGGAAATGAGTAGAGAGCTCCAATATTTTAGGTAGGAACTAATTATATTAGAACTCATAAATTAGGACAAGTTATTAGAGGAAATAATGAATATAAAATAAATAATATATTAAAGTTTAGGGAAAATAAAAATAAAATATCAGATATTTTAACAACTGATAAACCATATACTACTTTATTTGATTTTTCTTATTATTCTGATAACTCTGGATTTTATGGAGATTCTGTGCAATCTACTTATAGTGATGAAATTCCTTAGAATACCAAGGACACAATAAAATTAATGTTAGATACACTAGAAGATGGTGAAAAACTAAATTACATTTATGACAGTGTAGATTCTCCTCTATATAAATATCTTTCTAATTTAAATTCTTCTGGAGAATATTCTGGAAAAATAAATATTATTACTGCAGGAGCCTCTCAAAGTTAGGAAGGACAATATTATGTAGTAGATTTATAGTTAAATAAAACAGGTCCAGGAGAACAACAAACTTTATAGGCTTAGAGATAGATTGCAGCATTATATACAGCTATTTCAAGAGCAAAACAAGGAACATTAATTTTCGATAGAACTGAAAGTACAGTTTCTCAATTAATAAGTTCTACTAGAATGGATAAACTTGTTAATAAAAAAATGTCTTAGGATTCAATTACTAATTATGGTAATAAACGTAAAGAAATTCTTGAAAAAGTTTTAGGAAACTATGAAAAGACTCCAGAACCACAATGGAAACCCATAACTAAAACAACTAATACTCCAGATATAGAAGAACCTGATAATGATAAAAATGAAGGCCACGAGTCAGAATCTGATGAAGAAATAGATTCTAAAAATGCTACTATAAAGGAAATTGATATAAAAAATGAGAAGGATGGAGAATTAAATATGATGCTTCATACAGTAATGGTTCAAGAAACTGGATGTGAATTATCTGATAATAATTTAGATCCAACTGATCCAAACAATAAACTAAAACTATCTCCAAATTCTGATAAAAGAATTGATAATATTAATGGACTCATTAAAATTAGTTCCTTAGGAATTAAACCCGAATCAGATGGAACTTTATCTCAAGAAAATAAAGAAAAAGCTTTAAAAATATTAGGTTTAATTAGAAGTTCTGCTAGTTATAGAACTAATAAATCTGATATTGTAGAAGATATATCACAAGCCTTAGGAATTGATGATACTTCTAGAGTTAAAGTAAACTTTATTTATAAAAATTCATATGAATTAGATACTGTCAACTCATCTGGATTTATGAAATTTTTTAAGAGTGTTAAAGAAAAACTTCTAGGAATCTTTAATAAAGACGGAAATAGAGAAAAATTAACTACTCCACATAGGCAGACTATAGGAGTCGAAATATTCATAGATGATAAGTAGGTACTTGAAGTTCCCGTAGCTATGATGACGTCTCCTTTAACTATGTTAAATACTTAGGGATTTGAAGACTTAAAATAGGTATTTATAAATGATTGTGGAGAGAGTTTAAATAAATTTAAAGAATGGTTATGGAACCATTATAATGATTCTAGTGCACCTTTACATACAAAAAGTATGTATAAATTAGTAGAATTATATTCAAATTATTCTAATTTTGTTGTAAGATTTGATAATGATTTTACTTTAAATTCAGGAAAAATTACTGGAATAATTCATGCTCAAACTAGAGGTGAAGAATATTTCTTTACACATGATTATGATTATAAGGGATAGCCTGTTTCTCTTGAAGAATATAGAAAGAGAATGTCTTGGAGAAACATATCTGAAATTAGAGTTAATAATTCTAAATCTGATATAATAATTAATGGACAAATAATAGCAAAATCTGGTGATCCGTTTGTTTTAATTTCTGACGCTCCAGAATTAAAAAATGCTTCTTTTGAAACTTTAATGGAACAGTTCATTAAATAGGCAGAAAATTCTGATGAATCAAAGAAAGTAAAAAGAATGTATTTATATACACCAGAAGGAACAATAGAAGATTTCTTATATAATATGGATAGAGCTGTTTCTAAAAAAGGAGAAGATTTTTCAACCGAAGAAATAGACTCTTTATTAGGAAATAAATTATCTGCTTATAGATTATTATCTTTTATTGCTACAGATGGAAGTGAATTTGATTCACACTTTGATGAATGGATGGATGGAATTAAGGATGCAAATAAAGAAGATATTGAAAAATCCAAAAATCGTTGGAAGTAGTTAAAAGAATTAGTTTAGGAAATTAAATCTGCTGAAGAAAGATTTAATATAAATAATGGAACTAAAGCTAATCAATTATTATCTTTATTAGACAAGCCTATAGAAAATCTTCCAAAAGAAATTAAAGATAAAGCAGCTGCTATTAATTGGCCTACTAAGCTTAAATATGGTACTCCATTAAGAACAGTATTACAATACGAATTTAGAAAATTATTATATTCTGGTTCTGTATATGGTCCCGCTTTAGGAAGACAAATTGTAGATATAAGTTTATCTAGAGATCCTTCTGGAAAAGTAATATTTAAAGATTTTCAACAACCTAAGATAGAAGCATTAATAAAAGATGCTACTAATAATAAGTATACAGGAATTCAATATTATGTTCCTTTAGCAAATGCTTCAGAAAACATTTCAGTAAAAGGTTACACTTTTGCCAAAGTTAATGCTGAAGATGATACTAAAATATCAAAACGTTCATTTGAAATAAATGGAAAACTGGAAACAACAGCTGTAGTAAGAGATATTGAACCAATTTTAGATGAAATAATCAAAAAAGGTATTCCTAACCCCTCTTCTACGGAAGGACGTTCAAGGTTAAATAATTTTTCAGATTAGGAAAAAGCTAAGTTATATAGAGAAAATACAAAAGCATATTTGGATGGAAAATTAACTACAAAAGAAAAAACTCAAACTGATATATTTAATGAAAAACTTACAGGAATGATTAAATTTGATTCAAATATATCTAATACAGATCAAGTGTCTATTAAAACCTAGATAACCGTTAAACAAGGAGACCCTAATCCTACAAATGTTTAGAAATATTTATATGATAAATTAAGTTAGTTAGGTTTTTATCCAATTAAAATATAGAATGGATATATTATTAGAAAAGTTAATAATATTAAAAAATCTTTGATTTTATCTGAAAAAGAAATAATGTTCTTAACAAATGACGGAGAACTAGGAATATTATCAGAAACAAATTCTGAAAGTATTTCAAATCCAGATATTTTGTAGTCTATAGTTAATAATCCGAGTACTGATACTGAAATAAAACAAATTGCTTAGTAGAAATTAGATTCTTTAAATAGTCCTTCTGCTGAAGAAATAATTATTCCTGAACAATTGTTAGGATTATATGAAGATACTATAAGAGAATTAGAAGGAGGAATTTTAGAAGATTAGAGAGTATTAAATATAATATCAGAAGTAAAAAATAATAATGGAAATCCAGAATAGAATTTAAATATAATAAAATTATTAAAATATATTTATACAGAAGGGGATCCAGATTCAATTGAAGATATAGAAGATAGCAGTTCATTGTCTTCGTATTTATTTACAAATGGAACAGAAACTACTTCTGTAGATGTTGAACAATTAGCTAAAGCTGTTGGAAGTTGGATTGATACAAATGAAAATTCTTGTAGTTATACAATTCCAGTAGCTCCATTTTAAAAATTAAGATTTTATGAGTTTATTATGTAATGGGAAATTAAGTAGTAAAAGATTTAGTAAGTCTTTATCAGATATACTTTCTAATATATAGAAGATAAATGATGAAAATGAATTATCTGATTAGTTTTTAGATTCACTAAAAATTTTAAGAACTGAATATTAGGATGAGGATTTTTTTGAAGCAGTAGATAAAATATTAAATAATATTACAAATAGAAAAAGAAGAAAAGAGAACCCTATTTTAGATAGGGTTCTATCTTCTTTTAACCCTTCTATGATAGAATCATAGAGAGAAGATTCTAATGTATTTAATAGTATTAGTGAAAATGATTCTAAACAAAATATATTAGACGAGACATTAGAAGAAAAACTAGAAAGAGAAAGTTAGAAAAACTCTTTTTTAAGTAAATATTTTCCTTTATCTAGTGATGCTAGATTATCTTTTGAATAGAGATTTAAAAATAATGTAATTCAGAATTTATTTATAAATAAAACAGGGGAAATTTGGACACTAAATGTTTCTAGTTCAGATATGGATAAATCCATTAAATGCTATTAGGAAGATTTATTAAATGATGTCGAAAATTATTTAAAAGAATTTTATCCAGAATTATTAAATGCTTATAATTCAAATAGAACTCTTGGAACTAAAATAGAGTTTTTAAAGAAACTATTTGAACAAAAAATATTATCTCCATTATCTAGAATAGATTTAATTAAAATACCTAATTTAGAGAATTCTATTCAAAGAAATAAACTTCAAGGATATATATCTTTAGTAGCTTTAATTAATTTTGATGAACTTATTTCTAGCGCATTTGGAGATGCAGTATCTATAGGTTATAACAAAGATTATAGTGCTGATGTATTAAGAAATAAACAAAAATATACTTTAAATCTTGGAAATAAAGCTGCAAGAACATGGAAAGATGATAAAAAAGATATTGATGAGACTGGAGAAATAGGAAGTATAATTTAGTTATATGTAGAAAGTCTTAATGTTTGGAAAGGAGACAATATAACTCCATAGAAAATAACTTTTGGAGATATAAAAACTAGTTTTGGAGAAATAATGAATTTATTAAGTAATCCAAAATTAACTCTTCGTTCAATAGATTATGATTCATTAGATGAACAAAAAATATCTGATTTAAAATAGATTTATGGAGATAGTGGATTTAATAATATAAAACGTACTTATGATACAGTAGGAAAGTTATTAGCAAAAGCTAAAACAAATCCTATAATGTTTGCTCCAATTCTTTTTTCTGTATTAGATAAAAATTTAAAAACATATTTTACAGGAAAACCACAAGTATAGGACATTATTCATTCTATCTATAAAAATATTTATGACTATTCTAATAATAATTCATTATTATCTATTGTACTAAGATCTAATTCAAATAATATGACTTCAGACTTATTCGGATTTTTTAGTACATTATTTGTTAATATAGAAAATACTCCATTTAGTGAATACAAAGAAAATGTAAATGGAGGAAGAGAAGTAATAAATATAACTCAAAACACTTCTAATAAAAGATTAAATAATCAAGTATTTTCTTGGGAAGGAGTATATAATATTACTGTTCCTTAGAACTTTAGAACTGTTGAGTTTGGAGAATTTGAAAAAAATAATGAAAACAAATATGTTCCTTTCTTAACTGTAAATATAAAGGGTACTAATTTTCTTTTAACTTTAGAAGGAAATTCTAATGGAGTTACTACAAATCTAAAATCTATAGGAAAAACAGAATACAGAAATGGGGCATAGTATACTGCATATGAAAATGTAGATTTACAAAATTTAACTCCAGAACTATATGATTTCTTATCAGAAATATTTGGATTTAGAGTTGATGATAATTTTATAAGTATATACAAATCTATTAGAGGCGAACAATCACTTAAAGAATTATTTGACATTGCTGGTTCTATTCTTTATAATTATAAAGTAGGAAAAACTCTTAATGCAAAAACTTATAATGATTATCAATCTCATATAGGAGATTTTTATAATGGGACAGAAATAAGAATGTCAAGAGGTTCTTTATAGCCTGAATTAATTCCTAATTCTGAATATCCTAAAGTATTAGCTCTTAGTTAGACAAGAGATATTTAGTTAGGATATACTAGTGAAAATACCGCTAAAGATGGAGAAAATAAGTAGTTAGCTATTAGAGGACTATCTTAGCTTATGAGTAAATATATGGAATTATCATATAATCATAATTTCAATCCAAATTCTATTATGAAATATAATGATTTTTCAATTTATCAGTTATTTAATGGAATTGAATTTGTAAGAGATTATAATGGATTAGGTAGTAACTAGTAGGCTATTAAATTTTCATCTAATGAATTTTTCTCAGGTTCTTTTATTTATGATTTATATGATGGAATATCTTAGGAAACAGACGATGGAAAATTTGGAGAAATTACTCCAGAACATAAAAAAATTAATGAAACGTTTATAAGAATATTTGGTCCAACAATTTCTGATAAATCTAAATTACCTAAAATATTAGTTAGACCTTTAGATACTGTAAATATTCCAGGAGTAGGCTTAAAATATATTAAAGATTTAACTGCTGATGAAATAAGAAAAGTACAACAGTTAGAATTTGGAAATTACTACGCTAAATTACATAATAATATTATTTAGGAATATAATAAAATTAACAATGTAATACTAGAAATAGTAACTCCTTTAATTCCAATTGTTGCTTCAGAAGAAGAAAAAGCTTTGTTATAGTAGATTCCTACTTTAGATTATAATTCGGATTTTTAGGAATTTAATAACTATATACGCTAGTTAAATACTATTAGAGAACAAAAAGGATTAACTAAAGTAACAGCTTTTAGTGTATTACATAATGCAGTGGCTACTTTACAGAGATAGGTACTTGAAAAAGGACAGCCAGATTATTCTGTAAAAATGATTGATGGTGTATCTTATATTAAAGACAAAGAAGGATTTTTACATAACAATCCATCATTATTCCATCAACTATCTATATATGGAAGACCTGTTAAAAATTTTGAAATTGATTCTAATTTAAAATTTGACAAATCTTAGTTATTAGAAACTCCAGAACAAGAAAAAATTAGGCACAAATATCAATTATTACAAGAATTTTTTGGAAATAATATTACAATAAAACTTGATAAAGCTGCTGATAAAGCTAATGCTATTGCATATAAAAGAAATAATGATATTAATTATATGCAAGGTTCAATGGTTGTTCTTGGAAAAGTAATGTTAGGAGAAGAAAATAAACAATCTATTATTTCAAGAAAAGATTTTGAAAATTGGAATCAATACTAGAAACTAGTAGAATTATTTGGAGAAAGTCTTCCAGCAGACTTAAAAATTTCAAGTCCTACATTTAGACTTGATAAAGTTTTAGAAATAATTAATAATACAAGAAGACTTAGAAGTTTAACTACTAAAGAAGCTATTGAAATATTATTAAATAATAAAAGATTAAAAAATAAACTTCTTAAATTAACTCCAAATATTCAAATTGCAATAGAATCAAATTTAAGAAAGAAAAATCCTACTTGGCATGATGATACTATTGTAAGAAAGGCTCAAGAATTTATTGATTCTAAATCAAAAGAAGAACTATCTGATTATATTGCAAAGTTAGCAATAAATGATATTGTAGAACAGAGTATTATTAATTCTAAGGATGATGTTTTAATTTCTGAAATGTTTAAATTAGTTGAAGATTTAGATATTGTTAAAGACAGATTATCTTCACAATATTCTATTGAATTAAATCCTGAAATTGAAAAACACAATGCTTTAAATCAGTGGATAGGAGAATCTTATAATCTAACATCTGTTGGATCATTTATAGCACATCCTGGAAACTCAAATTCTTCTTCAATCTTTAATTACGAAGAGTCTCAATACGGATAGCAAGTAAAACGTCAAGTATCTTAGACCGCTTCTAAACATAGAGAAATGCAAAATTCTTTATATGGTATTGGAGAAAAATTAAGATTCTTTATTGTTGAAGATGAAAGAGATTCTGTTATTACTTATGGAGGATTATATAAGAAAGGTGGAACTAAACCTTATGATGGTGCAACATTCTATAATATGTTTATGAATGTTCTTGATAATAATTCTCTTGGAGCAGATGCAATGGGAACTACTATGAAACCTTTTACTCATGCTCTTGATTCATAGACGGGTATTGGATTAATTATTAAAACTGCTGGATTTTTAATTAATAACCAATCTATTAGAGAAAGTCAATTACCTGGAGCCAATGGAAGAGATGCCATAATGAATCGTAAAATGAATGATACTATTAAATGGACACAAATTCTAAAATAGAATGGAATACAAAATCCATATTTTAATTATCTTCAAAAATATGACGAAACTGCAATTCAAGTAGACCCTTGGTATGTTTATAATCCAGAAAAATAGTTATGGACAAAACGTAGTAATCTTAGAATTGATGAAAATGGAATAACTCATTGGGATGAAGTTACTGTTGCTAGTAACGGAGAAGAATTAAATAACTCAAGAAATGAAGGAGTTGGAGACAAAATTATAGATTCTAATTATTAGTTATGGAAAGAAGTTTTTGGAGGAGAATGGTCTGGACATTTATAGAATGGTAGATTATCTTATGAAAATGATGATTCCTCTACATTAAATGTTCTTCAAATAATGAATAATGCTGGAATTACAAATAATAAAAGTGCTTTCAAAAACTCTAAAATTAAAACTTAGGAAAATGTAATTCAGGTTCTTAAACAATCTATGGTTAATTTTGTTGTAACTATGGGTGCTTCTAAATTCGGAGCAACAAATATAAATTCTATAGACTTCTATAATGAAGATTATTAGGCTACCTGGATGGAATGTAATTCTTCTGATTTTGGAGAGCAGCTTGATGCTGAACATGATTCCGAAGGAGGACATGTATCACTAATGACTTAGGTTGTTAATGCGTTAGGAGCAAGGGGTTATAGTCGTGAGGCTGCCCAAGAATGTTATGAAGCTCTTGAAGCTGTTGTATTATAGAGTTTTGAAGAAGGATTTGATGGATTATTACATTTACAAGATGGAAATTCAGAACCTTTAAAAATATTTATATATAATTTATTAAAGAAAGTTTTAAATAATGTTTCTATAGAAGATGGAAACATTATGTCAGTATTAGCTTAGGGATTAAAAGAATTAAATTTAAATAGCTTAGAAGATTTTGAAGGAAATTTTGCAATAAGTGATCCACGTATATTCAATATTATTCAATCTAAAATTGCTTCAAGTATTGAAAAGGCTGTACGTCTCAAAATGGACGGGGGTCAAATGGTATTAAATCCATCTAATAGAAGAAAAGAACTTATTGGAAATCGTTTAAGTGGAAAAGTAAGTCCTAAAGAACTTATTGAGATGTAGAAAAAATCTGATGCTACACCTTTATCTATTTCTTAGATAAAATTTGGAAGAAATTATTATATTTCAGATGCACTAGGAAATAAATTACAATTAGTTAAAGTTGATAGTTATCCTGACTTTAAATTATTAAGAGAAGCTTACAAAAAAGGACAACGTATTACAGAAGCTTTTATTGATAATTCTACTCAAAAAGCTATAGGACGTGACTTAGGAACATATGATTGTACTTTAACTTCTAAAGACGGAATTGAATATTCATTATGGTAGGTTGACGTTGTAAGACAGCTATAGTATATTAGGAAAGACGGAACTTTTGATGAACCTGAAACTATTTAGGAAGAAATATGGAATAAATGGAAATCTAATGAAATATTAAGTCAACTTGAAAATGAACTTCTTGATGATTGGTTAATTTCTTTAAAAGTTCCTTATACTACTGATAATAATGGCAATCTAATTCCTAATAGAAATATTAAGCTTGAAAAATATTTAAGACATAATTTACAAAAAACTTTAGATGCCTTAGGAAATGGAACAGCTAGTACTGTTCAAATAGATGGATAGACCATTGTTGTCGATAAAACAAAAACTAAAGTAACTCCATACGAAGCAGTACTTCCAATGATGTATAGAACTGAATTTGGATTACAAGAAGGGGATTAGGTTGATGAAATAGTGGAAGATAAATTTTTCTTTATTAAAAGAGATGCTCAAAAAATATCTTCTAAATTACTTCCACATCAATTTGATTTAGAATTAAAAGTTGGAAGTGGTAATCATATTTATTTGCATTATGCTGATGGTAGGGAATTACCTAGAGGTCTTACTCAAATTGATATAGAAACTATTACTGAAAACGGAGTACTTTATCGTTCAGAAAATGGAAAGAAATTATATCCAATTACTGAAAATACAAAAATATTTAGAAGTAAAAATGGAACTGAGATTATAAGTACTGATAATTTGACACAGTTTTTAGATTATTTTAACTATAATAATGTACAATTTGGAAATGTAAGAGAAGAAGATCTTGGATAGATATTATCACAAATAAATAATTCAACTAATGAAGTTTCTTAGAACTTAATTGAAAGAATTGTAAATATAGCAAGAGTAAGAACTAAAAATCATCAAGAAGGACTTAAATCTGGAAATGGAGATAATTCTTTAAAAATATTAGTTGATAAAGGATTAGACTAGAAACTATTACAAATATAGAATGTAGAAGACCTTACAATTAATGATATTATTAATAATGATGTATTAATTAATGAAATTAGATATTCTGATTTAATAAGTAAAGGTCAAGAAGATTATCAAGAAGGAATAAACAAATTATTAGAAGTTATAACTAATAATAGATTATCTAATAAACAAGAACTAATTGAAAATCTTTAGATAAAATATCCATTCTTAAAAACTATTATTTAGAAAGGATTCAATAAACATACTTCTTTCTTAGATTCTCTTGAATGTATTGTATCAAGAACTCCAGCTCAATCTCATTAGTCCTTCATGGCTATGAGAATAGTTGGGTTTGACCAAGGAAAAGCTAATTCTATATATGTTAGTAGAATGTAGTTATTCCTTCAAGGTAGTGACTATGCACTTAAATAATGTTGTAGTCGTTAAATCTCGTGAATTGACGGGGACTTCCTTAGAGTCTTTCCTACTAACTTAGAATAGAAATATATCTGAGGGCGATAATTAATTATTATCGATATAGTAAAAAAGGAAATGAATTGGAATATCCGCAGCCAAGCATCTTCAATTTAAGATGAAGGTTCACAGACTATCCAGAAATGGAGTAGGATTCGTAAGATTCCGAAGCGCGAGACATTTCAGAATATATATTTTGAAATGATGATATAGTCGAGCTTATATTGAAAAATATAAGATAAACTGGACATAGATAAAGCAAATGTATTAGGACTTAAATTTCATAATGGAGAATTAATTACATGGAGCTGTTTTTATGATTTATCTTCTAAAGAAAATGCAGATATATCTGAAAAATTTCCATTCCCTACTGGAAGAAAAGTACAAGTTGATTCTATGACAGCAAGAGCATTTGATGTCAATGAAAAAAATTATGATACCTTAATTCAAAATAACAATCAAATTATAGTAAGGGATAGTAATGGAAATGTATTATCTGCAATAAAGTATTAGACTGAAACTCAAGATTATTGGGCTATATCTGGAGATATAAGCTACACTACTATCAGAGCTATTTTACATAAAATTCCACAAGGAGACTATGTTTATTATCAAGACTCTTTAGAGGGAGTTAAGGATATAAGTAATGAAGCTTGGGGAATAAAAAATAGTATTAATACTAAAGAATATAATTTTGAAGAGGATTTTGATGAATATATTAATAGTTTAGAATTCACAGAAGATGGTAAATACTCTTTATCGGGCTTAGTTGAACTTATAAGAACTGCAAATAAATTAAAATATATATCTCCTAGATTTTAGGAAGAAATAGATTTAATTGATAGACATAACACTTTCTTAAATGGAAAGAATAAAGCCTTTAAACGTAAATACGCTCTTTATAATTTTATTTCTATAAAAACTAAAAATATCTCTAAAAATCCAATAAATTTAATTCAAGGATAGTCAGGAATTGATGAAGCAACAGATGATTTTAAAGATGCTGTAGCACCAGGCTCGGAATTTGATAGACTATCAGCATTGCCAGTAACATCAGATGCTAATAGTATTATGGCAAGAATAAGAAGTTTAATTCTTACATTGTCAGGAAAATAGAATACAGGTATTGTAGCTTCTGCTATGAAAACTTTTGAAGCAATGAGTTAGTATTATTATAATATACTTGCTCTTGGTTCTGAAGAATAGCAAAGAAGTTTATTAGCAAATGTTAGAATAAACGGAAAATCTTTTTAGCTTTTAGCCAATTCTTATGTTAAAAATGAAGATAGTATTAAAAATGAAGAAGTCAAATAGGCTTTATAGAGTGTAGATAATCTTGAAGATGCTTTCATATTAATGTCTGCTTTATTAAGTTTAAGTACTGATAATGCTAAAGATCCTACACTATCTAAATATAATGCTGATCCAGGAATGATTGGTACTTATATTGCTGGAATAATAATGGGAGTTGATATGAACTCTCTTAGAGATCTAATGATTTCTGACACTGGAATATTATTAAATAATTTACAAAAAGGAAATGTTTTTGATAAAGATTCTAAAAAATTTAATAGACTTTCTCAAGCAATAAATTTCTTACTTCTTCCTCCGAACTTAGGAAGATAGCCAGAAGAAGTTCAGAATATATTACTTAAAATCTTTGACTTATATAAAATTCCTCATTCTGATAACAAGAGAATAACTCAAGAAGATCTTAATAGAGCTTTAATGAGTAAGAGATTAAGAAGAAGAATGAGACAATTAGCTGGATTTTTATTACATCCCGATAGTAATAGAATATCTAAAACTGATGAACAATTAATTAAATAGTCAATAAAAGATATTGAATCTGATCCAGCTTATTGGTCATGGAAAGAAGGAAGTAAAAAGAATTTAGAACTTGATGAATTATCAAATTTAGAAAGTTTATCTAAAACAAAACAAAAAAGACTAGAAAAATTAAAAGAAGAAAAATCTAGTTATAACCAATTAAAAACATTATTAGAAGGATATAAAGATTTAGTTAATGGAAAACAAAATGCTACTGCACAAGAAGATTTAAATACATAGAAAAAACTACAAGAAGAAATATCAAAAGATGATTCTATAAAATCCCTAAAAAATATTATTTGGGATAAAAAAGGCTCTAATCTAAAAACTTGGTTATAGAATATTTTTGATTGGACAGATTATAGAAAAATCATAGAAAATGATATAGTTAATGATAAATATAGTCGAGATGGAGAAAAACATACAAGACTATATGAAATTAAAAAACTAAATCTTGTAAATGAAGAAATGGGAGAACTTAGAAAAGTTTTATCTTTAAATCAAGGACTTCCAAATCTTGTGTAGGATTAGTTAAATTGGATAAATGGGTTTAGAAGTATATTAAGAAATGCTGTAAAAAGAAAAGGATTAGAAGAAGATGATGAATCTTTACTTCCATTAAAAACATTAAATCAACAATTTAAAAAAGAAGGTAAAATTTTCTTTGAAGATGATTTATTCATAGATTTAAATCAATTCTTAATTAATCCTGAATATTAGAAAGCAGTTATAAATGCTTATGGTGCTGCAAAATAGTTTGTAAATATTATGGATGTAATGTTAAATGTTCCACATTATAGAGGATACTTAAAAGCTATGAATCTTCTTTATGAAGGATCAAAAGTAGCATCAATAGTTTATAAAGAACAAACCAAATTATCAGAATGGATACTTCCAAAACTTAATATTATAGAATCTTCTAAATTAGATTAGTTCTAGAAAACAGCTAATTCAGTAATATTTAGAAAAATAAACAACGAATTCTTAAGAAGTCAACAAGAAATATTTAAACTTCCCATATTCTCAATAGTAAATGGAGAATTAAAAGAAGAGTTTGATGAAGAAGGTAATCCTAAATATATAAATATAAAATTAGGAGATGATAAAAGTAATAAAATATTTGCTGAATGGGTTGTAAATTATTTATATCCTTATTTAAAACGTAATTACCCAGAAAATGCATTTGTTAAAGCTATTACTTTAAGAACTTATAAATTTAATCCAGACCATAATCTTTCAGTAAATATAGCAAAATCTTAGTCTTATAATATGAAGAATCCTTAGGAGAATGTTACGTTTAATGAAATTAAATAGGGATTATAGGAATTAAATTCTGTTAAGTTAAAAGATGGAAGTAATGCTGGAATAGTAACTGCACTATTTTATTATAATTTAATAGCATATAATGGGCAGCCTGGAGTATAGGCTTTAACGGATTTATTTGAAGATTTAGTAGTAAATAATTAGAATACTCATATTTCTGATTATACTAATTTCCTTAGAGAACGTGATAAATCAGATAAACCTATTTTTAGTGAATAGGATGAAGATATGTTAATGAGATTTTTAGCCCCAGTTGTAACTGGATTTGAAAATGTTTCACAATATCCTTATTCCTATTTGTTAAATCCAGAAACTAATAAATACTAGTTAGTAAGACCAATTCAAGAAGAAAGATCTTCTTCAGAGGATGAAAATATTCCTGAAGATATTCAATAGGATATTATTAATGAACAATTAGCTAATGAAATAGGATATGATGATAGTGAATTTAGCGAAGGACCTTCAAGAAGAAATATAACTTGGAATGATTTAACTAAAGAATTAAAAGTTTCAGACGTAAGTATGAATCCTAATATTGCTTCTAATGGTTCTATTATTTTCAGAGGATATGAAATTAATTCTGACATATACCAATTAATAGAAAATTCTGAAAATCCTAAAGAAATAATAATAAATAATTCTAATAGTATTGTTTTAACAATAAATGGAAAACAATAGACTTTAAATTAGTTTATTGAAAATTCTTAGGAATTAGGATGGACTAAAGAGGAATGTTTAGATATATTTTAGTTTAAACATAAAAAACGTTCAGATGGAACTAAATATTACCAATTAGATTTAGATATTTTGAGACATGGATTAAAATCCAGAAATAATCAAAAACAAGAGTGTTAAAATGGCTGATTATTGCTCGTTAAGGAATCATGGAAAGTTTCAGACTTTAAAAAAGTCTGGACTTTCTGATTCTATCATTTTAGACAGAATGAGTTAGTTTAAAGAGTAGTACGGAAGACTTCCAGAATTAGATGAACTTCCAGGAGCTAATTCTTTACCTAGCTTAAAAGAAGAAATCTCTATGAAAAGTTCAAATAAAGGAACTAATTATACAAGTACAAATAAAGTTTTAGCTGCTACAGGCACTAATTCTATTCAAGAAGCAAATGCAGCCCTTAATGATATACATAGAGATTTAGATATAAAACTGCAGGAGATTGGTAATACTACTATTGTTAAAGTTAAACAAAGACCTAGTGAATATAATATATTAGATAATACTATAGAAACAAATATTCCTGAAGATATAGATTAGTAGAAAGTCGGATTATCTAATGCTTTAAATAAAATGATAGAATGTTATGGAATTAATATTAAATATATAGATAATGACGAATTAGTAAATAATGTTGATGTTAATTCTGCAAAGGCATTTATAAAAAATGGGACTATTTATATAAATATTGATAATGCTACAATCGATAGTCCAATTCATGAAATGCTACATTTATTTATAGGGTCTATTAGTTTTTCAAATCCTTCACTTTTTTAGCAACTTATGTCTGTTGTTCAGAATATCCCAAATATAGAAGATAGAATTTCCGAGTTTGAAGGAAGTCGAACAATGAATGATATATTAGAAGAAATTTTTGTTGAAGAATTATCAAAATTCGTAACTGGATAGAGTAGTTTGTTTGACAATTTATAGAAGGATATAATAAGTCAAGTATTATATAATATTAAAAGAGATATAGATACTATAATTGATGGAAACTATAGTATTAAATCTTTAGAAGATAATGAAATATTTAATAAATCTATTAGAAATTTGGCGGAGGAATTAGAATCTTCAGTATTTAATATAAGTGTTGCATCAGGATTAAATAATGCAATGACTCATAGAATTTTAGCTAATACTAAATCGGATTTATTAAAATCTGGAGAACTTAGAGAAGAATGTAACTAATGAATTGTGTTTATAAATATAAAAATAAAACTTTTGATTCCGAAATGGCTTTAAATGATTATTTATTAGCTACAGAAACTTTAAAGCCAATTTTAGGAGATTTAGTTTTTCAATTAACTGAAATTCAAGGAAGATATGCTAAAAATTTAAAAGAAGCAGAAAAAACATATAAAGACTTAAAAGATAGAGGATTTCAGATAGATACTGTTAAAAAAGAAGAATTAGAGCCTGATGAACTCGATGATGTTGGAAGTTTAAAATATCCATATATATCTGTTACTGATTTAATTCATACAATGCCTAGTAGATATACAGATTAGGTATTTCCTATATTTGATTCTGATAATTATTGGAATCATAAATTTAGTGATTATAAATAGGGAAAATTTAATGCTTATGAATTATAGTTTATATCAGATTTAGTAGAATAGGATTCTTCTGGAAATATAAAACCCATATCCAATCAAGAAACTCTAAATAAAATTAGAGAAAGAATGGAAGGAGTAATTTAGAATGGAGTAAGAAAAGGAGGATTATGGCAACAACAAGCTATATGCGGTAATATGATTCATGCTATGGCTGCACTTTTCTATAGATAGAGAATAAGAGAAAATGGGCCATTCTTATACTAGACTACTAGACCTGAAATAATTAATTGGTTTAAAAATAATATAGATCCTTAGTACAAAGACTATATTTCCGATAATATTATAGAAAGTTCTGTAGATAGATTCATTTAGCTTGATAAAGAAATTAGAAATAAATGGGGGAAAAATGCTTATGTAAGAACTGAACAACCTATTGTAGGAGATCTTGATTTAACTTTAGATGGAGGTCAAGTAACAAAAGTAATAGGTAAAATTGACTTATTGGTAATTGGTGATGAAAAACATCCTGGAATAGGAATTATAGACTATAAATGTTCTCCAAAAGACTATACTGAATTAAATGTTGATAATAATCCATTTGAGTATAATTCTGCAAAAATATTAACTTTTAAATATTAGTTAGCAACATATAGAAGAATATTACAATCAATGAATATAAATCCTCAAAAAATGGAATTATATGTAGCTCCACTAAAATTTGAAGGATTTAAAATGGAAAACGGAAAAGTTTCTTTTGATAGTATTTCAAGTCTTGGAGATAAAGTTGGAAATACAATACTTTAGAAATTATCTAATTCTGATTTTAGTGATGAAAGAACCAATATTGAATCAAACTTAGATAGAATGTTTCCTAAGAATTTGTATATTCCTGCTATAGATGATATAGAAAATATTTTTGAAGATGTTCAAGAAACAATGAATAGAGAACTTCCTACTCCAGAAAAAGATACTACTGAAAAAGGTATTTTAGATTTAATTAAAAATAATGGAGGTATTAGAAAAAGTTCTGCAACAGGAGAATGGGAATATCGTCCAAGAAAAAATTCTGATGTAGGATTCAGACATTACGATGGAAATTTGTCTGAACAAGAAGCACTAGTAAAATTAAAAGAAGATTTATAGAAAAATGCAGAATATAATAAAAATTATGGAATAAATACTTCAAAATCTTTAAGAGAAGCATATATAAATTATTATCATAAAGATGGAGATAATCCTTTAAATACTATTCAATCATTAGCTGCAAAATCTTCTAATAAAAAGACTAATGCTACTTATCTTATCACTAAAATGAAAAAATATTCTGACACATCTATATGGGAAATAGTAAGTGAAGATAATATAGATCCTATATTAGATTAGTATGGAATTTTATTATTTAGAAATAAAGCTTCTGGATTAATAGATATAATAAGAATATCAAACTTATATGACCCAACACAACCTGTAAAATTAAGAAAAGGTAAATATTTACTAGGATAGTTTTTGAAAGATGATTTAGCTCATAGTTCATCGGATTCACTAACTATGGAATCTACGGCTGGAAATATTGAACTAATTGAAACATTACATGTAATAAATAGACTATATGGAATTTTTAAATCAGAAGATACAGGAATAGGATCTGTTAAACTTTTATGTCCAAGATAGTAGACTGGATTAGAACCGCCTAATGAATAGTTGTTGTATAATTTTGATAGATTATGTAAACTTGATTAGGGATTTAAAAATAATCATTTTTTAACAAAATCTAATTAGAACGGAGTTATTAAAATGGCAACTTATTTAGATATTATTGAATAGGACGCAAAAGAAATAATAAAAGGAGCTAATTCTGATGAAGGTTTTGACAAATTAATCAAAGAAGTAAAGGATTCTGTTTCTAAAATTGATTTTGGACTACAGTCTAAAGAAAAAATGAGGGATTAGTTATTGTCATTAGATAAAAAACTAGTTGAAAGATATCCTTATGTACAAGAAAACATAAAAGAAGGGCAAATAGAAAGTCCAGAATCTATATTACATAAAGATATATTATATGCTATTGCTGAATTAGACGGAATAAAAATGCAGTAGTAGTTAAGATCTAGTTATTAGTTTCACATGAGTACTAAAGGAATTAGTGGAACTATGGCAGATAACCCCGGAACACTTCAATCTCATATTCTTAATTAGGCTACAGAGTAGGTTACAGTTGCATATCAGAATGTTAGGGATTCTATTATGTAGTTTGATATAGAATTAAGAAAAAGACTCCAAAAATTAAAAGAAAGTAAAAATTTTGGATGGATTCGATAGAATTTAACCGGAAACTAGGTTAATGATTTATACAAATCTATGTATGATCCAAATTCACAAGATTTTAGATTTTTAAATCCGTGGAATCCTAATTCTTAGTTAGATGATGCAGAAAGAGAATTCTTAAAATATGCTCTTATAAAAATAAATTCTACTAGAAAAAATTTAAATTTAGAAGAATTATTAAAGAATCCTGATAAAATGAAGGATTATATTGAATAGGATGATTCTTATTTATTAGTTCCTTTAACTAAAGGAGATTTTGCTTCTGAAGTTGCTACAAGAGGCGGAATTATTAATTATGTAGAAGAAAAATTCAAATATATTAAGGCTATATGGAATCCAACTATTAGAAATGAATTAAAATAGAAAATTGATGAAAAAGTTACAGGATTATTAGGTAGTGATAAAGATTTAAGAAAAGCTATAAACAATGGATCGTAGTGGGAAACAGTAAATTCAATGCATAGATTTGATTTACCAGAAAATATTGAGGATAGAAGAGAAAAAATTCAATTAGTTGGAGGAAAAGATTATTTCGAACATAATCTTGAAACTATTCTACTAAAATAGCACTCTAATTATAAAATGGCTGAAGAATTAGATAAAATATTTCCAAGACTACAAGCTTTAGCTATTCATTTAAATTTGCAAGGAGCTATACTTAATGATAAATTTGCTAATGATTTGGATTATCTGTTTAATTATATAAAAGTAAGAATTCATAATTAGCCTTTTGAAAATAGAGAAGATGCTAGTGCAGCAATATTTAAGGATATTACTGATAGTATGATGAAATGGTCTTCTAGATTAGCTTTGGCATTTAATCCTAAACAAATGTATTAGTTCATAGACGGTGTATGGAAAGACATAATGTTGTTTACTAAGGATTATAAAGGTGGACTAGGTGGACAATTTTCAAAAGATAATTTAGTTTCAGCATGGGAATTTGCTATGAAAGATTTAGGCCATTTTGGAGATAAATTAAGTCTTTAGGAATCTTTAAATATGTAGTATGGTATGAATGATATGGATATGAATGTATTTATAGACAGAGTAAAAACTGATAATACTGGAATATTCACTCATTTTTGGGATACCGGATTTAGATTCGCTTCAAGACCAGATTATTATAATAGAATGACTATTTTTGTAGCACAAATGAAAGCTGACGGTTGTTTTGATGCTCATGTTAAAAAAGATGGATAGTGGATTTATGATTGGAAACTTGACAAACGTTTTGACGAATTTGCAAAAGCTAAAGGAGATATAAACAAAGCCTCAAACAAAGAAAAGTTTAATAAACAAAGAAGTGAATATATAACTATTGCTAGACAACTTGTTGAAGAAGGAGCTAGAAACTCTGATGGAACACTATTTGAATTTGATTTAAATAATCCAAAACCTTTACCAAAAGCATATACAAATCAATAGTCAGAATCAATGAAAGCTTTAGCTGATAGAATATATGGATATTATGCCCATGAAAAGAAATCTATGTTTAATTCTACCTGGATTGGTTCTATGCTTATGCAAATGAATACTTTCTGGTCTGCTAAAAAGAATTAGTATGCTCAAGAAAGATCTTATACATAGGAAGGTTATTATGTAGATTATGAAGAGGATGGACATAAATGGTATTGGAAATTAGATGAAAACGGAGAATTAATTCCAGTTCCAGATGAAGATACTGGACTTCCAATTAGAGTATGGAAAGGACGTCCACAGGAAGGAATTTTAATAACAGCTTTAGAAATAGGAAAATCAATTTTTGGAAAATCTGAATATACAGATAAATATGGATTTGAAGGATATAGAGAATTATTCTAGAATGTAGAGCCTGATGTAGCAAAGTTATATAGTGCTAATTTAAGATAGTTAATAGCTGATATAATTGGAATATTTATTATAGGGGGTCTTATAGGAGGAAGTTTAACTGAATTCTAGAAGTCTTATGAGAAAGATCACGATAATAAATATTTTGGAAATGCTATAAAAAATTCTACATTAGGATTACTTACAGGAATGTTTACACAATCAACTGAAGATTTTAATGGAATAGGCTCTTTATTAAGATTTTAGGGTAGAGGGCCAAATTGGACTCCGTTTTCTTTAACTTCAATATCTAATGTAGTTACTAATTGGAAGCGAGCAATCGGAGGAGATTAGGATTTTTATGATGCTATAGTAAAAACATCATCTGCAACAAAGCAAACTACTCCTATATGGCAATTTGTAAAATTAAATACAATAGGAACAAAAATAGGAGAAAAGCCAAAAGAAGAATAAAAAAAATAAGGCGATAACTGGAAACTCCAGCTACCGCCTTATTTGTTAAAAAAATAACCCCGAAACAAAACTCAAAAAAGAGTTCTGTTCCGGGGTTTCTCCAAACTCAAAAAGAGCTTAGCTTGGGCTTAAATATATAATAAGAATAATATGTAGCTAAAATACAATATACAATTATTTCAGAAATATTAAATATTATTCCTAGTAAAATAATAATTATAGAATAAGTATTTATTTTCAATTTAAAATAATAATTTGAAATCAATAAAAATATTAAGAAAGTTATCATAAAATTTTAATTTTAAGATATGTAGAAAAGTCTACAATCAATTTTTATATCTTCGATGATAAATTACTCATCTTAAAAATTTTAAAAGATTATAGAAACAATAAGAAAAAAAAATAAGCCTGCAACCACTTTTTACAGTGATTACAGGCTTTTATTTTAATCTTTTTCCTCTTCGACTTCAACATCTTCTTCGATAAATTCTTTTACCTTATCAAGACGTTTGATTATTTCTTCTTGTTCCTCAATAATACCTAATTTATCAGAAATCTTTGTAATAATTCCATTTACTTCAGAACTTTCTGCTAAGTCGGATAATAATTTAGAAGCTTCTTCATTTAATCTATCAATAGTATCTCTAGCATTATCTTTAGCCGTTTCGATAGCACGATTAACGCGATTTACTTTTCTGTCTAATTTTAATTTCTCAATTTTGTTAGTTAAAGCAGCAATAATTCTTTTCATAAGTTAAAATTAAATTTAATAGGAGTTTTTTTAATATTTATCTTTAATTCATTTGAATTTATCTCTGATTTTGTTGACAAAGCTGATGTAGTAATAGTATTATAACAATAATTATAAGGAACTTCCATGGGATTATAATATAGACCAGTATTATAATATCCACTTGAAATAGGATTCATATAATTTATAGATGTTGTTATATTATCAGCTAAGGTATTTGCAGCTAAATTACTCATTTACCTCTTCCTGATTTTAGAATAAGTTTTAAAATATTTTCTATCTATTCTTCAGATAAATCATATTTTAATTCTACAAATTTTATATTATTATTTTCACAATAATTTTTAACATAATTATCTCTTTCAATCTATTTATTTAACTAAATTTTTCCTCCAAAAATATTAATTGGCATATAGTGTTGTTGTCCATTATATTCTATAAAAATATTAAAATCCGGAAGATAAAAATCTATATAACCTTTTCCACTAGATCTAATAGATGTTGGAAGAGGTATCTCATATTCCCTAATAAAATTAATGTGTAATTTTTTTAGTATATTATATACAATTTTTTCTCCTTTAGATTCTTTACAATAAGGACATCCACATTCTTTTAAAATATGATTTGTAGGAATTTGCCAAAAACTTCCATGTTCTGGACAAATAATTTCTACTTTGGTAATATTATTAATATAATTAACTTTACTATAATCATATTTATTACCATGAACTTGTTTAGCATTATTTATAAATTCTTGTAATGTGTATTTATCATTTTTATGAACACATTTAGGACATTCATGTTTTCCATTTATATGATCATCTGGAGTTTGCCAAAACTCTCCATGTATAGGACATACTATACATACTTTATTTTTTGCTCCTTTATAATCTACTTTTGAATAATCATATTTATCTCCATGAATTTTTTTACAATCTTTTATAAATTGATCGAGAGATTTTCTTTGATGTTTAATTGTATTCTCTCTTCCGCATTTCGGACAACCATTTCCTAAAAGATGGCTCCCAGCTTCTTGACTAAAATCACCATGAACAGGACACGTAATAATTAATTTATTGTGTCTTCCAGTATAGATAGATTTACTATAATCATATTTATTATTGTGGATACTTTTAGCTTTTTCTATAAACTACTCTGTTGTTAATTTTTTCATAATTATTTTTCATTTAATCGATTTGCTTCTGTTATAGGAATTCCCATAGTAGAAGTCGGGATATAAATTATTTTACTATTTTCTCCAGATAAATTTTGTTGTCTTACCCAAAGATACTGAATATAAGTAGGAGTAATAGCTCCATTCTCAATTTTAATAGCTTCAGCAGCGCCTTTAGCTCTTTCAATCTCTGCTTGAGCATTTAATTTTTCAGATTCAAGATTTGCTTTAGCTTCTTCGATACGAATCTTTCTATTCTGTTCTGCTTTAGCGAATTCTGCTTTACCTGACATTTCTTGTTCCCATACATTATAATAAGGTACTCCTACACAGGAACCTACACATATAATAATAAATAAACAAAAACTTCCAAAATAAAAACCAAATTTATTCATAATATTCTTTTAATAAATTAATAACATTAGGGGATACATATCTACTTAATCTTTCATCACTATAATATGCATCCATTTTATTTCTAGTTCTTAGCATTTCTCTAATATAACTAGATGAAATAGAATTTCTTGGCCTATCTACTATAAGAAAATTATAATCTTGAATTATTGCTTCACCATTCATCCAATTTGGAATATCCTTAATAGTATCTTCTCCACATAAAACAAATATTTCATCATTACAATATTTATTTTTTAAAGCATGAAGAGCAGCATAACTATAATAAGGAGGAGTTAAATATTTTTCTATAGTGGACATTTCATAATTATCCCAAACTTCAAAACAAGATTGAAAAATTATTTGACATCTTTTATCAATATCAAGAACTTTCTCCTTCTTCCAAGGATTTTGCATTGTTGGAACAATAACTACTTTATCCATTTTAAAGTCATTTAAAGCAGTTTTAACTACTTCTAAATGACCATTATGAAATGGATTAAATGAACCAAGATATAATGCAATTTTCATCTCCTTATAGGGGTTAACATTATTTTTTCTCCACAATCTGGACATATAATAAATTCATATATTTGTCCTACATCAAGAAATGGTATATTTGTTACATCTTTTGTGCCTTCTGAAATATCTTCTTGTTCATATTGTAATTTAGCTTTACAATTCGGACAAGTGACCTTTTTTACTCCGTGTTCTAATACTTTAATCATTCTGTAAAATAATTTCTAAGAGTTTTATAATCTCCATCAAGGAATTTCTTTCTAATTAAAGAATATTGTATATTTAAACCTTCAATTCTTCCTTCTAGAAATTCTATTCTTTTATCTTTTTCATCACATACTTCTTTTAAAGTATGCAATAATTCATTAAAAGTACTCATTTTTTGTTAAAAATATCTCCAAAAATATCTTCAAATATTGTATTTCCATCTCTATCTTTTATATATCTAGGATCTCTAGGAATCCCATTCTTTTTAAAATATTCTATATCAGCCATTATTTGCTGAAATTCTTCATATCCTGTCATACTTCACTACATAACATATAAATTCTTCCACATTTCGGACAATCTACATTATATTGAGGAGGAATACTAGTTAACACTACATCAGTATGAGCAATAGCATCACTTCCACAATATTTACATTTACATTCTACATCAGCTCCAATCATAATCCTAATTCCTCTCTAGTAGGTTTGATAGGCAATTCTTTTCTTTTATAAGCAGTATTCTGATGAAGCAACATTACTTTATCAACTCCCTGCTCATTATAAGAATCAATAAGTCGAGTATATTCTTTGTTTAAATCATCTTTACTCAAAGCTCTAATTGAGTTCGGATAATGATTATAATACATAGTTTTCAAAACATCATCAACTTGTTCATAATTATCTAATCCAAATTGTTCACAGTCTGAATTAGAAACTCCATTACCATCTGTTGGAATAAGTTTTATAGATTCTATTATTGCATTAGATTCTTTTAACTTATCTTGAGCTGCATAATTATTTGCTAAATATTTAGCTAATTCATATACTTCAGTTTTCCAAAAATAATGTAAACCTAAGTTAATATCCCCTTCATCACCTTTTAAAGTCCAAAAACCTAAATTCCATTCAGTAAAGTTATCATTATCTAAAACAATACCCTTATGAATACTTGCAAGATTATAAAGATACATCATTCTATATCTTGCTTTAATATTTCCCTTTTGTAATGGAGTCATTTTGCCCTCACATAATTCAAATTCATAAATAATATCATCACAATTAATAGGAATTTTCTTATAATCAGTACAAAAAGTTTTTCCAACTAAATCTGCAACATCACATTCACATTGTTTGTTAGTTCCAGTAGGTAAACTTCTTCCAATTAAAGGAATCCCAAGTTCTTCACATACTGGAGAAGCAATACAAGCTGAAATACAGGAATCTAGTCCTCCAGAAATGCCAATGCAAATTGACTGTAAATGATTATCTCTTATATATTGAGATAACCATTTATGAGAGTTTTCTATAAATTTACTATAATCAATCATAATAATTTGCCCACAGTTAAACACTGATTATCAAACTTTTTATAGGCATCAAGATACCATCTATTTTTATCTCCATCAAATGTAAGTTCATAATACATTCCGTCTGGCAATGTAGTGGAAACTAAATATTTCCAATTTTGAAGAATTTTACATTTCCAAACAGTAAATACTTCAAACTGAGGGGTTTCATCTGATTTATCGAGATGCGCTAAGATATAATCCGTTACTAATTTAATTACTGTTTTATCCATTCCAATTTTGTTTTATAAAATCAAACATATTAATTCTTTGTTGAGCATACACTCCTAATCGAGTGTATGCTTTTGAAAGTTTTAAGACTTTCTCTATTTCTTTATCCGTTGGGAGCATACCTAAATAAGAATTTACAATAAGGACATTCAAAAACTTCTCCATGTTCATCTTTAGCGTTCACAATATTAATTGGAACTGCTGAACTACATTTTGGACATCTAATTATACTCATATTCCTAATTGATATTTTGCAATTTCAAATTCTTTATCATCTCCTAAATGTTTTCCTAAATCGTCAGAAATTTTAATACATTTCTTCCATTCCTGATTTTTATTAATTCTACATTTAGATAATTTCATAACTATATTAGCGGGTTTAAATCCCGTATCATTAGTTAGGTTAGTCCCAATGCCAGCAGAAACATGTATTCTACCTTTAAAATAAGTAAAAATATCACGATACTTATTAAAATCAAGAGCATTACTAAATACAATAGTCTTTGTAGTTGGGTCAATACCTAATTCTTTATAACGTTCAATAACTTCATTTCCTATCTTATATTCATCTCCAGAGTCTTGTCTAACTCCGTCAAATAATTTAGCAAATTTTAAGGACATATTTTTAAGTCCTATTCTAGAAGTATAAGTATCCATTAAAAATATTCCAAGATTACCATCATAGGTACGAACCCAATCTCTCATTCCAAGGTAATTAGCTTCTTGATATCCCCAAACAGCTCCATGAAACATAATCCATTCATGTGGAAAAGTACCCATTGGAATCATATCATATTTCATAGCAAAATAGATATTAGATGTTCCTACACAGTTAATTGGACATTTTTCCTTAAGTCTTTGTACAATTAAATCATGTAAAGTTGATGAATATCTCCTACGAGTTCCAAATTCAGAAAATTTTAATCCATATTCATTAGCAATATTAATCTTTTTATCTAATTTATCAATTGCCTTGGAAATATTAACTGCTCCTTGACTTCTAGAATACAATTCCGAAACAATAGCAAGAATAGGAACTTCGTATAAAGTTACTTTATAAAGATAATCAGTAACTTCTATATGAAGATGCTTTTCTTCATCTAACCAACAAACTATTTTATCAAAATCAAAATTAAATCCTCTTAACCATTCCCAATATACTTCTGGAATATATGGAATATGTTTTACACACCAATTCTTTTCAGCTAAAGTTAATGATAAATTTGAAAGTTTAACAAATTCCATTTTTAGTGTGTCTATTATTGAATTGACTCCTACAATAGGACTTTTTATTTCCTCAAACACTGTATTATTTCTATCGCAAAAACTAAAAGTACCTTCAGCTTCTGGATAAAGTTTCATATACGCATAACTTGTACTAAATTTATATAAATCTTGGTCTAATATACTTAATATTGTCATAATTTTATTATTTAATCCCAAAGTAACTCTATATAATGATGTAAAAATTTCCAAAATAAAGCTTTAGCTTTTTCTTCTCTTATAGTAGCCAATTCATATTTATCAAGATATTCTTTGTCATGAATTATTCTTTTCATATAAGCTGGAGTAAATCTATTTTTATTTCTAATATTAACATAAATTCCTTCAAATTTAATTTCACTAGATAATATTATATCAGTTTTATACCCAGCATGTAAAATAGCTATAGCTCTATCACAAAGAGTTCCATACCAATCTTCATTTTCAACGATTCTATGTGTATGAAAATATTGAGACATTCTCTTTAATTTAAATTCAATTAAATCTAAAAGAAAATCATAATCCCAGTTTTCATCATCCTTCAGAATTGGGTGATACTGTAGTGTTTTTTCCAGTTGTTTTAGTTCCTTCAGATTTTTGCACTGGTTTATTCTGTTTATAATTTTCTGTTTTCTTTTCTTCAGAATACTTTGTTTGCTTAATTTCTGTATCATACCAAGAAATTTCTAACATTGAATTTTTATATTCTACTTTATACCCTTCTGCAAAAAGAATCTTAGCTACATAATGAAGAAGTCCTGGAAAATACTTACTTCCATTATAATTATAACTAAATTCTCCTTTTTTAGCAGCAGTGGTTAATCTTTCTTGAATTTCATTTATACATTTTTCAATTTTATCAGACGAATTTTCAATTGAAATTTTAATTAGTTCTTGTGAATTTATCATAAGTTTTTATTAATTCTTCGTGGTTAAATGCCCAATCATATAAATCAACATCTTTTGTTCTAATAAATCTAATTGAGCTAACTTCATTCTCTTCAGAATTTTTAGTAGTAAACATTAACTCTAAATCCTCTACTAGCATATCTGTTTTTACTAAATATCTAAAAGTAATATTTTGTCTTTTATCTGATTCTGGAGAATCATTTATATATATTAAATTAAAATTAGATATAGGAAAAGTTAATCCAGTTTCTTCTTTTAATTCTCTAGCAGCTGCTTGTTTGATAGTTTCATCAAAATCTACATACCCACAAGGTAAGCAATAACTTCCAATATATTCTGGGTCGGGAGTTCCCTTTCCTCTTTGAACTGCTAAAATACATTCTTCTCCATATCTATTAAATGCTTTAACTATTGTTAAAACACATACAGAACGGGAAATCCAATATTCCCGTCCTGTTTCTTTATCAATAATTGGAAAATTTTTCATTGTGCATTTATAATTATACCAATATTATCATAAAAAGGTTCTATCTTTTTAATGGGAAATTCATAGCTTACATGAGAATCTGCAACTACAACTTCTGGATCTTCTTCTTCAGAAATACTTTTCCAACACTCTAATTCTCTAATTAATTCTGAATATTTCATACAATTTTCTCTAATTTATTTTCTTTAATAAATTCACTAAATATTTTACCTCCATCAATAGATACTATTCCAGGACAAAATACTTTAGGACATATATCTTCTTTAAGAAGATTTTCAATAGTAGCTTTTACACAAAAGTCTCCAGCAATTCCACATACAACAAAATCAGTATCTGCATTAGCAGTAACTATAGAATCAAAGTAATAATGTTTCCCTAGTTCGTCTGTTACAAATTCGATATCTTCAAAGGCTCCATATTGTTCTACTTCTTCAATATTACCTTTTTGACTAACTTCATAATCAATACCAGTATTACATACGAACTTTAAAAGTTTTGGTTCAATACAAGCTCCTGGAGTGTATTGTACACAATGGGAAGGCCACTGTCCTCCATTTTTCTTAAAAGACATATGATTAAACGGGTGCCAATCTACAGTAAATATAATTTTTTCGATTTCTTTACGGTGATTTTTAATAAATTTTTTAATTTCTTCTACAGCATTTTTAGCACCTTTTACTGACATTGTTCCAGTAATAAAATCATTTTGACAGTCTACAATAATTAATGTAATCATTTGTTAAATTTTTAAAAATTAGAATAATAGTTGTTTTTTATGCCTCTGTATATTTCATATGTAATATATACTCCGAAATAAAGAAGAATTAATTTCCAAATAGAATCTTCACAAAGCGGATATAATTTTGAAACTCCTACTACTTCCACTGCTACTATAATAGGAATTACAATATAATTTAAAAATATTTTCATACAATATGCTTTTTAACTATTTCAGAAATTAATTTTCCATCAGCAGTTGGATAAATATCCTTAATTTGTTTAATCACAAACCCCATTTCCTTCTTAGGATAACCTTTCGGAAAAGCAGTTACTACAGCTTCTTGGATTTGCTCTTTAGAAATTTCTGGAGGAAGTAATTGTTCTAAATATTTTATTTGTTCTCTGTACATATCAGCTAAATCTTTACGACTATTAGCTTCATACATGGAAACTTGCTCTTCTCTTTCCTTAATTAACTTTCTAATAATAGAAATTTGAAGTTCATTTATAAATTCTCCATTTGGAAGTTGTATATCTTTTCCAAATTCTCTAGGTTTTTTAGCTGAATTATTTAAAAGTAATTCAGCCTTAATAGCCCTATAAGCTTCCTTAGCAGCTCCATTCTTATCTAGAGTTGCCATTTTAATTAATTTATCAATATCCATAGTTTACAAAATCAATTAAAAGTATATCTTTATCTGTACCTTTATACAATATATCTATATTATTTTTCTTAGCAAACCATCTTGGATACCAATCATCAATTAGTTTTGGAGAACATACTGATGAATATTTTTCTTCACATGATGGATTACAAGAAAAGGAATAATCTATTTCCCAATTATAAAGATTTCGACCACACCAAAATATAAGATTAGGATAAGCTGTTACTAATCCAGTACATAAATACTTGAATTTCGCAATAGAAGATGTAGTATATTGATGTTTATTTCTAACTTCATGCAATATCCTTATATACACCGTATCTTCTTTTGAATTAAGCCATTTAAGATCTTCTAATAATTCATCTAGGGATATATCATATTGCATAAAACCATGACCTAATACAAACGCTCCTTTTTTATTAAATCTAACTCTTAAATCAAAACATCGTACTCCGATTTCATATTGTTCAATAATATTTAAATCTTGGCATTTAGCCATAAACTTAAATGGAGTCATCCACCATTTCTTAGATGGGAGATAACTCCAACTGTTGTGACTACCAACTATCATAATCTGTTATATTTTCTTCTGTATTACATATATTACATTTAATACTACATGCATCTCCAATAGAAGTAGGGGTGAATATATAATTTAAATGTCCTCCTATAGTGCCTTTGTAAACTTCAGGATGTCTATGTTCTTGCATAAATTTTTCAGCAAGCTCTGTTTCCTTTTTATTTAATTTAAATTCAATCATACTCCTACCCAAAATTCATCAACATTCCACCAATAACCTTCATGTTCTAAACAATCTGATGGTAATATTATTTGTTCTCTAACAAAATCACATAAAGCTCCAGTATTATCATAATCTTCAAAATCTTCTGGAACTTCTATTACTTCGGTAGAACTTAAACATTGAGAAATATTCACTTCAATTTTTTTCATGTTCGTAACTCTAATATTGAATCATTACTAAATACAAAATCTCTTCTAGAAGGAGAATAAAATATATCTCCATCTATTTCCCACCCCGACTGTCCCATACATTCTTCTATTAGCGTAGAAGATATATAAGGACCAAAGTTATAGGAATCAATTTCCATTTTATCCAAAGCGTCAAGAATATTCATAACAGCACACCATATTTGGGTAATTCCATTATGAATATCATATTCTATAAATTTATTCATGAATTATAATATTCTTCTGAACATACAGGATCATCTGGACCTACTCTTTTATCTAAGTCATTGCAATATCCATTTTTATAATAACCACAATGATAACAATTATGACTCTTCTTCATCTTTACTATTATTTAATTGTTCATTACCATAGTATAATAATTCCCAAAAGGCGTCTCTTTTTTCTACAGTATTTAAATATTCAATAGGCCTATCAAGGCAAAAATGTAATTCATAAAATCCTTCATGTTCGTCATAATCAAAACTAGCTATAGTAAAACATGTTTCTGGATGTTTAAAACATGATTTATGAATTCTATAATTGGAATATTTAGGGTCTGTTCTAAAAGAATTATCTAATGGATCTTCTGGAAATTCATTATCTCTTCCATAATAATTATTAGGATACCATAAAGCTATATCATAAGAAGGATTTTTAGGCCATCTATCCTTTGGAAGTAAATATGAAGAAGGTCTAAATTCTAAATCTCCTATTCTTTTATTTTCTATCATAGGCTATTGAAATAATCATGTAATTTCAATACAAATAATTCAGAATCTGCAAACCCGCAAGACTTGAATTCAGGACAGAATCCCCTATATAAACAATTAGGAACACAAGCATTAGCAAGTTCTGGTTCAGTTTTTCTAAGTTCTTCTATTACTTGTCTCCAAATTTTTCTTGTTTCTTTTTCTGCTTTATTGCAAAGTCTTTTTCTACTAATATTAATTATTTCTTCAGCGTTAAGAAATAATCTTAGATTAACTGGATCATCTTTCTTTTGTTCTGAACGAGGAGGCATTTTTCCATCAATATCTGGACGACTTGTACTGCCAAATGGTTGTGCATGTACATGCCTTACAAAATGTACTGAAGTTCTATATGGAATATCATACATATCAATGTTAAATAATACACACCTTAATGGAGAATGTTCAGCTTTAATAAGTTTTTTCTTCCATTTAATTGAGGGTTCTCCACTAATAGGCTCCTTTCTTTGGGTAAATCGTGCCGAACTTAATGCCATCGACCAATTAGTTATTCTTCTAATTTCAATTTTCATTTCTTTGTTCTTTTATTTGCCTTAAACGTTCTTGACAGTTATGAATTATTTTCTCATAATCAACTTCCCTAGGTTCTCCTTCTTTAGTTCTAAGGACTCTTTTAATAATATCATGATCCCAACTAGTTAATTCTGGATAATCTAACCAAATAGTCCAGGGTTGAATTAAATGTTTAGAATAATTACTTTTTCCAATATTAAAAGAACGTATGTCTTCTTCTATATGGTCTCTAATAATCCCTAAATATTTTAATGTTTTGTATAAATCCCAATCTATTTTTACTTGAGGATTAGTTACTGGTTCATTGTTTAATTCTTCACTCACTTCCCTTAGTCATTTGAATCATACACAATCCTACAAATCCAACAATTTGATCTCGCTGTCCTTTTGTAAGATATGATTTCTTATCTTGAATTAAATCGTATTCATCTAGAAAAGCTTTAGCTAAATTATTCTCTCCTTTATGAAGTTCTCTAATTCTATTTTTAGCAGACGAACGCATCATAGGAAGATTTTTATTTATAATTTCTAAAAGCTTTTCTTCAGTCATTTCTGGTGTATTATATAATAATTCTTTAATTTTCATTATGATTTATTATTTTATTAAATTCTAATCCAATATAATCTCTCTCAGCTAACATAGAAGCTAGTTCTTCTTTAGAACACCTCATATACATATCATATAGTTCTTCCCTAGATTGTTTAATAACTGTTATCATAAGCAATATAATAAAGTTGGATTATTTTTATGAACATCTATATCTGGATATTTCTCTTTAAATTGTTGAAGATTAAAGGGAGTTGTAATTAAATGATTGCCATTTTTAGTTGGAATAATATTTATAATTTTATTTCCTACAGGCTCACATTTTTCATTAATATACTCTCTAACATCCCACCAATAAATCATTTTTTCTAAGGGATTATCATTATCAACAATCCATCTAGGTTCTTCTCCTTTTATTTCTCCAGCACAAGTATTCCAAGATTTCCAAATTTTCTTAAAATCTCCTTCATAAGCACGTTGAGCAAGATACTTTAATTGAAGCATTGTAGTTTTCTTAATAGATTTAGGAGCAAGATTAATATATGCTCTTGCTCCAAAGAGTTTACATAAGTCTTTTATTTCTTGTTCATAAAAATCTAAATCATTAATATCAGTAATAAAATAAGATTTAATTAATCTATTTGCAGCAGAAAGTTCTGGATGGTCTTTACCTCTTCTTATAATTTGTAAATGGTAATAAGTATCGTCATTAGGAAATTTAAGAAGGGAGTTTATTAATTTAAAATTATCAATCATACTAATTTAATAGTTGTTCCGTTCCAGTGAAACTCATCTTCATTAACTTTAAAATCATGTAAATGACTTTCTAACATTTCAATAAAATCTTCTTCAAGATCATTTTTAATTAACATAAGACATCCACCTATAGGTTTCTTTTGAATACATCTCCAGTTAATCATTAATTCTCTTAAATATTGAAGATAAATATTATCATCTTTCATTATGTTCTTCTATTTTAGCATGTACAAATTCAATTAATCTTTCACTTATTTGATATTCTACAATTCCTTCGTCAGTATTTACAAAAGCAAAACAATCTACATCATCATCCTCATATTCATGAAACATACTTTCTCTTATAAATTGATCTAAGACATTTTCAAGCTCTTCTTTAGTAGGATTAACTTCTTCTAAATAATCCCATAAATCATCCTCATAAGTCCATTCCCAAAGTTTATCATAAAATGCTTGTTCAGTAAGATTTAAAAATGGAATACATTGTTTGCCTTCTATCATTACTACGTTATATTTATTCATAATTTACATATTCTTATAATACAATTACCTTCTACTTCATTTAATGCTTTATATAAATCATCATATAAATCGGGGAATAGTTCTGGATATTTTTCAATTCTTCTTACCTCTATTAGCATTTTTGTATTTCCGCAACATCAAAATATTTATGATCTATTGATATTCCTTTAATCTTTTTACATACAAAAGGCTTATCAGCATCTTTTACAATATTTATAATTTTATATTTCTTACCTTTAGAAATAATAATATCTCCAATATTAAATCCATTTAATGATTGTATGGGAGTATATTCTAAATACTCATTTTTATTATTTAATATTACAGATTCTTTAGTTACGGTATTTGGATAACTATAACCAAAGCTTTTTATCTGTTCTAAAATACCATTACCTATATAAATTGAATTATCCATGTAAATAGTAGTTAGCTAATTTTGTTAAAACTTTACCAATATTTGTATGACTTAAATGTATATCAGTATCATGTATAAATTCATCAATTTCTTGATACAAACTTTCTTCTTCCTCTGAAATATATTCTTCTTGTATTTCTTTTTGAATATCTTGAAGCCTTTTGAGGATTTCATTCAAATCTTCATTATCATATTCATTTGCAGTATTATCCAATATATACTCTTCTACAAATTCAATATTAAGTTCAGCCCATACGTCGTCGTAGATACCTTGAGACGCGTCATCTACAATAACGTCAATTTCTTTTTTAGTTAGTTTCATATACTCTCCATTACTAGATCAGTTATCACATCAAGATTCATCATTACTTGATAATGAACATCAATCTTTTCACATTCTTTTAAATGTTTTTTCCAGTGTTCTTTCCAGGCTTCTACATCATCTTCTCCTTTCTTATTATAGCGTTCACTAGGAGAAGTTATATAAGGCCAGGGACTTAATATAATTTCATACTCACATCTTGACCACCATTGATACATTGATTCATTCTTTACAAATTCTTTAAATTCTTCAAATGTTTTTGGTTTATTTTCTTTTTTATCATAACAAGAAATTAAATATGGAATTATATTATAAGATTCAAATTCTTTACTGTTTATATTATAAACAATCACATTAAATTTCTTCATAATTTTCAGTAATCTCTAATTCATTTCCTTCTTCTCTTCTATCTTTTCCAAAATCTTCTACATATATTCTATTATTATCAATATTTTTAGAAATACATATACAGTGATTAGATGGAGTTATCTCAATATAATCCAAAAGATTTTGTACTTCTTTTGGACTTAATACTATATATTCAAAGTCCATATTAATGTATCCAATAATTAGGAATGCTTCCATCCTTAAGTCTTGATAAATCAGAACTTAAAGGTAATCTGGTACAAAATGGTTTAGCCCCATTTTCCATACATTTTTGTAATACTAAAGCAAATTCTTCAGCCATACTTGCAGGACATTCACAATCAAATTCATCATGTGCTGGAACACATATTTTAACTATGTTTTGATAATTATTCTTTATAATCCATTTGAAGAGCAATATAGCAGAAAGTTTAAAACAACAGGCACCTCTATTTTGTATCCTGTAATTAATAGACTGTTTTTCTATATCTGATTTCTTTTTAAACCATTGCCTAATCCAATAAACTTCTTTACTGTATGGATCATATTTTTTCATTCTATTGAATTCTTCATAAAATCCAGGTTGGTTTACAAAATCACGTATTTTTCTCCAACGATTATCCCAATCTTCAATATGTGCTCTATGTCCAGTTACTGGATTCATTAAGATATATCCTCTTCTAACTACTTCTTTACGACAATAATCTTGATATTTCTTAACTCCAGGAAAGCCTTTCATATAATCATTATAAATTTTTTTAGCTTCTGTTGGTTCTAAACCATTATTTTGAACCATAGTAGCATCTGTTCCTCCGTAGCCAATACAGAATTCAATAGATTTAGCTTCTTGACGTTCTTGAGGAAAAAGATGTTTAATATCTTCAATTCTAGTATCTCTAGGAATTCTATTAGGAAAAGACATATATGCAGTTAGAGAATGTAAATCCCCGCAACCAGTTGTATAAAGTTCTATTAAAGCAGGATCATTTGTTACTGATGCTAAGAGCCTCGATTCCTGTGCTGAGTAGTCTTCTGAAATAAATAAATTTCCAGGCTCTGAAACAAAACATGCTCTAGTTTCAGCATCTCTCGGTAATTGCTGAACATTTACTGAAGCCTCACCCCCTCCACAACTTAATCTAGCAGTATCTCCACCTAATTGATGAAAATCTGCATGAATTCTACCTGTTACTGGGTTAACTGCTTTTAACCAGTTTTCTCCAAAAGCATCACAAACTTTGGCAGCTTCTTTAAATTCTATATAAGCATCAGCTATTTCTGGGCACACTTCTCTTTGAGATTTAATAGTATCAGAATCAGTGGATTTCTTTTTTTGTTTAGTTTTCTTATCGAAAGTATCAAGTTTAAATCCTAATAGTTCAAATATTGGAATTGTTTGTTTAGGACTCTTCCAATTAATATTACAGAATGGAGTTGGGTCGAATTCTTGAAATAAATCCATCTGTAAATTTTGTTCTACATAAGGGAAAGGTATTTCTACTTCTTCACAATAAAGTGTTCCTACTTTATCAATACCAGATTTTCTAGTATAATATCTTTTAACTTTTTCAGAGGGTTGATAAAGTTTAATATTATATTTTTTTAATTCCTCTTCATCATGTATCCATTGTGCATCAATCACATGCTCTGTAACTATAGTTTTTAATCGGATATTTCCTTGATGTTCATTAAAATACTTAATAATAAAATCATTAAGTTTTTTAGAAGCAATGTCTAGCTTCTCTTGGTCTTTAGCCATTTTAGCTTTCCATTTATCAACATCAAGTTTTACTCCACAAAATTCTATATAAGCTAATACTTTAACAAATTCATTTTCCAAATCTACTGCTTTTTGAAGATTTTCTCTATCAATATCATTTTGTTGAGACTCCTTAATGTCTTCAAGATGCATTACATCTGTAGCAGCATAATTAATAACTTCTGGAGTAAGACCTACCTTAACAATTTTTCCTCTAACTGTTTTGTCTAATTCTATATTTAATCTATTTTGACCAACAGCTTTTAGTGAACAACTAAATTCATAATAAGATTCATGTGTTTGCTTATTTTCTTTTTCAAGATACGGAAAATTATAGTTTTCTTCATGATACTCTTCTGGAGAAATAGCTCTATGACTATATCCTAACCATATTAATTGTTCAACTAACATAGTATCATAAACATGTTTTGGCCATATATTATATTTATAACACCACTTTAAATCAAATCCTATATTATGTCCAATAAAAAGTTTTTCTGATTCAAATAATTCTTTAAATAAAGTTATAGGATAGGAGAATTGATCAAATACATACTGATTTTCTTTATTACCCAATTGATAACAAAGTAATTCTTTAGTATATGGATCTAATCCAGAAGTTTCAGTATCAAATTGAATTACACTAAGTTTACAAATAGCATTTCTAGCCTCTTCAAAAGATATTTCAAAATATAAATCAGTTTTAAACAGCTGCTTCTGTTTGCTTATTAAGTATATCATCCTTCAAACACTCCATATTTCTAGCTACAACTATCTTGGCCGGCCATATTTCCCCGGGGTTTCCTTCATAACAGCCAAATCCAATATATTTAATATCTGGAAAATATTGAAATAAATATGATGTTACTAATAAAGTACAGTTAGGACATTCATATTGTCCAATATATAATTGAACATGAGAACCTGGCCAATAATATCCCCTAATACAAAACATAAAATTATATCCGTACTTTTTTGTAAGCATTGCATGAATATTATTCTTATCCATATTAGAAGGAGTAGATACATGTAAATCCTCTCCTTCAAGCCATATAGGAATTCTCTTTTCTAAAAATTCTTTTTCAGTCATTTTTTTCTATTTCTTCTTTAAGTTTAAAAGTTAAAAAAAGATAATATTTTTCATTTTTCATTTAATCTATTATTTAAATATTCTATAAACTTGGATTCTCTAGGCCAAGCAACTTTTCCTTTCCATAAGTGTCCGTAAGAATCTATATAATTAATTTGTACTTTAATTCCCTTACTAATAAAAGATTCTTTATATTTATTTAAAAGTTCTTCCGAAGAAAGTCCTTTATCTAAATATTTATCTAATCCTATAAAGTAAGTATTAAATATTTCATTTAAAGTACATTTAGGTTTACTTATTTTTCTTCCATCTGGAAATAACATTCCTATTTGCCAAATTGGTTGGGTTTTAACTGGAATTACAGCTCCTCTGGAAGTCCCTTTAGTTTTTGCCATTCTAAATAAAATGAAAAAGGCCATTGTTCGAAATATCTACAACCTATTTCTTCTGAATCTTGAAATCCAGGATGTGTTGGATGCTCACATTTATTCGAAATATAGTCGTTTATTTCATCGTTAAGCTCCATTATATTAGCACAATGAAGAAAATCTTTTGGATTTAAATCTAAAACTTCTTCAGTCTTAACCAAAAAATTTCTTTCAACTATAAATTTCATTTAATTGATCTTTAATTACATAAATACTTACTATAGGCTCATCTGATTTATATATTTTTTCATCTGGAAATTTTCTTTTAAGTGCTTCTAAATCTTCAGAAATACTATCAATTAAATATCCACATTCATTTTTAGCAATAGTAAAATATATCATTTCTTACTTTTTATATAATCAAACATAAAGTGACTAAAAGCGCAAGCAAATTCTTCACTATGATCATCTTTATAATAATCTCCAAAACAGTGTCCTAATTCATGAAGATAAGTTAATAATATATCATCATCAGATAGTTTAATATCTGTTTCATCTACTCTGACATTTTTAGCCACTCTAATCTCATGTAATATTCCACAATAATCTCCTAAATTATAGTTCAAATCCTTTTCGGAGGATTCTAATAAAGAAACTTTATATGTAGTGTTATTAATTGTAAATTCCTTTGGTATCATAATAATGTTTTTAAAGTTTTTCCGCACCTACTTTTTAATTTTTTTATTGCAGATTTTCTAATTTGTCTAATTCTTTCATCTCCTAGTCCTAATTCTTTAGCAATATCTTTTATGGCACTTTCTTGATTTCCACATAGACCATAAAATTTAGTTATAACTAAATATTCTTTAGGATTGAGAATCTTTAAGGAATTTTCAATAGCTTCAACACCAAAAGAATCAATACTAGAATTACTATTATCTTCTAATATATCTTCTATAGTAGTTTTTTCATTCTTTGAAATTGGTGTATCTATGGATTGACAATAAGATTTGTTTGTTATAACAGAATTATACTGTTTTTCAGTTAAATTAGTTAATTTAATTAACTCCTCGTCAGAGGGTTCTTTTTGATATTTTAAAACATATTCATCATAAGCTTTTTTTACTTTCGTTATTTTACTTATATATGTAATAGGATATCTTATTGTTCTTCCGTTATTATAAATTTCTTTAATTATCTCTCTTCTAATATACCAAACTGCAAAACTTAAAAACTTATAGCCTCTTTCTGGATCAAAATTAGCACAACTTAAAAGTAGTCCATAGTTTCCTGCATTTATAAGATCTATTAAAGGAACTCCTTGTCCAGAATATTGTCTAGCACAAGTAATAACAAATCTAAGATTTGAAGTTATTAATTTATCTTTAGCTTTATTATCCCCATTCTTTACTTTCCTAGCTAATTCAATTTGCTCTTCACTAGAAAGAACTGGATATTTTGATATATCCTTAAAATAGTCTTTTAAGAGTTCTTTGTCTTCATTGAAGTTCACTTATCCAAATATTATTAACAGAATTAATTTTAACTATCTTATATTTTCCTTCAAATTCATCCCCTAAATTAATCATAGGACCCCCCGATGGATCAATAGCTTCTGGTTCTAAAAAGTTATCTCCAATATATCTACAAAAATCAAGTACATATTTGTGTTCTTTGTCAACGTCTAAATACCATACCCAAATATTTTTATCTATTTGCTTATCAGATTTTATTAACCGTAAATTAGCTCTGTCACGATTATAAAGATTTATTTCTTTCATGTTTGTCCAGTTTCTTTTAAATATTTCCATAAATGATATTTAGTTAATCCTTCTTTGTACATACATTCCTGTTGAGATATATAATGTCTTCCTTCATATACACAAGGTTTGGCCTTTTTACCCCTACCACTAACTTTATATTGAGGATCAGTAAATCTTTCTATTTTATGTTTCTTCTTAGCTTCTACAGCATTATTAATAACTTTTATCGATTCTAATTTTCTATTTTTTGCTGGATAATAAGAAATTGTTTTAATTTCTTCTCTGTTTTCTTTAATAAACTTAATAAGAAATTCCCAATCTTTCTTTTTTAGTTTCTCAAATTTACTACAATAAAAGGCTAATCCATTATCCCCATTTTTATCCCAATCAAGAAGCTGTATAAGATTTTCTTTTATTTGGACATCGTCATCAACATCCTTTTCATCATTATACATAAAACGAGCGTAAGCATTAATTAACTTACGCTCATCTATTTCTCTAAGAAGATTAACATTAACTACTAATTGAATCATTTTCTTTCATCATAAATAATTTCTGGCAAATCATTTTCTGATTTAGGACCTCCTGAAATATAATCTTGAAGATCTTCTAAAGGCATTTCTTCTGAATTAATACTACAATCTTCTTTCCAGTCCTGATGTTTTTGTTGCCAAAATTCATCTTCATCACCTTCCCAATTTTCTAGTTCTTCACTAAATTCATCATCACAATAAAATGAATACATGTCCCATAAATTTTCAGTTTCTTCATCCCAAAACCAGTCTTGAACTTCTTTTATTTTTAAGGGATCTTCTGAAGAAAAAGCTGTATAGTATTGTTCAGTTCCATAAAAAGGAGCCATTGTTGTAATCAACCAAGATTTAATCATAATTATAATAATAATTAATATTAAGTATAGTGGTAATTAGGATCTTTTCCACAATACTTATACATTGTTTTTGTTCCACCACCTTTTGTAATTGGAATTCTCATAGTAGTCTTTTTAATACTTACAATTAATCCAACTGAAGCAGGTCTTATATTTAATCTAATATTAAATTTTGAATTAATATCTATTATTAATTTTTTTAATTCTTCTGAAGAATAAAAATCTTTAACATTATTAATAAAATATTCTAAAGTGTATTTATGAACTTCTTCAAAACAATCAGATAAGTTTTTTTCTTCTATACTATCATTTTTTCTAAAGCCTATTATTATATAAGTTTTTCCTTCAGGATTAAATATACTTAATAATTTTGTAAAAATATCATCAGGAACTTTAAACCATTCTAAAGCAGAATCAATTTTATATTTAAATAAATTATCATGAAATTTTTTCTCTAATTGTTTATCTCCTTCTTTATATCCAATAAATTCAACATCTGGATTGTGAGTAAAATAACTTTCCATTCTTTTTGGAAAAGTTTTTAAAGATTGAGTATATCCTATCTTTATATACTCTCCAGATTTTAACATATATATCATTCTATATCCTCCCTAAAAGCTTTAAAAGCAGGCTGAAGAGGAGTTCCTTCATCAGAATAATAGAAGAATTTACATTCTCCAATATGGTTCTTATATAAAGAGTCAAAGTTGTTTATATATTCTTCTTTCTGGGCTCTATCTCCTAAAGGTTTAGCTTTAAATTCTTTACCACCTTCAGTCTGACAAATAAATACCATATCTTCACTTCCCCGAAGACCTAATTCATAACCAACCACTTTAAAGAGGTCATCACGATAAACTTTTATTTTAATCATATCATTCGTTCTTCCATTAGGACGATAAACTTTATCGGGATCACGAATAACTAAACCTTCCCAACCGTCTTCTACATAATCATTATGTAGTTTAATCATGTTATCATACCCAGATACTAATATTTGAGGTACAAATTGAATCCTTAGTTCTCCATCCTTAAATTCTCTTTCTGGGTCAAACGAGATAAATTGAGATGTTTTATTTAATGCGTCTACTAAGTCTTGCATATATGTCCATCTTTCTTCAAATATAGAATTAGTATCCACAATATCATACCAATAGAATTGGAGAACTTCATAATCAACAGCAGTTTTTTGTGTACGAGCAATACTATTAAGCTGTTGAAGACTATATCCATGATGATAACATTCTCCATCCATAATAAGTCCTGGATTTTCTTTAAAGAGTTGAATCAAATCAGGATGTTCAAGAATGTCGGACATTGCAGCATCATAATTCATGGCTCCTCTAGAAGCAGTATGAAGATTTCCATCATCTCCCATATAAATTAAGCAACGCAACCCATCGATTTTTCTTGAAGCATACCACTCTTTGTCAAATATTTTCATATTAGTTACTTTATCTACTTGTTTAGCAAGCATTGGTTTTGGAACATTATCTTGATTAGTAACTATATATCCGAGAATTCCTTCTAATTCAGAAATCATATATTCTTCTGGATCTTTAGTAACTTCTCTATAACCCTTATCCTTCTTTTCTTTAACTAAATGATTAAATTGCAAATCTACTTGTTCCAAAAGATTACGAGTTGCTTTTCCTCTATCAACTATAATATCTGGTTGTTTAGTTCTTTTACCTCCTAACTGTCCAGATACCCTATGTATTATAAAATATCTATTATTTTCTTCTTTAATTAATTCATAACTTATAATAGCAATACGAATTTTTCCTTTAGTATCTCGACTAATTAAATAACTAGTTCTTTCGTCAGGAATTTGAGAAGAAAATAAATCAGACATTTTTAAAATAAAGATTTTTATCGGTTAAAAGGAAATCCCATAATTCATCTATTGTAGTTAATGGATAACGAATTTCCTTTTCTTCATTAAACATATCTTTATCTTGTTTCACGTATGCTGCTTTATCATCAGTATCTTCCCATAAAAAATAAGTAATCCAATCTATTCCGTGATCCATGAAATTTGTATCTAAAAATACATCTAACATTTTACCTACAGCATCATACCAACCACATTCAAAAAGAATACTTGGATAATTTCTTCCAGTTAAAGCCATATCAAGATTGTCAATTTCATTTTGAAATTCTTGATAAGATTCTATAAATTTTGTAAATTCTTCTTTAGTAATCATCATTTAAAGTTTTTATCATCGCGAACAAGTCCACCATCTGCACCTCTGTTAGAATCTGAAAGTTCATCCACTTCTACAAATTTCCAATCTTCTACCTTTTCAAGAAAACATTGAGCAATTGCTTCTTCTAAAGAATATGGAAGAATTTTTGGAAGAATTTCATTTTCAAACTCTAATACATTTAATTGTTTGTCTCCTTCTGGAAACATCTGTTCAAATGGTATACGATATTTAAACATCACAAACCATTCTCCCCTATAATTTGAATCTATAGTTCCTGGTGTATTAGGAATATACCAATCTTTTTTAGTATTAGTACTTCTAGGTCTAATAGATATTTGATACCCTTCCGGTATTTCTGTTGCAAATCCTAAATTATATTCTAATCTGTCATATTTAGAATTATATTTAACTCCTACAGCAAATAAATCTTTTCCAGCATCTCCTATATGTTTAAAGTCTGGAATAATTGCTTTATCACATAATTTTTTAAATTTTATTTCTTTCATAAAACAAATCGTTTAATATATTATCAATATTATTTTCATCTGTATAAGGAATTTCTAACAATCTAATATTGTTTCTTTTACAATATTCTCTAACAAATTCGTCTCGTTTTTGTTGGTGTTCTAATTCTAATCTTCCACCAAAATGTTCTATAGGTATATAATGTTGTCTTCCATTATATTCTATAAATAAATTCATAGACGGAATATAAAAATCTATCTCTGCATAACCCTTTGGATTTATATTTCTGTCTATACAAATTCTATAGAAACTTTTATATTCTATATTTAAATTATTTAAATAGTTTTCTATTTTTATTTCTCCATGAGATCTAGAACATTTATAACATCCATGTCCACTAAGATGATTTACCGGCAACTATTGAAATTCTCCATGTATAGGACAAATAATTTTTATTGGAGTACTACTATTTATATAGATACTATTAGAATAGTCATATCTATTTTTATGAATATGTTTTGCTTGTTCTATCCATTCTTCTGTAGTTTTATTCTTTCCAGAACATTTCGGACATCCTTGTCCTTGCAAATGATGATCTGGAGTCTAATAAAATTCACCATGTTTAGGACAAATAATACATATTTTAGTTTTTGCATTTTTATAATCTACTTTACTATAATCGTATTTACCGTCATGAATTTTATGTGCTTTTTCAATAAATTCCTACGTATTAGAAAGATTTCTTAATCTTGCTTTATCACACATACAACCTTTACAACCTTTGCCCTATAAATGATCGTGAGGAGTTTGTAAGAAATCTCCGTGTTTAGGACAAGTAATAATTACTTTATTAAATACTCCTGTATATACAGTTTTTTCATAACTATACTTATTATTATGAATATTCTGAGCTTCTTTTATAAACTATTCAGTTGTTTTCTTTTTCATTTAAACACTTTAAATAATTAATAAGTTGTCCTACAGCATTACCATTTTCACTGTAAAACGGTTTATATTTATTTTCTACTCTATCTAATTCTAATTCTACAAAAGGAAATTTATTTGTACCATAATAATTCATTACTTTCCAACCTTCTTTTTTTCCTCTTACCGTATTGACATCTATGTATTCCACAAAAAAAGGAATCTCTAGATTAATTTTATCTAGAAATTCCTTATCTTTTATATTATTATAAATTACAGTTACTTTCATATCTAGGCATTTCTCTCCAGCATTTTGGATGAACTTCGCAGTTCCATCTATATTGAAACCATTTACCGTTTTCATATTTACCTTCTGCTTCTCTGCCCTCTAAAGTATAAATTATTACACTTCTAGGATTATCTGGTACGTATTCAGATCCAAACCAACTATCGCATAATTCATATTTAACAGTCTGTAATTTCATATGTATTAGTGTCTATAATAAAAGCTTTTCTACAATCTAAACAAGCCCATTTGTCAGTAATAAGAGGTTGTTTTAACTGAGTATGTCCGAATATTTGATATATTCCATCTTCTCCTTTAGGTGTTATTTCAGTATTACTAGATTTTAAATCAATATGTTCTCTTATATCAGCCCATTCACAAGAACCGTATGGAGCACCTCCCCATCTATATGAAGAAATACATCTTATAGCACTAATATAATATTGATTAAAATCTTTTAATTGAGTATCTTTTAAAACTCTTGCAGTTTCAAATACTAAAGAATTTTTTTCAAGTTCGGCTCCTTCATCATATTTCATATAATGATACAAAAATTCATTTGCCCAACCTTTTGAAATGCCTGCATGACTAAATATACAATTGTCTTCAATCCAAACTGAGTTAAAATATTCTAAATTTTCTAAAAAGAAGTTATGATAATTTTTCCAATTTTTATGGTCAGTTCTTGTTGCAGCGGAAAAATTACTCCATATATAGCTACATGTATGATTTCCGCAAAGAAGAATATATTTATTTGGATTAATCTTTTTTAATGAAACAATATCATTAAGCATTATAAGGAGATTTTCTGAATCATAGAAATTGTCACATTCCATTAATTCTGGATTTTCTTCTATTTCATCTGGATAGGGATCAATGTAATCTCCTAAAAAGATTACCTTATCAACCTTATCTGTATTATCAGATAAGGCTTTCCTCCAAAATTTACGGCAATGTATATCAGGTATTATCAGTACTTTCATTTTCTATTCTTTTATTAAAATCCTCAATAACTAATTTTAAGTCTTCCAATCCAGAAATACTCCAATTATTAGTTTTTAGATTTAAGAATTTGCCTCCTCCACCATCACGAGTTGTAATAATCAATTCCTGGTCATCATTATCTTTATTTTCAGTACAATCTGGAGCTTGAATATATTTCATAGAAACTTCGTCTAAAAATATATCCTCTCCATTCCAATCATATTTAGTAGAATCTGTTACAATTTTCATATTATTTCCAAAATTTAAATGTTATATTTTCTATAGTAAATTCTCCAGTTTCCATTTTAGAAATTTGATACATTCTTTGATTAGTAGTAGGCTTATCTAGTCCTCCTAGTTCTTTTATATAAGGACCTATTTTAATATAATCAAAATTTTCTAAATTAATTTCAGATGGAATATCAGTTCCGCCATAATACCAACCAACTTTTAAAGGAGGATCTATATTTTTAACATATTCAGCTAATTCATTAATTTTCTTAGGTAATCCTCCCATAAACCCAACTAAAGTAATTCCTTTATTAGAATATATAAGTTTATGTAATTCTTTAAAAGTTAATTCAGTACCAATATCTTCCCAAAGTTCTGGACTATGACATCCCGAGCAGTGGAAAGAGCAATTAGTTATATTTATACATAAAGAAATTTCATCTGGAAATTCTCTAAAAGTAATTGCAGTATTAAGATATTTCATACTTTTCTAATATATAATTGGCAACAGCATTTATCTCGTAATCTATAGTCTTCACAAGGGCAATGCAAGTCTCCACAATTTTCTTCATGAATACAAGGGCAAATTCCTTCATTTCTTTCTAATAGTTTAGTAATTCCTTTTACTATTTTTTCATTTGGATTTAACTACCAACCTTCTTTAATAAAATATTCCATTACTCAACCTCCTTACTATAAGTTCTTTGTTTTTCTTCTATTTGTCTTGCATTACTAAAATTCTTAGTAGGTCTTAAATATCCTATTATTCTGGTCCAATAAGTAAGATTACTACTACCACACTTAGGACAAGTATGAGTATATTTTTTAGTAATAAATTTACAATCATTACATTCAGTATTAGGAACATTAAAGGTAAAATAAGAGGTACCTTCTTCTATAGCAAAATCTATAAGTTTAAGATATTGTTCTTTAGAAAGGTGTTCATTTAAATTACAATGTAATCCTACACCACCATCAAGTAATGAAGTAAATTCTCGTCCATGTAATCTAAATTTATCAAGTACTGAAGTATCGTCATGGGCATCATAGAAATAAGAATTATATAAAACTCTTCCATCATTAGGAACTATATAACCATCTTCTTTATCCCAATTAAAATTCTTAGCTCCCAAACTTTCTGCAGGTACAAACTCACTATTAAAACGAAATTCTTTTGTACTATGAAGCTTATTTTGTTCACTAATTGTTCCCGTAATTAAATTACAAAAATCTTTGTACTCTTCATTATAAGAAATATCTATTCCTAAGAACATTGCTGCTTCATTAATTCCGTTCAGTCCTATTGTACTAAATAAATCTTTAATAGAAATATAATTAGCATTACTATAAGTAAACATTCCTTTCTTTTCTACTTCATAAAGCATTGTTTTATAAGCAATATGATACTTATATACTCTTTCTAGAATATTTATAAGATAAAATTTTAAGCTATCATATTGATTTCCAACTGTCGGAATTTTTCCCCCAATTGACTTTACCCAATCTTGAACAATTCTATTGAGATTTAAAGTAATAACATTGCAAGATCCTGTTTTTAATCCAGTAAGCCCATTAGTAAAACTAAATTCATTAGACACTATTTCATTTCTAAGTCTACAGCATGAGCTTAATGAATCAGCATTATCAGATATATAAGTAAAAAAAGAATGTCCTTCAGCATACATTTCTGCTGTAAAGTTTTTATAATCTTTATCTATAATATCATTTCCATCTGATAATAGAGCCATTGTTTCTACAGGAAAGGTAAGTACTGTTTTAGTTCTTTCGTTATTAAACCATTTCATAAATTTTTTCTGAAGATAATCAATTGCTTCCCATTCTGGTTTTGTAAAATCTGGGTACATAAAATCTTCAAATATGGCTCTAAAATAATTGGAATCATAGTAAGATATATTTGTAAAAGGACTCTGATAACTTCGATTTCCAGCAGGCTGATTCCATCCATAAACAATTTCTTGAAAAGCTTGTTCTATAGCTCCAGAAATAGTTCTTTGTTTATTACAAACACTAGTTGTTATTAAATCGTTATCGTGTTTATAATAATCCTTCCCCCACTCTTTAATGCAATAATAATTAAAAGCAATAAACAGTCCACCAAAAGCTACTGCCCCTTTACATTGAGCAGCTAAAAGAAATGCCGCATTGACTATTTGTCCACAAAAAGAATTTAAATTGTTAGGGGCACTAGGAGTTGTTCCGTCTAAATTGCCAACCCCTTCAGTAATTAATGGATACAAACTAACTGCCATACAGTAATCTTTTAAAACTGGAGTAGAAGCTTCGTCATGTGTATAAATTATATGATGATTTAAATCCTTTTCATATTGGCTAGAAACTTCTGGAAAGATTTCAGACAATTTTTTTCTCATTCTTCTTCTTTGTATAATGCGGTTAGTTGTTTTATAAACTTCACCTTCTAAATTAGCTACGTTTTTGACGGAAACATTAGCATTATCATCCGTTTCAGATGAAGAAGCAGCATTATCAGAAGAATTGATATATTTACTCATATAATCTATTCTGTCTTGAATATATCTTGCATTTTTATGTTGTTCTCTATATAAGATATACGCTTTAGCTACATCGTAAAATCCTTGAGACATTAAAAGTTCTTCTACTTGGTCTTCAATATCTTCACATTTAATATTTTCCCAAATAGAAATCGAATTAATAATTTCTAGTAAATCTTCATTATCTATATGCTCTTGACATGATATAAATGCTTTTTGTACAGCATTTATAATTTTTCTAGCATCGTATTCTTCTTTTAGTCCGTTTCTTTTTACAATTTTCATAAAAAATAATAAAAGTTTAATAAATAATTTAAATATCTAACTATTTTAATAGCCATGAATATTAAATATATTTATTAAACCTTTTATGTCAAAATATTAATTATAAGTCCAAATTATATTTTTCAGAGAATTTCTCTAAAATATCATATATATCATCTGGAAGTCTGTCTAATCCTTCATTAGCAATATCTTTGGGAATTCCCCAATAAGCTGCTGCAATAGAACCTGCTATCGCTGCTTGAGTATCACAGTCTCCATTTATATAAATTGCATTTCTAACAGTTTCTTCATATGAATTACTATTTAAGAAACAGCAAATTGCTTCTGGAATACTTCCTTGACAAGTTGAATCAAATTTATATCCTGATTTTATAATTTCTTCTGGAGTTCTGTTAATATTATAATCAAAGTGACAGAATTTTTTCTTAAAATCTTGAGATATAAATTCTTTATCAACAGGACCTCTAGTTTTAATATCATGAATTAACCATGCAACAGTTTTTGCTCCCTTAATTCCTTCTGGGTGATTGTGACTTACAGAAGCAGATTGTTCTGCCATAATTAAAGTAGTCTCTTCAGTTTTAAAAGCACATCCAACTGGAGATACTCTCATAGCTGAACCATTACCAAAACTATTATATGGTTGAGGATTATCTGAATCAATCCATTTTCCAAATAAATGACCATATCCAGCATTACGATATTTACGTCCCCATTTTTGCATAATTTTAACAAGAGCATCAGTACTATATGGAGGAGTTAATAGCCATTCGGCTACAGCAATAGTCATTACAGTATCATCGGAAAATTTAGAATAATTAGTCCAGAGAGGAAAATCTCTTTCTGCTTTATTTCTTCTAAATTCATAAGGAACTCCTATCATATCTCCACAGATAGCTCCTAAAACTGGATTTTTTATTAATTTTGCCATGTTACTAATTTATTATTTTTCATTCTTTCCCAAGTGATTTCTGATTCTTCGTTGAATGGATCAATTGTTAATATATCATCTGCTCTTGGTTCTTGACGTATAATATCACAATCAACAAGAAGTTGTCCAAATCTTAAATCTGGATGTTTTTCTACCAATTCACATAACTTAGTAAGAATTTTTCTATTATACTCCTGTCTACTCATACTCCAAGTATATCACTAATTAATAAAGTTTTTTCAAACACATTAAAAGAGTCCTTTTTTCTAGAGTCGGTAATTATTTGAGTAAAGGCATTATAAATATTATACATAGAAATTACTGGTTCATTATCAAAGAAATAATCAGAATCTTCTTTTTCAAATAAAGCCTTATAAGCATCAATTGGAGTAGAACAAGCAATCTTTACCTTACCATAATGATTATCATAAGAATAATTAATACAATTTCTAATCCACTTGCCCAAAGATTCGTTAATATTATATTCATCACATTTGAACTCCATTTCAAGAAGTTTCTTTAGTTGTGCAACAGTATCATCAGTTTGTTCAATTATTCTATCAAGAGGTCTAAAATCTATAGCAGTCTCTGGTTCTAAATCTTGACACGCCAACAAAGACGGTGAAAAGACACACATATTAGTACAAACACATCTTTCTCGTGCATGAAAAAACTTAACTACAGGTTTTCTTACATCTAGTCCATATACCATTCCAATAACCTCCTTATGTTCATCATTATTTATCTTCATAGTATCTGGTAGAATAGCTTCAATAGTTACTCTATTATATGTAATATCTTCTGTGCTAAGATTTCCATCTCCTGTATATGTTATTTGGGACGGAGTAACTGCATTAATTCTTATATTATTGGTTAATTTATTAACTCTTTCAAGAAAAGGCTCAACATACGCACTAGTGGGGTAATATTCTTTATTTTTTATTCTCGTAGCGCGGCCTGCGAGCAATTCTGATAATTGTAGTTCCATTTAATATTCCTCCTGTACAAAATTAATTAATCTTTGAATAGCATTAATATCTTCTTGACTTGCTATTCCTTCTAAATTAACTAAAGCTTGTTCGGCTCCTTCTAATATATCTTCAATCATCTTCGTTATCTAAATCATTAATTGTAGTTGGTTTAGCTTCATCTGTGTCAAAGAAATTATTAAAATATTCTATCACTTTATTTTTAGAATATTCCTGAATTTTGAGAAATTCTACTTTAAATAAAGCTACATCCATTTCAGATATTTCTATAGTTAGAGGATCTAATGCTGTTTTTCTTAATTCAATATATCTTCTATTATATTTATCAGAAAATACTTCAATTGTAACACACTTTTCTTTATTAAAACCAATATAAATTAGATACTGATTATATTCTTTAGGCTCTCTAATACGAGTTTCTATATCTAAATTTTCTTTCATAGCCTTTTCAATAAAAGCTATAACATCATTCATTGTCACCATAATACTCTTTTTTAATTTGTTCTTCATTAATTTCAATATCTTGATTTCTATATTTCTTCCAATTTTCTATAACTGCTTCTTTATTAGAATTAGGACTTGCTCCTAAATATATAGATGTACTAAAATAATTTAATTCACTATTCCAGTTAAAAAATTTTCCTGCCATATCAAGAAATTCAAAGAATTTGTTTTGAACTTCTTTGCCAACATAATGAGAATCGGTTTCTGAATCTCCAAAATATTCTTTAAATAATTGATTTAACTCTGTTTCTAAATTATCACAATGTTCGTACTCTTTATATCTAGAACTTCCATTTTCTTCTTCAATATATTTATCAACTACAGGATCTTTACAGTAATTTTTAAGAATTTCTATAGTATCAAGCAATTCTTGTTTTTGATCTAATTTATATGAATAAATGTAGGAGTCTACTATATCCTTCATTATTTCTTTTGGAATATAGTAAAATTCAAATGGCTTTGGACCACAATATTCTATATGAGAAATTTTATTTTCTTTGGGAAGATTTACCCACTTTTTTTCTCTTTCTCTATATATTCTATTTTCCTCTATAAAATCTTCCCAAGAAATAGAAGGAAGGGCTAAAGAATATAATTCCTTCATACATTCTTCTATTGCTTTAGAAAGAATACTATCTCTTGTAATCATAGTATTTAATTTTTTAAAAATGGACATTCTTTTTGCCATAAAGCCATCATAAAATAGATTCCACAATCATCTTCTTGATAACTTTTGCATTTAAAACATCTTTCTAATAATTCTTCTGTCTTATCCATTATAAGTTTTTAAAAAAATTATTTAATATATTATTAATTTTTTCTTGAGTATTATATTCATAAGATATTTCTAACAATTTAATTTTATTATTATTACAGTAGTCTCTTATATACTAATCTCTTTTCTACTAATGTTCAAAAGCTATCTATCCTCCACTAAATCCCATAGGAATATAATGTTGCTATCCATTATATTCAATAGCTAAATTATATTTTGGAACATAGAAATCTATTTTAGCAGTTCCAGATTTATTAATGGATTTATCTATATCTATAATATAATTTCTTTCAAATTCTATATTATTATTTACAAAATAAGTTCTTATAAACTTTTCTCCATGAGATTCGGAACATTTGGGACAACCTTGTTCTTGTCCATTTATATGATTATTAGGTTTCATCCAAAACTCTCCGTGTTCAGGGCATATAATACACACTTTAGTATGATTATTTATATAATTAACTTTACTATAATCATATTTATCTCCATGAATTTTTCTAGCTTTTTCAATAAATGTTTCAGTTGTTAATTTAATATTTCTAGCACATTTTGGACAACCACACCCCTAAACGTGATCTCTTGGTTTTTGTTTGAATTCTCCATGTATGGGACAAATAATTCTTATAGGATTAAAAGCCCCTTTATAATTTACTAAAGAATAATCATATTTATCTCCGTGCACTTTTTTAGCTTTTTCTATAAAGTCATCATTACTTTTTACTTTATTTGCACATTTAGGGCATCCCTACCCATTCAAATGAGAATAAGCTTTTTGTTGAAATTCACCATGTTCAGGACATATTATAATAATATTATTATGTGCTCCAGTATATTTAGACTTAGAATAATCATATTTATTTCCGTGAATTTTTTTAGCTTTTTCTATCCACTATTCTGTAGTTATTTTAACTGATTTTGCACATTTTGGACATCCTTGTCCGCGTTTATGTACATAAGCCTTTTGTTCAAAATCTCCGTGAATAGGACAAGTTATGGTTATTTTTGTCTAGGAATTTATATAATTTGTCTTACTATAATCATATTTATTATTGTGTTTCTATTTACAAATTTCTATAAATTCTTCATTAGTTAATTTATTTTTAATCATATTTAAATATTATTAAATGTACCTCTAATTAAATTATCTCCTAAAAATAAATCATAAGACATTCCATATGAATTTCTACTAAAATTATAATTAGAATAATCAGAAGCTCCAAATAAACTTAAAACATTTCTATAATCAATTAATTTACAAGAATTTAAAGCATCAGAGTGCAAATCTCCTTTAATAAAATGTATAGGGTTTTTAGATTTTATATTATTTTCTGTAATCCACTCATACAATAATACTTTAGTAGAATCATTTAAGTTTAATGGGAATCCTTTTTTCATGTATTGATCTTCTTTTCCATGAAGGCAAATAAAGGTATGATTATTTAATTCAAAACTACCATAAAATTCTTCCCATAAAGTAGTTTCTATTTCTGGAAACTTAACATTAATTGTTGATAATAAAGCTTTATTACATACATATTCAAAGTTTCCTCCGTGATTTCCACAAGGAACAGAATATACATTAATTTTAGAATAGAATTCTTTTGTATTAACTATGGACTCTATAAACCAAAGCATTAAATTAATATATTTATTTGCTTGTTCTCTAGCATCCATATTTTCTGGCATAGTATGGTCTAATCTTGATGTTTTTCCAACAAATCCACAACAATCAATGTTGTCTCCCATTAATACTAAATTAATACAATTATAAGACCCAATTTCTTTAATTTTGTATAATATACACTCTAATCTTCTTTTAGCTTCATCAAAGCCATAATTTTCATTTTCTTTATATAAAGATCCAGTAGTTACTGTGGCTCCTAAGTGTATATCTGATATATATAAGTTTATATCCGAATTTGATTTATTTTTAGTATAATTTAAATTTATACTTTTTATGGAGTCATCCAAAATAATTTTAAATGATTCTAATGATTCTAATTTTCTTTTTAATTCAATATTTTCATTAGCATATTGTTTTAAAAGCTTTTCATTGTTTTTAATTATATCAGATTCGGCTTTTCTAAGAAAACTATTCTCTTTTTCACGTAATTGAATACTTCTTAACTCTTCTTCGCTTAATTCCTCAAACATATGGGGAGCAAAAGGAGCTGAACTCTTTGTTATTTGGAAACATCTCAAAATTCTTTTAAAATCTATTAAAGAATATTCAGGAAAGTTTCTAGAAATAACACGTTGTGTTAATGAATCTCCGTAATATGAATATAATCTATACACTAGATTCATTTCTTCTCTAGAAAACTTTCCAACAATTGGATTTTTATCTTTTCTAAATATTTCAAAAGTATAAAATTGAATTCTTCCTTCTTCATCCCTCTCTACATCAGTAACAGCTCTATCATCAGTTTCTATGGATTCTTTTGTTGTAACATTCTTTTTACATTTAGAATATTCATCCAAAAATTCTTTAATTAATTCGATAGGATGGTCAGAATCTATAATATTTTGTCTAGCTTGATAATAATATTGTGCTTTATGCTTCTTATTATTTAATGATTTATACTTTCTCAAGTCTTCAATAATTTCATGTATTTTCTTTTCACTTATTTTATTCATTTTTCAATGTTTTACAAAGGTGGTAAATAAAAAAATAGCTGACTAGAGTATTCTAGTCAGCTTATAGAGATTTTTTCAGTATCTGAATTAATCGATAGATTTATATCCAAAAACGAGCAATTTTGCTTTCTGAGTTCCCTTAGAAGGAGTATACTTAACTGTAGCATACAAAGAGTTCTTCTCCTTAGAATCCCATTCAACATTAATAGTAATGTCTTCCTTATAGTCTATTACAAAATCCTTAGCGGCTTGTTCAGCAGCCTTAGAAGTCTTTTCTCTACCAACTTCATGTCCAGTAGCATCACGAAGAATATAGAATCTTTCAGGACTATGAGTTCTGGTTTTATATTCAGGCTTTGTTACCTTATAAGGACGCTCACGAGTATCAGTTACAGCACTTTGAAGAACAATATAAGCACCATCATTAGGCATTGTAAACTTCTTCTTCTTCAAATAGTCCTTCATCCATTCTTTAACATTATCTTCATTAGTCACATTTTCCTTAGCCCACTTCTTATAAGCTTGGGTAGCGTCTACACGAAGGTTAAGGGGAGCTGCGTTACGAATTGCTTCATCTTTGGTTGTACCAATTGTTTCAAACTTTGAAAAAATTACATTAGTTTCCATAAAATTTTATGATTTTTTATCATTATTCATTGGAGAATTATTCTCCACATAAAAAATTATCTACTTAAATTTTATGAATCTCTTTCCTCAATTAGGAAAGTAATTTAAATATATTATTTAGAGTAAAACCTCAAAATATATAAACATTAAAAAATGTTAAAAAAATATTATATTTCTTTTTTCCATATATATCCATAGGCTTTTTTTCTCAATCCATTACAACAATCTATAATCATTTTTTCTGATACTCCTTTAACTGAAGTTAAAGCTTTTGGTATATCTTCATAAATATTTAATAAATTTCCATTTAAATCATACTGTAAAATTCTTAATTTTTTTACTTCGATTTTTTTTAAGAAATTGTCAGAATAATATTTCCAAATATATCCGTTATAGTTATCTAATAATCCTTTACAACATTCAGATATCCTGTAAGGAGTCTTAATTCCTAATATATTTTTTATTTCTTTAATAGAATTCCATGTTTTAATATAGTTTCCTTCTAAATCATATTGTATTATTTTAACTTTTCTATGACAATTGTTTTCACAAGATTCTATATTTAATGGAAAATTTTCCGAATAAAACTTCCATTGGAATCCTCCAGAATTTTTACATCTCCCATTTAAACAATATGATATACTAGTAACAGCAAGTTTATAATATTTAGCAGCTTCTATTATTGAATCCCATATTTTAATATATTCTCCTTTTAAATCATATTGTATTATTTTTTTACTAGCTCCTTTATACCTAATGTCATTCGGATGAGATTTTACACTATATAAAATATTTTCTTCTAATGTAGTCCATTCTAAATTATCTACTCTATTATTTAATTTATTTTCATCCTTATGATTTACTATTGATAGATTATTCGGATTTGGAATAAATGCCTATGCTACTAATCTATGTACTAATTTTTTATGACATTTTCCATTATTATCATAAAGTCCTACACTATAATATTTATTTAACTATTTCTTTAATTCTTTATCTTTTTTAATATTTTTTACGTTCCCTAAATTTGAAACTTCATAATTATCAAATCCCTCAATTGGTTTCCATATTTCTTCCATAGTTTTATTTTTTTAATTTTAAATTAAATTATAAATTATTTTAATATATTCAAAATAAAAATTATTTTTATTTTTAATTCAAAATTAATATTAATTTTAAACCAAAATCAGAATGGAACATAAGTTTTAAGTATAGAAATTACTTCTTCTATAATTTTTTTACCTTCTAATCCGAAAGTCGGAAAAGAATTTTTACATCCATATGCAAAATCTTCACAAACTATAGCCAATCCCTTTAAAAAGTTTTCTGGCAATCCTAAATTTTTACTTAATTTATATATTAAAGAATAATAAGTTAAATCTGGATTTTTAGCCTTATTTTTATCATATATATAGCAAATAAGGCTAATAAGAATTAATTTCCTTTCAAATGGAGAATGTCCATTAGACTCTGGAAGATTTAAATATCCTAAACTATAATGTTCAAAATAAAAGTTTCTTAGTTCATTAAAATTCATACCCCTTAACTTGATTAAAGTATGCTATGCATCGAAGAAGATACTGTGCCTCCATAATCCCAGACTTAAATAATTTAGAAGTCATTGGATATACCAATGTATTATAATCTGGAACTGTAGATACAACTAAGAAATTGCCTTTAATAGTAGGTTTGTCTATATTATAGTATTTCTTCGTTACCTGTTTAAGAAGATAGCTATAGAACGCTATTTCGCGTTGATAACTAAAGAATGTAGGATCAAATTGTACAGCAGGCCTGCTAGTAGTCTTTAAATCATTAACAGTTATAATATTTTCTTCAGTATCTATACTAAAATTATCAAGTTTAGCTTTTAATTTATAAACCCTAGGTTCTATTCCAGGAACTTCCATCTGAATATCCAACAGAATAGTTTTCTCGTTCCCCATAATTGGAGCATCCACAATACCCATAGGATGAAGTAATCTCTGAATATCTGAATTTTCATTTAATGTTTTTAAACAACTTGTTAATAAATTAAAATTCCTTTCATCAGTATAAATACGTTTTTTATCCCCCTCTTTAAAAGGATTATTTGTCTCATATAAAAATCTATCTCTCCAATAAGGTTCTGCTTTTTCTCTAAATTCTTTAAGTCTATTAGAAGTAAGTTTGTCTTTATAATATCCAATTTTATAAGACATACTTTTAATTTCATCATCAGTTGGAATAGTTCCATCAGTTTTATAAAGTGCATCAGCCATTAAACCTGCTTTTGCAGTAGGTTTAAATACTCCTTCTATTACTTCAAAGGATTCAGGCTGTAATACTTGCTGATGAATAAGACTTCCAGTTTCAAAACTCGGATTATAAACTTGTGGAATTCCTTCAAAGAAAGCTTTTACTCCATCCTTTTTAAGAACTCCTAAACGAGAATTACTTATGTACTCTTTAGAATATTGTTTAAAATATGTGTCATCATCAATATCCTCTAATTTAAGAGTATCTAGTAAAGGAGTTATCTTAATTTGTTTAATTAAGTTATTATCCAATTCCATTATTTCTTATATTTCATATAAGTATAATATACGAATCCTACTACAATAACTGTTACTGTAGCGAATCCCCAAAATCCACTAACTGTCATAATTTAAAATATTTATTAAATTCATTAAATATGCCTGTTTCAACTCCAAGATAATAGGCATTTTCTATCTCGTCATAATCTAAAGAATATATCTTTAGTATTGGGCCATATTCTTTATTATTTAGACTGTCTATCAATAAACAGGGAATTCCAGCATTATTAAGGGCTTTCCACTGGTGAGGACTGTCTTCTATAAATACATCTACTCTTCCTTTAATGTATTTAGCCTTAGGAATATTATATCCAGGTACTTGATAAAGAGGACTATTAGGTAGATTATTAATTTCTATAGCTCTCTTTGACCAACATTTTTTATTTACCCTTGAACTACAATAGAGTGTGGGTTCAAAATCAGGCCTTCTTATTACTGGAAGATTTATCCAAAAATCTCTTTCATTAATAAGAATATGGGTTACATTTCTTGTAATAGCCCAGTCATATTTAGGCCATCTTTTAAACCTTTTTAAATACCCTTGTGAAAATCCAAATATAGTATCATCTAGATCAAATCCGCATCTAAGTCGTTTATTTATCATATTTCTTCATAAATTTCTAAATCTGATAATGCAATTGTATAGTTTTCATTAAGATATTCTCTTAACTGTTCCCAATCTTCAATAGTGTCAAGAATTTTATCATCTTCTAGTTCATTACCATATTGCATTATCAACTTTTCTACACAATCATTATAAGATTTTGCAGAGAATGTTTTAATTTGAGGCCAATAATCTTGAGTAGCCTCAGCATAAATATATTTATTAAGCATTTTTTAATTTTAAACTTAAATAATCATATAACATCTCAATTGGAGCAATAAAAACTGTACCTGGAGATTGTCCTCCGTCTTTATCTTGTTTTTTCCAACAAACTACAAAAGGCTTATCTTTTAAAGGGCATTCTTCTGCTATTTTAAAATATGAAGGAGTAGATTGTGTTGCTTTCATTTGAAGATAACAAGGTAAATTTCCCTCTAAATCATCAACATCTATCTTCATATTATCCAAATTTTTACTATTTGACCTTGAACTAACTGTGTTATAGCCTATTTCATTAAGCTTATGTATCACATCAAGTTCAAATTGACTACCCTTTTTCTTCGAACGTTTAGCCTGATAGGATTTCTTAGTATGTGGATCAATCCATTCAACTTGTATTCCATCTTTAGGAATACTATTCTTATTTGCTCTAACTTTTAATGTTTGAATGGATAATCCTGTAAGTTCCGAACCCTGTTCAATACTTTCATAAATACAGGATTGTCCATTTTTATACGTTACTTTAATTGCTGTATTTAATTCTTTTTTCTACTTCATAATTATTTAATTACATTAATTATTGACCACCAAATATTTCTTTCTAAATATTGTCCTCTTGGAATTTCATCTTCCACAAAAGAACCTTCAATATTAAATGGAAGTTTATGACCAGACCATATATCTGGCATACCTCCACATTTCATAAGTACTGGAGGTTCTGCAAATACATGAGAACCTGTCCAATCTTTAGCTATATAAACTTTCATTTTATAATTCTATAAACCGTTCAACATATTTCTTATCTTCAAAATATTGTTTCCTCTCTTCTATAGATAATGTTTTAAAATAACAATCTGTAGAAAAATCTCTAATGTTAAGAAAAGGTTCTGTATAAATCCAACTATATTCTCCTTTTTCCTGAAATTTTTCAAGAACTTCTATATCACCTTCTTTCTCTTTTATAGAATTTAATTCTTCAATAAATTTACTAATTTTCATAATTTACAAATTTAAACTATTAAACAACTTATCAGCCAATCTAAACCAACTTAATTTATTTTCTATTTTTCTACTAATTGCAGCAGATTCTTTAAAAGGATCTTCACAGTTTAAATATCCCATAATTTATTTAAATTTATAATCAGACATAAATTGATTTACTAATTTTTTAACTTCTTCCAACCCTTTTAGTTTAATTAAATCAGTAAGGTCTTTTGCTCCTAAAGATTTAGGAATCCAAAAATAGTTTAATTCTGGATATTTCTTTTTGACTAACCAAAGATTATGAAGACCAGGCTTATCATTATCAAACACTATAAGAATATGTTTAAATCTTTTTTTAAACTCTTCTATTTGTTTATCATTAGGAAAAGTAGTTTCGCTGTTAGGACTTACTGAATCATATCCTAAAACACGGCATGCCATAGTATCTTTCATACTTTTATTTATAATAAGTAAATCAGAAGAATCCCTTAATTGTTTATATCCTTGTAATATTTTTTGAGTAAGATTTCCTATAAATCTATAATCTTTTCTAAACGGAAAATATATTTTAAATTTATCATTTCCATTCTTATCTTTACCAAAATAATATCCATAAATCGGACACTGTTCAGAAGAAGTAAACTTTAATTCCCCATTTAAAAACACATGTTGTAGAGAAAATACATGATATTTCTTTAAAAGTTTTTTGTCAATCCCAAATTGTTTCCACCATTCTAACTCCTTATTAGTAAAATCTTTTATTTGAACTTGTATATTAGCTGATTCAGTTTCTTTTAAAGGTTCTATAATCTTTGGAGCCTGAGTTTTTACAACATTAGAACTAATTAAATCAAAATCTTGTGCTATTATTTTTAAAGCTTCATAAAAATTACAATTATAAAGTCTCATTACAAGATTCCAACAATCAATATGTTCATTAGTTGCAAAATCATGCATATAAAGTATTCCAGATTTGGATTTGTAATAGCCTACAGTTACTTTGTGGTCATTGCGCAAACATGACGTGTATAGTTTTTTACTATTCACGTCATTGTTTGTATAGTATTGCATTATAGACTCTTGATTCACTTTGGAAAGTATAAAGTCTTTAGTAATTTTTGGTTGTAACGATATAAATTCCATAAGAGTCTATATTTATTTATTAAAGTTCTATATCATCTAAATTCAAGTCTTCTCCACTATTTTCATCTGGATTATTATCAACAGTACTCATATTTGTAGGTTTAGCATTTTGATAATTCTTCTGTTGAGTAAGTTCATAATTAGTAAAGAATAGATTATCTCCAATAAAATTTACTGGAAATACTTCTCCAGATTTATTAAGACCACAAGCAGCAGGAAGTGCAGCATATACTGTTCCATTGTTATTACGACCTACAAGTTTAAGTTCTGTTTCTACTTTTTCTTTACCTACAAGTGCCTTAATAATCAAATCAATAAATTGGTCAATACTCTTAATCTTAGAAGCATTAGCTTTAATCTTCTCTTCTCCAGCTGGATTAAGTGCATGAACAATCTGCATTAAAGTAAATTGAAAATTCTCAAAATGAGAAGGTCTTTGATACTCATGTCCCTCCTTATTCTTAAATGTAGGACGTTCCATATCTTGGTCGGATGTAGGAATAAATAAATTAGTAGTGAACACTCCTTTATTATCACCACAACCTGTAAATTCAAGTGCTACAATAGGATATGTAACATTTGGATCCTTAGAACCTTTAAGCTCTGTTTTTTCAATTTTAGTAAGATTTACTTTATAAATATCATAAGGACGAAGATACTGACCAGCAGTAGAAGTAAACGAGGTATTCTCTAAAGAATTAAAATTAAAATTCATAATACATTAACACATTAATATGTTTTAAAATAGTATAATACTATTGAACTATCTACTATTATGCTAATTATCTAATATAAGTACATATGTTTAGAGGTCTAAATCAAAATCTATTTCTGTTCCCTCATCAGAAGAATCCATATCCAAATCATCTTCATCTGGATCAGTTATTTCTTCTGGAACTTCTATTAAATCACTTTCTTTCTCAGGAGCATTACCTTTAAGCTTGAAATATCCTTCTTTATTCTCATAAGGAATTATTTCAAACGTATCTCCGTATTCTGCAAGATTGTCATGTTTAGAACCTCTACAACTTACTGTATATGTCTTTGTAAGCCTATTTCCACTTTTCTCGTCTTCACACAAAACGGGAGTTACTTTTCTACCTTGTTTTTCAAACTTAATTTCTAACTTTTGTTCTGGCTCAAAACCTGTAAGTTCTACACAAGCATGATTCATTTGCCATTTACCTTCAAGAAGAGTAATTTTGGCAATAGGATCGTCATCCTTTGGTTTCTTTGAACGAGTTGTAGTAGCTTTCTTAGTTACTTCTTTAAAATCTCCAAAGGTTGCTTCCTTTGTAAATAACTCTCCTGTTTCAGTATCGACAAGAGTTAAAACAATTTTAGATGATTGAATTTCTAACATTATTCTTCTCCATTTTCAAATTCATTAATAGTATCTATTACCAATTTCATATTTGGCTCAATATATTTATCCTCAAAACAACCCGCTACAGAACGACAAGTATCATTTCCATCAGTACGTGTTTTAAACCTATATTTAACTTCATCTCCATTATCATCTATATAACGTTCTGCATATATAATATAAGAGAAAAGTCCATCAAGATTTATTTGATTAGTTAACATTTTGCCAGTAGTCCACATACGATACTCGGGATCAATATCAGTACCAAAGTTTTCTATATGTGAAATGAATACTACTGTTAAATCGTCTCTAAGATCTTGACAAGTTTGAATCAAATCATAATAATTTTTACTCATAACACTAAACTTTTCATAACCTTTTACTAAAGCATTTTGAAAAGTCTCGTTACTAAGTAAATAATTACAATCATCCAAACAAATCACTTTTATTTCTGGCCTAGTCTTAGAAACAACTTTCATAATCTTAGTAATTTGTTCATAATTATTACTCACAAGCCAATTACCATACAATTTTCCATTATCTACAGAAATTTTTGGATATTTCTTTCTAAATCCTGGAATTTGAAGCTGTTTATTAGTACAACTAATAATAAAAGTTTCTTCTGGATTAAGATACTTCAAAGAAGTACTCTTTCCACTATTTGAAAGTCCTACCAATCCTATGATGTTAGACATTAAATAATTAATTTAAAAGTATTTTTAGATTCTTTTGAATCTTCACAATTATCTACTTCGTGTTTTTCTTCATCTTCCTTTTCTAATATATAGTCAGGTGTTACATATTTATCATAATCATAAATATCATTAGGCAATGGTAGTTCTTTCCACTCATTTATATCCCCATGATAGTTTACAGCTATTTCAATATCAGCACTACCAAATCTTGTTTTAAGTATCTGAATTATTCTTATATGGTCTCCTAATTTTTTAACATCATACCCTCTATAAGTATTAAGCTTATCTCTATTTGGGCCATACAAAGCTATAACAACTTCTGCAGCATCAGTAGTATCTCCAGTTTCTTTTAAATCAGAAAGTTGAATTCCAGTTCTTCCAGCTTTAAATCTTTCAATATTACTTTGCTCTCTATTAATTTGCTGAATTAAAGTTGGAGATATATTACACATATTTCTGAGTGTAACTAAATATGAAACAGTTGTATCTATTTCTCCTTTTTTATTACGACCATTAGAAGGTCTTAAAAGACCAACATGGTCTATTACTACTTCATAGAGTAAATCTGGATTTTTTGGTTTATATATTTTACGATTTTCAGTCTCTTCAAATTCTCCGAATTGCTCTAATTTCTGCATTAAAATAGCATAAAGTTTATCGGCATTTAAAGATTTATCATAAACATGAATTTTACTTTCTATTTTATTTAACCAGTCAGTACAATCTTTAACTAATTCATAATTTTCATCATTAAGAATATATCCCTTCTTTCTAGAAAGAATTTCAGTTATAGAAAGTCTTTTATGATATTTTTCAAATATATAAGTAGAAAGTAATTTTCCAAATACTACAGTAGCCGGCATCTCTAAAGAAAAATATGATACATAAAAATTATCATCATCTAAGTGTTCCATAAGAGGGCGATAAACATAAGAGTACAAAATAAATGAACTCTTACCTTGTCCAGTACCACTAGCCAAGACAGTCATAGTTCTACGAGTTACCCCATCCATTATAGATTCAGTTTTAGGTAATCCCATAGAATATCCTTGTAATCGACCTTCTCTACCTAAATCAATTTCTTTAAAGAGAGATTCAGTTATTGTCATAATTCATTTACCATATCGATGCTTTCAATATCCCAATGTTCATCTAGGATTATTTCAGCAGCTTCTTCTTCAGAATTAGCATAACACCATTCTTTATCATAATCCCCACCCTTAGTGGTAAATCTTACTAAATATTTTTTCATATCATTTTAATTGCTTCAGTATTAACATTAATACCATTTCCTTCTTTCATAGCTTCAATAGCTAACCAACTATTATCTATAATAAAAGAATCTAATGTAGAGAAATTATATCCATTATCGATTCCCCATTTAATAAGTTCCATAATATGTTGATGAGTTTCTGGATTATTTTTTATGTATTTAGAATATTTTAAGAAAGCCTGTTCTAAACTATCGAAATGCTTTGATACTCTCTTTAAATTATACAAAGAACCGTTTACTATGGTACTTTGAGGGTATGTTTTAAACAGTTCTTCTCCCATCTCAAAGGAAGCTCTAAAATACTGTTTCTGAAAATTCTGATTAAATGGTATGTCCTCAACTATCAACTGACTCCCTTCTTTCGGGAGTTTCCAACTCTTCAAGATTATTCCTTTCTCTTGAAGATTTTCTAAAATTTCTCTTAATTTTACTATTTGTGCGAATCTTTGCAACCATTCGTATTCTCCATCTTCTTTAGCTAACAGAATTACTCTTATTGTAAATAACTCTGTTGGTGTTAATTTATATTTTTCTAATAAACATAATTCATTTTCTAATGTAAGCACAGCATTAAATTATAAATTTAAGCTGCTAAAGGGTTAATCAGATTTCTCTGTTTTATTCAATGCATAATCATTTAAAAACTCTCTTTCAAGTTCTATATATCTATATTCCATTTTAGAAGTATCATAATTTTTATCTAAACTTTTTCTATCAATTAAACCTTTATCATAATCTTCTAAAATATTTTTAAGTATTAAAAACTCTAATTGTCTTTCTATAATCATAGTTAGAATCTAAACATGATTTCTCCTAATTTTTGTTTATAAGGAGTAGGAGTTTCTCCTCTTAATACTTGTTCTAATCCTTGTTCATCAATGGTAATATAATTGCTATTTTTATGAGAGTCTTTGTACCACTTCTCTTCTTGACTAAACCTTATTACAATATTAAATATTTCAGCTTGTTTATTAGTAGAAGTTTTACGGATTACTCTTCCACGAGTCTGAGTAGCACGTCTTTCACTACTATCCATTCCAAGTATTATTGCAACACTTGTATTTGGATCATTAAACCCTTCAATAAGTCGCTTACACGAATGAAGATGCTTTATTTGTCCAGAAAGGTATTTTTCAATCATATCTGAAGCTCTTTTTTTACTAGTTTTTCCAGTATAGACGTATTCTCCATTCTCTAGTGCTTCTGCCATTTTAACATTATTACTAAATGTTATAATTTTAGAATTAGAACGTGCTTCCATTATTTTTTTAGCAATTTCAATTTTCTTTGGATGATTATTAATGAATGCTTTGCGTTTAGTCATAGTTCTCATAAATCCAGCAGAATGGTAATTTATATCTTGAAGAATTTTTTTCTTTTTTGATTCATCATTTCCTTTATAAAGTTCATCACGATATTTTAATTTAGCTTTCCATCCTTCAGGTCCACACATCTTCATAGCAGTGTCAAACGAAAATTGGAAAAATTCAAAATGTTGTAGCCATTCTTTTTGCAACGATTTATACTCTTCAATATCATCGACTTCTATAAGAACTTGATATTCTTTAAATTCAGAAACCCATTCATTAGCAATAGCTTCTATAGTAGATACTTTATCTATAATTGGAGCATATTTTTCAAGTAATATATGTTTTCCATCCAATCTTTCAAAAGTTGCAGTAAGACCTAAAATAAGTTTGTATTTTACACAGTTAAAGGTTTCTTTTAGAGTATCAGCTGCTGCAGAGTGAATTTCGTCAATAACAAGCATATCACACGTCCATTCATGTTTGATTATAGTATTTATAACCTGTACTTCTATATTGAAATATAATCCATTTTTATTTAATTCTTCATACCATTGATCTTTAAGAGTAATAGTTGGAACAACAACAAGAACTCTTAAATTTGGATATTTTTTACGGACAGCTTTAATAGCTGTTATTGCTGTATATGTTTTTCCTAGTTAACCAAAGGCAGTGGGAAACTCCCAACTGCCTTTACCTTTATTCTTAATCCACTTTCTAACAGCTTCTTGTTGTCGTTCCGTTCTAGTCATATTTATTAACCATTTAAATTAATATTCTTACTTTTAGCTACTAGTTCTATTTGCTTTTTAAGTTTATTCCAAGAAAATATATGACCATCAACCTCTTTCTGAAACCTGAGTAATACCTTATTTCTAAGAGTAATTAATTGTTCAGTAGTCATATCTGAATATTTTTGCTTTTTAGGAAGAACTAAAATAGCCCTCATTTCGTGATAAGAAAGACCCTTTTCACTTAGTCTTAAATTTAATTTTTCGGGCAAATGAAGTCTCTCTTTCGCTATTTTCAATCTTTCAGCATTAGAAGTTCCCTTAAGTTCATTTTCTTCAGATTTAGTAAACCATAACCCCATTTTTGTAATGAAAGTCATTGTAAGATGTTTTTTATCCAGAATTCCTAGATAATCGATACATCCATCCATTACATCTGCAATATTAACATCTTTAAATTCGGAGGGAAGGTCTGTACTAATTTGAGTAATAGACACTTTAGACCAATCAGTTACTTCTGGATTATTAGCCATAAGTTGTCTTAAACTAATCCAAAGGTTTCTTCTTTTAATATCTGCTCTGTTTTCATTGTGCATATAACTATTTTCATAGTACCTTAAAAGAAGTTCTACATTACATTTATTTGATTGTTCATTTACTTCTTCTAAAACATTATATCTTCCTAAATGTTTTGGATCTTCATTATAAAGCATCTTATTACAATGATTATAACAAGCCTTTAGTCTTTCTGGAGACATATCTACAATTTTTTCATTTTCTTGAACATATCTATCTCCTTCTTTCTTTTTTTCTCCCTTCCAAACAAAAGAAGAAAAATCATTTTTCTTATTTTCTAAGGCTTTTTTATAAGCAGCTTCTAATACATTATTATTATTCATAAAATCTTTTTCATATTATAATATCTTTTTTAGAATTATCTGCTTCTTTAATAAATTTTTTAAATATAAAATTACTAAAGTTATATTTCATAATAGAATCTGTATTTCTATTATAATAAGTATCTCCAGCCATAACCTCGTCATACATTAAATATCCAATTTCACCTATTTCAGGTACTCTAGCTCCCCAATTTGGAAATACTGTTATTAATGCATACGAATGTCCAAATGGACAGTTACTCTCTAATATTTTGAACACTAAGTTATGATAATCTAAAATATCACACTCAGAAGCAATAAGCTTACATTTTACAACATAAGTATTCAATATTTAAGTTTTTTACTTGGAATTGTGTCTAAATCAGTGGGAATTATATGCCACCTCATCATATCTTCTATATGTTCTTCATATAATTTTTCAATAGGAATTCCTGTATATTCAAACTCTTTATTAATATCAATAAAAGAAGGTAATCCAAACTTTCCTTCGTTTTTGTAATAAAAAGAAGTAGCTGCATTTTTAGCTACTCTAATGGCTTCTTGTTCATTTTTAAAACCTTTTGTAAAACGATATTTCTCACCAAGAGTCTTTCCAATTGTTCCGTAATAAATATTATATTGTATCATAAAATTAAACCTATAATAAATAAAATAATACCTCCTACAGAAGAAGCAAATATAGTCTTCTTTTGAGAGGATTTTAATTTTTCAATTTTTTTAGCATCAGAATTAACTTTTTCTTTATAAATCTTTAATTCTACGTTTTGAATCGAATCAGACTTTTCAAATAAAGTATTTAATTCATTTAATGATGCTATTTCTTCTTTTAATAAAGAATTTTCTACAGATAGTTTCTGATGTTCTGCAAATATTAAAGCAGTTATTTTACTGTCCGTTAACGAGTCTTTTTCTATATTCGTCGATATACTGTTTTGACCATAAATCCACAACGGAATCAGGTTTAGACAAAACACTATTGACAATTTCCTTATAATGTTTTTCATTTGTTATAATTTTAACATGAGTAGAATCTATAGAAATCCTAATGCTATCTTTTTGACTTTTTAAAGAATCTATTTTTAATTCTAGCTCAGTTATTTTATTTAATAAAACATCATCTTTCGGACTAAAATCTGCTATAGTTATATAAAATACTATAAATATAACAAATACAATTATTATCCATATATAATTTTTCATTCTCCAGTATCAAATTTTTCGGGAAGTGTTTCTCTACAAAGTTTTACAATTTCTTCATAGTTTTTTTGAAGTTCTTTTAAGAACTCTTTTAGAGTAACATTTTCATCAGCAAATTTTTTAGCAGTCCTATGATGAATTATTTTATTTAAACAATGAGAAAGAGTTAACCCATATAGGGGAGGCCCAGGTTCTACTTCAAACTTACCCGTATCTCTTTTTTTAACTCTTTTCATAAAAGTGAGGTCATATTTTTGACTTCCTGGACACGACGGTTCCATTATGAAGTCTGGTTCTACGATTTTCATTTAAAAATAACTTTTGTATTTCATTGCGAACAACATTATTATGTTTAGTTTTATAGCAAAAGTTCCAACTTTCATTGTAATAGCGTTCAAAAAGTTTATTAGAATTCCAGTCTAATATTTCATAAATTTCTTTTTTAGTATGGTAATCTCTATTTATATACCTATCGGAAACTTTAATAGCATAATGACAATGATATATATCATAATGAATTATTTTAAATGAAATATTATATAACTCTAGTTGCTCTGCAATACAAGCTGCAACATAACAACATCCTCCACAATTTATATTATATCTATTATCTAATTCTAAACATAATTTGTTTAGATTAGTAAATAATCTATTTCTATTCATTACTTATTCTTACTTCCAGGCTTCGTATAGGCTCCTTGAATAGATTTAGGAAGGCTCTCATAAAAACGAATTCTCGCCTCCAATCTTTTTAGTCTTGCTTTATACTTCATTCTATACCTAGTTTATTTTCAATATTATTAAGGTATTCCTTATTATATTTCCTTATTCCAGATAAATCTGATTTAATCATATTATCAATCTTATAAAGATCTTTATCCAAAGACATCATGAGATAATCAAACTCATTCCAGATTCTAACTAAAATATTATGCTTCTTAATATTAGCATTTAATTTAGCTTTCATAAAAGCAATATTATTGCCCACCTCTTCATCAAACTTATCATTCATACATGGCTGAGAAACACCTGTTCCTACAATAAGTTCTCCTTCATAATCATCAACAGTTTTATGAACTGAGTCAATAATATCTACAGAATTATTATAAGCCTTATCCATAGGCTCAATAATTCTATTAAGCATCTTATATACATCTTCTACACATTCTTTGGTGATTTTATCACCTTCTCTAGTTGTCTTAATTGGCAATCTTACCTCATTCATAATACAAAATTGTTTTAAAATTAAAATTAATATTGTTTAAATTAGGTTTAACTTGTAACCTAAATATATTGTATTTTTTACAATAGTATTCTTCCATTTCTGGAATAAATTTTTCCACAAGTGATGGATTCTGTACTATTAAATTTATTATTTTATCTAATTTTTCATATTTAATTTCTGTTAAATATTCAGAAACCATCGGAAGCAATTTTTCTTGAAAAGAAATAGGAGTACCTCTAATCATAGCATTAAATACTTCAATACAAGAACTTTTATTTACCATTGATATATTCTTTTATCGGATTTAATGAGTTGTAGGACTTCTTTTAATTTAGAATTTACCTCAGGCCAAATTTCATTTCCTGGATAAGTAATTTCTACAAATTCAGCTTTCTTTTTTAAAGCCTGTAAATCTTTCAAAAGTTCATTTCCAGTAATCATTTTTTAATAATAAATTCATAATTATCGTTAATATATCTTCCAGTGGCTCTTACTATTGTTCCAATAGGTAATTTCCACTTAATCATAAGTCTTTTTAAAGCTTTTATAGTTTTACATTGAGCTGTACTTGAATGCCAGTCACTATAGACAAATTCATCACCAAAATCCCACGAATTATATTCCCTATGATACCACATATAAGGTAATTTATCTGGAACAATAATATCGATAAACCAACTTTTACAGCCATAAGGAGTATTATACATATGAGAAGGATGTTTAGTACATTTAAAATGCTTTCCTACAGTATAACGACAATCTGTTAAAGGAGAACTATATAAATATCCTCTTTTAATTTTGGAATAATCAGACTCTTCTAGACCTTTAATAGTCATTGTACCATCTTCAAGAGTAATGAAATCTTCTAGTTTTGCCCAATAAGGACATTCTTCTTCACTATTCCAATTTTTTACATCTTCATAATAAGATTTAATACGTTCTTGACTCCAGTGTCCATAATTAACCATTAATTCTTTTTGAATAAAATCAAATGGACAATTACGAATTACATAAGCATCCACATAATACGGAGCATTGAATATTGGATGACACTCCCAATTCTCTTTATCCCATCCAGTTATTAGATATTCTGATATTTTTACAGATTTACCATACTTATCTAAGAGAGCAGGTTGTTGTTCACACCATTCTTTAAACCGTATATACTCTTCCCAAGTATTTACATAGATTTTATCTATTGCTGCCATAAATTAAGTCTTTTTAAATAATCAATTTCAGATTCATCAGTTGCTGTTTGAATTTGATACTTCAATAATTGATTTGCTACATCTAAAAGATATTCTTTTTCTTCTTCAGAACAAGCATCATGTACTTGAACATCTTCAATAAAATTCTTAAATCGAATAGCAAATGTTTTAGAACTTACTATACGATTATCTTTAATTGGATTTAATTGTTGTTTCATAATATCATACTACTTTCATTTGCTGCAAGTTTCTATATTATAACCATTATATGTTTTAATCTCAGATGAGAAATTATTATTTGAAAGCAAGATAGAATTACATCTTTTTACTCCGCTAATTGACGGAGACATCTGTATAATAGGTTTAACTCCCATTGCTTTCAGTTCTTCATAAGTGTATATTTTAATCATAATTTCTTCATATTTCAATTGGTCTAACTAAATAAGATTCTGGAGAATGTGACACTGTTTTAACAGACCTATAAATGCCTGTAACGAAACTACCCATCTTAACATACGATATGAACTTTTGTCCTTCCTTTTTTGATTTATTTAACTTCATATCTTAATCTTGTTTTATTATACCCACGCTGCTGCTTCTCTTGCATCAGCACGGTAGTTCTCACTGTCTACTGCGTCCTTAATAGCACGTTGAATTTCTTCATCGTTCTGTATCAGTTCTAATAATTCTTCTCTTGTCATAGTAGCAAATATTAATAAGGTGGATATAATGAACTAACAATAATATTCTTTGAGAATTCTGTAGCAAGTTCTTGCAATATCTCTGCTGCATACTTATCGCCACGCATCAATCCGTACTTAGAAAGCGTATTCTTGATGTCATTTTTAATTTCTGTTTTCAAAGTGTCTTGTATCATATCTCAATCTTGTTTATTCGTTATAAAGTATGTTTCATCCATACGTAATCAGCATCTTCGTCATCGTAACAGAAATCACTATATCCGTGATTAGCATACCAATCGTGTACCCAGGATGATTTTAGCACCTTCAGACAGATTACAGTATAATTGTACTTCTTAGCTTCTTTATCAGCGAGTTCAAGTATTTTGTTACCAAGTCCACGACCTCTTGCTGATTGCTCTACCTTTACGTTTGATAGATACATAGTATTCTTATCATCATTATAGGCATATAGAGCAAACCTACAGCAATCATTTTTGTAATGATAAACTATATCCCAATCTGTCGTTTCTTTCGTGATGTTCATACCTTATTTATTCATTATTTCTCTTATGATAATTCCTCAATCCATTCAACACACTGCTTAAATGCATCCATCTTTCCTTGAGCATAAAGATACTCTGATTAGGTCTGGGCATTCTTGTGTTCCTGTGTGGATTTATCAACTGCCTTTAGCAGTCTACCTAAAAATTTCATTGTTTCCATATTCATTATTTTTTAAACCAACTTATCCATACAAAATATTTACAATCATAACAGCACCATCCTTGACCACCTTGAGAATCATCATCAAAGTGTACTAAAGACTTTCCACATCGAGGGCATACACCATCGTTAAAGTCCTTTTTCTCTTGGATATAACACCAAATACTTCCGATGATAACGATTAATACAATCAGTCCGTATATCACAAATTGAATCAAAATTACCATCACATTTAAGTTTATAATTAACCACACACATCGCTATCTATTGGAGGTGCTATTTCAGTACCATCCCATTCTGTTTGCTCTTCATCATTCTTGAGAAACTTGATTATACGTGCTGTTGCATCGCATAGTCCGAATACATAGATGTAGTTTTTTTCAGACTCAGCATCGTGTGATTTGCCTTTGTACTCAGCTTGAATTTCTTCTAACTTGTCCAGCAAATCTTTTTCTGCTTGCTCATAACCTTGTTTATATATTGTCCTAGTAAGTGAGCTTGAATCATAAGACCCTCTACTATCTCCTTCTCTTTTTTTAGGGTAGGATTTTAATGCTGCTTCTTCGCTTCTTTTACTCATATCTCAATCTTATTTACTGTTTTTATAAATACGATACCAATATTCTTCACCAATATGCTCAATAAGGGTTTGTTCTATTTCGTTTGCTTCACGACATCCACGCAACTCTTTGATTTTGTCAAGTGGTGTATTGTGCATACGTTTTACTATATTAACTCCAATTTCCTCTATTTCTTTAGAACTATTAAGTTTTATATATACAGTACCAAGTTCTTTATGATAAGCATATACAAACCTGTCACTAAGGAAATACGGATTTGGTACACTATAACAAGTTCTTTCTTCCATAATTGCTTATTATTATAAATTAACACCTTGATTAATTGGAATATGCTTCAGCCTTTTATATTCCAATAGTATCTTGTGATACGCTTTACACTCCTTCGGAACTTTGTCATAAAGGTCTTCTAACTCTTTATCTGTCAAAATAATAATGTTACTCATATCTCAATTTTGTTATGCATCAAGTTCAATCTTGCCATTTTTGATTAACCAAGTATATGCATCATACAGTGCATCAACAGGTGTATCACACTGTGGGCTTTCATATGCAAATGAAATTAGACTGCCCATCTTCTCATTATTCATTACGTCACATACCCACATTGTATCAACAACACCAAGGTTGATGCTGATACAGTTACGTCTAATGTCCTCAAGTAGATTAGACATATTGCTCTGAACAAACTCTTTAGTCATATAATATCCTGTTATCATATCTCAATCTCGTCTCAGAAAGGATGCAATATATGATATTGCACGGTATAAAAACCACAACCCAAATAATGCTAAAACTATTCCTATAATAATATCCATATTTCAATATTGTTTATTACTTTTATTTACCAATATACACATATTCAATGCAGCAAGAAGACAAATACCTCCACCGATAAAACTAAACCACCACATATCTCAATCCTCCTTTACTTTATCTACATTCAAGATTTCTCTAATACCTTTCAGTATATTAAAGCCTACATAGCACAAATATCCTGCTACTGATACAACTATAATTAACCCAATTGCTATCAGTATAAGTGTAATCGTATTCATATCAACTCTCCTTGATTGCGTGTTCTTTTTCTACAGAATCGGTAATTGATGTAATCTCTTTCAAACAACTAAAGAAACCACTCCACCACATGCCATAACCATTAGAGTGTAATGGGTACTCTTCTTCGTCGTGTTCAAGAACATACTTAGCCTTCATTTCTTCGAGTTTGGCTTTTACTTTCTGTAACTTATCCATATCAGTTCTTTTTATAAGTTTGGTCTTCTAACAGTGATTGTTCATCATAGACGCTTCCGTCTTCAAAAGTATAGAACCAGTCACATTGCTCTTCGTCAAACTCGACATTAGTAACTTTACCTAACACACACTCACCTTCTCTATCTGAGTAGAAACCATAATAGGCAAGTGTATCACCGATATTCCAATGGGGCTTTTGCTCGTCCTTGCAAGTTTTTGCAGAATTAGCAAAAATTTGCTCACCTTGTTTTTCAAGCCAAGCAATCCATTTATTTTCTTGTTCTTGTGGTATAGGTGTTCCACCTCCTCGATGAATACTTTGCTCTACAAAAGCAATAATTTCATTCTTTGTCCTCACGTCATCTTTAAATTTTTCTTCTTGTTTCATATTTCAATCCTCCTTTTACTTTATTGTGTTGACCTAATTTGTAGCCAATAAGGAACGTGAACAAATACCCTAATAAAAATTGAACAAATAAACTCATATCTCAACTTCGTTTAATTTCATATTTTCTCAATTCATTTACGAAGTCATAGACACCTACAACAACTATAAGTATTAGTCCAAATAGATTTGATACCATACGCTATTTATTTTCCTTTAATGCTGTTTGCTGCTACTATAATAAACGCACCAATTATCACTGAACATATAAACATTGTAACACAAATTGCTGCCATAATATTGTTATTTATACATTCCTTTGGGTGCTTCTAACGCTAAACCCTTCTCAATCAACCCACGATAGTCAAAATGATGCTTGTTGAGCCAATCCATTATTTCAGAAATGGCTTCTGGGCGATACACTTCTGCAAGGGCAACTCTTTCCGTCTCTTGCATCTTAATGCTCAGATACTCGTTTCTCTCTTCCTCAGTCATTGAAGACATCGGACGGAGAAAAGGAAGGTTTTTTTCAATATGTAATGGTCTTGAACCAGTTGACATACCACATCCTTCATATTCTGTAAAGTTAATCCAACCCTCATAGTCTGTATTTATTAGAATACCACTTTCGCTATATGCTGGGCTGTGTAAGGAATCTATCTTCCAATGACGTATATCATACGTATACTCTTTATAGTCTACCTCTACCCCATATGGCAATCTTGCGCTGAGGTCTCTCAACAATAATTCTTTTTCTTCTTGTGTCATAACTACCTAGTTTTATTAAATTTTCCATTTCCTTTTTAAAATATTTTAATTGATGAGGCAAAACATTATCAATCCATTCATCAATATAACAATGGTATTTATTGTGCCAATTTATCTTGCATCGCCAATATAGATAATCTTTTTCTTTTTGTGTCATAATCCTACTATTACCTAAGTTGATACCACTTTACTAAGAAAATTACGAAAGCAACAAGTTCTAAGACTGTTGTAATAAACCACATATACATCATACTCTTACAAATAATTATAATATTATATTTGATTCGTCAAATTAAAAATATTTTGGGAAGCAAATTGAGCAAGAGAATCTGCTTTATTATTCCAAACCATGTCAGAACCTCCTTCTTTTTGATGTCCATAAACATGACGATACTTGATAGGTTCTTTAACAAGAGATTGAGTTTTAATTAATTGTTTTTTAATTCTTGCAATTAATTCTACGTTCTTTTTAGGATTCCATTTTTCATTAAATATACATCCTAAAGCATACTCAGAATCGGATACTATTTCTAAAGAATCTATAGGTTTCTTAATGGATAATAAAGCATATCCTATTGCTAATAGTTCCATACGATTATTAGTTACATCTTTAAATCCTTTAGAATACTCATATACTTTTTCTCCATTCTTTATCCATACTATTCCAATTCCTCCATTTTTATTTCCTCTACAGGAACCGTCTACAAATATCTGGTAATTAGTCATATTCTACCATTTTAAACTTTTTTCCTAAAATAGCTTTTAAAGTTGCCCAAGCAATACAATCATGAGTTTTTACAAAATCATCAAAATCCGAATCAAATATACATTCTACAGATTTGGTTTTTTCTTTATTACTATTCTACCATAAAAATCATCAGTAAAATGGCTTGTTATATAATCAATATACTCTTCATTCATTTTACTAAAAATTCATCTGTCCAAGTACTGTTTCCTTTTGTATCCTGCCAAGGCCAACTCTCTTTAGCTTTTTGTATATCTGATTTATCAATTAATCCTTGACTAATAGTATTAGTATAATATAAATACCAAAGAGCCTGCTCCCAATATTCATCGTCTTTATTAACTTGATGTAAAGGCAAACTCCAATACCATACCCAATTCCATTTATAGATATGAATCCATATATATGGAGAGTACTCAAATCTTGGAGTATCATATTTATCTTTCCAGCCTACATCGTGAAGTACTATTTGAATAAAATGAGGTTTAGAAACCCATAATATTGGATAAGGTGCATACAACCCTTGTTCAAATCTAAAATAACGTTTTAAAGGTTTAAATATTCCTTTAAGTTTGTTCATTGTCTTTTTCGGATTACTAATATCTATATAAAGATACCTTCCCCAGTCTAAATAAATCCAATCTTTTTTTATATACATAGGCATAAAAAAAGGTAGTCAGTCTTGACTACCCAATAAATTAATATAATTACGTTCTCCCTTCCAAAAATACCATATGATTATATGATATTTTCCTCTATAATCTTTAAAAAAATCTAAATAAGGACTAAAAATAATCCCTAAAATCATTAATATTAGAAGTATAATAAACAATATAATCATATTATATACAACAAATCAGTTCTATTTGAGATTTTATGTTCTAGTTCGGACTAATTCATAACATAATCACCATTTACAAAATAAATCTATTTTTTATAATAATCATATTTTATATAACCAGTCCACCCAGGAATCATTCCAACTTTTCCCTAAGAACATTTTTCTTTTATCTAATCTAATGTCATTTCTTTATAAATTTTTTAACTAACATTTCATAATTAGGATCTTCATGATAATGAACCTTTATTAGAAATTCGAAATAATCTCCTCCTTTATAGCGTTTACTAAACCTTTGTTCATAATCATCAATACATTCTATCCAAGAAGAATATTTTTTATATCCATTTTTTCTTTTCATTCCGAATATATTATTCTTCTTTTTACATATTCTGGAAGTATAATTTCCAGACTCATGTTGACTTTGAGCTAATACAATCTCCCAACATGGAATATTTCTTCTTATTAATTCATTTTTAACATTATCAAAATTTAACACTGGAATGGAGTCTTCTTTGACTTCTTCAATTAAAAAATTGTGTTGTGAATTGTTCTTAGAAGAAACAAATCCACAAAACAATAATAAACAAAAAATTGTTCTCATAATTAAAACACAAATGGGTTACAACCTGCTTCTAATATTGGACCATATGCCTTAGTATAATTATCTAAGTAAGTTTTTCCCAATTTTTTAAATAAATTTAATACCTTTTTCATAATTTACTACAAATTTTAAAAGTTTATAATATATTTATCTAATTCTTATATTAAGAATATCATTAAATACTAAAATTCAAAGATTATACACTTGATATAAATCAAAATCGTATATTATAAATATTTAAGGTATGTAGTAACAATATTTTTTAGTTTCAGTTTGTGGAAGATGAAGGATTCGGACCTTCGAGCCGCTTTTGGCGACTGACGCGTTAGCAGTGCGTTGCTTTAGACCACTCAGCCAATCTTCCAGATGCACTGCTTAAGGTGCAGTGCTAAACCTATTAATTTTTAATTCTAACAATGGCAACTCTATTAGTAGCTGGGCCTTGAACACCAAGTCCTTCGGCACTTTCTACATTTACTCCTCTATTTTCAAGATATTGTTTAACAACATCAGCTCTATTTTGGCTTAATTGAATATTATGTTCTGGAGTTCCTTCAGGACTAGCTAATCCAATAATGGATACAATAGTTCCTTCTGGAATTTCGTTTAATAACCTTTTAGAGGATTCATCTAATACATAACTATCATGAGAGAAGAATACAATATATTCATCTTTAACGAGAATATTAGAAATAACTTCTACAGGCTTATCAACATAAGTTACAACTTTCTCAGGCTTATTTTCTACTTCAGCTCTAAGTCTAGTAATTTCATCATTTAATGCACCAATATCATAAAATTTAAAATAATGAGTTCCATTACTTGTCTTAAAATGATAAACATAGGAAAGATTTACTGCTAATTGAGCATGGTGTTTATTAAAAGTAATATCACTAAGCTTGTTTAGATTCCAGTAAACTGCTGGAGTAATGACAATAGAATGTCCCTTTCCAAAATTAAATGCCAAATCTAAACCAGTTTTTGCAGACAAATTACTTATGGAAGTATTCCAATTATAAAGCCAACCTAATCCTGCTACAGTATTAATTTCAAATACTCTTGGAGAACCTTTATATCCACTAAAAATATTAGAAAGATTAAGTACACCATTCAATCCTACATTTGTTGCCTTTACTGTAGTTTTTAAATCATTAAAATGATTATTGTTAAGAAATGCAACTCCTTCAGCTTGAAGCCCAAATTCGGGAGTAAAGTCTTTTTGAATCTTTAATCCAACATTGGTATTCAAAGGAAACATTGAATTAAAATCTAATGGAGTAGAAACTCCTCCAGTAATACCTACAGAAATATTATCTAAAGCATTACTTGTTTGAATTGCTGTTTGAGCATTAATCATCACTACACTCATTAAGAGTGTAAACATTAAACAAATTTTCTTCATTTTTACATTTTTTAGTTAAAAGAAATATCTACTATAGTGGGTCCTGAGAGACTCGAACTCCCCGTGCGCGATGCAAAGCATTTACAGTGCTCCCCGATGCCATCTCCGGTCACGAACCCATACTAGATTGTTACGTACAATCTAGAAAACTTATAATCTGCCATCTTTCTCCTGGCTGATTAGTACGGATAGACTAAAATTAACAGCACTCCTATGGAATTACCCAATGGTCTGTCACCTGTTAATGCCTTGTTTTAAAGTTCCTGCACCTTAAAGGTCGGTACTTATAAGATTCGAACTTATATTAACGGGTTCAGGGATTCTGATTTTTAGTCTTATACCTACTACAATCCCTTTTTCGGTAACACGACAGCTCGTATTTGTAAATTCCTCGAAATGTACAAGATAATACTGAACTACGGACAATCTCCTGTCGTACAAGATTGTGGATTTACATTATCCCCTAGATAGACAAAGTATCTAGCCTTATGTCTTATATACATTTGCAACTATATATAAGCTAGAGCCTATAGCCGGGCATGATCCGACAACCTGCTGTTTACAATACAGCTGCTCTACCAATTGAGCTATACAGGCATAAAAAGGAGCTAACTCGTAGCTCCATAACTTTAATTTAACAGATATGAATAACAATGTATTCAAGGCCGAGAGGCATTTTAAATCACTTTTTCTCAGGAAATGCAGGATTACTACTCTTAGCAGTACCATCTACTGCATCAATCCAAATTTGAGATTCCAAATTACCGAATACCCATTGTGGATTACATTCCTTTGGGCCTATTGGATTTCTCAAACAAGCATGACGGGAATGAGGTTTAGGAAGGTTGACTTGATTTGTCAATTCAAAAGCTTGCTTAAATGGAATCATTTTTACAGAGTCTACGAGAGGATAATCTTCAATCCAAAATCCTGCAACAGAATCTACTGCACAAGTTCCATTAGCAAAGTGTTGAAACTTATAGACCATAGTATCAAAACTTTTTCCGTCATAATCTTTAATTGCTTGGAAAATATTTACAACTTCTGCAATACTTCCATCATTTTCTTCATCCAAATAATTATTGAAAAGAACCATAGTCTCATACCATCTATAGTCTTTATTAATAAGGTACATTGCCTGTTTATCTGTAGAAATCATATTCTCTACTACCATAGAATCTGGAATAATTCCATTATCATTCTTTTCATTCTTACAACTGTTGCATGAGCAGAAAAGTACAAGGCTCAACATTAAAAATAAAACTTTCTTCATTTTAAATTAATTAAGTTAAAAAAAATATCTACTAATAGTCTAGGTGACCAGACTTGAACTGACAACCTCAGCATCCCAAATGCCGTGCGCTACCTATTGCGCCACACCTAGTTAAAGAATCAAGTAGAGAATCGAACTCTACACCAAATATAACTTATAATCTTAAAGTAGCTACCCAATAAGAAGTTATATTCTACAGATTTTTCCTCCTGCTTTACCCTTTTCGCCATTGATTCTTATTTTAATAATCCTCTCAACATATCCCACGAGCAGTTTGATGGTCTATAGATGCCATAGTTGAGCACTCTTCCTAGTGTATTCTCTACACAGCTGCTAAGTGTTTAGGATTATTTTAGTACTGGCCGTTGGACTTGCACCAACTATCTCCATCTTATAAGGATGGTGCTTCTACTCCTTAAGCTACGCCAGCAATTTGCTAGGACTTCCTCTACCTAGCTTTGCAGATTTTTATTAATAATATGACTTGCTTCAGTTTCTCTTCTCATAGATACTCAAGGTACCACACAAGTCTTTTTACCAGATATGTTTTAGAACTTCGGCTGCGGAAACTAACAGGAGTTCTTACGACTAGCGATATTAATAAAGGTTTACCTATACTAAAGCAATAGGTGCTTCTGAAATAAACTTTGATTGATTATTTATCTCAACTCGCAGGTTCTGCTTAACCTTACCCGAAAAGGATTATTTTTCTTCAAATTCTATTCCAACTTTATCAACAAGATTAGTAGCTACTTCTACAGCTTCATTTATACTATATTTATCACCACTTAGATAAAGTTCCTTAGCTACCTCAAATATTCTTCGATTTCTTTCAGTAGCCATACCTTTAAATACTGGAGCATTAAATACTTTTTGAAAAATATCTGTTGATTGAGGTTTAAAATCAAATTGAATGTTCAATTTTTCTTTAATATGTTCTTTACCTTTAGAGTCAATATAACTTACCCAATCAAATTCAGTTCTGTCTCCTCTTTCCTTATTTTCAAAATCAATAACTTCTACTTCTTCTCCAGTACTTCTTAATATATACTTAATTGCTGGAATATTAAACATTTGTTCCATAATGAGATTTTTAAATTATTTCAAAAAAATTATTTCCATTTAATCATTTTATATCCAGTATTCAAAGATTTTAGATATTCTGGAATATCTGTGGTTCCTCTTACCTAAAATTTAGATGTCCATTCTATTTAGTTTTAAACCTCTAAACAGGATTTTTCGAAACTAATTTGGCTCCTTGTTTAGCATACTAACTTAAATTACCAAAGACTCCAAGAAGATTTTTATCATAGTTCTATCCGTCTTTATCTCCATTTAACCAATAACGTAAGGCTCTTCTTTGAGCACCTGTATATTCATAAGGATTATGTCCTAATCTATTTGTAATCCAATCACGAGTTCCAGAACGGTCATACTAAGTAACAACAGGGTGAGTAGAAATAGATTCAACAGTTGGTTTTCCTCCAATTGATGATACAAAATCATTTGGATTAATATTATGATTTTCAACTAAAGATAGTGGAGAAGCTTTTATAGCACTTGCTTCTGAAAAAAGCTAATCTCTCTTATATTTGTCATAAGCTGCCTAAGTTTTATCTCCCCAAATTCCATCTAAATCTTTACCTGTCATTCCTATTTCTTTCTAAAGCTTTAAGACAGCATCTCTAGAATTTAATCCAGATACTGGAATTTTACCCACATACTCTCTTGTAGCATAATAATTTGGAGCTACAGAGGGTCTTGAAGTTCTAGAAACTGTAGAAGGCTTTGAAGTTCTAGGAGTTGAAGTTCTAGAAGTAACTGTTGTTGTGGCTTTTGGATTTGTTTGTATCCACTTGTTATTTTCGTCTATACGTCCAGCATCTCTTAGTTTTTTTAATGCTAAATTTCTATTTTCATTAGCCGTAAAAGCTCTACGTTGTGGTCTAAAATAGGCTGCTGCAGCTGTGCTAATAGCACTACCAGGAAAACCACTATCCATAGCCCAATGTACAGCCTACTTTACTTTTGGTTTAAGATCATAATTTAAAGCTTGATTTATGATATTTCCAAATTGAGCTTTAACAATCTTTTTACCCTATTTAAATCTCTAAATAGGATTTTTTGAAACTAATTCATTCATAAATTTTAAATTTTTAACGTTAAAATAAAATTATCTATTATAATAGATTATATTATTTAAATTTTGTTAAAATTCAAAATTTTCTTTAATCCGATAATTATATTTATGTAGATAATTTTTCTTTACAAAATTGAATATATTGTCTTTTTATGGATTTATATTCTGTATTTAACTTAATCCATTCTTTTAAATGTTTAATCCAAATTCTTTGTAATTTATCTGGATTTTTCTTTTTTAGTATTCTTAATTTCATATCATTAAAGTTAAAATAAACTGGAGGTTGTCTCCAGTTCTAATACCCTTACCTTGTACCAGAGAAGGCAGCACTCTCCGCTCAATTTTGTTAAGAGCTGGCCCCAATCAACGATCGTTTTACTAACTAATGTTAGAAGGTTGGTCGTACACAACCTATGGTTGAGGATAGTGTTCTAAAAATTCTTCAACCATATTATAGAATTCCCTTTCATTGCTATATTGGCCTTCTTTTGAAAGATTCCTCTGTATACGTTCTAATGGAGAATAGATTTTATCTAAATCTTCATCATCACAGTATCCTTCCCCATGAATATCAAAAGGAAACTCGCCCTCTGGATGATAACTCAGCCAAATGGAATCTTCAAACGAAGCACAAATACAAACTGAATATCCAGAGTCTTCGAGTTTTTTCCTTACTTCTGGAGAATTTTCTTTTATAAATACTATTTTACTCATATTGATACAACACTTATAATTTTACTTGTTCCTTCTATATATCCAATAAGAAAGTTTGGAGTGTTAATAACATCTCGATTAGTAAAGCAATAATTCCAAGTTACTTCTCCATAAATAATTCCAAAATGTTTTAAAGCATTTTCTATTTCTAAACCAGGAAGTACTGATTCCTCAATCATTCCAGTTTGATAAATAGCTGTTTTAGTATCTATTACTTGTATAAATATTTTCATTTATATTCGTTTTTTAATTTACAAAATACTCTTTTATCATCCATTTGAAGTTCTGGTTTTAAATCAGAATTCCAATTAAACCAATTTGTCCAAACTTTTCCTTCTTTAGACCAATATTCATATCGTTTATAAATCATAATTAGATGGATATGTTGGAGCAGTTATAATCTCATATATAAATAATATTAATCCAACTATGCCAGATAATATTAATGCTCCTATTATAATTTTAATAATTAACATATTGTTAAAGTTTAGTTACTTTATTTAATACATATTGTACACATAGTTCTTTCATATCCTTAGAACCATCAAGAATGTCAATAGCAAGTTGTGAGCCTCCAGTTCTATATCTTTCTTGTTTAATGACTTCATCGTAGTGTTTACTTGCTTCAAAGTATAAGTCTACTATTTTTCTGACGATAGATTCATCAACAGAATAAGATAGTCCAAGTTCAAAGAATTGTTTAGCCATGTGCCCTAAAAACGGATGCAACTCTTTTTCATTTGGCCAATATATAGATAGATACTCTTCTATTTCTTTTTCTAAGTCCACCTCTTTCACTTCAAAGGTGTCGAGAACAACCAACATATCACGATAAGCATCAGTCTTGCCATTCCAATATTCAGCATCAATTATTTTAGCCCGTTTCAGGCATTCATTATAACGTGCCTCTATCTCCGCCATTACAGCAGCCTTGTCTATATACTGTGTCATATTTTTTACATTGATTTACATATTGAATCAAATTTAAACTTATCACAAACCCCTACTTTAAATATTTCTTTACAGTCAGCCCACCTATATTTACAGTTATAGCAGCACCTTTTAAACTTACGTTTACCTTTTTTTGCCATATAATTACTTTCCTTTCATAAAGTATTTAAAATCTGTTATATCTTTATCAGTTAAAATAAATCCTTTTTGATTTTTTATTGGCCATGCTTCAGCTTTCTCAACAAAGGCATCCTTGCGGATGTACTCAATATCAGTTTTCTTTGTATTGTCTTGTTTTACATAAAACACTGATTCTGTAGTATCTGTAAAATCAGATAAATATAATTTCTCTGGTGCTTCGTTTGCTTTCATAACTTTATGCTTTACCTAATTTATCAATATCTATCTCTTTTGGGGAAAACTCAACAGAGAAATAACCTTCTTTCTTTAGGAACTCCGCAAGAACTTCACAGCATCTTTCCTTGATGTCCTTGCGCTTTGAATCTGTAGAAATATGCAATGTGAATGTCATCTCTCCAAATCGTTATTTCCAGCTATATAAGCATCGCATAGCATTTTATGAACTTCAAGACTTGTATATGTCTTATCACTCTCGTAATGATTAATAGCATAATCACTGGCTTTCAATTCTTGTTTTTCTTTTTTTGTCATAGTTTTATATTATTTTGATTACAATATTTTACTGCTTTATTATATGCTTCTTGTTCTGTCTTACCTTCACAAGTGACTTGTTTAGTCCAGTTGTCATAGTGGATATATGCATAAAATCCTTTATCTTTTCTTGTGGAAGGAAATGGCTTTATCATTATTTCTGTTGTCACAACTTTATTATTTTAGTTTCTTTAATTCGTTATACAAATCAATAAGTTCTTGTCCTTGTCTTGGATAAGATATATTTCCAGTAAGATTTAAATCATGTAATGCCTTAATCTGCTCATCACTCGGCTTCCAAGTGTTCTGTGGTCTGAGCGATTTTAGCCAGTCAACTGCTTTTGTTATATCGTCTTTTATAAAGTGGTGACTTGCCCCTTCTTTAAGCATAATGATAATGTTGGTTAATCTTGTTTCATCCTCTTCACTCCAAGCAAGTTTCTGCTCAACAAGTCTTAAATATGGATTATCAAATGCAACGTGCATTACCGTTTTATCACCCATATTTTCTTTACCACGATACTCGCATATATAGCATTCTTTATCCATATATACAATTTCATAAATAGGTTCACCCTGATAATTTGTATTTTTAACAAAATCTCCAATTCTAAACTTTGGTTCCACCTTATCAGCAGGCTTTTGTTTTAACAATAACTCGTTCTGTCTACATATAGGGATAATATATCCACCAACATCATAAGAATCTTTTGTAACATCAAGTATATCAAATTCTTCACCATCCCAAAAGACTGTATCACCTTTCTTAAATAATGGCTTTTGCTCACCTTGCTTTTCAAGCCAAGCAAGAATATCAGTGCGTTCAATGCCATTCCAAACTTTAATAGTATTCAAGGACTTAAATGCTCTAATTAGTGCTTTTCTTATTTTCTCATCCTCGTTCTCTTTGAGTTCAGGAAAGATAACTTCACAAGTAGTCCAACCTGAAGGAGCTGCAACACCTTCGCCACTATTTATTTTTCTTGCTATGTCAATAGCCTCATCATATCTTTGAGCTTTTTGTTCAATTGATAGTTCTTTCATAATTAATATTCAATTTTGCTAGTTATATGTGTTTCATATTTTTCCAAGTCACAGTCGTCAGTTTTTAGATTTCTATGAGAACATCCCCATTTGTCACATTGAAAGCATCTTGTTTTAGATTGCTCATTATTTGTTTTTGGTTTATAAATTTGCCCATCAATACATTCAAAGGAATATAATCTACACCAACTTCTATCACAGACATTTTCAAATATACATTTCCCCATAATTACAATAGTTTTTTGTTCTTATGTCATAATTGTAAAAGTGTTGCTAGCTCTAGTTTTCTTTCGTCTACATCAGCATATTCAGTATTATCCCAGTTCTTTACGATTGTTCTTGTATCATCAAATCTATAAAGAATATTATCTTTAATAGAATTCATTATCTTTAAATCTTCTATAGGGTTTATTTCGGCAAATTCGAACTGTGATGCCATAAAACAGTTTACTGGACAAAATTGCTCTGCAACATCTTTATGGTCTGGGAATATATAAAATAAACAACCACTACGAATGTAAGTTATCTTTATTTTATAAAATCCACTACCATATTTATCAGCAATTTCATTTCCTTTAGCAAAATAATACCAATATTCCCTATCGACTTCTATATGTGATTGATAATCATCTCTATATAAGTCATACAATACAGTAGAAAATGTTTTCTTTTTTATTTTCATAATTATAAAAGTTCCTGCTTATGAAGTTTGATAATCATTTCGTAGCAAGCATCAATAGCAGATTCCTTTGTTATATCTGGTAAATCATTATTAACGCCATAGCCTATCTCATCATACCAAACGGCAAAATCATTATCACTAATGTCAATCCTTAAAACATTATAATCCTTAATACGTTTAGGAATAACATTAAGCAATGCTGCAAGACTCCAACAAGGGTAGAATATTCTTTTATCATCAAAAGAAATATACTTACCCCTAATATTAGGCATAGCTTCATATTCCCACTCTTTAGGATTGATTATACTTTGATGTCCTGTATAGTGCATATCCGCACTTTCAAGTGGCAGTATTTCTGCCAACTTTTTTGACTGTTCCAGTGAGGTAAAACTTTTAATTATTGCCATAGTTATTTATCATTAAAATCTACCCATCCTTCAAATATTTTATTTTCTCCGATATATTTTAAAGGATATTCTCCACGATTCCAATTCATAAAATGTTCTTCTGGATTAGATGGCTTATATTTATGGACATAATATTCACCATCATTTGATACACAACTGCCATCATCAATAACAATATGAAGGTTTTCTTTCGGTGAATAGCCAACAATCTCGGCACACCCATCAACCCACATTGTATCTGTAGGAAAGAGCTGAGTTAATTTTCTAAATGAAATTTCCATTATTATAATAAATTATTTTCTTTCAGTTTTAATATCATTTCATAGCAAGCATCAACAGGATTCTTACCAAATGTGGATATAATATCATCTTTTACCCCCACAGTGCACATATATTTTTCATTTTCTGTATCTGCCTTATCTTTCACTATGTCTGTACCATCAGGTAAAACACTAAGCAAACTTGCAAGCGACCAACAAGGGATGATTCCAAACATCGGATTTATTAAATACTTAGACAAAACTTTCTGTGCGGTATTGTAATCCATAAGTTCTGCTCTATATTCATCTGCATAATTTATTCCTTTAATAGATGCATTGTTATAGTGCATATCCGCACTTTCAATCGGTAGTATCTCGCTAAGGGCTTTTGATTGTTTTATGTCTGTATAACTTCTCATATAATATTTCTTTCTTTAAGTTTAATGATAATATCCGTACAAGCATCAACAAGATTATCAGCACCAGTGGAAAGCCCATAATATGAGTGATTTCTATTCTCGTGGTGGTCATAGGTTAATATCCATTTATTATCACATCCCTCTGTAATATTGATAATATATTCACCATCAAATATTTCTTGTGGAATAAGACTAAGCAATGCTGAAAGACTCCAACATGGAATAGCAGTATTATCTGCCGTAACAAATCCATCATCAATATATTTAGACATTACAGGGAGAGTTCCATTTATCGCCAAGAACATATCAGCACTTTCAAGTGACAGTATCTTTGCCAACATTTTGCTTTGTTCTACTGTTGTAAAACTTTTCATAATAAATTAAATTTATGTAACTTTAATATCATCTTTACACAAGCATCGATAGGATTGTCACAAGATACCTCCCATACATTACCACGTCCATATTCTAAAAACTGTAATATCCATTTACCTTCAGTTGGGAATAAAATTGGAGTATATTCTTGAGATTTTATTTCACTTAAATATTTAAGTAATGCAGTAAGACTCCAAGCAGGAATATCCTTTTCTGTTCTTTTCTCGCATGTTGGATATTCACAATACATTAAAGGTGCACAAATTGCTCCACGACAATTCCACCATATATCCGCAGTATTAATATCAATCTCCAACTCTAAGAGTTTTTTGGATTGTTCTATTGTGGTGCAAATTTTATTCATTCTTTATAAGGGTTATTGTCTTCTGTTACTTCGATAGCAAGACCTTTTTCAATCATTGTCCTACCTTCGTCATCAGTATGATAATCTACATGTATGGAATTGTAGAAATCATATAATTTAGATAGTGTTTTTTGAGTGAAATTTCCTTTATGTAAGACAATATCACCATTACCCATAAAGTCGAATATACAATCATTGCCAAGTATTTCTTCAACTTTATCGCACTCTTCCTCAGTCATACTTGACATTGGACGGAGATACGGAAGATAGTTAACATCATCAGATATAAAATAATCCCGTAATAGTATTGGAGTTAATACCGTACATTTACCTTTTATAATTGGCATCAATTCTATCTTAACTCCATAAGGCAATCTTGCACATAAATCTTTTAATAATAGTTCTTTATCTTCTTGTTCCATAACTTAATTTTATTTATTTATACATATCTTTTGGTGCTTCAATAGCAAGATCTAACTCAATTAGTCCACGATAATCAATATGTATGGAATTCAAATAATCAATAGCTTCTGCTATTTCATAAAAATCCTTTCCCTCTTCAGTAAAGAGTCTAATTATACCAATATCATTGACCTTAAGCCATTCCTTAGGATTTTCTTCATTGATTTTAAGAATGTGAAATAGCTCGTCAACCTCTTTTTTAGTCATTGAAGATATTGAACGAAGATATGGTTTACATGGTTTATCTATAGCAACATATTCCCAAACTCTTGTTGCTACACCAAGTCGAAGACGTGGCAAATTTTCATCTATATATACTATTGGATGATATGGTAATCTTGCACAAAGGTCTTTGAATAGTATAGATTTTTCTTCTTCTGTCATAATTTATCAAATTCTTGTTGTAATTGTTCTAGTTTTTTATTTTTAATATATAAGATAGTATCAATACACTTCCAAAAATTATTAAAAAAATAATGGAAACCCAGTCTAAAAAGACTGAATTTCCATTTAAACAGTGGCTCAGATAGGATTCGAACCTACAACCTACAGATTCTTACTACTTTACATTACTGTAACCAAACAAAGAACGGCCTATTATTCTCGGATACTAGGTCTGTTTTTACTTCCGCCAAACTTTGTATGTTGTAGTCTGGAATACATCTTTACCATATTGAAATTCTTGCAAGTAATCAGTTAGAAATTGACCTTTCTCCTGTTACGGTGGCTCATCAATTTTGCATATACAATTTGTAATATAACTATCTGATAATTTCAACTTAGGTATCT
>Ga0256404_1000280_pt1 | contig 132227 bp, 172 predicted proteins | sample RumenRJG_01DNA_FD_185990 | JGI IMG/M metagenome (GOLD analysis project Ga0256404, IMG submission 185990) | Bovine rumen microbial communities from Lethbridge, Alberta, Canada - RJG_01 | ecosystem: Host-associated > Mammals > Digestive system > Stomach > Rumen | place: Canada: Alberta... | reverse complement strand
AACATCTGTTCGGTTTTTTAATTTTGGGTAAAATAGCAAAAAAGTATGCTCACGCAATGCAAAGCAAAAATTTGCTGAGTGGGTGTTTGGAAATAAAAAATGGCTCGCTGCGACCAACAGCGAGCCAAGCAAGCGGGGTATTTATGCCGGGTCCCCTATCCCATCTCAAAATGATTTCAAAAGGAATCTAGCATCTACAGGGGGTGGTATTTTCGGGAGAAAATTTTTTGAAAATGAAAAATCGTTTTGGTCTGCACAATTCCGCATCCAAAAAATATTTCCATTCTCATATAACGAATCCAAAAAATATTTTCGTTTCCACATTACTATCCAAAAAACACTCCCGCCGCAATCAGTTCTCAAACTCATCCATTCCGTGCCTTATTTTTTCAACTTTAATAATCTTATCCAACATCAAATTATTTAAACTTTGCATTAAAATATCTACCACATCCTTATCCATATAACAATAGGTACAGCCGCCTATATCCTCAATATAGTCCCGCCGCAGTCTGCAATAAGATGGGTCGTTTGTTTCTTTACTATACCAGTAGCAATTTGGCGCAACCTTAAAAGCCATTATATCTCTTGCTCCTCAAAATAAAATTCTAAATATACTAACGCATCCTCTAAATATTTATACGCCCACAAATCTATATCAGTATCTTTCAATACTGCATCTATCTTATTATAAGCTATCCCAATTTCATATATTTTTTCTTTTGTTGTCATGGTCTACGACGTTCCTACGTTTCTTTATTACATCTAATACATCATCATATAATAAAATCATTGCTCCATCTAACTGCGGCGGCTCTACTCTTTCATTACTAGTCACAGGTATATAACAACTTGGCCGCACTTCTATATCATAGCACATATATTTTCTTGCACAAGTCTCACACCAACTATTCCTCATGGTCTGCGACACCTCCTAAATCTACACGTTTATTATCTTTATTATAATAATATCCATATTCTAAAATATCTCTTACAGCATTATCATATCCTCTGCTTAATAACATTCTAACTCTCCAACCATCTGTCGCAAAACAGAAAATTAATCCTGCAAGGAATCCAATTAAAAACCACATTATATTTTACTCACTGCATCAGCAGTAGTCTTATCGCTGCCGCAATATATAGGAGTAATATCCCATGTTTTATACATCCAACCACGAGGACATTGTGACATAGTTAGTCTACACATACCACAAGGTAATATATGTGGACAAGTCTTTGATGTTGTATAACTAGTACTAGTGCTCTTAATTTCCATTGTCTATTTCCTCAGCTTCCTTATATACATCTCTCCAGAACCCAGAGCTGGCGCTCCGATAATCTTTAATTTTAAAATTTAGTCTATACATCAGTTTTTCAAGACCTTGCTCAAAAAGATCTGCATCTTTTACAGATACATCAATCTCCATTATCATAAACTGCGGATAAATATCTGAACTCATTACTCTAACTTTCATCTTCTCCACAGGATAATTTACAAAAGTAGTACAGAAGATTCCATCTTCTGATATATCCATATCATCTGCAGAGCCAAGCACAAAATATGTATGATGCTTGTTCCAAAAATACCCATCATTAGGTATCTTTATAAAACTACCCCAATCATTATGAATCAACCTCACTGGTTCGTTCTTCTTCCCAAACATCAGAATCCTCCTCTAAATTCAGGTAATGAATCGTGCGGCCGGCGGTCTGTGCCATCCTAATAGTGCGACCAATGGCGCCCGTCATCTTACCTCTCCAAACAACCAATAACGTATCTATATTATCTACCATATTTAGATTTTGTAAAGCATAACATCCTTTGCTATATTTTGATGCTATATAAGAAACAGACATTGCGGCAGCAGCGAGTTGTTGTCCTTCTTTATTAGCTTTTCTAGGATATGGAAAGATAAGGTGTAAATTATTACCACTAGCAAGAACACACTGTCCAAAAATATGGTCAACACCCTTTCCACCTGCACAAAAACAATCATGCGGCGGCCCCGTTAAATCGGATCCTCGGAACTGGTCCAGCTCAGCCGCAATCCATTCTCGTATTCTTTCCTCTTGTCCTTCAATTTCAGCTTGTCGCAATCCTATAATACCTATTCTCATAGTCCCTCCTAATTCATAGTTGCTTCAAATTGACAATTTTCGCAGCTTGGTTGTTCACAATAGTGTCCATCTATTGGGCAATACTGATTTTTAACGAGGTCTCTTGTTTTATATATCACTTTATTAGGTGCTTCATACCCAATTGCATCTGGGTCTAAGTATCTATTATCCATTTAAATAACTCCTCATAATAAAAATCTTCATCTGGTTCCCAAATGAAGTCTGGTAATGGTGATAATGCGGCGGCGGGAGGTGTAAAACCGGTAAAGGAGGGTGCCGCCGCATAAGGTGTATATATGACTGTACCATGTTTGCCAGTCATTTTATATTCCATGATTATATTCTTAATCCACTGTTCATCATGCAATAGAAAAAATATATAATCTGCTTCAAAAAATATTAATCTGCGGCGGAGCTTGCTTGGTGAATGCGCCCAGACTCGTTTCACTGGCATCCCATTCTCTCTTGCCCATATGTAGCCTAAAGCATTTTCATCAGAATATAATATATTGATAGTATATATACCTCTTGGCCATATAATATCGTATATCTTTTCTGAAAGTAAGTCTATTGATTGATAATCTCCGCCTATAATCGCAACATTTGGTATTTTATCTTTCATTTCTATATATATTATAACAAAAAATTTTGAAAAAAGCAAATATTACTTTACCTGTGGAGCTTGACTCAGTGAAAAATTTTTGTTATAATAAAGATGTAAGATAATTGACCAAAGGAGTAAAATAAATGTCAGAAGAAAATACAACCTTAAAGCTGGATTATACGATTAAAGAACCTGCGGCAAGGGTAGAATTAGTTAATAAAATAATAGCATCTACTGACCCAGATAAATTAACTCCTAGGTATCTTGAAATAATGGCGGATTATATGATATTCGCCATGGATAAACAAGAGAGGGCAAAGAAGAAAATACTAACAGATAATCATATGGTTACTGTTAATAAAAGAGAAACCTCATTTGAAGGTTTAATAGCTAAGTTTGAAAATGGTGAAGATGGTATTTATAGTATGATTACTAATGATAAAAATATTATCTTTACACCTAAAATATCAATTACACCGCAAGACATCGAAGTAGTTCCTGGATTAAAGCAACTGCGCGAAGCAATAGAAGACTTAGAAAAGAAGCTGCCACAAGCCAGCGGCCGCCAGAAATATGTTATTAAAAAGTCTATTATTGAAATGCGGAAAGACCAATATATTCTAAAAAATTCTTATTATCAACCTATTCATATTACTAATCTTACTCGTACATTCTCATATATTCCATTAATTGAAGAGATTCAAGTTGAGCCTAACGGCTCACTTGATATAAATGGTTTTTCTCTATTGATTCCAGAACACGTTTCTATTGTCTTATGTAATTATTGTAAGATTAAGCAAGATACTTGGGATAGGTTTGATAGTGATGCACGCTATGTAATTACTGATTTAGAAAATTTAATAGAAAAACATATAAAAGATAGATACCCAATGTTTTATGATTTAATTATTTATAAAATAGATGGTATGACTAATGAAAATATTCAAGCGACTCTTGAAAATGATTATGGAGTGCGGCATTCGGTAGAGTACATCTCATCACTCTGGCGTAAGAAGATTCCTAAGTTGATTGCGGAAGCAGCGCAAAGAGACTGGTTAGAGTGGCATTTTACCTATGAAGAGTATGGTAAATGGAAGAGATGTTCGCGTTGCGGCAGGATCAAATTAGCTCATAATATGTTTTTCTCAAAAAATAATACAAGTAAAGATGGATTCTATAGTATTTGCAAATCATGCAGAAATGCTAAGACCAATAAAAATAAACAAGTGAAGACAATTAACTATAAGGGTGTTAATTGGGCAAGATAAGATAACTAAATATAATAAAAACTCATAATTACTGAGTAATAAACAAAGGAGAATAGTGTATGGGTCAAAAATTAACTTGTCAAAAATGCGGCCGCACTATGGATGAACTTAAGTTTTATACTTATAAGAATGGGCAAAAGACTGAAATGTGTAAGGATTGTTTGACTATGCATATAGACAATTACGACCCTAACACATTTTTGTGGTTGCTTGAAAAAATGGATGTACCTTATGTTCCGTCTGAATGGAATATATTAAGGGATAGAGCTTTTGCTAAAAACCCAGATAAAATGAATGGTATGTCTGTTTTTGGTAAATATCTTTCTAAAATGAAACTGAAGCAATGGAACCAATATGGTTGGGCAGATACTGAAAAGTGTCAAGCACTTCAAGCTGAAAAGGAAAGAAAAAATACTGCTCAAAAAAGGCAATCAGATGAGATATTCGAAAAGGAATTAAAGGAGAAATTTGAAGCTGGAGAGATTTCTGAAGCTGAATATAAGACTATGATGTCTACTCCAACGCAAAATAAGGAATATGTACCTAAGACTTCTGCAGAATTAGATACACAATTCCATAATCCTTTTCAAGAACAACAATTTGCTCAAGTAAATTTGCCGAATCCTGCGGCAGACCTCACTGAAGATGATATGAAATATCTGGCTATGAAGTGGGGTACTTTGTATAAACCACAAGAATGGATTGATTTAGAGAAAACTTATACTGAAATGACCAATTCATTCGATATTCAAGATGCAGATACTATTAATTCCTTAATTATTATTTGTAAACTAAATTTAAAAGCAAATCAGGCCCTAGATATGGGTGATTATGAAGGTTTTACAAAACTTTCAAGAGAGCTAGGTAATCAACGTAAATTAGCTAACTTTGCGGCAGCGCAAAGGAAGAAAGAAGAAAAAAATGATTTCGTTGATAGCGTAGGTGAATTAGTAGCCTATTGCGAGAAAAATGGCGGTCAAATACCAAGATTTGAATTGGATGCACCTGTTGACATTATTGACACAGTTATCAAAGACTTAAAAGAATATACTAAGTCACTTATTTATTCTGATACTGCTCTTGCCAGACAGATTGAAGAATATATTAAGAAGAAAGAAATTGTGGATCAACAGAAGAAAGATAGGGAAGAGGCTAAGGATAAAGGTCTTGAAGCACCTGAGATGTCTGATGAAGATTTTCTGGAATATTCTAATAGCTTAGACGAGCAGAAACAAGAAGACGCGGCTGTGCTTGGTGCAGAAGCTGAACCAGAGGATGCAGAATGAGCTTACAGGATTTAATGAATCTTTCAAGTCAGACTAGTCGCAAACAAGGTCTTTCTGAAGAACGCTTAGCTAATCAAATGTCTAATTTAAGACATATAATTAGTTTCTTTCGTGAATATCCAGACTATTTTGTAGATTTTATTAAAGGTCCAAATAGTAATTTCAAATTCTATTTTTATCAAAGAATTTTTATTAGAGTAGTAATGCGTCATAGATACGTATATGCTACTTTCCCAAGAGCCTATAGTAAGTCATTCTTAAGCATGATGGTATTAATGCTTAGATGTATCTTTTATCCTGGAGCAGAGTTATTTGTAACAACAGGAGGAAAGGAACAAGCGGCAAGTATTACAATTGCTAAGATTGAAGAAATTTGCCGATTGATACCAGCATTTGAGAATGAAATTGACTGGGGCCGTGGAAAAACAAAGAAAACAAAAGATAATGTTGAATATGTATTTAAAAATGGTAGTAAGATTAACATTTTAACTGCGCGGCAGTCCTCTAGAGGGCAGCGTCGTACCGGTGGATTAATGGAGGAATGTGTTCTAATTGATGGAGACATTCTAAATGAAGTTATCATACCTACAACAAACGTAGATAGGAGACTTCCTGACGGCAGCCGCCACAAAGAAGAAAATGTTAACAAGAGCCAGATTTATATTACCACTGCGGGTTGGAAGAATAGTTTTGCTTATGCTAAACTGATTGAGCTATTGGTTCAATCTATTATCGAACCAGACCAAGTTATGATAATGGGTGGAACCTATGAGACTCCAGTTTGCGAAGGGCTACTCAATGAAGACTTCGTTGACCAATTACGTATGCAAGGAACATTCAACGATGAATCTTTTGACCGTGAGTATAGAAGTATTTGGAGTGGCGATGCAGAAAATGCTTTCTATTCTGCGGAGAAATTTGATAAATATAGAGTATTAAATCAACCAGAAGATGAATATAGCAATAGAAGTAGCAAAACTGCTTTCTATGTTATTGGAGTGGACGTTGGTAGAATAGGATGTACAACTGAGGCTTGTATTTTTAAGGTTACACCACAACCAAAAGGCTCTGCAATTAAGAGTTTGGTAAATATGTTCAGCTATGAAGCTGAAGATTTTGAAAAACAAGCTATTAATTTAAAGAAGTTATATTATAGATACAAAGCAAGAACTATGGCAATAGATGCTAATGGTTTAGGTGTTGGACTTATTGATTTTATGACAAAAGCACAGGTTGATCCAGATAATGGTGATATTCTTCCTCCATTTGGAGTAGAGGGTGGCACTTTTGAAGATATTATAAATCAATATAAGGATGTAAATAAAGCACCCGATGTAGAAAAAGATGCTATGTATCTAATTAAAGCTAATGCTCCTATTAATACTGAGGCCTATAGTTATACTCAGACACAAATGAGTAGCGGCAGGGTGCAGTTCTTAATAGATGAAGCAACAGCTAAAACTAAACTAATGTCTACTAAACTTGGTCAGAATATGACTTCTGAACAAAGAAATGAAAGGTTGATGCCATTTGTTCTTACAACAGCTCTCAAAGCGCAAATGTTAAATTTAGTTGAAGAGAATCAAGGAGTTAATATTATTCTAAAACAGTCCAGCAGAAGCATAAAGAAGGATAGATTCTCAGCTTTTGTATATGGAATGTATTACATAAAAAAAGAAGAAGAGAGAATGAGAAAGCGGAAAAAGAGAAATATTAACGATTTCTTGTTCTTCTCATAGATTGCGGCGGCAGCTCGGGCGCGGAACCCAAGCACCGGCCGCATTTTAGTTAGGAGGTTTAAATGAATAGAGGTACTCGTATTAGAGGGATTGCTCTAATTCTTGCTCTTGTTCTAACTGGATTTGCTCTGTTCGATATTATGATAGTATTTTCAGCAAAGATAGTTATTTATATCTTCCTGGTGCTTGCTGCAGCAGTAGGATATTACTACAACGAAGACTTTACTGAAGCTAGCTGTCATGGAACAGGTGTAACTCGTCAAATTAAAGAAGAACTAAAAGATGATTATATTGGCGAGAGATTCTATACTGCACCACTTAGTGATGAAATAATTGAAGAAGTGGAGGTATTAGATGAATAAAAATATTTATAGACAAGCTGATTCTAGATGGGCAAGTTTACCTTATCCAAAAGGTTCTACATTTGGTGGATGCGGATGCGGTTGTTGTGCTTGTCTGCATGTAATGATAGAATTAGATAAATATAAAAATTGGACTCCTAAAGATTTAAGACCTTATATGGTAAATCAAGGATTCGCCATTAGGAATCAAGGAACTCTTTGGGCAGGAATTACAAAGACACTTCAACATTATGGTTTTAGTGTTATTAATCACCCAAATATGAAAAGTGTTTGGGAGACATTAAAAGATAGAAAATATAAATTTGGTGTTATTCTATTCAGAGGCGGTAGCAGAGGCGGTGTTACTTGGACAACAGGTGGACACTATGTAGCTTTTGTTGATTATAAGGTTCAGAATGGAAAACACTATTTTTATTGCAAAGATTCAGGCGGTAGACATCATGATGGTTGGTACTGTTATGAAACTACTATGGCAGGATTAATTCCGCAGATTTGGACTGCTAATCCACCAGCTGGCAGTATTGGCGGCGGTGATACTCCAGTTCCTTCTGTTGATCCAACTCCGACTCCAGGTAAGTTAACTGTTGATGGTAAATTTGGTCCAGCTTCCATTAAGGCTTTACAGAAGAAGATGGGAACAACACAGGATGGAAAAATTAGTGGACAAAGTAAATCTTTAAAGAAGTATCATAGTGGATTCAGTAGTGGTATCTCCTATGGTAGCGGCGGCAGTAATTGTATTAAAGCATTACAAAAAATGCTAAAGTTAAGTGGTCCAGACGGTGAACTTGGCCCAAATACAATTAAAGCATTTCAGAAATATCTCGGTTTAAGTAATCCAGATGGATACTGGGGACCAAATACTTCAAAAGCTGTACAAAAATGGCTTAATGGTGACTTAAAACCAGCTACAAATAGCTCTAGTAGTTCTAGTGCTAATAAGACGCCAAGCACTCCTGCCGCAACTCCAACAAAGTCTGTATATAAAGTTATTGATGTTTCTGTGTGGCAAGGAGATATTGATTGGGCAAAAGTAAAAGCTGATGGAGTAGATGGTGCTATTATTAGATATGCAGATGGAAATACTCTTGATAGTAAATTTGATAAGAATATGAAGGCTGCAAAAGCACAAGGACTTCATGTTGGTGCCTATATCTTTAGTAGAGCTAAAACTAAGGCGGCCGCAGAAAAAGAAGCTGAAAGACTTTATAATGCCTGTAAGCAATATAATCCAGACATGCCATTATATATTGATTTAGAAGCTAGTTCATTAAGTAGCTATGCAAATCAATCTGCATCTGCTTTTATTAATAAAATGAAGGCTCTTGGCGGCAAGCCTGGAATCTATGCTAATTTAAATTGGTTTAATAATTATATTAAAACTGCGAATTATACAAGTTATCCACTTTGGATTGCACAGTATAATTCAAAAATTACACATAAACATCCTAACTGGTTTGGAATATGGCAATATAGTTCTAGTGGTTCTGTAAAAGGAATTAAAGGCAGAGTAGATATGAATAAATGCTATGTTGCCTATTGGAATCAGAAATAAAAGGAGAGAAAAATATGGCTAAAACAACTGATCAAATTGTATTAGAAATATTTGATGGAAAATGGGGTTCCGGTGATGAACGGAAAAAGAAACTCCAAGCTGCGGGATATAATTATGATATAATTCAAAAAAGAATTAATGAAGTCTCTGCGCATATGAAATCCCGCAAAGAAGCTATGAAGCCTTGGTTTGATGCATGCAAAGCTCAATATAATTGGTCTTATAATGCTAAGTATAGTTGGAACAAATGGAGTCCAAAAACTATTAATAAAAGTAAGGATTATGGAACTTGTATTACATTTCCTAGTGTAGTTGCTATGCGCTGTGGCTTAATTAAAGAGGGATATAAAATTACTTCTAGTGGTAGTAACAATGATAGCAAAGCTGTTCAGAATAGTTTTTATAACGCATCTATAAAAGCTATGAATAGTATTAATGGTAAGTATTGGAGTAGTATTAAATATCCTGAAAAAACTACGGCACAGTTAGTTAAAGAGGGAAAAATTAAAGAAGGTGACATTATCGGTTTTATGGGACATACTGCTTCCTATGCTTATAAAGACAGTAAAGGTAATTTACTGTTCAATCACGCAGGTCATGCCGCAGGAATCTATGATAATAACAAACCTGGTTCTAATAGAGCTGCACTTAATGTAAGATCATCACATATGTCTAATAGAAAAGTGTATGGTGTATTTAGTGTTAATACATTCATTGTTCTTACCTCTTGTACTAATGGTACAATTACTTATAGTGATCGCTATATGGCGGGACAAAATGCAATCATTACCATTAAACCTAGTGCCGGCATGAGTGTACAAAGCATTAAAGTAGATGGTAAAGCAGTTGGTGTTACAACTTCTTACATTATTAGTAAAATTGATTCACATCATATTATTGAAGTTGTATGTGATGCAGTTAAAAAGAAAACCGTTGATGAGGTTGCTCAAGAAGTAATCGCTGGTAAGTGGGGTTCTGGTGCTGCTAGAAAGACTAATTTAACTAATGCAGGATATAATTATGATGCAGTTCAAACTAAAGTTAATGAAATCTTGAAAGCTAAAGATAATGTGGTGGCAGCTGAACAGGCACGTCTTGAAGCAGAGGCTAAGGCAGCAGAAGAGGCAGCTAGATTAGCTGCAGAAGAAGAAGCTCGTAAAAAAGCTGAAGAAGAAGAAAAATTAAGACGTGAAGCTGAAGAAGCTCGTTTAGCTGCGCTTGTTAGAATTAAAGAACAAGGTAAATTATTACAACTTTTAGGACAAGAAATTGCTGATGGAGATTGGCTATCAGAGAAACCTGAAACATTAAATTTAGAGAAACCTGAATATGGTTATAATGCAATTCAATCTCAAGTAGATGCTTTACTTGAAGCAGCTACTAATGAAAAAACTTCTGTTAATAAAGCTATTGCAAATGAAAAAGTAAGGCTTGAAGCAGAAAAGGCTAAGAAGAAAGCCAAAGAAGAATTAATTGCAAGACTTGCACAGGAGGTTCTAGATGGCAAATGGGGAAGCGGTAAAACTAGAAAAGAAAAACTTATTGCAGCAGGTTATGATTATGATGCAGTGCAGGCAAAGGTTAATGAATTACTGGAGAATCAAGCCCCCGTCGAAAAAGTAGGATATTCTGGAATATTACCAACAACAACAGTAAGAAAATCTAATGCTCAAGTTATTGCAGATACAATTAAATGGGCAAAATGGATTGCGGGAGATAACAGATTCCATTATGGATATACTAATAAAGCTAAAGATGCTAATGCTCACCACAATGGATGTTATTTCTGTGGAACAAATGGTAAACAAAAACGTAATATGTTAGATCCTAAGTTTACATATTGTTGTAATCCATTTGTAGGTGCAGCTTGGGCACATGGTGGATGTGTACCTAAGGCACTTAGTTTATGTAGAAATACTAGTTCTTGGGATTTTGGTAAGAACAGTGGATATGCTAAATCTAGTTTATTTACCAATCTTGGTCATCCTGCTAAATCAAGTTTAAAACCTGGCGATGTACTTTGTAAAGATACTCATGTAGCTTTATATATTGGCAATGGAAAGATTGTTGAAGCTGGTAGCGGAGATGATAATATTAGAAATTCTACAAAATGGAATAATTCTATTAGAGTTACTACACTAACTGATGCAAGATATAAAGGATTCCCAAGAGTGCATAGATATAATTCTTCAGTTAATGCTACTATCACTATGTATTATGGTGAAGTTGGCAGCAGAGTTGAACTGTGGCAGAAATATCTGAATTGGTATTTTGGCAAGACAGTTGTTACTGTTGATGGAATTTATGGTGACACTACATTAAAGTATACTAAGCAGTTCCAAGAAAAAGAAGTTGGCAAAGGTCAAGGCGATGGTTGGGTTGGTCCTAGAACGCTTGCGGCCGCAGCTATAGTGAAAAAGTAAGGACATTTTTCAAAAATTAGATTAACTTGATTTTAAAAATACAATAGCAAACACAAAAGAAGGAGATAAAATGAGAGCAAGTAGAGGAGAAATTAAAATAGAGGATATTCTTGTTGCGGCGGGAGTAGATTTCGTTGAGGAATATTCTTTTCCAGATTTAGTTTCTTCTTCTGGGAGACCTCTTAGATTTGACTTTTGTGTATTCGATGACAATGGAGATATAGATTTCTTGATTGAATATCAAGGAATACAACATTACCAAGCTAAAAGTAAGTTTGGTGGATATGAAGGATTACGTAAGCAACAGTTTAATGACATGCGGAAGCGCATTTATTGTGAAGAGCATGGCATTAAACTGATTGCTATCCCATACACCGATGAGCATCGAATAAACTATGATTATATTTTTAGTTTAGCTGGTTATTAAAATTGGACAAAACTAAAAAATTTTGATACAATAAAGTTAAAAAGTGAGAGGTGTTATTTTGATAAACAGAATTGAAGAGATTAGGAACAAAGGATTTAATATTCCTTTGGCTGTTGGTGATAACACCGAAGATGTATCACCTACTTTAGTAGGAAATCATGCTTTTTCTAAAATTCGAGTTGGTGCGCAGATACTTCAAGATGCTACTATTAATGATTTAGGTAGTTTCAAGAAAGCGAATAAGCAATTCGGAACCAAAAGCTATATATTAAAGGCTATTGCAAACCAAGACTTACCAAAATTAAGAGAAATTTCTAATTTCTATTATAAGACAAGCGGTATTTATAATAGATTATGTAGATATATGGCATATTTATATAGATATGACTGGGTGGTAACACCTTATATTAATGGCGGTTTAGGTGTTGCAGCAGATGCAGATGTTAGCTTAAGTAATAATAATAGAAATAAAATACTTACAAACTTTTTTAAAGCATTAAAATATCTTGATGAATTTGAAGTAAAGAAATTTTTTGGTGATGTTGCTTTAAAAGTTATTAGATTCGGTTGCTATTATGGATATTTAATTCCTAATGGCAATAGAATGTCTGTTCAAGAGCTGCCGCCAGCTTATTGTAGGTCTAGATATAGTGTAAACGGTAGACCCGCAGTAGAATTTAATATGGCTTTCTTTGACGATATGTATTCTAATAGTGAGCAGAGGGCAAAAGTATTAAATTTATTCCCTGCTGAATTTAAAAAAGGATATAAGGCGTATAAAGATGGTACTTTAAAGCTTGATCCAGGTGATTCATCTGGTTGGTATCTATTAGATATTAAAAGTGTTATAAAGTTTAATCTTAATGGTGAGGATTTTCCTCCATTTATTTCAGTTATACTCGCTATTATTGATTTAGATGAAGCGAAGGACCTTGACAAAAGAAGAATGGCTCAAAAATTACTGAAAATTATTATTCAGAAGATGCCTATAGATAAGAATGGCGATTTAGTGTTTGATGTTGATGAAGCGCAAGCACTTCATAATAATGCAGTAAGAATGTTGAGTCGTGCAATAGGTATTGATGTATTAACTACATTTGCTGATGTAGATGTGGCTGATATGTCAGACAAAAGTAATACTACTCAAACTGATGATTTAACAAGGGTAGAAAGAGCAGTTTATAATGAAGCTGGTGTATCTCAGATGCAATTTAATAGCAATAGTAATACTGCTTTAAATAATTCTATTCTTAATGATGAAGCATCGCTTTATAATTTAATTCAACAGTTTGAAGGGTTCTTAAACTTATTATTAGAGCCTTATAATAAGAATGATAGAAAGTGTTATTATAAAGCGCAAGTGTTAACTACTACGATTTATAATTACAAAGAGATGGCTAAATTATATAAAGAGCAAGCACAGATGGGTTACTCAAAGATGTTACCTCAGATTGCGTTAGGCCAATCTCAAAGTTCTATTTTAGCTACTGCTTACTTCGAGAACGATGTTCTGGATCTGGTCAGCGTATTTGTTCCTCCACTTACATCAAATACTATGAACGCTGAAGCACTGGCACAGAGAAATGGAAACAAGAATGGCGCGGGCTCGTCTAACGGATCCTCAAGTTCTAGTTCAAGTGACTCTGAGGCTGGCCGCCCAGAGAAACCAGACAACGAAAAATCGGATAAAACATTAGCAAATAGAGAGTCTATGTAAGAGGGAGATAGAAAATGAGTTTACCACATAAATCTATAGCGACGATTGAATCACCACAATTCATTAATCTTCAACCTCTTGATATTAATCCGTTAATGTCAAAATGTGAAATTAAGGTATTTTACATAGGTGAAAATCGTAATGGTAGCTATATTAATAAAGATGTAGCTACAGAAATGGCTAAGACATTACGCGGCGCTCCTATCGTTGGTTATTATAGTGATGATAAGCAGGACTTCAGAGACCATGGTGACCAATTAATTCTTGATGCAGATGGTATTCATTTTAATTGTTTGACAAAGCCTTATGGTTTTGTCTCACCAGATGCAGAAGTTTGGTTCCAAAAGTTTAATGACTTTGATGATTTTGGTAATGCTGTTGAGAGAGAATATCTTATGACAACTGGTTACCTGTGGACAGAGCAGTTCCCAGAAGCTAAATCAGCTTTAGAGAATGGCGGCCGCCCACAATCTATGGAACTAGACGATGAGCATCTTGATGGTCATTGGAGTGTGAACTCAGCAACCGGTGCAGAGTTCTTTATTATTACTGACGCAGTAGTGTCAAAGCTTTGTATTTTAGGTGAAGATGTTGAGCCTTGTTTCGAAGGCGCCGCAGTTACAGCACCTAAATTCACTCTTGATGAAAACTTTAACCGTACTTTATATAGTATGATGAAGGATTTAGAATTTGCATTGAAAGGAGAGCATACAGTGGACAATGCTAATATCATTGTAGATGAAGTAAAGACAGAGGACGAAATCGTTCAAACTGAATTTACAGAAACTCAAGAAGAAGCAGAAGATACATCAAGCTCTTCAGAATTTGTTAAAAAAGAAGAAGAGGAGCAAGAAGACGCTCAAGAAGAATCTAAAGAAGATGCAAATGATGAAGAAGAGGAAGATGACGAAGATAAGAAGAAATTTGAAGTAAAGGTAGAAGATGATTCTGCTGAATCTCATACAGAGCGTACTAAACTTGGTAACGAAGTTGGTGGTGCTCCAGAAAGAGAAGAAGAAGAGGAAGAAGAGGAGAATGCTGAACCGAAATCAGATCCTACTCCTGTTGCAAACAGCACACTTCATACTGATGCAGAATATGAAGCACTTGAGGCTAAGTATACTGCACTTCAAGAATCTTATAATGAACTCGTTGCTTTCAAAAATGATGTAGAAGATAAAGAAAAGGATGCTTTAATTGCTCAGTTCTCTATGCTTTCTGATGAAGATAAGAAAGACGTAATGGAGAATAAGAGAAATTATTCTCTTGAAGATATTGAAGCAAAATTAGCAGTAATTTGTTATAGAAAAAAGGTCAATTTTGATTTAGATAATACATCAAAAAATGATAAAGATATGACAGAGAAAACTGTTACTACTTTTAGTTTAGATATGAACGATTCAACTCCAGATTGGATAAAATCAGTTGAAGAAGTTCAGAATAGAAATTAATTAGGAGGGTTGTCTAATATGGCACAAATTAAGAGAATCGGTTTTGGACAAGTAGAGCCTAACCATCTTTCTGCTCAAAAGACAGGCCAGATTTATGCACAGCTTCCTGCAGCATCTGTAAGTGATGGTAAGCTGGTTGCTATTGCTCAGCTTGAGCAAGGCCAGTTTTTAAAATATAACTATGCTGATGGATTTGCAGGATTAACAGGTGACGGCGAATGGTGCCTTGTTTATTGTGAAGAAAAGCTTTACGATCCTCGTAAGCAAATGCATAGGGACTTTGTTTTAAGAGCTACTGACTTCTCAGATGGTTTTATTTATCCAAGACTTTTCAAAACAAATATTGGAGATATTTATACAACAAATACATTTGGAGCAAATACAAGTGATAGTGCAGAGGTTGCTGGACTTACATTAAGCGTTAAGGATTACCTTGAAGTAGATGCTACTACAGGATACCTTAAGAAAGCTGCAAGCCTTGCTAACGCATCTGTTCCTTGCTTCCAGGTTGTTAAAGAGTACACAATGCCTGATGGACAGCCAGGTGTTAAGATTCAGAGAGTAAAGTAAGAAAGGAGAGAGATTAATGGCTTTAGATAGAACAAATTTAATCGCATTAGCTAAGGCTACTGCAAAAGCCTCTTTAAATCCTTCTGCTAACTTCTCTTATGAAGGAAAGAATCTTACATTCGAGGCTTTAAATGAGACATTTAGAAAAGAAATGAATGAACTTGCTTCTAACTTCCGTGAGTATAGAAGAAACAGAGACCTCATCTTCGAACTTATCGAGGTTGGTGTTGATGAAATTCTTCCTGCAAGAGTTATGCAGAACTACGGACAGTTCGCAGAAGTTAAGACATATGCACAGGGAGATAAGCCTGTATTCTCAACAAGAATCAGTGCTAAATCCAGAATTAGAGCTAAGAACAACTTCGTAACAAGAGTTGGTCTTGCTGGTAGATATGAAGTCTTCAAGCTTGATGGAGATACTTATGAAATTCCTACGAGCGCTTGGGGCGGAGCTGCTCAGATTGGATTCGAAGAGTTCCTTGATGGCAGAATCCAGATGAGTGATGTTTATGACCTCATTCTTGAGGGTATGGACGAAGCTGTTTACAGAGAAATCGCTAAGGGTCTTGATGCTGCTGTTGCTAAGGTAACTGCTAAGAACAAGACTAGCCAAACTGGTTTCGTAGAAGCTCAGATGGATAGACTGATCCAGACAGCTGATGTTTATGGTAAGTCTACTATTTACTGCACATTTGAGTTCGCTGCAACAATGATTCCAGATGACAGATGGGCTTCTAATGAAATGAAGCAAGAGCGTTGGGATGTTGGATATTATGCTACTTATAAGGGACATAATGTTATTATCCTGCCTCAGTCATTCACAGACATTGATAACGCAGTTAAGGTAATGGATCCTTCTAAGGCTTACATTATCCCAACTGGTAGCGATAAGCCAGTCAAGGTTGCGTTTGAGGGCGAAACTGCTGTACGTGAAGTTGAGAGCCAAGAGGATTGGTCAAGAGAGATCCAGACTTACCGTAAGTTCGGTGTTGGTGTTCTTCTGGTTAACCCTGGTATCTGTGTATACACTAACAGTAGTCTTAAAATCACTAATTAGTTGATTGAATAAATACAATATATACGGGGAAGGTTTTTAATCTTCCCCTTTTCTTTATATATTAAGGAGATAAAAGGAGTTATAAGATAATGGTAGATAAGGATAAGATTATCAAGGTTACGAATAGGGATAAAGGTAGTGTAGGCTATATCATTCCAGATTTAGGAAATTTAAATAGACAATTTCAGCCTGGCGAGACTAAGGATCTAACTTTCGAGGAACTACAGAAGCTGTCCTGGATTCCTGGTGGTATGTATATGTTACAGAATTGTTTAGTTCTTGATGATGCGGCCGCAGTAGAAGAGCTTCTCGGTGAAGTAGAACCTGAGTATTATTATGGCGAGAAGAATGTAAAGTATCTTCTTCAGTATGGTACTTTAGATGAATTTTTAGACTGTCTTGATTTTGCACCTGCTGGTGTACTTGACATGATTAAAGATTTAGCTGTAGAACTTCCGCTTAATGATGTTCAGAAGAGAGAAGTTATTAGAGATAAACTTGGATTTGATGTAGATTTTGCTGTTGAAATGGAAAGAAATGCTAATGAAGGTTCTAATAAAGAACATGAAAATGGCAAGAGAAGAGCAGCAGTTCCGAAGATGGAAGAAAAGAAAGAAGAAAAGGCTCCTGCTCGTAGGGTTGTTAAAGTTATAGAGGATAAATAACTATACGAAAGGAAGGATAATATGAGTGAAAAAGTAAAATATACGTCCTTCTCAAAAATATATGATAGTTTTTATGCTAAAATTACTGATGATATGTATATGGAATTAACTGAAGAAGAAACTGCGGCGATAGCTAGGGAGCTGCTACTTACCGCGGTTCACAAGTTTGAATTTCCTAGAACGCCGCTTGTATATAAGTTAAACCATCATGAGGAAACTGATGCAAATGGTAATACTTATATGGAAGGCGCTTTTAAGGGAAGATTAATTCCAGAAGAAATTAATATTCTTGCTACATACATGGTAGTTGAATGGCTTGGTCAACAACTTGCTTCTATTGAAAATACTCGCATGAAGTATAGTGGTTCTGATTTTAAATTTACCTCTCAAGCAAATCATATGCAAAAGCTATTAATGCTTAAGAAAGATTATGAGAGAGAGGGGTTCCATTTACAAAGACTTTATAAACGTAGGGTCAGAGATAGACATGGAATATTTCATTCTACTATGTCTAAGATTATGGAGCCAGAAGATAGAAGATGGACAATTGGTGATGGTTGGCCAGTTAATGAAGAGGGCGACGATGATGAATGGATTGCCGATGGTATTATTTGGTATCCTACTGATGAGGAGGATGAAGAATGGTAATACTTAAAAATGGCATTGAAATTGAAGCAGTCGCTGTACATGATAATATTAAACGTATTATTAATCAAGTATATAAACTATTACCTATGAGAGAAGAGGGGTCCAATTGGGAAAAACCATTGGACACTCTTCTTGAGGAACTTAAAGGAATGGATAGGTTACTTATCGGCCAACATAGAACCTTCTTTTCCTTATTATGTAAGATGGAAGGATTATTTGAGTTAACTGAACAAAATGATTTTGAACGCTATAGATGTACAATTTTTGAATGTTTAAGTTTACTCAATGATATTGATCGAAATGTTGGATAGTATTAATAATATGCGAAATAGAGTTGGATACTATGGTGAGGTAAAAAGGGTCGATGAATCTGGCACAGAAGTATCTGGCAAAGGAAAATATAAAAAAGTAACAAGAGTTCATGACCAATGGACTCGTATGAGAGAGGATAAGTTAAGAGGTTTAAGGAAAGCTCTTTATTATTCTTATCAAGCGGCAATATGTCAGCCTTATAGTGCAAGTGATGATGCTCTAATAAAAGCTATTGTGGCTATTATTACTAGTATCCAAGATCAAATTGAGTTGACAGAAAATCAACTTGCTACTTTAGACGCTTTAGAAAGTCAATATGAAGAGTTGGCTGCGGCAGGTGCAGAATTTGGAAGAACTAGTGCTGAATATATTGCGGCATTAAATAATATAATTTCTGATAAAGAAGGAGATTATTTTAGATGTTTAATTAATCATGATAAATTAAAAGTTGATTATGAAGATAAGATAATTTCCATTCCTTTTATAGAGAATACTGTATCAATAGATCCAGTTCAAGATAATGATGATTGGGTTGAAACTAATTTTCATAATGGAACTGTGTTTAAATGGATTCATGGCAATAAAGAAGAATGGGTTCCAGATACATATTGGATTGTTTATATGCAGTATTCAGAAGAAACCGCTTATTTTAGAGGGGAAATTAGAAAAGCTGATGAAGAAATTACTATTATAGTAATTAATGATGATGGAACTGAGTCAGAGAAGACCTATAGAGGTTGGATGACTGGTCCTAATGAAGAAACCCTGATGTGGAATGTAAAGAAAGGTGTAGTTTGGAATGATATGAACTATACTAAGAAACTTTACATCACAAAAGATGCGGATACATTAGCTTATTTTAAGCGGTTTGATAGAGTTATTATTAATGGAAAAAGTTGGGAAGTACAAGCTTATAATGATAATTATAGTAGTAGCGCAAGTAATCCAGACTCTGGTATTATAAGAGTTGCACTTAAGGAAACTTATACAAGTACTGACCAACAGATAAGAGAGATGAATGCGGCGGACCAGTCCACTGACAGTGAGATAACTGGCCCAGATGTATTAGCTCCTTATGATGAGGTAAGGTTCAGCGCCAAGGGTGCTGCCGCCGCAGAGTGGGAAGTTAGCATTGCTGATAATAATATCATTTCTTATTCTATTGATGATAATAATGATTTAAACATTGTAGTGTTAACTACAAAAGCATATAGAAAAGGGTTTGATATAAAATATGGTGATTTGAAAAAACATATTACTATTAAATCACTGTGAGATACAAGGAGTTAAATTATGAGAAAAGATTTAGTTAAGACACAGCCTATTTACAGTTCTTTTCTCTCTTGTGATAAAGATACAGAAACAATAATTAAAACATTGTTTGTTGATTCTAAACCATATAGTGACATTTTAAAAAGACTTTTAGTTGTTAATAAACCAGATTGTTTAGATACTGAAAATACTGATTATCAAAAGTTAATTGATTCTAAGTCTCTTGGAACTTTAATTGAAGAGGGATACATTAGATTAAATCCAAAAATCGCAAGAACAGAATTTGAAGATATTCGTTCTTTTATTCTTATTACTTTTGATAACTTTTCACCAAATAGAAGTAATCCAGAATTTAGAGATTGTACAGTTAATTTTGATATTATTTGTTATATGGATGAATGGTGTTTGGATGATTATAAAGTTCGTCCTTTAGCTATTGTAGGTTATATAGATGGTATTCTTAATTCTTTAACGAATAAGAATAAATTAACTGTTAGAAGTACTGGTAATAATATTAAAATGTCTGGTTATGGTACTTATAAGTTTTTGGGTTGCAATTTAGCAGTTCTAAATGAAGATATATCAATGTATACTTTATCATATAGAGCAGAACACTTCACTGAAGATACAGAACAAATAGGAGAGGTGGCTATCTCATAATGGTAGATGAATTGTTACTTATAACGGGTAATGATATACCATTTGTTCCTGCTGAAATAACAATCCATCAGCCAACAATACAAGAAATTGCTTATATTGGAGAGGATGCTTTTTTAAATGGTGCTAATTTTTTAAATTTTAGTAAGGATAAATTAACATTAGATGAAGGAGCAGCTAAACAAATAGAGCAATTAGATGATTTTACATTATTAATGTCTTTATTACATAATCGTAAAGACCCTGCATCTCAATTACAACGAGTAAATATTGAAATGGTATTAACACTTATGTTTCCAGAAGGAAAGGTGTTATTAATGCCAAATATGATAGCCATAGTAATAGATGGTGTAAATCATATTATAAATCAAGAGAACTTTGATGAGTTTAGAGAAATTGTTGCAAAAATGTATTCTCTAGGTGGCGAAGCAGAGGGAGAACGGGAATATAATCCTGCTAATCCCGCCGCAAAAGCAATTGTGGATAAAATTAAATGCGGCCGCCAAAAAGTAAAAGAAATAAAAAGTCAAAATTCTGAAGGACAAAGTGAATCAATTTTGTCAAGATATATTTCAATATTAGCAGTAGGGGAACAAAAAGACATAAATTCATTTAAGAATTATACTGTCTTTCAATTATTTGATGAATTTAACCGCTTCAGCTTAAAGCAACAATTCGACCAGAATTTGAGTTTCAGATTGGCTGGGGCACAAGATTTACAACAGCCTGAAGATTGGATGAAGAATTTATATTCATCTAACTAATCAGGAGATATAATTTAAGGAGGAAATGCATTTATGAAGTTTGGTATTCGTGAATGTGCTAATATTGTTTTCCGTGCAAAACAGGCAACAAAGATTGGTACAGCAACATTCCAAGTTGGACAACCAGTGCTTTATATTGATACAGCAACTACTTCTACTCTTGAGCAGGCAGCTACAACTACTTATGCTCAAGGCGGAAGAGGTAACTCTAGACTTATCGCTTGGGAAGGCGACAAGACTCTTACATTTACAGTAACAGACGCTCTGCTTTCACCTATTGGATTCTCTATCCTTTCTGGTGCTGGCCTTTTCAAAGAAGGTCTTTCTAAAGATGAACCTAATGTTCATTTCCATATGACAAGTATGGCTTCTTCCAATGCAAGTGGTGAATTTGATATGACTGATGCTGTTGCTCAGTTTGGTGCAAGTGCAAAAATTTGTGCTGAGGATGCTCCACTTTATGTTATGAAGACTGAGGACGATGGTTCTCTTACAGGTGAAATCCTTACAGGTGCAACTGTTGATGCATCTGGTAAAAAGATTACTGTTACCGCCGCAAAGAATGTTAATGCTATGATTGATTATTATGTTGATCTCCCAGGAACAAGCGTTTGGGAAGCAGACATCACAGCTGGTACATTCGGTGGTTCATACTATGTTGAGGCTGATACTCTGTTCAGAGAACAGGCTACTGGTAAAGACCTGCCTGCTAACTTAACATTCCCTAATGTTAAGATTCAGAGTAACTTCACTATCACAATGGCTGGTACTGGAGACCCTTCAACATTTGATTTCACAATGGACGCATTCCCAGGTTACACATATTTCGATAAGACAAAGCAAGTTCTTTGTGTACTGCAAATTGCTGCCGACATTGACAACAGTGCTAGTGGTGGTACAGATGACCACATCGTAATGCCACATACAGCTGCTAAGGAACATACTGAGCCTATGGCACAGGATAGCACTGACGCAAACGAGGGGGAATAGTTCCACCGGAACCACCAAGTGGTGATGATGATGAACCATCCGTTAAAAGCCTCGTAGTAGCTCCTACCGAGATTAGGAGAATGGCAGTTAGAGGAACTCAACGGATCTCTGTAACTGTTGATCCCGCAGATGCAGTAGTGACCTTTAGTTCTGCCGACTCAAGTATTGCTTCAGTAGATTCTACTGGATTAATTACTGGTATGGCTCATGGGTCTACCATTATCACGGTTTCGGCTGGGGATAAAAGTGTACAAATTCCTGTTGATGTACAGATCGATATATAAAACTGAGGTTAGTGGGGAGGGTTTTATACCCTCCCCATTTTTTTATTGCGGCAGGACCGCCGCAGAAATGAGGTGAGTGAAGCCTATGGCGACGAATGAACAAATTATTCAAGAAGGACTTTTAGACATAACTAGCCAGGCCTTACCAGAAGTAGAAAAAGGAGATTGGCAAGCTTTACAATTAACTGCGAATGCTTTTTTAGAAAGAGTTCATCAAATTGGAGAACTTGCTAGAATGGTAAAATCTCAAAGAACTATATCTTCAGAATTACAAGCTATTTATTATGCTATGCGAACAGTTGATAATTTTTCATCTCAAGCGGTTTTATTGCAACATCAATTTGAAGAGCGAGTAAATTCTTTTTTAGGCAGAACTATCTATTTGACTTATGTAATGACCGATGGTAACATGAGTTTTTTAGATGAAGCGCATATTGGACAATTATATCAAACAGCTACTAAAGCCTATGGACGTGGTAATATTAGTGCTGGAAACGTGATGGAAACGCAAGATTTGGAACAAGATTTATTACAAAGGGTTCAAAATTCTATCGCTCAACGCAAAGATGTATATACTACAATTTTAGGTATGGTTAATAATCCTGATAATGATAGACGTTTTTACTGGCATGAGTTAAATGAAAATCATAAAAGGGCTAGACAATATACAGTACGTTTTACTAATATGGGGCCTATCGCAGAAGGATATGTTGGTGCTGTTATTAATGAAGATGGAGCAGTTACTAATGCCGGTGCAACTTCACAAGCATGGTATCGCAGTTTAAAGGCTTTATATTGGAATCATATTGAATTTGATTCCATTCCCGCAGTGGTTAAAGGTGATATAGTTTGGCAAGAAGATGGAAATATACAATTTGCAGTAAAAACAGGTAGCTTTTCTACGGCTCGTTTTGGTCAGTATGTACGTTTAGCTATTAATATTACTAAAATTCCTGCCTTAACGACAGAACAATTTAGACAGGCTTTACCGAAATTAGTGCAGATGAGTAAGATTGCTAGACAAATTGCAGAACTATCAAAAGAAGGTGCTACAGAAGAAATAGATAAAATTGCACAAGAAATAGCTACTAAATTTAAACTTACCATTAAAGTTGGATAATTTGACATAATTCAAAAATTATGTTATACTTTATATATATGAGATAAAAGGAGAATTAGATATGGCGAAAACAACATTTGCTAGTCTTAAACTCGCTCTTGATAAAGAGGTTAATGAGTTTGAATTTAATGACCATAAAATTGAAGTAAAAAAATATCTTCCTATTGAAGATAAAATTGATTTAGTTCAGATTGCTCTTCAAAGGTCTGAAGAAGATGGGATTTATAATGAAGCACTTCTTGATATGTATTTTAATCTTTACATAGTATTTCTTTATACTAATATTAGTTTTACAGATAAACAGAAAGAAGATTTAGCTAAATTATATGATTTAATGCAATGTAATGGATTAATTCCAAAAGTAATTGCTAATATGGAAGAATCTGAATATCATATGCTTCTTGACTATATGGAAAGAATTAGGGAAGATAGACTTAAATATAAACAGACTGCGGCTGCAGTGCTGCAGTCTATTATTGGAGATCTTCCTGCGAATGCAGAGGCTGCCGCACAAATAGTAGATAATTTTAATCCAGAGCAATATCAAAATGTAGTGGATTTTGCACGTGCGGCTAATGGCGGAAGAGATATTAAGTAATTTAATAAGGCCAGATTAAGTTAATTGAATTGTCTTTATTATCATGTTTTGATAGTAAAGACAATTTTTTATTTATGTGAAAAAACATAAATAATTTATATAAGAGATTAAAAGGAGGAAACGATGGCTGGTCAAAATAAAATTAATTTTGAAGTTGGCTTTCAAATTAATAGTAATAATTTGAGAGACCTTCAAAAACAATTGACTCAAATAACTACCACTATGAATAATGCTAAAGCAAGTGGTAAGTTAACAGATGAGTTAAGAGAAGCCGGCACTATGGCTAGACAGCTATCATCAATTTTAGAATCTAGTTTTAATAAAGATTTAGGAACTTTAAATATTACTAAATTTAATGAAGGATTAAAACAAGCGGGTATTACTAGTGAACAGGTAAGAGCTAGCTTAATTGGGCAAGGTAATGCCGGTGTAGCTGCTTATAGTAAATTAGCAACTTCTATTTTAAACACAAATGTTCAATTAAAAGAACAGAATAAGTTGTTAAATGATATGGCAACTACTATGACTAATACTGTTAAATGGGGCGTTGCATCTAGTGTTTTAAATACTATGACAGGTGCAATTCGTGATGCTTATAATTATGCAAAACAATTAGATACTTCATTAACAGATATTAGGATTGTTACTGGTGACTCGGCAGATCAAATGTCTAGATTTGCTGAACAAGCTAATGCTGCCGCAAAGAATATGGGAGCTAATACTTTAGATTATACTAAAGCAGCTCTTGCATATTATCAACAGGGTTTAGGTGATGAAGCTGTTGTAAATAGAACAGAAGCTACTATTAAAGCAGCTAATGTAACTGGAGCAAGAGCATCTGAAGTTGCTGAAAACTTAACTGCTGTATGGAATGGTTTCCAAGCACAAATTGGTACTGAAACTGATTATGTTGATAAACTTGCGGCAGTAGCTGATAGTTCTGCATCAAACTTGGCAGAATTAGCTACAGCTATGTCTAAGGTTGCATCTGTTGCTAATAATATGGGTGTTGATATGGATCAACTTACCGCTCAGATTTCAACAATTATTGCAACAACAAGACAAGCACCAGAAACAGTTGGTAATGCATTAAAAACTATTTATGCTCGTATTAATGATATTAAAACAGGTTCTGATGAAGCTGAAATATCTCTCGGTAATTATACTGGCAAAATGGCCAGTTTGGGAATAAATGTACTTGATGCTACGGGACATTTAAGAGATACTGGCGAAGTTATGGAAGAGATTGGTGAAAAATGGGGAACAATGGGTAGAGAACAACAAATCTACTTAGCGCAAACCATGGCAGGCCAACGTCAAATGAATAACTTAGTTGCGTTATTCGATAACTGGACGCAGTATTCTGATATGTTAAATGTTTCATTAAATGCTCAAGGTGCATTAGATGAAAAGAATAATAGATATTTAGAATCTACACAAGCACATTTAAATGAATTAAAATCTACTTATCAAGATTTATATGCTACATTAATTAATAGTAGCGAAATTAATGCTGGTATTGATACTATTAGAAATCTTGTACAAGTTTTAGATAATTTTCTTGAAGGTTTTGGTGGTGGAATTAAATCTGTTACCGCTTTTGGTTCTATTGTTGCTTATGTATTTAGAGATCAAATTGGTCAAGCAATTGGACAATTTCAGGTTAATTCTCAAATTGCTCAACAAAATCTAGATAAATGGACAGCAAAAGTAAATCAAATTAAAGCTGATTTAGGTAATTTAAGTATGTCTGCGACTCCGCAGTTACAGGGAGATGTTGCAGAAGCTACTATTAATCAACAGAATGCTGAAAAATTATTAGAAGTTCGTAGAGGATTAACGGCTGAACAACAACAGCAATTAATTGAGGAACAAGCATATATTGGTACTTTAGAAAAAGAAGCTACTCAACAAGAAGCAATTGAAAAAATTCAAGCTAGACGTGCAGGTATTTCTAAAGAAATGCGTGAGCCTGGTCAAGGATATTTACAAGCTCTAGAAGCTGAAGCTGGTCAAATTGAAAAAAATATGATGGCTTCTAATGCTAGAATCCAAAAAGAAGAGACAATTCAGCAAGTATTAAAAGCACGAATTGATATTTTAAAATCTGAAGGTGGATCGCAAGAAGAAATTAAGCGTTTAAGTGATGCTGTAGCTGCTTCTGAAGAAAAAGTTTTGCATATTCAAGAGGGTATTACTCAAGAAATGCAGAGAAGATTAAATGCAGCTGAAGCTGCTGATGCCGCCGAAGATAAAGCTAAAGAAATTCGTAGTGATCAAGATCAACGTCAAGGTAGTTTTGACAGACAAACCGATTATGCAGCAACCATTGCTCAAGCCAAAGCACGTACTGATGCTTGGACAAGTAGTGTTGGTATTCTAACAACTACATGGGGAACTTTTTCATCATTATTTAGAACTTTGACTGATGAAAATGCGAGTGCTATGGATAAATTATCACAAGTGATAATGTCTTTAGGTTTCGCAATTCCAATGCTAGTTAGCCAATATAAAACTTTAAGTGGAGCAATGGCTACTTTAAGTACTTTAGAAAATGCTGAAACAGCAGGTCTTCTTGCAAATAGTAAAGCTGTTTTAGTAAATGTTGGTGTTAAAGTAAAAGAAGTTGCAACAAGAACTGTTGCTATAGGAGCTAAAACGGCTGAGACAGGAGCTACTACAGCTTTAGCTGCAGCTGAAGAGGCTGAGGCTGTAGCTGCAGGGACGGCAACGGTTGCAACCGCGGGTCTTTTGATCCCAATTTGGGCTATTGTTGCGGCGGTAGCTGCAGCTGGCGCTGGAATATATTTATTAGTTAAAGCATTCAGTGCACAAGAAGATCGCGCTAAAGCAGCAACACAAGCGGCGCATGATGCTAAAGAAACAGCGTCTGAATTAGCAGATGAATATGTAGAATTACAAAATTCTCTTGATGGTTTAAAAAATGCTCGTACCACACTTGATGGATTAAAAGAGGGTACACAAGAATGGAAAGAAGCTGTTTTAGAATTAAATGAACAGGTTCTTGCTTTAGTAGATAAATATCCAGAATTAGCTGAATTTTTAAATAATAAAAATGGTATTTTAGAAATTGATCAAGAAGGTATTGATCAACTTCTTGATAATCAATTAAATAAAGTTCAAGCTGCACAGAATACAGCAATTTCAGCACAAGCAAATGCAACCAAACAACAAGCATTGGTTGATGCAGAGCAATTAGGTCGTGATACTGGCGCGGGTATGACTTCAAACCAAATCTATGATGCTGCTCAAGTATTTGCTCAAAATATGGGCGCCATTATGGATAGCAATGCTGATAGTGCAGCAGTATTTAAAGAACTTCTTAATCAAGTTCCTGGATTAGAAGGAATTAGTGAGCGTCAAGCAGCTGCATTATTAGAAAATACTTCTGGATTATTAGAATTAAATACTACTGCTCAAGGCATTGAAGCATTAGAAAGTAATCGAGCTAGTAGTGAATTAGGAGATAATAGTCGTTATCAAAATAGTGAATATAAAGATGAAATTAATGCAGAATATAATAAGCGTTATAATGAATTGGGAAGCATGCTTACTGAAGAAGAAATGCGTGCTTCTAAAGATGCTTTAGCTGAAATATATTCTGAATTAACTGGTATTACAATAGAAGAAGACGAATTAAAAAATCTTACTAAAGAAGATATTAGAGATCGTATTTCTGGATATAGAAAAACTCAAGAATTAGCTAAACAAGAAAATGATATAATTAATGCTGGTGAAGCCGCAGGAAGAGAAGCAGAAGAATCCATGTCTGCTTTTGAACGATATGGTCAACAACTTATAGATAAATTTAGTGATGAAACACCAAAAGCAGATGAAGAAACTTATGGAAAAATAAAATCTGCAACTGAAAGTGTTGGAGAAGATGGTGTTTTAAGTGGAGAGGATAATATTTCGGCTATTCAAGGTGCATTAACAACTGCAGGCCGTGATATGGATGAGTTCTTCACCAAAATGCCAGATGGTACTTATAAACTTAAAACAACCGCAGAAGAGTTTAAAAACGCCATGGAACGTATATCTGCTCAACCTTTTATTGAAGAAGCAGATGCGTTACAAAAGAAAATTGAAGGATTAGCTGATGCTACTCGCTTAGGAGAGTTAGGATTAACTAGCAAACAAACTTCGCAAGAAGGACAAGAATCTCAATTAAATTTCCTTGCTGCCGCAGGTTATGAAGATACAGAACAGCTAGGCCAATGGAGAGATCAAATTGCAGATGGTACGATGTCTGAAGAAGACATGCGTGCTTTAACAGATGCAGTTAAAGAATATATTGATCAGTTTCCTGCTTTAAAAGCAGAATTATCTGAATCACGAGATAGAGCCAAAGAGTTAGGAGAAGAACTTGATAATATGACTCATCGTGATGAAGAGATTGATACTGAAGATTTAGAAAAGCTTAGTGATTATCTTGAGCAATCTGCTGATAAAATAGATGGTTTAGCAGATGGATTAGATAGCGCAGATTATGATGAAGTTGCAGAATCTTTACTTCGTTATAAAGATGCTGTTGAAGAAATTAATGAAAGTTATGATGATTGGCTAGATACATTAGAAAATGGTGATATAATGGATCAAGCAGAAACCATAGATGAAATGAGAGACGCTATGGGTGATTTACTTGATTTACCATATGATAGCTTATCTGATGATTTTATTACCAACGCAGAAAATATGGATTTGATGCGTAGGGCAGCTGAAGGCGATGAAGAAGCATATAATGAATTAGCTGAAGCAGCGGGCAAAGATATTCTTGCTCAAGTTGGTATTGATGATGCTCAATTTGAAACAGATAAAGCTAATATTATAAGTCAAATTGAAAGTTTTACTGGACAAGATTGGGATGATATTGAGGTTGGAGCAGAATTAAATGATGCAAATTTCTTAGCAGCTTTAACTAATATGGTTAATGCAGCAGGAATGACTGCGGATCAAGCAACTGATTATTTATCATCAATGGGTGTTGATGCTAAAGTTATTGAGAAAAAAGTTCCAAAAGAAAATAAACAAGAATTAATTGATGTTGTACCACATATTGATTCTGTCCCTGCGCCCGTTCCACAAATCGCTGCTGATGGTACTGTTGATTTTACAAATGTACCAGTACCAGTTATTACTTTTGAAGGACAAAAAAGCACTGCAACAGCAACAAGTCAAGAAGGAGTAACATCTTTAGAAGTTACTGCAGCAAATAAAAAATCTGGTGGTGGATTTAAACATCAGAACGCTGGCGGCGGCGGTGGAAAATCCGGCGGCGGTGGCGGAAAAGGTGGTAAAGGTAAAAAAGGCGGCGGAAAAGGTAAAAAAGTTCAGCCAGCGAAGAAAAAAGAAATTAAAAAAGACCCTTACCATGATGTTAATCGTCAGTTAGGTATTGTTGAAGATAATTTAAAGAAGCTTCAAAAAGAAGAAAAGAAATTAACTGGTAAACAATATCTTGATAATCTTGTTAAGCAGAATCAACAATTAGAAAAACAACGTAAGTTAATCAAACAAAAAGCTGATATTGCTACTGCTGAAGTTAAACGTCAACAACAAGAGTTATCTCGTAATTATGGTTTTGGCTTCAATAGTGATGGAGATATTTCTAATTACTTTAGTGTTTTAGCTAAATATCAACAACAAGTTGAAGATTTATATAATAAAGCACAAAAGAAACCAAGCGAAGATAATAATGCTAAATATCAAAAAGCTACTGAAGACTATGATGCTATGATGAAAGCTATAGATGCCTATGAAAAAGATTTAGACATCTATAATAAGCAACTTCAAGATGATTTAGATGCATTAAATGAAATGATTGAAAATAATATCAAACGCTTCAATTATACTATTGATTTGCATTTAGATACGGCTGATTTTGAAAAAGATTTAAAGGAATTTAGACGCAACGTACTTGATCAAATCAAAGAAGATGATTATATTAATTTAAGTTCTTATGGTTTAAGTATAGGACAAGATGCTTTAGAAGATACTAAAGAATTAGCTCAACATGTTAAGGATATTCAAAATGCGATAGCAGAAATGAATAGAGGTAATTATAATGCTTCACCTTACCATGATGATATGAAGTCTGCAATGGAAGACTTGCAGAAATATACTGAAGAACTTATGAAGCGTGGTGAAGATATAGCAGATATTCAAGAAGATATTCACGATAATTGGATGGATGCTATAGATGATGCTCAAGATGCTTTTGATGAACAAAAAGATGAATATGAACAAATTAATGATTTGATTGAGCATAATCTTGATATGCTTGAAATGCTTCATGGTGATGAAGCCTATAGCCAAATGGCTAATTTATATCAACAACAAGCTGATAATAGTATGAAGAATATTCAACTTCTTGCTAAGGAAAGAGATTTCTGGTTCCAGCAAATGAACTCTGTTGCAGAGGGTAGTGATGCTTGGAAAGAATATCGCAAAAATTGGGAAGATGCTGTTAAAGATTTAAATAGTAGTATTAAAGATACTGCTGATTATTTCTATAATAGATATGAAGCCATTTTTAATCAATTAGCTAAACAACTTAAGGATACTTTCGCAGGTGGCGATTGGGATAAACGTCAAACACTTTGGGAAGATTTCTTAGATGATGATGATAGATATTTAGATTCATTATCTAGGGCTAATGGTACTTATAATTTGATTCAAAAGACACAAGAAGCTATTAGTAATGCTAACTTAAAGCATCAAAAAGAATTAAATAAATGGTTAGATGCTACTACTAAGAATCTTGAAAATCAAACTGAATTAAGACAAATAGATTTAGATATAGCTGAAAAAGAATTAGATATTATTCTTAAACGTCAAGCATTAGAAGATGCACAGAATAATAAGACTAAGATGAGGCTCCGTAGAGATAGTCAAGGTAACTACAGGTATCAGTATATTGCAGATACCAATGATGTTGCACAAAAACAACAAGAATTAAGAGATGCAATAGAGGATTTAAGACTACTTGTTAAAGAGGACTTTAAAGATACTGTAGATAGAATGTATGACCAAATGGATAGTTTCGCAGAAGAAGCTGCTGATATTTCAGAAAAGTATGGATTTAATACTGAAGAATGGAATGATCAAATGGCATTACTTCAAGAGAGGTATATCAAGAAAACTACTAAAACTGCAAATGATTATGCTGAAATGATGAGAAAATTATCTCAAGCTACAGGAGTTGAAGCTACTGAATTATTTGGTCAAATGGGCGATGAGTTTATGGCTGCACTTGGTATGGATTCAGATACTTATAAAGTTTTTGAACAAATGTTTAAACCAGGTGGAGAATATGTAGATTTAATTGATGGATTTATTACAGAGATTTATACAAGTTCATTTGATGGCGTTGCCGAAGATGTAAAAGATACATTTAATGATGTAACTAATTTATTGCCTGCGGCGGTAGCTGATTTGGGTAATAATTTGGGCGAACGTATTAGAGATATGTTAGCACAGTTTATGTCAGATGCAAGTGATAATCAACAAGAGTATGTTAAGAATTTAGAGGATGTACAGAATGAAACTGGACAACACTTTGATGATTTAACTACTAATATGGAAGGTACTATTAAAGCTACTGAAGATTTATTACTTGATAATGATAAATTGATTACATCTTATGGTGATGTTATTAATAAAGTACAAGAATTTGCTGATGCGATTGCTAAAGTAGTTGAACAGTATAAAGCTTTAAGTGAAGCACAAATTAATTCTACTGCCAATACATTACTTGGTAATGCATATTATCAAAATGGTACAACTGGCGTAGCAAGATATGGAGTTGGTGGAGAAGATATTAGAAGCATTGATGAGAATGTAGACTCGATTAGTCAGGTACTAAGACAATTAAGTTCTTATGATGAGGGCGGCTGGACTGGCGGCGGCGCTGAGTTGGCTGTAGTTCATCCAAACGAATATGTTCTAACTTCAACAGATGCTCCTAACATGCTTGCAGCAGCACAGATAGCTAGCCAAGTTATGGATAGAGTTGCTGACTTCAAGGCGGCGGCTATGTCACAAGTTGGTGGTGCCATTAGCGGATTGTTTAGCTCAGTTGCAAATGCAGATAATAGTACTACAAATGAACAACAGATTATTATTAATGCTGATTTCCCAGCGGTTGAATCTGCAAGAGAAATTAAACAAGCATTTAATGAATTAGTTAATCTAGCAAGTCAAAGAGCGAGCGGTAATCGCAGAACTTACTAGTTTATATATATAAAGGAAAATGCGGCGGGGCCTCCGGGCTCCGTCGTACCTAGATAAAAGAAGATTGCGGCGGCCCCGCCGCGAAAGGAGATACAAGGATGAGTATAGCTAAAGATTTATTAGACAGTATAGATATTTTAGCTGCGGACAAAGTATCCTCTGTCAAATTTGACAAAACAGTTAGAGCGACTATTGCTGACAAAGTTGATGAATCTATTGGCAAATATAAAGTAAAATATCAAAATAGTACATTTTATGCGTATGATTTAAATTTAAAAGGTTATGCAAAAAATACTAAAGTATATGTAGTAATTCCTTCAAGCGATTTTGAAAAAGATCCTTATATCCTGGGTCCAGTAACTAAAAATGCTAGTTCTACACAAGCAGTATTAAATCCAGAAGATAGAATGTCTTTAGTTGGTACTAATGTATTAACACAAAGTAATTCTATCGGTTTTGCGAGTTATAAATCTAATAACCCCGCAACAAATCAAAGAGACCTCTTAGCTGAAGGTATTGTTACTGTTGATGACTTAGCAGTTACGACTTATAAGGAAGATACTGAATATTTATTAGTTGGTGCTACATTAAAAACTAGTTTAGATTCAGCTCAGAAAATAGGTGGCGGTAATTATGGCGTGAAAGTAGTCGCAAGATACTATGACCCTAGTTATAAATCCAATGAAGATGCTGCTGCCGCAGGAGCTTATGTATTTAGAGAATATATTTTAAATATAGACAGAATGACTGGTCAACCTTATAATTATGTAGCAGGAAGTGACCAATATGCTATTTTTGATATAGATTCTGAACATTTAGCGAGTATAGATAGTGTGAGTGTATTCTGTGAAGATTTCCCTAATCAAAAGACAGGTAACTCACAGTATAATTATATAGATGGACATTTTGAAGATGATGAAGGTAATATCATTTCCTTTAATGTCAATGAATGTATTTATGATAAAATAACAAAAGAGTGGTATCAATATAGAAAAAATAGTTCTGGAGAATTATACTATGCAAACATTACTGATATTGTTATATCCAATATTAGATGCGAATTTCTTGATGCTCTTAGTGAAAAAGAATTACAAGGTTTAGCTTTAAGAATAACAACTCCATTGGGTGGATTCTTTTATACTAATGGTGGATTAGTTAGGCCAGAATCTTTACAACTTTATGCTGATTTAAGAGTTAAAGGAAAAAAGGTTAATTATAGTGAACAGAAGGTAAGTTTTTATTGGTTTGCAAAAGATGCAAGAGTTGATAGTAAAAGTCCTTATTATCAACAATATGGCGGCGTTGGTTGGAGGTGTCTCAATAATCCAGTTACCGGAGCAGGAACTAATGGGATTGGCTTTGCCGCAGATACTTATATTAAGACAATCAATGCTAGTGACTGTCCAGCCTATGAGAACTTTTATAAATGTGTTGCATTATTTAAACAAGATAATGAAACAACTGCGTTATCTGTAATTACATCTATTTTAAATCTAACTAAAGAAGATATTAATAATGTATGGATTTATTCTTCAATGGGTAATGATTTTACTTTTAATGAAGGCAAGACAGATTTAACTTGCCGCATTAATGGTGCAACTCAAGAAGAGTTAGACAGTTATTCATATCATTGGACTAGAGCTATTGATGGAGGCTCTGAAGAGTTATATCAACCAGAAGATACCACAAGATTTAGAAATGATATAAATATTAGTGAGGCTCATTATTTTGTTACTTATTCATGTTCGGTATATGACCAAGATGATAATCTGGTAGGTACCGCCGCAGTAACATTAAATAACGGTGAGCCGTCAGGACAATTTAGATTAGTTCTGAATAATGGAACACAAGTATTTAAATATAATGCAGATGGAGTAAGTCCTGCTTCTCCTTCTGTTGATGAATTAGATAGAATTGACTTATCTACTTTAGCTTTATCTTTTGATATATACAATGATAAAGGTCAATTAGTTAATCTTGGTGAGGGACAAGAAAAGACTCGTAAAGCAGAGATTAAATGGATTTGGCCTAGTAATAGTGAAGAAAACCCAAATACTCAAACAGAAGGGTTTGATTCTATGCTATTGCCAGCGACTATAACCACGGATGAACAAATTACTCCAATTTATACTTTTGTAAGAGATTCTTTGGAAAGTCCTTCCGATGGTTCATTTATTGAAAGATGGGCAGTTGTAGATCAAGCACAACTTTCTTATAACATACAAAATACATACGATATAGAAAAAACAAATAATAATATAATTCTTGAGGTTGATTATCAAGGTCAACACTTAATAGCCACTACTAATTTCACTTTCACTAAAGAAGGTGAATTGGGCACTAATGGTACTAAATATACTACACGTATTACACCTAAGTCTAGTACATATAGTAAAATAGTAATTGGACATCCTAATGGTTTGTATGGATTAACTGCAAATGGTACTTATGAAAAAACAGATAATATGCCATTTAAAGTTCAGATTTGGGATGGTGGAGTAAATCCATTAAAAGAATATCAACCGAATGATAATCATTTGACTTGGTCTACTGAACTAGATGGTAGAAATATTAGTCAGTATATGATAGTTAATAATACAACTGACGCTATTAGTTTTACTGTTAATAGACCAGTTACTCAAAACCATACATTGAAAGTTACTGTAAATGACAATAGCATTTCAAGTCAGCCATTTTATGCAATTTATCCACTTGACTTATTACAAAATTTACAGTATAATATAAATGGTGGATATAGAAGTTGTAATTATGAATCAGACGGTACAAGAAGTGCTTTTACTCAGAAACCATTTGTTTTAACAAAAGTAAACGGTGAAGAAGTTGATCCAAGTACAATTACATGGATGAATACTTGGGACGGCCGCATTTATACTGATGCTATTGATATAAACACTAGAGAACCAAAAGCAGAGGCAATTAGCACATTATCTGGATATAATAATATTATTATTGAACCTCCAAGTTATTATATTGGAACAAATGTTAATAATTATATTACTTGTTCTGTTGATGGCACACCTGTTGCTGTTATACCTATTGAATTTTATTTAAATAGATATGGCCTTGCCGCAATGAATGGTTGGGATGGAGTATCATTAAAATTAAATTCTGATGGTACTAATTATATACTTGCCCCTCAAATGGGTGCTGGTAAAAAAGAAAATGATGGTAGTTTTACTGGCATTGTTACTGGTACTTCTATGGAGGGTGGTAGTCAAAATACTGGATTATTTGGTTATAAATCTGGACAAAGGACTATATTCTTAGATGCTAACACAGGTAATGCTACCTTTGGTAAAGCAGGCGTTAATCAAATTAAAATTGAAGCAGATGGAACTGGTTCTATTCAAGGCTCTGGTATGACTATTACTTTAGGTGCTAATCCAGGTATTAGTTTTACTTCTGGTAGATTTCAAGTAGATAAAGATGGCAATTTAACTGCTACTGGTGGTGGTACTATTGGTGGATGGCATATAGGTTCTGATCGTTTAACAGCCAGTAGTGAGGGTAATACTATCACTTTAAATAGTAATGGTAGTTTATCTGGACCACATTGGAGTATTGCTAATACTGGTATAGCAACTTTTTCAGATGTAGTTATTACTAATACTAATGCTGGTAGCACACAAAAAGATATTATTTCAATAGGAAATAAGACATCTGAAGAAGGTGGCACATTTACTGTTAAAAATGATGGTACTATGAGTGCTTCTGGGGTTAATGTTACTGGTACTATTACTGCTAATACTCTTAATGCTTCAAGCGGTGGAAAAATTGGCGGATGGACAATAGGTTCTAATTCTTTATCACATGGTAAATTTATTTTAAGTGCAAGTGATAACGGTCAAATTAAATTTGGTGATGGATATTTAACTTCTAGTGGAACTAGCCATGGTTCGCATACTGGTTCGCATAGCGGATCTCATTCTGGAACTGCTAGTGGTTTTGCACATAATAGTGGAAGCATGTATGGTGTAGGAGATGGATCAGGTACATGGAGAACTATAAATTACGTTAAAGAAATTGGAAGTATATCACGTTCTGCTAAATTTATAACAGATGTTAATTTAAAAGTGACAAAAGACAAAGATGGATTTGTTACAGACGTATCTGTAGGAAGTTGCCCTGGTTATACTGGTCATCTTATTACTGGTGCAGTTGAAAATGGTTGGAATAAAGTATTATCAAAACCTTATAAAACAAGTTAAAAAGGATATATAAAATGAATAATATAAATGTACAAATTGATCAATGCTATCAACAATTATTACAGGTTATTAATCAATCTCAATTACCTGTAGGATGTGTATATTTTATTTTAAAGGATATAAATCATGAAATTGAACAACAATATAATGATTTTGTGCGTTGTCAAGTAGATATTGCACAAAAAGAAACACAAGAGGAGGAGTAATATCCTCCTTTTTCTTTTTGGGCAAAATATATTCATTTACCCACCCACTTTTTAAATATAAATGATAATGATAATTCTGAATACGAAAGAGGGGTTCGGTAAATGTTGACACAATTATTAACAACATTTTCCCCAATGACTATAATCCTATGTATTATTATGATATTTCTTGCTTTTAAAGCAGTTATGGACTATAAAACATGGATGCAATCATTCGCTAATGAAGCGTATAAAAAACGCCAGGATAAAGAAAAGGAATTTAATGATATACAAGAATTAAAAGATAGTGTTAATTCAATAGCTGAAGATATAAGCGGTATTAAAGTATCTTTAGTTAAATTAAGTTCTCAAGTGGATACACTTACTGAATCCGATAAAGACGATATAAAAGCTTTTATTACTAGAGAATATCACTACTTTGTTGAACAAGTAGGTTGGATTGATGACTATAGTATGGATTGTCTTGAAAAGCGATACGCTCATTATGTGGCTTATAGGGGAAACACATTCGTTGGTGAGTTAATGAAAGCTTTGCGGGCATTGCCTAGAAAGTATGAAGATCGAATAATTAGAAAAGATAAATAATAAAAACGCGGCGGTCCCGTTAAAAACATCCAGTAATACCTAGATCAAAAAGATGTTTTTAACTGGACCGCCGCAGTGATACAAGGAGGAAGCAAAGTATGGCGAGTTCTAATTTATATCCACCTATTGTGGCTTACTCTATGCCAGCTTTTGCGGTGGATGAGCAGGGAACTAGTGCAGTAACTGGGCAATCTTCTGATAATACTGTAAGAGTATATTTTGCTCTCTCGTCATATAACAGAAGGTCAGACTTTAATACAGCACATGTAACAGTTCGTTATCAACAGAACAATGCAAATGCTTTAAGTACTGAAAAATATCCTGCTCAAATCAAAATATGTGCAGTAAATTCAGTAACACCTGAAGAAGATCCAGTTATAGCAGCTACTGCCGCAAGATTTTATATTGAGTTAAGTGATTCTGATTTAGAAAAAGCAACGACTCAATCAAAGCCTGGATTTATTCCAGATGTTACATATAAAGTACAAATTAGATTAAGTACAGATACAGTTACGAATCCACAAAAATTATCATATTTTTCTAGCCATTTAAATTACTTCTCAGAATGGTCAACTGTTTGTTGTATCAGAGGAGTATTAAGACCAGATTTTTATGTAGTTGGATTAGAGAACACTTCATCTGCTTTTGATGATGAAGAAGTTGAATTGATTGTAGCTTCAGTAGATTCTGATTTTATTATTTCATATACACCAGGGTCTAAAGAAGAAACACTTTCTCAGTGGCGAGTGCAACTATTAAATGCAGATCAATCGCAAGTTTTATCTGATTCTGAATGGACTACATTTGATAGTTATAATAATGTTATTCTTGAAGATAATGGTTCAGTACAATTTGAAGTTATTCTTCCATATCAGATGAGTAATGAAAATAATTATAATCTTGCTATTTCAATACTTACAAAGAATAACTATCAAGAAACAAAAATTGTTCCATTTAATGTAACTATTAATAGTGACGATAGACTTGCCGCAACAATAAAAGCAGAAGTAATAGAAGAAGAAGGTTATGCTGAAATTAAAATTAAAGGATTAGAAAACACTTTCACAGGTAACCTAGTTCTTCGTAGGTCTTCTTCTAGAAGCAATTTTACAGTATGGGAAGATATAGCACATGAAACTATTAAATTGCAAGCTATAGATTGGACTTATTGTGATTTTACTATTGAATCAGGTGTTTGGTATCAGTATGGTGTTCAGACTAAAGATGCCTATGGTCGTAGAGGATTAATTATTATTACTCCAGCAGTTATGGGAGAGTTTGAAGATGCGTTCTTAGTAGAAGCAAGTGAATCTTTATCAAATGCTAAACAATTAAAATTACGCTATGATTTTAAAATATCTAATTTTGTACGTACAATAGCAGAATCTAAGACAGATACTATCGGTTCTCAATTTCCTTTTGTTAGACGAAATGGAAATATGTATTATAGAGAATTACAATGTACTGGATTAATTACTGCGTATATGGATGCAAATGCTAGATTATTTATTTCTGACACAGATTTATATGACCATAATCAAGATAGGTATCAAGCAATTCGTGACCAAATAGAAGTATTTGTTAATGATTATGATTATACCTATGAGCGTGAGTTCAGAAAAGCTGTAGAAGAATTTTTATATAATGGTAAGGTAAAGTTGTTTAAATCATTACAAGAGGGAAACATTCTTGTCAAAGTAATGAATGTAACTTTAACACCGAAACAAGAATTAGGAAGATTAATTTATGATTTCTCTGCTACTCTTGTTGAGGTTGATGAACCTACTATTCCAAATTTAAATAAATATGGTATTATTACTGTAGGAACTTACAATCCTAATATTACTCTTGAAGCAGATCCTCAGATTGCAAGATTAGGTGGTGAACCTACAACATATCCAGCTAATGTAGATATTAATAATTTCATTAAAGATGCTTATAACTTTAATAAAATTATTGATGATAATAAAGTAGTCGGATATACATTAAATTATTTAAGATTAGAAATGGAGTCTGACCCATATTTAATTCATAGCAGAACAATGACAACAGTAGATGATATTGATGATGAAGATTCAAGAGAACAAATCACTACCGAAGATGATATAGATGATATTGTATTAGGATGGGGATTCAAAATTGGTACAGCCAATATTATTATAGAACCTCCTAATAATATTTATGAATTAAAGGGCGATGGAGTTTTCTTAACTGAGAACACTCCTATTATTCCATTAGCAGATACAGAAATGGCAATTGATATGGTAATTACTACCTCTTCTCAAAAAGATAGTACACATACTGCTTATAAGAAAATTTATACTAAAATTAATGGTCAATATATTAATACATTTGAACCTAGTGAAGATGTTGTTAAGACACTATGGTATAAATATTATGTAGACTATTATGATGAAGAAGCTAGCGGTACTACTAATGAAACTTATTATACTCAGATTATTACAGTTATTAATCTAGATGTCGAAGCTGAACCAGGGACTATTTTAAAGGCAAGAAGTTCTGGAGTGGAATCTAGTGAAAGTGGAACTAATTTAACTACATTTATTATAGGTGAAACAGGTAGATTACTATTAGATCCAGGTTCTGAAGAATATACAATTGAAGAAATGTATGTTGCAGGTACAAGAGTAGATGCTAGATATTTAATTAATAAGTATAATACGAGAAGTGTTCCAGAGGCTTTAAATCAAGCTAGCAATCCTACCTTGGAAGAATGGAATTTAAGTCATAATAAAGGTGCGGCAGCGCCTGAGGTTCCGCGCCAATACGACTACTACACTTCCGCAGATGGGGCAAAGATGTATTATAATGGTAAATGGTATCCAGTTGATATTATTCAAATTGAAGGCGTAAATACTTTATTTGATATTAGTTGTCCTGTAGATGCTATGATATTTTACTTCTTACAAGCTGTGAAAGGAATTTATTAAAAATGTATGAGTTTTTACAAGATAAACTTTTTCTGAATCAGCTTGATAATTTAAGAGTCAAAGAACAGTTTGTAAGAATAACTGTTTTATCTTGGAAAGAAGACCCAGTTCAAGAGATACAAGGAAAAGTAATTAGCGGTACTTTAAATCTTGATGGTAATTCAAGTTTAAGAAGAACCGCAAATTTAACAGTCTTTGCTGAGGAATTAGTAAACGACTTAACAGAAATTGATGATTTATTATCAATTAATAGAAAAATTAAATTAGAAATTGGTATAAAGAATACTGTTCCTAACTATACTTATGATGCTATTCATGGTTTAAAAGACCAGACATTCCATTATACCATTGATTATAAAAAAGAGTATGGCAATATAATTTGGTTTCCAATGGGAATCTTTGTTATATTTGACCCTAACATTACTCACTCAACAACAGGAGTTAATATTAGTTTAACTTTGAAAGATAAAATGTGTTTATTAAATGGCGATGCGGGAGGAGTAATTCCTTCCGCCGTCGAGTTTCATACAAGAGACCAAGAAGGCGAAGATGGGACTTATTATATAGACAACCCAACGATTAAGCAAATTATTATGGAAGTAGTTAATCATTGGGGTGAAGAAGCTATGGCTAATATTATTATTTCTGATGTTGATGAAAGAATTAAACAGGTTGTTCAATGGAGTGGAGATACTCCGTTGTATTATGTGAAGCTATCTAGTGATACTGGAGAAACTACACATAGTTACTATATCGACTATGCGGACGCGTTAGATGCGGCCGAAGGCGACGCCGCCGCGATTACACCTTATGAAGCAGGTCAAGATGTAGGTTTCTTTTTAACTGATTTTACTTACCCAGGTGAGTTGATTGGTGATGTTGGACAAACTGTTACTGGAGTGCTAGATCAGATTGTACAGTTATTAGGTAACTATGAATACTTTTATGATGTATATGGTAGATTTAGATTCCAAGAAATTAAGAATTATTTAAATACAACTTATACTTCATATCAATCTTATGAAGCTAATCATGGCGGCAAGACTCCCGCAGAAACATTAGAAGCAGATGCCATTCAAGATTATACAATTGACCTTTCGGGCGGTATGTCTGTTTATACTTTTGAAGGAACAAAGTTAGTTAATAGCTTTAGTAATGCGCCTTTATATAGTAATATTAAAAATGATTATGTAGTATGGGGAGTTAGAACTGATACATTAGGTAATCAGATTCCTATTAGATACCATTTAGCTATTGATAAAAAACCGCAAAAAACATTAAACATAGGAACAGATGAAAATCCAGATTATGTTTATGGTGAACACAAAGGTATTAGTTTATATACTGATGAATTTGGTGTAGTTAGAGCAAGAAGTTATGTAATGGTATTCGATAATGCTATGAGTTTCCCACGTGAAGGACATGATGATAGATTTTATTATGATATAAATAATAATCAATATTATGCTTGGGATAATACTTCTGGTGAATATGTTCCTACTACTGTTAATGTAGGACAAACTATTTATTCAAGAGATTGGCGTGAGGAGTTGTACTATCAAGGATTAGAGGCTTGGCAAACAGGAACAGATTTTCCTTATTATTATACTGAGTTAATTGAAGAATTACCTAAGATTTATGATTTGGAAAATCAACAATTTGTTTCTGCTATTGCAGAAGACCCTAGTTCTATTGATTTTTATTTAGATATAATAGACAGCGATGCAGAAGTTGGAAAGTATAATGTACAGAATATTGGAAGACGTAGTATTGCTGTTTCAGAGGATGGGATTAATTGTGTATTTGAACAAGAAGTTCCAGATATAGTATTTATTGATAATGAGTTAGATTCTGAACAACAGAAAAGATTGAGAGAAGAATGTGACTCAATGGGACAAGCCTGGGCGCAAGTAACACCAACCATTTATGATTTGATGATTATGGGCGGCTGGCAGAACTCAGCTTATCAAAGAGTATGTGAAATGCTATATCAATATACTAATATGAATAATAGTATTACTATTAGTGCCTTACCTATTTATTATTTAGAGCCTAATACAAGAATTACTGTTAATGACCCCGCTTCTGGTATATATGGCGATTATATGATTCAAACTATTTCTATTCCTTTAGATGTGAACTCTATGATGAGTATAACCGCAAGTAAAGCATTACAAAAAATTTAAGGAGATAAAAGGATGTTACAAATTGGACAAATAAGAAAAAATGCAAGTGGAACATATCTTTCTCCGCTATCTAAGTATAGTTCTTCAGTTTATATTAGTTGGTATGATAATGGTCAAGTTTTTGAAGACTATGCGCTGCACTTAGGCACGGCCGCGAATCCAGCGCAGTTTAAAGCAAAAACTACTTATTATTTAAGATTCTCTGCAACTAGACAAGATTCTAATTTACAGCCAGCCTATGGTGGTGAAATTAGTAATTTTGATTTTTCTCTTGTTTTATATAAGGAAAGAGGTTCAATTAGAGAGGCTAGTCATACCGGTGAAAAAACTCAGACTATCGAGAAATCATTAAATCTAGGCCCTTATCAAGAGGGAGTAAATAATAGAACAAAAGAGTTTACTATAGTATTTACTCCTAATGAAGATTATAACTATTTATGCTTCAAATTAGGAAGAATTGGTTATGACTATATTGTGCAGGCTAGAAATCCTTTTGTATATAATGGCCCAGGTGCGGCAGATAATACATTAGATTTTGATGATAATGGTGATGTATGTATTGTTAATTCAATTTTAGAAGTCGGTGTTTCGGCAGTAGATAAAATTGGAATACAATCTAGACCAGGAGCATTGTTCTGTGTTAATAGAGAACCAATTAGATTGGGTCGTAGTGGAGTATATGAAATCAATAATGGAACTCAAATTAGCTTTGTTGGTGTAATGGCTCCTAATGGAGATGATACTACTAAGATACAAGATTTCATTTTAGATTACGCTTATACGGTTTAAGGAGGTTAAGATTAGATAATGAGTATGTATAGCTTCTATGGTGGAAAACAAGGACGTACTTATGACCTAGTAGCTCACTATGATAGCATTAAAGACATGGTTGACCTCTTTCAAAAAGGCGGGTCTTATGTAGATGCTAATTATAATGAGTATGTCATTATAGATACACTTGTTAATAAAAATGAAAAGTATAATAGAGAGAATGGTATTATATTCAGAAGAGGTTTAAATTATAATGAACCTTTCAACAGACAACCAATTGAAGGTTATTATGTTAATGATGATAATACCATTACTGAAAATGATACAGAAAGTGTAACACTGATTGCGGCGGCACTAGATATTGTATATGAAGATTATGATGCACCTACTACCGGTAGTTACCGCGTAACAGCTCAAGTGCCGAAATATAAACACTATGAATATAAAATTAGCAGAGTTGATGGTGTTTTAGCAGCAGATGTTAGATTTAAAGATTTAAAAAGAGAAGATGATAGAGAAGTAGTTACTCTCTATGGTGAAGCTGGTGTAAAGTATACTGATACTGATCCAGGTGAAAGCGGTGGCAGTGCTTTGTCATGGACTGGATATGTACCTAAGTATACACACTACAGTTATGTCCTGGTTGATAACGCGGGAGACACCAACGCCGCAATAACCGCTTTAAAAGATAAAGATGAAGCACCTTTAACTATATTCGCAAGAGTATGGAGTGAGTTCGTTTTGAATCCTGGCGGCGGCGCTGTTTACGTGGGACAGATAGTTGGTCCTGAAGGAGATTCACCTGAGGTTGAATTAATTGATTGGACTAGTTTCATAGATGAATATGTTCATGGTGATAATGTAGATGCCGCAAAGGGTGAGTTACGTGCTTCAAGACAAGCTGGTTATGTAGAAGGCGAAGGATTTTATGATGACATTCAATATGGCTATTGTAACCTTCGCGATGCTCAAGGCAATATTGTTGGAGCAAAGATAGGATTTGATTTCCCTTATACAGTATTTAACTATACTGCTGAGTCAGTATCAGCTTATGGACCAGATGTAATTGAGGTTGCCACTCTTCCTAGTACTAAGCCTACTAATCCAAAGGCTTATTATAAAGTTGGTGATGACTATTATCTTTGGGATGAAACAAGAAAGGTAATTGATAATACAGTATATCCTGTTACTTATATAGATGACCCTGGTTTTGTTAAGACTGAAATTTGGGCAGCTGAATCAGATGGTGAAGGTGGATATAACTACACCAATATGATGCGTGAATATGCAGATTCTCAAGGTCATACTTTCTATAAAGATTATCAAATGTTTATTCCAAGAGGAATACATGGTATTGATTTTGAGAATTGTGATGTAACAAATGATTTTGAACTGCGTTACAGATTAAGAGATTACAGCAGCGATCAAAGCAATAAAGAAACTGGAACTGTAGGAGATTATATTTCGCTTGGCCGCTTGAAAGTAGTTAAGCAAATTACTCCAGATATTTCTGTTGTAGACCAAGCAGAACGTAGTTATTTAGTCGTTACTTACTATACTCTTGTTGATCCAGAACATCCAGAAACAAGTGCTAATGTTACTGAGTCTATTGCTATACCTACTATTTCACATATTAGGTTAGAGAGCGATGGTAACGTATATGCTTACTATACTTCTGGAACAACTGATTTACCAAGACAAACAGTTGGTAGATTACAAGTAGTTGAAGATATTTATTTCAATAGTGACCAACATTTTGTATTACAGTACAATACTGAAACAGAAATTGCTGGTGTTAGAGATACTAAGACGTTACCTATTCAAGTTGCTAGTGTTGTTGATACTTATGTAAGCAATGAAAATAAACTTGATGAAGTAAGTTATTGGTATAATAAATATGATGTTATCCCAGATGGTGAGAGTTCAACAGATGTTCGAATAAGTGAAACACCTGTTAATAATATTGTAGCCATTAGAAACGTAGGTGATACATTAGTAATTTTATACAGTGACCCAGTATATAGACAAGGATTAACAACTGGTAACTATCAGTTACTTGAGCCTACCCTTGAAGAATTAAGGATTAAAGATGGTGTATATTGGACCTATGAACAGGATGATACGGGTACTTCAAGAACTACTGGTGGTCAGTTTAAATGGACTACAATGGGTAGTATCTTTACATCTAATCACCTGTTTGGTAATTTTACTACTGAAGCAATATTAAAATCACAAAAACCTTATGGTTTTGGTTATAATGCAGATGGTACAGTTAATCCAACTGAAACACATGCTTTAGGTTGGGTTACTTCTGTTGGTGATACAAGTACAAGTACAACATTAACTATTTATGGTTATGATTATAATAATGCTAATGCCCACTTTATATTTGACAGTCAAGGTAATATTACTTCACCTGCGGCAAGTGTAGCACAGAATAACTGGTATGCTATCAGTTCATTTGAAACTTCTGGTATTGACCCTTCACAAGCTGTGATTAAAGATTATGCTAATGCAAATGGTACACCAGTAGATACAAACAAAGCTGCGAATTTACAAAACAAAGGTTTTTGGTTTAAAATAGTTAATATTCCTGTTGCGGAAGATGCACTTTAGTTTATAGATAATAGAAGAATGGTCAAAACGCTATAATTTTTTATAGCGTTTTTTCTTCTATTCTAGAAAGGATTTTATTATGGCAGAATATGTATCAAGTGGAATTTTTGGCCAGATAACTGGTCCTTTTAGTCCAGGTGAAAATGCCATAGCATCTATTATTCCAGACGGCGGTAATTCTGTAGTTGTTAAGTTTGGAGTAGTCGTAGCAGAGAAAGATGATATGATATTTGAGACTTGGACGCAAGGTAGTAATCCTACATTAGACCATCGTTTTAGAATGGTAATTAATGGGGATACAGAGAATAAAACGATTTGGTTTGGCGTAACTAATATGTACGAATCAGATGATTGCGTGAATTTAACTAGTATAGAGTTTCCTGATGGCGCGCCGCCAAGTGTTTTAATTGATTATACAATTTATGCAGAAGTAAATTAATGGAGATTAAAAGGAGTCATTATGGATAGAATAAAAGGTCTACATGAAAAACAAGGTTCATCTTATAGTGCATTTATGCCTTTTGGTACGGATGGACAGCTTGTAGATATGGCTAGTGGACTCAATCTCGAATATGAAGTAAAAATTGGTACTCCTCACTATGTAAGTATTGATGATAGTGGTTCGAGTATCGTTATTACTGAACATTATGATGCTAACGCAGCTCCTAGTGGAAACTTCTATAAGATGGTTACAACTATTACCGAGACTAGTGATACGCTGACTACTATTACTGCGGTGCTGTCTTATGGAACAACTAGTTCTCAGACTACTTTGAAGACTAAGACAACAACAATAGATCAAAGTACAGGAACAATTATTAGGGAGGTAATAGCATGAGTGCATGGCCTGAAGCTGTTTGGGTTAAGAATGAGTTATCTAACATTCGTAGCCTTGAAGCTAATATAGATTATTTAGATAAAAGAAATTTAGTTATTGCAGCCGCAGAGGTAGGCGATACACGTAGTCCTGATACTACGGTAGTATCGGGAGAAGGTGCTCTTTGGTTTGTAGTGACAGATTAGAAAGGAGGCCTTTATGAGTATAAGTTCAGATATTACAAAAGTAAATGAACTTTTAAATAGACACTATTATAAAGGTTCTTTGAATGATTACACTACCAAATCAGATGGTACTACTTGTTTTAAGGTAAGTGATGATGCATATGTAGATACTGAAGCGTATGCTTATTATGATACTTCAGATACAAGTTTAAATTTTATTAGATTAGAAAAGAATAAATATAATAATGGTCAAGTCGTTGGTTCGAAAACTTATTATAAAGGAGTTGAAAATGTTGCGGCGGCCGCACCTACGGACATTCCATGGACTAGTCGTGTTGCCAACATTACAACTGTAAACTTTATGGGTGAGATTCAACCAATATCTATAGCATATTGGTTTGATGGATGTAAGAACCTGGCTACCATTAATAATTTAGATAGATTAGATACATCAAAATGTACTAGTTTTGCACATATGTTTGGGGGTTGTGCAAAGCTGGGTTCAGTTATCATGACGGCCCACAACACCGCCGCAGTAACTGATATGTCATATATGTTTAGTGGATGTACTGCATTATATAATTGTGTGTTAACAAATTTCAACACCGCCGCAGTAACAAATATGTCATACATGTTTGACTCTTGTATGACTTTAGCCTCTCTTGATGTATCTATGTTTGATACAAGTAATGTAACCACATTTGCAGGTATGTTTAGTGAATGTTATGATTTAGCTACATTAACATTAGGTAATTTTATTACTAGTAATGCTACATCAATGGCATTAATGTTTAACCTATGTACTAGCTTAACATCACTGAGTTTAACCAGTTTTGATACTAGCAAAGTGACTACAATGAGACAAATGTTTTATGCTTGCCGTGCTTGTACTTCTTTTGATTTAACAAGTTTTAACACAAGTAGAGTCACAGATATGTATCAAATGTTTAGTGGTTGTAATGCACTTACCGCATTAAGTTTACCTACAGTAATGCCTATTGCAGCTACTACTGTTGAAGGTATGTTTGCTGATTGTATTGGTCTAGTATCGCTAGATTTACGTAGTTGGGAATTTAAATTTGATGCAACTTCAGTTAGTGCTAATAATTTATTTAGTGGTTGTTCTAGCTTAGAGCATATTTATGTTTCAAGTCTTTGGGATGTTAGTAAGATTAGTAGCGCTACTGATGTATTTACAGATGATAAATTATTACCTAACTATGATGCAACTGATGTGACTGGTGCTAAAGCCCATGCAGGCGAAAACGGTTACTTAGAATTAAGATGAGGAGGCCATTAAATGCCAAAAATTAAAGAAGTTTATGAATATAATAACGGAAGCTGGGCAAATGGAACTCCTATTGGTGCTGATGCAAGTAATGTAGATGTAGCTTTAAGTGATTCTACTTCTACTAAAGATTTGCAGACAGTACTTGGTAATGTTTCAGTTTCCGATCCTAGTATGAAAACACAACTGACTGGTAAAGTAAATGCCAGCGGCGGAGATATAAAAGATACTGTGGTCAGTGTCCTTGATCCTGCTTCAGAGACAGACACATCAGAGGATATTGACGGCACAGACGTAGTGGTTGCGGCAGGTGAAAGCCAGACTACTATGTGGTCAAAATTTAATATGTTTAGAAAAAGGGTTTCAAATAAATTTAGTAACTTTTTAATTAGTTCTGTTGAGGATGTGGTTACACCTAGTGATACTAAAACATATTCTCAAGCAGCGCTGAATAGTTATTTTGCTGATGTAATTGGATATAAAACAGATGCGGATGTAGCTACCGTTGGTTCGGTAGCAGACCAATTAAGTACATTAAATAATAATGCTATTATTCTCTTTGATGACGATAATGTGGCAATAAATAGTCCTATAACTTTATCTGACTCAGCAGCAAACTATGAAATGTTTGTTATATGCTATAAAGATAATGACAGACAATTTAATTCAATGTCGGTAATGCATCCGAATGGAAAAACAATTAGTTTGTTTATGAGTGCTGTAACTGTTTCTACAAATCAAACGGGGGCTACATATTATAAAGTTAAGAGCTGTATTATTAAAAATAATACTATTCGTACATATCAAGTTACAGATGGCAATCACAGTTATAGCACAGGACAACATGGTTTTGGTGTCATGTCTTCTTCTGGTTCAACAAATATTACAATGGCTTTTACATATGGTGATTATATAAATATTACACAAGTAATTGGGTTTAAAACGGTTCAATTTTAAATTATTCAATTTATTATAAATAACCTAATACTATTATTTGTATTTGAAAAGTAACTTGTTGATTTAAAAGATTATGTCCATGAACTATACAATAATTTAAACTGTCATTAGTAACTGCCAAAATAATATATTGCCAACGAGAAGCATCATTTACTTGCGTTACTATAGGCCGAACATAACTATATGATTGGGCATAATGAAATGTAACTTGAGCGTCTCCAGAAGCGGGACAAGTCATACTAACTTTTGTACCTTCTAAAAAATGTACGCGAGTTAAATCATGAAGCATTATGACATTATTATTTAGTGAAATAACAGATGAAACCCAATTTTAATGAAACCAGTCCCGCGGTGTCTTTCACCAGGCACCGCTTACATATCCTGCGGCGGGACCGCCGCGAGACAAAAGGAGAGATTAAATTATGTCAAAAATTAAATCAGTATCTCAGTTTGAAGACGGCATATGGGGTACAGAAACACCCATTGGTGCTGATGCTTCAAACGTAGATGTAGAAATGTCTGACTCTAGTACTAAAGATCTCCAGACTGTGCTCGGCGATATACCAAGCGCCGCCGCACCAATACAGAGTCAGATCAACACCAAGGTTACCGCATCAGGTGGTAATATTGGTAACACCACAGTTTCAAGTGGTATACAGAATTTTGATTCGTCTAGTAGTGAAACATCAACTGAACTATTAGATACTAGTGTTCGCGTTACTAATGCAACCGAGGTTACATCTAGTATGTGGACAAAATTTAATAGGTTTAGAAAAAGAGTAGATAACAAGTTTAAAGACGTATTTTTAAGTAGTGTTGAGGATGTTGCAAGTCCTAGTGACTATAAGACATATTCTCAATCTGCTTTGAATGATTATTTTGCTCATGTAGTTGGTTATGCTAGTGCTTCGGATCTACCGGACGCGACAAGTACTATCGCTCAGCAATTAAGTACATTAAATAATAAGTTAATAATTGATACAGGAAAAACTGGTATATGGACTTGGGAAAAATTTTATAATGGTTTAATTCTATGTCATGGCACAGCTTCAAAATGGTTTGCTTTTGGAGGTTTATGGTCTAATGCTCACTATGCAGAAAATGCAGCTGCTACAGAAAATTTACCCACTTCATTATTTGCTTCTATATTATTAGCTCAATGCACTTTTAATACATATGGTATATTTGGTTGGTGCACAGCAACAACCTCTGTAGTTACTTATCATGGTACAGCTAATGCAGAATCTATTACTGGAACTTATAGTATACCAACTTTAATCATTGGAAAATAATTATTATTTATAATAGATTTTAGAAGTTAAGTTAACTTATGCACCCATATAAGTTTGACAATCGCACCCGAATTTAATTCTGTATATACATTTTGCAAACGGTATGTTCCGTTAGTTCTGCCATAGATGGAACTTATTGCATAACTATTATTCTCGGATGTGGGCCTGTTTATAACAATTGCGTTTACAAGAATATAATCGTCTTTACCATTTACAACCGCTGCTCCACCTGAAAAGGTTAAATTCTCTGTTTCGATTAATATTGAATCACTGAGATTATTATTTAGTGAAATAACAGATAAATACGTTTTTAAACCTATATATAAAAAGTTTGTAATTGCGGGAGGTCGTTAAAAACATCCCGCTTTATCTAGATATACAAAGATGGCGGTCACCTAGGCCGCCGCAAAGGAGAAATTAAACATGAATAAAATTGTTTTCGGAAACTTTAAATATGACGTTGTTCCAAGTGGATTCAGCGTTCACAGTGATGTATTCCGCGCTCTGATCAAAGCTGACGGAATCCAACTGGGCGAGATTGAGAACGTTGTTAGTGACGCCGCAAATGTCGCTCATATTGAAATTAAAAATGAAACTGAAACAGAAACTCTGCGTATTGTAACTGGATATAGCGTAGTTGCAAAGCTTGAAAAAATCTTTGACTATGTATATGATACAAGCGTAGATGAAGAGACAGGCGAATCAACAGAAAGCAAATGTGATGTTGTTCTTGTAGAACTTGCTAAGCCAGGTCTGAAAGAACAGACAGCAAAGAACACATCTGATATTGAGTACATTGCTATTATGTCTGATATTGAACTGTAACAAGGAGGAATGTTATGAATCATAGCAAAAATTTTGAAAAGATTAAAGGTTTCTATGATAAAGGACTCTGGAGTATTGAGAGAGTAAGAGCCGTTGTTGGTAAGCATCTCGGAATTACTGAAGCAGAGTTTACAGAAATTACAGGAGAGCCTTTCTAGATTAGTTATAGATGGGGTACCTATACTTAGGTACCCCAAAATTTTTTTCTCCTTACCTAGTACCGCCCCACACCTTGGACAATTTTAATTAACAATCTTAATGCTAAAATTATATATGGTAGCGAAAAAAAGTTAAAACAATTTTACATGCGCATTGTAAAGAAAAGGATATTATTATGATGAGATATAATCCAATGATGGCTCAAAATAATTCACAAGCACAGTTTATGCAACCCTATGGAAATAAAAATTATAATGAACCTCCCACAAATATTATATGGGTGCAAGGCATAGATAGTGCGAAGAATTATCCTATTCAGCCTAATGAAATCTTACTTATGTTAGATCAACGAGATGAAGGATTTTTCTATATTAAGGTATGTGATAACATAGGCATGTCAAATTTAAGAGTTTTTAATTTCACAGAGGTAACAGAGATTGGAGAACAAAAAAATTTAAACGATAGCTTACAACAGCAAACTAATAATATAGATTTCTCACAATTTGTAACCAAAGATGAAATAGCTCAAATGATAGATGAAAGGTTGATGCAAAATGACAAAACTATATCAGCAACTAAACCAGTCACAATTATCAAGAAATAATAACAGTAATGGCGGATTGCAACAAATGATAAATATGGTTAGTCGTAGTAACAACCCAATGCAATTAATGCAAACAATGGCACAAAGCAATCCTCAATTACAAAGTATATTAAATTTAATTCAAACAAGTCAAAAAAGTCCAAAAGATTTATTTTTTGAAATGGCACAACAAAGAGGTGTAGATCCTCAACAAATTCTACAAATGTTACAACACTAATAGAGATATATCAGTATTATATATTATAATACTTTTATATATATAAACTAACGGGAAATAAAATAATAAGGGAGGCATAGTTTTATGGCTATGGAAAATGGAACGTTAAGTGCTAGTGATGTGGCTTTATTAAGTGGAAATAATGGTATGTGGGGCGATGGCTCTTTCATGTGGATTTTTGCATTACTAATTCTTGCTGGCGGCGGATTTAACGGATTTGGCTGGGGCAATGGATTTGGTTATCAGCCACAGTATGCAACTCAGGATTTTGTTCAAAATGGTTTTAATTTTAACAATCTTCTTGACCAGAATAGAGATATTTTAAATGCTATCTCTAAAGATACTGCTGATACTATTACCGCTATTAAAGATGGTAATGCAGCTACTATCAGAGAGTTTGGTAATGTTGAGTCTGCTTTAGCTACAGCTATTCAGCAACAACAAACATGCTGCTGCGAAGTTCAGAGAAATATTGATGCAGTTAATTACAATGCTGCTCTGAACACTGCAAGTATTAACGCTAATACCACAGCACAAACACAGAAAATTTTAGACGCTATTAATAGTAATAGAATGGCAGATATGCAGAATCAGATTAATGAACTGCAGCTTGCTAATGCTACTAGCAATGTTTTAAGATACCCAAATAGTTGGACATATAATGCGGGTATGAGTCCATTCTGCAGTGGGGGATGTAACTGCGGAATGTAGTTTCTAGCTGTAAAACGAGCATATTTAGTATGCCTTTAATATTTTTTGAGCATATATAGTATGCCTTTTTTTGAATTATCTTACAAAAAAGGGTGTACATATTTTTTTTACTTAAAAATGGATACCCTTAAAAAATTTTAGATTAAGGGAGATACAATAGTTATGCTTCAAGTATATAGTATAGCACAAACTTTAACTAATAATACTTATGTAAATTTTATTAATAAAACTGTGGAAAAGGGATGCACTAGTATTCAACTCACTCCAAATACAGTACAGTTAAATAAACCTGGCGTATATATGATATATTGTAATGCAAATATAACTGCTACTGCGGCTGGAGATGCACAGATCCAGTTATATAGGAATGGTGTAGTGGTACCAGAAGCAAAGAGTGTTAGCACCGCCGCCGCAGATTCAACAGTTCCTTTATATTTCACTACTCTTGTTAGAGTACAGAATGTATGTTGTAAAGAACCTGTTGTAATTCAAGTTATGTATACAGGGCCAGAAGCAACTGGTGATACTAATTTATGTGTTACAAAATTATGCTAGGTGTGTTATGACTATTGAGGAAATATATAGTGAAATTGCCCAGCATATGGTTATAGGCATGATGATTCATGAACACTATGCTAATTATTATTATTTTTTAAATTTGGATGGATATAAAACCTGTCATGAATATCATTTTTATGAAGAAACATATAATTATAGGTGTTTATGTAATTATTATATGCGTCATCACAATAAATTAATTAAAGAATCTAAAATTATTGTACCAGAAATAATTCCGAGTAGTTGGTATCAATATACAAGAGAAGATGTAGGAAGTAATACAATTAGAGAAAGTATTAAGTCTGGATTAGAAGATTGGATTAAATGGGAACAAGATACAAAAACTTTATATACTAAAATGTATAAAACATTAATGGAAACTAATGAAGTTGCTGATGCTTGTTTTATTAAAATGTTTATTTGTGATGTAGATAACGAGATTGCTGAAGCACAAAAAGAATTATTACAATTAACGGCTATCAATTTTGATATACCGACCATTATGGTAGAGCAATCTAAAAAAACTGAATATTATACAAAGGAGATTGCTAAAGTATTATGCTAGATTTGGAAACAATAGAAGAAACAATAACAGAATTAGAACAATGTGATGATACTAATTTCTCAGTATGTGAAAAATTAGCAATATTATATATAGTTCGAGAACATTATAAACCTGTTATAACCAAATGATTATATGGGATTGTCTTATTTTTTAGACAATCCCATTTTTTTTTATTGATTAACCCAAATTGTCCTTGACTCTTGAAAAAAATTTTGTTACACTGTAGTTAGATAGGATTAATAAGGAGAAAATAAAAATGACAATTATGTCTTTAGATATATCTACTACATCAACGGGTGTTGCAATACTTGAAGATAATCATCTAGTTCTAGTAGAATGTATTGCACCCACGGGGAATGTGTGGAAGCGTATACGTAAAATAACAAATAGAATAGAAGAACTTGTAATACAATATAAACCACAAGCTGTTATAGCGGAAGAACCAGAGCCAGCTTTTGTTAAGAATAATATTGATGTATATAGAAAATTAACAATAGCACATGGTGATATAACTATTATGTTAGATCAATATAAACTAGAAATGCAACTGTGTACTGCTAGCCATTGGCGTAAAATGGTTGGTATAAAAACGGGTAGGGGTATAACTAGAGCTATGCTTAAACCAAAGGATATAGAAAAAGCAAAAGAGTTATTTCCTAAATTTACTAATGATATAAAAAACAATGATGATAAAGCAGATGCTATTTTAATTGGTTATAGTTATTATTTAGAGCATACCGCAAAAGAAGAAAGAGAATATAATTGGGAATAAAAAGCGGAGGCTAGTGCCTCCGCATTATTTTAGTTACCAGTACTACCAAAGCCGCCGTCAGCGCGCTCTGTATCAGTAAGCTTTTCCACCTCACTAAACTCAATTTTCTCGTAAGGTAAAATAACAAGTTGTGCAATTCTATCACCTTCTTGAACAGGTCTAATTATATCAGTATCATTGTGTAAAACTACTTTAATCGGTCCTCTATAATCTGAATCTATAACACCCACACAATTAGCCGGGCGGAGTCCTTTGCGGACAGCCATACCAGATCTTGCAAACACTGCGCCAAAATAACCATCTGGTATTTCCACAGCAAGTCCAGTGTCAACAACTCCATTACACCCAGGATGAATTACCAAGGGACTACGTGCGTAAAGGTCCACACCTGCCGCAGCATCACTTCCCTTTGTAGGTATTATTGCATCTGGTTCTAATTTCTTAATATTAATCTTCATAGCTAATCTTCACACTTCCTATAGGACTTTTTTCGTCATCGAAACTCTTCACAAGGGTTACTCTAAACCATTCATCTTCTATTTCACCTTTTGCCTTTTTGATTTTATATTCTGAAGAATATTTTATCATCTCATAGGAATCATTCTGTTTTTGTTCTTCAATAAATTTTTTAGCTTCGTCCTCAGTCTCTACTCTATATACTTCTGTTGTTTTAATTAGATGTGCCATTATTTACTCCTTAATGTGAATTTGCAATTCTTATTCATATGTTTTTGCATTTGGTCTTTAAATTTACTTGTATATATTTTAGCTCCGCTAATTGTTACTTCTTCTACATTTTCTTGTTTACTAACAAAATCAACAAGTTTTTTATTGTCAACTTTATAAGAAGTTAATAATCCTTGCTCATCTCTAATAAAAACAGAAGAAGATAATTTGACGGGACTCATAAATATCTCTATGGTCTTTTTTCTCATCTTACACCTCTATTACTGCATTGTCATAATTAAACAGATAATAGCAATGGTCAGCATTATCTTCATCTCTAATCCAAATCTCCCATGCATCGCCGTCGGCAGGATCCATTGAGACAAGGCCGCCGCGGTTCTCTATACATTCAAACAATGCTTTTGTTGCTTCTTTTGCCATATCAGCCATATCAGACACTTTATTAAAAATAGTAAAGTCTCTTTGCTCATGACAAAGTAGCATAGCATATCTATCTATACTATACTCAAACCAATTTTCTAATTTAGGATATAGAGCTAATATCTCAGGAATACTCTTCACTGGCATCTGCTCACTCAGTTGCTTATTCATATCGTGAAGATTCCCCATAGTTAGTTCAGCCATATTACATCCTCTCCTTTTATCTCTCATTCTCTATATATTATATCAAAATTTTACAATCTTGTCAATTTATGTAATCACCAGGGTGGTAGATAATATTTTGATTTGCACTTCCTCTTAACTCTAAAGTCAAATCTCTTTCTTCATATTTATAAGGGCCATCTATTAAACAATATGTATAAATCAATATATCTTTAATAGCTAGTTCTGTTTTACTTCTTTCTACCAATTCCTGCAAAGTATAACCAGACCAAATATAAATTTTAGGTATATAGTCTAAATTATCTCTTAAATAGTGAATGATATGCTGCGTTAGAGCCAGGTTCTGAGGCGCCAAAGGCTCGCCGCCAAGAAAACTAAAATTCCTCTGCAAATCATTAGCAGTCATTTTATTTAAAATATCCTTAAACAATTCATCCTGCTCTATTGTATATCCACCGTCAAAATCCCAAGATTCTGGATTAAAGCACCCAGGACAATGATGGGGGCATCCTTGCATGAAGAGGGAGACTGAAACTCCCTCTCCATTAACCATATCATTACCATTAATACCATTTATATGTATTAACATTAATGCCTCCAATTTACTAGTCTGTTGCTATGCTTATATCTATCCTTAACTTCAGCTTGTTTGCCCAGATTAAACGCAGTTGTATAGTTACCAGTTAAATAGCCTGTAACTCTTCTAAGCCTTTGAATATGGTTACCACCACACTTAGGGCATGTTTCATTAATTTCTCCAGTCCAGCCGCAATCTAAGCACTGGTCATTAGGAATATTAATAGCAAAATAAGGAATATCCTTATCCATAGCATAATTTACTAATGTTTCTAAAGCATCTAAGTTATGCTGCACTGCTCCGTCGAGTTCCACATAAGTAATACAACCAGCACTACTGTAGCCAGTAAGCTGTGATTCAATATCAATTTTGTCAAACGGAGATATTTCTTTCCAGACCGGTACATGCATCGAATTTGTGAAATATTCTCTATCACTGACATTTGGAATCTCCCCATACTTAGCCTTAAACTTCTTCATCGCGGTATAACATAGATTTTCTGCCGATTCTACCCTCGGTTTCCCGATATTTATTAGGGGACTAGACTATATCTTCATCCTATTATTCTTTGACCAAATAATAGGAGCTTTACATTTCGCTTTAAAAAAGCTACTCTACTCGTTTATTCATATAAGTATTTCTCTTATATTATACTTTCGATAGTCGTTAGAGAACAAAACCATCTTTTTCATATTCAGATAAATATCTAAACCAATATCCACATCTTGGTTTAGTTTTAATACCATGATTGCATTGATTTAAAATAGCAGTTTTTGTTAATCCTGTTTGTCTTGATGCTTCACTAACAGAACCATATTTATTTAATAAGTTGCCATCTAAATCAAATTGACAAACATGGATTGATTGAGAGTCTTCCCAACTTTTATCATTATGAGCCATACCTTCTTCATAGGCTTGTAATGTATTTTCTTTAATGGTTCCCCATTTTAAATTATCTAAACTCATATTACTTTTATCGCTATCTATATGAAGTACAATTGGATAATTGTTTGGATTAGGAATAAAAGTTTGAGCTAATAATCTATGAACTCTTTTTTGTTTTTGCCCTTCTGGATAAGTTATATTACAATACCAATATCCCCAATTTTGGAAATTTTGTTTAGGGAAAAATTTATTATCACCATAGTCTTTATAAATTTTACCACTTTTTGTAATATAATCTGTTTCACTACCTTCAATTAAGAATAATTCTTCAGGTATGTCTGCTCTATCTATTAATTTATCTGATAATTTTCTTCTAGCCATTTGTGTGTACTCCTTTTCTAAATTTTCTGTTATATATATTGAAAATCTACTGAACACAAATACACACTTCTGTCCAATATTTTTTGGTTTTATCCTACGGGATTACCATGCCTTATTATAAGGTTTAGGCTTTCTTACCATCTTATTACGATTGCCCGTTTAGTAAAGAATTTGTACATAAGATTACTCTTATGCCGCCCAATAATTCTTAGGCGTGTAGTATACACCAAAGTTAAGTCTTTCCTCTTCCTTGAACTGGGCACAGCGGTCTTTAAACAGTTGTTCTATTCGCTTCGCGAGTTCCATTCCTCTCTCGTCTGTGTGATCGCAGCCTATGAGAATCTGAAGAGTTTCTGCTAATCCTAATTGACCAAGAGCAAGTGTACCATGCTTAAGTGCGGACCTTGGTCCTTCTTCAGGATCATATCCCTCCATAGTACCATTCATCCACATAAATTTAGCACTTGTTGCATCTTGACTACAAATCCAGTCAAATCTTTCAATCAGAATATCTTTAGCATCATGAATTGCATTATCTAGCTTTTCCATGAATACATCAATTAAGTCAGCACCATCGCTCTTCTCTACTTCTTCTTTTGCTTCCATAGCAATGGTTGGCATAATTATAGTAACTGGGCAGATATTTCCTCTACCATCCTTCAGTTGACCGAATCCATTAATATCCCATCCATTGGCAGTTCTGCATCCCATTGTTGAGAAGTATGTTTTCGGGTCCTTAGGATCATACCCAGCGTTGCCTGACCAATCTACATTAGCATAGTTTGGATATAATCTCATAGATGTGCTCTTGAGTGCCATTTTGAACAGGTCATAATTCGATGTACCTGGCTTATCATTTACACCTTTCCAATACTGGAATATACCACAAGGGAAAATAGGGGTAAGACCAAGTTTACCAACACCTTCCATAGATACTGTAAGCAGTGCTTCAGTTACCATTCTACCTTCTGGAAGTGTACAAGTACCATAGTTAATACTTGTGAAAGGAAGTTGGTTACCACTTCTGCTTTGTAATGTATTACATTTATATTCACATAAGGTCGCTAATCTTATGCAGTTCTCTTATGAACTTCTTTATATCACTATAAAGATTAGACTATATCTTCACCCTCTAAATAGAGGGGGCTACCATTTCGAATCGCTTGATTCTACTCCTCATTTTATAAGGATAGTCGTTAGGCATTTATTGTATCATCATAATAACTTAGGTGATAACCTTTTAATGTTTTACCTCTTCCACCGCATAATTTTGAAATATTAGTTGCTGGAATACCCAATTGTCTGCTACATTCTTGAACCGATTCAAATATAGTATCAAGTTCCAAACAATACACAGGTTTCTTTTTGGCTTTTTGTTTTAATATTTCTTTCTTTTCTTCTGAGCAAGGTACATGACGCTTCTGTGCGGCTTCAGATAATTTTTGTTTATGCTCTTCAGTAAATTGTCTACCTTTTTGAGCTTCACTTATTTTTCTTTTCTTTTCTTCAGAACAAGGATGACCTAATCCATTCTGATTACCCATTAATGCTTGTGATATTTTTTGTTTAGTTTCTTTATTCATGGTGAAAGCTTCTCCACCAGAAGTAGAATTATAACCAAAATTTCTATCCATGGCATTATAGTCTTGAATTAATTTTTGTTCTAATTCACAGGCTTGCTCTTTGGTCAAATTAGTATATAAAATATTATGTTCAAAATTATCTCAACCATATTTTTGAATAGCATTATAAAAATAAGGACTAGATTTATAATTACATCCTTGACTTCCCCATCGAATTTGAGGGTTTTGACTTGTAATGCCTATATATACTTTATTATTAATTTTATTTTTATGTTGGTATACTGTATACATAGAGTTGCCTCCTCTATATATATGATGATACAAATTTAGCACGGGATTGTCTTAATAAGAGTTTCCCCGTTTAGGCAGCTATGTTCTTAATATTACTATTAAGTCGCCCTAATAATTAAGGTTATGATACATACCCTCAACAGCTTGATGTACTTCCTTCTTTGTCATATCAAGAGCATATTGATAAATCTTACTATCTTCTTTGAAATAATCATCATCAATACTTAACTGTTCATTTCTTGCATATGTGATAATTTTATCTAAATTATCCTCGTCAAGATTGCCTATGTACTTACATCCGTCTGCATAATGTTTATAAAATGACTTTCTTACATATGGAACCATTGTCCAGTCTAAGTGTGTAGCAGATACTCCACCAAATTGCTGAAGTGATTGAAGCTGGAATACAACAGCAACAAGTTGAAATGCAGTATTTACAGAATTAGCACCACGAACATCTGTTTGTTTTCCATCAAAAAATCCATTAGCAAGAATTTTATCAAAAGGAACAGATAAGCAGTTGTGCATACCTACTGCATAAGCATCAAGGTCATGAATATAAACTCTATTTTCAACATGATTCTTTACTGCTTTTGGTGAGATTAAATCACTTAAAGCAATATTTTTCATAACTACTGAATCTACTTCACCTTTGCGGCCGCCGAATGAGTGCTCATCGACATTAGCATTTTGGTTCTGCACATTCAGAGCATAAAGTTTTTCACGAACCAGTTGCTGTACTTCATCACGTCTATTACGTTCTTTTGTTCTTTCCTGCCTGTAACTAATATATGCTTTAGCTACATCTTTTCTTTTAGTGGACATAAGTCCTGTTTCTACCATATCTTGAACTTCTTCTACATCAAGTAGATGGTCTGCTTTCTTTGCATATTCAAGAATGTAATCTGCAATATTACCAGCTTTGATGAGGGCATATTCTGATACCTGACCATCAATTTCTATAAATGCGCTGAGAATTGCATCAATAATTTTGTTTTGATTAAAAGGAACTTTACGTCCATCTCTTTTTACTATATACATATATACTCTCCTAATTATTTAAATATTTTAAGGAGGTCTGGCAAAGTATGCCAGACCTATTATATATGAAAATTACTTTATTTATCATCAATTGTTTTGTCCCATTCAGTAATAGTTGATACAAGATTTTCAAGTGTGTCACCCAGATCTTCAGAGTTATCTATCCAATGATAATCGAAGGTGATATTCTCTTCTTTAAAGTCTTTTTTATCTGTAAGATAACGTCTACAAATCTCTTCACAATCTGGATATTCTTCTCTACTAAGTTGACGCTCAAGACGAACCCTATCTTCACATTTAATATAGATTGGAAAAATTTTAATGATTTTATTATATTGCATCATTTGTTTGATGCCTGATATGTTAAATACGCCTATATTAAGTTTATGCTTATCAATAGCAGAATAAGGTGTACCATACCACCATCCACGAAAAGTTGTGTATTCTAGCATCGGTTCATTCATGAAATCCTCTTCTGTTACAAAATGATATGCATCTCCTTCTATTTCATCCCCTCGCGGCGGCCGCGTTGTGGTACTTACAAGAGGATTAACATCAAGACATTCTGTAACTAGATTCTGAAGAGTATCCTTACCGGAGCCCGCCGCCCCAAATAATGCAACAATTTTAATCACTACACATAACCTCCATAGTATAATTCTTATATAATTCGTTATGATATTTATCCATATCCATTATGAAATAATCACATTTAAACTGATATGAACCATATGCTTTTATATTTCTATCTAACCATTGCAATGCTTCTATTGCAACCTGAGTCCCGTGGTAGTACCCACAGGACCCATCATTATTTTTACAATACTTACATTGTTCAGGGTAATATATCCAAGTGTTATCAATCGTCATCTGATTCCTCTCCATATCTTGTATGAATTAATTCAAGATTATTACCATATACATCTGTTATTTTATATAACTGATGACCAGAACTATTCTTATATGTTTTTGCTACGAATGTATCCTCGCGGCGGAACCCGGTAACCATCAGTTTTGTACCACGTACAAACCATCCCTTTTCCTGAACATGTTTCTTTCCATCGGATCCAACCTCAGAAATCTGTCTGCCCGCCCGCGCATAATAGTCTTTCGTAAACTTAACTGTTACTACACCAGAAGTTGTTAATAATGAAATTGTATGACGCATATCATTCTTACTAACAACTGTTCCAGCTATTCGAGTTAATTCAAATACTGGCAAATTCTGACCATTTCTCTTATATCTATATGCTATTCTTGGTTCTCTTGGTAAAGTATTAAAATCAACAATTCCATACTTACTCATATCTACATCTTTTAATTCATGGTCATTATAATAAAAACATAATGCATCCATTTCCCAAGATGAAATATTACCAGTTGCATATTTATCCCACATCTCTTTAAAAAGTTCTGTGTTATACATATCTAACAATTCTTTCTGATGCGATTTCATCCATACTTTCGCATCTTCCATAATTGCTTTATATACTTTATCCCAAACTTTCTGCTGAATACATGGAACACCATTTATTACTTCTAACAACTCTTCATCACAATAATGACAATATATTCTATACATTTTATCAAATTCTAAAGAATAATAATCTTTCATCTTATAATTCTTTAACCATTTGTTTAAAATGAATATATCTTTCTGCTTATTCAAACTCGCAGGAATAAGTTGTCTTTCCATTAACCCGTTGAAGTTCTGCAATGTTAACCTGGATTTTGGTTCGCTAATCTTAGATATATAATACGACATGACCAGGATACGGGGATTGACATTCACCGCCGCCGCCCATTCAGTTTCAAGATTATCAAACGCTCCGCCCTTAATCAAACTAATCATCGCAGTTTTCTTAAGGTTACACTTATTCATAAAGTCCTTAATACTTGTATAAGGTCTATTCGCTTTAATCTCTTCTATTGCTGAACTATTGACATTACTTAATGCCTTCATACCAAATAATATCTGATTATTATCAACATCTGGTTTGAAACTATAATCGGACTTATTAATATCTACTAAAGATACTTTAATACCCTGTTCAATAATTTCACCTAACGCTGTTGCTAACTTTGCATAATCAGTTGTTGATTCTTTTTTTCCAGAACCAATAATATCTCCATCTTCATCCTCAAAAAATTCAATATTATCTTCTTCAAGAGAACCAGAATTAACAACCAAACAAGCTGTGTTCCAATAAATTGGATTCCATCTTGTTGCAATATAAGCTGTTTGATAACCAATATAGCTATATGCTGTTGCATGAAGAACTGAGAATGAATAAGACATCTGCGGACCAGCTCCACACTCCCAGATATACTTACCCATCTGAGGTGTTTCTGCTCTTTCAATAATCTTATCTTTCATAATTGGAATTTTTTGAACCTGCTTCTTTGCGAGAACCTTTCTAAGTTCATTTGCTTCTTTTAATGAGAAGCCGCAAGTTTTTTCATCCATTACCATTCTCATAAGAACTTCTTGGCTAATTGGAACTCCATAAAATGGTTTAAAGTATGGCTCCAACACAGCTTGTTGTTCTTTTGTCAAACCATACTGACGCATTTCATCATACCACAGATGGAGATTCTTCTTAAACCTTACATACTTATCCATCGGCAGCTCCTGGCCTTCTCCCGCCATAAGACGAATCAGGCCATTTGTATCTGCGAGTTCTTGAATATTTTGCGGCTGGACCTTTTTAATACCCTGGCTACCAGACATACTATCGAACTGGAATAAATTCAGAACGCGGCCGCCGCGAATGTTTAACCAAGTTTCTTCATCTTCTATTGGTAAAACGTCTGGGTGAAAATATTTATCATATACTTCTCTTAAAGTTAAATCTTTTTCAATTTGACCATCTTCCTGTAAGAATTTAATTGTCTGACAAAGTTTATCTTCAATTTCAGTTACAAGAAAATCATACTTAACCATTGAAGCCCACTCACAATCATGTAAGTCCCACTGAGTTATAATCTCACCTTTCGGTGTTCTCATAAAACAACCAACTTCATATGGGTCTTCATCAAAAAAGATTACACCAGACGCATGCGAACTACGCTTATTAATCAAACCCTGAATACCGAACATAATTTCAATTAATCCAGGATACTTTTTTAACTCTTGATTAAATAATTGAACTGGTTTACGTCCTTTTTCTTTATTGCCATAAACCATTTCATCTATTGACCATAATGCTCCTCTTTCCTGTGGAACAAGAGAAGATAAATATTGAGCATTATCTGTATCAATACCATCTGGATATACTTCACTTCTATAACCACGACACGCAGTTAAGATTGTTGATTTCGCTGTTTCAGTTCCAAAAGTTGCAACTAATGTGCAACCAAGATTATTTCTTGATAATTCATCTATATTACTATTAAATCTCTGTCCTCTTTCCTTTTTAATTTTATTCAAAATTAATGGACGCTTACTTGGACAAAGGTCAATATCAATATCTGGAAGTTCTACTCTATCTTTATTCATATAACGCCAAAAATAATTCAGCTTTGTCTTAACTGGATCAATCTGAGTTACACCTAAAAGATAATGATTTAAACCTGCCATCGAACTACCGCGGCCGGCCCCTATGAGGCTGCCACTATCCCACATCAAGTCGATATAATATTGAAGAGTTATCGGATATTTAAAAACATTTGTTCCTAATTTATCTCCGACCGCTTTCTTAATATCTGCTTCATATTCAAGTTCTTTTAAATATTCATCATTAAGAATATTTTTCTCTTCAAGTTTATTCCAACATTGATTTATCCAGTTTCTATCATATTCATCATCACTATTAAATAAATATTCAAGAGTTGGATAAGAATCAAGTTTCTTATTTATTTTTGGATAATCCTTAATCGGAACTGATGGAACTTTCTGTGCTCCAGATAAATCATATATTTCTATTTTATCATAAATCTCCATACTATTATTACACATTGTTTCATATAATTCAACAATAGATGGAGTTAAATTCTGTTTTATTTCTTCTTCTGTTTGTAGATATGAATATTCATAAAATTCATCTACTTCTCTCTCGCCGCCCTTTGAGTTCAGATATGCTTTATGTACATATCTATCTGCTTTTGTCAGATAATGTGCATCGCATCCAATAACCATTTTGATATTATAAACCTGTGCTATCTGTACAAGTTTTTTATTTACGATAATTTGGTCTTTACTTGCGGCGGGAGCGCACTCAATATAAAAATCATCATTAAAGATTGACTTACACCAATCAATAAATGTGGTTATCTGATTATATGCAGCCGTGGCTTCATTCATGTCACTAACTGTTCTTGCCTTTTCCATTCTTAAAACTGAACTGGACAATTCACCACCTATACACGCGGTTGTAGCGATAACATGACCCGGCTGCCGCCCTATAACTTCTTCAACTTCAGACTTTAAAGTTGGAACTCTTTCAAGTCCTCTATCAAAATAACTTTGCATCCATGCTCTTGAAGATAATTCTCTTAATTGTCTAAATCCTATTTTATCTTTTGCAATCAAAATGAAATGATAATACTTCTGTCCATTCATTCTTGAATCAACCAAGTATATCTCATTTCCCAATGCTATCTTAAATCCTTCTGGACAATCACTTTGAATCTGATTTAATTTAATTGCCGCACTTAAACATTCATGGTCTGTGATTACTATACCACTCAACCCTATGTCTATTGCTCTTTGAACCAGATTCTTTGGCTTGTTGATGCAATCAAGTAGGCGTAGATTCGAGTATTCTGTATGACTGTGACACTCAAAACGATTCATTAACAATTTATCCTTTCATAATCTTTCTTATTTATATTATATCATATAAAATAAAAAAAATCAAATGGGGGATATTACTATCCCCCATCTTTAATTATTAATCAAGTTCTCTAAATTCTTCATCAACTAAATCATAATAAGAAACATCATCTTCCCATTCATCATAGATTGAACCATTAGTCAGCACTCTTGAAATAAGCTCATGCATCTCATCAAATTCTTCTGTTGTTTTGCTTTCTTTTTCAACGAGGTCTCTTAGTCTATCTTCTTCATCTGCGCTTAGAACTTCAGCTGTATCATATTCTCTTGTGCCATAAATTTCTGCTGCATAAGTTACATCTGTGTAGATTAGCATAATTACTCCTTATTCATATCTATATCAATATCAGACATAATAGCGATATATTCCATTGTTGCTTGCATTTGAGGAATTTTATCCTCAGTATTAGGTCTTCTCATAGTCACTTTAATTAAATCAGTGGTTAACTTATAATAATTACCCTGTTCATCATATCCTTCATGATAGGCTTCTTGATATAATTTATTAATCTCTTGCAAAATAACATAATTATGTAGTCTGCCATATATATCACGTTTATTATTATCTGTAATAATTATTAATTTTGTATTTTGAGGAGACATAAATAATTCTTCAATTTCTTCTATTGTGCGTTCCTCTGGAAAAATATAAAAAAAAGCATCTTCATTTCCATAACCAAAACCATTTGTGGTTATTTTTAGTTCTTGCCCAGAATTTAATTGTAAAATATTATATTCCTCTAGGTCTTGTACAAATAAAGCCATATTACCTCCTTTTATCTCACTAATACTAGTTTATCTGAAGCACGCGTTGCAGCAGTATATAGCCAGCGTGCATGCTCTGTTTTATCAAATGGGAAATTTTCTTCAAGAACTAATACTTTATCCCATTCTGAACCTTGGCTCTTATGACAAGTAATAGCATAAGCATAAGTAAATTCTTTTGGAACTATTTCTCCATATTTATGTTTTAACTTACCTAATTTATATGATAAACGCCAATCGCAACATTTATCACCTGTTAACATCATATGATGGTCTATATCCACCATAGGATATATATCTTGTGTATCTGGTACTACTAAGTCACCAACCAATACATCAAATCGAGATACATCACTTTTTATAAATCTTGGCAATTCTCTCCAAGTCTGAAAACTATTTGATAAGATGCCTATAGTGCCATTAACCAAAGCATCACCATTTATACTTGAATCTTCCCAATAATTTCTCAAACAGATAATCTTATCTCCATCAATAGGTCCACCAGTTCTACCCATTAATGCTCTCATTTGGTTGTTGATTGAATGACGTTTCGCATTAGTTGCTGTAAGTATCTGGTCACCCCACTGTAGTACCCCTGTATTAAGCTGACTATATGGCATTACTTTGACTTCATTACCATCAATATAATCAATTGGATCTTGATTACGAATCTGCATAGTCAGTCTAATAATTTCAGATTCCTGGGCCTGTCGCACAATTTCATCTAAGAATACGTGCGGATGGTCAAGTAGGTGATTATCCTCATCCTTATCAATTGGTGGCAACTGGAATGGGTCACCAAGACATACGATATAAGGTCTATTATGTGAAAAGAGCAAATCAATTAGTGACTTTGGCGCCATTGATACCTCATCGACTACTACTATATCATAATCAATTCTTGGCTTTGGCTTGCGGAAAAATCCACCTGCTGGTCTAGGAATATGTTCATAAAGTAGTCGGTGTAAAGTGCTTACGTTCTTGTTACCTTTCTTCCGGAGCACCTCCGCCGCCTTGCCAGTAAAAGCACAATAACATACTCTATCTTCTTCTACATCAAGTGCGTCTATAATAAATCGTACCAGAGTAGACTTACCAGATCCAGCATAGCCAGATATTACAGTATATTTTTCACCAGCCCTGTGACGTTCTACAGCTATTCTTAATCCTTCTTCTTGCTTTTGAGTTAATATCATTTTCTTCCTTATATGTAAAATCGGTTTTAAAAAATCCTAGAGTTATTTTTCCTCTTGAAACTCGGTCGTGCGCGCGCTATTAGTCTAATTTTTCCTCTCGGCTGTGGCGTGTGAGCCTATATGTTAAAAAAAGTATTTATTGCTATCTACCACTTCATATTCTTCACAGAAGATTTGAGCAGTAATATTACCCATCCATTCATTGGCATTACACTTACCTACTAGATTAATTTCTACATAACCAGTATTTTTTGCTTGGAATAGCTCACATTCTTCTTCTGTTGCATTAAATTTCATAATAGTTACTCCATTAGGGAGAGTAATTTTAAGAGTTAGATTCTTTTTTGCATAAACTGTAACCATTTCTGGAAAAATACGCAATCCTTCAACAGCTACAATCGCTTCATCAATATCTTTACCCCAGAGCATAACCATATTAGCTATGTCTAAAATGTTTTGAGGATTTACTTCTTCTTCTCTATAAATGTAGTCTACATAATATAAAGGTTCTTTAGGTGTATCTTTTAATATTTCGTCCGTTTTATCTAAAAATGCTTCAATGTTGGATGATAAAATACCTAATCCAAATGCACCTTCATGACCTGCTGTATACATTGTTACACCTGTAGACTCGCAAATTGACTTAAATTCATTAATTCCAACTTTATCGCATCCTCTGGCTGAACCTTGATATGATAGAATACCATCTTCATCTATTACTCTTGTTAATACACAAGTAGGACGCTGATATTTTGCCATAATTTTGTTTGCAACAAGACCAGCTATATTCCTATCAACCTGACCTGGTTCTAATAAGAACAATAGAACTTGGTGATCAAGCATATTATTAGACTCAATTTGTCTATCTAAGAACTCCATGGCGGCGTCTTGTACACGAGTTTGCCTGGCCTTGACATTATGTGCTACTCGTACTGCTTGTTCTACTACTTTTTCAGTTTCACCAAAGCTATGACCTCGCTTGGTTGATGGTACTTCTTGAAATGCTTTATGTTTTAGCATTGAAGCAAACACTAGTTCTTTTTCCTCAAGAGTACCAGAACGAGTAATTGCATTAACAAAAGGTACTATATAAAAAGTTACTCCAATCGGGGTGAGTGTTTCACCTAAGGAAAACTTGTTTTTTTCGTGCATATAATATATGAATGGGTTTGTTACTGCGGCAAGACCTTTTTGGATTAAGTGTTTAGTTTCTAATGAGGTCATACTCATCATATCACCATCAAGTCCTAATGCAACTAGGTCTATGTACTGTGCGGCGGCGCTGCCGCCAAGTAATGTATCTAGGTACCGACAGAACTGCCAAACTACTCCCACACCAGATAGTGCCTTATTTGGATAGTCACTGAGTTGGTTGTTGATTACTACTGCATCAGGGTTATCAAAATCACATATATGGTGGTCTAGGATAATAATATCCATTCCTTTGTTCCGTACTAATTCAGTACAAGCATCTACATCATTACTTCCTGCGTCTGGCACTAATAAAAGCTGATAATCACATTCTTCAATTAGTTCCATTTGATCATTGATACCATGTTGTTTTCCATCGTGCATTACTGAGTCTAATCTAGTTTCAACCCAAGTCGGAAAATAATCATGTAGATAATTAATTAATACTGCGGCGGAAGTATAACCATCACAATCACAGTCCACAATTACAAGCGCCCTCTGGTCTTGCTGAATGCATCTTATCAGCGCGGCCGCCGCAGCCTTTAATTTATCTTCTCCAAAACTTTTAAATGAATTTATATCCTCATCTGTTGTATTCAAATAATGTTGAATCATATCATGAGGAATACCTCTATTAGTTAGCACCTGTTCAATCGCAGAATATGAAGGATTCACAGGTGCTATTAGCTTATATTTCATATTCTAACCTCTATTTCTTTTATCAATTTCGCATATATATTATTATATCACAAATTTTTGAGCTTGTCAAGATGGCGCTACTTCCATCCACAATCTACATTCATAGGATACATTTTATCGTATGCTTGAAGCATTTTTGTTGCTTTAGAAGGATACTCTTCTTCCATCTTATGAATCATAGAACGAGCATCATCTAAATGATATTTCTTCATTCTTGCAATCACATCATCAGCAGTTAAGTATCCTGCTACAGTATTGCCATCTTCTTCTTCATCAACAATTGCACCATATGCTTCAAGAAGTCCAGATTCATATCCATATGAACCATATTGACAAATAACATCCCAGACAGGAGTATCTTGGTCTGGAACGCAAATTTGATGACGGTCTAATATAATAATAAGACCATCTTCATCATATTCTTTATTACATTCATATTGCATAAAAGGCATCTTTATTTCATGTAAATATTCAGCTAATTTATCTAATTCTCTCATATTATTATCCTATTCTTAAATAATTCCAGAAATATATCTTGTCCTTTATCAACTGGTGAATCTTTATATCCTAATAAATCACCTTTATCAAATAAATAACTTATTTGTACATATTTTCCATATTTGTCATGGATTTTATATAACTTTTTAGTCCAGGCCTTCCATTCTTTATCACCAATTTCTTTATACTGTTTATCAAAGCCTATGATAATCTCCTGGACACCGAGCGAAAGGAGTAGTTCAACCTGGTATGAAATTAAGCTACTGCCGCAGCAAGCAACAGATATATCATTATTAACCCCAAAATAACTTGCGAATAGCAAACTTGATTTTTCACCCTCAAACACAATAGCCTTTTGAATATTCCTAATTGCTTCTTTTGAATAATTTAAATTGTATAAATTATATCCAAGTGGGTGATTATACATTTTGCCATTCAAAATTGCTGGTTTATACTTACCATATACTTCATCTTCTTTAACAACAGTTCGCTCTCTAATTCCAATTAGTCTATTGTCTATATCATAGTGAGGTATAACAATTCCATAATTCTTTGGGTCATAATGGATATTTCTCGCAAGACATACTTCGCGTGTAATTCCTTCACGTTCCCAGTTCATTATCCGCGGCTGAGGTAAATTATTCAAAATCTTATCATCATAAATTTTGAGGTCGATGATTTTTTGTTTATCATCAGTAAACTGTGATTTGGCCCATTTGCTAAAAATTTGCCAATCCGGTGAAGACTGAGCCTCGTTGTAAAAATCTCCTTCAAAATCAAGAGAGAAGAAATTTATAACATAAATCATAGCATTATATAAGGTCCAGTTCTCACCCTCACGCTTTTTGATTTTAAGAATCAATTCAAAGATGTCAAAGGTTTCGTCACATTCTGTGAAACACTTAAACAGCTTTGTATTATCATAGTAATACAATTTATGAGAATCGCCCCCATGACAAATAGTGCGGCAGGTCAGGAACGAACCCATAGATCTAGGCTCGCCGCCTAACTCTGCCACAATATCTTCTATTTGCTCTATTGATAATGAATTTTTGATTTCGTCTTTATTAAACTTCATTCTATATTCTGAATAATTAGTTTTTTTAATGTCTTTTTACAGGTTGGACAAAAAATTTCTGTATCTAAGTTGTAATAAAATGTTTCATCACAAATTTTACATTTCTTGCCTACTGCGGGAGTTTCATCTATAAACCATTCCATTCTTCTTACAGATTGTTTAGGTGTATATACTCTCGGTCTATTTGGTTGTTTCTGTGGTTTCTTTCTGCTCATTTTGATTAAATATCTTCTTATAACAATCTTCGCAAAGCTGGCCTACAAATTTTACACCCATACCATCTGTATCATAAATGATTTTATATGGGATACTCTTTTTAGAGCCAGACTTTTTACATCTACTACATGCATATTCGTTAGCCATCACATGCCTCTGTATTAAAATTCATTTTTTGTACTGTTACTCTTAAATCCATTTCATTATAGAACTCATTAAAAATAGCTTTAGTAAAAATTACAGCATAGTCTAAAGTTACATATTTAGCTATACATACATTATCTACATAAATTTGGTAATAATCGCAACTCAAAATGCAGACTCCTCTCTAATATTAATTTTTAAAGGTTGAATATCTAATAATCCATATTGATAATCTGTCACAAATACTGGGGTAATCTTACAAGTTGCCTTATTTGATACACACCATATAAGTACATCTTTATATCTACCTCTTCTGTTTTTATAAACAGATATTTTTGTATCTGGTGTTGGAAAACCATTCTGACTAAGAAGTGGTTTCATCGCTTCAATATCTTCTGTGCTTGCATCAAGCATAATCTCACCCAAGTCAATCTTATCTGCAATGCTCTTTGCACCACGAAGCAGATTCTGGTCATATACCTGCGCAGTTCTATATTCCATATTTAACTGAGTTGAAGTTTCAATAAATATTCCGTGCTCAACCGCTAAATCTTTTAATCTAACGGCAATCATAAACAAGATATTGTATTCTTTTAGTCCTTCAACTCTACTCTTACCAGATACTTCAGACAGAATTTTCATACTTGAGTGAATATAATCGTGGAAGAAATATTTTGTACCATATTCTCTTACACTAAAGTTGATTACATTCTCAATATCTTGAAGTCCAAAATCAGGGAGTCTTTTTATCTGGAGATTAGAATCCGACAGCACCGCCGCCGCCCTCCTAACTCTTTCAAGTTCTCCATCTTGATACTTATTATACAGAATATGGTCTTCATCTACATCAGATACAAAAGCTAACATCATTGTCTGAATTTCATCTGTCTGTTGTTCTGTTGTAACATATACTACAGATTCTTTTGTTCCATTAGAAACCCATTCTTGTTTTTCTTTATTATATAATTCTCCACAAGCAATAGTACAAGCATCAGCTATCATTGCTCTTGTTTTTCCTACACCGGTTGCGGCAGATCTAAGATACAACTTACCTAGTCTCGCTCCTCTTGTAATTGCGTTTGCTAAATCACCATAAAGAGGATAACCGATTTCTGGAATGGTCATTAATCTATCAATCAGTTCATCAGCACCATCTCCAGCTTGTGAAAAACTAGTATCTGCATTATCAACATATTTAGCTTTAATTTGTTCGATTCTACCATCAATAATACTTGCAATTTTATCAATTGATGTATTATCTAGCCAATCTTCTTGTTCTTGTTTCTTTTTCTGGTCAAAGATATTATCAATATCATATAACCAAGATAAATCCATTCCCGCTTGTTCTTTATACATTCTGAACAAAGTCATTTTCTTAACTCTGTTATAATAATAATTAAAAGCTGCGGGTTGGGTTGTTTCTTTTAATTTTTTAAGATATTCATTACCATTGTTAGTCTTATAAATTGCTAACTTTTTTGGTCGTTGTTCAAGATATGTTTCAATAGTTGTTTCATCTATTGTTACTGCGCCAAGTGCATGCAGATTATAAATAGAACCAAATAATACTTGGTGAAACTCTTCTGTAAAATCTTCTTGATTAAAGCTATATTTTTCATTATCCAACAGAGAAGGATTCTGATATATTGCTCCAATTACTTGCATTGTAGCTGGTATATCTGTATATCTACTCATTCATCGTCCTCCTCATCATCAAACCATAATTTTGGTTTTGGTTGTAACATTTCTGGCGGCGGGATAGTAATTTCCTCTACCGCCGCAATATAATTCTTAATCTGTTTATTCTTTTGCTGTGCTAAATATAGATTATAATAATACTTTTTTGCATCATTATAAATGTATGGTATAATACCAATTGAACCATTGGATTTTTCTAAAGAGTTCCCTTTAATTTCATAAAACCATTTTAATGAACTAAGCATACCAGAATATGTATATCCATAATTTTTATGATATTGTTCAGCTAATCTTTTAGTCATCATATAATTATATTCTTGACCAAACAAATTTTTGGTATAATCATAAAAAGCTGTTATATCTTTATCTTCTTGAGACAATGAATTAATATAAATTTCATAACATTTTTTATGAAAATACCTGTTTTTTTCTTTTATAGCTGGTTCTTTATCGCGATCGAATATTTGTTCACAATATTTGCATTTAACTTTATGGCTCATAATATTCCCACTCTAATAATTCTTTTGTTCTTGGCATACGTCCAGCTTTACGTCCAGGATTTTTACAAGAAGTACTAATACCAGTACCGTTTTTTAATCCACACCATTTAGCTGCTTCAGTAATAGAATTAAAAATCATATTATTATTTTTACAACGAACAGCTTTACGTTTTTGGGCATGTGTCTTGTCTAATCCTGCTTGGTATTTTTTTGCTAACTCTGGGTCTTTCCAACGTTCAGATTGTTCATTAGAAATTCTTATACGCTCTTTAGGATTATTTTGATAATACTCTTTTAAAAATTTTGAATGTTTCTGTCCTGCTTCTGGATGTTTTTGATTATATTTTTTTAATGATTCTGAAATTTTTAGTTTTTCTTCAAAACTAACTTCAGCATTTTTTCCACCGTAATCTGCATTATATCCATTATTGTAACTATCAAATAAAATAATATATAATTGTTCTTTTTGATTAGCTTCTTCTATTGTATTTACAACATCTAAAATTATATGTTCAAAATTTTCCCACCCATATTTTTGAATGGCATTATAAAATTTGGTTTGTGATTTATACCCACTTCCATCATTTCTCCATCGTCTAGTTGGATTTAATTCTTTTGTTTGACCAACATAACATTTTTGATTTATAATATTACGATGTAAATAAATGGTATATTTATCTTCCATTTATCTCCTCCATTTATTTTTTCTCTTATTATTATATCAAAAATTTTCAAAAAAATCAAGCAGGTGATTTACACCTGCTTAATTGTTATTTGCTTTTTACAAGGTCTTTCATATCTTCTACGATTAATGAAAGAGCTTCAGTTTGTTCTCTTGACATATTACCAACCTTATGACCTCTACCAAGATGCTTATCAGTAATACTGGTAATTCTTGGTTGCCAATAAGTTTGCATTTCTTCGTCTGAGGCTGTTCCAATGATACCTTGAATAATATCATTAAATTCACTCATTAGTTCATCGAAGTCAAGTTCTTTAGAAGTATCTATATATAGATTCTGCTTTTTATCAGTAAAGTATTCTTTACCATCTTCAGCCATCTGTTTATCAATAGCTTCACTAACAGCTTCTACTAAGTTCTGATAACTAAAATCTATATAATCTGGAGTATACTTAAATCTTGAACCGGCTTCAAATCTTGGAGTTCCACGAAGGAAGAGCTTTGTTACATTAGTTCCATCAGCTTCTGTAACCTCTCTTGCATAACCATAAATATCTACCATTCTAGATACGATATTCTTAGCCCTTCTATCGAGGGTAGGTACAATTCTATTGAACTCCTTGCCCTGTTCATCTGTAAAAGTCTTATCAATTGAGTGTGAAATCATAACAAGACCATAATCCATCTGAACAATAGAACGAAGATTATCATCAAATTCCTTTGATACCATGCCATATCCCTTACCATAAGGAATATCACTTACACTATCTACTCCAAAACCACCATCTGCACGAGGTGCATTATCACATACATACTTTACACAATAATCATATGCTACATCAGCAGTATCTATAATAATTGTTTCAAACTGCTTGTGTACTTCTGGATCTTTAAGCTGACGAAGTACCTTTTTAAACTCTGACCAACTGTTGATTGGTTGAGCCATAGCACCTGGAATAGCGTTATAACCTTTTTCAAAAGCCAGAAGTAAGTGTTTTGGGAATTTTACTGCGGTAGTAGTTTTACCACTCTTTGGTTCTCCATAAAAGAAAACCGAATATCCACGCATATCTCTGCTAACTTGATGCGGCTGGATATTAAGAAGATTAATGTCTGCCATATAAATTGCTCCTTTCAACTATAAGAGGGGCCTATGACCCCTCTTATCCTATTCCTCAGTTTAATTAGAAATTAAATCCACCCTGTGGAACTGCATTAGCTGAAGGTACTGCGGCAGAACCGCCATTGCGACTTGCATAATACTCATCGCTTCTCTTCTTAACTTCTGCAAGCATAACTTCTCTATCAGCAAGTGCCTTCTTAACATCCTCAGCTGTCATTACTTCTTCAGCACCGAACTCATATGGTTCCTTAGCTGCTCCTGTAATAACCCACTCACGAACTCTACGTTCTACTGTATCTACAGCATCCTCACCGAACGCAGATTCTGTATGTCTCTCGATTGAGATTGTCTTGCTGACAATCTTACCCCATACCTTTGTATATACTGGGTTTGCTCCAGTTGCATCAAGTCCTTCAAAATACTTCATTGCTCCTGGATTTCTTGCAACCAGTGTAAACGGAAGAATATCATTTCTGAAGTTGAAGATTGCACATCTAATCTCTGTATAATCTTCTGCAATATTCTTCTCTGGGTCTGCATCTACATGCTTAACATTTGTGATAAGTGCATCAAATGTAAACTTACTTCTCTCGTTTTCTGGGTGAAGTGAATTAACGATTGTTACAAAACCGCCCTCATTTCTTGGTGAAGAAACAAGCTGATCCTGACCCTGTGGATAGAAATCATTCAGTGCTGCGCTTGGAGTCAGACGAACCATTGTCGCATTATCCATGCCATCTGTCAGAATTGTCTTTCCGCTGTCGATAATTCTCTTCAGTGCTGTGTAAGAACCATTTGTCTTACCAGACTTTGTGATTTCTGTGACATATGAGTAGTGAACCTGAAGAATGTTCATACCATTGTCATCAGTTGCTACATCAATTGTACCATTGATGAACTCTTTACCATAGTTTTCTGAAGCCTGATTTTCAACTTTTCTAACCTGTAGATTATGCTGATAAATTCTTCCTTCTATAGTCTGTGTATTAGTATTATTTCTCATTAACTTATCTCCTTAAAATTCAGTTTCAAACTTCATTTCTCTATATATTATAACAAAATTTTTTCTGAAAGTCAAACCTACGCATCTTTAAGTGCGAGATACTTTTCTTCAAAATCATCATTAAGTTTATACTGAGTTGGATTCTGACCTACCTTATCTACCAGTCCAAGAGTAACAAGTTTTCTCATTGAACCAGATACTGAACGGGAGTTAAGACCGAGTGCTTCACCGAGGGTTTTAGCTGTATAAATAGCATCCTTATCTTTAGTCATTTCTTCGAGAAGTACCATACCCTTTTCTGTAATGGCGGGCTTAGGTGCCGTGGCAAACATCTTATCTAGTTCCTCGTAAGCTTCCTCAGGTACGTCCGCAAGTGTCTTAAGTCCTTCCTTGAGTATTTCGTACAATTCATCTTTCTTCATTAGTAAATTCTCCTTAGTAAATTATAATAACATATTCCTTTATTATATAATAATTATATCATATATTTTGTTATTTTTCAAAAGGAAGAGTTATTAATTCTTTACCCCAAGGAAGTGATTCTATCCAATCGCAGAAAGTATGCCACTCAGTTAATTTATGGTCTTTTCTTTGGAAATAGATATTTCTTAGATTAGCATAGGATAATGTTACAGTTCTAGTCTGTAGCCATGATTCAGGCAGCCACCGCACAAGCTCTTTCCAATATCCTTTATCTTTTGTTTCAAGATATTTTACTCTTAAATCTTCAAGATAATTAATAAATTGACCTGGATAAGTATCATATGTTTCTAAATATTCTGATATAGCATAATTACCATCATAATCATCTGTTTCAAAACAAGACATATCAATAGGATTAGCAGCAAGTTTATGCATGGTTGATGTTGAATTTGCAGTTGTACCCACTTTGTAGGTATCAAACTCTTTCCACCAATATATAGGAGCAGTAATATCTACACAAACAAAGATTTGACGCATAAATTTGCAATGTTCTGGTCCTGCCGCAATAAGACGTTGCGCGAGGCCTAAATCATTTGGTCCTAACATTGCAACATCTACAAGATAATTATCGTTATTTTGTCTTAATACACTATTATTAATTAACCATGAGTCATATTTATCTAATACTTCATAATAATCACTATAATTTTCTGCATCTGCACTCCATGGTTCCTTACCTTGTTCAATTCTTTGCTGATTTTCTTGCTCGATCCAATAGTCAGAAATATCTGTTTCTGGAAAATCATAATCTGGGTTAATTAATCCAAAGAAACTGTCTGATTTAGCCCAGGACTCCATCGGCGCCCTCATGCCACGAAAAGCACCTTCAAAATTATGAACTGTTGTATTTTCAATTTTCATTATTTAGTTACTCCTATATTACCATTATATCCATAAGTATCAGATTCATAGAGTTTTATAAAATATCTTTCTTTATCATTTAATTCTTGCGAATTACATTCAGCTAAAAGTTCAAAAGTAAAGTTCTCTAAGCCATATTCTTGAATTGCTTTATATAATTTATTGCCTGGGGGAGTATCTATACCAAGACCGCATTTGCAGTGTTCATTCCAACGCTTATAAATATCTAAACTTTGACCGATATAACATTCATCTGTTTCTGTGTTTGTGATTTTATATATACCAGTTGCGGTTTTGTTATGAAGTATTTCTGGGAATTTACGCTTAGCAATAGGTTGCCAATAAGTTTGCCAAATTAGCATACTAAGTATTCTTGGCTTATGTAATTCTTTCTTTACCCTCTCAAGCCTATGAATATCATCAAGGTCATTATCAGTTACAATTAAACGGTAATTATCTTTATTATCTTTTACTTCTTGTTCTTTCTGTAATGCTTGACGTGCGGCCGCGCGTGTTGCAGTGATTTGGTCTAGTTCCTTGATCGTCTTATTGATCTCGGTATTAAGACCCATGATATGCTGTTCAAATTCTGCATCACGTTTTTCATATTCTTTCTCTAAAATAGCGCAGTAATTTTCAAATGCTTTTTTCTGTATTTCAGACTCTACCGCCGCAGTTTCTTCAGCCTTTTTATATAAATTAGCTATCTCATTAGTTTTATTTCTAATGATATTATCTCTAGATTCAACTTCTTTTTCTTTTGCTTTTACTGCTTCAGTTACTCTATTTAATTCCTTTTGAATATCATCTAAATCACGTTGTATACCATCTTTAATTTTATTTAATTCTAAATTACATTGTTGTATTTTATCATTTTCTTCTTTAACATTATTATTTATTTGTTTTGTGTGTTTAGATAAGAAAAAACTAATGATTAAACAAAGTAAACTAAACAATAAAATGCCTATGATTACTTGTATATTCATAATTCTCCTTAGTAAAAATGGGTTGGGTTATAACAACCCAACCCATCATTTAGACATATTTTTATCTAATTATTCAGCAGGCTCAGCGTCTGGATCGAATGCCTTCCCAGCGTCCGTAAGCTTAATCAGCTTAACCTTGTCATGAGTGCCATCAGCGTTCTCGATTTCAGCAGGAACTCTCTCCATAAGACCCTTTCTCTGGAAAGCAGAAGTAACAATACCGTTTACAGACTGAACTGCAAGATCGAGAGCAGCAGCGATGTCCTTAGCTGTGAAATCCTCACCATCATGAGACTTAACGTACTCAAACACTTTGCGACTATTTTCCTTTAAAGCCATATTATTTTTCTCCTTTAATTATAATTATTAGTTAGTTTATAAATATCTCCATTTATACCCGCCTGCTGTTCGAGTCCGATACTCTCTGCAAGCACGCGCAATACCTTTAACGCCAATTGCGCGTTCTGCTTCAGCTGCGCTATTATAAGTATTCAGAAGTATATTATCTTTTGTAAATTGACCTACTTGTTTTGAATGAGGCCAATAAATAATAGGAAATATATTTGGATCTTTGTTTCCTTTAAAACACCAATAATATCCATATGCTTGGTTATATTTTTTATGACAAACTCCTAAAATAGATTGATAATTATAACCTAATTTACATTGAATACTATGTGCGGATTCAAATTCTGCAATTTTATTTCCATTTAAATCATATTGTTCAATAATTTTTGCTTTAGTAATTGGTGGATTATCTCCACCTAAAGTCATATTATATCCTTGATTAAAACTATTATAAAATTTAATCCAATATTGTTCTTGTTTCTCTAGTTCTTCTTCAGGACATTCTTCAATAATATCAAATGAGAAATTTTCTAAACCATATTCTCTAAATGCTTGATATAATTTTTCTTGCTTATTTAAATAATTTATAGAACGCTTATGTTGTCTAAATCGTTCTTCAATATGTTTACTCAATCCTATATAACTTTCATTTGTTATAAGATTAGTGATTTTATAAATTCCACAAATATCTGACATCATTATCTCCTTAATAGATAATAATTAAATATGGCTTAATGATTAAGGCATTATTACTCAAAGGTTAATTACTCCTTTGCTACCCATATCTAATATACATATATTATATTATAAATTTTTTAGAATGTCAAATTTTTACTTTGGATATAGTTATCAACATATATCAGCTCTTCGAATGAGAGGTCAGTCATAAGGGCCAGCATTTTACTCATATTTATATCGGTATTATGACCAAGTTGACATTCTTTCTCTAGCTTAATAATTTTTTTAGCCAGTTTTTTTAATTCCTTTTTATCTCTCATCTTCAAGTATATTATATAAAAAATTTTGATAAATTTCAACCTATAACTGAATCAAAGCAATAAATTCATCCTCACTAATGATCGGGATACCTAATCTCTTAGCCGATTGGTTCTTTGCAGACCCACTAGTTGTATCATTATTAATTAAATAATTTGTTTTTGAAGAAACTGAACCAGTAACCTTGCCGCCAAGTGATTCTATTTCTGCTTTTAACTCGTCCCTATTCTTATAAGTATGCAGTTTACCTGTCACTACAAAAACAAGTCCAGATAAAATCTTCTCGGTAGGTGCCGCCGCAGTTCCTATTTCATTAATAATCAGATATTTCTCAACAATACTATCTATTTCACTATAATCAAAGTTACTTAAATCATAATCGGCAATAGTACCAAAATTAGGAAGATATGTAAAGTCAAATTTATCATCAACCGCTTTTCTAAATGCTTCCCAAGTTTTGAAATAATCAGCCAACATTATACTAGCTGTTGAGCCTATGTTGTTTATTCCTATTGCACTAATTACTCTATATAAATCAGTATGTCTACCTTGTTCTATTGCATCAAGTATCTTATTTACAGATTTTACTCCAAATCCAGATACTTTAATCCATTCATCTCTATGGTTTTTAAGAGTAAATATATCTTCTAAACAAGTAATCCACTCCCAATCTACAAGTTTCTCTAAAGTCTTTTTAGACAGACCTTTAATATCTAACCCTTTTTTACCTAAGAAATGGTCAAGTCTATTAATCAACTTACCATCACAATTTGGATTGTCACAATAGACAAAATCATCTTTATAAACCACTTCGTGTCCACAAATTGGACATTTAGTAATTACATCATGTGCGGAAACTCCTCCCGCCGCAATAACTTCACCATAATTATGTTTTGGACCTGCACTAGCTACCTGTGGGATAATCTGGTTAGCCTTATAAATTTCCAAAGGCTCACCAACATATGCACATTCACCAAGTAAATCTCTCATAATACCTACATTATGAAGACTTGCACGTTCTACAATAGTTCCATCTATCTCAATAGGTTCAAATACTGCGGTTGGAGTAAGAACACCTGTTCTTCCCATTGTCCAAGCAATAGTCTTAAGTCTAGTTGAATAAGTTTCATCATAAAACTTATAAGCTAATCCACCTTTAAAATGATGGTCAGTGCGGCCGCATGCTTCATATTCATCTATATTATCATATTTTACGACTACACCATCAATTGGAAATCCATGTCTGATACAATGTTCTCTAATTTCTTCTATTGAATCTTCAAGATTCTCTGGATTAACAATTCTTGGAATTGTATAAAATCCAAAGAAATCTGCTAATCTATCTAATTTATGTGAAAGAGTTGTAAATTCATCGAATCCTCGAATTACATCCCAAGCTACAAATGTTAGTCCTCTTTTAGCACACTCTTTAGCATCAAGAAGTCTAGCACTACCGCTTGTAAAGTTTCTAGGATTTTTATATCCTTCTCCTACATATGCAAAATCATCTGCAAGACAAATTAATTCTCCATCAATGACAAAATCATCATCTGCATTAATTCTATTTGGAATAGATGCTATAACCGCCGCATTGTGAGTAATATCTTCACCTGTGACTCCATTTCCTCTTGTTTCTGCTCTATATAGAATACCATTTTTATACCAGAGCGAACAAGTAAGTCCATCGGCTTTAGCCATAAGTGCTATGTCATGTTTGCCTATGAATGACTTTAATACATTGATGTCTTTTGTTTTATCAAGAGAAAGCATAGGGTGATTGTGGTCAACCTTTCTAAGCTGGCTAACCACTTCATAATAAATCCCTTGAGTTGGTGAATTTTTCGCTACAATATCTGTGCAGTCTTCGAACTCTTTTACATCAAAATAGATATTATCCCACTGTTTATCAGACATAATAGGAGTTCCTTTATCATAGAACTCCGTAGCCTCATTCAGTTGTTTTATTTTTGCATAATAATCTAATTTATCTACAATCATAGTTTTACTACCCTATTTACTTTGCTATTCTTAATCATATTATTTCCAGTTCCAGTTCTACTAAGAACAGGAATATCAGAAGCAGAAATACAAATTGAACTTGGTGTTCCTATAAGAAGTAATTCATCTGTATTTTCTACTATTGCGGCGCCTGCTATAGTGGCTGTCAACGGACTAGGCTTAAAGGTGAGAATACCTTTGCCGCCGCGAGCCTGGATTGTGTATTCTGATATTGGAGTCATCTTACCCATACCACTTGATGTGATAATTGCGAGATTTTCTTCTTTATGTTTAATCGGGAGACCTATAACAACCTTATCTCCTTCTGTAAGTTTAATACCCTTAACACCAGAAGTTACTCTGCCAGTTGGAGTAATAGATTTTGTTTTAAATCTAATACTATATCCTTTTTCAGTAATCATCATTACTTCTTCGTCTTTAAGGAATGTTACTCCAGCTAACTCATCGCCATCTTTAAATTTGATAGCCTGCAGACCTGTTGTTTTCTTTGTGTTCTTATATTCTTCTAATGAAGTCTTTTTAATCAAACCGTTCTTTGTGAAGAATACTACATATTCAGCATCAGTTTTTCTATAAAGTGATGTAACTGCAACAACTTTTTCATCCATATCCATTTGGATAAGGCTACCAATTGTAATACCCTTAGATGCATTAGTTCCTACTGGTACTTTATCAACTAAGAATCTATACATTTTACCTTTAGATGTGAATATCATCAGAGTATCAATAGTATTAGTTGATATAGAAGCTAAAATTGAATTTTCAAGTGTCTTTACTCCTTTACCATTGCGGCGCTGAGTCTTGAAACTTCCACGCGGGATTCGCTTAATCTCTCCATTCTGACTAGCTATAACTACTACATCTTCAGGAACTACTTCTACAATCTCTTTTTCTTCTTTTGGAATTTCAATCTGTTGTAATTCTGTTCTTCTTGCATCACCATATTTAGTAACAAGAGAATCAAGCCTACCAAGAATTACTTCTTGCTGAAGATTTTTATTTGCTAAGATATTTTTATACATATCAATAGCACTAATTAATTCTTGTTTCTCTTGATTAAGTTCTACTGCTTCTAGTCTTGCAAGAGAACTAAGTCTCATCGCTAAGATAGCTTTTGCTTGTGCTTCTGTGAAGTCATATTTTTTCATTAAATTGATTTTTGCGGCGGCACTGCTTTCAGATGATTTAATCAGTGCTATGATATTATCAATATCTTCTAATGCCGCAAGCAAACCATTAACAATATGTAGTCTATCTTGAGCTTTTTGTAAATCAAATTGCGTTTCTTTAATAACACAATTTATATTGTGTTCCATATAAATCTTAATACAATCTTTAAGATTCATTTCTGTTGGTGTCTTATTAATTAATGCAACTTGATTATAAGCAAATGAACTTTGCAGATTTGTTTTACTATATAGTTTATTTGCTATTGCATCTGGATTAATACCTTTTTCACATTCAACTACAAGTCTTAATCCTTTCTTATTACTTTCATCACGAATATCGGCAACACCTGTAATTTCTTTATTATTACAAACCTCACCGATTTCAGCAATAAGATTCTCTATAGTTGTTCCATATGGTATTTCATAAAATACCAGACTATTCTTTTCTATTTTATATCTTGACCTAATCTTAACACTACCGCGGCCAGTCTTCATAATACCAGGAATATCATTCTTATTTATGATAATTCCACCGGTTGGAAAATCTGGTCCAGGTAACATTGGTTCCTTGCCCTCGGCATAATCATGAATTGCCTGAGCTACCTCTTTAAGATTATGAGGGGCCCAGTTACAAGCCATTGCAACACCTATGCCGCTGTTTGGATTACACAGAAGATTAGGAAAGATTGCCGGTAATGCAACTGGTTCTTCTTCTGTTTCATCATAGTTTGGAATAAAATCTACATTTCTTTTCTTTAATCCAGAAAGAAGTCCATCCTCGCTAATCTTTGCAAGTTTAGCTTCAGTATAACGCATATGTGCAGGACCATCACCTATGATGTTACCATTGTTACCGTGCCAATCTATAAGTGGATACCTAAGTACCCAATTTTGGGAAAGTCTAACCATCGCCCCATAAATTGAACTGTCACCATGTGGGTGCCATGTACCCATAACATCACCAACAATTCTGGCAGACTTAACATGAGGTTTTGAATTAACTCTTCCTGTTATATATGCTCCATATAGAATACGCTTTGCAACTGGTTTCAAACCATCCCTAGCATCAGGTATTGCACGGTCAGTATTAACGGCAACCGCGTACTCTATGAAGTTAGTATGTAATTCATTTCTAATATCATTCTGCATTATATGTCGCCTCCGAACTGTGTAATCTAATGAAATTCTTTCTAGGTACTACGGCGCTACCCATCAGGTCCTCGAACAGTTTTCCAGCTGCCGCCGCATCTTCTACGGTAATTTGTTTAATGATTCTTGAATCTGGGTTAATGAGAGTTTCCTCTGTCTCTTCAACCGACATCTCACCTAGTCCCTTCATTCTTCCTACCTGGTACTTTTTCCCTTTGTGACTAGCTCTATAAGATTCAAGTTCATTGTCATCTTTTAAATACTTATACTTGTCTTTTGATTCTGTAATTTTATAAAGTGGTGGAACTCCTGCATAAATATATCCATCTTCAATAAGTTGTGGACAGAAGTTCCATATGAAAGTATAGAACAAATTCTTAATATGGGCGCCATCTACATCCGCATCAGACATAATGATAATCTTACCATATCTTAAATCTTCTTTATCATAAGTTACTTTCATATTTTTTGGGTCAATAGTCAGACCAAATGCATCAATCATAGTCATAATCTCTGCATTTTTCTGAATCTTATCGAGGGATGCTTTCTGTGTATTCAGAATTTTACCTCTAACTGGCATAACTGCTTGGAATTTATTATTCCTTGCCATTTTAAGATTACCCGATGCAGAATCACCCTCTGTTATATAAATCTCACATTTACTGCGGTCTTTCGAACTACAATCAGCAAGTTTACTATCAAATTTAAGAGCCTTATCTTTTTTCTTATTTTTAGCTCTTACATTATCCCTTGCTTTCTTCGCGGCTTCACGTGCCTTTTTAGCTGCGGCCGCCTTGTCGAAGATTGACTTAATCTCCTTCTCGTTTAGGACTAGCCATGACTGGAGATTTTCTGCCAACGCCGCAGTGAATGGAGCCATATCTATCTTTGTTATTCTACTCTTGACCTGGGCATCATATGCTACATTTGGTGCAGTGATATTGAATACAATATACATTCCTTCTTGTATATCATCACCAGATAGATTTTCGTCCTTTTCTTTAAGCCATTTCTTTTCTTTAAAAAACTTATTGAACTCTCTTGTTATAACAGATTTAGTTTGTGTAATATGTTGTCCAGATTCTGTTAAACCTGTATTAACATATGGAACAAGAGTTGAAGAATAATTAGATGTATATGTAAGAACCATATCCATTTTATTCTTCCCATTAACATAGTTCATATTGAATCTATTATTAATCAGTTCTTTATCTTTAACTGCATCATCGACTAAATCATTAAGTCCATGTACAGATGAATAAACAATTTTTTCTCCATTATTATCAAGATTAATTGTTAATCCAGGGCATAGACAAGATATAGTTTTGAACAGAGTTTTTATCTTATTAATTTCAACTTCTGGATGTGTAAAGAACTGTTCAGATGGTTCCCATTCTACAATTGTACCAGAATCTTTCATGTTTTTTAATTCTGTTCTATTTTTGAACTCACCTTCAATAAAATGGATTAATTCTCCTTTACCATCTCTCATTGTTTGAACCGCTAACCAATGAGATAAGTATGTAGTAATCTTTGAACCAATACCAAATGAACCAAGTGAAGTTCCTTCATAAGTTCCATCTTCTCTATACTTACCAGAAGTATTTAACACACTAAAAGCAGCTTCGAGAATAGTCTTACCATCTTCTCTAAAGCTGTTTGGAATAAATCCTTGTCCATGGTCTCTTACTCTAACTTTTGCTCCATCAATAGAAACATCAATTTGAGAACCGTGACCTAATCTAAATTCGTCTATGGCATTAGAGATAATCTCTACAAGTAACTGGGTTGCGTATGTCGTATCTCCCGCATAGACTTGTGGACGTAACCGAGTAAATTCCAAAGGAGATAAAGATTCAATGCTATTTTCATTATATAAATTATTTTTCGTTTCTGCCATATTTACCTCTTATCTATTATTCTCTTCATTATATTAAAATTATATCATATTTTTTTAAAATTGTCAAAAATATATCATATCCCTTTATTTTTATTGCGGCGGGAGTAAAATTTAAACAAAAAAAATAGGGTTAGATGTCATACCATCTAACCCTATGGATTTACTTATTCTTCATCATTCTCATCTTCGTCATCATCATCATTATATGGATAATATTCTTTGATGACATATTTTGAGAAAAATGCTACGCCAATTGCTAAAATAGCTAACACTACCATAAGTGGAGTAAATCTATCTATAAATACTAACTTTAAGAAAATATTTTCTGTAAGTATAAATACTACAATAGATATAATCGCTATTAAAATATTAACAATTCTAAATATAATCTTATTTCTTAACCAGAACTGATAATCATTATAATACTTTTCATCAAGTTCTATATTTCTACGGCGCCATCTATTATACCAACCAAGTATAACAAGAATTAAACTTACTACAACAGTAACAACCACACAAATGAGATTAACGAGTGCCCAAGTTTCTTCTGTCTTAGCTAAAGGTATTTTAATCTCATTAATTGTTTCTGCTTTTGCAACATTATTTATTTCCTGAACCTGTGGCTGCTCCTGAGCAGGTGCCGCCGCCTTTACTTCTTCTTTTTTTTCAGTAGTTTCTTCCTCTACTACTGTTTCTATTTCAGTTGAGGTTGAAGGAATCTCTCCCTCAACCTCTTCTGCAAATGTGATAGGAGAGGTACAAACTACTAAGAAGAATGCTAGAAGTATAGAGCATAGTTTTTTTAGCATTACATATCTCTCCTTTTCTTTTTAATTTTCTTCTTCTTCGTCGTATGGTTCTTCTACAATATCCACTAATTCACCTTCTGTATCGGTGAACTCAGCTGCAATAGTAACGTTCTCTTCAACAAGTTCTTGGAACTGGATAAGAACATCATCTACCAGCTTTGCAAACATATCAAAACTGATAAAGCGCTGAAGTTGTGGGAACACAAGCAGGAACTGTTCATAGACTTGACCCAGTTTAATGCGACCAGTGCCGCTACCGAGTTCTTTTTCTGCCATTGCAACTGCATATAACAGCCAGTTTTTAACTACTTGAATCTTTTCTTCTCTTGACTTCTTAACGAATTTTCCTAAGAACATTCCAAGTGCAAAGCAAATTACGAACAGTACAATCCAAAATGCAAAATTATTAATCATCTTCGATTACCTCACCTTTCAATCCAAAACCTCCTTCAATTAATTGCTTAAATAATTGATGCAGTCCTGTTGAGGCGAGTCCTGAAACGGCGCCAGCTACAATTGATTGTAAGGTCCAGCCTAATGTTATTCCGCCGAGCAAAGCTCCTAATATAGTAACAATAGTAGGGATGTATTTGTTGTCTACATCTTTAATCCACATTTTTACTATATACCCTACAACTAAACATGCAACTACTATAATAGGCACATATAATTGAATAATAAAAGTTCCTATATCCATATAGCTAATCCTCCTTTCGATTATAGCTATATTTTATAAGAATTTTATTATCTCAATTAATTCTTTTTGCCCAGTCTTTCAATGCGTGCGTTAATTTCCTTATTCACACCTGCAAGTTCATTCATACACTGGTCAATTTCCAGCTTAAGAACCTCAATCCTATCAAGGATTCTTGTGCAGGCCTTAGTCTTTCTCATCTGAGAATATACAGTTTCAAGTTCGTGAAGTGCAAACTTGCGAACACGAATTTCATATTTATAATATGCCTTCCATGCTCTGAGTTCTGCAATGCTGCCGCCTGTAATCTCATTGAATACATCTTCATCAAGATTACAATTAGCAGTTCCAACAAAGACACCCTGCGGCGTCATCAGAGACACCTCTGAATATCCAGACTCAGGGTCACAAAAATGGTCATAAAGATATACCTTATTCTTGCTCATTCAATTTCTCCTTTATATCTGCTTTAATTTTATCAATACTTACTGGATAGCCATTTTGACTATCAACTCCGACATTATACATATACGGATTATCATTATAGAATTTATTCTGATAATGAGTATGTCCATGTAGGTTAATAAGTGGATGATGCTTTTTCACATCATCATAATTCATTGTAACAGTTGGATAATGTGAAAGATAAAAATCCCAACTACCATCTGTCACTTGAATTGCTCGTCCATGATTTACCCAACCAAGTGAATCATATAGATTAATTCTTCTTAAAGTGTCATGGTTACCGGCCAGGAAATGGACTGAGTATGGGATGCGGGAAAGCACCGCCGCCGCCCTGTCAATATCTCCCATAACTAAATCACCGAGAACCCATAGTTCATCGCCCTCATCAAGAGTAGAACAGATTTTATTGATAAGGTCATCATTCATTTCTTCTACTGAATTATAACCTCTTTTCTTCCAAATAAAATCTTTATCGTGATTAAAGTGCCAATCTGAAGTAAAATATATCATATTTTTTATCACCACCTTATATTGGATTTACAATGATTTTATCAAATCCTTCTTCTTCAGTAGGAAGAGTAAAACTGTTATACATATTCTTTATAGTTGCGGCAGGTACACGCTCCCTTCCTTCTCTTTTATTATTACGTTCAAGACATATATCTAAAGGAGTATCCATAACAATAGCTACTTTGAAACAAGGAACTGAAATATGAGATAACAACCAATGTCTTGGTTTAAAAGACAATGAAGTCTGGTCTGCATAAACATCGCGGCCGGCCGCAAGTTCTTTATTAATTTTGTTCCAGAAGATTTCATATACTTCATCTTCATGAGCAAAATAATTCTCACCATCTTCAAGTAAAGCAAATCTAATTGCATCTCTTGAAACATGGACGCCATCTTTCTTATGTTCTCTACAATAATGTGATTTACCAGAACCAGGAATACCGCATACTACATACAAAGTTGCCATCAATACTTCCCCTCCTTCTTCATACTATCAACAAAACCTTTCCAATTTGTTGTTATTCTATTGCCTTCCGAATCAAAATTACCATTATTAAACTCACATAAAAAATCTCGATAAGTATATTTACCTAAATCTCGCACTTCTACATGATTAGTATCTTCATGACAATGAATACAATAAAGTTTCTTTAAATGACCAGAGGGTCGCTGTCGATTTTCCTTTCTTGGTATATCAAATCCTCTATTACCACACTTAGTACAAAAAAATTGATTCATTCTAATTCCCATTATTCACCACCTTCTTTCATTCATATATATTATTATATCATAATTTTTTAAAAAAATAAAGGTGGAATTTTTTCCACCTTTATCTTATGAATGATATTTAATTAGATAAGCAGGGTCAACACATTTGAATGACATAGACCCATCTGGCTTTCTAAATACTACACCTTCTTTAATTTTTCCATTGACTGTTGACTTAGCACTATGTACATAATCTCTAAGTTCTTCAACAGTATCTGGAAGAGTGATTTCTCCAAGGTAAGGAACACAAGGAATATGGTATCCTTTATTAAGAAAAGTAATCATTTCTTTAGTTCCCCAACGTCCATCAGCTGATGTAATAAAGTTGAAAGCCATAAATCTATGGTCATTTAGGTCATAGTTATTTTTCTGAATACCTGCGCCGTATGTTTCACCCTGAATAGTAACCCAATCCCACTCAGGGTAATTACCAAGCATATCTTCAAGATGCTGTTTGATGTTGTACTTCTCAGCCATTTCAAGATATACATTGGTATCATAGAAGCACTGCTTGTCTGGTTTATCAAACATTACATTGCGGGAGCAGACATAGAACTCATTCTTAGCGAAAGGTCCGCGGCCGCGCTTCATGGTGAATGTTGTACTAGTTCCATCAATCTTTTCTGTCGCAATCCATGGCTCCTTATCAACAAGTACCCATGTCATATTTTCAACACGCTCTTCATCTGTCTTAGAAACCCAAGCTGGCCAATTCTTTTTGTCTTTCGCCTTGCCGAAGAAAACAAACAGGAATTTCTTACCCCAAGTTCTCTTCATTAGCCATCTGAAAGGTGCCTTAGCAAAAAGCTTACCATGACGCTGTGCCATCTTTGCATATTTATCTGGGCCTTTACCCTTACGCTTGTTATCCTCTTTGACAGAGTATACAACACCCAGTTTTTTAGTAAGAAATCTAGATTCATCATCTGGATAATGTGCCTTACCTTCATCATCTATAATGACTTCAGTTCTTACTCCACCAACCGGTTCAATTGCAGTTGACCATCCAAAATCAGATGGATGCATCAGAAGACCCTGTGAATAGAACTTTCCATATTTCTGGGTCTTAATCTTATAGTGCTTAGGTTCAAGGAACTCAAACGGTGCCGCCGCAGGAACCTTAGAATCAATTTCAAAATAGATTCCCGCATCACCAGGGTGGAACTGGCCTTTCTTAACCATGATAGTCCAGCCGCCTACGACCGCACATTCTACCCTATCTTTACCTTCTATTGGTTTAATTTCATCTATTGTTACTACATAACATAGTTCTCTTTGATTATCTTTATTTAGCATAGGCAATCTCTCCTAATTAATTTCTTCTATTGTATAATGTGAACCCATCTCAAAAATATCCAGAGCCATATCCTTGATTTCACTAGGGGTGGCATCCTCAGGTATATCGTCTACACGAACTTCGATAGTCTGTGATCCGAACATAAAATATACTATTTTATCCATAATACCTCCTATATCCAGTAATCATCACCATAATCATATGGCTGACCAAATTCATGAATCCAGTATTCTTCATCATCTATAAGTGACTCATAGCCATATTCACCTTGCGGCTCTGCTTCACATGGCGCCCATCCTTCTGGCCCAGAGAAGTGACAATAGTTAAGTGTCAAAGGCTTACCTTCATCATCAAGGTCTGCATAGTAATATCCGCATCCATCAAGACATCTCATTCAACATCAGCTCCCTTCCATACTTTGATATTTCAATATAAATATGTTCGCCTTCAATATCGCATAATTTCTTACGGTTAATCCATCCAGCTCGCAATAATCTATTTGTACAAGCCCAAAATGCACGAGGTTCTATATTAAATATTGTCACTATTTCTGACATTTCTGCAACTTGATGGGTTTTTAAAAATTCCCAAATTAATCTTGTATTGTTACTCATAAATATCACTTCCTCCTTTTAATTCTTTCAACCCATAACATTCAGCTGCATATTGACTATTATAGAGATTACATGTGCATCTCATTAAGGTACAAATCGCTACCCAACTTTCATTTCTCCATTCTTCTTTGCTGAATGGACAGTCATCATAAAAGTCTGGCAATTCATTTACAAGAAATTTCATCATTTGCTCCTTTCATCCGACATCCGCAGTTAGGACAGTAATTAAGTTGTCCTGCATATTGCTTCATACTACATACTGAACATCTTCCATAAGTATTGCCATTGGTATCTTTTTCAATTATCCATTCCCCTTGTGGTCTGTCTGCGGATGGTAATGCTTGTACTCTTTCAATCGCTTGTCTGAATGGTATAAGGCAGAACTGCAAATGGTCTTTCTGTAAGTCTTTCAGTATTTTAATTGTATCTTCCCTATCTATGGAACTCATCGTCTGCTCCTTTCAATTTGCTTCCACAGCCAGTATATGTCCACATTCCATTTCCACGGCTTCTGCCAATTCACATATAGACAATTCCTTAACCAAGTCCTGCGGTTGCCATTACCACACGGGAATTTTCTCATATACTTGATTACATCTATCAGATATTTAATCATCGTCTGCTCCTTTCATCAGCAAATGTACTTCGGTACAGGAACAACCCTTACGTCCTCGCTCCCATACACTCTTTGATGCTCAAAAGCATCGTCTTGCGCTTCATCGGCATCTTCATAAAATCCCCAAGTAGTCCATGTGCCGTTCATAAAATAGTCAAGTCTATATATCATTACCCATTCCTTTCATATCAATACCGCATTGAGGACAAAACGGTGTTACACCTCATTAATAATCATTTTCTTTCATATATAGGCTTATAGGAGATAAACGCTCAATAATTTCATCTAATTCTTGATACCACTCCATAGGAATTGGATAACCAGCTTCAGTATATCTTGTAATAGCTCTCCATATTTCTGCTTCGCGTTCTTCATCAAGGAACCAACGAGGAGTAATACCAAGTGGCGGTTTGGTATTCATATTTTTATTTCCTTTCTATCCATAAATCCAACCATTAGCAATAGATTCTTCAAAATCATTCTTATATTCAGAAGCAGTTTGATAAGTCGGTATATCCATATGAGTATCAATATATTGGAATATTTTTTGACCTTCTACAGTATATGAATCTTCTTTAGTAAAATGCTCTATAAACCACCAGATTGCTTTATCTCTATCTACATACATTCAAAATCACTTCCTTTCACTTTATAATTTATTATATCATAAAATTTTAAAAAAATAAATGGGCAACTATATTGTTGCCCAATAATTTCCTTTTAAAATATCGCTCATTTCAATAGCATTTTGAAATAGCATTATTTTCTGACCTTCACCTGGCTGCAGTGGATATACCCGAGTAGCATGATAGTGACCAAATATCCAGAAATTAGATTTAGTGATTTTATTAATATCTGAAAAATACAACTCCATAGTTTTATCTACTGTTGTCTGGTCTATCATAGGAAGAAATAAATCTGTTGGTTCATATTCAACAGGACAAGTATGTGAAAGAATAAAATCATAATGGTCTGATAAGTATGCCAGTTCCCTGCCTATGACCTGTTCTGCATCTGAAAGCTGTTCATTTTCAAACCAGTTATAATGACGCTCTAAACGATAGAACTTATCTGCTGAGTATGCACCTGGAAGAACGAGTGTGCTATATCCATTAATTCTATACACTGAAGGTACATCAAGAGCATAGTAGATATTAGGGAACTCTTTTTCACGGCGGGCCAGTCCCATGATTCCATATGCCAGGAGCATTATTTCCCATGCATCTGGATCCGTGGCGGCAAGCTTTTCCGCCCGTTCTTCATGATTTCCCCTAATAACAAAGAACTTACAAGGGAAACATCCAAACTCTTCTTTAATTACTTTCATTCTATTGGGTCTATTTGCCCAATAATTTATTCCAGAATCACCAAGTAAAATTACCCAGTCTAAACCATCTAAATTTACTTCCTTATCAAGATGACCTATAGGGGCAGTATCCCCATGTAAATCGCCTATGAAGAAAAATCTATTCATTAATTGTCGCCTCCAATCTCTTAATAATTAAAAGCATACCATCCTGTAAACCTTGCTGATACTTAGGTGAGAGTTTCTGCACGTCTGGCCGCTCAGCGAGTTCATTTCTATATTCTTCTATTGAATTTATAATAATTGTAAATAATTCTTTAGTTTCTGTTCTCATAATTTATATAATCCTTTCCGTAGAAATAGATTGGTTCAAATGTATCCAAATCTAATAGACAAGTTTTATGGGTTGCAAAGCACCCTAAATCAATATCAATCTTATGACCGCTACAATAAGTCACAACTTCATCTACTGCTGATGATAAAGTTCCATATACTCCTTTGCCTTTAGAATACATAGTAACACCTTTACGCCAGAGATGCTGTACTGGTGTATGTCCATGCACAATATATACATTGTCATAGCCTTCAGGCCATACATCGGTTAGATGATAGCGGTCCCATAACTCGTCATAAGGAAGTCCGGGGGTAAAGCCGCAATGGTTTAAAACAATCAGTTTTTCGTTACAAGAATCAATATGAGTAATTGGAAGCCTTTCTACTTCTCTAAATACCATATCAACGCATTTTGCACCATAACAATTTATAATATTTTGATATGTATCATATCCTCCATTTTGAAACCAAAGACATGAATAGGGGTCAACTTGCATTTCATGATTTTTTATGGTATAATAATCTTGTAACATTAGGGCTTCATGATTTCCTTTAAGCATAATAGTATTTGGTCTGTCTAGCATTTCGATTAAAATATCAAAACCACTTGGACCTCTATCTACACAATCGCCTAGACAGATTAAAGTATCGCTAGGACTTAAGAACTCTTTAATTTGCATCCATAACTCATATTGTCCATGCAAATCACTTACTGCATAAACTTTGTTCATAATCATCACCTTCTTTCTCATATTTTCTATAATATTTTATCATATATTTTTAATAAAGTCAATAAGGACAGCTTTGTTAAAATTACCATTATACATTTTTAAAAATTAAGAGAATACTAAGGGGGATAAAATATGGCACATTTTAAAGTACATTATGGTACGAAAGAGCATTTCGACCAAAAACCATTACATATTGGATACGCATATTTTACTCCAGAAGATGGGCATTTCTACATAGATGGAAAAATTAATGGTAGTTTACAGAGAATTTGTTTAAATCCTGTAAGAACTGTTGATGATATATATAAACATTATAATACACGATATGAGTTCCCAAATGTAGGAGAATCAGGCTACATTTATGTGGATGATTCCAATGGGGACGTTTTTTTATTTGGAATTGTTCCAGGTGTTTATACATCTATTGGTCTTGCTAATGATGATACTATTTATGGCGGCGATGCCGCCTATAAATCTAATGGAGGTATATAATGAGTAAAACTGTTAACACCAAAATTTTACTTAGAAATGATACCGCGGCTAGATGGACGTCAGAAAACCCAGTTCTTGGTAAAGGTGAAATCGGAGTTGAAATAGATACCACTAAATTTAAATTTGGTGATGGTATAACTGCTTGGAATAGTTTACCTTATGCCTCTGGTGCTGATATAGATTTAGCTAGCGCAAGTAAAAATGGTCTGTTAAGCAAAGAAGATTTTGTTAAATTACAAAACATTGAAACTGGCGCTGAAGTTAATGTAATTGAAACAGTTAAAAGAAATGGTGTTGCTTTAACACCAGATGGAAATAAAGCTGTAGATGTTACAGTTCCTACAAGGACATCTGACCTCACTAATGATAGTGGATATATTACAATTGAAGATGTTCCAGAAGGTGCTGCCGCATCAACAACAACACCACTTATGGATGGTACGGCTTCAACTGGTACTGAAAAAGCATTCGCTAGAGGTGACCACAGACACCCAACTGATACAAGTAGGGCGGCCGCATCTGATTTAACTGCTTTAACTACAAGAGTATCTACAATAGAAACTGATACAACAACTGGTTTACCAAGTAAAGCTGATAAAGCTACTAGTTTATCTGGCTATGGTATTACTGATGCATATACTAAAACAGAAATTGATGGTAAATTAGCTTCTGCTATGCATTATAAGGGTACTAAAGCTACCGTTGCTGAAGTTCAAGCTTTAACTGGTATGCAAACCGGTGATGTGTGGCATGTTACAGCTGATGGTTCTGAGTGGGCATATAATGGCAGTTCATGGGAAGAACTTGGTACCGTTATTGATCTGAGTGCATATGCAACTCAAACTTGGGTTACTAATAACTTCGCTACTGCCGCGCAAGGTAATTTAGCTGATTCTGCTTTACAATCTGCTTCTATTGCTGGTTTAAGCATTTCTAAGAATAGTAACACAATTACTAAAGCAGCATTACAACAAGCTCTTGATATAGACAATCTTGACTATTCAAAAGTAACTGCTTCAAACACTAATGGTAATATTAAAGTTGATGGAAGTGAAATGACTGTTTATACACTTCCTACAACAGTGCTGCACAGTACTGATACATTACTTCTTAACTGCGGCGACAGCACTACTAATTATCAATAAAATTTTGATGAAAGGAGTGTCTTTGCTATATGGCAGTTAAAGGATTAATAAATACGAAGATACAACACCGCAGAGATACTTCTGCAAATTGGAGTAGTAATAATCCAGTATTAAGTGAGGGAGAAATTGGAATAGATACTACGAACAATAGAATAAAAATTGGAGATGGAGTGACTACATGGAATAATTTAGCCTATGTAGATACTCAAGTCCAAATAGTGAGGTGGAACTAATGGCTCTATTTTTAGGAGATCATGCAGTAGATTTATTTGCGGGGCAACCTGTTAGATCTGATACGATTTTAGATTCATTAACGGTTACCCCAAGTTCCTCTACGCAAACTTTTACTCCCTCAACAGATATAGATGGATGGGATGAAGTTACAGTTAATCCTATCCCAGGTGAATATATTGTACCAAGTGGTACTATTAATATTACTTCTAATGGTACTACTAATGTTAGTCAATATGCTAATGCAAATGTACAAGTGCCTAAGAATGTAGAATTACAAGCTAAAACTGCTACACCAACAGAAAGTAACCAAACTGTAACTGCAGATAGTGGTTATGATGGATTAAGTTCTGTTACTGTTGAAGCAATAGATAGTGAATATGTGGGTAGTGATATAGCTAGACGTAGTAGTAGCGATTTAACTGTTAATGAAGCGAGTATTACTGCACCTGCAGGTTATTACTCTGCGGCTGCATCGAAATCAGTCGCATCTGGTAGCTTAGAAACACCAAGTATTACTGTGAATACAAGTACTGGTGTTATTACTGCTGTCAGTGCTGTTGCTACAAGTGGATATTTAAGTGCTGGAACAAATAGGGCTGGAACTAGTAGTTTAAATGTTCAAGCAGCTAAAACAGTTACACCTACGGAGTCTAGTCAAACTGCAGTTGCCGCAAATAGGTATACAACCGGTGCTGTTACTGTTGGTCCAATTAGTTCTACATATGTTGGTTCTGATATTCCAACGAGAGATAGTTCTGATTTAACAGCCTCTGGTGCTACAATTTCAGTGCCAGCTGGATACTATGATGCGGCGGCATCAAAATCAGTCGCATCAGGTAGTGCGGCCGGGCCTTCATCACTCTCTGGTTCTAGCGCTAGTGTATCTACGGGTACTAATACATTAACATTAACAAAAACTAATGTAACAACTACACCTACCGTATCGCCAGGATATGTATCTAGTGGTACAGCAAGCACAGCGACTGTTTCTTTAACAGCAAATGTTACTACTAAAGCTGCTGCAACAATTACTCCAGGTACGAGTAATCAAACTATTAGTTCTGGTACTTATTTAACAGGTACTCAAACTATTGTAGGAGATGCGGATTTGGTTGCAGGAAATATTAAAGCTGGAACTCAGATCTTTAATACGACTGGAACCTATACATCCGATGCTACCGCCGCCGCAGCAGATATTGTTAGTGGTGAAACAGCCTATGTTAATGGCTCTAAAGTAACTGGTACTTTAGTTGTACAAAAATATTATACAGGTTCAAGCGCACCAAGTTCATCATTAGGAAATAATGGTGATATATATATTCAAGCATAGGGGGTAGTTTTATGGCAATAATAAGATTAGTCCCTAGTAAGTTATATAATGCTGCAGGTACTTCATATTTATCAGTATCTAATGCAAGCAATGCTTATACGAATACAGATAGTACAACATATGCTACAGTTACTAATACATATTCCTCTACATCAAATAGATATGTATATTTACAAGGTTTTAATTGGAATGATATACCTAGTGGTGCAATAATTAATGACTTTTCAATTAAATTAAAAGCAAGTGAGTCAGGCGGCTCAACTTCTTCCTCATATAGACCGGTTTTATGTAAAGGAACTGCTACTTATAATAATGCTTATTGTAGTGCAATTACTACTACAGCATCAGTACATGAGTTTTCTTTTACGCAAGACTTTGATACTTTTCGCGATGATGGTGCAGAGTTTGGCATAAGAATTAACTGTAGAAGAGGGTCAAGAAATACTTCTGCATCGTTTTATATTTATGGTGCTGAAATTGAAGTCGATTATACCGTACCTAATCCTGCAACAGTTACATCAACTTTAACTGGTAACGGGACTATTGATCCTAGTGGAGCAGTTAGCACTTATGAAGGTGCAGAGTATACATTAACTATTACGCCAACAGATAAAACTGAAACTGTTACAGCTACTAAAGATGGTGTAGATATTACAGCTGACCTTGTGGCACATGGAGCAAGTAGTACTAATACATTTACTGCTGATGATGTAACTACTAGTGGTATACAGAGCGGTTCTTCTTATGCGCAATATGCAATTGGTCATACTGCAGAATCTCCATACTCATCAACGAGTAATATGTATGCTTCAAATTATAGTACAGGCTATGCAGAGTATTCGTTTGATTTCTCAAACATTCCGAGTAATGCAACCATTGAAAACATTGAAGTAAGATGCTATGGACATAGAGAGTCATCGACTATTGACTCATCTCACGTATCACAATGCGTTTTATATAATGGCAGTTCCGCAGCAAGTGAAGAAGTCAATTTCCCAAGTACAAGTTCTAGCATCATTACATTAACTCCAACAACAATGCCTACAAGGGCACAGCTTAACAATTATATACTTAGACACTATGTTGGTTACTATGGTGGACTTGTTACAGGTATCAGTTTTGAGGTTACTTATTCAACTGGTAGCGGAATAGACCATTACACCTATACATACACTGTAGATAGTGATGCAACAATAGCAGTAACTATAGGCGGTGGAGGAGATACCGCAAAAATATACCTTAAAATTAATGGCTCATGGGTACAATATAATAAAGTTTATAAAAAAATCAATGGTGCTTGGGTTGAACAATCAGATATAACAACTGTATTTGATACAAGTGCTAATTATATAAAAGGAAATTAGGAGGAGTTAAATGTCACAAACAGTAACGAATTTATCAACATTAAAGATAAACTATTTAACTTCTCAACAATATCAAGATGCCTTAGATGCAGGAACGATTAATCCAAATGAATTATATCTGACTCCTGCATCTGGTCGAGGCAGTACTGTTACTGTAGAACAGATTTTAACATCTGGTACACAGATAGCTACTATTAGCATTGATGGAGCACCATATATTTTATATGCACCAACTCCACCAACTAAAACAAGTGATTTAACTAATGATAGTAATTTTGTTTCAGATGCTAACTACGTTCATACAGATAACAATTTTACTACAACTGAGAAGAATAAATTAGGAAATATTGCGGCGGGTGCGGAAGTTAATGTCCAATCTGACTGGAGTGTAACATCTACTACTTCTGACGCATATATAAAGAATAAACCTAGTATTCCTCAAAATACTAGCGATTTGACAAATGATAGTAATTTTGTTAGTGACGCATTTTATGTGCATACTGATAATAACTATACTACAACAGAGAAAGATAAATTATCTGGTATTGTGGCGGGGGCAGAAGTTAACCAAAATGCTTTTAGTACAGTTAAAGTAGGAACTACAAGCCTGGCCGCGGATAGTAAAACAGATACGTTAACTATTACAGCAGGTGATAATGTTACATTAACTCCTACTGCTAATACTGATTCTTTTACTATTGCTGCAACAGATACAACATATAGTGTTGTTAGTGCGGGTACATCTACTACGGCTGGTGGATTAATGTCGCAAGCTGACAAGACTAAATTAAATGGCATTGCTACGGGTGCAGAGGTAAATGTTCAATCAGATTGGAACGTAACGTCCAGTACCTCTGATGCCTATATCAAAAATAAGCCAACCATTCCAACAAAAGTTAGTCAGTTAAGCAATGATAGTAATTTTGTATCTGATAGTAGTTATGTACATACTGACAATAACTATACAACGGCAGAAAAAAATAAGTTAAGTGGAATTGCATCTGGTGCCGAAGTAAACCAAAATGCTTTTGCAACAGTAAAGGTTGGTTCAACTAGTTTAATAGCAGATGCTAAATCTGATACTTTAACAATTACTGCTGGTGATAATATTACTTTAACACCAACGGCAAGTAGCGATACTTTTAGTATCGCCGCAACAGATACAACTTATTCAGATGTTATCGCAGGTGGAGCATCTGGATTAATGACTGGTTCAGATAAAACTAAATTAAATGGAATTGCAGAAGGAGCGGAAGTTAATGTACAATCAGATTGGAGTGTTACTTCTACTTCATCTGATGCATATATTAAAAATAAGCCTACCATTCCAAGTAAAACAAGTGATTTAACGAATGACAGTAATTTTAGTGCCTTTTCTGCAATTGTTAGTAAAACACAACCAACTAATCAATTAACAGGTGATTTATGGTTGAAAGTAGAATCATAAAAAATAAGGGATAGCTTTATGCTATCCCTTTTTCTGTTTTTAATACCGCCGCCAAGGCATCACATTTTTCACGATTCATATTATAATAATCAACAGCCCAGTCTGTAGCATAGATTTCTGCGGGAATCCTAAAATATGCAAAGTTATATTCTTTTAAATTTGATGCGGCCGCATCAAAATCTAATCTTAATCTTAATACTTTTACCTCTCTTGCTCTGGCAAGGCTTTCATCATATGTAAAAATATGACCTATTTCATGCAGTATACCAAGTACATCTGCATCCATATCGTATTCTCCATATTCTTCCCCAATAAAATCCATAAACATTTCACTTTCTTCTTCTCTTGGATTAAGAGGAATAAATACACATTCATTTTCTATGTCAACACAAAACTCAGATGTATTGAAATCTACATCTATGAAGTCATCTATTGACCAAACGAAATCTTCAATTGCTCTGCGAACTGTGTTTCTCATATTACCATAAGTCCTCACTCATTAGCCTATCAATACGTGGTTCCTCTGCAGTCTCTACCAACTGACCGCACTCATATGCATGGTCTGCAGCTTCCCAACGGTCAAGAAATTCACCCTTATCAGTAAGAAAACCTTCTGTTTCAATAGTATAATCTTCTATATCAAATTGTTTTAATATTATATCACAATCTTTATGACGATGAACTGGCATTGTTTGTTCTATTGTAAGTCCTACTTCATCTTTATAACTATATCTTACTGCTGCACTTACTATCATCTTTTTTCTCCTTTCATTTTATAATTTATTATATAATAAAAAATTAAAAAAATCAATAAAAAAATGGGGCAGCCGCAATGCAGCCACCCCTATATGTGGAAAAGAAAGGAAATGATTATTTCTTTCTAATAGCATAAAAAATAGGCAGTTATTATTTTGTTTGTGAACTGCCAGCACAAAGTTACGAAAGGAGGTATTCTTATGCGACGCTTTTAACATCGCAGGGAAAGTAAGATTTTCTTTATCTTACATATATATTATATCAAAAATTTTTGTAAAAGTCAATCTTGTGTTTCAACCGGATTGACTACCGCGGCCGGCTCTGCTTCATCATGTGCAAGGACTGGATGAAGAAGATTTAACACTCCCGGTCTTTGTTTTATGGTGTTAGCCACTTGTGCTGAATCATTACTAGTGATACTGTCATGTTTAACAATATCTGTTAGTTTTTCTGGTTCTATTGATCTCATTCTTTCGTTTCCTCCCTAAATGGTCGCAGGTCTGGGTAACGATCCCAGCGGGCCAATTGGCGACGGATTTTGGAGCTTGGCTTTAGAATTGCACTAAATAAAACTTCTATCAAGTACCAAACACAGTCCGCCCCGCCTCCTTAACGGTCTACCCTGCGATATTGAATGGCGGGGAGCACAGGATTCGAACCTGCGAGGGGCTTACGCCCCTAACGCCTTAGCAGGGCGCCGCTTTCAGCCACTCAGCCAACTCCCCATATACGAACATTAGTTCGTAAGATTTCTGAGTTGTCGCTCAAGCTTTCGTACAACCTCAGGATTCTCTGTGTGCTTACCTCTAGCCTTTACATTATTAAGTCTAACTTCAAGTACCTGTTTCTTCTGTTCTCTTGTCATATGTTTTCTCCTTGGGTTTATAAATACTTCCATTTATATCCATATGCACTTTTTAAAAATTATATGGGTTCAGTGACAGGACTCTAACCTGCAATATCCAGAGCCACAATCTGGCGTGTCTAACAATTCCACCACACTGAACATATTATATTTGGTACTCCCAGTAGGATTCGAACCCACAATACCTGGTCCGTAGCCAGGTGGTTTCTCCATTAGCCTATAGGAGCATAAAGTGGAGTTTATCCGGACCTCCACTAACCCTATATTTTACAAGTGGGGTTATGACTTGATATATTAATTGCAATTATATATTGGTGCGGGAAGAGGGATTCGAACCCTCACGACCTTGCGGTCAGCGGATTTTCTTACTACTCCGTGTCACCACGGCCGCATTACACCAAATGCGTTGTAGTCTGGACTATATCTTCACCATATATCTCTACTTAGGTGGTAGGTGTATAGTCTCTACACATTTATTTTGGGTTAATATTTTTTCCTCTATATGTATCGGTTAAAGCATGACAATTAGGACATAAATAAGTTAAATTATTAATTTCATTATTAGTCCTATCACCATCTTTATGATGTATTTCTAAGGCAATTTTACCATATTGCCAATTTCCATCACAGCCGCAACAACTACATCTATAAGGAATAATTTGATGACGTTCAATATATCCACGTAATACTTTTTGAGTTACAGGACTATTTTTAACGAATACTTTATCTAAAGTATATTTTTCTCTAGAATTGGGATTCCTATTTCCTTTATTCCAGCCTTGTCCTTTAAAATGGGATATATCAATTCCATCTTTTTCAATGCGTTTTTTTAAAGTTGCTTGGCTACCGCCGCCACTCATATTCATTTTTCTTAATACTTCCGCATAAGAAAAACTATCATTACAAAACGCTTGAATTTCTTCTGTTGTATAATCTGCTACTCTCATATTATATCTCCCTTTTCTTTTGATATATAATATGAAAATCAACTCTGCCAAATTATACTACTCTGCCCAAAAATTTAGCTCGGTATTGTCTCAAGGAGAGTTTCACCGAATTAGCCTACATTCACATTAGAAATTTCTTATCTAAGTGCTCAATTTTCTAAGTCCGCTGTGTCTGCCATTCCACCACTCCCGCATAGAAAAATTAGCGGCAGGTGTGCACCCCATACCGCAGTTGTCAGGTAACCAACCTCAGGACTTAAGCCTACCCTGAACGCAACGCTTATACTTTTAAGACTCCCTAAGCTAGAACTACGGTCTTCCCTCTTTAGACCAATACCAAACAATTGTGGTCTGGTGGGTGGAGCAACGAATGGGACTCGAACCCATGACACCGTGCTTGGCAAGCACGTATTCTACCAACTGAATTACCGCTGCATAAAGTTAAAATAAAAAGTCTCCGAAGAGACTAGAGCTGAGACACTTGACTCTTTAACATACCATTTCTTGTGGTTGGACACAAGTTGTCACATAGCCGATTAAACTATAGGTATGACTGACACCAGTTTCAGTGGCTACTGGCAAACTCTTACTCTATGCTTTCATAGATTTCTTTTCATCACATGCTCGCTTGCGGCGTTAGGAGATTGCGGTCTCTTAGCGTTGCAACTACTCAATACTCTCTCACACTTCATCTTGCGGATTCCATGCGCGTCCATATTTCAGAACGATAAGTCAGTTTTCAACATAGAGTCGCATACACTTTTGCTTACATTCTGTTAATACCACAGGACTCGAACCTGCACTATTCGGTTTATCATACCGATGCTTTACCCATTAAGCTAAGTATATGCTTTTGGACGATGGGGTATGCGTTTGAACATCCGTACCTTTTGAGCACGGCCCATTCGCCACCGCCCTGCTCGTTCTTTGGAAAGAACTCACTTCTCCCGTTCGCACCTATCTTTCGATTTAAGATGCTACTTTGTTCGATGAACCCAACACTTGTGTCTCCCAACACTCGCATCGCAGAACCAATATTGCTATCCCTGGATTTCTCCATTGAAGGCCGCCCCTCAACACGACCTTTACTCATCATATGTCTCAGCAGTTGCCCTTGACACTTAGTAGAGCATAAGCACCTATTGGTTTTCTGTTGAACTCCTTGCGAAGTCGCAATTACATTGACTTGTAATCACTTTATCTGTATTACTACATTTATCTAACGACCCGAAACCAGCCGAAAAAATATTTAATTTTTTATTTTCTGTATATATATTATACAAAAAATTTTTTAAAAAATCAAGTTTTTATTGGTGGGTCACCTGGGACTCGAACCCAGACTAACTAGTTCCTAAGACTAGTGCCTCTGCCAATTGGGCTAGCAACCCAAATAATTTATATGTAAGGTAACAGGGGATCCGGAATCGAGAGACGGCTGCCTGTATTTTTATTTCTCTCTCAACCTTACATATATATTATATAATAAATTATTTAAAAAATCAATTAAGGAAGTCTTAAGATAGCTTCCAAATATACTTGCAACCTCCTATCATACTTCTCAAGTTCATGACCGGTCTGCCGCAAATACGTGGCTATATTAGCCAAGAAGTCACACAGAGCATCGTGAGAGTAAAGATGTTTATCTGCCAATATCTCGTCTATAACCTGTGCGAACTCTAAATTATTTTCCCAGATGTGTTTATCCTTACCCATAAAGATTCTCCTCTTGTGGCTAGAATGGTCGGAGACGAGGGATTTGAACCCCCGACATCCTGGTCCCAAACCAGGCGCTCTACCAAACTGAGCTAGACTCCGATAATGTGGCACATATAGTGCCACAAACTCCTTGTACCTCTTATATATTTAAAAGGGGATACAATCCCCATTACTGAGGAAAGCGTGGATAAGTTCCACGGGACTATTGATTCAATAATATAATCTCTACTACTTCTACGGATCCAACTATTTCCGAAATTTCATGCGTAAGTAGTATTGTTGTATCGGCTATCTCATCTTGGCCGACCTGGGACTTCAGGCGAAGAGATTTCCTAGATGCTAAACCGGCATCATCTAGGCTTGCAAAAATATTATTGAATGATTATACAGACACAAGTCTGCAATGGAGCCGGATCCCCGTTATGCTCGGAGGACAGGAGGTTACAAATCTCCCGTTTTACTGATTAAACTAATCCGGCATAAAATGAGAACTAAATCTGTTCCCATTCTGTATCTGTATAACTATTAATTTCTTTTTTCTTAGTGGGTAAATTATATTGTTTACACCATTTTCTAATAGCATTATCTGTAACCCCAAATTGTTCTCCAATTTTTACAAAAGAGGTTGAACGTATTAATGCTTTTAATTCTGTTCTATCAACAGGTTTTATTGTAATACGTGTTTTATTTTCACAACTTTGGCATCTAGTAGAACCTATACCAATCTCTTTACCACAATCAATACAATGATTGACTTTACGCACTTGTGTACGCTCTCTATCAGAACGATTTAAGGCTTTAAAATTTGGTGTTAAAGCATGACAATTAGGACACAATACTTGTAAATTTTCTATCGAATTATTTAGATAATTACCATCTATATGATGTATTTCTAATGGAACTTTATGAGTTGTAGGATTAACTTCTCCCCATCCACATTTCTCACATTTATAATTATGTTGTTCTAATAAATAATTTCTTACTGTTTGAGAAATAGAACCATCAGCTTTAGTTCCTGTTGCCTTACCTTCCAACCAATCTTGTACAGCCTGTGCTCTTCGTCCTGCCGCGGAACAAGATTGAGAACAATATTTAGTTTGACCACTAGTTAATGCTTTTCCACAAAACAAACATGTTTTCATCATATTTTCCTCCTATATATTTTCTATATAAGATAAAAATTCGAACGGTCATTTTAAATTTTTTTGTCCAAACGTAGGTTCATTTTATGGAGCGTGATCTCAGAGTTGAACTGAGCCTAGTGGCTTTGCAGGCCACCCCCTCGCCGCGAGGAAATCACGCATATGGTTGCAGAGGTCGGTGCTGCCCCGACTCGTTCGAGGTTATGAGCCTCGCTAGAATACTGATTCTACACTCTGCAATAAAGTGCGATACCTCTAATCGGCCTACAGTAATCGCACACCTCTATTTTAACGTCTAGAGCCGACCTGGACCTCAGGCCCTTACGTCCTGCTTTGAAAGCCTAGGTATTTTTTCAACCATAGTCCATAAAGGGCTTTAGGACTCATTCTATGTAGCTGACAGTATTTCAACTTCCCCACTCATAGAAGATGGTCAATATTTTTATACCGCATCATCCACTCTGCGGTTAACCCATCTACTCGATTCAGCGTGAAGCTCTCTTCTCCTATGGGTTTTTAAATAAATAAACTTGCAAGTTAAGCCTTAAGGTTGGCAAGCCGCACATCTGCGTAAACCCGTTTTGCTGCAGGTATATTATATTGGTCTTAAGGTCAACCAACCGCGCATCCGTTTACCCACTTATTTGCTATCGTGCCTGGCTGAGGCACCTGGGTTCGAACCAAGACCGTGAGAGTCAAAGTCTCATGTGCTGCCATTACACCATGCCCCAATAAATAGTAGGTTACGCCTACAAGTCGCACAACTTTTCTCGCCCTTGTGATTATGCGCCGGCAGCAACACATTTCGTCTCAGGTATCTAGCTCCGGAATCAACCATCTTCCCGCAATGCGGTTCCTATTGGAGTGCCATATGAGGCTCGAACTCATGACGTCAGCTTGGAAGGCTGGCATGTTACCACTACACTAATGGCACACATGCACAGATTTTTTTAACCTAGGATTCCAAGAACCTGTAAACTTGGGGTTTCAAATATCCTACTCAGTTGCTTTCCGTAACGTACTCACACCTTTGGTGATATTTGAGAAAAATGGCGGTTCGACGGAGAATTGAACTCCGATCCATGGCGTGACAAGCCATTATCCTAACCACTGAACGACCGAACCATATAAAAAGGGGGTATCCTATCTTCCCCCAAGTTTGCGCAGAACATTCTCTGGCGGGATGTCGCGTGTTCTTTGCAATTACTAATAATTGCTTATGCAAATATACATCTAAGAGACTTTCACCTTACTTTCAGATACCTTCAGATATATTCAGTCAATGGGGAGACACATCCGAAGACTAGGGAGCGACCCTAACCTAACATGCCCCAGCCTTAAGCGGCTAACGTCCCATATGGGATTGCTTACCCATACCTTTCACCCACCTTACGGCAATAGAATGGTTAAAAACTTGACCATTTTCTTTTAAACCATACTGCTTTGTCTTGAGCTACTTGGAGTTGCATACAAGCCTTATACACGAATTTCTTCGCTTCATGACAGAAGAGATTATTGGTATTTCGGAGGAGTGGCCACAGCACCACCTGTCGATGCCCTAACTCCGATTCGGCAATTGCTATTAACAATTGCTTCTATTGTTCTCCCGACTCGCACACTACCTTTACCTGCGATACCGAAAGCGCTACACCTTAGGTTTGGGGGTTCACCCTCTTCACTACATCGGTCACCCTTTGTAGCACAGCCGTCTATCCTTAGGTATCCCTAATTCGTTCGACCTGACCTTTTTAGCGCACCTCAGCACGTTGGTTCAACGCATCTTCACTGAGTTCTTAGTATATATTTGCAAAAGCAATTATCAAGGTACTGTAAGGTTTTTTAATTTCTTTCTCAACCTTACATATATATTATAGCAAAAATTTTTTAAAAAAGCAAATGTTTTTTATTTTTACTATATGGTGAGGATACTGAGATTCGAACTCAGGACTCCCAAATTAAAAGTTTGGTGTTCTACCAACTGAACTATATCCTCATAAAAGAGGGTCGGACACATCCTCACCCCTTAAGAAAGCTCCGCAGAAACTTTCCGTTTTTCACTTTGTATATATATTATATAATAATTTTTTATAATTTTCAATAAAAATGGTACCCCGAATAGGATTCGAACCTATGTATGTACGCTTAGAAGGCGTATGCCGTAGTCCACTTGGCGACCGGGGCATAAAATTGCGAGTAAGGATTTGCACCTTACATGGGACTATATCTTTCAATAGCTATACTTGCGTATCAGTTTTAAATTACCGCCGACTCCATTGCATACTACGGCTTAGTACTGCCCTTCTGTTCTGCCTCAATGAGTCCTTGTGCAATTCGGTACTCATTTACTACACCTCATCATTACTGATTAAGGTAAGCGTCTACCTATTCCGCCATCGCAATTAAAATGGTCCATGGGAAGTTTATTACTAGGAATCATCGCGAACTTCAATTTCCCCAAGTAAACGTAGCTGCGCAGAATACGGAATACCCAGACGCCCTAGACCATGGTGGTACTCTGTGGTGGATTCGAACCACCGACCTCTAGTTTGTAAGACTAGCCTTCTCCCACTGAAATAACAGAGCATATTGGCAGGGGCACTGCTAATCGAAAACAGGACTTCGTATTTGGAGTACGACATGATACCACTTCACCACGCCCCTATAATTACATAACACAATCTTGATTAAATTTTTTGGTGCTTGGGGATGGAGTCGAACCATCGTATGTGGTTTTTCAGACCACCGCGCCGACCGCGTACGCCACCCAAGCATATGGTGATGCCGACAGGATTCGAACCTGCGAATGTCTGATAGAAAGTCAGGTGAGTTAAGCCACTTCTCCACGGCACCATAAAGCGGCACCTATGGTACCGCCGCAACAATAGAAAATGGATTCAACGAATTGTAACTGAGGTAGCTTACGCGGATTTGTTTCCGTTACATAAAGTTTCTGTCGTCCACCGCCGCCTTCTGTGGTGTCTCTCCACTGCTTTCCATATCTTATTCTCTTCTCTCTATTGCTGTTTACTTAATTTCCGTTTCTCTCCAACCAAATATAATTACTTCCGCTATCTACTTTAAGTGAAAAAGAATAGAAGCCGTTGCTAAAAGTAACATCTCCTTCAAATCCACTTGGAGCCATTTCATGCTTTTGATTCCAATGTTCTGCCGCATAAAGTTCGGCTAATGCCTTATTAGCGTTGAACATATTTAATTCATACTTGTGCCATGGAATCTGAATTATATATTCCGCATAAGTAAATGGAATAAAGAACAAGATTTTAGAAGTAATACTCGTGATAACATACTGATCTTTTCCGCCTTCTTGCTCTAATAATTTATAATGTAGAGTATCAGAAGTTGGAATTGGGTAATCTGTTCCCCAAATATCCGCGCCTTTCTTCTCTCCTTCAATTGCCGCAACATACTTTATATATACTTGTCCTTGAAGTCGAGGGAAGAAAATTTTGCGGAGTAATTTCTTCCACTTTCTCATATCTTTTCTCCTATTGAAAAAAATGAGGGTTGCTTTGCGTCCTTTTATAGCGTTTCCCACTAAAGCCACATATCACGTTTATTTTACCTCGATTAATATTTTACTTCCACAGAGTCATGGAAGAGACGTGCCGGTGGTAGTTGACCCACAATCCATGATAACGCTCTAAGAGTTTTCTTTTTTAAAGAGGTGAAAGCAATGAGTTAAAATCTCCTCATATGGTGGACCAACAGGGAATCGAACCCTGAATTCCTCGGTGCAAGCGAGGGGTTATCCCGTTTAACTACCGGCCCATATGGTAGACAGGGAGAGGTTTGAACTCTCGACCTCGCGCTTATCAGGCGCGCGCTCTGACCGACTGAGCTACCCGTCTATAGTGGTGGACCATCAAGGATTTGAACCTTGGACCTGAGGTTTATGAGACCCCTGCTCTAGACCTAACTGAGCTAATGGTCCAATGTGCGGCACAACCCGCACGAGAAGGGGGACCTCCCCTTGAGTTCCCCGTCGTAACGCCACAGGTGGTGGGACCCAGCGCTGAGCCCTCGATAGATTTTCCACTTAAGGTGATGAATATCTATAAAACGAACCTTAAGTCTCCCCGACCGATGCATCGTTTAACAGCTGCAGGCGTTATCCTCACGGAATCCCCACTCTTCTGTATCGGTTTGACTTAATTGAGCAGTTTCTGGACCTGCTCAGGTCGGTGGCGGAGAGCCAGGGAGTCGAACCCTGTAGACTAACGTCACCCTAGTTTTCAAGACTAGTTCCTAACCGTTCGGGTACTCTCCATATGGCGGTTTCAGTAGGAATCGAACCTACATCAATGCGTGACTCGCATTATAATGAATTCTTTAAGTACCCACCATTATACTATGAAACCTGGCGGGAACACTAGGACTCGAACCTAGGACATCTGCATTAACAGTGCAGCGCTCTACCAACTGAGCTATGAACCCACAAATGGCTTGAACTACGTCCTCAAGCCAAGTATTTTTTATCTCTCTCAACCTTACATATATATTTTATCAAAAATTTTTAAAATTTTCAAGAAAAGATATATTTTATTTAATTTCTTTCCAATAAAAACTTCCCATTTTTGTTGATATACACTTTTCATAATCAAAATCTGGGTCTTTTACATCGAATTTAATATCTTCTAATACATTAATAATGGTTGATGGCGATATTGTAGTAATCGCATCAGAATCAAGAGAATTGAATGAATAGAAAAAATATCCATCCTTGAGTTCTGGATCATACATCATAATACCTAACATTCTATCATTATAATAGAAATGAGCTTCTTTCATAATGCCCCCTTCCAAATGAAAAGATGCGGGAAGGGCGCCGCCGCATCTACTTTCTTATATAAATTTTCCTGCAATAATCAAGATAATCATCAAGAGTTGGATAACGCTTCTTAATATAAGCGTTATTCTTTGCAATCTCAGTATAGTAATAATTTACTACATCTTTTTCATCATATCTGAATCTAAAATCGCATATATTCCAACTACAATAAGCTTTCTTATATGCCCCATTCTGATAAAGAATATTTTTATTTCTGCGGAAGGTGCGATTTGCTCTGCGTTTACCCTGGCCGCTGCGCTTATTGTCTGTAGCGTATGCGTTTTTCTTATAAGACCTTGACATTGTAATTATTCTCCTTTTCTGTTTAAAATAATTACATTACTCTGCCCTCCTATATACAAAATATTTTTTATTTCTTGCGATTCTATTGACATCAAGTACAAATTGATGAGCATCCTTATATTTATCAAAATTGAAAATCAGCAATGAGTTTCTTTTGTCCTCATACTGAACAAAATTGATAATATTAGCATGATATTGATTAATGAGCATTAAAACATAATCTTCTAGATGCAACCCAAATAACCTGGCTGGTTCCCACCAGCCACTAAACATTTGAGTATCTGCGGCATACCATTTACCTGAAGCAGATTGCCACTCATTTATTTTTAGAATCTGTTTTTCGTTTATACTCATTATACATCTGCTCCGCTCTTATATCCGCATCGTGTGCTACGCAACAATAGGCGTAGCACACAAAACCACATATAAGTAATCCACCAAGTACATATATCATTAGATTAATCCTAAACTAGCCATTAGCTTTTCTACATTTGCTTTCTCTTCTGCGGTAGGTTCAGATGAAACCGGGGCCTTAGATGCGGCCGCAGGAGCCTTTTCAGCACCGCCGCCATCTTCCCAATTCATATCAACAGAACTACCAAGAATATCCTTTGCCGCAGTAAGAGCAACTTTTATCTCTATTGTTTCACCATTTTCTTCCCATGGAATACGAAGAGTTTTCGCATCAGCCATAAAGCTATTTGGGAATACTTCAAGCATTTTCTTAAATATTGCTTCCTTAGCAATTGACCCTTTCGCCATATTTTTCTCCTTATTCTTTATTATATAAATATTATATTATATTTTTTCAAAAAAATCAAAAATTCGGTTTTGGTTTGGTAATTTCGGGATTTTCCTTTGATTGCGGCAGATCAGCCCCTCTAATGTCTGATGGTATAATGATTTCAGCCTCTTCTAATGATTGACTTAAATCATAAAGCGTTTCACACATTGAACATGAGCTGCCATACATGCACTTTCTATTACACTCTACTCTGCGGCGGCCCCATTGCGGAATAATATATCTACTATCGTATGTCTTTTGGTTAATTGGAATAATCTCATTAAGGGGGCCATTCCATCTTTCCGCACGATATGCTTTAACAAGTATGTTAACTATATGAGGTTCACCATAAAATTCAATAGTATCAATATATTTGCCATATAGTGGTACATCTTCTGGGCGAATAAAATATTGCCAATAACTTCTATATATTGGATTATCTTCTGCTCTATAAGCATATATAGAACGAACTTTCATATTTAAGCTATCTGCGATAGCTTTGCAATGTGGTAAATCAAATCCAAGTTGAGCACTTATGAAGAACTCAGATGCACCTAAAATTTTGTATGTGTATATATCATCATACGTCATTGCGGCGTTGGTGAAGTACCAGTTTATACCTAGTTTCGGGACGGTCTCTAGCGCCGCCGCATTGTTCTTATCAGTTCTAATACTAAACTTAGATGAATCTCGTAAATTTGCTACCGCCGCAATAAGCTCCTTGCTAGGTCCAAGCATGCCTATGTCTAATGTAACCCTTTGATCTGGATGCATATCTATGAAACTTTGTAGCAGTGCTTCAGAACGCCCAGGATTAAAGTCTATTACTAATTCTTCTATTGTGTCCAAATATTTGGATTCTTTGTTGAATGGTATACAATAATTCATTATATCTCCTTATATTTTAAACATGGAAGTGTCGGGTAATAAATCTTGAATTTGTATATTATTAAAGTGTGTGTATGGAATACGTATTAATGTAACATTGTTTTTCTTACACCAATCATTTTTATACTGATCTCTAGCTTGAATTTCAAGAAGGGGAGTCCATCCAGGTTTTTGTCTATAATGTTGTTCTCCATCATATTCAATACAGGTATTATAATTTGGTAAGAAAAAATCATAACGCAGATAACCGTGGGTTTCTGGATAAATACAAGAAGCAAAACTTTTTTCTGTTTCAAAATCAATATTATTATTTACAAGTAATTCTTTAATTTTATTCTGCCCTTTTGAATTACCTACGCATCCACAGCTTGAAGTATTACCCGTAGTTAAATTGTTTAAAGGAACAATAAGATGTGTATGATTTTCACAATCACATTCACACTCCCATAAACTAACATGATATTTATTAATACCAACATTTTTAAGAGCAGTCAAATGACCAAATTTTTGGCCAGTTAAATCTGCTCTTTTTCCTATATTGTTTTTCATCCATTCTTTAGCAACTTCTTTTTGCCTACATCCACAACTAGTAGAAGCTCCACTCCTTAAATGTGCGCCTTTAACCTCTTTACGCGTACCGCATGAACATTCACACAACCAATATACTGCATTTCCATGATTAGGGACTCTTTGTAAAACCGTCCATCTTTCAAATTTTTGTCCTGTTAAATCTATAAATTTTGGCATAATATTTCTCCTTTTTATTATACCAAAACTATCTTAACAGTTTTGGCTTATCTTGCCCAACTAAAAAAGATGAGGAGAGATAAACTCTCCTCATATTTAAAACTAACAATTATTCTTCATCTTCCATTTCTGGAATAGCTCCTGCAAGAGCGTAAGCCATTACCTTTTTTTTGTCCAGTTTGACCTGCATCTTGCCTGCAACGCCTTCCTTGACCAGCTTAGTAAGTCTTGCAACTACCTTAGCTCTAGTCACCTCATCGCCAGCATCCATTACCTTTTCAGTAATATCAGCCGCAGTCTGAAGGTCTTCAGTAAGTACTGCCGCAATAGCATCCTTAAGTGCATCGCCAGCTGCCGCCTTGGAAGCCTTGCGCTCCTTAGCCTTCTCAGCCTTTCTTTCAAGCTGTTCAATCTGAACCTCGCAGAACTCTACGATGTCCTCTCTCTTAGCTTCTCTTGCCATAGTGATAATGTCTGCGTAAATGTCTCTCTTTGTAACTCTCTTTTCCATAGTCGTTTCACACCTTTCTGTTAAAAATGATATTTAAGATTTCCTTTACCTTACATATATATTATATAAAAAATTTTTAATTTTTTCAAGGACTAGTTATCTTTAATTGGCTTATTAACAATTACTTTAACGTCCTTTATAATTGCGAAATCACCAGCCTTTTCAAAGTCAGTGAGGTCAAGACATGACCATTCATCATGATAAACTAATTCAACATTAATAAGTTCATCGTCACCATACATATTAACTATATTTTGCATGGCATCAGCATAAGTTTTAGCTACAGTAATACCTATGTTAACTCTTGTTTTTTGGTCTAGTTCATCCCACCAATGAACCCTATATTCATACCAGTACATAAACACCTCCTAACTATTATAACCGCTATAATCATAAATTTTTGGAACAAATGTGCCTGCCGCATATCCATAATTTCCATTATGAAGGTCTTGTATGGAGTAATCAGCTATAAAGTCATTAAGATGCTTTAAACTTTCTTCTCCATAAAGGAACAGACCCGCCGCAAGGAAACGAGTATCCAGTGGCCAAAGTGAACTTGTCTTTGATTGAATTTCATAAGCCTCTATTTCAAGTTTTCTTGTTATTGGTGATTTTGCATCTTCTTCGGGGGACTTATTCAATCCTTCACACTTCTCCTGGATATAAATTGGATGATGACACCAATTGACTAAAAATTTGGTCAGTGCGAAGAACTTATCAATTCCCTCTTGAACAGCAATCTCACTCAACTCTGCTTCCGCCGCGCAATAATCCCATGTATAAGAATCGGACATAGGAAGATACGCTCCTTCAAAAGGAACTACATCATCACCATTATAATTATCTTCCCAATAATCATGCGTAAAAGGAATTTTGATAACATAATCATATCCTTCTGGTGGAATAATAACACATTTTGTGCATCCTGTTGAAGCTTCCCAACCAGATGGAAGATAATCCTGAATCATACTAATATCAGCGTAGCTAAATGGCTGACCTGAATCAAAGTAATTATCCAGTTCCGTATTATTTAAGACTTCAATAATTTCATGTATATCGTAGTGCATAAATAAAAAACCTCTTTTTCATTTTCTATAAAAATTATATCATATTTTTATAAAAAAATCAAGAGGTAGAGTTCTGCGCCCTACCTCCTGCCGCGTGTTATAATTAATCCATATAGATTTCTTTCCATTTAGAATCAAGAACTTCAATAGCTCTGTCATAAAGAGTATTCAGAACTTCTATTTCTTTTGCAGTTAAGCAACAGTCATAAAATAGACCATAAACCTCAAGTATATCTTTCTTATCCTCTTGATAATCAAGAAAGGCTTGTAACAACTTTTCTGTCTTTGTCATGACCAAAAACCTCCGAAATATAGTATAATTGCTATAAGAAGTGCACCTATAACTGTATCTTTTGCATCAACTGGGTCTTGTGGTTTCCCATGACGACTAACGCTTACACATACAGAAAAAATAAGCCATGCTGCCATAATAATTCTCATAATTGTTACTATCATAATACCTCCTAATACTTATTTGCTATTGACTGAAATCTTGCTCTATCGAGAGCAGTAAGGTCAGCTTCTGTAAGGTCATGATTCCATATTGCTCTATGGAACTCATCAGTTACATCATCATAACCTCTACGCAGCGCATCTTCAAATTCCTTCTGCGCAGCGTTAATGCGAGCCTGCCGCGTGTTTACAAGATTATCATATCCAGAAGCCTCTGCCATAAATGGAAAATATCCAGATTTTACCATATCATTAAAGTTCATCATTTACTCCTTCCGTTTCTGTATAAAGTGGACAATATTCTGTCCAACGAAGATTACTTATTGTGAAGATTCTTTCTTCTATTGGTTTATTATCAAGATGTCTAAAACATTCTTTGCGAGGACATTCTATGCTGTTCCCGCACCAACAAATATCATAAGCGAACATTAAAAATCACTTCCTTTCTTTATATAAATATTATATCAAAAATTTTTAAAAAAATAAATGGCGGGATGGCCGCCATTTAGCTTGTTGTTTTTATAATATCCAACCTACGATTCTTAATTCACTCTTGAGTCCAAAAGCACCCCAGAAGTTATCTACAAATTCCATATAATTAATCATACGAGTTGCAACACCAGACATAGGATTTGGCATTGTTTGTTCTGGAACATCTTCCCATTTTGTGTCGCCTTCTTCAGTCCATATAGTTTCCATTGTATCATAGTCTTTTACTATTGGATATTCTTTAATGTAAAGAAGTAGGTCAGCAAGAGTGAAATAGAAAGCATTTGGTTTAGAAATATGTTCTTCTCCATCAGAATCATGCCATATATCCCAACATTTTCTATATACTTCAGTTACTTCTGGAGAAGCATTAACTGGGAATATGCGACGAACTCCTTCAAATTCAGGGAACTCATCTGATGAATGATTGATGATATTGAATACATCATAAGTAGCATTCCAAGGCCAAAAATCAATTTCTTCTGTTTCACCGTGTCTATTGATTGTATAAAGTGTTTGTTTTTCCCATGAGTTAGTTTCGATATTATATTTTTCTATATAGAAGAATGGTGTTCTTGACATTGTATCAGCTCCTTTCTATAGATAATCGTCATCATCATCTGAGTATATATCAGCAAGAGTGATTCCTGTGAATACACCCCACATTCCGGCCCATGTCGCGAAGAAGTTAGGACCAGGATAAAATGTTCCTGCCGCAACACTAAATATCATCATCATGGCACATAGAACGGTTGGTGCCCAATTCCTCGATTTCATTTCTTAACTCCTTTACCTCTTGTTTAAGATATTTTATTTCTTTTATAATCAGAATTATTCGTTTCTTTTGACGAATTACTTCATCCAATGTATTGTGGGCAACTGCGGCAATAGCATAAATTTTATTGTCTGCCCATAAATCTTTTATATTGATACGCTCTTGAAGTTCACAACAAATGTTTTCTATGTCATCAAGGCGTTCTTTTAGTAATTTCATTGATGCCATTAATTACAAATCTCCTTTTATTTTCTATATATATTTTATAATATTTTTTTAGAAAAATCAAGAGAAGCGATGAGTTGACAAGATGTAAGATTTTTGTTATAATTAAGTATGATGAAAAAATAATGTAAAAAAGGAGGGCGGCAGTGGCTTAGGCGCAGCGTCATAGCAAGGCCCGCCGCGAAATAAATGGAGATATCAAATTTAATAATTGAAGATGATATGATTGAAGCTATGTGGCTTCAATTAGCTGAATATGGTGTGTTTATAGATAATATAGATGATGATGGTCATATCTGGTTTACTGTACCGCGCCATAGTGATTATAAAATAAAAGCACGACAATATATACCGGGAGTGGGTGTTTCGTCTGGCGATTATGACATTGAAATGGCTGGAGAGTTCTTACGAGAGTTCGCCAGCAGTTTCTTTAAAGAGAATGGATTAGAACCTCATGGTGGTATACGAGATAGCGATTGGTATCAGATGACGGGGCAAGTTAGAAAGTATCAAGAAGAATCCGATATGAAGAAAGACGGTCCGAAATTATTGAGGGTGTGATATGATGTTTCAGTTAGTTTGGGATGTGATATGGGCAGTTATTGCGGCTGTCCTATTTGGCGCGACTTTGGCTAGTCCAGATAGAAGTGCTACTAGAACTATTGCACTTTTTTGGTTTTTATTAGGAATTTTTGGTGCGGCAGCAGGTATTTTTATATGGGGCGCCTTTGCTTTGGGGGTGCCATAAAGAGGCTGCTCTGAGGGTGAACCATAGCAGGTTTGCCGCGTATTAGTAAAGATAGGGAAGAAAAAATGTGTTTGTCGAAAAGACGAATCGTTGTGTTAAAAAATTTCTATAGAAATGGGTAAAATTTTCTATTGAATTTGTTTAATAGTTAATTTTAATGAAAATGGGTAAAATTTTCTATTGAAATGTGTAAATTTTTCTATTGAAATGTGTAAAATTTTTGTTAAAAATTTTCTATTGAAATGTGTAAATTTTTCTATTAAAATGGGTAAAATTTTCTATTGAAATGTCCTGTTGTTTCAAGGACAAAAATGGGTAGAGGTTACAAAATAGTTTTTATATAGGGTATAGGAGGAAAGATAAATGGAAATTCAAAAAAATTCTCGACAGATACCTAAAATTGAAAACTATACTGCTGATAAACAGTTTAATGATTTGATGTATAGTTATATTCAAGAACATTCATATGTAGAAACTATTAATGGAATAACTAGTCGTTATTTTAATAAAATGACCTATCAAGAATTGGCAGATGTATTGGGGGCCACTAGAAAAACTGCGACCGCTCATTTTAAACATTTATTGGATTTAGGATTAATTGAATTAGATTCTGCCAAATCACAAAAAAGATTTAAAGTGAATGTATTAGATTCTAATATAGCTTCTTTAGTACCTTTTGAAACTTTAAGAAAAATTAATGCAAGTTTAAGTAGATATGCTATTAGTATATATATTTATTTATTAAATAGATTTATTGCAAATGGGGAGGCGCCTTTTTCTCCAACTCTAAAACAATTAAAAATGTTTATAGGTATTAGTTATACATCTAGTAATAATGATGATATAATTAAGGATATATTACAGATATTAGAATTAATAGGATTGATTGATAAGATGAATGAGTATGATGGTAGCAAAACTCATATTAAGATTTTAAAGGTGTCAAATGTAGTGAAAGACAAAAATGGGTAAAATTTTCTATTGAAATGTGTAAATTTTGGTGTCCCTATAAATAGTAATAGTGGCGAATGATATTCGCCTTATCACTACGTTCAAGGCGAAATCATTCTAGGGGAGGCTTCGCCTCCCATTGACTCGCCGCGGTGGAATAAGGGGAACCTTTTTAGTATTGCCGCAAGGTTTTTATAGGGGGGTGCCCTATGGGTTTAATGGGGTTAATTTTAGGATGGAGGGGAACTTTTTTGTAAAACAGGAGAACCTTTTTGCATAAATTTATAGAAAAATTTGTGAGGTATATATGAAGATAGAAGTAAGTGATATAAGTGATGATATATGGATAGAAGAAGTAAAACAATATTTAGAAGCAAAATTTAATTTTTCTATGTCTATTGTTGATAATAAGTTAATTGGATATATAAGTGATGCAGTGGTTGATACATATACTAAAGAAGAAATGGGATTAACTGCGCAGCGCTGGTGTGAGGAGATTTTTGATGCACGGTATGACTGGTCAGATTGATAGAGAGGATATAATGATTATAAATAAAGAAATACGTGACGATATATTGGTTATGTGGCTATTGATAGATAAGTATTATGTATATCAAATTAAATTTAAGTGGCATGATGGTGCTGAAAATTGGGTAATAAAGAGTTTAGAAATGGTAGCAGTACTGGATCATCATGTCGGGTTATGTAGTGAGAATAAGGTTAGTAAATAGGTAAAGAATAGGTAAGGAAATAAGGATATAAGAAAATAAATAAAATGTGTAAAGATAGGTAAAGATGAGGTGTGTGACGTGCAGCTGGACCAGTTCTCTATATGACTTTTATTTAATCATGATTATAAACGAAAACGTGCACCCTGTGGATGCACGCTATCATTAACTACGCATTTTATTTTCATCATTAGATAGTTTATCAAGCCATTTTAAAATATCCTCTATGTCTGCTTCTTTTGCTTTCATAGATGATTCAACACCCTCTTCATACATATCAAATATTGCATCCCAAAACTCGTCAGGCATAGTCTCAGGGTAGCCTAGGGCCTTGTTATATTCATTAAAAGCTAGCTTGACTCCCTCTCTAGCCTTCGTGATTGTTTTCATCTTCGCTGCCTCTTGAAGATTCTCTTCCTCTTTGAAAGCAATTTCTGCGATTTCATCTGCTGAGTAGCCTGCATTAAGAAAAGCGATTATTGTATTTACTGTCTTAGTGTCCATTATATCAACTCCTTCTTCTATTGTACTTATATTATAACAAAAATTTCTTAAAAATTCAAGCGGCAGAATTTAAAACCTCCGACAAAGTTTTTTTGTGGAAATTAGAAACGGAGATTAGGCTCATTCTATTGGATCATGACTTCTATGATAAGAAGTTCCTATGAAATAAAAATCGCGGCGGAAATTGTAAAAGTGGTTTTTTATATATATACTTCCCCATTATAATTATATATAAAATTAATAAAATTGTCAAGTTGCTGCGCATGCTTATTGAAATTTTTAAAAAAATATGTTATAATTTAAAAAAAAGATTTTTTTAAAAATTTTTTAATTTGAATTTTTAAAATTTTTATGATATAATATAATGGGAAAGTGTTTTTTAAAAAAATCTTGCGGCTAAAAAAATTTTGCCTATGGCCTCTCGGCTCTCGGCTGGTACTCTATGGGCCTATGGGTGTTGTGGATTAGGTGTGGCGAAGCCCTTCAAACAAATGTTCGGTTAGATGTCTCTAACTTAGTTAGTCATCTCTAATTGTTAATAAATTATTAACAAACATTTGTTTATTTGTAAAAATACACAAAATTGTTAAATTTTTCACAAAAAACGCTTAATTTTTGTTAAAAAACACAAAAAAATGTTAAAAAATCATTAAAAAATTGTGAAAAAACACAAAAAATTTGTTCGAATTGATAAATTTTTAACAATTTTGTGTAAAAAAACAAAAAAATTTTGTTTGTTAATTAACAAACGAACAAATGTTCGATTTTGGGATTAAAAAAAATACAAAAAATTTGAAAAAATCACTTGACAAAATGGCTGAGCCTGTGGTAGAATTGAATTGACGCCCTCCGACGGCTGTCTCCGGGCCGCTCAAGTTTTGGGATAGTAGGATCCCATCAGCACCGCCGCAATAGCAACAGAAAAATACACAAGCAGACAATTCACACAAAAAACGCAGTGTGGCGCTCGGCCACGCTGCGCCAAGAAAAAACACCTACATCAGTAGGTGTCCAAGCCCATTATCTCGGCTTCTTCTTCGCTGACCCGTCCGAGGCAACGAGGGTTTTCATTTGGGAAGAGTTCGCCAACATAGTCGTTGTGCTCTTTGCGCCCTGCGTCAAGGAGTTCAGTGAAAAATTCTTCTCCGCAGAGTTCGCTTTCTTCATCATCAATTATCCACCAGTACGTTGTCCACATATTTCTTATCTCTCTTTCTTTTTTGATACCTAATTATAGCAATTTTATTTTAAATTGTCAAGTAGTTTTAGTAAATATTTATTATATTCTCTGTAAGTCATTTGAACACAATGACAATCAATACCTAACATTATATATGTTTTATACCATCTATTAATTTTGTGTTTATCTGAACTACAAACTAATATATTATCTGTTTCATCGAATAAAATATAAATCATTATTTTCTCTCCTTTCTCTTTTGTAACTAAAGTATACCATTAAAAAAAGGCTTTGTCAAGCCTTTTTTAAAAATTTTTTTATTCATTCAATTCCGTACCATTCATCACATTCACTTCTGCAATTTTCAAGGGTACAACCACCTTCATACCAATACGGACAAGTCCACTCACCCGCAGTACAACCACCTTCATACCAATACGGACAAGGGCAATCATCTACAATTCTACATTCATCTGGAACGCTCTCGCCTGTATCTTCAATCTTACTAATGAAGTAACGCTCTTCCGCAAGTCCAATACGGTCAATGAACTCATTTCTTGCTTCAAATGTGTCATTAGCAGGTACGTAACCTACCATTTCTACTCTGTAAAGATTCATTGTGTTCTCCTTTCGTTCTCCTTTTGTTTACAATAGTATTTTACTACACTTTTGCTCTCTTGTCAACGATTTTTACAAGAAAGTTTAGAAGTTATCGTGAGAGAGCTGATCGGCATTTTTAGCTTAATTACAGCTCTCTCACGACATTAAAATCTCGTAGGAGAGACTTTATTTTTTAGGTTTTCTGTGTTCTACGAGATTTATTGTGAAAGTGCGGTCACCCACCGAGAAATCAATGTACTTTTCTACATTAGAGATTTTGATGTTTTCAATTACAGGTTCTTCTTCATAGCAATCTTCAAGAGTCGAAGCAATTATTGAAATTATTTCTCTTTTGACTTCGTTTGGTTCTCTTTTTCTCTCAACCTTCTTGCGCTCCTTAACCGACTCCGCGCCATGTTTAACTTTGACTTTTTTAGCTTTTTCGTCAAGGGCATTTTGTTCTTCATTGTCAACTGCTCCTACATCTGCAAGATACATGTTGACTGCTTCATCAATGGAGATGTCAAGTATCTCGCACTGTTTATCAATCCATTCGTTTGGAATATTTACACCTTTTACCACCATGAAATTTGCCTCCTTTATTTTTTCTAATAAAATTATATCAAATTTTTTTTATTTTTTCAAGTTCTTTTTTTGAAACAAGATTTTTGGGATGTGGCAGGAGTGTTTTTAATAACCAATTGGTAAGTTAAAAATTACCGAGTGGTCAGAATAAAACAAAAAACGCACCGAGGCGGCCAGCCGCGGTGCGACCAAAGGATCGGTAACCACTTGGTAAATAAAAAATGGGGGATACTAACCAAGTGGTCAGTATCCCCGTGGAGGAAAGAAAAGAACAATGTATCATGTATTTGGTGGACGCGGTGGGACTTGAACCCACAACCTTTTGATTAAGAGTCAACTACTCTACCATTGAGTTACACATCCGCACCCATTGGGGAGATTTAAGGCTCTCCCCACGCCTTTGAGGACTACACAAGACCGAAGTATGCTACCTTCTTCTCGTAAGTCTTTACGACTCTTTCAGCCTTAATCAGCTGAGTGAGAAGTGCGGACACTCTCTGCGATGTGAGTTCCTCACCGAGACCCTCAATTATCTCCTTGATAGTCAACGGAGATTCGGACTCACCGAGAACCGATACGATTCTCTCCTTGATGCCCTCATTCTCAATCTGCTTTGCAGTTGGCTTTGAGGACTTGGAACGCTTTCTTGAGAGCAGTTCAATTTCGTGATTGCAGAACTCAACTACCTCTGCGTTGTCTGCCATAGCATTAGCGATTACTGCGAACATTTCCTTCTTTGTCATAAACAACACCTCTTTCTGTGAAAAACTGTTTTCTTTAACTTACATTTGTATTATAGCAAACTTTTTAATGTTTGTCAATACCTTTTTTAAAATTTTTCAAGGAGATTTTTTGATGCGTCCATCACGGGATTCGAACCCTTGGCAAGCATTGGACTGTCCACTTGCAACCTCATCTCCTTGACAATTATGATTATAGCACTTTGTGCTTACTGTGTCAAGGATTTTTTTTGATTTTATTGTACTAAGATTAGTACAATCGGAGAACATTCTGCAACCCTTGAAAAATCAACTCCTTGCTTTGTAATTAAATTATAGCAAAAATTTTTTTATTTTGCAATACAAATTTTGTATTTAAAAAAATACATAATTTTGGGATTTTTTATGTTTTTTTAAAAATACAAAAATTAGTCTTGACAAACTGGCGGCGGGTGTGGTATAATGGAAAACGGCGCTCGCATGGTCATGCTCGCGCCGCCCATCAGAATTTTTTAGTGCTGTACCCTGCAACTACAAATTTAATGCCCAATAGCAGACAGAATGTTTTTAATGCTGACCAAGCGGTAAATGAAACCGCGGGAGTAGCTGAAAAGCCGAAACAGACAAGCACCGCCGCAGCGAGTAATTGAAGCACAGTTATCACAGTAGCCACAAAAACATCTGCAGCCTTATCAATCTTTTTATCTGTTTCAGATGGGGTTGGATCGGGTGCACCTGCCGCCGCAGGAAAGTCAAATGGTGGCATTGGTGGAGTAGGTTCTGCAGTAACCTCTTCCACGTTCATTTCTTCTCTTGTTTCATCCATGGAATAATAGTCCTTTCTTCGTTAGTTATTTCACAAACTAATTGTATCAAAAATTTTTAAAAAAAACAAGGGGTGCCGAAGCACCCCTGGGTAGGGTTCGGACTACGCAAGTCCGAAGTAAGCAACCTTCTTTTCGTAGGTCTTGACTACCTCTTCAGCCTTGATGAGCTGAGTGAGCAGTGCGGAAACCTTCTGTGAAGTGAAACCCTTGTCAAGAGCCTCGTTGATTTCCTTGATTGTCATCGGTGCTTCAGAACCTCTGAGTACCTCGACGATTTCAGCCTTGATAGCCTCGTTCTCAAGGGACTTCTTGGAAGGCTTCGAGGACTTGTAACCCTTCTTCCTGTCGAGGAGTTCTACCTCGTGAGCGCAGAAGTTTACAACCTCTTCATTGTCAGCCATAGCAGTAGCGATTACTTCGAACATTTCTCTCTTTGTCATAATTAGTACCTTTCCTTTCGTTACAGAAGATTTAGATTGATTTGGTAGGTGGAAGAGGTTTTTCTCTCTCATCACCTTACATACTGATTATACTCTTGCGGCGGGGCTTTGTCAAGCCCCTTTCCGCTTTTTTAATTTTTTTTCGGTCTGTGCTTGGTCAGCTTAACCGAATAATCAGAGCCGTTGAAACTGAAATGTAAATCTGTTTCGTTGGTTCTTGGTTCTGTGCCGATGCTTGCATCTGCGAGAGCCTTTTCTAAAATCTGAATAAGTGTTAACTTGTCTGCGTCAACCTTGCGTTCACGTTCAACAGCCTTGCGTGGCTTGTCAGACTTGGTGTATTTACGCTTGACTTTCTGCGGAAGCACTTCCACAATCTCGCATTTTTCTGATGGGTCAATGATGCTCAAGTCTTCAAAATAGGCTCTGATAGCATCACCTTTCTTGATTTCCAATTCTGATATTATCTGCTGAATGTCAGCAGGGTCTACTGTGAAGATTTTTCCCTTTACTTTGTAGTCTGCCATTACTTTCCCCCTTTCGGTTAAACAGTGCTTTCCTTACACTGTTATTATACACGATTGTGCTTGACTAATCAAGCACAATCTGCGTTTTTCCTTTATTTATTTTTATTCTCTGATAAGGTGCTGACAGAAGTATTTCCCCTGTAAAACCATCAATTACATCAAGAGTGTAAATACAGTTTCTGCGGATGCTCTGCTTTGTTTTGTAGTGCTGTCCGAGAACCGCACCAGATGCCAGACAGAAAAACAAGATATTTGTTTCGATTACAGAGTCGGCAAGTGCTGTGTGTGCTTCTTCAAAATCAGCATCGTCTGTAATGTATCTGAAGAGTGCTTCGGCGGTTGTTGAATAGTTTCCGCTGTCTGTAAACAGCTGATGCTCTTCACAGTAACTTTGATAACTTGATGTTTCTGCTACAAACTGATGCACAAGTCCTCTAATGTCAATGACATCTACATTGTCAAAAGGATTGATACACTTGAACCAATCACAATTGAAGTCAAACACCTTTTCATCAAACTTTGAGTTATACGCATACGCATACTCGATGTTGAACTCTTCAATCAGTTTACACATACGCTGTGTTATCTGTCCGAACTTCTTCATTTTGGTTCTGCGTGCTTTCATTGCTGATACATACAGCGGTCGCTTGTCTGCGTAGTACGCTGTCTGAAAGAGTGGCAGATTGTGCCAAACTTGCTCGATTACATAGTCCTCTGCGATAAGGATTTCGCTATTGTCAGTATCGACAATGCAAAAGCCAATGTTATAGCAAAAGCACTTGTTAAGGTCTGTAGTTTCTGTGTCGAAAATCATTACGTTCATAATTAAATCCTCCTTAATACTCTCTTATTGTACTACAAGGGGATGCGAATGTCAAGCAAAGTTATCCACAGATTTATCTACATGTGGATAACTTGACTGCGGCAGCCGGTGAGCCGGATCTTTTCTGACCAGGTGGTAAGTTTCCGGGACCCGGCTGCCGCGGATATTCTGACCAATTGGTCAGGAAAAAAATGGCGAGAGGTCGGCAAAAAGTAAAAAACGGCTGGTGCTGACCGAGCACCGGCCGCCAAGAAAAAAAGAGCCTTTCGGCTCTCTGTGTGTGGGGGTTAGGCTTTGGCAGGTACTCCATTTCTGTACCACTCGCGATAGTTTCTCGCTTTTGGGTCAGTGTTTGCAATTGGGGTGTACACTGCGCGGTAGGCGTAAGGGCAATACACTTTATTTTCTCTTGCGGTGTCGCGCAGTGCGGTCATACGTGCCAGGCACTCCGTGTAGTCGGTGCAAGCTCCGAGGACTTCATTAGTTTTTACATTGTAGATTTCGTAAGACAGTTTAGTCATTTTGTATCTCCTTTCGATTCTCTTTCCTTTTGACAATTATAGTATAGCAAATTTTTAATAAGTTGTCAATAGGTAAATTAAAAAATCTCAAGCCGATTTTACATCAGCTTGAGAAGTTCTGTGATGATGTTTTTGTTTGCATCTATTGTTGTTCCAAGTGTCCAACCATTTCTGATTTTCTCATTGTCATCAACAAGAATCTGAAAGCCTTTGTGGCGTCTTGTGCAATTGGCTTTTGTAGTGCCGTATTTGACCATGTGCAATTCATCATACGGAAATCTGAAGAAGTCGAGCCAGTCTTTTTTTGCTACTCTGACGATGTTATCATACTCTTTTGTAGCATCTTTTGCTAACCAAGTGGTTACTACTACTTTCCAACCTCTTGATTTAAGTTCATTAAGGATTGAATTGAGTTCATCCATTTTGTACATTGGCTCTGCTACTCTGTAAGGTCTGTCAGACTCGGAGCGGAGGTCTTTGAGCCATCCATCAACTCCGTAGAGATTAGCGATTGTTCCATCCATATCGAATACGAGTGTTCTGTTCATCATTTTTTCTTACCTCTCTTTCTATAATTATAATAGCAAATTTTTAATGTGTTGTCAATAGGTAAATTAAAAAAAGTGCTTACTTGAAGCACTTTTTTCTCATTGGTTTATGTTGTCTGAAACAATGAGCGGTTATTTCTTTTTCTATCATTACATCTGCAAGCCCTGTGTGTTCTTCGGTGTATTCCTTGTTACCTTCGAGGTATTTTGTAAGAATTTCAGCGGTTGCTCTTGGGCGTCCATTTTTCATAGTGTAACCGTTCATTTCACAAAATATTTTGTAAGACTTCTGTTTGCAGATTGTATCTTGTGCCATTTTCAGAGAATCCCATAACTCAATACCATACGGGAAGAAGTATCTGTATTTTGATTTTGTAAAATATCTCTGAGTTCTTGTTAATGCTCTGTAGTCAAATCTCATGTTGTGTGCAATTATTGCCTTTACATTATAGCGGTCGCACAGTTCCTTGACTATTGATTTAGCAGTTGAGAATCTAACGACTTTGCGCTCACCCTTTGCAATCTGCTCTTCATACATAGGGATTTTATCTGCGTAGTATGCCGACTTCATCAAGTCTTTCATTCCGTAGAATGTTTCATAGATAACGAATGAGAAAGTCTCATAGACATTGCCCTTTTTATCGTGTATACAACCACCTACATCGTATACAATAGGGTCATCAAATCCATTGGTAGTTTCAGTGTCGATAGTGAGATAATAATTTTTTCTTCTGTCAATTTTCATTTCTGTGTTGACTCCTTTCTTGATTACAAGGTAAGTATATACTATTTGGTCGGTGGTGTCAACCCCATAGATGAAATTTTTTATTTACCAAGTGGTTAGGAATACGGGCGGCAGCCGGTGCGGCGGATCCTGACCAACTGGTAAATAAAAACTGCGAGAGAGCCAGACAAAAGAAAAAACGGTTCGCGCCGGACATGCGCGGACCGCCCAATAAAAAAAGAAGCCTTAGGCTTCTCTCTCTACCACGTCGGTAGGGTCAAGGTAGACCACCGACCATGGGTTGCAGTCAAACTGCACTGCGAGGACTCCGTCCGAACGCTCGCCCGTGACGATGCCGAATCCCCACTTCTCTGACCATACCTTACGCTGTTCTACTGATTTCCAAGTCTTCATTTCGATCCTCCTTTGGTTCTTCAGTTCTTCTTTCTGTAATTATAATACCACAGTAGGGGTTAGATGTCAACCCCTAACCGAAAGTTTTTTCCCAACAAGTTGGGCAAATGCCAGAGATAAGCATTTCTCTCTCATCGGCAGAGAGGTAAGGGAAAGCGTTCTGTACAAGAACATCGCCCACTTCCCAAGCGAGATAGTCGGTTGCATCGACAGTGATAGTGTGAACTTCTCCACAGAATGGGCAACGACATTCAATTTCCATAGGCATAATTATCATTTCAGTTCTCCTTTCCTTTGATGGTTTAATATTATCACATTAGAGTGATAATGTCAATAGTCTTTTTCTATTATGTACATCATTTCTTCAGAAGTGAGGTCCTCTTCCCATTCAGCTACATATCTTTCTGCATCTTCTCTATTATGAAAAACTGCATCTATTTCAGCATCATTCCAATTTTCAAAGTATACTACATATTTCATCATTGTTGTTTCCTCCTTTGTTCTTTCTGACAATGTAATATTACCACATCTGTAGGGTGATTGCAAGAGGTTTTGGGAAATTTTTTAAATTTTTTTCGCTAACCAATTGGTAAATAAAAAACTGCAGGGATCCTCCTATTTGTAATTCGCGGCGCGCTGCGACCATCAGCGCGACGCCCAAAAAAATCGGAGAGCCACACTTGGCTCCCCTTGGTGGATTTTAGTTCCTTCAGACTCACGCATCCCACGGCGTTAGGGATTCGTACCACCCACGAGTTGTATACTCGCCGCTCTTTTACCTCGCTACCCTGTCTTACATGACCATTGCGGTATCCCTTTCTGAGGTTGCAGGCTTCCCACCTTTAGGTGAGGGCTGAACGCTGGCTAAGATCGAGGGGTTTGTAAGGGTTTTCCTTCCCTCTCTGTGATTATAGTATAGCACGCTTGGTGCTTGTTGTCAATAGGTTTTTTGAAATTTTTTAGATTTTTTTCAGAGAGGAGTTAATCCTCTCTGATAACCTCGAGGGCGGACTCGAAGTCGTAGTGGTCGACCCACTTGACAAGGTCGCAAAGGCGCTCGACCTCGATAGCGCAGGTGCCCTCGCTCTCACGAAGGTGGGCAATCATGGCCATTGAGACCATGTCCTTGAGTTCGTTGATAGTAAGTGTCATTTCAGACCCCCTTTCGATCTCCGTTACCTTACAATAGTATTGTATCAAATAGGTAACTCCTTGTCAAGAGATTTTTTAAAATCTCTACGAAATTTTTTATGCTGTTCTTTCTTATCTCTACGAATAGAGTTAAGGCGTGCATGCTCGCAGTAATAGTGACGAGCAAATTTATCTTCAAAAGTTTCCTTTTTATGTGCATTGCGTCTCATTGGTTTGTTCCTTTCTACTGACAACCTTTACCTTACAATGCAATAATAGCACACCAATAGACCAATGTCAAGTAATGGGATAAAAAAAATTAAAAAAATTTTTTTGAAATTTGTTCTTGACAACTGCGAGAGGTTTGTGGTATAATTTTTCGGCGGCAGCCGGTCGAGTACGGGATCGGGTCTGGATAAAAAAGATGGCGGTCACTGACCGCCGCCAAGAATAGAAACCCACAGATTCCAATCCGAGTAAACTGCACCTGCGTGAGTATTCTTAATTAGAATCTCGCCATAGCTGATTACCGCCCATAGACAGAACAGAATCATAGCAAGTATAAACAGATTCTTAACAAGCACCATTGGATGCCAAACCATTTTCTTTTTCATCTCTTGAACCTCCTTCGATAGTTAAAGTATAGCACCTTTACAGCCACTTGTCAAGGTGATTTTTATTGACCTTTTCTCTTTTCTTTCTCTTGTCTTTGAAAGACCCAGTGCGGAAAGGGATGTCCTGCGGTGGACGAGTCTGCTTGAGAATTTCAAGACCATTGATAGTTCCGATTCTTTCTGATTTCTTCTTGTTAGCCATTTCTAACTCCTTTTGTTCTTTTCAATTCCTTACAAATAAATTATAGCAAAATAAAAAAGGCTTGTCAAGCCTTTTTCACTTTTATTACGAATACTTGGCAATCCTTTTTATTATGCCATTCGTCTGCCTTGGTCATAGCGAATGATTCCCAATCTGTTTTGTATACAAATTCTGCAAATTCATCTACTACAATGTACCAATAGTCTTTGTGCGGAGAGTTGTGCGGAGCCTTCTCTGTTTTAGCGCACTGTAATGCTCTGTTAATAATAGCTCTTTCTATAATCTCTTGTTCTTCACGCGTGTGGATGCTTTTTGGAAAAATGTACTTCATAATTCTTACCTCCTTACTACAGTACCATTGTATCACGCGCGGGCGCAGGTGTCAAGCACTTTTTTGGCTAACCACTTGGTAAGTTTCAGGCTAGCCGGAGAAAAAATACCCTTGCGCAATGGAAAGCAAAATTTTGCAAACGCCCCAAATAAAATAAAAAACGCGTCGTGGCGGTCACCCACGGCGCGCTCAAAAAAAGAGCCTGTATAGGCTCTGTGCCCGATGGGCAAGGCTACTCGCCGTATTTCAGGGCGAGGGCCTCGTCGATGGCGTCCCATACGGCTTTGCCATCTGCCCACGACATAATTTCTTTATGCCATGGATTGCGAGTAGCATCGCACTCCTCGATAGCCTTGACCTCAAAGTCATAAGCCTTAGCGATAACTTCCTGCTCGTGCTGTGGTCTGTTAGTGTACATCATTTTTCGATCCTCCTTGTTTCTCTCTCTGGTATTATAATAGCACAGGTGGGATGCGATTGCAAGGGGTTTTGCGAAAAAAAATAAAAAAATTTTGGGAAAAATCCGAAAAAAATACCCTCGCGCAATGCAAAGCAAAAATTTGGCAAAACACAGCAGATATATACAAAACGGTGCGCGCCGGCCACACGCGCACCGCTCGGAAAATTTTAAAAATGCAAATAGCACCCTTACGCAATAAACAGAATTTTTTTTAAAATTTTGCTCCCGCCGCGATACAAAAAAAATAGAGCCTTTCGGCTCTGTGTTAGTAGGTCCAAACCCCTAACAGTTCCCATTCCTCTGGGCAAGTGGTCCACTCGGTGATTGGTGTTCCTTCTTTTATCTCTCTTGATTCGAGAGTTTCTACATTTATCCACATTTCGTATCTCATCTTTTGATCCTCCTTTGTTCTTTGTGATTACATTATAGCATGGAAAAAGGTGTTTGTCAACACCTTTTTAAAACTTTTTTTATTTTATTTTCTACAGTTCATTGTATCCAAGTTCTTTGTGCATCTGTGCAATTCTCTTAAGTTCTCTAACCTCTTTAGTCTCTGTATCGAAGTATCTGCTAATCTGCGATGGTCTTGCAATGAGTTTAGTTATCATCTTATTTGTTCTCTTATTTCTGATGATGATTATTCCTGTTGTTGTAACTGTGTGAAGTTCTGAACCATTTGGATGACCTCTGTCGACCTCTTTAGTGATAACCTCTTCACCAAGTCCAATCTGTCTAATAATTGCTTCTCTTACTTCTCTATCTCTTTTGTAGTGTTTGCTTGTCATTGATCTTCACCTCTCTTTCTGTCTTTAGTATAGCACAACAATGTGTAGTTGTCAACACCTAAATTAAAAAAGATTCGTTCTGTTTAGAACGAATCTCTTGTATCAAACATCTCAACCTCTTCGATTGTGTATTTGGTTGTATTCTCTTCAAGGTTCTTTTTGTTAGCAAGTTCTCTTGCTGACTCTTCACTGTAAGTCCAACAAACAAGTGCTGTGTCTTCATTGCCTTTGCTGTTGATGTATGTCTTTACGACTGCCCAAGTAGTTCTCATTGTTCGATCCTCCTTTATCTCTTCTTTGTATCTACAGTATAACATGTGATTAGTCTTTTGTCAATAGTTATTCTTGTACTTATTTAGATACATAGCACCTGCCCTACCCTACCCCATAGGCACCCCTACCCCTACCCTACCTACCATGGTACATAGTATGTATGTATCATTATTTATTATTTATTTTATTTTATTTTGTTTGCATCAATTTATTGTACATCATCATCACTCTTTTGCTGTCTGCGGTCGACTCGATTAGTCGGACAAACATCAGAGTCTGGCGAGCCTCAAAGCCGTACTTGCGAATTACTGCATCAATAAATCTGTCATACTTGAATGTGTTTGCCTTTTTCATCTTTCGATCCTCCTTTGTCTTTCTACAGTAAGTATACTACATTGATGATGTGTTGTCAATAGAATACAAAGAAAAACATTCTGTTAATTTTTTAACAAGGCATGGACTGCGGCAGGACTAAAATATTGCTTCACATCGATGAAGAGGTTTTTTCTGCGTAAGGTCTGCGAACAAATGTTCTTTGGGTTCCCGTCGATGAAGAGGAAGAAAACGCAGAACATCTGTTCGGTTTTTTAATTTTGGGTAAAATAGCAAAAAAGTATGCTCACGCAATGCAAAGCAAAAATTTGCTGAGTGGGTGTTTGGAAATAAAAAATGGCTCGCTGCGACCAACAGCGAGCCA
>Ga0256404_1000279_pt1 | contig 132691 bp, 84 predicted proteins | sample RumenRJG_01DNA_FD_185990 | JGI IMG/M metagenome (GOLD analysis project Ga0256404, IMG submission 185990) | Bovine rumen microbial communities from Lethbridge, Alberta, Canada - RJG_01 | ecosystem: Host-associated > Mammals > Digestive system > Stomach > Rumen | place: Canada: Alberta... | reverse complement strand
TAGGGCAAACGCATTATAATCAAGTTTATATTAAAAATGGCGCGAAGAAATAAAACGGCTTACGAAGACACTCGTTTTGTGCTGCCGCGAAAGCGGCAAACGTATATGGTTACAAGCACAAAACGCGTGTAGCATGCTAGCATGCGGCTTCGATAAGCCGTTTTCATGACTGGGAGCCATTTTTAGCAGGGAATATTTTATAATGCGTTTGCCCTGAAAAAAGTGGCACACTTCCGAGGTTGGCTGGGGAAGCAAATTTTTAAGTTTAAATATTATAACTCCATGATGATTTTAATACGCTTGCTCTGTTTCGCCTACTTGTACAAAATGACAAAAAATGATATTTTGTCATAATAGAATGCTATTCCAGCCGTTTGATTATGGGGCGTTGCGGGGTGTCCCCGCAGAAGGGGTAGCGTAAAACGCCGTAGGCGGTTGTAGCGAGGGGGAGACTTCCCCCTTTGAATAAGGAGATTTTTATGCGTAGAGTAGTTGTAACAGGACTTGGTTGTGTTTCACCTTTGGGAAACTCGGTTGATGCCACATGGGCTGCCATTAAGGCTGGAAAAAGTGGAATCGCCACTATCACACATTATGACAATACAAATTTCAAAGTAAAATATGCGGCTGAGGTAAAGGATTTTAAGGCTGCTGATTATATGGATTCTTCTGCTGCACGCAAAATGGCTTTGTACACACAGTACGCTGTTGCTGCCGCAAAAATGGCTCTCGAAGATTCTGACTTGATGGGAAAAACTGACATCCTCGAAGATACTTCTGTTTATCTTGGTGTTGGTATCGGTGGTCTTGAAGTTACAGAGAGCACAATGAAGGCTTACTTCGATTCAAACCAGACTCGTATGTCTCCAATGACAATTCCTATGCTCATTCCAAATGAAGGCGCAGGTAACATTTCTATGGCATTCGGCTTGCACGGTGCTACACACACTGTCGCAACTGCTTGTGCTTCTGGTACAGACGCTATCGGTAACGCATTCGATACAGTTCGCTCTGGCCGCTACGATGTAGTTTTGGCTGGTGGTGCTGAGTCTACTCAGTGTGGTTACGCAAACTTGGGATTCAGCATGCTCCACGCACTTTCTGCTGGATATGCTGACGATCCTACAAAAGCAAGCCGCCCGTTCGACAAAAAACGCGACGGATTCATCATGGGTGAAGGCTCAACAATCCTTGTTTTGGAAGAGTATGAGCACGCAAAAGCCCGCGGTGCAAAAATTTATGCTGAGCTTGCTGGTTACGGTGCTTCTAGCGACGGTTATCACCTCACAGCTCCAAACCCGGACGGAGTTTGTGGTGCAAAATGTATGACAATTGCAATGAAAGACGCTGGCGTTAAACCAGAGGAAGTCACATACTACAATGCTCACGGAACTTCAACAAAATTGAACGATTCCGGCGAGACAAAAATGCTCCACATCGCATTTGGCGATGCAGCTCCAAAATTGCACATTTCTTCTACAAAATCAATGACAGGTCACTGTCTCGGAAACGCAGGTTCTCTTGAGGCTATGATTTGTGTCAAAGCAATTCAGGATTCATACATCCCGGCTACAATCAACCTTGACGAAGTTGACGTTGAGGGCGGCTGTGACTTGGACTACACTCCAAACAAAGGCCTTGATATGCCGGTAAACGTTGCAATGAGCGCAAACTTCGGTTTCGGCGGCCACAACGGCTGTCTCGTATTCAAAAAGGTACAGTAATAGAATCCACAGATTAGCACAGATGAACACAGATTATAGATTTTGCAATGGGAAAATTTTTTCGTGAAAATGCGAGAGTTATCCTATGGGAAGTTATTAATCTGTGGAACTCTGTGAGAATCTGTGGATAGTTTTTTAAGGAGTATAAAAATGGAAGCATTTACAGATATTGAATCACTTTTGCCTCATCGCAAGCCTTTCCTTTTCGTGGACTCAATTGACAGCTACGATGAGAACGGTTGTGTTTGTCACCGCACTTTTACTGACGAGGACTTCTTCTTCAAAGGTCACTTCCCGGAGTATCCTGTTGTTCCTGGCGTCATCCTGATTGAGACTATGGCTCAGGGCGGCGGTGCTGCACTTAGTTTGCAGAAAAAGTTTGACGAGGGAAGCTTGTTCTTCCTCGCAACTGTAAACAACGTCAAGTTCAAGCATCAGGTTCGCCCGGGCGACAAAGTTCGCATGGAAGTAACCAACAAACGCTGCACCAAAAACATGGTAGTCCAGGCCGGAAAAGCCTACGTCGGCGATACCCTCTGCGCACAGGCAGAATGGATGTGCCTCGTAGGTAAGGGAAACTAATCAGCAAGAAAAATGCTTATGTGCCCAGGCAGAGTGGACACTGCCGTTCGCGTGAGCGAACAGTTAATATTTCCTTTCAGTGCGAGGCGGCTTGTCCGCCTCATGTGTCTTGTAGGTAAGGGCAACTAATCAGCAAGAAAAATGCTTATGTGCCCAGGCTGAATGGTAGGGAGCCGGTCGCCGCAGGCGAACAAACTTGTGAGACAAGTTTGTAGGCGAGTCTCGGTTCGGGCTATGCACGAACCGCGGGCGTGCCTGGTGGGAAAAGGTAGCGAGCGTTAAAAAATCGCATGAGATGCGATTTTAGCGAGTCTCGTCCGAAGCTGAGCTTCGGGCGTGGAAACTAGTCAGCAAGACAATTGCGTGCCTGTTAGTTTTCTGTAACAAATCCGAACTTGTTTTGGAAGATAAAGAGATAGAAAGAGGAAAAGAAACCTTTTCAAAAGGTGTCTTTTCCTCTTTTTTTTATTTGTTTTTAGTGTAAATTCATAGTGTTTTAGGTTGGATATTGTAGAATCCCGCATATAGTTGAATAATCTGTAATATTTCGCAACAAAAGTTTGTCCTCAACTAAACTATTCAAAAAAGTCTTATAAAAGTTAAAGCCCAAAAAAATTAGTGATGGAGACTAAAATGGCCAAAGCAAAAAAAGAGCTGGACAGATTTGATACGTCTGCAAAGCGAAATGTGCCTGTTGTGGTAAAACTGCTTGCGTTTATCATAACTTCAGTTGTCGTGAGTGCGATTGGGGTTGCGCTTCTCGAACTTATTGTATTTTCATCGGGTGTTCGGAAATCTACGGATGCCGACCTTGAGAAATTTTCTGCAGGTTTTGAAAGTTCAATGAATGACTGGCGGCGAACTCTTGAATCTAACGCTATTCTTTTGGCAAGACGTCCTGACATTGAGGAATACACGGCTGAAAAAAATGTTAACGAACTTTCTTCTATATTAAATTGGGGTACAGGCACTTTGGATGTTGACGTGCTTGTAATTACTGATAATTCTGGAGCTGTTCTCGTTGGAAAAGGAGCATCTTCCGGGGAATATCTCAATTCAATCAGTGCCGTTCAGAGTGCTTTGCGTGGTGCCGCGGCCTATGCATATTCAAGTATCAGCCGGATTGGCTATTCTTTGATTTCGGCAACTCCTATTCATTATGAAGGTGACGTCGTTGGTGCTGTTGTTCTGGCATATTCTCTTTCTACACAGCGTTTTGTTGAGCAGAACAGCAATTCATTTTCTGCAAGATGTACTGTTTTTGAATGGAACCGCCGGGCTTCGACAACATTGGGCAAAAACTTCATCGGAACAACTCAGGATAATCCTCAGATTATTCAGGAAGTTTTGCGAAACGGAAATATGTATCACGGAAACAACATAATTGACGGTGAAGAATACATGTCGGTTTCTGTTCCGCTTCGTTCCAGCAACGGTGAAATTACGGGTATGCTTTTCATTGCACGAAGCACTGAAATCGTAAACTCAATCCGAAATCACACTTTGATGCTCGTTATTCCGTTTGCGGCCGCTCTTGTTTTGATTCTTGCAATTTTCAGTTTCAGATTTGTGCATCGTCTTATGGGAAGAATTTACGAGGTTACGAACTTCCTTAAAGAGCTTGCTACAGGGGATGCGGATCTTACTAAACGATGCGAGCTTTTCTTGCGTGATGAAATCGGCGACCTTATCATCCACTTTGATTTCTTCCTTGATAAGCTCCAGAACATTATGCGTGAAGTCAAGATGACTAAACATGAACTTGGCGCAAGCGGAGAGCAGCTTTCTGGCGGAACCGAAGAGACTGCGAGCGCAATCACTCAGATTATTTCGAACATTGACGGAATTCACAAGCAGATTATCACTCAGGGCTCTAGCGTAAGCAAAACAGCTGATGTCGTTAACGAAATTTCGGGCAATATCACAGACCTTGACCGCCTGGTTGAAAATCAGACTGCCGGCGTGACCGAGGCTTCTGCTGCAATCGAAGAGATGATTGGAAATATTTCTTCTGTAACAAATTCTGTTGATAAGATGGCGACTGCTTTCGGTTCGTTGAATTCAAATGTTAAGGTTGGATTTATAAAACAGCAGGATGTAAATGAAAAAATCCGTCAGATTGAAATGCAATCGGCTATGCTTGAAGAGGCAAACGCCGTAATTTCTAATATCGCGGCTCAGACAAATCTTCTTGCCATGAATGCGGCTATCGAGGCGGCTCATGCAGGTGAAGCCGGAAAGGGATTTGCCGTCGTTGCTGATGAAATCCGAAAACTTTCTGAGACTTCTACAATGGAGTCAAATTCAATTGGTGAGCGGCTTTCTCAGATTCGCAATTCAATTACTGAGGTCGTCAATTCTTCGAATGAGGCGAGCGAGGCTTTCAGTGCCGTTTCAAATCACATTCAGAAGACGGACGAGCTTGTCGCACAGATTAAGTGCGCTATGGACGAGCAGAATGAAGGATCAAAACAGATTGGTGAGTCACTTGTAATGATGAATACAAGCACTCAGGAAGTTCACTCAGCCGCAAAAGAAATGTCTATGCGAAACGAGAGAATCTTGAAGGAAATCAATAATTTGCAGCTTGCAACGACAAATATTCAGACAAATATGGATGAAATGGCCGTTGGTGCAAAGCAAATTAATGAGACAGGAAGTGCACTGTCCAACGTGTCTGGAATCGTTCAGTATTCAATCACAAAAATCGGAACTCAGATTGACCGATTTAAGACTGAGTAGGATTTTTAAGGAAGAAATTTTATGAAAAAGATTTTGAAACATATTTTTATGTTTATCAGTTTTGTGATGCTTTTTACATCTTGCAAATTTGAGAAAAAGGCATCAATCACAGAGCATTATATTACTCTCCGGCTTTCTGAAAATCATGTCCGGGGAACGCCTGCTGCTTTGGCAGATGAGGAATTTGCCCGGCTTGTTGAAGAAAAAACTGGCGGAAAAGTAAAAGTAGAGGCCCTTTTTGGTGGTGCTCTCACAGAAACTTCTGGCGAGGCTGTTGAGGCTCTAAAAAATGGCGACATTGCCTTTACGAGACTTTCTTCGTCTGTTGTTACTTCTTATGTTCCGAGATTCTCAGCTCTCCAGCTTCCGTATCTTTATCGCTCTTCTGAGCACATGTGGAAAGTTCTTAACGGAAAACTTGGACAGGAATTGCTTGCTGATATTGAGCGTTCTGGTTCTGGGCTTGTCGGCCTTTGCTATTATGACGCCGGTTCAAGGAATTTCTATTCAACAAAGGAAATTCGCTCTATTGCCGATTTGAAAGACTTGCGAATCCGTGTTCAGGGGCAGTTGATGGCTGATATGTGTGCGGCTTTGGGCGCTGTTGGCGTAAAAGGAATCGGAATGACAGAGGTTCGGAGCAATCTTGAAAGCGGTTTTATCGATGCCGCTGAAAATAACTGGAATACATATCAGAGTACTGGTGACTTTACAGCCGCAAAATATTATATTCTTGACCAGCACACCCGCCTGCCTGAACTTTTGGTTGCTTCTAAAAAAGTGCTTTCCAGCCTCAAACCGCAATATGTCGAGGCTATCAAGGAAGCTGCAAAACTGGCGCAGGAATATGAAATCCAGAAATGGCATGAAAAAGAAGCCGCAGCGGAGCAGATTGTCCGTTCGAACAGAAACAAGATTATTGAGCTTTCACCTGCTGTGATTTCAGAATTCCAGCTCGCGATGCAGCCTCTTTATGATAAATATGGAAGTAAATTCCGCGATGTGATAAGTACAATTCAGGCAACTAACTAGGTTGCAGGACCTCCGCATTATAATTGATTTTATATTGAAAATGGCGAGAGGGAGTGAAACGGCTTACGGAAACACTCGTTTTGTGCTGCTGCGTGAGCGGTATACGTATATAGTTTCAAGCACAAAACGCGTGTAGCATGCTAGCATGCGTTTCCGATAAGCCGTTTTCACGACCGGAAGCCATTTTTGACAGCAAGTATTTTATAATGCGTTTGCCCTGGAAGCCCTGAACTAGGCTATTGCATAAATATTCAAAAATTTTGTATAATTATTGAATCAGGGGACGACGACGTTTTGTGCGTGCGAAGTCCCCTTTATCTTTTGTACTACTTATAGGAGTTATATATGAAAAAAATCGCAATTGTTGCCGCAGTTTTGGCTTCGGCACTTTCACTTTTGGGCTGTAACAAAAAAGCAGAGGCTGGTGAGTTCACTGTTGAAAAGGGTAAGTTCAAGGTTGGAATGGAAATCGGCTACCCACCAATGGAATATTTTGATGCAGACGGAAAAACTCCGATGGGATTTGACGTTGAGTTCGGTAAGGCTTTGGCCGCAAAGCTTGGCCTTGAAGCTGAGTTCATCGATACTGCATGGGACGGAATTTTTGCTGGTCTTGAGACAAACAAATATGACTGTGTTATCGCAGCCGCAACAATCACTCCTGAGCGCTTGGAATCAATGGAATTCTCAAAGCCTTATGTTGGAAACGGCCAGACAATCGTAGTTAACGTAGCTAGCGGCTTCCGCCCGGCTTCTCCAAAAGATTTGGAAGGTAAAATTGTCGCATATCAGGCAGAGACAACTTCTGACATCTTCATGGAGAAACAGGCAAAAGCAGGCCTCAAATTCACTCCTGCAGAATTCGACAAAGTTCTCAACGCTTACGATGAGCTTAAACTCGGCCGCTGTGACGCAGTTGTTTCAGACGCTCTTGTTTTTGCAAATTATGCTGATGATCCAGCTTATGCTTCAACTTGGGTTGGTGACGCAGACGAGTATTTCGGTGTTGCAATCCGCAAAGGAAATACAGTACTTTTGGACAAAGTTAATGCCGCAATCGATGAAATGAAGGCTGATGGTACATTGAAAGCTCTTTATATCAAAATCTTCGGCTCTGATTTGAGCGAGACAATAAAATAGGACAAACCATGACCGCTTTACAGAAAATTATTGGCTGGATTCCGGCACTTTTAGACGGCGCAAAAATCACGATTCTTCTCACTCTCACTTCTGTTGCTGCGGGAATTGTGATCGGACTTTTCCTTTCGCTTGGTAAAATGTCAAAGGACAAAGTTCTCAACAAACTTTGCTCGGCATATATCTTCTTCTTCCGTGGAACACCTCTTTTGATGCAGCTTTATTTTCTGTATTTCGGTCTTCCTAAGATTTTCCCGTTTCTCACTTTGCGCAATAAATTTCTTGCCGCTTTCATCGCCTTTGCACTCAATTCGGGAGCATACATGGCTGAGTACATTCGTGCTGCGATTCAATCAATCGACAAGGGGCAAAAAGAAGCAAGTCACGCGCTTGGATTCAATTACTGGCAGACAATGGGCTTGATTATTGTGCCTCAGTCAATCCGTCGCCTTATTCCTGCAATCGGCAACGAGTTCATCATGGTCTTGAAGGACGCTTCGCTGGTTTCTCTGATTGCTTTGGAAGATATTACAAAGGTAACACGAAGTATCGCTTCATCTTCGGGCAACGAGCTTGTCTATGTTCCTGCGATGATTTTGTATTTGATTATCACAGCTGTGTTCTCGGTTGTGTTCAACAGAACAGAAAAGCGTTTCAGCGTCTACGAGTAATTCGAATCGAAAATCCATCCATGGATTTTCGAGTTCGTACGAGAATTTTCATTCTGAAAATTCTCTCTTTGCTTTTACCCCGCATCCTTGCGGGGAATGCTTGTGAGAAGGAATTTATAATGAGTATTATTAAAACTGAAAATATCGATGTTTCTTTTGGCGACCTTCATGTTCTCAAAGGCGTTTCGCTTGAGGTTCAGCCGAAGGAAGTTGTTTGTATTATCGGGCCATCGGGAGCCGGAAAATCTACTTTCTTGCGCACGTTGAACGGCCTTGAAAAATTCACCAGCGGAAAGATTTTTGTTGATGATAATCTTTTGGACGAGTACGCTAACGGAAATCACGTTTTCAAGATGCCCAAAAAAGAGCGTGCGGAAGTTCTTCTTGAAATGGGAATGGTTTTCCAGAGATTCAATCTTTTCCCGCACAAAACTGTATTGCAGAACGTAATGATTGCGCCTGTTCACGTTAAAAAAGTGAGCAAGGCAGACGCAAAGGCTCGTGCGATGGAGCTTCTTGCGCGAGTTGGTCTTGCGGACAAGGCCGATGAATATCCAAACCGGCTTTCGGGCGGCCAGCAGCAGCGTGTTGCGATTGCACGAGCACTTGCGATGGAACCAAAAATCATGCTTTTTGACGAGCCAACAAGTGCCCTTGACCCGGAGCTTGTAGGTGAAGTTCTGAGCGTAATGCAGGAGCTTGCAAAAGAGGGCATGACGATGATTGTAGTGACTCACGAAATGGGCTTTGCCCGCGAAGTTGCCAACCGAGTCCTCTTCATGGAGAGCGGCAAAATCGTAGAAGAAGGTACCCCGGAGCAAATCTTCGGAAGCCCCAAAAGCGAACGCCTGCAGCAGTTCCTCAAAAGCGTTCTTTGAAGTCAAAATACTTCCGTGTATTTTGACTTCAAACGAGAAAATTCTGTTCACCTTAAGGCAAACAGAATTTTCTCTCTTTGCTTATTTCCCGCATCCTTGCGGGGCTTTTTTTCAAAAAATAATTTTAAAAAGTCGGTAGTGATACCGGCTTTTTTTGTCGATAATATAAAGAACAACTGTCAGGACAAACGCATTACAGACGATTTTATATTGAAAATGGCGCAAAGAAGCGAAACGGCTTACGGAAACACTCGTTTTGTGCTGCCGCGTAAGCGGCAAACGTATATAGTTACAAGCACAAAACGCGTGTAGCATGCTAGCATGCGTTTCCGATAAACCGTTTTTGCGATTGGAAGCCATTTTTAGAAGGGAATATTTTATAATGCGTTTGCCCTGGTACATCTATAATAATTTGGCCAGGACTCAAAATTGAACTCAGTGCAAAAATCTTTGGACTATGGGAATTTTGTTCCCGCGAAAAAAAAGTTTTCTCAGAAAATCGACGAGACACAGGGAAGTTTTGTCCGTGTTAATCCAAATGTCACCAAACTTTCTATTGATGGCGATAAAATCACAATTATTTCAAAACTCAGCCCGATTGTTCAGAAAAATGAGCCTGCTGTTGCTGAATCAGAAGCGCAACCTGAATCCGAACAGATAAAAATTACCGGCGGTGACGATTTTACACTTGAAGAGCCGGATGAATTTGTTCCTCACCGAAGCGATGAAATCAAAAAATATCTTGCTGATGACAGACGCGCCTTAAAAATTGAAAAAAATGCGGTTTACTTGCTCCAAAAATACGAGAACAGAGAAAGAATCGAAGACGAGAAAGCTTCACGTGTAAAGCAGCCGATTGGAGTTAAGCTTGTCGTAATCATTTCATTCCTTCTGATTTTGGCTGTTGGTGGCGTAACTTATGCCGTTTCTTATTTTGTATCTCAGGACACCCGTTCTAATGCAGAGGAAAACAATCTTGCGATTAACAGCCGGACTGCAAGTGACACGGAAAACCGAATCAATTCAGCGGTTTCAAGCGTGACCATGTTCCTGGATTTGATGACAGGTGCCGTAAAAGATGATGAGAGCGCGAAGGAAATCGAAAAACTCTTTTTTGACAGAAACAGAGATATTGTCGCGGTCTATTATTCTCGTGCGGAAAGCGGAGTTTTACTGGCAAGCAATAAATTCCTTGTCACTCACGAAATAGAAAAAGAAAACGTGCTGGCTTATATTCAGCAGGAAAGTGAGAGTGCAGAAAAGGCAAAGAACGGCTCGTTTGAGATTCTCAATGCAACTCCATTTTTCAATTCTCCGCTTATTTCTTTGTTCTGTCCGGCTTCTTCATCTTCGGGCGAAGGATTTGTTGCGTTCCTTTATTCAACTGCTGGAATCGGTGAAAGTTTTGCTTCGGGCAGCATAAATCAGTCTTTCCTCGTCAACAATGATGGAATAGTTTTGATTCACAGCGATTTTGATAAAATGAATTCTGCGGCGGATCTGAGCTCTCTCAAAATCGTGCAGGAAATGCTTTCAAGTCCTGGCAACAATGGCCAGCTTCCATACAAAGATGAAAATGGCGATGAATATATCGGTGCTTTTCATAAACTCGGAATCGGAAGCGGCGGCGTAATAACTGTTGTAAAAACTTCGGTAATTCTTGAAGGTGTAAAGCGAATCACTTACCGAAATATCTGTATCATGTTTGCGGTCGTGGCACTTGCTATCCTGATAATTTACTTCTTCGCAAAATCTCTGAGCAAACCGTTGCAGGCACTCACCGAGGTCGTAAATGAAGTCAACAAGGGTAATTTCAACACCAGCCTTTTTGATAAGCTCAAACTCAAGCGAAAAGACGAAATCGGTGTCCTGGAACGAAGCACAAAAAACGAACGCGAAATCCTGAACATGGTCTCGCGCCTCACAAACAAGGGCGTTACGAAGGCCGTAATCACCAAAAAAATCGATTTTGATCCGCATCTCAAAGACATCACGATTTTCTTCAGCGACATCCGTGGTTTTACGGCAATTTCGGACGGATTCAAAAAACGCTTTGGCGAGCACAGTGCGGCTGAAATCATCGGATTCTTGAACGACTACATGAGCCGAATGGTAACTTGCATCAACAAGACTGGCGGCATCGTCGATAAGTTTGAGGGCGATGCGATTATGGCTGTCTGGGGTGTTTTGAGAAACGAAAATCTTGATTGGGAAAAAATGAGCGAAAATTCCAGCACGAGAGTTTTAAAAGAAGAGGCTCACAGAGAATATGTAAAGGCGGACGCTCTGAGTGCTGTCACTTGCTGCATAGCCATGCGTTACTCGCTGATGAAATATAACAAAGATGCGGCAGCCTTTACCGAAGCGCACAAAAATGACCCGCTCGCAAAATACAAGCCCCATATTCGGATTGGAGCAGGCTTGAATTCCGGGCGCGCGACAGTTGGATTCATGGGAAGTTTTGACAAAATGGAATTCACTTCAATCGGTGACTCGGTGAACTTTGCCAGCCGTGCCGAAGCAAGTAACAAGCCTTGTGGAACGGACATTCTGATTACGCAGGACACTTATGACATCCTCAAAAAAGATTTTATTCGCTGTGAGGAGAACAATTTCATCATCAAACCGGCGAATATTTACAATGAGATTGTTGTCGAAAAAATTCCTGTCGAATTTGAAGTCAAAGGAAAAGGAAAACAGCATTTTTACGGCGTTGTGAATATGCCGAACTTCGATATTGAAAAATTCTTCTCAACTGAAAACGAAAAATTCGAAGTTGACGTTGATTGTGAGAGAGCGGTCGGACCTGCAGGCCCTAAAACTTTGAAAGAAGTGCGGGAATTGCTCGGAATTGATACCCCTGATTTTGAAAAGGTAAATCTGGATGCGGAAGAGAATAAGATTCAAGTCGCTGCTCCGTGATTTTTTTGTAGTCATCTTCTGCCTTTCAGTCGCAGGATTTTTCGCGTATCTTTTCTGGCAGGATTTGAACTCATTCACGGTCCGTGGTGACAAGCCCGAAATCGGAACAATCTCATTCAAGCACAACATAGCTCAGCGAAAATTCGATGACCGCGTTGTGTGGGAACGTATTGCCACCGGCACAAAATTGTATTACGGCGATACAATCCGCACCTCTGACTTGGCAGAAGCAATCCTTACGCTCAGTGACGGAACTGTTCTCAATCTGGGCGAAAATACAATGATAAAAGTCGATTTGAATGCGAACGGTGGCGTGCGGGTTTTGATTTCTGGCGGTGACATTCAGGTTGACTCGACAACGGCGCGTTCAGGAATCGAACTGAAGCTTGATGACGGCTCGCTCGTAAATGTCGGTGCTGGAAGTTCTCTTGCGGCAAAATCTGATTCAGAAAATGGAATTCACAATGTCGAGGTGAAAAGCGGTTCTGCCCAGGTCGTTACAGAAAGTGGCAAAACAACTGAACTTACTTACGGTGAATCTGTCAATGTTGAGAAAGGCGGAGAAATTCAAAAAAAAGCTGTTACTGTAATTTATCCGCCTAAAGATGTAAAAATCCTCAATACAAGAAGAGGGCTTGTTCCAGTGCGTTTTGAATGGAAAACCTCGGATGGCGCGGGTGTTACGATTCAAACTTCATATTCGCGTGATTTTACTAAAATTGTTACAAGCAACGAAATTTCAAATTCTTCAAGCGCGGAAGTGCGTGTGCCGGGCGGAATTGTGTTCTGGCGGGTTTTCTCAGAAAAAACAAAGTCTTCTCCAATCACAGGAAGAATTACGGTTGAAAATGTAGATGCAATCGAAGGAATTTCTCCGGCAAGTTCGGCTTCATTCCGCTACAGAAATGCGCCTCCACGAATTTCATTCAGATGGAGTGGCAATGAATATGCCGAGCATTACAGACTTTTGGTTTCTTCAACGGCTGACATGCGTTCAATCGTTTCGGATACAGAAGTTTCAGGCAATTTCATCGCATTGGATTCGCTTGAAGACGGCGATTACTGGTGGCAAGTCACACCATATTATTCAATCAACAATTTGGGTTACACAGGCGGAAGCCAGGCGATTCCGTTTAAAATCACAAAAACTCAGCAGATTCGCAGGCCAGAACTTGCAGCCCCTGCCAATAATACGCAGATTTTCTACAAAAAAAATATTCCTGCAAATTTCATCTGGAAAAGCGAGCTGAAAGATTCGACTTATGAGCTTTCGATTGCCCGTGATTATGATTTTACGGACATCGTTTATTCAGCAGAAACTTCTGACACAAGACTCGTGCGTGAATTTACGCCAGAGGAACTTAGTGACGGCACATACTATTGGAAGATTTTGCGAAAATCGGATGACGCCGGGGACAAAAATCCTGAGTCTGAAATCCGCTCTTTCCGCGTGGCCCGGTATATTCCTCAGGACAACAAGCTGCTTTATCCGCCGGAAAATGTTTTGATTGAGGGCGCAAAAATCACCAGCACGGCCTTCATGTGGAAACTTTCGGACGAGTATTCTTCAAAATCAAATGCTTCCGTGCTTCAAATTTCTACAACTCCGGGATTCACGACAATTCAGATAGAGAGAACGACATCGGCATCAGTTTTGGACAATATGAACCTGCCTTCCGGAAATTACTGGTGGCGAGTCGGCGTACGTGATGAAAATGGCGGGCTTACAGGCCTCACTCCGAGCAGGGCTTTCACGGTTCTTTCAGAGCTGAACCCGCCGGAAATCCTTTCTCCTGCGCAAAATCAAGAACTCATGATTTACAATTTTGCTCCTGTAGTTGTCTCATGGAAGGAAGTGCCTGACGCTGAGTATTATACAGTCAAAATTTGTGATTCAAAGGGCAATCTCATAAAGCAAAAAGAATCTGTGCGCGAAACAATGGCTCAGTTCGTTCTTGATGGCGGCACTTATACCTGCTTTGTTCAGGCAATTGCAACTCCAACAAGAATTTCCGCAGTCAACGAAAGAACTTTCTCTGTGCGCTCTCCTTCATCGGTTCTCGCTCAGTCACCTTCTGACGGCACAAGAATTGCAGGTCTCACCGCGCTCAGAAATCCCGTGATTTTCAGCTGGATTCCTGGAAAAGACAAGGCAAACGGTTACAAATTCATTCTTTCAAAATTGCAAAAAGACGGCTCTTATAAAGTGGTGAACACAATCGACACTACGAAAAATACGCTTTCACTGAACAGACTCACGGAAGGCACTTACTCATGGAAAATTGCCGCAAGCACGATGACCGGAATTCCTCTCGATTCAAAGACTCGTCATTTTGTGATTGAAACGACTCCGGGATTAGCAAGTCCTTATCTTACAGCTCCCGGACGCAATTTTGTGATAGACGGAGCTTATCTTAAAAAAAATCGTGCGATAGAATTTGCATGGAAAGAAGTGACAGGTGCAACGGCTTACAATTTTGTTCTATATAAACTTGATTCTGCTGGCAGACGAAAACTTATCTACAGCGAAAAAAACACGAAGGCTTCAAACGTCAGAATCAAGGATTTGTCGATTTTTGATGTCGGCAATTTTGAATGGGCTGTAACTCCTTATTCATATGCAAAAGACGGTTATCTGGAGCAAAAAGGGACGGCATCAGTCGGCGTGTTCAAGATTGATTTTGCCGCACCGACCAAAGTTGAGGGCGTTCAGCCGGGGAAAATGTATGGAAATTAAGATTCACCCATTGTCGCGCCTTGTTTTTGGAATTATTCTTCTCGTTTTGGCTTTTCCGCTTTTTGCCGATGATTCGTTCCCGCAGAAAATTGAATGGAAATCGAACGCAAATGCCCTGGAATACAAAGTTGAGCTTCAGAATCTTTCTACCGGCAAAACTCAGTCGATTACGACAGAAAAAACTTCCACGGAACTTTCTCTTCCGCCAGCCCGCTACCGTTATCGGGTTCATGCCTACGATTTTTTGGGAAAAGAAGCGGGCGTTTCTTCATGGACGAATTTTGAGGTCTTTAAGGCAAGCAAACCAAAAATCAATAAAATAGAAAGAAAATTGCAGGTTCCAAAAGACGGAGGTTCAATTGGAATTTCTGTAGACATCGCTGACGTGAACAAAAATTCAAAATTCGAGCTGGTGAATGAATCCTTGAACGGAATTATCAGCGCGTCGGATAAAATGAACATGGGGCAGAGCAGTTCTGAAACTGACAGCATTTCTCATCTTGATTTTAAGAACGTGCCTCCTGGAAACTGGCGTCTTCGTGTCACAAATCCAAGCGGACTTTCTTCGCTCTCTGATATAATCGTTGTCGATGGCGAAAAAATGTTCACCGATGTTGAGGTTGCCCTGATTCGTGATGAAGCTGTAAATGAAGCCGTAAAGGAAACTGAGGAAAAACTTCGCAAAGAGATGAATGAAAAACTTTCCTCAGAGATTGAAAAGGCAATCGCCGAGCATGATTTGAAAAAAGAACGTGCAGAGGCAGACCGAATTGAAGCAGAAAAGCGGGCCGAAGAGGAGCGGCTTGAGGCAGAACGGAAGGCAGAAGAGGAAGCGAGACTTGCGGAAATAGCCAGAATCGAAGAAGAAAAGCGCGCGAAAGAAGAGGCAAAGCGTGCAAAGAAAGAAGAAAAACTCCGTCGTAAGCTGGAACGAAAAAAACTCGGCTACCAGTGGAAAGATTTTATAATTGAGGGCGGAGCAGGCGTTACGAATCGGCTTTATGATGATTCTTTTAAAGAGGCGTATGATGAACCTCTTGCCACAGCCCTGAATATCCGTGCGATGTATCTTCCAAAAAAGACCAGTTCTGCGAAATTCGGAATGGAAGTCTGCTATTTCGGGCAAAAATTTACACATGAGACGAATTTTTTGAATGCCGAGTTGATTTCTAATGTGTTTGATGCGAAAATTGTATGGCAGCAAAATCTTATGCCTGCTATATATATGCAGTTGAAGGGCGGGGCGGGAATAAATATGCTCAAAAAAAGCATTTCTTATTCTTCGTCATATACGGCAAGAACGGCTTCAGAAGACACAACGTATTTTTATCCGCTTGTGGCAGGAAACTTGTCAATTTTCTGTAATCCGTTAAAATTCCTTGTGTTTGAAGCTGGAGCTGATTTCAGTCATGTTTTCGGTGGTTCTTTTACTTTGGGAATGCTTACACCGTATGCTTGCGCTGGAATAAGATTTTAATAAAATTTAGAATAATAAAAGGGGGCGGAAGATGAAAGGCGCGCGAGCCAGAAAAATCTCAATTTTTTCTCTGATTTTAATTCTTTCCGCACTCTTCATGTCCTGTGAGAATGAAACTGACTTCGCTGAGGACGTCGAGAACGATTACAGCTCAAAATTCACGTTCTATTCTTCAGATCCGGATGAAGGAAAAGTCGTTTCAGTTGACATGACCTTTCCGATTGGCAAAACAGTTTCTCAAAAAGATTTTCCGAATGAAAAATCATCAGGCTTTGTCGGCTGCAAAAACGGCTATAAAATCAAAGGCTGGACATATTTAAAAAATCCGGCGACTGGCAAAAAGGACTTTACAGAATCAGAAGAAAAATACGAAATGAATCCCGACGGAACTGTAAAAAAAATGGTCGTTCTTTCTGTTCCGGCGGCATTTATCGTCAACGACTGGGAGCCTATAAAATATTCGGTCACATTTTACGGAAATGGCGGCACAGACAGCGCAGGTAAAAAAGAACAGACTCAGGAAAACTTCGTTTACGATGAAGCAAATGTGCTGAACAAAAATCCTTTCAGTTATCAAAAAAATTCGTTTTCGGGCTGGGGCACAAGTCCGGATCAAGACCCAAAGTTTCCGACATATTTTAATGGAGAAGATGTTTGCAATCTCACGTCCGAAGATGGCGGAAACATAAAGCTATATGCTTTGTGGCTCAAGAATGTAATCAACTTTTCTTTTGATGCGGGCGAAGGAACTGGCATGCTGCCAAAAATGAAGATTGCACTCGGCTCCGCTTTGCCGGATTACGAACATCTTGTTGCGGCTTTCACACCACCAGAAGGCAAGAAAATTAGCGGTTATCAGCCTTATTTCACCGATGGCTCAGAAAGAAAGATTTATATAGGATTTTATGAGCCGGGGCATGTCTTTACGGCCGAAGATTATCCTTATGAAGACCAGACTCTTGAAATTCAATATTATTGGATTCCGTATTTCGTGCAGTTTCACAGCAATATTCCAGATGAAAGCGAGTCAGTTTTTAGTCAGTCTTTTGAATGGGGGCAGGCACAAGCTCTCCTTGAAAATCCATTCTCACGTTGGGGATTTGAATTTACCGGCTGGAACACAAAGCCGGACGGAAGCGGAACAAGCTATACAGACGGGCAAATTCTTTCTGAAAAACTTGCAGAAAATACGACAATCGAACTTTATGCTCAGTGGAAAGAACTCGTGCGAAAAGTCACATTTATGGCGAACGGCGGAACTGGCACGATGGAAGAACAGAAATTCCGGGGCAGGGATCTTCCAAAATCTTTGAGCGAAAATCAATTCCTGCGCGAAGGCTATTCTTTCACAGGCTGGAACACCCAACCCGATGGAAGTGGAACAAGTTATATGCCCGAAGAAGAAATTAACGGCGGAAACTGGTTCAGCGAGGACAAAATTCTCTACGCGATGTGGAATATTATTTATTATCCTGTTGATTTTGACACGGCGGACGGAACTCCAATCGAAACCCAGTGGATTCCACATAATGAGACCGCGACAGAACCCGAAAGTCCGAGCAGATTGGGCTATACTTTTGGCGGATGGTTCACGGATTCTGAATATACCGAGCCATTTGATTTCTCAACTCCAATAAAACAGGGCACTATTGTTTGGGCATACTGGAACGTCGAGAGCAGGGTTGTTAATTTTGATTTGAATGAAGGTGATGACGAGCCGTTCGCAAGCGTTACGATTACGTTTGAGGATTTGCCATATTATCCATACAGCACACCTTCTCGTACAGGATATTTCTTTACACACTGGTCGCCGGACACTCTTACACCGGATAACTGGTCAACCGAAGAAATTACAATGATTGCAAACTGGAAAGCTCGGGGAAGTATCGTTGGTAATCTTCCATACGGAGTTGATGTAGAATTCACCCCGGAAGGAATGATTTTCGTGGCATTAGATGGATTTGAAACCTACGACTGGATGATTGACGGTGCAAAACAAACCGAAACAGGCAACCGTCTGACAGTAAAATACGCCGACTACACAGATTTAAAAATTCATCAGGTTCTCGTAATTGGAAACCCATTTTACGAAGAAGACGACAGCCTGGCCGCAATATTCAAATTCAGGGTCCAGAACTAACAGGAGAAGATTATGCAAGTAAGAAAATTTTGCGTGATGCTTGTGCTGCTGGGGCTGGTGATTTGTGGCGCATGGGGAAACAGATTCCGATGGACTAATGGTGATGGTGATGGCGTTTGGACGAACTATAAGAACTGGGAATATTATGAGTTCGGCTCTTCATCATGGAAAACAATTGGAGATGATACAAAAGATTATCCTGGTTATAATAACAACTCAAATGATGCCGAAGTTTTTATAAACACTGATGACTATGGAAATTCGAATATATCTATTTCAATACCTGCAAATATCAAAATAAGTTCTTTGTATATTGAAAGTTCTGCAACAACTTCTGTTACTTTTACACTTTCTGATGGTGTTACGCTTAGTATAACTGGAGATCTGAATCTTGGAAATGTAGCGAGTAATAGCGATCCTGTTAATTTTATTATAACAGGTTCCGGTAATGTAAGTGTGACTGAAAACATTCGTTGTAAAAATACAGCAGAGACGTCTTTTTTGCTTCAAAATGATGCGATGGTCAAAGCAAAAAGTATTGTAAATGAAAAAAAAGGCAACGGGGCAACAGTAAATGTTTCTGGTGATGGAACCGGTATAATAAGTCTGCCACATCAAAATGATAGTCCTGATAATACTATAACTATAAATTCCGGATATGTTAACTTTTCTACAAGTGAAACGCTGCCTGTTAATACGAATAAATATTATTGGAAAGCAAGTCCTGCCGATTCAGTATGGACAAATACTAATAACTGGGAAACTGAGAACGGAGAAGCTGTAAGGCACTATCCTGGCTATAAGGATAGGGACACGGCGGTGTTTGATGCCGGAGAAGGTGCAGCAAATCTTTCGGTTGCTGATGGAAGCTATACTCTAAACATAAAAAGTACGGCTTCTGGAGGCGGAGAACATCCATATGATAGAAGCCTTATTCAGGGAGTGAGTGCTACTGCTAAAACTGCAACTATAAATGTAGAAGGGACATGGTTGTTTGATGGCTGCAGTTTTGGAACGCTAAATTTAAATAATAGTGCAGGTGGTACAACTGATACAGTTAGGCTTTTGAATGGTCTTGTAGTCAATAATTTAAAAATAGAAAATAAGAGAATTTTGTATGGAGGAGGCAATTCTCCTATAGCTGTTTCCGAATCTTTAACTAATGCCGGAGATATTAATAGTTATTCTGCACTGGAAGTAACAGTTGCCACTGTAAATAATGGAATTATATCAGGTGGTGATGTTGAATCCTCTTTTAACGGCGGTTATTCTGGAACAGGAACTTTGACAGTTGCTTCTGGCACACTCAATTTCAATGGCGGTTATTCTGGAACAGGAACTTTGACAGTTGCTTCTGGCACACTCAACTTCAACGGTGGATATTCCGGCACAGGTAAACTTTCTCTTTCAACAGGAACTATCAATTTCAACAACTCAGATGCAAACTTAACAGAGTGCGCAGTGTTTTCGGCTGGAACTGGCACTGTCAATTTTAATAATACTACTAATCCAACTACGAATGTGCAGAAAACTTTGACACTTCCTAATACTTCATTGACTTTCTATAACCTCAATTTTGGTGGAAACATAAAAGTTTCGGGAAAAGCCACTGTTGAACACGGTTGTCAAATGACAAAATTAAGCGATTCTACTACAAACGCTTTGGAAATTGACGCCGCTATAACTTGCAACGATTTGTTTGAGCAAAGGGAAGGAACAAAAGTTACTGTAAAAGAAGGCAAAAGTTTAACAATAAAAAATGATTATCGTGCTTATGGAACAACTTCCAAAAATGAAATAATTATAGAAGGAACACTTTCCGTTGGTAATGGCGTGGGCGGTGGTGAAGGTAATCCTGCAGAACTCACCGTTGCGTCAACTGGTACAATTATTGCGGGTGCTTTCATCGGGCGGCTTAATAGTTCTGGTGAAGATGGAAAAATCGCTCTTTTGAAAAATAATGGTACAATTCAAACAAAAACTATTTATGTTGAAAAAATCATTAGTACTGGCACAGAAGAATTTTGTAAGGCTGGCGGTGAACTTACTGTTACCGATTGGGAAAACTCAAAATTCGGAAATGTGACAATTACTTCTTCTTCAAGTTTAAAACTGAATAATAACATCATTGTTTCTGGCAACTGGAAAAACAATGCTGGAACTACAGGTTTTAATGCGAATGGAAAAAACGTTACATTTGTTGGTGAAGGTAAAAAGCTTTCGGGAAGTACAGCTTTTGCAAATGCAATTTTTAATGGAAGCACAACTTTTTCGGATGGAAATTCATTTTCTGAATTTGAATGTACGAAGGGAGATATAACACTTTCTTTTGGGGCTGGAAGGACCCAGCAGATTAGTGAAAAACTTACTTTAAAAGGCGAAGAGTCTAAAATGCTCCGCCTTTCATGTGATTATAGTGCAATTACTGATCCTGCTGCAATAATTGTAGTTTCGTCCTCAAAGCTTGATGCAGATTATCTTTCTATTGGCGAAAAACTGAATATTCAGGAAGCTCCTGTTGGAAGTCCAGCTATTGGTTCTCACAAGGCATATGGTTCTAGTACAACTAGTGTTCCTGCAAGTTCATCTTCTCAGAATGATTATATGGCTCTTTTTAAAAAAGGCTGGGATCTAGGGTATGAATTTGAATTCAAATGGAAAGGCGGTGCTAGCTCAAAGGAGCATCTTTGGTTTGAAGAAGAGAATTGGGACCCAGCTCTTGTTCCAGGGCTTGTGGCAAATAAAACTGAGGATGCAAAAGTCCTGATTCCAGATGGACGTACTTACTGGCCAGAACTTTCAAATTCGCAGCTGCCTTCTGGAGTAAATCAGATTACGTTAAGTTCTCTTCAAATTGGTGAAAATAGTGTTAATGATACTACAAATGCAGCTACAGCTAGACTTACTCTGTCTGATGATGGAACTGGTGGCGGCTACCTGCTTAATATTTCGACAGGAACTCTTATAAATTATGGAATAATTGAATATAAAAACGATTTTAGAATCTATAAAGATGGAGACCCTAGTAAGCCAATTAATGATACTGAACATTCTGGCTGGGTCGAGTATTCTGGTGGAGGTACAACAAGTGCTCAGATTGTTACAAATTTTTCTGACGAAGATGATTACGCAAATCTTTTGATTTCCGGCCTTAATACTGAAACTTCAGATGCAATTTGTGTTGCTGGAAATCTTCGTGTGTGGAAAATCTCAACTGCGACAAAAGCTTCTCTTCAAATAAAAAATGATTTTACTTTTAAGGGGTCTGTTGAAGGTTCTACGGATTTATCTTTTTCAGTAGATGAAAATTGTACTTTGGAAGCGAACGAAGGAACAAAGTTTATTTTTGCAGGTTCTAAGCAAACGGTCATAATGACTAGTGATAGCGCAAGAGCTGAATTTGCGAATATTGTAATAAATGCCGGAAGTTCAGTGTCGGCACACGGAACATTTATCGTAAAAGAAAGTTTATTGAACGAAAACACTGACGGCGGATTTACAGCTTCAACTGGAACGATAACTTTTACAGGCTCTAGTTTATCTATAACAGGAAAAAACAACTTTAATAATTTGATTTTTGCAGACGGATCTGGCGGAACTGTGACTGATAAAATTTCTGTCACTGGGACGACTTTAATTGCGAACGGCAACGGAAACGAACTTAAACTTACTGGAGCAAATTCTTTTGCAAAACCTGTTATAATCGGCGATTCGGCCAAATCCCTTTCCGGGGGCAAAATCACCCTCAATAGTGACGGAAATTTGCAGCTTGCAGAAGTTACTTGCTATTCTCTCGAAGTTCAATCTTCCGTGACTTTTACTAAAAATGTCGATTCTCCTGTCACTTTCACGGGTTCTGGTGCTCAAATCAACGGTAACGGAAAGACTTTCTCAGCGGCTGTAACTTTCTCAGGCTCTTCTGCCACACTGAACGGCAACAACACTTTTTCCGGCACGGTCACTTTCTCTGGAGACGGAACAACTCTTTCCGGCAACAATTCTTTCAATAAGGCTGTCTTTGATGAAAACATGAGCTTTGGTGGAAGCAACTCATTCTCTGAGTTTGTCTGTGAGACTGCGGGAAAATCGCTCACTTTTGCAGCTGGCTCAAATCAGACTGTCACAAAACTCACAATCCGCGGAACAGAAACTGGCAAAATCAATCTGACTGGAATCGGTGAATGGCAAATCACACCTCTCAATCACGCGCAAATTTCAATCGCACACGCAATTATCACAAATTCAAAAAATAGCGACTCAGAACCAATCATCGTTTATGCAAAAAATGGCTACAACACAGACGGAACGGGCAACACCAACTGGATTTTCGCGGGGCATAAATATATTTGGACTGGAGCGGCTTCAACAGACTGGGGCACAACTTCAAACTGGAGCCCGACGTCCGTTCCACGGGAATACGCTGATGTCGAAATTCCGGGCGGTAAAACAAATTATCCAAAACTGACTCAAGATTTGAACCTCAAAAATGATGAAAAGATTTTTGTTGTCGATACGAATGGTGACGGAAGCAACGAAAACGAGAGCGTTACAAGTTCTGTCGCAATTGATTCCGGGGCTGTCTTTGATTTTGCGGGCAACAATCTTACTGTGAACGCACTTTCAAGTGAAGGTCGAATTCGCGTGCTTGGTACAGAAATTATTGCGGCGGCGGGCGATTCTGGCATCAAAAATCTTCCGCTGGATTCTTCTTCCGTGCTCACAGGTGTAATCGAATATTACGGCGATTTTGGAACGCGCGAAACTCCGAACTTTGGCGACAAATTCTCCCTTCTTGAATTTACAGCAGGTTCGGGCGGTGAGATTTCCGGCTCAATTTCTGTCACTGGAAAGACTTTGATTTCAAACGGAGCTGGGGTGGCACTTTCTCTCAGTGGCGACAATACTTTTACGGGCGGCGTAAAAATCACTTCGGCTGGAAACATTGTGCTGAAAGGCAAAAAAGATGATTCAAATCCTCTGGCTTTGCTTGGTGATGTGGACTGTTCAAAATTGAATCTCAAAAGTGACGTTGTTCTCAACGGAAATGTCACAACGACAGATTCACAAGATTTTGATGGAAAAGTCTTCCTTGATAGCGGAATTATTTTCAATGCAGGTTCTTCTCTTGTCTCATTTGGTGCGGATATTCTGAGCAAAAGCGAAAATTCTGCAATCACGCTAGAAAGTGAAGTCAGCTTGGGCGGAAACGTTACGACTGCCCTGTCCCAGACTTTCAAAAAGAACATGACTCTGCTTTCTGACGTAGTTTTCACGGCTGGCTCAGGCATAAAATTCGATTCTGCTTCGGAACTTAGCATCACTTCGGATAAATCTGCAAAATTTAAGAGTCCTGTTACCTCAAATTGTGACCTTGCAATCACCGTGCCGACAGTTGATTTTGATTTAAATGCATCGTTCAAGAACACGGAAAGCACAAATTCTCTTTCTTTGAAGACTGGAACTTCTCTTTCATTTAAGAATGCGGCTTTCGAGGCCGGAAAATTGATTGTAGAAGAAGGTTCAGGTTTCAGTCAGACTGGCGTAAATCCTTCGACCGCCGTACAAAAAGTTTATGGAATAGAAAATAACGGCTCTTGCGTTTGGGATAGTGAAAGCAAAGGCGGAACTTTGGTCCTTTCAGGTAGTATTTCCGGCACAAAAGCAGGCGAAATTATCTTCAACAAAAAGAATGTCACTCTCTCTGCAACTCCGATTACAATTTCCGGCGTTTTCTTTGATTTGACGGTTCCAGACGGAATAAATGCAACAAATGGGGCAGGGCTTGTCGTACGACGAAATTTCATCGTTGAGGGCGCATACTTGCACAATGACCAGAATCTCACTCTCGGCACTGTAAGTTTTGCGGACGGAAGAAAATATGCCAGCGCAAATAACGAAGACGGTTCCGCCGGATTGATTTCATGTGCTTCTTCAAATTTGGGAAATGTCACAGTCGTTCAGGAAACAACCCGCAAAAAATTTGCCACTAATATAGAAGGAATTTCATTCTCTTTGGATGATGCAACGGCAGCCGCTGGAAGCGTTGAATTTGCAGAAAAATTCAAAACTCTTTCACTGACAAATGCCGCGTCAACAAATTTTGCGATTCTTTTTGATTCCTCTTGTGAAATCACAAATGATGTAATTTTCGGAACTAACGGAAACGTAATTTTCGGAACAAAAGAAAACAGTTCTTGCATTTTTGCAAATTCCGTTGAGCACACAGCGGGCGATTCAAAACTTGCCGGCTCAGTCAAAGCTGCTTCGGCAAAATTTGCACGGTCTGTTCTCACTCAGAATACAAAAATTGATTGCGACTCAAATTCAGTGATTTTCACAGACGTCGTTGATTCTGATTCCTCGGACACACCACGCGCGCTTTCAATTGGAACAGAAAGTTCTGTAACAAGCGTGAAATTTGAAAAATCGGTCGGAACGTCAAATCCTCTTGCTTCTCTGCTTGTTTACGGAAATGCTGAGTTTGGCGGAAATCTTGTTTCAGAGGGAATCATCAATCTTAAAGGCGATATTCTTGCTTTTGCGGACGTAAATCTGCTTTCAAAAAACAGTTACATTCTTGCGGACGGTTCGGCTTCGAGAACTTTTGGAGCCGCTTCCGGCAGTCTGACTTTTGCAAGCGAACTTTTTGTTGATATTGCCTCATCTTCGACCGTAACGATTTCTTCTGATTTAACATGGCAGAAAATTCTTTGCGCTTATTCTGGGAAAATTTCGGCAGGCGCGGTCAATCTTTCGGGAACAAATCTCGTGCTTTTTGGCTCTTCTTACAGTGCTGATGACCCGCGATATTCTGGCTCGGATTCTAGATTCGCTTACTTTGGTTATGAATCTCTGGCTTACAAACCATCTTCGGGAACGGCTGGATTCAAAGCAGAATTCTCTACAATCGGAACAAAAGTGCTCATTTCGGAAAATTTCTACGCGAACGGACTTGATTTCGCGGGCTGTTCTTTTGTGATCCCGAATCAGTCGGCATCAAATCCGCTGTTCAATTCAACTTCGGCTGTCACAGAAAAACAATGGGGAATCCCTTACGCTGTCGTCTTCAATTCTGAAATTGCAAACTGTTCGGCTGGCTCTTCGGAAGGGGCTGCTTTTGTAACGGCTGCTAAAAATCAAAACGTAACCGACAGAAGCGGAAATTCCGGTTTCCAGTTTGCCGTTCCACAAATCAGCGGGGCATATTCCGTTTCGGATTCAGTTGTTTGCCTCAGTTTTGACATGTCTCTCGAAAATTCAAACGGCGAAGTTTCAAGCACAATTTCACTTGTTTCAGCTCTGGAAAACGGCGGGATTTTCTACAACGGAAAATCTCTTGCCTTTGACGGAAAATTCTACACGGAATCTGACGGCACAAATTGTTCGGTTCCTCTTTCGGAATCAAATCTTGCTTTGACCGACATTCCGGCACACACTCCGCTTTATCTCAAAGTTTCTTCCGCACAAAACAATTGGAACACAGACGCCTCTGCCACTTTTGCAGGAACAGAGGACAGCACTGACCGAAGCGGAATCCACCGCAACAGAACGACAGATTTGTCTTTGTTTGAAGGCCTTTTCTTTGCCGCTGAAGGAAAAACAATGTGCCGCAATTACGGAATCGGTTTGTGGAGCGAAAATGACTCAGGCTACACTGATGCCAAAATCTTCGCGACAATCGACAAAGCTCGCCCGGTTTTGGTAGATTTCTTTGCAGGTCAGGAACTTCACTCAAAAAATACAGGTACGGCCGATTCTCAAAAATTCTATGATTCTCACAATTTTATTGAGCTTCGATATTCTGAGCCTGTGGACATCGGAAATCTTCTGGCAGGTGCGACTGAACAGAACCAGAATCGGCAGGCTCAGACAGATTTTGACTCAGCCGAAAAACATGGCGGCGCAATCACGAATAATTCTGGCTCAGACGGCATGACAATCTCCGGCTTTGTTTCAATCGAAAAGGGCGAGCTTACGGCGGGCTACAAATCTGGTTCGGCAGGCTCATATTCTTTCAATTCTGACACGAACAAATGCCATGCTCTTTACCGAAAATTTTCAAAAAATGCCGGCGAGGCAGAAAAAATCTTCCCGAACCGCATAAGAATTTCTGTCGCGGGCTACGTTGATGAAGAAAATCCAGTTTCACTCGGCGGTTCTGATTTCCATAACTGGATTGGCTACATCGATTCAAGCTCAAGCCCTGCAGGTGCGGTTGTTCCTCTTGCAAACAGATTTATCACAGACCTTGCAGTTGATTCGGATGGGTTGCCGCTTAAAAATATTTTTGATGAAAACAATTCTTCTCGCTCGCTTTCTGTGAACGACCGAGCTTCAACATCTTCTTCTTCACTTTACGGAGAATGGGATTGCAGTCATCCTGTTTTTGCCGCTTATGTCACGAATTTTAACGGTTCTGATCCAAACGTGAGCTGGATTAACGGCGACGGAGAAAACAGACAGTATGAAATGCTCGGAACTGTTGATTCAAACACGAACGCATACATCGACACGATTGAAATGCATTTGTTCGACAATACTCAAAATTATTCTGCTGATGTTGAATACAAGTGGATTGCTCGAAAAGGCTGGATTTCTTCTGGAGGCAATGTAATTCCTGGTTTTGAGGCGCCGGAAAGTTCTGGTGGTAGCAGGGCAATTCCTTCTTCTTCGGCTATGACACTCGGTGGAATCCGGCGAAGTTCTCTTGACGGTGCAATCTCTGCCTTTACATACAAATATTCTCTTGATGGTGTTGAATCTGATTTCCGAACTTTTGCTGAGAAAGACATTGCCCAGCATGTAAAAAGTCCGTTGTTCCGCGTGGAGTCACTTTCCGAGACTTTCACTGACAACGATGAGCCATATCTTGGCCTTACAATCAATCCAATGGACTCAAAACTTCCGATTCGCACGACATTCACCGTGACTTATGAGCCGAAAAAATCATTCATCACGGATTTGGCTGGAAACCGCCTGATTCAGACTGATTCCGGCTCTGACAAAAAAATTCTTCATTCAATCGATATTACTCCCCCGTCATTTACGATGACAATTTCTCCTGTCGGTGAGAATAAAATTTATGCAGTCTTCACAAAACCGCTCGCTTACAAAGGAACTTACCTGAGTGATTTGGGCAACGAACTTCCTTCGGTTCTTCAGAAAATTTCTTCAAATCTGGAATTCGTTTACTCCGAGGAAGATAATGTTGATACAAGCGCAGTTCTCAGCGGTGACAAGGCTATTTCTGTAGTTGATGCGGAACTTGCCAAAGGAACGAGCGACTACACGGCAATTCTTTTTACGCTTGATAGAAAAATTTCTCTTGATGATGTCGAAAAAATCTGGATTCGCGTAAATGATGCTGGAGAAGGTTCAGAAACTCTCTTTGGAAATATCACAGCTTCTTATATTCAGGATAAACTTGGAAATCCAGTTCCTGTTCACACGTGCCATGCTCTCAGTGATTTTGCAGTTAATGCCGTGAACATGCTCTATGCTTATTCTGACAACACTGATGATGACGGCTGGGATGAACATGAAATTTACGGCCAGGGCCTTGCGCCTGAGTCAAGCGATTATGCCGTTCATGATTTCAGCGAGGACGGAAAGAATTACAATCGTGTGCGCTCAGGAAGGGATATTGTCTTCCAGTTTGAATTTATTGATTCTGACAGCGAGCGGTCAAAAACTGGCGTTCAGAATGGCGAGACTCTTTCACTTGTTTACGACGAAAAATCAAATATCCGCCCGGAATGGAAGAGCAGCAAATACAATCTTCTCACAGGCAGCGAATGGCGAATCTGGCTCGACAATCCGTTTGAGGCATTCTCATTGGGACACAATTCTTCTCCTCTTTCGGCCTCTTTGCCATCTCCTCCAGGTTTTGCAGATGTTGAAGGTTCTGACATTTTGAAGAATATGATTTGGAAAAACGAAGATTTCAATATTGAAGCTGGAAAAGAATATCAGTTCTTTTTTAAGATTCTGGATTCAAGCGGAAACGTAATCCAAATCAACCACGACGGCGACACAAGAACCCCACGGATTCCTCTTTACACGTTCCGAATGCCAAAAGAGCGGATTTCAGCCGGTGACTTCTCATATCTGGATTTGTGGTCATTCACGACAAGAGACTTAACAAGGCAGAGGGGCGGAGTCACAATCTTGAACAACGTAATCAATGCCGCGTTAGGCGAAAAAACAGCAATCGAAGTGAACATGAAGAATGACGGAAACCTGAACGTCTTCGTAATGACCCTCGACGGAAATATAATCAAGCGACTCTCAAAAGGCTCAGTCAAATCGGGCACTCACTACTTCTACTGGGACGGCAAAAACGGCGCAGGAAATCCAGTCGCGCGCGGCTTGTACTTCGTGCGTGTCTCAGGCAACGGCATCGACGAAACCCGAAAAGTTATGGTGGTGAAGTAGCGAAAGGGAAAAAAAATGTTATTTAAAACAATCTTCCGATTCTAAGGATGGAGAATTTACAGCAGAAGGAGATATTGCATATATAAAAATTCCGAATCCTTCTTATGGTGGTTACGCTTATCTCCTAATCCGTGAAGAAGCCCCAGAATCTTCTGGCGGCAACGAAGGTGGTGAGTAAAAGGCAAAAAAACATCGTCCCCAGTCAGAGACTTTACCTCATCTCTGGCTGGGGGCAAATAATTTTAAAGTTCTTAATCACAGGTTGTTGTAACAATGTTTATAAGACAACCTGTGCTTTTTGTTGTTCCAGTTCTTCTTTAAGAGCAAGAACCTGATCTAGTGGAAGTGAGACAGCTTGAGAAATTTGCTCTACTGAACCAAGATTCATACGGAGCAAATTCTTCGCATTAGCGATTTTGTTGTCTTCAACGGCAATTTTCTTCTGCATTTCAATGAACTTTTCTTGGTCCCATTCACCGAAAATCATGGATTGATCCTCCCTGCTCAGATTGTTGAAATACTCATCGTGATTAACAACGAATCACGATGCTTTTTTACATTGTAGCTGGTATATTCTCGCGTGAAAGTTCTTCTTTCAGAGCAAGCACCTGCTCCAGAGGAAGCGAGCAACCTTGTGCTATGGTCTCAGAAGAAACGCCAAGTTTGAGTAAGTTCTTCGCATTGGCGATTCTCGCATCTTCTGCGGCAATTTTCTTCTGCACCTCAATGAACTTTTCTTGGTCCCATTCTCCGAAAATCATGGATTGATCCTCCCTGCTCAGATTGTTGAAATACTCGGTGAGAAGGTTCCCCTGACGACACATGTTGAGCGCGTACTTTGGTGGATTCTTCTCTCCGTTTCGTTTTCCTATTCTAGCATACTCCGTAAAATTTGAATATGCAAGAAGTGCCTCGCATTTCTGAAGAATCGGGTGATTCGCTTCTTTGTTGATATTGTAGATTTTTACAGTTAAATCAAGCGAGAGCGTGTCTGGTAATGCTTTTTCTGGAACTGACTGGCGGATTGCAATGCTATTAACATCTTTGAACGCATCCGAAAGTCTCATGATTTTTTCTTGTGGGAAAGCATCGTCACCGTTATAAAATACGTAGCATTCTGGTCTTGGCAATTTGATTTCTTTCGTGTTGTACTTGTCGTTGTCGGTGAAGAATCGATTATAGTGCGCAACGAGATATTCCAAGCACCGGAATGGCATGTTGTTGTTGATTGTGCTCTGGTGTTCCGCGAGTACTACGATGCTGTCATTGATTTCCATCGACACGTCATTTTCAATGTTGTTGTAGACTACGTTCTCCAGCGTGACTGGCTTTATCTCAACCTCGCCGATTTTGAAGTTCGTGTTGTGAATCGCATTGTAAAGCGAAAGAAAATACTCCTTTGCGTTAACGTTACGCCCGAACATGTTTACGAAGAGCGAGCTTTTGTAGTCGCGTTTTTGATTTGTTGATTCTTTTGGTGCCATAAACACTCCTTTTGGAATAAGTAAGATTTGCTGTCCTTTACCGCTGCATCCATGCAGCGAATATCTTTCTCATACCTTATTACTTCCATTTTTTTTGCGTTTTCGGCAATGTAAATGTCAGATTATCAGAATATTTATAAAACAGGTCGGAAATGCTCAAAAAATCTATTCTTCTCCCTTCCCCTCGATGGGGGTTTGACGATTCTGCTTCTTTTCTTCATAATAAATAGGCTATGAAGAAAAACAGAAAATCAGAGCGGTTTGACGATTTCGCCCGAATTAATTGCAGCGACTTGTGTATCGTCAGTGGCGTTCTGACTGACATCAGCAGAGAAGGGTTCAAGGCAGAATTCAATGCTCCTTGCGATGTCGATGCCGAAAAGGAATACAATGTCCAGATTCGTCTTTCAAGAATAAATGCAGAGCCTTTGGATTTGATTGTTCGGCCCATGTGGTCAAATTTTGAAGACGGCAAAACTTCAATCGGTTTCTATATTCTCCATTCAAAGGATACTGCCCGGCTCGAAAAATATATCAATATGCTCAAAGATGATTTGAATTCAGAAGAAGACACAGGCATAATTTCCTACGATACAGAATCTTTGTTTATATAATCAGGATAGTCAAATGGCAAAAATCGAAAAATTGAGAGGGGTGGCTTTTCTTGCCTTTCCCGAAATGAAAAATCTTTTGTCCTCAGAACTTGCCGAACGTTTCGGCTACGGTAAAATCGTCGAGTCAGCGACAATCAGCGGAATGTCATTTGATTCGTTCGGCTCATCTTCCTGGTACGGTGACTTGCTTTATTGTCCTGATTTTAATATGGAATTTTTTAAAGAAGCTGATAATACCCTTCCATATTGGGCACGCACTGTAATGGTCGAGCCATTCCTTCTTCATTTTGACTCGATCGGTGAGGCTGCAAATGAACTCAAAAATATTCAGCGGAACTGGGCACCATATCAGTATCAGCTTTTTCGCCGTGCAAGCCTTATTCAGGAAAAGCTTCCTTACATCAATTTAAAAGTCCGCAAATTTCCTGTGAATATCCCGAACAGTCCGATAGGTTTGTACACTCTTCTTGATGACAAAACAATTCTTGCCTCGGCTGTAACAAACTCTCCGCTTCCAGCAGGCACTATCCAGTTTGAGGAAGACCACGAGAATCCGCCGAGCCGTGCATATCTTAAAATTCAGGAAAGTCTTTCTTTGTATCACAGCTTTTTTTGCGTGGATTTCCCAAAAGAAGGCGACAAGTGCTTTGAAGCCGGGGCTTGTCCTGGTGGCTGGACATGGGTGCTTCGTCAGCTTGGTGCGGACGTTCTTGCCGTGGACAGGGCAGAACTTGCCCCAAGTTTGATGGCCGATGAGCACGTAAAATTTATGGCACACGATGCGTTCACATTGAAGCCCGAAGAAGTGTGCGAAATTTTGGGCTGCGAGCAGATTGACTGGCTTTTGAGCGACGTAATCTGCTACCCGGAGCGTCTTTTTGAATGGATAAAAACATGGCGTGAATCTGGCCGCGCAAAGAACATTATCTGCACAATCAAAATGCAAGGGGCAATCAACTGGCAGTTAATTTCAGAGTTCGCCGCAATCCCAAATTCAAAAATCGTGCACTTAAACTACAACAAGCACGAATTGACAATCATGATTAAGAATTAAAAAATGCCACACAGATTCGATTTTGCTACGCAAAATCACACAAATTTAAAGAGGTTTCCTTTAGTTCTTTAGAACGAACTTACGATTATGATTAAGAATTTTTAATAGCCGGTAAACTTCAAATCATGCGGAAGCAAGGTTCGGCCCTGAATCCACTTTGTGCGGGCGAGCGCAGCGAGTCCAATTTCCAAATCTAAGATTGTACATTTAAACTACAACAAGCACGAGCTTACGATTTTAATCAGAAACTAATGCAAAAACAGGCGTAGGTGGGGTTCTGACAAAAAGTCGCTTGAACTTGTTCACCGCGACTTTTGTGGCAGGTTCCCGCCGGGAGCCTGTTTTTGAGATAGCCAGTTAATTGAAGTCGTAAGGCGTTTCCTGATATACGTAGTAGTTGAGCCAGTTTGAATAGAACAAGTGTGCGGTGCTTCGCCAGCTGCTTGTGGGTTGCTTGCTCGTGTCGTTCTCCGGGAAGTAGTTCTCCGGAATGTCGATTGGCAGGCCTTTGTTTACATCGCGCCAGTATTCGTGAGCCAGAGTATCGGTGTCGTATTCCAGGTGTCCCATCATAAAGATTGAGCGGTTGTCGCGAGATTTTGAAAGAGTGACTTCGCCCTCGGAATTTTCTGCAAGGATTACCAAATCTTTTTGCGCTTCGATGAATTTTCGGTCAACGGTGGTGTGACGGCTTGTTGGAACCGGGAAAACGTCATCAAAGCCTCTCATGAGAGGATCTGCCTTTACGGTGCGGTGATTCGGCAAAATTCCAAAGAGTTTTTTGGGCAGGCCCTGCTTTTGAATTCCGTAGTTGTGGTAAAGACCCGCTTGTGCTCCCCAGCAAATATAAAGCGTGGAGAATACATTTTTTTTGGCGTAGTCCATGATTTTGCAAAGCTCTTCCCAATAATCGACCTGCTCAAAAGGCATTTGCTCAACAGGCGCGCCAGTGATAATCATGCCATCGTATTTGTGACGGAAAAGCTCGCTTGATGGAATATAAAACTTTTCGAGATGTTCTCCACTTACGTGTGTTGATTCATGCTCTTCCATGCGAACGAGAGAAATATCGATTTGAAGAGGCGTGTTTCCGAGCAAACGCAGAAGCTGAGTTTCTGTTGCTTCTTTTGTGGGCATGAGGTTGACGATTGCGATTTTGAGCGGACGAATATCCTGTGTGGCAGCTCGATTTTCGGTCATCACGAAGATATTCTCATTTTCAAGAATGCTGCGTGCTGGCAAATCTGATTGAATCTTAATTGGCATGATGACCTCACTTTTATTTTGATATAGTGGCTAGTGTAGCAAGTTTTTAATTTTTTTACTATACTTTACGTATGAGTAATGATAGAAGAGCTGCTATTAAAAAGCTCAAGAGTCTGTATCTTTCTCCCAAAATCGACATCAACGATTTCAGGCTTCGTTTGGATGAATCTTTTTCTTCCGTATTTTTGCCAAATAACGTTGAGTTAGAAGAAAAATCTTTCGGCAATGTAAAATGTGACGTGATTGTGCCCGAAATATACGCTTCGAACCGGGTCCTTCTTTATGTTCACGGCGGTAGTTTTGTCGGCGGTTCACGCGCTTCTTACAGGCCTTTTGTTGCGGCTCTTGCAAATGTCACTTCGAGCAGGGCTTTTCTTCCAGAATTCAGACTTGCACCATCTCATCCGTTTCCAGCTAGTCTTGAAGATATTCAGCAGGTTTTCCAGTCGGTTTTCATTGAGACCGAAACGACTCTTGCAATGAGCACTGACAGCGAGGATTTTACAAAAGTCCCGGAAATACTTATCATGGCCGACACGAGCGGTGCTTCAATTGCGCTTGGTTTGCTTTATGGTTTAAAAGGAAAGTACCGTGAGGCTGTTCGCCATGTGATTCTTTTCAGTCCGTGGCTTGACTTTTCAGAAGAAAACGATATGTTCACCGGCAAAAAAGTGAGTGATGAGATTTTCACGGCTGATTCCGTCCGGCTTGCGAGCGAGCATTACACATATCAGGAAAACTGGAGCAATCCGCTGGTATCTCCGCTCAAAGCCACAAAAGAACAACTTGAACATTTCCCGCCTGTTTTCATTCAGATGGGCGAAAAGGAAATCTTCTACGATGATGCCGAAGTGTTCTGTGACATGCTCAAAAATGCTGGCGGCACATGCAAACTAGATATATGGAAGAAAATGCCGCCGATGTTCCAGTTAGCCGATGAGGACTTGTATCTGGCACATCTTGCGGTGGAGAGAATTGGTCAGCTGATTACGACAAAAGATCACTCAAACGAAAGTGTTCACGAAATTCAGCTTGAACTTGAAAAAAGTTAATTGATCAGCGATTAGCGGTGAGCAGTTATTAGACGGAGCATTTTTTCGCCCGTCCTTGTCTTTTTTTGGAGGTATAAAATGGAATTAGTTTGTCCAGCTGGTAATATTGATAAATTGACTTATGCTTATGCTTATGGTGCGGACACGGCTTATATCGGTCTCAAACGATTTTCGCTCCGTATCAAAGCTGATAATTTTTATGAAGACGAGTACAAGCGCGTCATCGAATTAAAGAAAAAATATCCTCAAAAGCGGCTTTTCTGTGCTCTGAACATTGCGTTCCACAATCATGACCTCAAAATGTTCATGCAGAACCTCGACTATTTCAAGCAGTATCCGATAGATGCGTTCATCGTTCAGGATTTGGGCTTGGTTCCGATTCTTCAAAAAGAATTTCCTGGCACTCACTTGCATCTTTCGACACAGGCTTCGTGCATGAACAAAGAAGCCGTCAAAATGTATCATTCTCTGGGCTTCAAGCGCGTCGTTCTTGGTCGCGAAGTTTCCCTCGATGAAATCCGTGAGATTAAGGACGCTTGCCCGGAGATGGAGCTGGAATGTTTTGCTCACGGTGCAATGTGCATCGCTTATTCAGGCCGCTGTCTCATGAGCGCATATCTTACAGGTCGTTCGGCACAGAGCGGATTCTGCTCTCATTCTTGCCGATGGGAATACGATCTTGGAGTGGAAAGTGGAAAACGGAAAACTGAAAGTTGTACGAACTCTGCTTGCGGTGCGAAAGATTCTCCTTTGGCGAAGTTGAATGCTGAGGGCGGTATCATTACTCCTGAGGCTGCAAAAGAGATTGCTCAGTCTGGAATCTTGAGGCTTCAGGAGCGGCAGAGACCTGGCGAATTCTTCCCGGTTTTTGAGGGCGAAGACTTTACGGCCATTCTTTCTTCAAAAGATTTGTGCATGATTGACCACCTTGCCGATATGAAAAAGGCTGGGGTTGATGCGATTAAGGTTGAGGGGCGCATGAAGTCCACTTATTATGTGGCTATGGTTGCCCGCGCTTACCGAAAGGCACTTGATGCGCTTGAAGGCAAAATTTCAGCCGAAGAAGCAGCTCCTTTCATCGCTTCTCTGGAAGATGTTGCCCATCGCGAAAGCACAACTGGCTTCTATTATAACCGTGGGGACGCCGACAAAACTACAATCGGTGCAAGTGATTCTCCGTACTTGCTCGCCGCTGCAATCGGGAATCCATATTCAGACGAAGAATGTGAGAAAATCCTTGAGGCTGGTAAAAAACTCGTGGCAGACCGCGAGGCTGAGCTTGCCGCAATGCATCCTTCTGCACGCGAGGCCGTTTTGCGTGACCTGGAGCAGCACCCTGAAAAGGTTATCAAAACTGTCGAAAAGCGTGATGGCTGGAAGGTTTATCCTTACGATGCCCTCAATCGCGTTGATGCCGGCACTGAGCTTGAATTTGTCTCTCCTTCAGTGCTTGGCCGTAAAGTTTCTGGCAGTGAGTATGAATTCATCAATCCAAAGACTGGTGAAAAGCTCGATTGGGTAAATGCCGACCATGATTGTGCAATTTACACCGCAGTTCCAGTCGAAGAAAACACACTCGTGCGGGTAAAAGACCCGGAATACATTGAGGGGGAGATCCGCGACCGCGGGAGATAAGGTGAATGCCACACAGATTCGATTTTGCTACGCAAAATCAAATAAAATATTTTAAAGAGATTCCGTAGGAATCTCGAATCTGTGTGGCAATAAATAATCTGTGTGGCGAAAAGGATTTCCATGAGGAAGAGAGTCTATTTTTTATTAATATTTTTTCTTTCTTCTCTGGCTTCCGCCGAATTTAACGACGGAAAGCTTACAAAATTCATCGAGTTTGACCTTGCCTCTACCACTACTCGCGGAATTGAGCAGTACAACACGCTTTTTTCTTCTGAGTTTGGGCTTGTTTCGCACTGGTGGGAAGGCATTACAGGTTTTCAAGCTTACGATGATTCTTTTGACTTCACTTTGGGGGCGCAAACCTGGTTCCCGTTCACGAACTGGTATTTTGAAACGGCACGTATTGCGCTTGGTGCGGGCGGCATCTATCATTTTCAGCGTTACAAGGACATAAGCTCCGAGCACGATTACATTTTCAACACAACTTTCCGCTATCAGAGCAAATCTGGCACGACAATTTCATTTTATGGCGGATATGCTGGCAAAGCTACAAAAATAGACGCGCTTCCTTCTTCAGTTGCATGGATTTACGACGACTATCCCGAAGCGGGCATGTTAATCGATAAAATCTGGCAGAACGGCTTTGAAATTTATTTTCATCACACTCTCAACGACTTGTATCGGTACCCGTTGTTTTGCAGTCCTCAGTACAAGCTCGGTGCGGCGATTAATCTGGATTCCGGCCTGCGCTATTCCGGGGATATTGCTCTTAGAATTGCGGACGGTTATGCGGCATCTCCTTATATTGACAGTTTGATTTTAAAACTTTCGGCGAGGTTCACATTTTGAGAAAGTTTTTATTGCTCATTGCTCAATGCTCATTGCTGATTTTATTTGTCTCTTGTTCTGCTTACGGATTTTTCTGGGGCCAGTTCGGTGACGAAGATGTTGATGAACGTTCTCCGTGTCTTGCTGATTTCGGGACTGTGGATTTGTCGGCTCAAAAACAACAAGTTTCTTCTATATATAGCTTCCTTGTTTTCACTGATTCACATTTTGGTTCACAGCGCGAAGAATTCAACGAGGGTCTTTTTTTGACCTGGTTTGAGGACTGGTACAAAAAATATTCAGCTGGCGATTCAAAAGATTTTACTAAGTTACCGCGTTTTGCGATAAATCTTGGTGATACGGCAGACGGTGGCAAAGAAGAGCAGTTTATGGAATATCTGCGTTTTGAAAAAAAACTAAAAGCTGTCGCAAACAAATATCTTTACGGAACTGAGCAAAATCAAAAATCGATCGAAGGGGCGGCATCAGATTCAAATGCGGGCTTCAAAGTCTACTCGGTTCTTGGAAATCACGACCTTTATCATAACGGCGCGAAGTATTTTAAAGAACTGGTTTATCCGTATACATCAAGCTATTTTTTCAGGATTGACGCTGACTCAAAAGATTCTGCACTCGGATTTTCATATTATTTCCTTGATACGGCAAACGGCACGGCTGGCACAAAACAATTGAATGATTTCAAAAAGAAAATTGAAGCCGACCCGCGTCCAAAAATCGTTCTGACACATTATCCTGTTTACGCGGGCGGAAGTGACATGTTCATGATTATTCAAAACACTTTGGAAAGGAACACCCTTCTGACATATTTTGCAAAGAATAATGTGAAGCAGGTTTACGAGGGGCACGCTCACTCGGACTACGGCTTTGACTTTGAGAAATTCCGCGAGGATGTAATCGGTTCGCTGAGATTTACGCACAGGGCCGAAAAGCAGTGCGCGATTGTCACGGTGAACGAGCAGACTCAGACTGTGCACACAGAAATTGTTAAATTCAATTAGAATAAGTGTCGAGTTTTTGAGTTGCGGATATTGCAAAAAAAACAGCGCGAAGAAGTGAAACGGCTTACGAAAACACTCGTTTTGTGCTGCCGCGTAAGCGGCAAACGTATATAGTTACAAGCACAAAACGCGTGTAGCAGGCGAGCCTGCGTTTTCGATAAGCCGTTATCACGACTGGGAGCTGTTTTTTTGATACAGCCAGTAAATTCCAAAACTCTAACTACTTTTTCTCCCATTCCACATTTACCATTCGCTTTTCGATGTTTTGGATTCGCTGGAAGGTGAGGCAGGTGGCTTTGTGGATTCGCAGGCCTTTTTTGTTGGTGTAGCCTACGATTGGGTCTCCGGGCTGCGGGTTACAGCAGCCTGCAAGATTGTATGCTACGTTTTTTGTGCCTTCGACGATGATTTTGCCTGTGTACCGGTTGCGCTCTGCAATCTCTGGGTTTTCGCCTTTTACGGAGCGGTGCTTTCGCTTTTCTTCCTGAATTGCACGGCTTCTCTCGTTCTGGGCGTCCAAATCCCTTGCTCGCTGTTCCGCCGCCGCCTTGTCTTCAAATGTGGGATCGTTTGCCAAAAGCCATGAATGGATTCGCTGGCGTGCCTTGCTGGTTTTGACCACTTTGAGCTGGTTTTCGGTGGGGTGAGCCTGAGGATTTGTGATAATTTCGATAATCTGTGTATTCTGCAGGGATTGTGTAATCGGAATGATTTTGCCGTCTGCCTTTGCGCCGACGATTTTTTCGCCAACGCCAGAATGGATGTGATAAGCAAAATCAATCGCGCAGCTTCCCTGTGGCAGCTGAACTACATCGCCTTTCGGTGTGAAAACGTAAATTTCATCGCCCAAAAGCTCGCCCTTAAGCTCGGCAAAGAAATTCTCGTCGCTGAGGTTTTCTTTTTTGAGATTCTGGAGCTGATTGAAAATTCCAAGAGAATTGACATCAACTTTGTCGTGGTTCATGCCTTTTTTGTAAAGCCAGTGAGAAGCCACGCCGTGCTCAGCCATGTTATGCATGTCGCGGGTACGAATCTGGATTTCGAGCGGCTTTCCTTCGCAGACGACCGTCGTATGAAGCGACTGGTAGCCGTTTGACTTTGGCATGGCGATATAATCTTTGAAACGACCGTCCATCGGCTTCCATAAACCGTGCACGATTCCAATCAGAGTGTAACATTCGGCATTTGTTTCGCAGATTACGCGCAGAGCAAGCAAATCGTAGAGAGAAGAAGCCGGCACATTCCTTTTTTGCATCTTCTTATATATAGAATAAAAATGCTTGGCGCGGCTGGAAATGCTCACTTTGATTCCAACCTTTTCGGCTGATTTATAGATTGCGTTCACTGCCTTTTCGAGATAGCTTGCCCGCTCGTCTTTTTTGGTGGCGACGATTGCCTTAATCTGCTGGAAAACATTCGGATTTGAATATTTGAGGCTCAAGTCTTCGAGCTCATTTTTGACGCTCTGCATACCGAGCCTGTCTGCGAGCGGTGCCCAAATGTCGATTACCTCCGAGGCAACGAGACGCTGCTTTTTTTCTTCGATTGATTTGAGATTGCGCATTCGGTCGAGACGGTCGGCAAGTTTTACGAGAATGACCCGCACGTCGTCAATCATCGCGAAGAGCATTTTGCGGATTGAATCAGCCTGCTGAATCGTGGTGGCATTGATTTTCATGCCTGTGATTTTTGAAGTGTCCTTGACGATTTTGTAGACTGTCTCACCGAACTTGGCTTTTACTTCATCGTGACTAATTCCTTCGACTTCGAAAATTGAGTGCAAAAGCCCGGAGATGACGGAATCAATGTCCAGTTGACCTTGTGCAAGGATTGCGGCGACACGAATTGGATGAAGAATGTAGGGAAGACCGCATGTGCGCTTGATGTCATTTGTCTTTTCGCAGAGAAAATCCCATGCGAGCTTAAAACGATTTTTTTCTTCTTCAGAAAAATTGTCGAAAGTTTTGAAAAACTGTTCAATCAAAACTGCTGGATCTGTTTCTGTTTTGTTGGTCGAAATATCAAATCCCATAAAATTCCCATCCTCAACATAAGATAACATAAAATCTAATAAATGGGTAGAAAATAACGAAAAATCTCTATAAATAAAAAAAATTATTGAATTTATGAAAAAGCGCGTTATAATACTTTGTATGGAGAAAGTTTTATTTAATAATAATTGTCACACTGGGCTTGACATGCCCAAAATCTTCCATATAATCCGATTTGCGATTTGCGATTTGCGATTTGCGATTTGCGATTTGCGATTTGCGATAAGGCCAAATCTTTCTTATTTTCTAAAATCAATCACACAAAAAATTTCTTCTCTCGTAAAAACAAGTCCGCATGGTTTTGCTTCGTTTGAGGCATAGCCGGCGGTCTTTTTTTTATATAAAAAGTTTCATTTGGAGGAGTAAAAATGAAAAGTAATGGGAAGATGCTCGGTACAAGCTTGAGCATGACGGAATCATTCCGTCCGAAGATGGCACGACCGGGAGCATTTTTGTCTCTGGTCCGCAAGTTTGTCGCGCTTTTTGCGGCAACAGCATTTCTGTTTGCATTCACTTCATGCAGTTCTGATTCGGGCGGCGGAAGCGATGACAATCCAATCACACCACCAGCAGAAGAAATTACCGATGTTCAGAAAAAAGCCGAAGGAACCTACACAATCGGCGAAACGACTTACACTGTGGAAAATGGCAAAGTCACAGTAAAAAATGAAGACGGAACATCAAAAGAAGTCGGCGAGATAAGCAAAGAAGGCGTCATCACAATCAAGCAGGAGGACGGCACGACTACGGAAATCACCGCAAAAACAGATGAAGACGGAAAAACTACAACAACCGTCAAAATCGAAACAAAAAACGAAGACGGAACCACCGAAACAAAAACATACACTGGCGATTTGAACGCTGGAACTCTCACAAACAAGGACGATCCGAACGACACAATGGAAGTCAAAAAGACTGAGCCAGAAAAGCCAGCCGAGAATCCAGAAGAGCCGAAAACGGATGACCCGAACACTGACCCGGCAAATCCCGACAATCCGAACAAGCCGGAAGACCCGAACACTGACCCAAAACAAGATGATCCGCAGGAAAATCCAAATCCAGAGAATCCGAACCAGGACGATCCAAAGGAAGACCCAAAAACAGACGAGCCGGAGACACCCGTCGAGCCGGAAAATCCTGACCCGGAGAAGCCAAATCCAGAGAATCCTGACCCGGAGAAGCCAAATCCTGAGCCAGAGAAACCGGAACCTGAAAATCCTGAGCCAGAGAATCCTGAGCCAGAAAATCCAGAACCGGAGCCTGAGCCAGAGGAACCAGAACCTTCGGCAACAGCGGGCAGCTTTGAAGTTTCAATCGATTCAAAGTCAAAAATCATTGTTGAACCTGCTGTAACTGATACCACAATCACGCTCACTGCAGAAGAGGGCTTTACCGGCTACACATGGCTCATCGACGATGGCAAAAAAATTGCTGAGTTCGATGGGGCGAAAGTTAGTGAAGACGGAAGAATTCTCACTCTCACACGAGAAAGCCTTACAAAGTACGCAAAATATCCGGTTTCGCTCCTTGCGAAAAAAAATGGCATTCCGTACAGCGCAAATATCTTGGTAAAAAATTTACCAGACCGGAACTAAAAAAAAGGGAGAAGATAAATGAAAAGAAAAATATTATCGGCACTTGCGGCCATCACGGCACTGGCACTTGCTTCGTGCTCTATGTTCAACAGTGGTTCTGAAGAAGACTCTTCTCAGCCAGCATACATTAAAGTCGGCGTAAAAGACATCTCTCGCTCAGCTTTGCCGAACGTAACAAAAGAAGATGAATTTGAAAATTTCACGCTCACTGGTACTGCGGAAGGCGAAAATGTTCTTGCCGTAAAAGAAACCTGGGCTACAGACGAAACTTCAACAGCCTGGGCAAAAATGAAAGAAGCAAGCATTCCTGTAACAGAAGGAGCAGGCTACAACTTCACTCTCTCAGCCGTAAAAGGCGGAGCAACATGGCAGGGCAGCTGCGCAAAAACAATTCAAAGCGGAAAAAACACTCTTACATTCACGCTCTCACTCAGCGCACTTTCTGCAGAAGGCAAGGGAAATCTTGAAATCACACTCAGTTTGCCGGTAAGCGTAAAAGCCGTTGAAGCAAAACTTACAAACAAGGAAGACTCAGAAGTCAGCGGAAAAACAGAATTCAAGGGTGGTGAAGAATCTGCCTCTGTTTCATTTGCCGCAAATGACATTCTGTCTGGAAACTACCTTCTCACATTCAGCCTTTTTGGCGACGAGGAAAAAACATTAAAGCTCGGTGAATGGCGTGAATATGCGGGAATCACAAACGGTCTTACAAGCTCATCAACTGACAAAATCAGCGAGCTTGAGGACATTTACACGATTGACCTTGAACTCGGCGAAGGCACTTTGCAGGGCGCAATTCCAGGCTCATACACTCGCTACTCAGACAAAATCAGCCTCCCGGATGCAAAAAAAGCCGGAGACACTTTTGACGGCTGGGTTGACGGTAACGGCGAAGAAATTACGGAAATCAAAAAAGGCACAGTAGGAAACATTACGCTCAAAGCAAAATGGCTTGGCGGAATCTACGTTACAGCCGAACAAGTCAAAAATGGTGAGCTCAAGACAAAACTCCTCGAAGCCAAAGGCGCAAACCTCGAAAACGTAAAAGTTGTTCTCCCGGAAGGCATAACAACTATTGAATCTTCTCTTTTTGAAGGCTGCACTTTCCTTTCAGAATTCATCATCCCTGCAAAAGTAACAAAAATCGGAGCATCTGCATTTAAAGACTGTGCTTCTCTTGAAAGCTTCGAATATGACGGCACTGCAAAAGAGTGGGCAGAAGTTGAACGAGGCTCAGACTGGCACCAGAATGTTCCTGCAACAAAAATCAAGTGTACTGATGGCTCAGTAGACCTTGACTACGACGGAACCGAAAGAGTTTCTCCAATCAGTGTTACACTTGATAAAGTAAAGGTTTCTGGCGACATTGAGCTAACATTTGACAGCGAAACATCAACCTTTACGGCAAAAGAAGGCTTTGAAAGCTATCAGTGGTATATTGATGGAACAAAAAAAGAAAACCAGACTGAAAAAGAAAACAAATTCCAGTTGTCAGAACTGAAAAGCTGCAACATCACTGTGATTGCAAAGGATGCGGATGGAAAAGCTTATGCCGCAGAATATGAATTCACTGTGGATGGTAAAGTCGTAAAAGTTGTTTTTGTTGAAAATGCCGACGGCTCTGGTGATTTGAGTGCTAAGACAAAAACTGTTTATCTTTATAGTTCTGATGACTTCCGGTTGGATGAAGATATCTTTGTTCGAAAAGGCTATAAACTGGCATGCTGGAACACAAAAGCAGATGGAACTGGAGCTTCTTACAAAGTGGACGATAAGATTCCGCCTACAGATGATATTACGCTTTACGCACAGTGGAAGGGGATTGTTAAAGTAAGTATCAGTTCAATTAATGCAGTTCTTTCCGAATTTGATGGCAGTGCCAGCGAAAATGTGGAATATTTTACGAAAAGCCCGCAGCCTCCTGCCGGGGAAATCAAACTTGCTTACTTTGATGCTGAGAAAACCTGCCCTCTCTGGTATGACGAAGAATCAAAAACACTCTTCTATTATCTTGAAAAAGACTTTGTTTTGAAAATGCCGGAATTCTCAGGGAGTTTTTTTGCGAATTTGCCTAACATCAAAGAAATCGTCCTTTCTGATTTTGACACGTCAAATGTTACAGATATGGGCTATATGTTCTCTTGCTGTTATGCCCTGAAAAGCCTTGATTTGAGCAAGTTTGACACGTCAAAGGTTACAGGTATGATCAATATGTTCTACGGCTGTTATGCCCTGAAAAGCCTTGATTTGAGCAAGTTTGACACGTCAAATGTTACAGATATGAACTCTATGTTCTCTGAGTGTAAGTCCCTGACCAGTCTTGATTTGAGCAAGTTTAACACGTCAAAGGTTAGAGGTATGATCGCTATGTTCTCTGGCTGTAGCTCCCTGGAAAGCCTTGATTTGAGCAGCTTTAAAACGCCAAATGTTACAAATATGCGCGATATGTTCTATGGCTGTTCTGCCCTAGAAAGCCTTGATTTGAGCAAGTTTTACACGTCAAATGTTACAGATATGCTCGGAATGTTCCGTAGTTGTTTTGCCCTGGAAAGCCTTGATTTGAGCAGCTTTAACACGTCAAATGTTACAGATATGAGCTATATGTTTGATTATTGTGGAACCTTGACGAGCCTTGATTTGAGCAAGTTTAATACGTCAAATGTTGAATCTATGGAGAAAATGTTTAGATACTGTGACAATCTGAAAGAAGTCAAATTCGGTACTTCATTCTCTGTGGAAAAGGTCTCGAATATGGCAGGCATATTTGCTTTTTGTGAAAAACTTGAAACACTTGATTTGAGCAAACTCAAGACAACCAGTAACTTGAAAGATATGATGGGGATGTTTGAAGAGTGTAGAGCTCTTTCTTCTGTTGACCTAAGTGGTTTTGATACAAGCTGTGTTACCAATATGGCTGTTGTTTTCTATTCATGTACTAATCTTTCGAGCATTAAGTTTGGTGAAAAGTTCACTACAAAAAAAGTCGAATCCATGGAAAGTATGTTCCAATTTACGGATGTTACGGAACTTGATTTGAGCACATTTGATATAAGTAATTTGGAAAAAACTTGGTTAATGTTCGCTTCCTGTTCCAAACTTACCACAATCTACGTTAAAGAGGGAACAGACTGGAGCACTGCTGATAAAATTTCAAACAGCACCGATATGTTCAAAGATTGTGGAAGTCTTAGCGGTGGTGCTGGCACAGCATGCAGTAAGCAGAATCGAAAAGACAAAACCTACGCCCGCGTAGATGGCGGCACGGATGATCCAGGCTACTTCAGTGTAAAGACTGTTGTAGAGTAACACTAACACGAGGAGATGAAAAATGAGAAAACTGACAAAAAAAATATTTGCCTTGCTCGGCTCGTTTGCCATTGCGGCGGCTCTGGTTTCCTGCGGCGACATTGCCACTGGAGACGAAACACAGAATCTGAGTGAAACACAGGGAAAAGCCCGTGTTATCGTGAACATTGAAAGCGGCCTGCGTTCTGCCACCCTGCTTCCAAGCGACCTCACGGAAAATGACATCGCAAAGGCTGTGCTCCGTGCAAAAAAAGTTGAGGATGACCCAAAAAGAACCGTTGACCCGTCAGAAGAATTTGATGTTGAACATACGTGGACAAGCTCAGAATCAGGAAATGCAATCTCACAGATGAAAGCCGCCACTGACATTATCGTTGACATTGCAACTTATGACTTTGAGTTGCGCCTTTATAAAAGCTCTGAAAAGGGCGGCTCTATTCTCTGCGAGAGTGCAAAACTTACCCAGACAATGCAACCGGGCAACAACACTCTCAACTTTGCCGCAAAATACGTTTCAGACGAAAATGCTACGGGCAGCCTTGAAGTCAATTTCAAATTTGAAAAGGAAGACTATGTTGAGCATATCGGAGTTGAGTTTTATAAGGCAGGTGATGAAACTTCTGCACAAAATAAAAATGTCTACATTTATAACAAAACTAACGAAAATGACACATTCACCGCGAAATACTCAATGTCCGGGCTTGAAGCAGGTGATTACATCCTTAAGTTTTATGTTTACGGGCTATATCCAGATTCCCGTGGTGCTGACACCTCTGATTTAATTAACACTTACCAGAAACTCGTGCGCATTGCTCCATTCTGTAAAACTTTCGCAGAAATAAAGCTGGACAATCTGAATTCATTTTATATTGTAAAATTTGTTCTGCCGGATGGTGTTGAATCCCATTTGGATGAAGCGTGGCGCAGTAGAAATGCGTCATATATTCTTCCAGATGAAGACTACTTTTTGGGTTCCTGGCCCTTCCACAAATTCATCGGCTGGTATGATAACGAAAAATTTGAAGGTGAACCAGTTTACTACATAGAACAGGGAACAAAAGTCGACAAGACATTCTATGCGAAATTCGAAGAAGACAGCCTGCTTGTCATAGATGATATTTCTACTCTTGATACGTTGGGTGAGCAACTTGCAGCTGCAAATGAAGCCGGACTAAAATCCGTTACAGTAAAAATCACGGACGAAATCACCCTCGATCCGCTCGGTGAAAACTGGATGGAAGATGCCATTGTTGATAATTATAAATATGCAAGTAAAGCATTTGCTCAAATTACCAGTGTTCTTGAAGGTTTTATGAATAGCTCCTCTACCAGCGATAGTGAAGAATATAATGGAATGAAGATTGAGCTTGACCTTACCGAAACAGGTATTTCTTATCTTCCGACTTGTGCATTTAGGTTTAGGAGTTTAAGGGGCGATAACTCGGATTGGACGGATGCAGCTCTTGGCTGTCTGACAGGTCTAAAGCTTCCTGATACGGTGACAGCCATACTTCCACGTGCACTGCAAAGTACAGGCATTACATCTTTTAAGATTCCGGAAAAAGTAATAGGTATAGGAGGTTCGGCTTTTGAGTTTTGTCAAAATCTTCCAAATGTTACAATTCCTGCAGGCGTAACTGAAATAGTCGATTGGACATTCGAGGGTTGTAATAGCCTTGAGGTTGTCGACTTTGCAGAAGGAAGTAAGTGCACAACTATCGGGGAGGGGGCATTTGATGGATGCTCGAATCTCAAAAGCATTACGATTCCGGCAGAAGTAACTACAATAGGTGTGAGTGCATTCATTTTGTGTAGTGGTCTTGGAACTGTTGATTTTGCAGAAGGAAGTAAGTGCACAGCTATCGGGGAAGATGCATTTTATGGATGCTCGAATCTCAAAAGCATTACGATTCCGGCAGAAGTAACTACAATAGTTGATGGTGCATTCATTTTGTGTAGTGGCCTTGAAACTGTTAATTTTGCAGAAGGAAGTAAGTGCACAACTATCGGGGAGTATGCATTTAATAGATGCTCGAATCTCAAAAGCATTACGATTCCTGCAGGCGTAAGTGAAATAGGCAATGGTGCATTTGACGACTGTGAAAATCTTACAGAAATCAACTTTGCAGGCACAAAAGAGAAGTGGGAGAGCATAACAAAAGGAAAAAATATTTTCCCTTCTCAGGTAAAAGAAATCAAATGCACAGATGGAGAGGCTAGCTATACTTATAACTAGGATGATGATAGAACATGATTTTGGCTGTCCAAAACTATTGTTGCGTGAGGGATTGTAGGGGCGCGAAGCGTTCGACGTTCGGTTTTACCGAACTAAGAATGAAGCGATAGCGGAACCAAAAAAAGCCCGGCCCCCGCCAAAGGCGGGGGACACGCCCTTTTATTCCCCTTGACTTTCGCTAAAATCTTCACTATCTTTCAAATCGTAAAGGTTGCAGATCAAACCTATTGTCCCAGTTTATTGAACCATCTTCCTTTCGCTCTCTGCACGGTATTTACCACAAGTCTTCTGAAACTGGCAGTTGGACTAAGGCACAGTCGTGTCTTTATCTCACTGAACAAGGAAGACTTTATGACAGAATCTATTTTTCACCCCAAGCCAGTTGACGAACTCACATTCACAGACGACGGCATGTTTCAAGCGGTCTTGCGCGACCCAGATATTTGCGCAGAACTCGTCGAAAGGTTACTTCACATCCGCGTGAATCATGTCGAATACCCCGAACTCGAAAAGACAATCGCCCCCTACTACACCACAAAAGGCGTTCGGCTCGACGTTTACATCAAGGACACTGATAAAATCATCGATGTTGAGCTGCAATCTTACCCGCAGGAAGCACTGGGAAAACGCACTCGATATTATCAGAGCATGATTGACATGGACAGTCTAATGAAAGGTCAAGACTATTCTGAGTTGAAAGATAGTTACATTCTATTCATTTGTAAGCATGATCCGTTCAAAGACGAGAGTGACAAACACTATGGACTTCCATGCTACACATTTAAAAACACTTGCGTAGAAAATCCTCTCGTAAATTTAAATGACAAATCCCTCAAGCTCATTTATAATGCAAGTGCATACGAAAAAGAAGTGGACGAGCGAATCAGAGCGTTTCTTCACTTCATTCACACGAACGAACCAGGAAAGGACGATTTCTCAAACAGGCTTTCAGCTTTGGTTGAGAAAATCAAGGATAATGAGATTTTCAGGAGGGATTACGCCGCTATGAACTTACACGACAGAGATTTAACACGAGCCGCTAAAAAAGAGGGTATTGCCGAGGGACTTTTGCAAGGTGCTGCCCAAAAAGCTAGTGAGGCGGCAATAAACTTTTATGCAAATGGAGTTTCGGAAGAAATAATTGCCAAATCGTTAGATTTACCTCTGAGCAAAGTGTCTGAACTTCTGAATCAACAATCAATGAAATTTTCAACTGGGATTACGCCGCTATGAATTTAGGCTTGAGGACGTGAAAGTTCATTCCTAACAAATAAAATTTGACGGCAACCGATTGCTGAATTATACTAATTAATGACTTAATAGTAAAAAAAGGAGGTACATTGTGCAAAGATTTACTTTGCCTCGTGACTTGTATCACGGAAAGGGAGCGCTTGAGGCACTCAAATCACTCAAAGGTAAGAAGGCTGTCATCTGTGTTGGTGGCGGTTCTATGAAAAAATTCGGATTTCTTGACCGTGCCGAAAAGTATCTTAAAGAAGCTGGAATGGAAGTTGCTTTGATTGACGGAATCGAGCCAGACCCGTCTGTAACAACCGTTATGAACGGCGCAAAAAAAATGCTCGAATTCCAGCCTGACTGGATTGTTGCTATCGGCGGCGGTTCTCCAATCGATGCTGCAAAGGCTATGTGGATTAAATACGAGTACCCGGACAGCACTTTCGAGGATATGTGCAAGGTATTCGGTATTCCAGAGCTTCGCAAAAAGGCTCATTTCTGTGCTGTTTCTTCAACTTCTGGTACTGCTACAGAAGTTACAGCATTCTCAATCATCACTGACTACGACAAAGGTATCAAATATCCAATCGCAGATTTCGAAATCACTCCAGATGTAGCAATTGTTGACCCAGAGCTTGCAGAGACAATGCCTCAGAAGCTCGTTGCCCACACTGGTATGGACGCAATCACTCACGCAATCGAGGCTTATGTTTCAACTGCAAACTGCAACTACACAGATCCTCTCGCATTGCACGCAATCAAAATGATTCAGGCTGATCTGGTCAAATCATACAACGGCGACATGGCTGCCCGCGACCGAATGCACGACGCTCAGTGTCTGGCAGGTATGGCTTTCTCAAACGCTTTGCTCGGTATCGTTCACTCAATGGCTCACAAAACTGGTGCCGCATTTGAGGACGTTGGCGGATTGCACGCTCACATCATTCACGGTGCTGCAAACGCAATGTACTTGCCAAAAGTCATCGCTTTCAACGCCAAAGACCCAACAGCTGCAAAACGCTATGCCGTTATCGCTGACTTCATGGGATTGGGCGGCTCTTCTGAGAAAGAAAAAATCGCTAACCTCATCAAGTATCTTCGTGGCATGAACGATGACCTTAAGATTCCTCACTCAATCGGAACTTACGGCGCAGACAGCTATCCTTGCGAAAAAGGCTTCGTTCCAGAGGACATCTTCCTCAAACGCCTGCCAGAAATCGCAAAGAATGCAATCGCCGATGCTTGTACTGGCTCAAACCCACGCCAGCCAACGCAGGAAGAAATGGAAAAACTGCTCAAGTGCTGTTACTACGACACAGAAGTTGATTTCTAAGTCGAATGTCAGGTTTTGAAATTTACTGGCTGTATCAAAAAACGGCTCCCAGTCGTGATAACGGCTTATCGAAAACGCAGGCTAGCCTGCTACACGCGTTTTGTGCCTGTAACAATATACGTTTGCCGCTTGCGCGGCAGCACAAAACGAGTGTTTTCGTAAGCCGTTTCACTCCTTCGCGCCGTTTTTTGCAATATTCTGTAAGTTCAAAACTCGCCATTTGACTTTTCAGCTTTAAGCAGGTGTGCTGAATATGGGCTGTCTGAATTATTCTGACAGCCTTTTTTTTACTTTAGAAATATGCTATAATTCCCGCCATGAACATCATTGTTTCAAAAAGCAGGTTGTCGGGAGCAATCACTGTTCCTGGTTCAAAATCTCATACTATTCGTGCGCTTTTGCTGGCCACAATTGCAGAAGGCACTTCTCATATCAAAAATCCTTTGCCTAGCGCGGACTGTCTTTCTACGGCGGCGGCAGTTCCTTTGATTGGTTCAAAAATCGACCTCAATCTTTCTACTGAGGGTGAGCCTGGCACGGAATGGATTGTTGATGGAGCTGGCAAAAATCTTCATCTTCCTGATGATGTCGTGAACGTGGGTGATTCCGGCTCTCTTTTGTATTTTTTGACCCCGATTGCAGCCTGCTTTGAGGGCACATCGGTCTTTACCGGAGACGCGAGCATTCGAAAACGTCCTGTCCTTCATGTTGTGGACGCTCTCAATCAGCTGGGAGCAAAATGTTTTGTCACTCGTCCAGGCTCAAACGGCTGTCCTCTGGTCATTACAGGCTCAATCAAAAAAGGCGGCACTGTCCGCACTCCTGGCGAAATCTCAAGTCAGTATATTTCTGGGCTTATGATGGCAGGCATCCTCACAGAAAATCCTGTCAAACTTGAGCTTTCAAATCCAAAAGAAACTCCGTATCTCACAATGACCCAAAAGTGGCTTGAAAAGGTCGGCGTAAAATGTCAGATTTCCGAGGATTTCAAGCATATTGAAGTCACTCCGTGCAAGTCTTTCAAAGGCTTTGACGTTACGATTCCTAGCGACTGGGAGGGCGTTGCATTCCCGTTGATTGCGTCACTTATAACCGATAGCAAAATCACGATTGAGAACGTTGATTCCAGCGGAACTCAGGGCGATGATGCGATTGTCGAGATTTTGCAGTCAATCGGCGGTGATATTATATGGAAGAAAGATGAAGAAACTCTGACTGTTTGCGGCGGAAAATGCTCAAAAGACGGAATCGGCCGCCTTTCAACTGAGAATCTGCCAAACGGCGAGCTTCATGTTAAAATTTCTGGTTTCCCGGATGCGGTTTGTGCTATTTCTGCAATCGCATGTTTTACCGAGGGCACTGTTGTCATCGAAGATGCCGCAGTTTGCCGTCGAAAGGAAACCGACCGTCTCAAAGTGCTCAATGTTGAGCTTTCAAAACTCGGTGCTGAGATTGAAGAACGTGAAGATTCTTTGATTATTCACGGTCACTCGCCAGTCTTAAAGGACGGCTCTCCAAATCCTGCTTTCAAAATGCACGGCGGAATCTGCGAAAGCTACGACGATCACCGTATGGCAATGTCACTTGCCTGCCTGGGGTTGGGCTTGTCGGAGACAGAAAATCTTATTATAAATGACGCGGAATGTTGCTCGGTGAGCTTCCCGCATTTTTATGATGTAATGAATAAAATCGGAGCAAACTACAAAGAAGAGGTGTAAAAATGACAGACATCGAAATTGCACAGAAGAACAAGATGATTCCAATCACGGAAGTAGCTAGCAAAATCGGAATCACCGAAGACAATCTTGAAATGTACGGAAAATACAAGGCCAAGCTCACTATGGAAGAGCTTCGTGCTTTGCAGAAAAAGGCCGCCGAGCCCAAAAATCGTGGCAAATTGATTTTGACTACTGCACTCACACCAACTCCTGCCGGCGAGGGCAAGTCAACTGTCTCAATCGCGCTTGGTGACGGTCTCAACAAAATCGGCAAAAAAGCTGTTATCGCTCTCCGCGAGCCTTCTCTTGGACCGTGCTTTGGCGTAAAGGGCGGTGCCTGTGGCGGCGGATATGCACAGATTGTTCCGATGGAAGACATCAACCTTCACTTCACTGGCGACATTCACGCAATCTCCATTGCAAACAACCTGATTGCGGCTCTTATCGACAATCATATCAAGCAGGGCAATCAGCTTGGAATCGACCCGCGCACAATCTCATGGAAACGATGCGTTGACTTGAATGACCGAGAACTTCGCAACATCGTAGTCGGAATGGGCGGAATCGCAGACGGAATGCCGCGCGAAGACCATTTCTGCATCACTGTTGCAAGTGAGCTCATGGCAATCATCTGTCTTTCAACTTCAATCTCAGACCTCAAAAACAGAATCGACAATATCACGGTCGCAAAGACTTTTGACAAGCGGCCTGTAAAATTCGGCGAGCTTAAATGCACAGGCTCAATCGCAGTTCTTTTGAAGGACGCAATCAAGCCGAACCTCGTTCAGACTCTCGAAAAAAATCCTGTTTTCGTTCATGGCGGTCCATTCGCAAACATCGCACAGGGAACAAACTCTGTCAACGCTACAATTTGTGCGCTCGCAACAGGTGATTATGTCGTAACAGAGGCTGGCTTCGCTGCTGACCTTGGTGCAGAAAAATTCATGGACATCAAGTGCCGGGCTGCAGGCATTTCCCCGGATGTTGTCGTAATCGTTGCCACAGTCCGCGCTCTCAAAATGCATGGCGGCATGGCAAAGGCTGATCTTTCAACTCCGAGCGTCGGCGCATTGCAGGCTGGTTTTGAAAACCTTGCAGTTCATATCGAAAACATTGCAAAATTCGGTGTTCCTGCCGTTGTCGCTGTTAACAAATTCATCACAGATACAGACGAAGAAATTGCACTTCTCGAAAAACTTTGTGAGGCCAAAGGTGCAAAGGCTGTTCTCTGCGAAGGATGGGGCAAAGGCGGCGAGGGTGCCACAGAGCTTGCAAAAGTTGTTGCCGAAGTCGCTGACTCAGGAAAAGCAAAATTCAATTATCTTTATCCTGCAAATCTTTCATTCGTTGACAAAATCAAAATCCTTGCAAAAGAGATTTACCGTGCAAAGGATGTTGACATCGCACCAGCGGCTCTTAAAAAACTCCGTGACTTTGAGGAGCAGGGCTACAAAGATTTGCCAGTCTGCGTAGCAAAGACCCAGAACTCAATCAGCCACGATCCAAAGCTCATGGGCGCACCGCACGATTACATCTTCCCGGTTCGCGACGTTCAGCTTTACTCCGGAGCAGGCTTCGTAGTTGCTCTTGCTGGTGAAATCATGACAATGCCAGGCCTTCCAAAGCTTCCTGCTGCCCTCAACATTGACATCGACGACGACGGCAACATCAGTGGCTTGTTCTAATTGTTCCTCACAGAGATAAGGAGAGCACAGAGAGAATCCTTTAGTAAGAAATGGAAAACTCTCTGTGAACTCTGTGCCCTCTGTGAGGAATTTGAGTGAGGTATCTATGTTCAAATTCTTTTTAAAAAAAAATTTTTGCGACGGCTGGGATAATTTTTTCTTTCTTATCGTCTCAAATATCATTATGATTGCTCTGCTTGTCGGCTCGTTTCTTGCGGTCCGATATTCAGCTGAGATAAATCCTTATCTTCCAAATCTTGCGATTGTGCTGGTTTCGGGAATTGTTATGACCGCGCTTTTCGCATGGGGAGCAAATGCCGCGAAACTGGCTGATTTTTGCTCAGGTTCATTCGGGCTTTTCTTTTCGGCTGTAAAATCAGTCTGGAAAATCGGCTTTGCCTTTGGTGTGACGGTTTCGGCTTCGCTTTTGATTGCACGCTACGCAATTTCCTACTATATTCAGCTCTATCTTTCGAGCGGAAGTTACGTCGGTCTTGTGCTTACGGCTCTTCTGGGCTGGTTCGTGCTGATTTCGATGATTGCCCTTCAGTGGTTCATTCCGCTCTATTTTTTGCAGGGCAACAACGGATTCAAAAAATGCCTCAAAAAATCCTTCATAATCTTCTATGATAATGTTGCTTTTTCGGTCGAAGTTTTCATCTATAATATCGTGCTTTTCGGCCTTTCCTGCGTGTTCTTCATGCTCATGCCGGGGTTGTGCGGAATTCTTCTTTCTTCGACAAATGCTCTTCGTCTTCGCCTTTACAAATATGACTGGATTGAAAAAATGGTCGAAAAGGAGCCTGATTTTGAAAAAGACCGTGACCGCCGCAATGAAGTTCCGTGGGATGAACTGATTGCCGATGACAAAGAAAGTCTCGGCCCGCGAAACTGGAAGAGCTTCTTGTTCCCCTGGAAATAGGCACATCCATGTGCTGACGAGAATTTCCTGACGGAAATTCTCGCGACTAACTTGCTTTGTGCCACCTCCGTGTGGCAAATTTTCTTTGATTCTGTTGATAGAATATCATAAAAGTTATAAACTTAAACAATAATTTAAAACAAGGAGAAAATAATGAAAAAACTTCTTTCTGCTGCTGCGGCACTTCTTGCTGCTGCCTGCATTTTGACTGGCTGCAACGAAAAAGACAGCAAAATTAAAATCGGTGTAATCCAGCTTGTTGAACATCCTGCTCTCGACAAAAGCTATCAGGGCTTTGTTGACGGTTTGGCAGAAGCAGGCTATGTAAATGGTGAGAACATCACTATCGACTATCAGAACGCTCAGGGCGAACAGGCAAACTGTGTCACAATCGCAAACAAATTCGTAAACGATAAAGACAATTTGATTTTCGCAATCGCAACTCCGGCAGCTCAGGCTGTTGCAAACCTCACAAAAAAGATTCCTATTCTTGTAACTGCCGTAACTGACCCGGAGACAGCAAAACTCGTAAAATCAAACAAAAAGCCGGAGACAAACGTTTCTGGTACATCTGATCTCACACCTGTTGCTGCTCAGATTGCTCTTCTCAAAAAAATCGTTCCAGAGGCAAAAAAAGTTGGTCTTCTTTACTGCTCAAGCGAAGCAAACTCAATCTTCCAGATTAATATCGCAAAAGAAGCTTGTGCAGCAAACGGCCTTGAATTCATCGAAGGTTCGGTTTCAAACTCAAACGAAATCCAGCAGGTAACTCAGAGCCTTGTTGGCAAAGTTGATGCATTCTATGTTCCAACAGACAACATGCTCGCAGCCGGAATCGCAAACGTTGCAATGGTCGCAAACAACGCAAAACTTCCTGTAATCGGTGGCGAGGAAGGCATGGTTAATTCTGGTGCTCTTGCAACATACGGAATCAACTACTATGAGCTTGGAAAACTCACTGCAAAACAGGCTGTAAAAGTTCTCAAAGAGGGCGCAAACCCAGCTGACATGCCAATCGAATATCTCGAAAAATTTGACTTCACATACAACAAAGACACAGCTGCCGCAATCGGCGTTACAATCCCAGAAAATCTCTAGTCTTTGATTAAAATTCTGGCTCACATTCAAATATCATTCGCTCGCCTGTAAGAGGGTGGGTGAATGATATTTTTTTTGCATGGAGCATGAGCCGCTCGCCCTCGTCGCAATGTCCGTAAAGGGTGTCGCCGATAATCGGGCAGCCAAATCCGTGAGAATCGCTGCTTGCAAGCCTGAGCTGGTGGGTGCGGCCCGTGTGCGGCATAAAAAGAACTCTCGTGACATTCCGAGTCGTGCCGTCAGGCGCATGGTACCGCTCAACTCCCAGAATCTGCCATTCTGTCACGGCTGACTTTCCGTTTTCCGCATCCCAAATCTGGTGTGGCCTGTTATCGACATCAAGGCGGAAAAAAAGCTCCATCGTTCCGTGCGGCGCGATTCCCATCTTTGGCAAAACTCCGTCCAAAAGCGCGACATATTCTTTCTGGACTTCCTTGGCCTCAAACTGCCTGTTCAGCTCGCGGTGCGCCTCTTTCGTAAAGACCAGAATCATGATGCCCGAAGTTTCCATGTCGAGCCTGTGAACCGCCGGCTGCTTAATCTCAACTTTGTCGCCAAAAAGCCGCCTGAACCGTGATTCGATGCAATCCTGCTTGTCTTCTCCCCGGCCGGGAACGCTCAAAAGACCGGACTGTTTGTTCACCACGCAAATCGCATCGTCACGGTACAAAATACGCAATCCCAGCATCGCAGGAAGCAAAATCCCGCAGCGTTCGTCACAAGGGGGAGTAAGTGGAAAGTGGAAAGTGGAAAGTGGAAAGTTTTTCTCAGGACATTGCTTCGCTCGTCCTTGTTCTTCCGGGTGGGCTGTATATTCGGTTTCTGCCAGGGAGATTGGCATTAAATCGTGGGCAAAAGCGTAATCCAGAAGTTTTGGCGCGCAGCAATCGCCTGTGCCTGTGGGGGGTAATTTTCCGCCGTTGTACATCGCGCAAATCTCTTTGAGCGTGCGAACGTTCCCATCGATACAATGAAATTTATAAAGTGCATGAACTTTTGATAAAGAAGCAGAACAAAGTTGCTTTAAGTGAGCAGTGAGCAGTGAGCAGTGAGCAGTGTTTCCTTCCGTCAGATTTTCTTTTAGTTTTTGAATTTCTTTCGTTATTTCATGAATCTCTTTATCATTTTCCGCGAGAGCATTCTCAATTTCCTCCGCAGAAACAACAGGCTCCACAAAAACAATTTCCCCAAAAAAATCGTTTTCCGTTTTCCGTTTTCCGTTTTCAATTTTTTTTGCGTTTCCGGAATTCGTGACAAGTTTTACTTCGTTGCCGTTTTTGTCCTTGCAGACGAGCGCGCCGAGCATCACGCCTTGATTTTTGCGTTCTTGGCTTGGCCGGGCAACTTGTACGAGTTCAACTTCGCCATTCTGTAGCGAGGAAATCAGTTCTTTAAGAATCTTTGCGGCTTTTTTCTGGGGAAATGGTGGAAACATAGTGTAATTTTGCCCGAATATTGTTTTTTTTACAAGTAAAGCCTACGCAAGATGCGGCGGGCTTCAGTTGCGAAGCAATGAGCGTTAGCGAACCCAAAGCAGCCTGTAGCCGATTAAATTTCGTCCAAATAATAAAGAACTTTCCTGAATGTTCCGAAAATATACATGGGTGATTTTTTAGCAAGGGGGACTGTATGACAATTACAATCGATGATACAAAAATTGTTCAGACTGTTAAGAACATCGCGATTTTGCTCGTAATTGCGGCTGTTTTTACTTTTTTGGGACTTTCGAGCAAAATTTTTCATTTCAGCGAAACAAATCCTGTCACTTACGAGATTAACTACAACCGGCTTTCGACACCGGGCAAGGGCGTCGCAACTTCAATGAAAAAAACTGGCGAAGTTCAGTCAAAGGTTCTTGGACCTCACCGTGGTCGCGGAAAGGGCGGCTCGAAATTCTTTGATGAGGTTGAGAAAGTTCACGGAAGCGGCTCAAAATAATGCGTGGCAGATTTGCGCCATCTCCGAGCGGGCGGATGCACTTGGGAAACGTGTATTCCGCGCTGCTTTCTTATCTTTCGGCACACAAAAAGGGCGGAGAATGGATTCTTCGTGTTGAAGATCTTGACCGGCAACGGTGCAAAAAAGAATATTCCGTTCAGCTGTTAGACGATTTGTTGTGGCTCGGCCTCAAATGGGATAATTTTTCGCCTGTTCAGGGCGGGCTTGCGCCAGAATTTTACCAGTCCAATCGTGATTCCTTCTATATTAAAGCATTTGATTCTCTTTGTGGGCAAGGTCTTGTTTACGACTGTTTTTGTAACCGTGCCGATTTGCTTGCTTCTTCTGCTCCTCATCCAACTGACGGGCATTTTATTTACTCTGGAAAGTGCCGCAATCTCTCAGAAAACGAAAAAATCATTCTCTGGAAAAAATTAGCTTCTGAGAATCGTGCGCCGGCAAAAAGAATTCGCCTTGAAAATCGGGAAGTTTCTTTTGTCGATGGACATTTTGGTTTTCAGTCGTGCAATCTTGAGCGTGATTTCGGTGATTTTATAATTCGCCGTGGTGACGACAATTTTGCCTATCAGCTTGCAGTGGTGGTTGACGATGCATTGATGGGCGTGACAGAAATTGTCCGTGGCCGGGATTTACTGACTTCAACTCCATGCCAGATTTTCATTTATGAGAAACTGGGATTCAAAACTCCTGAATTTTATCATTTGCCGCTTCTTTTGAGCACGGACGGGCGCAGGCTTTCTAAGCGCGACAGAGACATCGACATGGGATTTTTGCGACAGAATTTTTCGCGGGAAGAGATTCTTGGAAAGATTTTGTTTTTGAGCGGCTGTCTTGAAAAGGAAGAGAAAATTTCTATTGATGACGCGGTAGAGGCCTTTGACTGGAAGAATGTAAAAACCGAAGATATTTTTGCTGAAACGCTTCCGGGCTTGAAATAATTCTATCATTATTTTTCTTCTTGAATAAATATTCAGATTTTCGTATACTAAATGCATATTTATGTAAGATTTTTGCATAAAAATACAATTTTGGGGGTGAATATGCAATTTTCATTCATTGATGGCGGTGTAACTGCTGCCCAGGGATTCACTGCAAACGGAGTTTTGAACAAAATCAAGTCAAGCCGAACGACTAACGACACGGCTCTTATTTTCAGCGAAAAGGTCTGCAATGCTGCAGGCGTGTTCACCCAGAACCGGGTAAAGGCTGAGTGCGTAAAATTGACTCGTGACCATATTGCGAACGGTAAGGCTCAGGCTGTCATCGCTAACTCAGGAAATGCAAATGCCTGCACAGGCAAAGAGGGCTATGACAATGCCAACAAAGAGGCTGTTGCAGTTGCTGCAAAAATGAACATCAATTCGGACGATGTTCTTGTACTTTCAACTGGCGTAATCGGTCAGCAGCTTCCGGTTGATAAAATCTTGAACGGTTTGGACAAGCTTGCGGAAGGTCTTTCAAAAGAAGGCCACAAAGAAGCCCGAATCGCTATCATGACAACCGACACTCATTACAAAGAAGTCGCACTTGAAACTCAAATCGGCGGAAAAACCGTGCGCATGGGTACAATGGCAAAAGGAAGCGGCATGATTCACATCAATCTGGGGACAATGCTCGGCTTCATCACAACTGATGCCGCAATTTCTTCTGAGATGCTCGAAAAGGCTTTGCGAATCTCTGCGGCAGGCACTTACAACTGCGTTTCAATCGACGGAGACACTTCTACAAACGACTCTCTTATTATTCTTGCGAACGGAATGGCAGGAAACGCTGAAATCACTTCGGAAGGTGCCGATTTTGACGCTTTCGTTGAGGCTTTGAACGCACTCAACACACAGATGGCCAAAAAAATCGCTGCTGACGGTGAAGGTGCGACCCGCCTTGTTACATGCAATGTAGTCGGCGCAGACACTGTTGAGAATGCACGGGGCCTGGCAAAGGCTGTTATCTGCTCAAATCTCGTAAAAGCCGCTTTCTTCGGTGCGGACGCAAACTGGGGCCGAATCCTTGATGCAATGGGCTATTCAGGCTTCTTCTTCACTCCAGAAAAAACTTCGGTTTCATTCCTCAGCCGCGAAGGTGCAAAACGTTACTTCGAGGACGGAAATCAGAACGGTGGCAAAGAATCTTCAATTAAAGTGTTCGATCACGGAGTTCCGCTCAATTTTGACGAGGACCTTGCAAAGAAGATTTTGACTGAGGAAGCCGTTGATATTCTCGTAGAGCTTGAAGACGGAAACGCAAAAGGAACTGCCTGGGGCTGTGACCTCACCTACGATTACGTAAAAATTAACGGAGATTATAGAACGTAGAATTTCTCACAGAGGCCACAGAGAGCACAGAGTAAATTACTGTAAAACAAAATTTTTGATTTTAGTCTTGTTCATTTGCAATATGACTGATGTTGAATATGTGTTTTTGTAAACGACTCTCTGTGTACTCTAAAGCCTACGCAACACAGTTGCTTCGGAGAATCGCTAAAATTGCCATGCAATTTTTTAACGCTCCCTATCTGTGAGGAATTTTAATTATTGGAGAAAATTATGTCAGAAAATACTGAAAACGAAATTAGAGAGAAAATCGATCCTCGTGTGGATAACGAACACTGGTCGGATGTTTTGGTGCAGGTTTTGCCTTACTTCCGTCACTGGGTTGGAAAAACTGTCGTTGTAAAATATGGCGGAAATGCCATGCTCAATGAGGACTTGAAAGCCGCTGTAATGAAGGATTTGGTTCTTTTGAATACAATCGGAATTAAGGTCGTGCTTGTTCATGGCGGTGGCCCGGAAATCAATCACATGCTTGAGCGTGTCGGAAAGGAATCAAAATTCATCAACGGTCTGCGCTACACCGATGCCGAGACAATGGAAATCGTTCAGATGGTTTTGACCGGTAAGCTCAACAAAGACATCGTTGGCATTATTTTGCAGGAAGGCGGCAAGGCTGTCGGTCTTTCTGGCGTGGACAGCGGATTGCTCCGTGCAAAAAAAATCGACAAAGACGGTGCTGATTTGGGATTTGTAGGTGAAGTAACCGAAGTGCACCCGGAAATCATTCAGTCACTTTTGGACAAGGGCTTTATTCCTGTTGTTTCGACTGTTGCTCTGGGTGAGTCGGGGGATTATGCACGCTACAACATCAATGCGGACACAGCGGCTGCAAAAATCGCAATTGCTTTGAATGCCGAAAAGTTTGTTCAGCTCACAAATGTTCCGGGCGTTCTCCGCGATGTCAACGATCCAAAATCATTGATTCAGCGGATTCACATCGAAGACGTACAGAAATATTTTGACGACGGAACAATTGCTGGCGGCATGATTCCAAAAATTGAGTGCTGTATGATGGCACGAAAGGGCGGTGTTCCACGAACTCACATTATCGATGGCCGTGTTCCACATTCTCTGCTGATTGAAATGTTCAGTGACCGTGGTATCGGCACGATGATTTACTAAGACAGATGTAGAGTTTTTAACTTAGTGAATATTGCTAAAAACGGCGCGAAGGAGTGAAACGGCTTACGAAAACACTCTGTTTGTGCTGCCGCGTAAGCGGCAAGCGTATATAATTACAAGCACAAACAGCGTGTAGCAGGCGAGCCTGCGCTTTCGCTAAGCCGTTATCACGACTGGGAGCCGTTTTTTTGATGCAGCCAGTAATTTTCAAAACTCTACAATTCGTCTATTTATACATATTTGTAGAAAGATACTTGAATGCATTGTCGGCCAGAATCACGATGATGTTCTTGCCTTTTGCTTCCGGGCGGCGTGCAATCTGTGTTGCCGTCCACAATGCAGCACCTGCTGACTGTCCCACGAAGAATCCCTCATTTTTGACCAGTTTTCGGCCTGTTTCATAAGCATCTTCGGCCACAACATCAAAACATTCGTCATATTTTGTATCGAAAATCTTGAAAAGTTGAGGGATTTTGTCATCTGGAACTCCGTTGAACTTAAGAACACCGTCGATTGTGTTCCGCTCCGGGAATTCCGGGTTTTTGAGCGATTGTGGAGCCGGCTGTGCGCCGATGATTTTTACATCTGGATTCTTTTTGCGGAAAAACTCAGTAAGCCCCGAAAGCGTTCCGCCTGTTCCAACGAGCTGCACTACATAATCGACCTTTCCGCCGGTTGCTTCCCAAATTTCAGGGCCGGTTCCTTTGATATGAGCTTCGGAATTTGCACGATCACCGCACTGATTGAGGTAATACCAGCCATTTGATTTTGCAAAATCGTTCATGACTTTGTAAAGCCCGTCGAGAGAAAGACCTGTTTTGAGCATTTCTGCAAATCCCGGAACATCTGTCACTTGTAAAAGCTCTGCGCCAAGTGCCTTCAAAATCTGTGAACGTTCAACAGAAACCTGTGGCTGAATTACTGCTACGAATTTATATCCCTTTGCGTTGGCAAAAGTTGCCTCACCGATTCCTGTATTGCCGCTTGTGTAGTCAATCAGAGTCATTCCCGGCTTGATGTCGCCGCGTTTTTCTGCTTCCTCGATGATATTGAGGGCGGCGCGGTCTTTGACGCTTCCCGATGGATTGAAGTACTCGAATTTTCCGAGAATATTTGCTTCTAGTTTCTCAGATTTTTCGTAACGGTGAAGTCGGACAAGAGGTGTGTCCCCAACAAGTTCTGTTATTGAATCGTAAATTTTTGCCATATTTTTGCTCCTTTTTTATGTAATTTTTATGTTTCTCACAGAGACCACAGAGTTCACAGAGAGTTCTCATATTATGAAATTCTCTCTGTGCTCTCTTTTGCTCTGTGAGGGGGTATTAGAAATAATTATATTCAATCAGCTCGATAAGATTCTCGTTCTTTTCGGCTGCCGCAAGCGAGAGAAGAGCCCATGCGTTTCCCGCACTTCCGATGTAAAGGCCTGTGTAAGAATGAACATCGGTCGGAATCGTTCGCCACCAGGCCCCGCTCCATCTTCGCAATGATTTTTGATGGTAAATGTCACCGTCTGCGTCTGGCACAAAGGACTGGCCCACAACGGTTTTTGCCGCTCTTTTTGCGTACTCCAGAAATTCTGGATTTTTCGTGAGCTTGTAGACCGAAACAAAGTGCTCAAGCAGGCCCGGCGTTCCGCAGCATAAAGCCTGACTCTGCCAGTAACCGCGGCTGAAAATCTCTGGTGCTCCAGCCTTGATGATTCCCCGGCTCAACTTTAAAACCCAGTCCAGATAATGCTTGTCGCCAGTGATATTGTAGAGAATATGGAACAAGAGTGAAGTGCCTGCAGGTCCGTGGCAGGTGCTGAGATAGTAGAACTCGGTCGAAGGGCCGCGCTCAAGGCTGTCGAGATAAGGCACGAGAGCAGCTTCTTCGTCACCAACCGCAATTCCTTCAATATATTTGGCAGCTTCTTTTGCCGCGTTCAGGAATTTTTCGTCTTTTGAAATGTTGTAGAGAATTGCAAAAATCCAGCCCACGCCGCTTGTTCCGTGAGCGTTGTTTACCCAGAAAACATCCTTGGGAAAGTCAATAATCGTCAAATCGACGACATTCCAGTAAGTTCCGCCTTGCGGTGCAGGCTTTCCTTTGCTCAAAAGAAAATTTCCGAAACTTACGGCTGCTTCCAGATATTTTTTGTCGCCGGTGAGCTTGTAAATCGCTGCAAGATAAGTCACGAATCCCGCGTCACCGCATAAATCGTTCTGTTCGCTCCAGTAAATTCCGCTCTCTGATTTTTTGCTTGATGCCAAAAGATCGTCCGCAACTTTAATCACATAATTCTTGTAAAGCTCTTCCCCTGTAAGCTCGTAAAGTTTGAGCACCAGATATGCGCTTCCTGTAGGACCGTTATAGTAGCCTGCAGCCCAGCCAGGCATATTTTTAACGTGGACAAGCTTTGAACCGCTTGCCTTTGAGTTCAGCGTGCGTTCGTAAAAAGCCGTTCCTTCGTCACTTTCGATAATTTCTTTGGCGGCAGACTTTGCTTCTTCAAGATACTCAGCCTTTTTTGTAGCCTGATACAAACGAAGATAGAAGAGACCGACTCCCGCAGAACCACCGTAAAGAGACTTTGGTGTGAGCATAGGATAGTCAGTGAAATCTTCTTTTGAATCCGGGCTTTGGTTCCAGAGCCGGCCGTATTTTCCAAGTGAACCTGTTGTTTTAATCCATGAAGCTGTCTGTTCCGCAAATTTTACGTAATCAGCGGAATTGTATTCCTTAAAAAGTGTATTTTCTGCCATATATTCTCCTTTTTTTTGAAAAATAGTAACCTAGTAGGATACTAGGTATAAGTAGAATATATAGCCTTCCACCTACTTAGTCAATAGCTAATTCGAATTATTTCAGATTTTTTTCAATTCTTTTGAGAGCTTCTTCCAGAATTGGGCGCGGAGTGGCAATATTGATTCTCTGGTATCCTTCGCCTTCGCATCCAAACATTGTACCTCGGTCAAGCCAAACCTTTGCTTTGTTTACAATCAGGTTATCGAGTTCCGAATCTGAATATCCGTAAGCCGAAAAATCCAGCCATAAAAGATAAGTTCCTTCGGGTTCAATAAGCCTGACTTTCGGAAGATTTTCCTTTACAAAATTGCGGACAAACTCAAGGTTTTCGACAAGATGTTTTTTGAGAGCCGTGAGCCAGTCTTTCCCATGCTCGTAAGCGGCCTGAGTTGCCACAAATCCCATGAGACTTGGCTCGTCGTAACCTGTCTTGTCTCGTTCATCGTGAAATTTCTTTTTCAGCGCAGGATTTTGTATGAAATTTACAGAAAATTGAAGTCCGGCGAGATTGAAAGTCTTGCTTGCAGAAGTTGAAATCACTGAATTCCATGCGGCTTCTTTTGAAATCGTTGAGAAAACGATATGCTTGTTCGGCTCGAAGACAAAATCATTATGAATTTCATCCGCAAAAACGATAACGTTGTGTTTAAGGCAAATTTCTGAAAGGCGGGTAAGTTCTTCGCGTGTCCAGACTCGCCCAACAGGATTGTGCGGACTGCAAAGAATAAAAAGTTTGACATCATTTTCGACAATTTTCTTCTCAAAGTCGTCAAAATCAATCTGCCATTTACCGTCTTTTTCAAAAAGTGAAGAAGTTACAAGCTTTCTGTTGTTCGCAAGAATCATGTTTTTGAAAGGGTAGTAAACCGGAGTTTGTATTATGACCGCCTCTCCCTCGCGGGTAAAAGCCTTGATTGCGCACGCGATTGCAAAAACAACTCCCGGTGTGGTGACAACCCAGTGCCGTGCAATGTCGAAATCATGTTCTGTTTTCTGCCAGTTTTTGACGGTCTCGTAAAAATTTTCGTCTGGAACAGAATAACCGAAAATCCCGTGATTCACTTTTTCGTGCAGGGCTTCCAGAATTGCGGGCGCGGTCGGAAAATCCATATCGGCCACCCAAAGCGAAACTACATCCGCAGGTTTCCCACGTGCAACTGCAAGGTCATATTTTATGGCATTTGTACCATGCCGGTCAGTAACTTTGTTAAAATCGTACATAAATCCTCCTATAAAAACTCCGCGTTAGCGGCGTTGCACGGAAGCAACGGGAACGCAAATTTTTATCATGCTTCCTTTTTTTGTATTCTATTCTCGCAACGCCTGACTCAAATCTTCTATCAAGTCGTCTGCATTTTCAATTCCTACGCTCAGTCTTAGAAGTGTGTCTGTGATTCCACGTTTATTTCGTTCTTCTTCTGGGACATCGACATGAGTTTGTGTGGCCGGGTAGGTAATCAGCGTGTCGATTCCGCCCAGACTTTCCGCAAAGTGAATTATTTTTACATTTTTTAAGACTCTTGCTACGGTCTCCGGGCTGTCAACATAGAATGAAATCATGCTGCCAAAACCTGTGGCCTGAGTTTTTGATATTTCGTAACCCTTACTTTCTGGAAGTCCTGGAAACAAAATCCCTTTTATGCGGGGATTTTTCTTAAGTGCCTCAACGATTTTAAGCGCGTTTTCACACTGACGGTCGAGCCTCACAGAAAGTGTTTTGATTCCACGCACAATCATGTAGCTGTCAAAAGGCGGAAGCGCCGAGCCTGTCGTCTTTGTGATGATTTCAAGTTTTTCTGCAAGATTTTTGTCGTTCGTAGTGACAAAGCCTGCGAGCGTGTCATTGTGCCCGCAAAGGAATTTCGTTCCGCTCTGGACGACAACATCTGCGCCCAGCAGAATCGGCTGCTGTAAGTACGGTGTGAGGAATGTGTTGTCCACGATCAATATCGCACCGATTGAATGGGCATACTCCGCTGTTTTTTTTATGTCCGTGATTTTCATCAGGGGATTGCCCGGTGTCTCAATGAAAATGATTTTTGTGTTTTGTTTTGAAGCTCTTCTGACATTTTCAAGCTCCGTCGTGTCGGTGTACGTTGTGTCGAAACCGAGTTTTTTACCGATTGTGTTCAAAAATCGCTCTGTTCCGCCATAAAGATCATCCGAGCAGACGACATGAATCCGCTCACCTTCTTTTTCATTCAGAATTATCGCATCGAACAGTGCTGTGATTGCCGCAAGTCCGCAGTTGTAGGCAAATCCAAACTCCGCATGATCAAGTGAAGCAACAAGTTTTTCAAGATAGTCACGGGTCGGATTTTTGAGACGCGAATAATCGTAACCTGTAGACTGTCCCAGAGCCGGGTGCGCAAAAGTTGCCGACTGATAAATGGGAAGCGCGATGGCCCCAGTTTTGTCACAAGCTTCATAATCAATCCGTCCGCGAACACAAATTGTATCAATATTCATATTTTCTCCAGCAGAGCGTTAGGGATTGCAGGGGCGGCGAAGCCGTTGCCGAAGGCAATGAAGTGCGAAAGCACGGAACCCCAAAAAGCCCGACCCGCCGAAGGCGGGTAACGCCCATAATCTTTATTTATTAAACCGCTTCAGTTCAACGCTGATGCTTATATAAGAGAGCCAATTTACAAAACAAGCGTAGGCAAGGTTACACCACGAATCCACTTTGTGCGTGCGAGCGTAGCGAGTCAGATACCTATTACGCACAACCGTGGATTCTAGTGGTGTGTTCTTGCCGAGAGCTTGTTTTGTATACTAGCCCTCATATGCAATAATCGTAACCATTGAATTGACGGTTTTTTTCTGCTATTTGCTCCAGTGTGTTTGAGTCCACGAAGTCGTTTATGACCGTGTTGAACTCGTTCCAGAAATCATCGTTACCCACCGAACTGACAGTCGGCGTTTCCGAGACCGTCCTTGGATTTAAATCTCCTTCCATAGCACGCAGAATTTCTCCCACGGTGTATGTATCTGGCTGCCGGGCAAGTTTGTAACCGCCGTTATTTCCACGCAGTCCTGTTACAAGCCCTGATTTGCTCAGCTGAATCAGAATTTGCTCCAGATATTTTGAAGAAAGATTGTGCCTGTGCGAAAGCAGTTTGAGCGGAATGTAGCTTTCCTGATTCTGCTCTGCAAGTTCCGTCATGATGAGTAATGCGTACTGTCCTTTAGTTGAAATCTTTAACATGTTTCGTTTCCTATCAAAAATTAGTAAGAGGCAGGGAAAATTTTGTATCCCTACCTATTGACATACTAGGTTAATATTATAATAATACACATAACCTACTTACGCAATAGGTAAAGATAAAAAAATAAAGAGGTGTAAAAATGGCAAAGAAACTTCGACAGATAGCTATTTACGGAAAGGGTGGAATTGGAAAATCTACGACAACACAGAATTTGACAGCAGGATTGCTTGAACTCGGAAAAAAAGTTCTGGTAGTTGGTTGTGACCCAAAAGCGGATTCAACCAGACTTTTGCTCGGAGGCCTTCATCAGAAGACTGTATTGGATACAATCCGTGACAACAAGACTGAGATTCAGCTTGATGATTTGCAGAAAGTCGGATTTAAGGGCGTTCGATGCGTAGAGTCAGGCGGACCGGAGCCGGGAGTTGGCTGCGCTGGTCGAGGTATCATCACTTCTATTTCTATGCTTGAAAATCTTGGCGCATATACAGAAGATTTGGATTATGTTTTCTATGATGTTTTGGGCGACGTTGTTTGTGGTGGATTTGCAATGCCAATCCGCGAGGGCAAGGCTCAGGAAATCTACATTGTTGCTTCTGGTGAAATGATGGCTTTGTACGCCGCAAATAATATTTGTAAAGGTATTGCCCGCTATGCCGAACGCGGTGACGTCCGATTGGGCGGAATCATCTGTAACAGCCGAAACGTTGACCGCGAGCTTGATTTGCTCCGTGCTTTCACAAAAGAACTCAACACTCAGCTCATTTACTTTGTTCCACGAAACAATATCGTTCAGCAGGCCGAAATCCGAAAAAAGACCGTAATTGAGTATGCGCCAGAAAGCTCACAGGCTCAGGTTTACCGTGATTTGGCTCAGGCAATCGACGAGAACACAAACTTCACAATTCCGACACCAATCACACAGGAACGCCTGGAAGAAATCCTTATCGAAAACGGCATGATGGAGCCGGAAGGAAACTACTCAATCTAAAATCGGCAGCGAGCCTTTTGCAATGTGCAATCAAAGGGGAACAATGGGAGGGGGAATGTCTTCCCCCTGCGTCACACGATGTTGTGCCGCACCCCCTTCTAGCGGGCTCAGACGCCGCCCGCAACGCCCGCTTTTATATTGTCCTTCCTTCAACGGCTGCGTATTTACCTAGCACCTTCATCAAGTCATCGAACTGCGCTGGAGTAAGGCTCTGCTCGCCGTCGCAAAGTGCCTTTTCCGGGTTGTTGTGCACTTCGATGATAAGACCATCGGCACCAACGGCAACCGCTGCCTTTGCGAGAGTCGGAACCATCCATCGGATTCCACATGCGTGGCTTGGGTCGATGATTACTGGAAGGTGAGTTTCTTTCTTTAAGTATGGAACGATGCTCAAATCCAGGCAGTTTCGTGTGTAATTGTCGAACGTGCGGATTCCGCGCTCGCAAAGAATTACGTTCTCGTTTCCGCTCGCCATGATATATTCCGCGCTCATCAAAAATTCTTTTACGGTTGCGCTAAGGCCGCGTTTGAGCAGAATCGGATTTTTGAGTTTGCCGACTTCTTTGAGAAGGTCGAAGTTCTGCATGTTCCTTGCTCCAATCTGAATGATGTCAACGTCCTCAAAAAGCGGAATCTGGTTGATGGCCATAAGCTCAGTGACGATTGGAAGCCCTGTCTCTTTGCGCGCGATTTTGAGAAGCTCCAGTCCCTCGGCTCCCAAGCCCTGGAAACTGTAAGGAGATGTGCGTGGTTTGAAGGCTCCTCCGCGCAAAAATCTTGCTCCGCTAGCCTTTACGGCCTTTGCGACTTCAATAATCTGCTCTTCTGTCTCAACCGAACATGGACCTGCCATAATCGAGCAGATTTTACCGTCACCGATTTTATTTCCTTTTACGTCAACAACGGTGTCCTCAGGGTGGAAGCTGCGGCTCGCCTGCTTGTATGGGGCTTTAACACGCTGTGCGCTTTCGACAATATCATTTGCAAGAAGTTCTTCCGGCGTGATTCGGCTGGTGTCTCCGACCAAACCCCAGAGAGTTACGTCCTTTCCTTTTGACTCATGAATATCAAGCCCCCGTGACTTGAGCTTAGACTTTAATTCATCAACCTTCTGCTTTTCAGCACCATTTTTCAATACGATAATCATTTCTTACTCCTTATAAACTCCGCATTAGCGGCGTTGCATGGAAGCAATTTTTATCATGCTCCTTTATTTTTGCTCTTTACCATTCTCGAGATGTGGCAAAGAGCCTGGGGCATAAAAAAAAGGACTTCCTTTATGGAAGTCCTTATAATTGCCAATCAATTTCGCAACTTTACGCATTAATATATTGCGTTTGACTTCCACTGCGGACACGAGAAAAATAAAAATAGCCATAATAAGAGTAAGCCTTCGTAAAAGAAGCGAACTGGCTAGAGAAAGATTTTTCTGTCGCATAAGAAGTGTTGCGATTCATGGAAAACATTTAATACCTTTTTAAGATTTTTGTCAAGCTATCTTCTTCCGAATGCTTCAAGATTCGCTAATCCCCGCTTAAATTGCGGAATGCGCGCACAGGCGGTTGTGTCCCAGTCGCTTGTGTCGCCTCGTTTCAAGAAGTGGTAGGCTACTCCTGCAATCATGGCACCGTTGTCGCCGCAGAGCTTTAACGGCGGGAAGATGCACTTAATGTCCGTTCGTTCGGCTAAGATTGCACGGAGCCTTGAGTTTGCGGCTACTCCTCCGCCTGCGACAACTGTTTTTATTCCTGTGTCTTCAACTGCCCGGAAAAGACGCGAAGTGAGCGTTTTGCAGGCTGTTTCCTGAAAGGCCGCGCAGATATTTTCGTTCGTCTTTTCGTAGCCCGGCTTTAGGAACATGTCTGCCTGATGGATTACGGCTGTCTTGAGCCCTGAGAATGAAACGTCGTATCGGTTTGAGTCTCGCTTGTCGAGTTTTGGAACAGGGAAGGCAAATGATTTTGGATCACCCTGCTGAGCGAGTTTGTCGATAATCACGCCGCCCGGGTATCCAAGCCCGTAGAATTTTGCGACTTTATCAAAAGCCTCGCCAACGCTGTCGTCAATCGTAGTTCCCAGAACTTCAAGGTCATCAAATCCGTTGACTTTTGCGATAATTGAGTGACCTCCGCTTACGAGCAATCCCAAATAAGGATATTCGATGTCGTTTGCAAGGTGAGCCGCATAAATGTGCCCGAGCATGTGGTTGATAGCGATAAAAGGTTTATTTGTCGCCCATGCAAGAGTTTTTCCGAAAGTGAGGCCGACCAAAAGACTCCCCATTAAGCCGGGTCTGTTTGTGGCGGCAATGGCGTCAACCTGGTCGAGAGTCATGTTTGCTTCGGTCAAAGCCTGGCGTACAACCGGCAAAATCCATTCCGCGTGCTTTCGGCTTGCAATTTCTGGCACGACACCCTTGTAAACCTGATGGAAAGGAATTTGTGTTGCCACAACATTCGAGATAATCTTTTTTCCGTCTTCAACAATTGCACATGCTGTCTCATCACAGCTTGATTCTATTCCAAGAACTTTCATATCGTAACTCCTTTTTAAATTCCTCACAGATAGAGAGCGTTAAAAAATTGCATGGCAATTTTAGCGATTCTCCGAAGCAACTGTGTTGCGTAGGCTTTGGAGTGCACAGAGTGACTTCAATATGAGAAATACAAATAATCCTCTGTGAACTCTGTGCGCTCTGTGAGAAATTTTACTCTACCGCAACATACTTGGCGTGGCAAATCTGTAGCCCGCTGCCTTCATTTCCGGGTACATCTCGGCAAGCAAGTCCGGCAGGATTTTTACGCTTTTATCAACATGACCGATTACAAGAGCCTTTCCGTGCCTGTTTGCGTAGGCCAAAGTTTCCCTCATGCGCTCAAGCATTTTTGCCCTGTCTATGTCGTTGTCTAGATAGGGACCTGCTTTTTCAAAAATCTTCATGTCGCGTTCAAGCGCAGCCTGCGGAGCCTTTGTTTCGGCCGTTGTCCGCGAGTCAAAAAAGTATATTCCTTTTTCGGCACAAACTTCAAGAACCGCGCCGATTTTTATTTCATTTGATGTGATGAGCGAGCCTTCGTGGTTGTTCATGCCGCGCACCCCTGGTCCGAGTTCCGCAAGATTTTCCTTAATAATAGAAGCAATCTGATAAGAATTCATGTCTGCCGTGATTTTGCCCGGCCCTGGATCAAGATTCAGATTCATCGACTGCATCGGCTGATGTAAAATCACTTCCTTTCCTGCTGCCCTCACCGCATCGGCACATGAGCGCGATTGCGGAAGCTTTGGCAAAACTGCGATTGTAATCGGGAAGGGAAGGGCTGCGTATCGTTTTGTGTTCTCAACGCTGCGGCCTGCATCATCAATCACGATTACGATTGTCGCTCCGTTTGATGCGGGCGGAATATCAAATCGATTTCGCGGCACATTCTGCTGAACCGTTTCGTGCTGTTTTGGCGGTGTTACGGATGCAAGGTGAGAGCCAGTTTGTTTTGGTTCCTGGAGATTTCCCGCCCGTGAAGTGCGATTTGACGGAACTGTTGCTACGGCAGGATTTGCTTTCATTTCTTTCGTGATGATTTTTGGCTGAGCCGTATTTTGCTTTTTTGTCACGTCTGTTTTTTTGACGGGAGTTTCTTTTTTTGCAGTTTTTTCAACAGGCTGCTGTTTTGTCGGCTGACTCTGCACTGTTGGCGTAGTTTTTTCTTGTACGGCAACTTTTTTGGGAGTCTCGGCTTTTTTTGCAATTTGCTTTTGCGGTTTTATTTCTTCTTTTTGAGGAGAAGGTTTATTTTCCTGAGTCTTTGCTTTTTCGGATTTTACTTCAGGCTGTGGCTTTTCAGCTTTTTTTTGAGCTTTGACCGAAGGTTCTGCTTTTGCCACAACTTCTGTTTTTTGAGAATTTTGATTTTCGCCCTGATTTAGAACCACGCTCAGTCCAATCGCAAGCACACAAACTAAGCACACAACTCCCGAAAAGAGCGCGACTTTATTTTTTGCAAGCTTGACCTTTGGCTTTTTTGCCCGAGTACGAGATGTCTTTCGTTTTTTTGCTGGAACTGTTTTTTTAGGCATAGAACTTTTCTATTTTAGTGCTTTTTTGAATTCTATTCTATGCGCTTTTGAAAAATTTTATGCCGTGTACAATTCCAGTGTTTTTCCATTCAGTGCCTGTCTGATTTTTTTAAGGGCTTTTAGTTCTGTCTGGCGGATTGTTTCTGCAGAAACTCCAAGTGACAAGCCGATTTCTCGCAATGTCGGGGCATTTGCAAGTCCGTCAAAATTGTATCGTCCGGAAATTACAACCCGTTCTTTTTCAGAAAGTTCCGAAACAAGCTGCTTGATATTGCTTTTTGCGATTTCAATGAAGAAATTGCGCTCCGGGTCGTATGTAAAATCAGGGATAAGCTCGCCTACTGTCATTGAGCCATCTTCCATGCATTCTGAATCGAGGCTTGTGCATGTGTAAAGACATTCAAGTGCGCTGTTAAGTTCGTCTTCTGTGATTCCGAGTGAAAGTGCGAGTTCTTTTTTGCTTGCTTTTTTACCTGTTGCTTCGCTGTATTCGCTTTGGATTGTCGAAAGGCGGCGCAAAACTTCTTCCTTACGCTGCGGAATTGAAATAATTGATGTTTTATTATGAAGGAATCTGAGCATGTACTGCAAAATCCATGGATATGCATATGTTGAAAATCTGGTTTCGTATTCCGGTGAGAATTTTTCTGCAGCGGCCATGAGTCCCAGGTTTCCTTCCTGAATCAAATCCATCACGGAAACTTTATATGTCTTCTTGAATTTATTCGCAATGCTTACGACGAGACGAAGATTTGAATTTACAAGGCGAGTGACGGCCTTCTTGTCCCCTGCAGAGATTTTAACTGCAAGCTCTCGTTCACTTTCAGCGTCCAAAAGCGGAAATCTCTGAATCTGGTTCAAATACATCTCATACATTTTCATAATCATCTCCTATGACAATCTTAAATCACACTAAATTGATAAGCATGAAGTGTGCCAACTTTTAGATTCTGATAAAAAATGAAAATTAAAATGGTGTAAAATTAAATAATATAAAGAAATATAAAATTTATGATAAAAAAGTGAATTACATAAGATCTCAGAAAATAATTGTTAAAAAAAATATACACACGGTTATGACTGTAAAAAAAAGTGCACAGCGAGAACAAAAATGATGTTAAGCGTATAAAATTTTATACGGGGCAATCAACGTTCTGCGTGTTTCCCGTGATTCCGCATTGTTAGTGGTTTCCAATAAAAATCCTAACGCAGTATTTTATAATTTCAAGTTTTTTGATAAAATAAATCCATGGTTCTATAAAAAGAAACAACCGATAAGGAGATTTTATGTACGTTACATGTTTGGATATGGAAGGCGTTTTGGTTCCAGAAATCTGGATTGCATTTGCCGAAGAAAGCGGAATCCCAGAGCTTAAACGCACCACCCGTGACGAGCCGGACTATGACAAGCTCATGCAGTTCCGAATCAACATCTTGAAGGAGCACGGTCTCACTCTCAAAGACATTCAGAACACAATCGCAAAAATTGACCCGCTCCCAGGTGCAAAGGAATTCTTGGATAAGCTCCGTGCTAAGTGCCAGACAATCATTTTGAGCGACACATTCGAAGAGTTTGCAGCACCTCTTATGAAAAAAATGGAAATGCCTACAATTTTCTGTAACTCCCTCGAAGTGGATTCAAACGGCTTTATCGTGCGCCACAAAATGCGCTGTGAAAAATCAAAGCTCACAACTGTTAAGGCCTTGCAGTCAATCGGCTTTGAAACTATCGCTAGCGGCGACAGCTTCAACGATCTTGGCATGATTCAGGCAAGCAAAGCAGGCTTCCTCTTCCGCACAACAGATAAAATCAAAGCTGACTACCCGAACATCCCAGCTTTCACCGAGTTCGATGAGCTTTACGAAGCAATCTGCAAAGTGATTGAGAAATAAACCTGAAAAGCAGAAGCTTTTAAAAGACCTTTGGACAGAAAGCCAGTCTAAGTGCGCTTTATATTGAAAGTCGCATTTGGATTGCGTTTGCTGCCATCGAGAACCTTTTGTATGCGCTGCTGTTCCTCCGGCGAATCGGAAGTGGAATCCGCAACTTTGAGCGTATCCCAGTCTTCGTTTTGAGCCCGGAACTTAACCTTACCCATTGCTTTGTCAAACCCGGCCAGCAAGTCTTGCCGGGTTTTATTTTTGATGAACTGCTGGAAATATTCGGAATTTTCGATTTCGGAAAGCTGCTTGGTAAAGGCATAAAGTGCAAACTGGTTGATTGAAACTCCCTGCTGCTCAGCCATAAACTCTATGCGCTCTTTCAGTTCATGCGGAACCCTGATAGTGAGAACGCTTGTCTTTTCTGCTGATTCTAATTTTGAAACTGCCATAAGCCCCCCTTATTTAGTTGTTGCCCCTGATGACCTTTTGCATGAAATCTGCGGGCGTGATTACCGTTACTCCGTCAAAATGGAGATCGCTGTTGCAGGTGAAATCCCGCACATTTTTTGTGATTAAATATCGGGAATCGGATGCAAAAGCCAGCTCCATTATGAGATTATCTCCTTCGGCCTGAAGGTTTGGCCGCAGGAGATATTTTATGTCAATTTTGACACTTATGTAGGCAATGAAATTAAGCACGTCCCAGACATCTTCTTCGGTGAGTTCGAAGAGTTCCAGTGAGCTTTTTCGTAAGCAGACATCACAGTATTCTACAAAAACCGGTGTGGAAATGACCATCTGCAGATCGCCGTTTCGAACCATTTGAAGGATTGCATGTGATGCTCCGCTCTGAGAATATAGTGCTTGAAAAATCACGCAAGTGTCTAATACCACTTTCATGCTTGAATGATAGCATATATGCTTGCATTTGGCAAGTGAAAAATATAAAAAAAAAGCTCTCCGCAAAATCACGGAGAGCCAGATTTTTTGTTACTTGCTTAAAAGCTCAATTTCCTCTTTGGTGAGTTCTCGGTAGCCACCTAGAGGAATCGCCGGATCAAGCTCCAGCTGCCCCATTTTTACCCGCTTAAGATAAACGACTTCGTTCCCCAGCTGGGCGAACATGCGCTTTACTTGATGAAATTTCCCTTCATAAATCGTAAGAAGACAGTCAATTACGACATCCTGTCGTGACGACTCGCTTTCGCGATTCGCGGTTTCATTTGCTTTTTGCCGCATCCGTGCGGCGGATTTGTTGTTTTCTTCATTGCTTATTGTGAATTGAATCTCTGCCGGCTGAGCGTCAAATCCGGCTTCATTCTGGTCCCTGTCAATCCAAAAGCCTTTTGAGAATTTTTCTGTGTAGTTCTGTTTTTCTTCCTCGGTGAGACTGTCACGCAATCCCACGGCATAAGTTTTGGGCGCGTGCGTTTTGGGTGAGAGAAGTTTGTGAGTGAGTTTTCCGTCCGTTGTGAGAATCAGTAAGCCCTCGGTGTCGATGTCGAGACGGCCCATGCAGTGAAGGTCGCCGCCCAAGAATTTGTGCTTCAAGGATTCGTCGAGCAGGTCAAAGACCGTCTGATGCTCTCCGTCCTTGTTTGCGCATACTACATCCTGACATTTGTTCATCATAATGTAGACATCGTGCTGGAGACGGATTTCTTCGTCATCCACACAAACAACATCATTTTCAATATCGAGCTGAAATCCTGAGTCGTAGACAAATTTTCCGTTTACGGTGACACGCTCATCACGGAGCAGCTTTTTGACATCCTTGCGGGAGCCGAATCCGTGATGAGACAAAATTTTATCGATTCTTTCCATATTAAATTCCTGCGTTAGGGATAGTAGGGGCGTTAGTTGCCGCAGGCAATGGAGCGACAGCGAAACCCCGAATAGCCCGCCCCGAACGAAGTGAGGGAAACGCCCTATCTTTTTTCGATTGGAATGTAATCCCTTTCTGCGGAAATGTTTTTGTATGCCGGACGGTAAATCTTTCCGCCAGCGACGATTTCCTCGATTCGGTGTGCGCTCCAGCCTGCGATTCGTGAGATTGCGAAAATCGGTGTGAAAAGCTCCTGAGGAATGTTGAGCATTGAATAGATGAAACCTGAGTACAAGTCAACGTTTGCACAGATTTTTTTGCCGTCACCGTGCTTTTCGTAGAGAATATCCGGGCTGAATTTTTCGACCATTTTGTAAAGATTGTATTCTTCATCGAGGCCCTTTTCGTGAGCGAGATTTGCTGCCCTGTCGCGGAGAATTGTTGCGCGAGGATCGTTGATTGTATAAATTGCGTGACCCATACCGTAAATCAAGCCTGTATGGTTGAAAGCCTCTTTGTTTGCAATTTTTTCGAGATAGCGTTTGACTTCGGTTTCGCTTGACCAGTCTTTTACGTTCTCCTTGATGTCGTTCATCATTGCGGCAACCTGAATGTTCGCGCCACCATGACGACGACCTTTAAGTGAGCCAACGGCCGCACCGATTGCAGAATATGTGTCTGTATCTGCAGAAGAAACGACATGAACTGTGAGAGAAGAGTTGTTACCGCCACCGTGCTCAGCGTGCAAAATCAAAGCGAGGTCGAGCAGTTTTGCTTCTTCGTCCGTGAAAGCCTTGTTGTTGCGGATAAGGCGCAGGAAATTCTCTGCTGTAGAAAGCTCTGGCAGCGGATTGTGAATGTACATTGATTTTCCGTCGTAGTAGCGGCGTTTTGCCTGATAAGCGTATGCCGTGAGAGTTGAGAACCGCGAGATAAGCTCGATACACTGGCGCAAAACATTTGAGAGCGAACGGTCTTCCGGATTAGAGTCGTAAGAATAAGAAGCAAGGACACCGCGCGCAAGCTTGTTCATGATGTCTGCAGAAGGAGCCTTCATAATCATGTCTTCGGTGAAGTTGTCCGGGAGCTGCCGGAGAGAGCCGAGATAAGCCTTGAAATGATCCAGCTCAGCCTGTGTCGGAAGCTCACCAAATAATAGAAGATAAACGCACTGCTCGTAGCCAAACTGATTGTGAGACTCAGCGTCTTTAATCAAATCCTCGACATTGTAACCACGGTAAACAAGGCGGCCTGGAATCGCGATTTTCTTGTTGTCCTGAACTTCGTAACCGACTACATCACCGATGCTGGTAAGACCGACAAGGACACCTGTTCCGTTTTTGTTTCGGAGACCGCGTTTGACATCGTATTTGTCGTAAAGGCTTTTGTCGATTGGGTCATTTCGTTCCGCAAGAACGGACAATCTGCCGATAAACAAACTTTCTGATTCTGTCATAGCGCACTCCTAAAACTCCGCGTTAGCGGCATTGCATATTTATGCAATTTTTGTGAAAATATATCTATAATTATACAAATTTGTGCATATCGTTGCAAGAAAAAAATTTATATGCCCAAAAACTGATGACCGCACTTATGAGTTTGTCTACAATATTTGTCAAAAGACCCGAAAGATAGGTCGCAAAAAACAGGCTTTTTGTTGCAATATACAAGCCTTGAACAGGGGTCGCCGTATTCATCCGGTCTGACTGAGAAGAAAACAGAATGTCAACCAGAATGTTTCCGCTTACGGCATTTGCAAGGGCAGCCCACAACCCCGCCCACAAAAAAGCTTCAATTGTTAAAGACCCGGTTTCCAGATTCTCCGGAACCTTAACTTTTCTAAAAACGAGAGTAGAACAGACAGCAGTCAAAATATGGCAGAGTACAAACGGAAGCATCGTGTAATCAAAAAGATACATAATTCCGTTAGATAAAACAGCACACAAAATTCCGCCCCACAATCCGCAGCAGGCAGTTACAGCAATCGTCAAAATAGAATCCATATAAAGCGGAATCGCCGTCTGAGGGATAAAAATTCCGCCAAGACAGTTTATAACAACCGCGAAAATCAGAAAAAGAATTTTGACTTTTGTTTTCATTCTATTACCCCAAGCTTTCTGGCAGCTTCAATCAAATCAAGACGGTCAGAAAGACCGAGCTTCTGATAAATAATCGTGCGTTTATTCAAAACCGTCTTTTCTTTTTTCCCGATAATCTCAGAAATTTCTTTCAGTTCGATTTTTTTTGCCAGAAGTTCAAAAAGCTGTTGCTCACTTTTAGAAAGCATCTTGTAGTTTGCAAAAAGTTCAGCTTCTTCATCATAAGCAGTTTCAGGGGAAAGCAGGGAATTCACAATCCTGCTTGCGGCTGTGCAAAAATAAGTGCCACCATTTTCCACAGCAGAAATTGCGTGCAGAAGTTCCGTTACGCTGGAATTTTTTGTAACATATCCCTGAATGGAACTTTTAAGCGAATTGTTTACATGAAAACTGTCCGCGTACATTGTGTAAATAATGATTTTTAAACCGTTTTGAATTTCCCGCAGTTTTTTTACTGAATCAAGACCGTTTTCACCTTCAAGGTTCAAATCTACAAGGGCAATTGAAATTTCTGCGTGCGAACGCAAAAGTTCCACAGCTTCGTCCGGTGTTCCGGCACAGAAAAACTTAAGCTTCGGATTTTTTTGAGAAAGAATAAGTGCAGTTCCGTCACGCAGTCCCGGATGGTCATCAAGAAACAGAATGCTCAATTCTGATTGCAATTGTTGTTCCCCCTTCATGTAAAATTTCTAAAGTTCCGCCTAAAAGTTTGACCCGTTCCTTCATGGAAACAAGCCCCCAGTGTTTTCGAGGTTTTTCAGATTTATTATTCTGAGGATTCTGAACTTCAAGCTGCTCTTCACTAAAACCTTTCCCGTTATCGTGAATACGGAAAATCATTGAATCTGCAACATCAACAATTTTTATATTTACTTCGGTTGCCGCCGCATGACGCGCAATATTGCTCAAAGCTTCCTGCATAATATGTAGAATTTCAATCTGCTGTTCCGGCTTTAATTTTTCAATCAGATTCGAAGCAATCTGAACGCTTGTCTTAATTTCGAAATTACTTTCAAATGCTTCTGCACTCTCCCGTATAAGATGCTCCAGAGGCGTCGAAAGATTTAAATGAAGTGAATCAATCATATAGCGCACTTCTTCAAAAGCGCGGTTCAAATAAAATTCAGATTTTTTCTTATCATTTTGTTCTATATAATTACGCGCCGCCGCTAAATCCTGGGCAACACCGTCATGCAGATTCCGGCTGAATTTTTTCTGTTCTTCGGAAGCGGTCTGCACGCGCAAAAGCTTTGATTTTTCTTCGCCATGCCTAAAAATAATCAAAGCAACCGAAATAGCCGCAATAACCATTGAAAAAAAGATAAGGCGGTCAAATCCTTGACTTATGCTTCTCTGCTTTTCATGAATGCGGTTTTGAAAATCCTGCAGAACAATAAGGCGGTCTGTATCAAACCCGTCTGTATAAGATGTGCCGGTAGTAGAATCAAAAATTGCCTTAAATGAACTTTCAAGATTAGAATCAAAAAAAAGATAAGGGCGAAGGTCATTTTCCAAAGCGACCCGTGATGAAAATTTATCTGGAGTTACTGTTGTTACCCCACTGACAATTTCATTCCTTAAACTGGCAAAATCAGAATCAAGCTTTTTATATTCATCGTTTACGCGCAGCTTACAGATTTCGGTAACAGCAAAGCTCAAAAGCGAAACAAAAATGAGGATGTATTCTATGCAGATTTTGCGCAGGCAAAACTTTGGAAACATGTGGTTATTATATCCTGATTGCAGCAGTCAATAAAAGTAGACAAAACTATTTTTCTAAATATCAATTCTTTGAAGAAATTTTATCAAGCATATATCGCTTTAGTAAAAATGTGCAGAAATATGGGAATGTATAAAACTTGCCGTTAAAGCCGACATTTTTTGCACAAAGTTTTATTCCGTAATGAATGTCAGAATATTTATCTTTTTCAATAAGATTTCTAAGAGAAGCTGTTGCACTGTCTTGAGCCTTTACTTCTACAGGAACAAGAGAATCTGCATCGCGGATGAAAAAGTCCATTTCTACAGTAGCTTTCTCGTTCTTGTAGTAGAACAATTCATACCCTTGTTTTTTAAGCATATCGCCGACAATATTTTCGTATATTGCCCCTTTATAGGTATTGAAGTTTTTATTTTGACGCAAATCCACCTGAGCTTCTTCATCCAGAGATGCAATTAAAAGTCCTGTATCGCGATAATAGATTTTGTACTCAGTCGGATTATAGTTTCCTTTTAGCGGCAGCTCCGGGAGTTCCAGATTGTAACAGACATTTACAATTCCGGCATCTTTTAGCCAGTCAATAGTTCCAATGTATTCTCTGTTTCTGGCACCTGTTGCAACTTTTGTAATCTGATAACGTTTATTTTCTTTTGCAAGAAAAACTGGAATATGAGTATAAACATTTTTGATTTTCGCCTTGTCCAGACCTTTTGCATATTTTAAAATATCTTCTTCGTATGCTTTTTGAATCTGTATCTGTTCATCAAGAATACCAGAAAAATTATTCTGCTCTATAAACTTGTTTACCACACGAGGCATTCCGCCTGTAATCATGTAGTCCTTAAAGCAGTTCATCCACACATCAAATTCATTTTCAGAGAATGGCTCAATGTTTTTCATGTGAGAATAAATGCTTTCTATCTGTTCCTGCGAATATCCTTTTGCCCAAAGAAATTCCTCAAAATCCAGAGAATGCATTTCATAATCTTCTTTGTAACCTACGCTCACAGAAGTAATTTCTTCATAGTTTATTCCAAGAAGGGAGCCGGAACAGATTACATCATATCGTCCGTCAATCTTGAAAAATTTAAGACAGGTTGCACAGTCCGGGCAGGCCTGCAGTTCATCAAAAAGAATAAGGGTTTCGTGTGGAATAAACTTGAAGGCAGGATTTATGAATGATATTTCCTTAATTACATTTTCCGGTGAATATCCTGAAGAAAAAATCTTTGTATATTGAGGTTCATCAATAAAGTTGATTTCTACAAAGTTCTTATAATTTTTTGCAAAATGTTCAATAGAAGAAGTTTTTCCAATCTGACGGGCACCTTTTATAATAAGCGGCATTCTGTCCGGATTGTTTTTCCAGTTGATAAGATATTCGTCTATTTTTCTTCGAAGCTTATATTCCATAGATTTATGATAGCATTGTTTATCACATTTTTCCATTCATTTTTAAGATAAAAATCACATTATTCCATATATATTTAATCGTTTTATCACATTTTTTCATTTTATATTATACACATTCTCGGGGGTATTCGGGAATTTTTCCCGAACAATCGGGAAAATCTAAATATTCAGCAGATTGAATGCGCGGTAAAATTATCAAAAAAGGACAGCCTCATAAAGGTCAAAAAAACTTAAAATGGAGTTTTCAATATGAAAAAAAATAAAATTGCAAAAATCTTCGCGATAATTTTCTTGGAACTGTTTGTTACTGCAATGGCAGGGTGTGAAGATACGAAGAATCCGTTCAAAGGACATGTTTATCAAGTGGACTTAAGCCGTGAAAATGATATTCACAGAGGTGAATTGCGTTTTGTCACTGACAGTAAACTTGAATTTTGGGAAGACAAAGGAGATGGTTTTGAGCTTGACGGAAGTTTTTTTTATGAAGTTCATCCGTCTCTCAAAGTAATCCTTACCATTCCTGTAAGCGAGCCGGATCCTAAAAACGAAGACAAAGACGATGCTTTAAGGCGTGCACTAAAATACAGGACACGGACTGAAATAATTCCATATTCGGACGATACGAATATAGTTTTGTTTGATTATGAGCTTTTGAAGAAAATAAAATAAGAAAAAAGGGGAAAAATATGAGTGTAAATCAAAGTGTAGTATCGAAATTGCCTTCATCAATAAGTGCTTCTACGGCAGAAAGTGGAGCAAAATCAGCGTTGGCAATCTGGAAGACAGAAAGTGCAGCCTGGAATCAGGAAACAGCGGATGCGGTCGGAATTGCCAGTTCAAATTATGCAATTCAGTGGAATGCAGCCGTAATGCCTGTAATTGATGAAAAAATTGCTAAATTTCAGGCTGTTTATGATGAAAAAAAAGCCCAGTATGAATCCGCGAAAAACATGCGTGACAATGCTGAACGGGATGTGAAACAAGCCGACAAAGATATTGAGTGTTGTTTTGAACAATCCCATGGCGGAATGGATATAGGACAGAAGGATAGCAGCGGTAGATACTTACATAGAAAACTTGAAGATCCTGTCGGATTCAGCGAAGCTCAAAACCGCAAGCGTAAGGCTGAATCTGATGTTGCCCGCTATGAAAGTCAGATGGACAGCTGGAAAAAGCAGATGAAGTCTGCCGAATCAGATATTTCGAAGGCAAAATCTGAAAAAGAAAAGGAAACAAAAAGAATCGAGGAGTTTCTCCTCGGTGTTTATGAATTAAACTTGATGAATGAATCGGTTGCCTTCCTTCGGACATTGAAATCTTCAAGTATAGAACTCACTTCAAATACAAAAAACAAACTTTTTTCAAGGCTTTTCTTTATTGAAAATATTTATCGTAAACAGTTTGAAGAATTTGAAAAAATCATAAAGTCGAATAAAGGCACTTATGCCTGTACCGGCTTTGTAAGTTCCCCTGATTCCTTGAATTATTCGGCAGAAAAGGATTTAAAAGGCAAGAAGTTCAAGAGCAAAATTATCTGCAGCTTGAAATCCAAGGAAAGTAATTCTGCAAAACTCTGCTATACCGGTAAAAACGATTTTTATATTCCAAAAAACAAATTGGAAGGTGCTCAGGAAAAAATTCAGGCTGTTTGCAAAAATTATGCTCTCAGCGTTGACCGAAATAATTTTACAGTTGCACTTAACAAAACAACAGAAAATGCAGCTATCGAATCGGAACTCGGAAATATTGATTCGAATTTCACAACATATTCTTCTGAATGTGTTGAAATTCTGGACGCGATGCTTGCAGCCGGAGCTTCATCAAGTAAAATCAGAATTTTGCTCGGAAAAATCACAAACTGGCATCTTAACCATTGGCCTAAACTCTGGTACAAAATTGTTCTTGCCATCACAACACTTATTCTGCTAGCAGGACTTGCTTTTGGCGGTTATATGATTGCAGATACAATCCAGTTGAATAAAAAATTTGAAAATTCCTTTACGGAATGGTCATTTACCACAATAAGCGGAGAAAAAGCGGTTGGATTGAAACGTTTCGAACTTAGTTCCAGCCATTCACGAGTTTTGAACTTTTCAATAATAAAAAATGAAACTAGAAAAAACTTCCTGCTTAAAGATTTGGACAGAAACTATCAAAAAAATCCAGAAAGTTTCGTTCAGCCTGATGAACAATTACTTGCATGGATAAAAGAAAATATAAAAGGTGTGTTTGAGAATGGAAGTGAAACGCTCGTTTCCTTTAGTATCAATGAATATCAAAGTGATGACGTACATAAACGCAAGAATGAAAAAGAAGAAAACAAAACCCTTGCATTGAAAGACGGTCTTTACAAAGTCATCATTGATGATAATGGAAACATAACCTCATTCACAAATGACACAGGATACGGATTCCAAAAGCGAAAATAAGTTTCAGATGCTCTTCAAGAATAAAAGGACAGCGAGGAGGAAGAAGAATGTCTTATAAATGTGCTTACTGTGGTGATGTTGTTGAAAGTGATGAATATTGGAGACCGCCTGCTAATGGTCGCGGAGGTTTTTACAACCAGTCGGAACTTTTACACTATTGCAGCAAAAGGTGCTATGACAAAGGTAAGGTCCAATACGACAAATCATTTGATAAACATAATGGTATGGGAAAAATGAACCGGGCTGCAGCTCAGGGAACTGGAGAGTTTATTGTATGGATTTTAACTAAAGTTCTTCCTTTTGTGGCTCCTTATCTTGGCTGGTCATGTGTAATTCTACTGCCATTTTGGATTCATTATGATGATATTACGGTGATTCCAGTTTGGTCACTTATCTTTTCTGGAATTCTTGGCACTGGAATTGGAGTCGCTTTGAAATTTGCACCATTGCCAAATAAAGTAAAGAAATTCAGAAAGCTTTTCTTTTGGCTTCCTGTAATTCTTTTTGTTTTGATTGTTGCCATCATACTTGTTGTGACATTTATCAAGGCATAAATCATTTTATTTCGGTAAGCCGATAAAACGCACTTTTTAAGGGGCCTAAGGCTTGCTGTTTTTTATTTTTGAGGCAGGTTAAACAATGAAACAAAAATTTCTCGATGAATTAAAAATGAAATCGAAAAAAATTTCCGCATTTCTCTTTGCAAATCTCATTTCCGTTGCACTTCTTTTTTCAGAAATTGACCTAAAATCAATGGCAGATTCTGACCTTGTTGCGCTGCAGGAGCAAATCAAGACGGAACTTTCGGAACGCGAGCAGGCAAAAAAAGCGCTTGCGCTTAAAAACTTGGAAGAAGCAGAAAGAATGGTTATCCCAGAAGAATACTTAAACTACAAGGCAAACGATGACTTTACTGAAGTGACGATTTACGGATTTTATATTGACGAACGTGATGATAAACGAGAGGCGTTTGAAAATAAAGACTTGGAAATTCCGACACACATTCAAGGAATTCCTGTAAAAAGAATATCAACTCTAAAAAACGAAGAATACTCCTTTTTTCATCCACAAGAATTTAGGGGCGGTATCGAGCGTTATACATTTCATATAAAATCACTTTACATTCCGGACGGAATCATTTTGGATGAAGGGGCTTTTGAAAACAGTTATATTGACGAAGTTCGATTGCCTGAAGATATGGAAGAAATTCCTGCCCGTTTATTTAATGAATCTGGATTAAACAGCATAAGGATTCCTGCAAAGGTAAAAAAAATAGGCAGCGAGGCTTTTCGCGCTGAAACTGGATATTATTGGGCGAAATGCTTAAAAAGCGTTTTTCTTTCAGAGGGACTTGAAGAAATCGGGTATGAAGCTTTTTATGGACAGGATAACTTAGAGTCTATAGATTTTCCAAATAGCCTGAAAATAATTAAAGAAAAAGCGTTTGCCAATGACGATGAAAATGTCTGCAAATTTAATGGAAAACTTATTCTTCCAAAAAACCTGGAGTATCTTGATATTTCAACCTTTGCTAATAAATATATTCATACAATGTTTTTCCCAAAATCAATAAAGGCAATTGGAGTGTATGAAATGTTTCCTGCCAATCACACTAGATGTGCATCCTATCCATATCTTGAAGCCGTTGAATTTGAAGAAGGTTTTTCGCCCTATATATCCGGGGAAAACGGTTACAGCGAATCCCTTTTGGCAGTAATGAAAGGTGAAAAAATCGAAAAAAGCCTTCTTCTTCAGAAAAAACTCAAGAGTGTAAAATGTAATCTGGAAAACAAAAAGTTTATGATTAAAGAATAACTGAGCAAGTTTCAAAAGTCCGTTTGGACTTATGAAACTGCCTAAATTATCTTTTCACTTTCCCTTCCATTTCATTTTCTATTGAGTCTGGCAGCGGGGCGAAAAAGTCCAGACCTGTTCTGCTTTCCACTTCATCTACCGTCACTGCATAGTCATCGAGCGTGCCTTCGCATTTTTCGTTCGGGAAGATGAATGCCATCATCATTATGTTCTGTGCGTCTTCCGGGCTTGCCTTGTCATTTTCGTCAGCGTAGAGCGGAGCAAGGATCACTTTGTAGTAAAACTCCGGCACGCTCACCTGATTTTCCCCGATTGACTGGTATTCTTCGGCTGGCTTTTCAAGAATCGGGCCTGAAACTACATACACTCGCCCGAATATTTCTGCCCATTCACGCACCTTGCTTTCCAAATCTTTCCAAAGCCCTCGGTTAAGGTTTCCTTTCTGCGGGCTCATGTTGCTCATGTAAAATGTCTCGCTCATGGCTTTTTCGTCAAAGGCAAAGTCGGCGGCTGGGGAGAGGTGGCCGCGGTCGTAGCCGGATTTTTTGTAGTCGGCGGGAGTGGCGGAACCTGTGGTGATTTCCGGGTCGCTCCTAAAGTCGTCGCTTCGCTTTGCGTTTTTGACAAGTTCTTCCTCTGTGAGACAGTATGCGCTCCATTCGGCCTGCTCGTAGCTTTCGCGGTAGCAGATCGAATAATGCTCGAACTGTCGTATCTGGTGGTCGGTGGCCTTGTGCGAGGCTGCACAGACCGGCTTTTCAAGCCCGGCCGGAAGTGCGACGAGTTTTTTTGCGGCAGGCTTTTTTGATTCAGATTTTTTGCCCTGAGAGTTTTGCTTTTCAGAATCGGTTTTCGCTTTCTCAGATTGAGCAGCCTGCTTCTCATTAGAATCACTTTCTTCTATATAATTTTTAATCTGTGAAATCTGTGTAATCTGTGGTTCTTTTAAAATCTTGACAACATTATCAACCTGTGCCTTGAATTCAGGATTCGTTTTATAAGAATAAACTGAAATAACGGCGAGAATAAGGATTATTAATAGAAAAAATCCTAAGGAATGTTTTTGTCGTCTGTTTCTGCGTGATTTTCGTTTTTTAGGCATAAAGAGATTATAACAAATTATTCACAGCGAGTGAATTTACAGGAAAAGAAATATCCGCTCCGTCTATGGAGTGGTGGCGGCGGTAGCCGACAGTGCGTAAGCACCGAGCGTTAGCGAGCCACGGAACAGCGGCAGCCAGAAAATTTTGCGCCAAAAAAATTGTAGAAAAAAAATCGATTTTCTGATAAAATATTTCATTCATAAAAAATCGAGGCACAAAATGGCATCAGTTAAATTTCCAAAAGACTACAAATCGCTGCTCGGCGAAAAAGAGACCGAACATGCAATCGTAATGATTAAAGATTTCTTCCAGACACAGCTTTCTACCGCGCTTAATCTCACCCGCGTTACCGCTCCTCTTTTTGTTCAGAGCGGAAAGGGCTTGAATGACGACTTGAACGGTGTTGAGCGTGCCGTAAAATTCCCGGTAAAGGACATGGGCGATGCTCAGATGGAAATCGTTCATTCTCTCGCAAAATGGAAGCGTGTTAAGGTCAGCGAGATGAAGCTTCCTGCAGGTTTTGGAATTTACACTGATATGAACGCGATTCGTGCCGACGAGGACTTGGACAATATTCACTCGCTTTATGTCGATCAGTGGGACTGGTGCGAGTGCATCAATAAAGCCGACCGCAACATCGAATATTTGAAGGCAGCTGTCAAAAAGATTTATGACTGTCTCAAACGCACAGAATTCTACATCTACGACCGCTACGAGAACATCAAGCCGATTTTGCCGGAGAACGTTCAGTTTGTGTTTGCTGATGACTTACAGCGCCGCTATCCCGATTTGACTCCAAAAGAGCGCGAGAACAAAATCTGCGAAGAATACGGAGCTGTTTTCTTGATTGGTATCGGCGGAAAATTGCCTGACGGAACAATCCACGACGGACGCGCCCCTGACTATGACGACTGGATCAGCGAGAGCGTTGACGGTCATCATGGCTTGAACGGTGACTTGCTCGTCTGGAACCCGGTTTTGCAGTCTTCATTCGAGCTTTCTTCAATGGGTATCCGAGTTTCGCCAGAAAGCTTAAAATTACAGCTTGAAGAGCGTGGTTGTCCTGAGCGCGCAAATCTCGAATTCCACAAAAAGCTCTTGAACGGCGAGCTAAGCTTTACCATGGGCGGCGGCATCGGTCAGAGCCGTTTGTGCATGTTCTTCCTGCGCAAAGCTCACATCGGTGAAATCCAGGTTTCAATGTGGCCGGATTCAATGAAAGCCGACTGTGAAAAGCACAACATTCATTTGTTGTAAAGGATTTTATGATGCCACACGGATTCGAGATTCCTACGGAATCTCATACTTTTCTTAATGATTTTGCGTAGCAAAATCGAATCCGTGTGGCAATTTTTTAATCTATGTCAGATACAATAAAATTCACTTCTTCAAATCTGGAAGCTTCTCTTTCTTCTTTCAAACAGCGCGGGATTACTGAGTTCACTTTGCAGGACGAGGCTGTTCTTTCTCACAAGGGGAAGCTCCTTCACTTTCTGCAAGTTTTCCGGGAGAAGGCAGGGGATGTTTTTCTGACTTTGCCGGTCTCGGCTTCGGTTCTTGATATGGACGTGTGCAAGGCCTGTGCCGAGCTTTATTGTACGCTTGAAATTCCTTTTTCGGGGCTCAGCAAGGGCGGCTCTTATCTTTTTGACAAAAAATTCTTCTCCCGACGGGCGGATATGCTCAATACACTGGGGCTTGTCTTTGGCTTTGACATGAATTTTGCCTGTGATGCGGGCGACAGCGTTAAGTCTTTCCGTGACAGGCTTGATTTTGCTCTCTCTCTTTATCCGAATCACATTGATTTTCCTCAGCTGGAGCTGGCGGGCATTTCAGACAGTGCCGATAAATCTTCCATTAAAATGCCCAAACCGAGCGCGACTTTTTCAACTCAGGACATCAAAAACTGCCGTGAAACAGCCTTTGCCGTCTCTGCTTTTTACAGCTACGGAAGAGCGGTCACATGGTTCCTTGCGGTTTTATCTCCGCTCAAAATGACTCCTTCAAAGTTTTTTCAGGATTTTGCGGAATGGCAGAAAATCAACAACTGTTCTCTTGAAAGCGGATGGAAGCCAGAAAACGCGAAGCACACAGAAATCGAAAAAATGCAGCTTGCTTTCCTTAAATTCAAATATGAAGAAAAGAACAAGCCTCAGCTTTTTGAAGTCGTTGAAAATGTTGTCCGCCTGAACGGAGCGATTGCCAGGTGTTACGGCGAGGGCGAGGAATCAAAAATCGAGCTTTCTTACAATCCGGACGAGCTTCTCTCTGGGGCTGCGATGGATATTCCTTCGTTTTTCGACAATTCTTTCATTGAAAACAGCAGCGTCAAAATCTTTATGGGCGAAGACGGCGTAGAATGGAGATATTGCTAAAAAAATCTTCAATTCCCTGAGTTTTCAGCCAATATCTACCTATATAAAGAATTTTTTTCAAATTTTCACTTTTTTTTGTTGACGATTTTTGATAGATTTTACTATCTTTATTTATAAGAAAAAGATTTTTAGGAAGTAATGCATGAAACACGAAAAGCATGAAAAAACCGAAGAAAAAGAAACTGTAAACGAGTCTGAGCAAAAAACTGAACAGACTGCTGAAACTAAGGCAGAAGAAGGCTCTCCAAAAGATTCTGCTTCGTCAGAAAACGAATCTTCTGAAGAAAAGGCTGATTCTGAATCAAAGGACGAGGCTAAATCTGAGGAAAAGAAAGAAAAATCTCCAGAAGAGCGAATTGCCGAGCTTGAAAAAGAAAATGCTGACCTCAAAGACCAGCTCTTGCGACGGGCCGCAGATTTCGACAATTACCGAAAGCGCATGTTGCAGGAAAAGCAAGACGCTTTCGACTACGGAAACGCCAATTTGCTCAAAGATTTGCTTGATTCTCTGGACAATTTTGACCGCACTCTTGATGCCGCAAAAGACGCAAAAGATGCAAAGTCAATTGCAGATGGAATCCGCATGATTAACAAATCTCTGGTCAGCATGCTTGAAAACAAATACAATCTTGTTGCATTCGGCAAAGAGGGCGATGATTTCGATCCTGACTTGCACGAAGCAATCGGAATGCAGCAGGGAGATGTCAAAAAAGAACAGCTCGCTGCCGTCTACCTCAAAGGCTACAAACTTAAGGAAAAGGTTATCCGCCACGCAAAAGTCATGGTAGTTAAACCTGCTGAGTAATAGGTGTAACCACAGATGTCACAGATGAACACAGATTATGTGTTTGGTTAATGAAAATTGCTTGGTAATATACGAGCGATTTCCTTACAAAATATATAAAAATCTGTGAAATCGGTGTAATCTGTGGTTTGTAAAATCGTAAATAATACTATAGGAGAACATAAAAATGGGAAAAATTATTGGTATTGACTTGGGAACGACAAACTCTTGTGTTGCCGTAATGGAAAATGGTGAGCCGGTCGTCATTCAGAACTCTGAGGGCGGACGCACAACTCCTTCAATCGTCGGATTCACTGCAAAAGGTGAGCGAATCGTCGGTGTTCCTGCAAAGAACCAGATGGTTACAAACCCGAAGAACACAGTTTATTCTATCAAACGATTTATCGGTCACAGATATTCAGAACTTACTGGCGAGGCAAAACTCGTTCCTTACACAGTAAAAGACAACGGTCAGGATGTTCGTGTTGAAGTCACAGAGAATGGCGCACTCAAAGAGTTCTCTCCACAGGAAATCTCAGCTTTCATCTTGCAGAAAATGAAGAAGACTGCAGAGGATTACCTTGGTCAGCCGGTAACAGAGGCAGTAATCACAGTTCCTGCTTACTTCAACGACTCACAGCGACAGGCTACAAAAGATGCTGGTAAAATCGCTGGCCTTGATGTAAAACGAATCATCAACGAGCCGACAGCAGCTGCCCTTGCTTTCGGTTTCAACAAAGATCAGTCAAAAGAAAAGACAATCGCTGTCTATGACTTGGGTGGCGGTACATTCGATATTTCTATCCTTGAGCTTGCAGACGGTGTATTCGAGGTAAAATCAACAAACGGTGATACTCACCTCGGTGGCGATGACTGGGACCGCGCAATTGTTAACTGGCTTATCGACGGATTCAAATCAGAGACTGGAATCGATCTTTCAAAAGACTCAATGGCTCTTCAGCGACTCCGTGAGGCTGCTGAGAATGCAAAAATCGGTCTTTCTAACCAGACAACTGTTGACATCAACCTTCCGTTCATCACAGCAGACGCTACAGGTCCAAAACACTTGCAGAAGTCACTCACACGCGCTCAGTTTGAGCAGATGACAGATGATTTGTTCGAGCGCACAAAAGAGCCATGCCGCAAAGCTCTCGCAGACGCAGGCATCTCTACAAGCGACATCGACGAGGTTCTCCTTGTTGGTGGTTCAAGCCGAATGCCAAAAGTTCAGGAAGTTGTTAAGGCAATCTTCGGAAAGGAAGGCAACCGTGCAGTCAACCCGGATGAAGCAGTTGCAATCGGTGCTGCAGTTCAGGGCGGCGTTCTCCAGGGCGATGTAAAAGACATCCTCTTGCTCGACGTAACTCCACTTTCACTTGGTATCGAGACAATGGGCGGCGTTATGACAAAGCTCATCGCACGAAACACAACAATTCCTACAAAGAAGAGCCAGGTATTCTCAACAGCAGCCGACGGACAGACAGCAGTTTCTATCCACGTCTTGCAGGGTGAGCGTGAGATGGCAAGCCAGAACCGCACTTTGGGCAATTTTGACCTGGTTGGTATTCCTGCAGCTCCACGTGGTGTTCCACAGATTGAAGTTACATTCGATATCGATGCAAACGGTATCGTCCATGTTAGCGCAAAAGACTTGGGAACAGGCAAAGAGCAGCACATTCAGATTACTTCATCAAGCGGCTTGAGCGAAGAAGAAATCAACCGCATGGTAAAAGATGCTGAGGCAAACGCAGAGGCAGACAAAAAACAGCGTGAAGCAATCGATGTCAAGAACGAAGCAGACAGCCTCGTTTACCAGACAGAAAAGAGCATGAAAGAGCTTGGCGATAAAATCAGCGGTGCTGACAAGCAGGCAATCGACGATGCTCTCGCAGCCCTCAAAAAGGCAATCGAAGGAAACAACACAGATGACATCAAGGCAAAAACAGAGGCTTTGAAGAACGCTTCTTACAAAATTGCCGAAGAAATCTACAAGCAGCAGGGAGCTCAGGGAGCCGCTGCCGGTGCGCAGCCAGGAGCAGAAGGTGCCGCAGGTGCCGGAGCAGACGCAAATGCCGGAAGTGCCAATGGTGGAAGCAAATTCGACAAAGGAACTGCCGACGACGTAGAATACGAAGTACATTAATAAATAGCTTGTGAAGATTTTTGGAAACTGCTGGCTAATCCTCAGTGTTACAAAAAGTTCTTCTAAAATTGGCCGGTGGGACGTAGGAAAAAATTAAGGGGGCCCCCGTGAGGGGAGATACCTTGATTTTTTCCGTAGCTGGGACCCGCCGGACAATTTTTTAGCTGGTTAATTTAACATTTAGAAAACAGGTGTTTACAAAATCATGGCTGGGAAAAGAGATTATTACGAAGTTTTAGGAATTCAGAAAAACGCTACGGAAGATGAAATAAAAAAGGCTTACCGTAAGCTTGCGGTCAAATATCATCCTGACCGAAATCCGGGCGATAAAGAGGCGGAGGAAAAGTTCAAGGAAGCTACCGAGGCCTACGAAGTCCTTTCTGATGACCAGAAGCGACCAATCTACGACCAGTATGGTTTCGCCGGCCTCGACGGAATGGGTGGCATGGGCGGTGGCGGCGGTGCCCAGTACTCGCGTGCCTTCCACGACTTCTCAGACCTCTTTGGAGGAATGGGCGGTGGCATGGGTGGCGGATTTTCCGACATCTTCGAGAATATCTTTGGCGGTGGCGGTCGTTCTAGCCGCAGAAGACCAGATGAGCCGCAGCAGGGGCAGAGCCTTCGATACGACCTCAACATTTCATTCAAGGATGCAGTTTATGGCACAAAAGCCGAAATTACATTCCAGCACAATGAAGCTTGTTCTGAATGTCACGGCACAGGCGGGGCAAAGGGGGCAAAAAGAAAGCCTTGTCCAACTTGTGGCGGAACCGGTCAGGTTCGCAGGCAGGCAGGATTCTTTGCGGTTCAGCAGACATGTCCAGCTTGTGGTGGCGTAGGCACAAAAATTGACAATCCTTGTAAAAAATGCCGTGGAACTGGTTATGAGACTGTCACAAAAAAAATGTCGCTCACAATCCCGGCTGGCGTTGATGACGGAAAGCGAATCGCAATCCCACGCATGGGCGATGTAGGTCCGAACGGCGGTCCTGCAGGAGATTTGATTGTTGTTCTCCATGTAGAACAGCATGAATATTTCGAGCGAGACGGCCGCGATTTGTATTGTGCAGTTCCAGTCACGTTTGCACAGGCTGTTCTTGGCGTAACGTTGGACATCACTTCGCTTGATGGCAAAAAAATCAAGTTTGCTCTTCCAGCCGGCACAACAAACGGCAAACTTTACAAAATCAAGGGCGAGGGCGTTCCGTATGCCGAAGGTCGCAAGGGAGATTTGTACGTAAAAATCATCGTGCAGATTCCAACTCACTTGAACAGCGAGCAAAAGCGGCTCATGGAAGAATTCGCACGGATTGAGAACGCTACTACATCTCCAAGTTGTGTGCCATTGGCTAGCTTAAGCAGATAAAATCTTTTAAAAACAAAAGAAAATTCTTGAAAGCAGGCTCGTGTTTGATTTAATCGGCAAATACGGGCCTGTTTTTTTTAATTTGTGTGTTTTTTGGATTGATTGAATTTAAAAATGTTAAAAACTTTCGATTTCAAAAATCCATTGTTTCGTCCGATAATAAACCGTGAACATTTCTTCTGATTTTGACACATTCAATTCGGATTCTTTTCAAAAATATATCGCTTCGGATTGTGACAGACTTTCTTTTTTGCAAAATTATCTTTCCGAGCGGGGCGTTTCTTCTTCTGTGATTCCTCTGGGCGAAAAAAAACACCTTTACGTCAATTTTCCTTCGACTGCTTACAATCCAATGTTCAAAATCAAGACGATAATCTCTCACTATGATCGTGTTGCCGGAAGTCCCGGGGCGAACGATAATTCTCTGGCTAATTTTGCGCTTGCTGATTTTGCTTCCACTCTTTGTAAATCCCGGCAAGTCCACAATGTCCGCATTTTTTTTACTGACGGTGAGGAGCTAGGTGCGGAAGGTGTTTCTTCTCAGGGGGCCTTTGCTCTGGCGGATTTATTCAGAAAACTTGGAATCGTGAACGATGATGTCTACGTCTTTGATGCCTGCGGGCGTGGGGAAGTGGCGATTCTTGCTCGTGCGGGCTTGGATTCAAAAATTGCCGGGCAGTTCAAAAAAAAGTTTCTGGATTTGTACGAGCGAACCCAAAATTTGCTCAGAAAATCAATGCCTAATTCGTGGATGACTCTCCCTGTTCCTTACAGCGACAATGCGGGCTTTCTTGCCTGCGGAATCCCGGCGGTGGCAATTACTTTTTTGCCAAAAGATGAAGTTTCCTTCTATTATAGTAATCTTATGGCGGACAAAAATCTTGAAAAGGCTGTGATGAATTGTCGAATTGATTCTGAGCCCAAGAATGCGACCGACCTTTCAATTCAGAAATTCAAATACATAGAAAAAATGCCCAAAACCTGGCGGCTTTTCCACACCGAATACGACAATTATCTGAGTCTTACTTCTGAAAGTTATGTTTTGATAAAAAAAATCCTCATGCAGATTGCTGAAGCGAAGACAATTGCATGAGGGGGATATTGAGAGCCGATAAATCTGAGGTTAAGCCTTTTCACCAAGCTGTTTTTTAAGCTCGATTGTCTGGTTTGTTTGTCTCAAAAGACGCTGGGCCAGCATTTTGCTCAAAAAGATTCCGTAGTGAGGGTTCTTTCGAATCATAAGAAGAAAATCTGCTTTTGGAATTCGGATGAGACGGCAGTCACCAACGGCGAGAATTGTTGCAGTGCGACGGTCGTTCAAAAGGAATGCCATCTCTCCGATGAACAAATCGTTTGGTGTAAGCACTGTCGCGAGTTTTTTGTTTGCATAAACGGCGAATCTTCCCGAAAGAATGAAGAAAAGGTCGTTGCTGTATTCACCTTCGCGGCAAACAACCTGCTTGTCTTTGTATTCAACAGTTTCGAATTGGGTCATTTTGCCAGGAACTGCAGAAGACGTGTTTCGGAGGTTTGCGATCGTGAAAGTGACCTCGTTGCCTTTTTCGTTATAAGTCAGTGATTGGACGACGCTTTTGCTCAGAGAAATTCCGCGCCCGTGAAGCATGTTTTCATCTGTTTCATTTTTTGCAATCTGACTTTTCCAATCGAAGCCATTTCCGTCATCTGCTATTGTAAATCTTGAGATTGTTCGACCAATATTGTAAGAAATTTTTATACGTCTCTTTGCATAACGCGGGTCTCTTGATCTTTCCTGAATGAGACGGATCATATTGCCGCCCTTGTTAAGCCATTCTGTTTTTGTGTTGTAGTCAATTTCAAGATTTCCGTGCTCCAGTGCATTTGTGACAAGCTCGCTGAAAGTCATCTGGAGACTGAACCGTTCATCATCGGTGATTCGGTTTGTGTTGTATAGATAATTGACAAGAAAGTTCGTGTAGAAAAGAGAATCCATTGGATCGTTGCCAAATATGATGGAACCTGCTTCTTCGCTGCCAATGATGTCTCTCATACCTCGGTTGAAAAGAAATCGCTGGTTCTGGTAGAGAATGCGAAGAATTCTTGTGAAGTGGTTCTGAAAATCACCGATTGTCTGAATTGCAAGGATGTTTGGATTTTTACGGTGTTCAATTTCTTCAACTTGTTTGTGTCCGTTACAAATTGCAATCACGCCGCCGTAGTGAAGCCAGGTATCATCGGCAATGTTCTGAAGAATTTTGTCACAGTCAATGTTTTCGGATGTGAAGTCGATGACTTTGATTTCCGGGAGCTCATAATCAATATAGCGGATAATATCCTCTGTTGTGTCAAAAATATCAGTTGCAAAAAAAGATGAATACAATTCGCAGGCATTTTTTACAGTGCTTATTACAATCTTGTTTGAAGATGCTGTTAAAACTTTTCTCATAGCTTAAAGTATAATAAAAAAACATACTTTATAGAAGAGAAGTATAAGTACTGTTTTTCACTTTTTGCATGTAAATATCTGCTGAATAGTTAAAAATCTTGCAAGAAAATTCTAAATTCTATAGCAGAGCAATTGATTTTGTGCTAATATAAGTCAGAATTTTTTGTATAAATGCAAAGGAGTATTTCAGATGGCTGAAGAAAAAACTGAACTTTCAGAACCACAGAAAGAAATCAATGAGCTTGTTGCAAAAGCTCAGAAGGCGTTGGAGGCTTACGCTTCTTACGATCAGGAAAAGATTGACTACATTGTCGCAAAAGCCAGTGTTGCAGCTCTTGATCATCACGGTTCTCTTGCAAAACTTGCAGTTGAAGAGACAAAACGTGGTGTATTTGAGGACAAAGCAACAAAGAACCTCTTTGCCTGTGAATATGTTGTAAACCACATGCGTCACCTCAAAACCGTTGGTGTCATCGAGGACAACGACGTTACTGGTGTTGTTAAAATTGCAGAGCCGGTTGGTGTAGTTGCAGGCCTTACTCCTGTCACAAACCCAACTTCAACAGCTATCTTCAAGTCTCTCATTTGTTTGAAGACTCGAAACCCAATCATCTTCTCATTCCACCCAAGCGCAATCAAATGTTCTATCGCTGCTGCAAAAGTAGTCTATGACGCAGCTGTTGCCGCAGGTGCTCCAAAAGATTGTATTCAGTGGATTGAAGAGCCATCTCTCGAAAAAACAAACCTTTTGATTGGTCATCCTGGTGTTGCTACAATCTTGGCAACTGGTGGTAACGCAATGGTTCGCGCTGCTTACTCTCAGGGTAAACCAGCTCTCGGTGTAGGTGCTGGTAACGTTCCTGCTTACGTTGAAAAGTCTTGCAACCTCAAACAGGCTATCAACGATATCGTAATGTCAAAAGCATTCGATAACGGTATGATTTGTGCTTCTGAGCAGGGTGCAATCATCGATAAAGAAATCTACAACGACGCAATCAAAACATTCAAAGAGTACCGTGCATATCTTTGTAACGACAAAGAAAAGAAAATGCTCGAGAAATACATGTTCGGCGTAGATGGCGACCCAACAGTTGCAAAACTCAACTCAGTCGTTCCTGGTATGAACCCAGTTGTTCTCGCTAAGAACGCAGGTTTCGATATTCCAGAGCGCACAAGCATTATTCTCGCTGAGTGTAAAGAAGTTGGCGTTAACGAGCCACTCACTCGCGAAAAGCTTTCTCCGGTTTTGGCAGTTCTCAAGGCTTCTTCTACAGAAGACGGTATGAACAAAGCAAAACAGTTCCTCGAATTCGGTGGTCTCGGTCACTCAGCTGCAATCCACACTTCGAACAAAGAGCTTGCAGAAAAATTCGGTGACCTCGTTCCTGCTATCCGCGTAATCTGGAACTCACCTTCAACATTCGGTGGTATCGGTAACGTATACAACTCATTCATTCCTTCTCTTACACTTGGTTGTGGTTCTTACGGACACAACTCAACAGACGACAACGTTAGTGCCGTCAACCTTTTGAACATCAAAAAACTGGGTAGGAGACGAAATAATATGCAGTGGTTTAAAGTACCGTCAAAAATCTTCTTTGAGCGTGACTCAATCGAATATATCCATCAGATGAAGGGCGTTCACAAAGTTATCATCGTAACAGACCGCTCTATGGTTGAGCTTGGCTTCGTTGACAAAATCACTGACCAGCTCAAGCTCCGCCGCGATCCTGTTCAGTACCAGCTCTTCTGCGACGTTGAGCCGGATCCATCAATCCAGACTGTACGCGAAGGCGTTGAGCTTATGCGCACATTTGCTCCAGATACAATCATCGCTCTTGGTGGTGGTTCTTCTATGGACTGTGCTAAAGGTATGTGGCTCTTCTACGAGTACCCAGAAGTTGACTTCAACGACCTCAAACAGAAGTTCATGGATATCCGTAAGCGTGCTTTCCGCTACCCAGACTTGGGCAAAAAAGCTCAGCTCGTTTGTATCCCAACTACATCTGGTACAGGTTCAGAGGTTACTCCGTTCGCTGTTATCACAGACAAAACAGAGCACAAGAAGTATCCACTCGCTGACTACTCACTCACACCAACAATCGCTATCGTTGACCCAACATTCACTTATGGCTTGCCAAAGAAGATCGTTGCCGATACAGGTATGGACGTTCTTACACACGCAACAGAAGCTTATGTTTCAACAATGGCTAACGACTACACAGACGGTCTCTGTATCCAGGCTATCAAGATGGTATTCCAGTACCTCGAGCGTTCTTACAACAACGGTGGTGCCGACACAGAAGCTCGCGAGAAGATGCACAACGCTTCTTGTCTCGCAGGTATGGCATTCGCAAATGCATTCCTCGGTATGAACCACTCTATGGCTCACAAGATTGGTGGTGAGTTCCACGTTCCACACGGACGTGCAAACGCTATCCTCTTGCCATTCACAATCCGTTACAATGGAACACAGCCAGACAAGATCTCAACATGGCCAAAATACAACTACTTCAAGGCTGCTGAGCGATACTGCGAGCTTGCTCGTATGCTCGGTCTCCCAGCAAAAACAATTGAAGAGGGCGTAGAGTCTTATGCTAAGGCTTGTGGTGAGCTCGGTATGCGCTTGGGCATCGTCATGAACTTCAAGGGACAGGGCTTGGATGAAAAAGAGTATCTCGCTAACGTTGAGAAACTCGCTTACCTCGCTTACGAGGATCAGTGTTCTCCAGTTAACCCACGTGTTCCACTCGTTGAGGACATGAAGAAGATTCTTACAGACGCTTACTATACAGAAGAGTTTGTCGAGAAAAAATAACGTTTTTCTCTTACAAGAACGGTGTTGCCGTTCTTGGTTGAAAAGAACTAAGTTGAGTTTTTATAAACCAACTAGATAAACAAAAAGCCACATGGAGTTTTCTCTGTGTGGCTTTTTTGTCAGATTTTGAACCAGTCAGGGCGGTCATGAATTTTCCAGGGCTGTGTGCCGCAGTTCAACCTTAATTCCTTTGAAAGTTTTACCTAAAAATTCTGCCATTCTTTCTGCAGAATAAACGCTTCTGTGATGACCACCAGTACAACCGAAACAAACTTCAAGATGATTGTAATTTTTTCCAGGATATTCTTTTATTGACATTGAGACTAGCTTTTCTGCCAAGTCCAGAAAATCTGCAACCTGCGGCTTTGATGAAAGAAATTCCGCGACATCCTTGTCCTTGCCTGTGTGCGGGCGTAATTTTTCGTCATCATACGGATTTGGGAGTGCGCGGCAATCAAAAACGAATCCTCCTCCGTGTCCACTTTCATCATGTGGAATACCTTTTTTATACGAAAAGCTTTTGACACTGACTGTCAAATTTTTGTCATCTTCATTGTGATTTAAAATTTCGTTGTTATTCATAACATTCAAAGTTTTATTCATAAAAAAAGATTAGTCAATGATAATTACATTTATCAAGGCATTGTAACAGACTGATTTTGTGATAAATTGCCCTGTCCTGTGTTTTTCATAGATTTCATTTTCAATTTTTTTGTTTTCAGTTTATAATAAATTCATGACTCCGAACCAATTTGAGATTTTTTCTGATTTTCGTGATGAATTTTGTACTTATTGCATGAAGATGAATAAGGCTTACGGGGATTTGCTTAAGCCGTTGCAGATTGCGGCCTCTGCTGATGATACGCCTGATTATCCGGTTGAAACTCCGGTTGTTTATAATTCTGCTCTTGATGAAATTACAGAAAAATCTGATATTCGTATGATTGTGATTGGTGACAACCCTGGCAAAGACGAGCAGCTGGATAAGAATAAAAAATATCTCGTTGGTCAAAGTGGCAAACTTGCGGCAGGATTCTTTGAGAAGAACGCTGAATTTAACACTGATTTCCGAAAAAATGTCATAATTCTTAATAAAACGCCTGTTCATACTGCAAAAACGACACACCTTAAATATCTTTTGAAAAAGGGTGGCAACGATGTCCGCACGCTCATTCTGGAAAGTCAGATTTTCATGGCAGAAAAAACGGCTATGCTTCATCAAGCCTTGTGCAATAATGCCGGTGAGGATGAAATTAAGCCTGAACTTTGGCTTGTCGGTTATGCCGAGTTAAAGGATAAAGGGCTTTTTCTGGGTTACAAAAAGGAACTTTCCGAAGATTATGATAAAACAGAAGAATTCTGGAACAGGGTATATGTCTTCCAGCACTTTTCAATGAATCGATTTTCCATTGATTTAAAAACTTTTATGTCTATGCATGGCGGCTTGGGAATTGTTGATGCCGCTCATGAGCTTGGAAGCCTTCATAAAAAAGAGATTTTTGAATAGGAGGGGAGAGGTCTCTCCCCTGTGCCGCATTTCATTGCGTCACACCCCACTCTGCGGGGATACCCCGCAACGCCCCGCTTTTTGCATATCACTTGCATATTTTTTCACGAAACGCTAATATTACTGCATAAATATTCATTTTTGTTGCAAAATTTTGCATACGGAGCGTTTTATGGCAAAAGATAAAGTTATTCTTGCTTATTCAGGCGGTTTGGACACAACGGTTATCATTCCGTGGCTCAAAGAAAATTATGATTATGACGTTATCGCTGTTTGTATCGATGTTGGTCAGGGCGATGACTGGGAACTTATCAAAGGTCGTGCTGTTAAGACTGGTGCTAGTGCCTGCTATGTTGTAGACGCTCGTCAGGAATATATCGAAGAATACATCTGGCCTGCACTCAAAGCAAACTGCAAATACGAGGATCAGTATCTTTTGGGCACTTCTACAGCCCGCCCTCTTATCGGAAAAATCCTTGTTGAGTACGCTCGTCAGGAAGGTGCCGTTGCAATCTGTCACGGTGCTACAGGAAAGGGCAACGACCAAATTCGTTTTGAGCTTGCAATCAAAGCTTTCGCTCCGGACTTGCGTGTAATCGCAGCATGGCGTGATCCAAAATGGGACATGGACAGCCGCGACGCAGAGATTAAATTCCTTGAAGACCGCGGTCTTGAAGTTCCAATGAAAAAAGATCAGTCTTATTCTCGCGACGAGAACATCTGGCACATCTCTCACGAGGGATTGGAGCTTGAGAAGACTGAGAACGAGCCAAACTACAAGCACATGCTCAAAAACACTGTTTGCCCTGAGGATGCTCCAGATGCTGGAGAATATGTTAAAATCGAATTCGAAAAAGGTATCCCGGTCAGTGTAAACGGCAAAAAGATGAACGGTCTTGAGCTTATGACAGAGCTTAACAAAATCGGCGGACGAAACGGTGTTGGTCTTGTTGACATCTGTGAGAACCGCTGCGTTGGTATGAAATCTCGTGGCGTTTACGAAACACCGGGCGGAGCAATCCTGTATGCAGCTCACGAGATGATTGAGCACCTCTGCCTTGACCGCGATACATATCACTTCAAACAGCAGGTTTCTTTGCGCATGAGCGAGCTTATCTACGACGGAAAATGGTTCACCACTTTAATGGACGCCTGCATGGCATTCGTTGACAAAACTCAGGAAACTTGTACTGGCTGGGTAAACCTCAAACTCTACAAAGGCTCAATCCGTGGTGCCGGCTCATACTCAAAATACAGCCTCTACAACGAGAGCATCGCTTCATTCACAACTGGTGACTTGTACGATCATCACGACGCACAGGGCTTCATCACATTGTTTGGCTTGCCACTCAAAGTCCGCGCAATGATGGAGCAGCAGGTTGGTGAAGGTCAGGCTGTAAAAGAAAGTAAGAACCTCAAAAAACGCCCGACGGAGTAATTGAAAGAAAAATTACCTCCTGTAATTTTTCTTTCTACGAGAATATTCTGTTCACCTTGCGGCAAACAGAATATTCTCTCCTGGCTAAAACCCGCATCCATGCGGGCGAGTGTTTTCAGAAAATTCTCGCTTGGCTTAAACCCCCGCATCCATGCGTGGAATGATATTAGATAGGTTTTGTGCCGCATCCATGCGGGCGAGTGTTTTCAGAAAACTCTCTCTAGGCTTTTCCCCCCGCGTCCGTGCGGGGATTTTTTTATTGTCTCTTATTAGTTTTCAGTTTGTGCTTTTTTTATCACTTTCTTGTTCTAAATCTCTTTGAAAATTCTTAAAATTTTATTCCTTTCTGTAAAAAATTGTGTTAAAATATAATTAAAATTAATGAGAACTCTGTTTATTATTTTAATGGGCATTACGCTTGCGTTTTTCCCGATTGGTGTAAAGAAACTACTTTTTAGAAAAGATTCTCTTTCGAAAAGGATGCTTTTTGTTCTTATTCCGGCATCTTTTGCGCTCATATCTCATTGTGTTTTGCTTTTTGTTTCCAACGAAATTGCGGCTTATGTTCTGTTTTCTTTTTACTTTGCGTTTTCAAATTGGATAGCTGTAGCTGTTTTTTCTTTTTGTACATGCTACACAAATAGTGAATTCAATAGCAAAGTCCTCAAATTTTTAATCATTCCGGTCAGTATCATAGATACTCTGGCACTGATTGCCAATACTTTTAGTCATTTCTTTTTTAGTCTTCACAAAATTGTATATGGCTCTTTTGAATTTTTCCGTTATTCCTTATCTGATTTGCTTACTGTCCATTTTGTTTTCAGTTACGGGCTTTATATCTATTGTTTTATCATTATCCTTAAAAAGTTTTTAAAAGAGCCGCCCACTCTGCGAATAAAATACTATTCTTTTCTTATTTATCTGGCACTGATAACATTCACTAATGTCCTGTATATTTGTATTGGCACTCCTTATAATTTTTCTATTATTGTCTATGCTTTTTGTTTTATCAGCTCTTATAATGTTCTCAACAAGGCTGTGCCGAACCTCTTGATTCAGCAGACTCTCGGAATAATCGCCGATGAGTTAAAAAATGGAATTGTTTTGCTTGATAATGACGGAAGATGTATTTATGTGAATGCCTTCGTAAAGCAAAATTTTGAATGTGGCAGTGACGAAATCCTTGATAACGAAGTTTTTGAGGATTATTTTCAGCAGCGAAAATCAACAGAGCCTGAGCCGATGGATTCTTTTGCTTGCGAGGTTGAGTACCAGTCAGAGCGAAAGCGTCTTTCTTTGAATATTACTGATTACTTAATAAAAGACGGTGAATCGATTGTCGGGCGGTATTATTTGATTGAGGATGTCACCGCAATTAAGAATCAGGCATATGAAGAAAAACTTTTGCGCACGAGGGATACTCTCACTGAACTTTACAATAAGGAATATTTTTTTGAGAAGGTTGCGCACAGGTTAAAGTATGACCGTTTCACAAGATATTACCTCATCGTTTCAGATATTGTTAATTTCAAGCTGGTTAATGACTTGCACGGAAAGCCTTTCGGAGACACGATTTTGAGGCGAAGTGCCGATGCTATCCGAAAATATGCGGCCCGCGACGTTATTTACGGCCGACTTTACAATGACCATTTTATCATGCTTGTTCCAAAGCGGCGTTTTGATGAAGAGGTTTACGCTCAGGCATTCAAAAATGACATGTCTTATCTGCAGAATTTTTCGTACAATCTGATTATCCACATGGGATTGTATGAGATTGATGATTTGACTTTGCCTGTTTCTGTTATGTGTGACAGGGCTTTCCTTGCATTACGCTCAATCAAAAATGATTATAAGACTGGTTTTGCTTATTATGATGATCATTTGCGTCAGGAAGTCTTAAAAATGCAGATGCTCATGAATGAACTTCCTGTTGCCCTCAAAACAAACCAGCTCAAGATGTATCTCCAGCCCCAGGTTACCAAAAACGGAACTCTGGTCGGTGCCGAAGCTCTTGTTCGCTGGCATCATCCTGCGCGTGGAATTATTCCGCCTGGCGAGTTCATTGAAATTATCGAGAAAATCAATATAATTTCTGATGTTGACCGTTATATTTGGGAATGTGCTTGCGCAAAACTTGCTGAATGGAAACGAGCCGGCAAAACGAATCTTACTATTTCGGTAAATATTTCCGCCAGAGATTTCTTCACTATGAATTTGCTGGAGACTCTTGTTGGTCTTATCAAAAAATATGAGATTTCGCCAAAGAGTTTGAATCTTGAGATTACAGAAACCGCCGTTATTTATGATGTTGAAAATCAGCTTAATGTTTTGGACAAGCTAAGGGCACTGGGATTTGTCGTCGAAATGGACGATTTTGGAAGCGGATATTCTAGCCTGAATATGCTGAAAGATATTTCTGTCGATGTGCTTAAAATTGACATGGCTTTCCTTCAGAAATCAAAAGATGATGTGAAAAGTCACAAAATTCTTGAAAAAATCATTATCCTTGCAAAAGAATTGGGAATGAAAGTTCTTACGGAAGGTGTGGAAAGTGGCAATCAGATTGATTTCCTTTCGGCTGCCGGATGTGACTTGTTCCAGGGATATTATTTTTCAAAACCTGTTCCTGTTAATGAATTTGAGGAAAAATATTTTAGATAAGGTAAAAATATGAAAACTACAGAAAATACAGAAGAACTCAGTTCAAAAGATTTAGAGGGTGCACTTCGCGAAATGTGCAAGCTTCTTTCAAAAAACAATGATGCTGATTTTATTTATGAATTTTTCGGCTGTCTCTTTACGCCTGCAGAAATGAATGACTTTGCAAAACGCTGGCTTTTAGTCCGCGAAATTGACAAAGGCACGACTCAACGGGATATTGCCAAAAAATTCCATATTTCTCTTTGCAAAATCACGCGCGGTTCCAGGGAGCTTAAGAAAGAAGATTCCGCTTTCCGAAAATTGCTTGATTACGCAGACAGCATATAAAACAAACCACAGATTTCACAGATTAAAATTATTGTCATAAGAAAATCCAATTTGCGGCAGCTGGGTAATCTATGATTATATATTTTTATTGAAGAAAACGCTCTAATTCAATATAATAGCCTCATAATTTTTTTAGGGGTTGTTGTTTTATGCACGCTATTGAATTGGAAAAAGCTTATAATCCAAAAGAATTTGAGGACAGAATTTATTCTCAGTGGGTCGAGAAGGGCTATTTTAAGCCTTCTAGTGATTCTGACTCACCAGTACACTCGCAGAAAAAATCTAACATCAAATATACAGTCGTCATTCCGCCGCCAAACGTAACTGGCGTTCTTCACATGGGACACGGTCTCAACAATACTTTGCAGGACATCGTTGTCCGCTATCACCGAATGAAGGGTGACGACACTCTCTGGATTCCTGGAACTGACCATGCTGGTATTGCAACTCAGAACGTCGTAGAGCGAGCCCTTAAAAAAGAAGGCAAAACACGAAATGACCTGGGCCGCGAAAAGTTCATTGAGCGCACTTGGGAAGTAACTCACGAGCATCATGACACAATCGTAAAGCAGCAGAAAAAGCTCGGTAACTCTGTTGACTGGAGCCGCGAGCGATTCACTTATGATGAGGGGCTTTCAAAAGCTGTTCGTGATGTTTTCGTAACTTTGTATGAGCGCGGACTTATGTACAAAGGTCAGCGTCTTGTAAACTGGTGTCCTCGCTGTGGAACCGCTCTTGCCGACGATGAAGTTGACCATGTTGATACACAGGGCGCAATGTACCACCTTTATTATGAATATGCAGATGGAAGCGGAAAAATCGAAGTTGCAACAACCCGCCCAGAGACATTCTTTGGTGATACAGCCGTTGCCGTAAACCCTGACGACGAGCGTTACAAGGGCCTGGTTGGCAAAATGCTCAAACTGCCACTTACCGGCAAAGAAATCCCAATCATTGCTGATTCTTACGTAGATAAAGAATTCGGAACAGGTATGGTAAAAATCACACCTGCACATGACCCGAACGACTGGGAAGTAGGTTTGCGCCACAACCTTGAAGTTATCAACCTCTTGAACCCGGACGGAACTTTGAACGACAATGTTCCTGAAAAATACCGCGGTCTCAAATGCGAGCAGGCACGCAAACTTGTAATCGAAGACTTGACTGAAGCAGGCCTTTTTAAGGGTGAAGAAAAGATGGTTCACTCTGTCGGACACTGTTACCGCTGTAAGACTGTCGTTGAGCCGTATTTGAGCTATCAGTGGTTCGTAAAAATGAAGCCGCTTGCCGAAAAGGCTCTCAAAGCTTGGCGAGACGGTGAAATCGTATTCTACCCTCGAAAATGGGAAAACACATACACTCACTGGATGGAAAACATCCGCGACTGGTGTGTAAGCCGCCAGATCTGGTGGGGCCACAGAATTCCTGCATGGTACTGTGAATGCGGTGAGACAATCGTTAGCCGTGAGGACGTTAAAAAATGTCCGAAATGCGGAAGCACAAACCTCAAACAGGATCCTGATGTTCTTGACACATGGTTCTCTTCTTGGCTCTGGCCGTTCTCTACTTTGGGCTGGCCTGAGAATACAAAAGATTTGGAAACTTTCTACCCGACAACAGCACTCGTAACAGCTTACGACATCATCTTCTTCTGGGTAAGCCGCATGATTATGGCTGGTCTTGAATTCACAGGCAAGGCTCCTTTCCACGACATTTACATCCACGGTCTCGTTCGCGACAAGCAGGGCCGCAAAATGTCAAAATCACTCGGAAACGGAATCGACCCTCTGGACATCATCGAGCAGTACGGCTCAGACGCCCTCAAATTCACTCTCTCATACCTTGCAGCACAGGGACAGGACGTTCTTGTTGACAACGACTCATTCAAAATGGGAAGCCGTTTCTGTAACAAAGTATGGAACGCAAGCCGATACATTTTGGGCAACCTTGAAGGCCGCAATTTGATTCCTGTAAAGGACAGCGACCTCAACGAGCTTGATAAATGGATTTTCACGGCATTGAACAAGGCTGCTCAGGACGCTCGCGCAGCCCTTGACGGCTACCGATACAACGATGCAGCTTCAACAGTTTACGAGTTCTTCTGGAACAATTTCTGTGACTGGTATGTTGAGGCCACAAAACTTTCATTCTGGCACGGTGATGACCACGAGAAAGACCGCGCAGTTTCAGTTCTTCTCAACGTTCTTGAAGAATCTTTGCGTCTCTTGCATCCTTTCATTCCGTTCGTTACCGAAGAGATTTACTCAAAATTGCCTTTGGCCGAGATTATCGAAAACCGCAAAAAAGCTGGTGAGCAGAAGGTTATGTCGAACGAAACATATTCTGACCTTCTCGTTACAGCTCCATATCCAGAGTTCAGCGCAACACGCGAGAATGCTGAGATTACAGCCCGCTTCGCAGCTTTGCAGGATCTCATCCGAAGTGTCCGTGGCTTACGAAACGAGTGTGGCGTAAACCCTGCAGACAAAATCAATCTTGCCGTTCTTATCGAGAAGGGCAGCGCAGCAGAAGTTTGCCGCGAAAAGGTCGAGATGATTCAGCTTCTGGCAGGTCTTTCAAAGGTTGAGTTCGTTGATGCCAAACCAACCAAGTCAATCGGTACAGTCGGCACAGGTTTTGAGGCATTCATCATCCTTGACGAGAATATCAACAAAGAACAGCTTATGCTACACTTCCAGAAAGACCTTGAAAAGGACAAAAAAGAAGCTGAGCGTACAGAAGCCAAGTTGGGCGGTAAATTCGCTGAGCACGCTCCTGCTGAAGTCGTTCAGGCTGAGCGCGACAAGCTTGCCGAGACAAAACGTCGTATCGAAAAGTTGGGAACATATATCGAAGCTTTGAAGTAAGTGGAAAGTGGAAAACGGAAAGCTAAAACTGGAAAAACACAACTTTCCACTTTACACTTTCAGTTTTCCGTTTAATAGGAGGTGCGTATGGCTAATAAATACGAAATGAAGGTTGATAAACCTGACCAGATGGACAAAGAGCACATGCAGCAGCTCAAGCATATTGTGCTTGCTCCTTATATGCAGCTTTCTACCGGGCTTATCGGTAAAGGGCGTCATGCGGGCGGCAATATGTTTCGTCACCAGATTGACACCCTTGGTATTCTTATCGACTATGGCTATATCGACTCCGTGCTTTTAAAAGCTTCTCTCGTGCATGATACGGTTGAGGATATTAAAGGTTTTGACCGAAACGAAATTATCAATGCTGATTCTGACGGTCCGCAGGTTCTGGATCTCGTTCTTGAAGTTACCCGCCGTGAAGATGAGGATAAAACTCAGTTTTTGCGCCGGATTATCAACAACGGAAGCCAAAAGGCCAAAATCCTCAAATGTGCAGACCGAATTTCTAATATGATTTCACTTGGCTTTGTCACTGACCCAAAATTCATCGAGCGGTATTGTGACGAAACCGAGTTTTTTTTGCTCCCGATGGCACTCGAAATCGATTACAACATGTATCAGGAATTGATTGACCTTGTTCGCACCCGCCGGCGTTATCTTGAAGATGGCGGATATTTCTGCGACAGGCACAAGGATTCTTCATCTGATAAAAAATAAAATTTGATTTTTTTGCCGGGATAATATGTCGGATTTTCACTTTTTATTGTCGAAAATTCACTACATTATTCACTAGTTGTAAAATAATTTGAAAATTCTTTCTTCTGCTACTTAGAATTAAAGCATGAAGAAAGTAGATTTAATTCATTCTGGCTTGCTTAAGCTTAGATTTTCATTCTTCCTGCTTTGTGCATTCATTTCTTTTGCATCTTGCAGCAATCTGACGGTTGAAGATTTTTCTTCCAATTCTTCAAATCAAAATTTATCAGCAACAGGAACTCTCACTGTTCTTGGTTCTGAATCAGTTATTTCTTCTCGTGCACTCAATGTTTCTGACATAAGTTTTGCGAAAGTTGAAGTTTCTGGCACTGGTATTGCTGTTCCTCTTGTTGCGGAGAGCACTGTAGTTTTGGGCAAAGGAAATGCAACTGTATCGAATATTCCAGTTGGTAAAAATCGTGTCGTTACGGTTTATGCTTATGATTCTGAAAATAAAAAACTCGGAACCGTTCTTCTTCGTGCTGTTACGGACATTAAATCTGGTGAAAACTCCGTTGTAGTCAATAACAATTCTACTGCCCTTGGAAACGTTTTCAATGAATTGCTTTCAAATGGCTATGATCTTTCAAAAATTACTGATGAAAAAAAGTCGGTGATTGATTCAAGGATTGAAACTTCAAAAAGCTGGTCTTTGATTGATACCGCTTCAATTGCAAATGATTTTTCAGGCAATACTTTGAAAGACAAGATTTATTATATTCTGGAAAATGGAAACGTTTCCATTATAAATAATTACGCAACTTGTTCAGTTCAGATTGGAGATCCTGTTTCTTCTGTGGCGGAAAACATCTCTTCTGGGACTACGGTTATTGAGAATGTCGCTCCTGGAACCTGGCCTGTTTATGTTACAAAAGCGGACTGAAAAATCGAAAAGTCTTTCGTGACTGTGCGTGCAGGCCTAACCTCTTCTATCACGCTTGGAAAAGTTTCGGACAGGATAATCATTCATTATAAGGGAAATTATTCGAACATCTACGCATGGACAGAGAATCCAAAAGTTGAGGTTTTTGGAGCTTGGTCAGGAAAAGCGATGGAAGACTCTGACGGTGACGGTTGGAAAGATGTCGTAATCGAAAAGACTTCTTGCAATTTGATTTTCAATAATCCGGGACAGACAGGAGACCTCAGCCTTACAGCAGGAGAATGGTGGTACAAAGACGGTGTATGGTACGAAGAAAATCCTGATGACTCTGTAGTGCCTGTTCTTGAATCTTTTACGGCAGATAAATCTGGAATTGTTTCGGGTGAAGTTTTTCTTTCTGTGATTGCCAGCGATGACAAGTCTCTTTCAAAGATTGTAATTACGCTCGATGATTCAAGTCTTCTGGTAAAAAATGTGAGCGGAAATTCTGCAAACGCTGAATATACATGGAATACGCAGACTGTCAAAAATGGTGAGCATGTCGTGAAGGCTGTGGCTTATGATGCGGCGGGAAATATTTCTGCAGTAAGGACTCTGAATTTCACGACAAATAATGAAAATCTTCCTCCGGTGGCAAAAATTTCTGGAACAATTGTTGCGGGTGCTGGAAAAACAATTGTCTATTCTGCCGCAAACTCTTTTGACCCGAACGGTGGCGATATTACTTCTTACAAGTGGACTGTGACTGGAGCCGTTTGTGATTCAACGACCGCAAGGAAAATCAATGTCATGATGCCGGGCACTGCTGGCTCAAGCGTAAAAATTTCACTTGTCGTGACAGATGACGAAGGGGCGGATTCAGAAAGTGTTTCGATTGATGTCACAACAGTAAAAATCGATGAGAACTGGAATTTTCGCGATGAGACGATTTATTTCCTTATGACAACTCGATTTTATGACGGAGACAAAACAAATAACGCTTATTGCTGGGAAGACGAGGCATGTTTTAATTCAATTACATTGGGCGATCCGGGCTGGCGCGGTGACTTTAAGGGACTTATCGAGCGGCTCGATTACATCAAGGCACTTGGATTCAGTGCAATCTGGATTACTCCAGTAGTCGAAAATTCGAGCGGCTTGGACTATCACGGCTATCATGCGACAAATTTCAGCAAGGTTGATCCACGTTATGCCGGCTTGAACGAAGACCCGATGCAGGCTTATCAGAATCTTATTGATGCCTGCCATGAAAAAGGAATTAAAGTCATTCAGGATATCGTTTTGAATCATACTTCAAACTTCGGTGAGGATGGAATTTTCAGAATTTTTGACACGACTGACAAACGACCAGGAAAAGACGGCGTTACAAAGGCTGTCACTGCATTCTCGCAGAATGAGAGCGCAAGTGCGTTGTCTAGCGGACTTTATGGCCTTGACTGTCTCAAAAAGGCTGTCGCAGGAAAAGATTACTGGCTGCTTGATGGTGGAGCGCAGTTCAGAAGCAGAATCAATGCTATGAAAGAAGATGAAAATGACACCGAGCGGGCTTATCACCATGAAAAAAGTATGCAATGGGAAGGCTACACTGTTCAGACTGCCCAAATGGCGGACGACTGTGTTGACATCAATACAGAAAATCACAAGGTCGCAGAATATATACGAAATGCTTACATCAAGTACATAAATATGGGAGTTGATGCGTTCCGAATCGACACGGTTAAGCACATAAGCAGGCTGACATTCAACAAGGAATTTTTGCCGTATTTCAAGCAGGCTGGTGAGGCAAACGGAAAGAATTTTTTCATGTTCGGTGAAGGTTGTGTTCTTCGGAATGAGGTCTGGAATGACAATAAACCGCCGATTTTCTATCCCATTCTACACCTGGAAGGGAAATGATGATTCATATTCCTGGAGTGAGACCGATCCTCTTGAAAACGAAAAAACTGTATATCAGCATTACAACGACAATCTGAATCCTGAAAGCCAGCCTGTGAGCAATAACGCTTTCTTGAACGGCAACGATTATCACGAGCCGGACAGAAGCCAGTCAAGCGGCCTTGATATGATTGATTTTTATATGCATCACTGTTTTGGCTCTGCAGGAAGTGCGTTCGGCGTTGCAAAGCAGGAAGACAAATTTTTCAACGATGCTACATACAACGTTACTTATGTTGACAGCCATGATTACGGCTCGAATGAAGGCGGATATCTGTACACGCGCTATTCTGACGGAACCGATGCATGGGCTAATAATTTTAGTTTTATGTTCACATTCCGTGGAATTCCTTGCGTTTACTATGGCTCGGAAATTGAGTTTCAGAAAAATTGTCAGATTGAGCCTTATACAAACGGAAACAAAGTTCCTTATGCGAGGTCCGGGCGGGCTTATTTTGGAGACCATCTTGAAGGAAGCGTAAGTGCAAGTGATTATGGCGTTTATGAGGCCAGCGGAGTAGTTGCATCGACTTTGAGCAGCCCGCTTTCACAGCACTTGATTCGTCTGAACAAAATCCGGCGTGCGATTCCAGCCTTACGAAAGGGGCAGTATTCAACGGAAGGTTGTTCCGGTGCCATTTCTTACAAGCGCGCGTACAAAAAAGGTGAGATTGACAGTTATGTTCTTGTTACTGTTGGAGGTGGTTCCACATTCACAGGTGTTAGGAGCGGAACTTACATCGAAGTTGTGACAGGAACTTCAGTGAATTGTAACGGAACTCTCACATCAGATTCTATCGGCGAGGGAAATGCCAGAATCTATGTGCTGCAGACAGGAGACGGCGTTGAACCGACCGGAAAAATCGGCAGTGACGGCGCATATCTAAAATAAATTGCAAATAAAAATTTGGAGGAAATACAAAATGAAAAAAATCTTGGTTGCTTTGACGGGAGCTCTTTTCTTGCTGGCTTCCTGCAGCACTTCGTCTGGGGATGATTCAGATGATTCGAACAGAGCCTTTGTGCCTGGTGTTCAAATCAGTTCATCTGCATCTTCTTATTATGTCGGCGAATCTGTTGAGCTTAAAGCTGTTGCCAGTGGAAATGGAACTTTGAGCTATCAGTGGTACAAGGTCGATGGAGAAAAAGATGTTGAGATTAAGGACGCAACCGAAGCTGTTTATACATCTCAGGAAACGGAGGCCGGTGATTTTTCTTATGCTGTCCTTGTAAAGAATACAGTTGGTGGAAAATTTGCGGAAAAACGCTCGGAAAACGTTAAAATATCAGTCTCTATAAAAGAAGCTTCGAAAGCCGAAAAACCATGGGTGAACGAAATAAAATCTGAAAAACTTACTTATGCCGCTGGTGAAAGCATTAAGATTTCTGTAAAGGCATTTGCTCTTGATGGCGGCGTTTTGAGCTATAAGTGGTTCAAAGATGACGAAGAAATTGCCGGTGCTACAGAAAATGAATACACTTGGGCAGAATCTGCACCGGGTGCTTACAAATTCAAAGTTTCTGTTACAAGTACATTGAATGAAACTACGGCAACCACAGAGTCTGAAAATATTGAAATTATTGTAAGTGACGTTGCAAAAAGAGACGCTGAGACTCCAAAATTTACGACTGCACTCGCATCTTTGACTTGCAAAGTAGGTGAAGATGCAAAACTGGTAGTTGATGCTACAGTTTCTGATGGTGGTACAATCACATGGCAATGGTATAAAGTCGATTCAGATAATAATTCTTCTGCAATTGCTGGCGCAAAGAACAAAGAATTCTCGATTCCAACCGAAGATTTTGGTGAGACTACATATAAAGTCATTGCGACCAACAACAATCCTTCTGCAACTGGAGAAACAAAGGCCGAGGCGAGTTTGTCTTGTGTTGTAATTGTTTACGATCCATCAAAAAAGAATGCGAAAGTTCCGTCAATTGTAAGTCAGCCGCAAAGTGTTACTTACACGGAAATTGATGAGATAAAACCTTTGACCGTAGTTGCTTCCGTTGAAAGTGCCGCCGGTGAGGAAGATGATATTGGTGTTTATAAATATGCCTGGTATAAAGTGGGTGATGAAGAAGCTGTTGCGGATACTGAGTCATACACTCCGCAAATTTCAGCAATTGGCTCTGCAAGCTACTATGTTGTCGTAACAAATGAGTACGCGAATGCAACCGGAAACAAAACTGCCAGCGTAAAATCAGATGTCGCAACAATTACGGTTAATGCTTATGAACCGACAAAACCTGTCATTACAAAACAGCCGGCAAGCTCACGGTACATGTTCAAAGATTTGCCGGAAGATTTGTCTGTAAAAGCTGTCGTTGATGAAGGCAAGCTCAGCTATCAGTGGTACATGATTGTCGATGGAGAAGAAAAACTTCTTGAAGGCGAAACTTCAAAATACTATGAGAATATCAGCACAGAAAAAGAAGGAAGTTTCAATTATTTCGTCCGTGTGACAAATACTGTTGAGGCAAAGGATAAAAAATATACAACTTATACTGACAGTGCAATCGCGAAAATTGTGGTCGGAGTTCCTGTTGAGAATGTTGATGCTGCCATTCCTGTTTTCTCAAAGGCTCTTGAAAACAAATCTTATGAAATCGATTCTGCTGCTGTCACAGCCCTTGATGGAACGGCTACAGTTTCTGATTCTGGAAAAATTACGTATCAGTGGTACACGGTTGTTGACGGAAAAGATACTGTTATCAAAAATGCAGCATCTGCAACATACACTCCAGTTGTTACAACAGCTGGCTCAACAACATACAAAGTCGTTGCTACAAATACAAATCTTTCTGCAACTGGAAGCACTACAAGCACTGCTTCGATGACTGTGACAATCACTGTTGTAAACAGTACGCTTAAAAATGCTGCAAGTCCTGTAATCACAAAACAGCCGGTTTCTGCCGACTACACGGAAGGTGATAGCGTAGCAGCTCTTTCTGTGACAGCAGATTTTTCGGCTACGGGCGAAAAGGGAACCCTTTCTTACCAGTGGTACAAAGGCGAGGAAGCGATTTCCGGGGCAAAAACTGCGACATACACACCTGATATTTCAGTTGAAGGTGAAAATTCTTACTATGTAATCGTAACGAACACAATCGAAAAGAAGGAAGGCGTTGGTATCGATACAGTTTCTGTTCATTCTGATACTGTAAAAATTGCGGTAAAGGCACTTACTGTTGAAAAACCAAGTGTTTTAATTGATATTGAGCCGACGGTTTATAAAGTTGGCGAAAAATATACGTTCAAGGCAAAAGTTTCTGGCGTTAAGGCAGATGCAAATCTTTCTTATGCGTGGTATGAAGGTACATCAGTGGTCGGAACTGGTTCCGAATATACGGATTCAAAATCTTCAAAAGGAACATATTCTTACACTTTAAAAGTAACAAACACTCGCAAAAACGGTACAAAAACTGTTTCAGAAACAGGAGATGCTTCTGCTTCGGTTGAAGTAAATGAATTTAAAATCGTAGCTGAAACTCCTGTAATCACAAAACAGCCTGTTAGTGCATCTTATGAGGCTGACTCAACATCGGCAACGGCTCTCAATGTTGTAGCAAGTGTCAAAGATGGCGGAAAACTCACTTATCAATGGTATTCAAATTCAACTGATTCCAACAAGAACGGAACTCCAATTTCTGGAGCGACAGGCGACTCTTATACTCCAAAATTGACTGAAGGCACGACTTATTACTACTGTGTCGTAACGAATACCCTTACTATTAATGGTGAATCTGATTCTGAAAGCACGGCTTCTGCTGTTGCAACAATTTACATGGCTGGTAACAAAACTTATGCCGCTAAACCAGAGTTTGATTCTCAACCGGAATCAGCTTCTTACAAACAGGGCGACAAGGCAAATGCTCTGACAGTTAATGCAACTGCAACTGCAAGCGGAAAGGCTCTTTCTGGAAACATTACTTATCAGTGGTATTCAAATTCTGCAAATTCTAATCAGGGCGGAAAATTGATTTCGGGCGCAACGTCAAAATTTTATACGCCGTCAACAGCTGATGCCGGGGAGATTTATTATTATTGTGTCGCAACAAATACAGCTGATAATGCCGAGCGTGACAAAACATCATCTGCAAGTTCAAATGCTGTTAAAGTCAGTGTGAGTGAACTTATTCCTGCCAAACCGGAAATTTCAATTGAGGGTGGAAGCTCTTATGTGTCTGGAAAATCTCTTACACTTACAGCAAAAGCTTCTTCAGCGGATACTGGCGCAAAATTCAATTATCAGTGGTACAAGGTCAATGGCACATCATACGAGAAGATTGAAAATGCTGTCTCTGCAACTTATGAAGTGAAAGAGACCGCAACGACTGAAACTGTATTGAAGTTTGCTGTTGGTGTTACAAGCACTGTCTCAAACGGAAGCGTAACAAAAACTTCCGCTGAAAAGAAATCTGAAATTGTTGAAGTAAAAATTACTTTGCCAAGTGATGATGGAAATGCAGGAATCGGTTTCGATTTTAACTAAAAAATACTTACAAATGAGAGAATTATGAAAAAAATATCTTTTAGAAATATTCTTGCAGGGCTGGCGGTTTGCTCACTTTTTAGCTTACCATTTGTTTCCTGCGCAAATCTTTCTGATTCAGAATCAAATTCTGTGGAATCTTCTATAGAATACGGCTCAATTACAATCAGCGGCGGAAATCCCGGCTCTCGTGCGCTTGATGTCGATTCATTAACCAGCGCAAACGTGACTGTCAGTGGTTATGGAATCAAAGATATCGTTAAAAATGATGTCTCTATTTCAGCAGGAAAGGCAGAGGGCATTACAATTGAAAAAATTCCTGTCGGTCGCCGGGTTGTGACTGTCAAAAGCAATGTTGACGGTGCTGTTTTGCGTGCCGTGTGCGACATTGTGGCTGGCTCAAATTCTGTGACCGTAAACTGGGCAAGCACGGCTGTCGGAAATGTCTATTACTATCTTGCACAAAAACAGGAAATTGCATCCGTTGAGAAATCCGTTTTTGAAAATGCGATTCCAGCTGTTCATGCAAGTCTTGTAAATGCAGAGGCGATTGCAAACGACATTACAGCTTTGAAAGATTCGTCAAACTATATTCTTGACTATGGAACTGTAAAACTGAACTACAAGAATACAAACGGCTACACAGTTCAGGTAACGGATATTGCTTCCGCAAAAACAACTTTCTCCGCTGCAAATGGAACAGAAACTTTGAAAGGTTATCCTGGCGAATGGAAAGTTAAGGTTTTTGATGAAGCGGGCACTCTCAAATCGGCAGAAGATGTTTTGATTGGTGCAGGAAAGGAAACGAAGATTAGCCTTGAATACGGTGAAGGCATCGATTTGACCGGCAAAACAATTATCTTTGTGAAGGCAAGTTCTGCTCCTGATATCTGGGCTTGGGAAGATGGAACTGGCGGTGTAGCTTTGACTGATAAAGCTGGCGGAAAATGGGAAACTTCGTCTACTGCAACAAAAATGGTTCCTGTTACTTCCGGTTACATGGATTCTCCAGCGGGCTGGTACATGATTGATTATACAACACTGGCGACTGGTAAAACTATTAAATTCAAGCTCAATTGGTCTGATCCAGAAATAACCGGTGCGGCTGGCACATTCTGGTATGACTCTTCTGCGTCCACGACAAATCCGTCTCCTGTAACAGCAGGTATTAAGCTTTCTGTCGTAAATCCGCAGCTTCCAGTTGCTCCTGCAGTCACAATTTCTCCGGCAAAAGAAAAAATCAGTGTGAATTCTTCAATTACTGTAAGTCTTACAAACGGATATGACACAATTTCTGATGCAAGCGTAAGTATAACTGGTGATGTCACAAAGACTTATTCGTATTCAGACTTCACGGATGATGTCCTTACAATCGAAGTGGGCGAGGGCGGTCTCGGCATCACAGAGGCCGGCAAGTCAATCACTGTAAATGCAAGCGTAACTAACACTAAAGGAACGGCAAATAAAACAGCGACTTACACGACAAATGTTACAAAAGAAGACCCGTTTACCTGGGACAATGTGAACTGCTATTTCGTCCTTACTGACAGGTTTGCTAACGGAGATACTGGCAACGACCACAGTTACTACAGGCAGAACAAGGACAATAATCAGACTCTTGCAAGCGGCTATAACAATGTTGCAACATTCCATGGTGGTGACATTAAAGGTCTTACGGAAAAACTTGGCTACCTCAATAATCTTGGCGTAAACGCAATCTGGATTACTGCTCCTTACGAGCAGGCTCATGGCTGGTGTCAGGGCGGCGGAAACGGATTCCCTCACTATGCTTTCCATGGATATTATACTCAGGACTGGACTTATATGGATCAGAACATGGGAACAATCGAGGAATTCAGAACATTCGTAAATGAAGCCCATAAACTTGGAATCCGTGTTGTAATGGATGTCGTTATAAATCATACCGGATATAACACTGTTGAAGACATGCTGACATATAAATTCGGAAACTACGGGGCAGTAACCATGAGCCACGGATGGTGCCAGAATGCCGGAAATTGGAATGCAAATCCTAATGGCGGAGAAAAGGGAAATCCTGTCAACGGCTATAATTTTATCGGCGACTATTGGAAAAATGATTACTGGGATAATTCATGGTGGGGTTGCTGGATTCGCTCTTTCGGTTTCTCAAATTATGAAACCGGTGGCGAACTTTGTAGTTCACTTGCCGGTCTGCCGGACGTAAGAACTGAAATGACCGACAGTGTTAAAATCCCGGCTTTCTTGAAGACAAAATGGGAGAGCGAGCCTGATGCAAGTCTTGTTCCTTCTGAAAGTGGAAATACATGCGGAAACAAATACGGTGATTATAAACTTCCATCTGTAGCCAGCGTTGACTGGTACGGAAAGACTGGTGATTGGCGTAGAGACAAGGAGTGTGCTCCGACTGATTATCAGATTATCTGGCTTTCGGCCTGGGTTCGTGAGTTTGGTATTGACGGCTTTAGATGTGATACCGCAAAACACGTTCATATGTACCGCTGGGGGCAGTTGAAGGAGGCTTGTCAGAGTGCTCTTGAGGCCTGGCGAAAAGATTCTTCAAAAACTGATACTGCCGGTGCAAAAGAATGGACTGAAAATTTCTGGATGACAGGTGAATGCTTTGATTGGAAATCAATTGAAGGCAAGGGCGAATATTACACGACGGGAAAATTCGATTCGATGATTGAATTCTCTATCGGTGGCGGAAATCATTGGGAAAGCTCTGGTTACGCATATCATACACCTTCTATTGATGAAGATAAATGGCAGAATTATCTCAAAATTAACAGCAATGAAGACAGTGATTCAAACGGCAACCGAAACAATGTCCTGACTTATATTTCAAGCCATGATACGCGCTTGGGCCGCTGGCCAAATCAGGATGAACTTGGAACTATGTTTGTACTTCTTCCGGGTGGCATTCAGATTTACTACGGTGATGAGACTGCTCGTGAAAAGGCTTATGCGGATTGTGGTGACGGTGATATGGCAACCCGAGGCGACTTCGACTGGTCTCAGGCAAACGGCGATTGTGCAAAGCACTGGGGCAAAGTCGGCACATTCCGAAAGTTCAATCCTGCTGTTGGTGCTGGAACTGGTTCTGCCACAAAACGCACTTACAATGGTGCGGCCGGCTCAAACAAAGTCGCAATCGGAATCAGCGGAACTTCTGTTGATGTAAGTGATTTGTTTGCGGACGGAACGACTGTTTACAATTGGTACGATGGAAATCATTCAACTGTAAGCGGCGGAAAAGTAACATTTGCGGGCGGTTCAATGAAGCAGCCGATTTTGGTCAGCGAAAAAAATCCTGCTGATTACGGCGTGTCATTCTAGGTGGTTTTGAGAGCGGTGATTATTCAGGAATGAAGTCTCCGCTTCTTCAAGTTTATGGGAACTTCGAGAAACTGAAGTTTTTCGAGATTCCCTTATACAAAATGATTATGGAAAAAAGTTCAAAAATGCGAAAAAAACTTTCTCTTGTAGCTTGTTGCTTAATCTTCCTCACTGGATGTTCAAATTTAATTTCTGTTAACGAAAATCCTTCGGGGCAGAGTGAACAGATTCAATATGGAAGTCTTGTCGTTGGCGGAGTTGATTCTTCGCGAGCAATTGATGTCAGTACGATAACGAGTGCGACCGTGAGTGTCTCTGGAAACGGAATTGATTCCGATATTTCAAAAGAAGTTGACGGCATTTCCGGCGGAATTTCATCCGGCATTACGCTTGAAAAAATTCCGGCTGGTAAAAATCGCGTTGTAACTGTAAAAAGCAATGTAGACGGTGCTGTAATCCGTGCTTTGGTTGACATTGAGGCCGGGAAAACAGCAATTTGTGTTGTTAAATGGAGCACAACCGCCGTCGCCAATATTTTCTATAATCTTATCAAAACAGAAAAAATCGATGTTTCTTCTATAGATAAGTCTGAATTTGATTCATACATTCCAGCTGTTCATGCAAGCCTGGTTAATGCCTCTGCGATTGCAAGAGATTACAAATTAGGTTCTCTCAAAACTGCTGCTGATTACGTTCTTGATTATGAAAATGTAAAAGTAACTGCAAAGGGAATTGCTGGATGGACAGTTCAAATTACGGATATTGCGAGCGAAAAAAAACTGGTCGAGTCTGATGATGAAAGTTTTGTGCTCAAAGCGGCGCCCGGAACATGGAAAATCTGGGTGTTCGATGAAAACGGCGACTTAAAATCTGATTTTGTAAAAGATATTACGGTCTCGGAAAACAACGAAAGCTCTCTGAATATCGTTCATGTTGGAGGCGGACTCCAGGTTTCTGGCAAAATTGTCGTTCATGTGCCAAGCTCTCTTGGCTATTCTTATGTTTGGGCATGGAATCTGGTAACGAGCGATAATTACACTGGTGGAGCTTGGCCTGGAAAACAAATGACTTTAAACGGTGATTTCTATGATTTCACGATTGAGGGAAAAACTTCTGCAGCTCTGATTTTCAATAACGGCTCTGGCGGAAGTGCAGGGAACGGTCAGACTTCAGACCTTTATCTTACGGAAGGTGAATGGAATTATATCGGCGGGGCGAGCGGAACTGCTGACAAAACAGGCTCTTCAATTCCTGCCAATTTCGAAAAATCATCTGTCGAAGAAAAACTATCCGTAGTTTACAAGTCTGGTGATGAAATTGAACCTTCAACACCCACAAGACTCGGTGCATTCTACGAAAAAATCGCAACATCATTCAGTATTTGGTCTCCTGATTCAAGTGATGTAAAAATTGCGGTTAAAAAACAGGGTGAATCTGATTTCACGGAGTATACTTGCAAAAAAGGCTTTGTGGTTGATGGAAATTATCCTGACAACTCGAATATTTATGGCGTAACTGTTACAGGCGACTGTAATCTGGCGGAATATCAGTTCTTTATCGGTGGAATTGCTGTCCGCGATCCTTACGGAAAGATGGTTAAATACGTTGAGAATTCAATTCCTTCATGCGGAAACAAATTGATTCCTCAGAGCGAAAATGTTCTGTGCAATAACAAGGCTTTTTATGAGAACGGTCCAATCGGTTCTTCTTGGGCTGGTCCTAGCGTGAATATTGTTGTTGATGCAGAAAATATTCTTCCTTCTGACGGCTCATGGGCAGAAAGGCCTGCTCTTGAAAGGCGAACGGATGCGATTGTTTACGAAGTTCATGTTCAGGATTTTACTTCTTCTTCGACTTGGAACGGAACTGAAATCAACCGCGGTAAATTTAAAGGAATGACCGAAAGCGGAACGACTTATACAAACGGAAGTGCCACTGTAAAAACAGGGCTTGACCACCTCAAAGAACTAGGCGTAACCCATGTTCAGATAATGCCGATGTATGACTTTGCGACAAAATATGTAAATTCCACCGGGCAATTTTACAACTGGGGCTATGATCCTGTGAACTACAATGTTCCGGAAGACCGGTATTCAACTTGTCCCGGCGATTATGTTGAGCGAATCCGCGAGGTTAAGGACATGGTGAACGAATTCCACAAGAACGGAATCCGTGTCGTCATGGACGTTGTTTACAATCACACTTTTGCAAATGAAATGTTCGGGAATATCACGGGCAAGTATTACACGGCAAAAGATTTGTCCGGCTGCGGAAACAGCGTCGATGTTTCAAATGCAATGGTCAGCCGAATGGTCAGAGATTCGTTGGAATATTGGGCGGAAATCTACAATATTGACGGCTTTCGCTTTGACCTCATGGCAATCTTCACAAAAAATGCCTTGAATGACTGGGGAACTTACCTCAATAATACAAACCCGGAGACAAAAGACCGAAATCTTCTGATGCAGGGCGAACCGTGGCAGTGCAATAATAATCAGTCTGCTGATTATGGATATGCGAGCGCAATTCCGGGGCTTGCAAATGCTCATATCGGCTGCTTTACAGGAAAATGGCGTGAAACTCTCAAAGGTTCGAGCGATGATGGAAATACTTTGGGCTACATTTTTAGCGGACGGCAGGATAAAGACGGCTCAAACACTTTATTGAATACAACCGTTGGAATTCGAGGCTCCGGAACAGGCCTTGGAAGTGACAGTGAAGGAGTCTGGACTCGTTACTTTACGGCAAATCCGGAGCAGGCCGTGAATTATCTCATGGCTCATGACAATCTGTGCTTTTACGATAAAATTCGCGCTGCAGGAACTGATTATATGGGCTATGCTGATGCAATCGTAAAATTCGGTCACGGAATTTTGCTTGTAAGTCAGGGAATTCCTTTTATCCACGCAGGCGATGAATTTTTGCGGACAAAAGCTGTCGGAACATTTGCGAGCGAGGCCCATAATTCTTATATGTGGGGAATCGAAATGAATCAGATAGACTGGGCGTTAAAAGCTGAAAATCTCGGGTGTTTTAATTACCACAAAGATGTGATTCATTTCAGAAAAGAAAACGACGGCCTGCGTTACAGGAGTGGGGTGGGCGAAACTTCAATTGATGGAAATGTAATCTATTATACTGTAAGGAATTCTTCTTCCTCTCCGGAAAATAAAAACTCCACCCTAAAAATCGTAATCAATCCCGGTGCTGACTTTGACTATCAGGGTGGCGGCACAATGGTAATGAACAAGAGCGGCTCCCTTTCTTCCGAAAGCAGAAAATGCGAGGGAACCGGAATAACGATTTTTAAGGAATAAAACAAAAAGGGCTGTCCTCTTGGACAGCCCCTGCTTTTGCTTTGAAAATTGACTTTACTTTTTCAAGCCCACAGTAATCTGTGCGATTTCACCGCTGCGTGCAAAAAGTTTTTTGCTTTCTGAAGCTGGCAATGTGTTTCCTTCAAAGCTGGCTTTGTTTCCGTCTTTGAATTCTACAGTGATTGACTCGGCTTTTTCGTTATCGTAAACGATTTTTGTGCCGCACCAAGTGAAATCAAGTTTTCCGCCGTCGAATTCAGCTTTGTCGAGGAAGATTGGCTCAAATGAAGCTTTTCCTTCCTTGATTTTAAGACCAAGCTCGCCCCAGCGCGTGAGAATTTCTTCCTTAACCTGACCTGTCATGCCTGGCTGTTTTGCTCCCTGCAAGTAAGGTGTGTGTGAGTAAGGATCGAACGGGAATGCTCCGTATTCGGTCGGGGTTTTGCTTGCGCCCAGGCCTTTTTTGACATCCTTGTAGAATGAAATCAAATCATCCTTGCCGTCACAAATGTTTTCCTGAACTGCGAGCAAAAGTTTTGAGACCATGTGCCAGTAAATGCAGCCCAAGCCTTCGTAAGCGTAGAATCCGCCGGAACGACCTGTGAAAGACTGATGATTGAAAATCTTTTCGTAGAGCGAATCAAGAATCTTGACTTCTTCTGCACTAGGCTTTTTGCTTTCTTCCATTGTGCCGAAGAAATCTTTCATTACGTCGGCATTTCGGAAAAGCGGGTTGAAGTGGTAGTTTCCGTGGTCGTCCTTTTTGAGGATGATGCTTCCTGTTCGCTCGATGAGTGAGGCGAGCGGTGCGACATCTTCTTTTGTGAGGACGTTTTTGTTCATGAAGTCCGGCAAAGTGCTGTTCGGGTAGAGCATGTAAGAATACTGGTTCGGCTCAAACAAATCACTCTTTCGCAATGCCTCCACAAGTGCCTTTTTCTCTGTTTTCTTCAACAAGCCGCTGCTCAAAATTGCAACCTGACCTTCGAGCATGAGCTTGAGATTGCTGTTCTTGATCTCATTTTCTGAAAGGTAAACCGAGTTGTATGAGTGATAAAGATTGTCATCGCGTTTGTTTGCCTGAATTGAATTTTTGATTCCTGTCGCAAATGCTTTGAGGGCTGCTGAAATTTCTGCGCCTTTAAGCTCTGCGTATTCTGAATCAAATCCGTTTGCGTAAAGGGCCGTACGCTCCTCTTCGAACAAAAGCCCCATGCTGTCAGTGAATTCTTTTCGCTGTCCGTCGGTGAGAGTCTTGTTTTTGTTGAGAGAAGAATAGATTGCAGCTGCTTTTTTGAGAGTTTCTGCAACAGTTTTGTTGATTGGGAAGCTTGCATCGCTTTCGCCGAACAAATCTGTGAGGAATGTAAGCATTCGCTCCAAATAGCACATTGTTACTACAGAAGTTCCGAAACCTGCGAGCGCATTGTTCGCATCGTTCCATTCTGGTCGCTGTCCGTTCATCCAGATTCCTGATTCTGGGATAAGGTTGAGCACTTTTGCAAGAACAAGCTGAATGATTTTTGTAGTCATTGTCGTGAGCTGAACCGAGCCGTCTTTTTCGAGAATCAGCCGTGCGTCAGTTCCGTATTCTTTTTCGAGTGCTTTGAGCTTTTTGTCCATGTCGTAGTCAAATAGGAGAGAATTTCGTGGTGAAGCGTAAATCTCTTTGTATGACTTGAACCGGTACGGAAGATTTGAAGTTGAGAACACCTTTTCGGTGAGCATTTTTGTGAGGGCTTCTTTGTCGTAATTCGCAAGGAATTCAAGGAGCTTCTGCAAGTAGATTACCTGATGATCGCCCCAGTAGCCGTACTGTGCCCACGGATTGCCTTTTTCCGGAACTTCCCAGTCAAGCTCGTTGCGGCTGATTCGGTATGGGTTGAAACCTTCGACAGTCATTGTGTCCAGGAAGACTGCAACGATATTCTGAACATATTCCGGGTATGACCACAAAAGTGCTTCCCAGTTCTGGAAAATGTCGCGCCAGTTGCCCTCGTAATTGATTTTGTCGTTGCCGTTTGAATCCAAAATCTCGATGTTGAAGCGGTTCCATGGTCGGCTTGGGTCTCCATGCCGGCGGGAGAATGTGAGCGGAAGATATTCAAGGAAGAATCTTTTGAGCTGGGGATTGTTTGTTCCGAAAACAAGCTCTTTTAATTCGTCGTAAGAAACTGAATCTTTTGAAGCCAAAGCTGACTTTGAAACGAGCGATTCAAGCTCCGCACCGAGCTTTTTGTTGCGGTGTTTTGCGAATACGATGAAATCAGCAGGCTGGATTCGGCCCTGATTGTAGAAAATTCCGCCTCGCATGATGTTGAACATGACGTTCGTGCGATGGTGAAGGTCGCCAATTTTGTTCTTTGTAGACTGGATTCCGTCTGCGGCAGCGATGTTTGCCTCAAGTTTGGCCTCTGTCTCGGCAATGTCTGCAAGAAGCAGGCGGACCGCATTTTCGCGCTGAGTGATTTCGTCCTGCAAATGGATGATTTTTGAAATGTCGTAGTTTGTATCAAAAATCTGCTCCCAGCATTCTGCGGCCTTACCTTCAAGCTCTGAGTCGTGAACGATGTAGCACTCGGCTCTCTTTCCGTTCATTTTGTTTGGCTCGCTGTAAAGCTGCTCCCGGCTTCCGTTCAAGAAGTATGGAACTGCATTTTCTGAAAGAATCATTTTGTCTGCGGTTGAGAACCAGCATACGTTTGCCGTGAGAGATTCACTTGGCTCTGCCCGGTCTGTTACGACAGAAGAAAGTGAAATGAGCGCGATGTTTGCTCCGTCAATCACTTCACTTTTTTTGTATGCGTCAAGAAGAACGCTTTTTGAGCTTTGAATTTCAGAAGGACTTGTCGAACTCATGATGTTTCGGCATCCGTCCAGAATTTCGAGGCTGATTTTTTTGTTTGTGAGGTTTTCGATTCGGGTCATTTTGACCAGACCGTATTTTGCGCTTGATGTCCATCCGTAGCGGTAAGCGATTCCTGCAGCGAGGTTTATTTCCTCGAACCAGACTTTGCTTCCGTTGAGATTTTTGTAGATATTGCGCTGAAGGTTGAGCTGCTCGGCGTATCGCTCTTTGCCTGTGCTGTAGAGATTTTCAAATGGCTGCCAGACAAGCCCCTTGCCCTCGTTCTTAATTTTGATGATTGTGACCGGGCCTGTCGTGCCCTTTGTATCCTGGAGTTTATCGCAGGTGTAATATGGGAAGATTGCGTATTCACAGTTTTTTCGGCCAGCGGTGATTCCGCCCTGTGCCCAGCAGAAATTCCAGATGTCGCTGGAACTTGTGATTGTCATGAAAAAGTCTGTCATGCAATCAAAATTTTCGATTTTGTAGAATGGCTCTCCGTCAAGAATTACCTGACTTCCGCGAACTTCTCTTTTCATAGTATTAACCTCTGATTCATTAAACACGGTAAACCTCCAAAAAAAATATCAATTTTTTACAATCAATATCATTATTTTAGTTTAAAAAAATGATATAAGCAAACTTTATTTACACGCGGAAAGCATTTTGGAGTCAGCGACTGTTAAAAAGTTGATTGAAATATGCAGAATGAAAATCATCGAAAACTAAAAAAAAATCAAACTTGTGACAAAAAAATGTGATAAAAAAAATAATTTTAATATTTTTTAGCAGATTTCGGCTCTAATAATCATTTCATAAATCAAAACACAGATTGCAAAAAAGGAGGCAATTATGAAAAAGATTTTTAGAAATGTGGTCGCAGCATTCGCTGCAGTTATGCTCGTAAGTGCATTTGCATCATGCTCAGACAGTGATGATTGTGATGACAAGAAGGATGATAAAAAAACAGAACAGCAAGACGAAAATAAAGGCGGAAAAGATCAGGACGCGGTTGCTGGCGTAAGTGGTGATGAAATTACATTCCCTGTAACTGATGCATCTACTAATGCGGAGAATACAGTTCTTCTCATCAAATATGATCGAAGTGCTGCTGGTGCAAACGAACTCATCACAATTTCTGATGCAGAACTCAAAGTTCTTGTAAATGGCACAGTTTCAAAAACTTATAACAGCATTTCTTTTACCCTCGATGAATACGGCTCATCTTTCAGCGGAAAAACTGGTCAGCTCACAGACAAGGATGACATGAAGGAATATAAAACAAAACTTAGCATTGGAAAAACGGTTGCTGCAAATGATACTGTAAAAGTTCAGCTTACGAAGGGTACAATTTCTGGTGCTGGAAAAGATAAGGTTAACTTGGGCGATGTCGTTGTTGCTCTTGTAGATATTGACCCTAGTGCAGGTTATTATAAAGAATTATGTGCTAATGAAAATGAGTACAAATCTCTTATAAAAGTTGAAGAAAAAAAAGATGATACAAAGACTGACGTAAAAGATGAAGAGAAAAAAGATGACGCAAAAGAAGAGGAAAAGAAAGAATCTGAAAAAACAGATGAACTTCCTAAAACTTTAGAGTTGAAATTAGTTCAGAATTTTTATGACGGTGCTAATCATGGACTTTCCTTGCGCGAAAAAGTATCTGCTTATTATCCACTCCCATTTACACCTAAAAAGGGTGAGACTTACACAATTTACATGAAGGGAACTGTTGCAGATGATTCTTATCTTAAGAATATGTGTATTGGTTTTGAAACAGATTATGACTGGACAAATTGTGCTATGGTTGGTGGGCAGGATTTTTCAAAAGAAAAATTGGCTGCTGGTATTTCAGTTGATGTTACATTTAATGGAACTGCCGAGGGTGACTGGTATTTCTGGTTCTATGATGGAGATACAGATCCAAAAGCACCAGAAACAACAATTACTTTGACAGACTTCTCTGTTCTTCTGAAATAATTTTGTCAAAAAACTTCCTGCATATCGGTTTTAAATTTGTGTAGGAAGTTGCAGGGCGTTGCGGGGCAGGGTGCAAGTTGATTTGCCCCGCAGAGGGGGTAGCGTAAGACAGCTTTGCTGGCTGTAGCGAGGGGGAGGCTTCCCCCCCCCCTGCGAGCACAGCTCTTCGGGAGAGTCGCTAAAAACTCACCTCGTGAGTTTTTGCCCCACATAGCGGTGCCGCTCCCTATTTTTTATTTCTTTTTCTGCATTTGTCGCATAAAATTAACATAAATCGCAAAAAATCGATAGTTTTTATGACAATCCGCCTTAAAATGACACTGAAAACTAGGCTTGCTGTATGGCTTGCCATTAAAAGTGAGGAAAACTTATGAAAATCACAAAGATGATTTTGGCTTCTTCGTTGATGATTGCTTCGGCTATGGCTTTTGCTCAGGGAAAGCCTTCTGCTTACACAGACGCTGATTTGGTCTGGCAGGAAGATTTCAACGGCAAAAAGTTGAACACAAAAGACTGGAACTATGAATTCCACGAGCCGGGCTGGGTCAATGCCGAGCTTCAGAGCTACGATGACTCAAAAAAGAACACTTATCTCAAAGACGGATGCCTCGTAATTCAGGCTATCAAGTCAAAAAAGGGCGGAAAGGCTACATACACATCTGGCCGAATCAATACTCAGGGAAAACATGCTTTCACTTATGGCCGATTTGAGGCAAAACTCCGCGTTCCAAAAGGAAAGGGCTTCCTGCCTGCTTTCTGGATGATGCCGGATGATGAGAGCTATTACGGTCAGTGGCCGAAATGTGGCGAAATCGACATCATGGAAGTTATGGGCCACGAGACAAACAAGCTCTACGGAACAATTCACTTCGGTGAGCCGCACGCCATGAGCCAGGGCGAGAACGTTCTGGACACTGGCAACTTCGCCGATGAATTCCATGTGTTCGCCGTGGAGTGGGAGCCTGGCGAAATCCGATGGTACTGCGACGGCGTAAACTATCACACAGCAAACAACTGGTTCACAAAAAAACAGGGCTTCGGCGAGGTAACATATCCGGCTCCGTTTGATCAGCCATTCTACATCATCCTGAACGTTGCTGTCGGCGGTTCATGGGTAGGCTACCCGGACGAGACAACTGACTTCAACCCTAAGAAAGACGATGCAAAAATGTACGTTGACTACGTAAAAGTCTACCAGAAAAAGGAATACAACGAGGACGTAGAAAAGCCAAAGAATGCTCCTGTAATTGCTGTCGCCGATTCTTCTGGGAATTTGGTTGCAGAAAGCAAGGACAAGTGGGGATTCCTCACAGCTGGCGGCGGTGCGGGTAGCGTTGATTCAGACGGAAAAACTCACACAATCAATACAACTAGCGAAGGCAATCTTGAATATTCCGTTCAGTATGTCCAGCCGAAAATTGCCCTCAACAAGGGATTTAAATACCGCTATTCGTTCGATGCTTATGCTGACGAGGCTCGCACGATGATTACAGGCATTTCTGCCCCTAATTTCAACTACACACGCCGATTCGGTGACGTAAAGGTTGAGCTTACGACAAGCAAAAAACACTACAGCTACGAATTCGTAATGACAGCTGACTCAGACGCTGACTGTCGAATCGAATATAACTGTGGCGCACAGGGCTCAAAGGCTGCAATCCACATCTCAAATGTCCGCCTCGAAAAAATCGGCGAGGCAAATCTCTCTGCTGACAAAGGCTGCTTGCCTGACGGAAACTATGTCGTAAACGGTCAGTTCCAGGAAGGAAAAGGCCGCCTCGGAAGCTGGGATATCGTAAACAAAGCCGGTGCTGAGGTAAGCGTTTCAAAAGACCGCGCACGAATGTTGCAGGTTGTTTCAAAGGGCGGAACAAAAGCTGACGCAGTAATCGCTAAACAGGCTGGCATCAAACTTGCTTCTGGTGCTTATGTGCTTAAATTCGATGCATTTGCTTCAAAGGCAACAACTGTAACTGTAAAAATCGGCGGCGAGTCAAAAGAATTCCAGATTCCTGCCGGGGAGCCGAACGGCAAAAAGAGCGCAAAAGCAACGAAATGCGAATGGGTTTACAGCGCAAAAGATGCAGGCGAGCGCGACTTTGAGATTCTTTGCGGAAGCGACGGTGCTACAGTCTGGATTGACAATGTTACGCTCAAAGAAAATGCAGTTCTCGTAAACGGCAGCTTTGAGATGGACATGACAGGCTGGGATGTTTACGCTCATGAGAATTCAAAAGCCGCTTGTGAAATCGTAAAAGATGGCGCAAGCAAGATGGCTCAGCTTACAATTGAAAAGACTGGCAACATGGACTGGATGATTCAGCTCAAACAGAACGGCTGCTTGCTCGAAAAGGACAAATGCTACCGAATCAGCCTCAAGGCAAAATCTGACCTTGACCGCACAATCATGCTCGCATTGCAGCGTGACGGTTCAAAGGACAACAACTGGGTTCCATATTCTGACACGCTCAAATTCGATGTCGGCAAAGATTTCCAGAATTATTCATGGGAATTCCAGATGAAACACAACACAGACTCAAAGGTAATCTTCACGATTTCAATGGGTGCTGTAAACGGCAAGCAGATTAACAAAAAGCACACAATCACATTCGATGCGATTGTTGTTGAAGAAATCGCTGGCCTTACAGAATAAAGATAAAAAATCGTGTTGCATTAAAATGCAACCCCTCATATAATGTGGGAAATTAAAAAAAGGCTTCGTCAGATGTAATTGTTTTCATGTGGCGGAGCCTTTTTTTGCAATGATGCACGCATTTGTGCAAAGCCGCTAACGCGGAGTTTATAAGGAGTTTTTATGAAAAGACTTAAGACTATGCTTGCGATTTTTTCAATCGCATTGTTTCTCACGGCTTGTGCCTCTGACAACGGGGCAGCAAAAGAGCCGGAAATCGTAATGCCAATTGTTGTAAATCCAACGATTCCAGGGGCCGCCAGTGTTCCTGAATATGCAAAATCTGCTTTCACTTCTTGGGGAAACGGCTGGAACCTCGGAAACACACTTGATGCTAAGAGTGACGGAGACAAAGCGAACAAAGGTCTTTCAACAGAGACAAGCTGGGGTATGCCAAAGACTACAAAGGCAATGATTGATGCCGTTGCCGCAAAAGGATTCAAGACAATTCGTGTTCCTGTCAGCTGGCACAATCATATTGTTGATGCAAATTACACAATTGATACAAAGTGGCTTGAGCGCTTAAAAGAAATCGTTGACTGGTCACTTGAATCAGGCATGAACGTAATCATCAACATTCATCATGACAATATGACGGAAGCTCAGATGGGGTCGAATTATGGATTCTGTGTTCCGGAGAATAACGCCGCCCTCAAAGAGCTGTCGCTTGTGTATATCAAGGCTGTCTGGACTCAGGTCGCTACATATTTCAAAGATTACGGAAACAAGCTTGTATTCGAAGTCTTGAATGAGCCTCGTGCCGTCGGTAAGTCTTATGAATGGTATGCACCTTCTGGAGATGCGAATATCACTGCGGCAAATAAAATCATCGTGGAATATGAAAAGGCTGCCTTAGACATTATCCGTGCCTCTGGCGGAAACAATGCGACACGCTACGTGATGATTCCGACTTATGCCGCAAACCCGGATCTTACTTATGGCTGGAAGATGCCGGAAGGTGAAAACCTCATCGTTTCAGTCCATGCCTACACGCCTTATGAATTCACGATGAACAACAAAGATAGCTATGATTCAAGCGTTGAAGGTGACATTAACTGGCTTTTCCAGAACGTCAAGAACTTCAAGCTACCTGTGATTATCGGTGAGATGAGTGCGAGCGACAAAAACAACTCTGCTGACCGTTTGAACTGGTTTAAATATTACAGTGCAAAGGCAAAGGAAAATAATGTTCCGATTATTCTCTGGGACAACATGGTGGTCTACCCAAAAGGCACTGATAAAGCCGAGCGACACGGTTACTTCAACCGAAACGAGCTTTCTTGGTGGCACGAAGAAATGGTTGACTGCATGACAAGATAGTTCAAATATCGACTTTTAAAATTTACTAGAAGCATAAAAAAAACGGTCTTCCATCGGGAATCCAAACAAGCACGACAACTATTGTGCTTGAAAATCAAACATCGCAGCGAGCAAAGCTCATGCGAGTTTGTTTTGGAATCTCGATTCCGACCGTTTTTTTTGTATTTGGTGGCTGAATTCAACCACCTTGCAATTATTACTCTTTTACGGCACCAATCACCGCATCTCATCTGTGAAGTGTATCTGTTCTCTATCATACCCGCGGTCGTAGCAAGCGTGCGACCGCGCGGAGCGAAAACGCGCAGCGTATTTCGCGACAGTTGAATCGAATGATAACGAGAACAGCAAAAAAAGTCCGCCGAAGCGGACTTTTTTCTCTTAAAAGAGCGTTAATTAGCAGTTCATGGAAGCAAAGCTTCCTAACGAGAAATATTTGATTGTGCGGACTATACGTCGCTGACGCGCCGTTTGCATGAGCAGAAATTATTAACACGCCGCTTGTGCGGCTAGCGCATCTGAGATGTGTATGAGTTTTCGTTATCATACCCGCGGTCGTAGCAAGCGTGCGACCGCGCGGGAGCTTTTCGCGAAGCGATAAAGCGACCAGTTAAATAAAACGACAACGAAAATAGCAAGAGAGCAAAAAAAAAGAGGCTCTTTCGAGCCTCTTTCTCAAGAATTAACTAGCAGTTCTCTGAGAAGTACTTAATAGTTCTAACCATCTGGCTAGTGTAGCTATTTTCATTGTCGTACCAAGAAACAACCTGAACCTCGAAGAGACCGTCAGCAATCTTTGTTACCATTGTCTGAGTAGCATCGAAGAGTGAACCGAATTTCATTCCGATAACGTCAGAAGAAACGATTTCGTCCTCGTTGTATCCGAATGTCTCTGGGTCAGATGCTTTTTTCATAGCAGCGTTGATAGCTTCTTTTGTAACGTCGTTGCCTTTAACAACTGCTGTGAGGATTGTTGTAGATCCTGTTGGAACTGGAACGCGCTGTGCAGAACCAATGAGTTTTCCGTTCAACTCTGGGATTACAAGACCGATAGCCTTTGCAGCACCTGTTGAGTTTGGAACGATGTTCTGAGCACCAGCTCGTGAGCGGCGGAGATCACCCTTGCGCTGTGGACCGTCGAGAATCATCTGGTCGCCAGTGTAAGCGTGGATTGTAGCCATGATACCTGACTGGATTGGGAAAGCATCGTTGAGAGCTTTTGCCATTGGAGCCAAGCAGTTTGTTGTACAAGAAGCAGCAGAAATGATATTGTCGCCCTTCTTGAGTGATTTGTGGTTTACGTTGTAAACGATTGTTGGGAGGTCGTTTCCAGCTGGAGCTGAGATTACAACCTTTTTAGCACCAGCAGTGATGTGAGCCTGTGCCTTCTCTTTTGATGTGTAGAAACCTGTACACTCGAGAACTACGTCAACACCGATTTTTCCCCATGGAAGTTCAGCTGCATTTGGAATCTTGTAGATAACGATTTTTTTGCCGTCTACTACGATGTAGTTATCTTCGCCTTCACCGTCGTGAGACTCTACTGTGTGTTTTCCTTCACCGATGCGGCCAGCGTATCCACCCTGTGCTGTATCATACTTCAAGAGGTGAGCGAGCATTTTTGGGCTTGTCAAATCATTGATAGCTACAACCTCGTAACCATCTGCACCAAACATCTGGCGGAATGCCAAACGACCGATACGGCCGAAACCGTTAATAGCAACTTTTACTGCCATTTTTATCTCCTTAATATAAAGAATACAAAATTTATAAATATAAAATAACGTATTTAAAAGAATTAAGCAAGGTTCTTGTAAAAAAACTAACTTAATTCTGATATGTTATTTATTTTTATCCCTTTCTTCCATTTCTTTTTCAAGTTTTTCAAAGAAACCTGTTGTAATCGGGGATTCCATATCCTGCCAGAAACCAAGTTCCATGACCTCAATGCCAGGTTTTGTGTGTTCAAGCTCGACCTTGTAAATTCCAGGTTTGAGATTGAGGAAGGCTGCGACTGCAAATGACTTTTTGCCACCGGTGCTTCGGCACTCAAATGAGCCGAGAGGCTTGCCGTTTATAAGGACATTCGTGATTGACTGAGAAAGCGTATCACCGCCGTCTTTTCGGAATGAACCATAAATCCTGTATTCGCCGCCCTTTTCGATATTGAAATAAACAGGCTCAACAAGGTCTTTTGCAAATGCAGGTCGCCCGCTGATAAGATTTGCACCTTCTGGAACTGAAGTAATATTGCTTTCGACAAAAACTTCGTTTCGGAGAGGTCGGAGCGGGGCCTTTGCAGCAAAAGTTTCGGTTATAAAAAGAAGAATATCTTTTGCGCAAAGCTGGAGCTGGGCTTTTGAAAGATTTCCGTTCTTCAAAGATTCTTCCATGTTGTCGCCAAATCCGCCTTTGTCAGCAGTGTCATTTACGCAGACCATGTAAAGGTCGTTTCGCGCCTTGAGCATTTCACTGAACTGTAAGCCGTCTGACTTTCCGCCTTTAATGCAGTCATTCATGGTTGCCCACCAGTCAGTCATAACGACGCCAGTGAATCCCCATTCACCGCGCAAGATTGATGTGTTCAAATCGTAGTAAGAAGCGGCCTTGAATCCGTTCACAGTGTTGTAGGCAGTCATGAGGGAACGTGCGTTTCCTTCTTTGATTGCGATTTCAAATGGCTTGAGGTAGATTTCGCGGATTGCACGCTCCGAAGCCACAGAATCCACATTGCGGCGGTTCTTTTCCTGATTGTTGAGGGCAAAATGCTTGATTGTGCCGATTGCCCCAGCGCGAGCCAATCCCTTGCATGCCGCAGCAGCCATGATTCCTGAAACAAGCGGGTCTTCTGAATAATACTCAAAATTTCGACCGTTGAGCGGGTTTCGGTGAATGTTACAGCCGGGTCCAAGGAGAACGTCGATTTTGTTTTCTTTGAGTTCGTTTCCGAGAACTTCATAAACATCTTCGACAAGCTCTGAATCCCATGAAGAAGCAAGTGAAGTGCCGATCGGAAGAAGAATTGCCTTTGTGCCGTTGTCCATGC